>Ga0183095_10146_pt1 | contig 385854 bp, 413 predicted proteins | sample BioMet4_FD_130346 | JGI IMG/M metagenome (GOLD analysis project Ga0183095, IMG submission 130346) | Microbial communities from bioreactor (seeded with sewage sludge) at LBNL, California, USA - Biofuel metagenome 4 (v2) (version 3) | ecosystem: Engineered > Bioreactor > Anaerobic > Unclassified ...
ATTTTTGTTCTCGCTGAACGAGAACGTTATTCAAAAAATATGGAAAGATTCGATATGATCGCAGGCTGTCCATTCGATTCCGTCGCCGAGGTCGTGTCACGCGGCAATTGTCTGATTCTGGTTCCTGAGGACTTTTCTGGAACCGGGGAGAAAACGCGCGTAAAGCCAGGCCTTCGTTTCTTCGAAGGGGTTGATGGGGTTGTTTATGACCGCCTTCAAAAGGCATGGGTTCTCAACAATTTCGGAGCGCGGTGCGACCAGTGCGGGATTCTTTGGTTCCCCGATCATGCCTCCGCTCAAAAGGTCATGGACGCTATGTCCATTGCCTATTCGGTGGCGTTAGAGGATGAATTGGTCGGGGTCTCAGGGAAGAAGTCGAAAGGCTATCTTCCGGAGGGCCTGACGCTGTCCGCGGCGCTGAGTTATCTGGGGCTTCCCCAGAAAGCCAACGTGTTTGAAACGGAGGCTTCAGCGAAGCCGGTGCGGCATTCCTGCATCGCTTTGTTCCCGAACCATCGTCAGTCGCTTCCAAACCACGAGGTCTTCGGGCGGCTGTTCCTCCGCAAGGGGAATGCGAGCGGGAACGGCTTGTTCTGCCGCTTCTACGACACCGCCGAGGACGCTATCGCCGGAGGGAAGGGACTGGCCGAAATCGGCACGATCGTCGACTATCCGGGGCAGGCGCCTTCGAAGCACCTGCCGCGCGAGTTGTTCGAAGCCGTCCTTCCGTCCGACCGGTCGGAGAGCGACGCCATGCCTTCGGCATTCGGCGCGCTCGACCCGTCGGTTCCGGACAGGACTGAGCCCTACGTCGTCGTCTGGACGGACGGGACGAAGGAGTCGTTCGACGAGTCCTTGGACTCGGTCAGACGGCTGCTTGGACGTAAGCTATAACGAGAAAGGCTCTCTGAAAAGGGGGTCTTTTTTTTCGTCGGAAGGCCATTCGGGAAGTTGAAAATGAGAGGGGTATATAATGCCTGTGACATTTTTAATGAGCCTCATCGCTCAAGAAAGGAATTTGGAAACATGTCACCAGAAGAACAAAAGAAAGAAGAGAAGCCGGCATCGAATGAAACTCCGGCGCCAGCTGAAGAGAAAGCCACTCACGAGCCCGAAAAAAAAGACGATGGGACGGCTCCGAAATACTCTAAGTCGGAACCCGATATGCTCGACTTTGCCGGAAGCCTCACCGAAATCAAGGAATGCCTCAACCTGTTAGGCAAGCGTTTCTCAGCCAATTCGATGACCGCTTTGCGGGCGATGTTCAACGCGATGCTTCATTGCCCCGCGTCGACTCGCTTCCACAGCAATTTCGACGGCGGGCTTATCATCCACAGCGTGAACGTGTCTCGCTACCTTTGCCTTTACACGGAGCAGAACAAACTCACGTGGGATGAGAAGAGCATGGTTGACGACGGGAAGGGCGGAAAGATTTCCACCTCTCCGATCATCATCGGGCTCTGCCACGATTTCTGCAAGATCTACGCCTACGAGTTATATCAGCGCAACTGTGCGAACGGAGTCGGGCCGAACGGCAAGACCCTCTGGGTCAAGAAAGAAGCCTATAACTTCAATCCGAAGCCGGAAGGCGTCATCGCGCCGCACGGCTCTGATTCGACCGAGCTTCTCCTCCTCAAGGTTTTGGCCCCGAACGGCGATTCCCTGACTGAGGAAGAGGCTGCGTGCATCAACTACCACATGGGCCCTGGCGACCCGTCATGCGGAGGCAATGACACGTTCTGCAACGCCGCGAAAGCGTTCCCGAATGTGATGTTCACCTACCTCGCCGACATGATGGCTTCCCGTCGCGAGCTCGTCGTCTCCTACAACTGACGACAAGACAAAAAAAGAACCGCTTCGCGCGGCTCTTTTCTTTTTTTGGCGTCAAAATCACGATATTTTCTGAACGCTTTCTTTTTGCGAGTAGGACGTCGCCCTTGCGGTTCCGTTGATGATGGCGTATTCCTCGACGATATAGACATAATGGGAAAAATCGCCAAGCTGTATCGTGCAGGACGGCTTTGATTTCGTTGCGTTGTTGATGACTTTCCATCCTTTGAGCGCATTCGGTATTCTGAGCTCATCGTCAGGAATCGGATCAGAAGTCAAAACGCCGTCGGAGAAACCCTCACCGTCGAATTGATAGAAAAAGCGGACGCTTTCATTGAGAGACCCAATATTCGTGTGAGCCGAGCTCTTGACAGTGAGAACGCTGTCGCCTTCTCTGGCATCGGCGCTCGGGGCGCTGAACGCTCCGTTGGCATGGATGAGATTCGGGACTTCGACGCCTTTCGAATCCTTGTCGGTATAGACGAAAACGACGGATTGGCAGAAGACAATGCTTTTTCTGCTGTCAACGCTTGATTGGGTTGAACTCGTCCCGCCGTTTCCGGAAGATGTAGTTTGACTCGGATCCGAATTGGAGCCGGACGTCGAAATGGGGGCCCAGCCACTGTCGATGTTGTACCCTATTTTCTTTCCAAGGGTGCATCCAGCCAAAGACGCTAACGCAAACGTCGTCAGAAGCACCATCGCTATCTTTTTGTCGTTTTTCATTGTTTTTTTCCTCGATGCCAATTATAGACGAAAGAAAGCGCCGCTTTCGATAACGGCGCTTGCGATTCGCTGAATCTCAGTCTGCGGATTTGTCAACGGCGAGCTTAGCCCTGACGGAGGAAAGCAGGCTTTCTTTGAGTTTTGCATCCTCCGAAAGCTTTTTAGCCGTGGCTTCGCGGCCGTTTCCGATCATCTCGCCATCCAACGTTTGATACCACGACCCGGACTTTTTAAGAAGGCCAAGCTGATCGGCGGCATCGATGATTTCGGAATCGCTGTCAATGCCTTTTCCATAAATGATTGAGAAATGGCACTGCTTGAACGGGGGAGCGACCTTGTTTTTGACGACCTTAACCGTCGTTTCGTTCCCAATGGCGTTGCCATCCTGCTTAATTTGGTCGTTTCTGCGGATGTCAAGGCGGATGGTCGCGTAGAATTTAAGCGCCTTTCCTCCGGTTGTGACTTCGGGATTTCCATACATCACACCGACCTTTTCGCGAAGCTGGTTGATGAAGATAATCGTGCACTTTGTTTTGTCAATGACGGCAGTCAGCTTTCGCATCGCCTTTGACATAAGACGCGCCTGCAGGCCAACCTGATTGTCTTCCATCACGCCGTCAAGTTCCGCTTGGGGGACAAGCGCAGCGACGGAGTCGACGACAATGAGGTCGATCGCTCCGCTGGCGGCCAGCATCTGCGTTATGTCGAGGGCTTGTTCGCCGCTGTCCGGCTGGGAAAGGATGAGGCTATCGATGTCAACGCCGAGATTTCCGGCATAAACCGGATCAATGGCGTGTTCCGCGTCGATGTAGGCGCACTTTCCTTTTTTCTTCTGACATTCAGCGATCGCGTGAAGGGCCAGTGTCGTTTTTCCAGAGCTTTCAGGGCCGTATATCTCAATGATTCTGCCTTTGGGATAGCCACCGACGCCAAGCGCGATGTCGAGGCCAAGCGATCCGGTAGGAATAGCGTCGATGCCAACTTGGCCGTGGTCGCCGAGTTTCATGACGGCCCCCTTGCCATAAGTCTTTTCGATTTCCTTTAAAGCATCGTCAAGAGCTTGTTCTTTTGTTTTCTGATCAGAGTTGTCTTCCGTTTTGTTTGCCATGTTGTTTTTTCTCCTGCGAACATTCTAGAGCATCGGCGATTCGTTTTCCATACCCAATTGAGATGGTCTTGAAAACGGATGCTATAATGTCAGCGTATTTGTTCGTTTCTATTAGGCTCTCACCAGAGCATTGAATTACTTGGAATAAAAAAAGAATTGTCGGCTAAAAACGGTTGTCCCGTTTGTCCAGCCCCTTTCTTATTTGTTTCGGTTCAATGTTCATTTTGAGCCGAAATGAAGCGAAGAAGGAGGTCCAATTATGGACAAGACACTTTTTAGAGTCGACGACGTTTTCGAGGCTAATCCTTCGGTTTTTGCTGAACTTTTCGTTCAGCAGGCGCTGAAGGGGACGAAGTTCGCCAATGGAGGCAGAAGCTCCTTGGCGGCCATCCTATCGTTCCGCCCGACGATGGGCAGAGCGATCATCCGCGCTGCGAAAAACAGCGGGACGAAAGCCGTTCTTGCCGTTAAACCGCTGTTGATTGCGGCTATCGGCGAGGAAGACTATCTCTCTCTGGCCTCTGCTGAGTAATCGGAGAGGTTCGCAAAAAGCACATAGGGTGAAAGCCCCGTTATTCAAAAAAAGAACCCGTTTGGGTTCTTTTTTCGTTATGTGGTGCTGGGGTTTCAAATCATCGGACGCCAAAGGCTTTCTGAATCTCCTTTCTTGCCTTCTTATCGATGGCTTCGAGGATTTTTTTCGCGGCCGGGATAGTGGCGTGGGAGAGGGCGATCCGCTCTTCGTGGGTGAGACCGAGGGCAAGCCCGAGCGCTTCAAGGCGCCCAAGCATTGCGATATCGCTGTCGGCGTTTTCGGAGACCTCAGTGAGGACGTCGGCGCTTTTTTCGCCGACTAAGCGAGAGGCGACGATGCCAACGTAATCGTATTCGGTATTTTTTTCTTCGTCGCTCATTTCAGCGACGATTTTGGCGAACGTTTCTTTTTTGTCTTCCATGATGTGCATCCCCTTTCTTTTTCGGATGCATATACATTATAACATTCAGGTTTTATGCGGGTTTTTAACAAAAACATCGATAAAATCTGATTTTTCTTTTATTTCAAAATGGAAAATGAAATGTAAAGATTAAAAAAGATTAGGTTTTATCGAACATAAAAACGCGTTTTAGCTATTGACGGCACTTTTTGACAAAAACGCAAATGTCTTTTTTTATTTTTCGTCATCCAGCCCAAGACTGCGCTCAAAATCTTCTTCCTTCCGCTTTGATTCAGCTTCATCGCTGAGCGTCTCAACGATTTTTTCGTAAGAGATTTTCTTCTCATAGGCGTCTGCCTTCATTTTGGCAAACGCTCCGAAAACGTTCTTTTCAACATTGCTATCGACGGAGATGTTTTCAACCATGACGTCGAACCTTCCGCCGCCATTGGTTTTGACTTGGATCCCAATATCGACTCCGCGCTCGTTTTTTCTGGCCCAAATGGTGGCGCCGTCAATCTCAACGTTCAGTGAGTCTTTGGCGTTGTTGGCAAATTCAGCGATGGAGACAATGACTGAAAGCTCGTTATCGTTCTTGAGAATCGACTCAGCCGTTTTGGCTATGGCGTTATACCCGTCAGCCGCTTTTCCGGCGGCTTTTTGCTTAAACGTAAGGTTGCGAGCGGTTTCTTCGGATTTTTCGGCATTGATGCCAGCCGTTTGCCTTGATGCCGCAATCGCTTCTTCCCACGTATCGACTTTGAGATCGGCGATTTCCTTCCTTCCGGCGAGTATGGGAAGGACGCCCCCATCGACGCGCTCGAACACGTCGTTTTCGTCAGACTGCCCAAAAAACGTCACTTGAAGGGTTGGAGTTTCGATGGCGCTGGACAAATTGACGTCGCATATTGCGCCTTTTAGGCGTTTGCCGATTACTTTCGGGTCAAAGGGAGCGTAAGGAAGATCACTCACTTTCAAATTCGCCAGTTCGATGATTTTTTCGAAAATGGAATCGCCTTCGACGGCCCCGGCGAGTTCTTGGCATTTTTCAAGCAGTTTGCCGCCAGTGATTTTTCGGTCAAGGGCAAGGGCAACGGCATCGTTGGAATCTATGCGGGGAAAGTCGCCTTCGAGTTCGCCGACGACGGCTTTGCACTTTTTGGAGCCGACGGACAAGATGAGTGTTCCTGGCGTTCTTTCGGGGTCTTTGCTGCCGATGGCTTCGGCTCTGACGCTTCCATTGTCATAGATGCGGCCGGAATCGCTTTGAGGCTCTTCAAGAACGCTGGCGGCGGCTTTCAAAAGCTCGTCATACGTTCCTAAGCCAAAGCTTCTGTCGCAAACCCCTTTGGCTGTGGCGGCAGCTTTTTCCGATATCGTTTTCCTTTCTTCAAAAGCCTCTTCGGCTTTTTCCTTTATGGCTGGGGCGAAATCTTTTATGTTCATTGCAATATGCGGAGACGTCCTTTTGTTTTTTTTGTCTCTTAGAAAATTCTACGCCGTCGCGCCCGTTTTTCAATGGCGAAAAGCTTTTTGGCGTACAATCGTCTTCGTTATTCAGAGCGTTTTTCAAGGAAAGGAGAAAACATGAAAACAAAAGATTATGGCGTTTTTCTCGATATGAAATCCGGTTGGCTAGCGTTTTGCGATGCCTCTCAAAGAATCCTGCTGGCGTCGATTCAGGTTCAGCGTGGGGTTTGGGACTGCAGGGTGGAATGCGACGACGATCGGAAACCGACCGCTATGGTCATTCAATGCGGAGTCGGCGGGCTAAGCCCTTCGGAAAGGGACTGGCGCTCGTGCCCAGTCCTTGATGGCCTTCCGGCTTTGGCTGGCAGGAACGTCAACCTGATGCTGTGCCCAGGCAAGGAAAGCTTCCCGAGGGACAAGGAATGGAAGCCAGATTCAGGCCCTGTTCGTTTCGCCGGAACCGATAAGGAGCCGCACATAGGCGTTCAGACGGCGTTCTGGCTGGCAAGCAAAACGTCGTTCTCGAAAATCGAGGTTGCCGGATTCAGGAAGTTCTGCGGCAGGCCCGATGGGCCTGACGACATTCTTGACGGCATGCATCCGAACTCCTACGAGATAACAGCGGTGAGAGTCGTGTTCTGAGAAAAAGAGGCGCATCCGATTCGGATGCGCTTTTTTTCTCGGCTTGGATTCGGCACTTGATTCGTGCAACGAAACAGATTGCCGTTCACTTTTTTGATTCTACTTGCTTTGGCTCTAGGCGGAATCAAGCCGTCTTTTCGAACTTTTTCACTGTGGGATGAAAATCAAACGAAATCAAAAGACTGCGTTTGATCAGTCTGCTTTTTTTAAATTGACTAAAAGTGGGGGGGAAGCAAAGCGATTTTTAGTGTTTGACTAGCAAAAAGGAAGAAGAATATAAGAGAAGAACATGAATTTGAAATATTTTTGATGAAAACAAAACGATTGAGAGCGATAATGAAGGAAAGAAATAAAAGTGTCACATTACGCGAAAGGATCGTATGTTAAGAATTAACGAAAGCAAAATAAGCGAAAACGAATTCGCGAAAAAGTACAAATTCGTCAGACCGGATATCTACCCGCTTTCGCGCTTCGACTGGGAGAGAATTGACCCTAAGTGCGGAATGGGTCTTGGGCTTACAGACTCCGGGACGATTAAAACTTTCGTCGTCCCTCTTGGCTTCATGCCAGACGATGGATACCTTTACCCAGAGGGTGATTTCGAGAAAGACTTGCTTGATATGCTGACAAGCGGAAATGCCATTGTCAGCTGACGGCAGAAAGGTTCGGAAGGAAGAGTGAAGACAAAATGCTAAAAGTAAACATAAGCAAGATAAGCATGGATGATTTCTCAAGGAAGTATGGTTTTCGGGATGAGTTCGATCCTTGGTCTAAGAACGGAGGAAAGATAGCGACGATTGACGATGACAGGACAGAAAGCCAAATCGTATTGGAAAAGCCAAGCGGCGTCGTCAGACTGTCGCTAAAAGGGGCAGACGGGTCGGATAGCCAGGACTCGAATCTCGCCGTTTCGCTGTTCAGGATGGCGTCAAGCGGGGACATCGTCGAAAGCTGAACCCAAGAGCGCGCCGAGCAAGGGCGCGTTTTTTTGCAATGGAATCTGCGGTTGCTGACATTGGAGTCAAATGCTAAAATAAGAAACGAGGAAAAAGAATGAGGGGGAAAGGCAAAAGTTTCGTCGAACTAGAGGCTGAGCGGATTGAACGCCCGGAGCCAGCGGTTTGTCGCGCCCCGGCGAGGCTTTCCAAAAACGGTTTTGTCTTCTTTCCGCTGATCCGTGGGCTGGAGGGGCGCCAATGAGAGAGAAAAGCGAGAGAAAAGCCAAGGAGTCCGAGAACGAAAGGAACGTCAGACTCGTTCAGAAATACGGATTCAGCAAGTATGCCATTGATGACGAAATTATGAATTCGCCGCTGACGGAGCGAGAGAAACAAGCCATCGAGAAAGCCTTTACGTGAAAACGGAAAATCTGCGGAAAGCGCTCTGATAAGGGGCGTTTTTTCTTTCCGTTTCCGTCGCATAGGCGCTGGAATATGGGATAATCGAATCGTAAAAGAAAGGAATCGCTCGCATCGGGCGATGGCAAAAAGCATGGGATTGACAATAAAAGACGGAGAGGCGTTCATCAAGAAATGGGAGTTCACTGGGTGTCCATTCATGAAATGCGAGTGGGGAGCCGATGGCATCAGCGGGAGCTTCTCGCGGAACATCAGCTATGAGCCGAGGTTCGAAGGCGAGTCGCGCGATCGCAGAGCCAGCGCGTTCATCGCTGCCTCAAGGCAGGACGGGCTCTCCTGCGTCATCGACGACACGGGGAAGCTCTCCGGCAAGGAAGGCGTCTGCTCGGTCGGGGCGGTCATGCTGTTCGACATGATCAAGCTCGGGGAGGTCGGTCTCGAAGGCCGCTGTCTTGCGCCTGAGAAAGGCTACGTCGCCGGCGGGTCGCGGGTTCGCTTGAGAGACGGTGTCTCCGACGAGGAGATGAAAGCCCTCGGCTTCAAGAAGTGGGAGAAAGGCTGCGTCGACAGGCCGACGTGGTGGCTCGGCGATATCGGCTACGGCTTCCACTCGAAGAATGATTGGATCTCCTTCGACCGTGACGGCGATCTCTCGCTCCATGGCTGTGAGATGCGCAGCGACTGCCAGCCGGTCTTCTTCCGGATGGTCGAAGCCGGGCTCATCATCAAGGTCTGACGCAGAAAGCGCATCCATCACGGATGCGCTTTTTTTTTGTCCGAGACGCTGTTTTTTGAGGCCGCCGGCGCTCCGGTGCGATAATGTCACCGCTTCGATTGAATGGATGTCTTTCATGGCATTCGGAAAGGAAAAATCATGAAGCAGTTCAAAGGAATCCGAAAGTATGCCGATATCGTCGCTACGGTGAAGAAACTTGGCTACCCGCTTGATGTGTCGGACTTCGATAAGGGAGGCGACACCATCACGTTCGGCACGCCGATCGTCGGGGAGGGCAAAGTCGACTTCGGCCACACCGTACTCAACGTCGCCACCGGTTGCTTCTGCGTTTACAGCGGGAAGGAAGGAAACGGCCTGGTCGCCACGGAAAGATCCGAGGGTCTCGAAGGCAAGCCGTGGTACGACGAGATCCTGTCGACCGTCTACGCGCAGTAAGACAAAAAAAGGCATCCTGACGGATGTCTTTTCTTTTTAGCCTGCCATTTTGAGGCATGAGAAAGCCCCTCAGTCCTCGTCCGTCTGTCCTGACGACGTTTCGTCCGTCCGTCCGTCGTCCTGTCGTCCTGACGCCTCCCATGATGTCCCGACGTCGTCCGTCCCGTCCTCGTCCGTCTCCGTCCTGTCAGGACGGGACTGGTCTGGACAGGTCAAGACGTCCGGACATGCCACGCGGACAGTCTGGTCGGTCGGACGATTCGGACAAAAAGACGGGACTTGTCCGAATCGGGACGGTCGGACGGACAAAAAAAAGCCGCCCTTATTGGGGGCGGCTTTCCTCGAGCTTGTCTCGGTCTTCCTTGCTCGGGATCCAGACGACGACGTTCCAGACCGAATGGGACAGCTGAGCGACTCCTTTGCTATGGAGGGCCCATTCGCGTTCGGCGCCAACCAAGGTGCTGAGCGGGACGCAGCGGTTGAGCCAATCCATGACGCAGACCATCATGCTTTCGGGGCCTCCGAGAGACACGATGACCTGCAAGAACTGCTCAAGCGTGCATGTGAATGCGGGTTTTTCCTTATTGTCGACAATGAGATCTCCCATACGAAGACCTCCTTTCTTTCACTTCGCTTGGATTGTATCCCTTTTCGCTCCGAACCGGCGCTTTCGGCGGAAAAAGAAAGAGCCCCGCGTCGGCAGGGCTCTCTTTCCTTCGTCTCAGAACGGAAGCTTCTCGGCCCAATTGGCAGCCTCGGCGCGCGTCAGCCACAGAACGCAGCCATCATCGGAGACAATGGAAGCGCCGCCCATGCGGTCGCCGGAGACGAGGAATTTGAGTTCCCCGAGCTTCGCGAAGCATTGCTTGGCGTCTTTGTTGATGACGATGGCGATCAGGGCGCCTTTGAGCGTCAGAACCTCCTCCTCAACCGTCTCGCCTCCGCTGAGGGAGTCGATGTCTTTCGCGTCTAGGGTCTCAGGCACGCAATCGTCGCCTTTGAAGTTGTCTTCCTGCGGATCATTTGAGACGAGCAGGCGGCCATTTCGGAGCCCGAACAGGAATTTGCCTTTCTTCGGATCTTTGACAAACGCGGACGTGATGTCTTTGTTGTCGATGATGGCGATGGCAGCAGCTTTTGGCGACAGGATCGGTTCTTTCATCTTCTTTTTCCTTCTTTCCGAGAAAAGCCTGATGCAGGCTTTCTCTTGATAACGGTTTGATTATAAGGCCGGAGCAGCGAGGACGGCCGGAAATGGGGGGGGAACGGGAAAAAGCAGGAAAACGGATCGAGCGGGAAAGCGAAAGCGAAAAGGAAGGAAAGGCGCGAAAAAAAGCCTCGTTTCCGAGGCCTTCCATCTACTCAGCCGCCTTTTCACTCAGGCTTGTCGTCGCCGCCGGTTTCGAACTTCGCCTCAGCTTTCTCTTCCTTTCTCTTAAGCCTCTCGATTTCTTCGTCTGAATAGCCATCGATCTCATCAAGGACTTTCTTGGCCGCTTTGACGGGATCGTTCCTGCCGCTCCGCAAAGCGGAGTCGTGCTCGGCGACGGCGTATGTGAGCTCCTCGGGAGTGAAATAAGGGCGCAATGCGTCTTTTTCGTCATGAAGCGTTCCGCAGAGATCGTAGAAAGCGATTATCTCGCCTTTTTCGAGCATTTTTATCTTCTTCGCCTCCTCGACGGATTCCTTTTTGAGGTCGGCGACGCTTTTGCCGTATTTGGCGATGGCCTCCTCATCCATGAGCCGCTTTTTCTCTTCGGCGCTCTCGCCGAAATTGACGACGTCAGGATGGAACTTGCCTTGAAGTTCTCTGATCTCTCCGACGATTCTTTCGGAGTTTTCGAGATGGGATTCGAATTCATCAAGCGTTTGGCCGGATTTTGAGAGGGCGAGCCTCGTCCTCTCAAAGGAAAGCGTCAGCCCGGCCCCGGTGTCGTTGACGTACTCCGCGATTTCGGAAATCGCCTCTTTTGAGCTTGGGAGCTTGTTGATGGCATTCGTTTTGTCCGTTTCGCTTCCGCTTGGGTCGCGGCCGGCCGACAAAGCTTCGATTTCGATCAGGTTGTCAATGAGCTTTCTCTCGACGTCGGCTCTCCTTTTCCTTGCTTCGATCAATTCGCTGCTCTTCATTGTTCTTTCCCCCGGGTGGCCTTTTCGGCTGATTCCCTCTTTCTTCTGGAGACGGCTTTTTCGAGAGCGTCGTTGTTTTTCTCGATGGCTTCGCAATCGTCATTCCCGTCATCGCGCTCCCATCCGTACTCGCTGTTGACCATGATAGCCCTGATCGGAAGCGCGACGACGAAACAGATGGCGTCGAGGGCGATCATGACGCCAAGCCAAAAAGCGATTTCGCCGATGAAGGCAAGCCATCCGCTTCCGAAGCTGATCGGGAAGAAGATTCGGGACAGGCCATAAAGCGTTATGGCGATCTCGCCGGACGCGATGAACTGGAATCTCAAGGCGTCGGCGAGCGCGAGCCAAAGAGGGCTCGGCGATTCGCTCCAGTCGTCGTCGAAATTCTCGGCGACGTCGAATGGGGCGTGCATCCTCTCGAATTTGAGTTTCACCGAACCGCCTCCGGAACTTTTGCCTCGAACATGCCGTTCCGCCGGTAAAGGACGAATCTCTTTTTCCCGGATTCGAGCTCCGCGGCGTAGGCGATGCATTCCGCGACGGTTTCCTTGCCGACGAACCCGACGCCATAGACGATGAAAATGAACTCGGGCGCTTTTTCGCCGGATCCGACGTCATCGGCCGTCTTGGCCAGCTCGGCGAGTGGGGTTATTGCGCCGCCGAGAATCCTCTGAGAGCATTTTTCCTTGATTGACTTCGGACAGCCCTCGCATTCAGGGAAGCCTCTGCATGCATCGACGTCTTTGAGATCGGTGTGGCAGAGGATGCATTCGAGGCCGTTTTCATAGATTTTCTTATCCATTGTCTTTCCCTCCGAAGCTTTTCGCCAAGACTTTGGCGGTTTCGTCGCTTTTCTTCTTTTTCTCTTCCATCCCCTGGCCGTTCGGATACCATTTGAATGATATGGAGCTCGATCCATTGATGAGAGGGCCCGCCTCATATCGGAGGAAGAAGCCGGCGGAGCGGCATCGGTTGACGTCGCTGACGGCTGGGGCGATTTTCGTCATGTCGAAGCGGATGCGCTGGAACTTGCCGTCGCAGACGCAGCCTGCGTCGCCGAATGTCTTTCTGGCCGCGTCGATCGGCATCGTCGCTGAGCCATGATGGAGGCTTGGGTTTTGCTTGGCATCCGACCGGATGAACGATAGAAGCGACTTGCCTCCTTCGGTGGTCGGGCCTCCGGCCGTCGGCTGGGCGCTTGAATTGGCGTCATCTATCGCTTTTGAGGCGATGGCCGCGCATTCGCGGCAGCTGAGCCCCTCCCTGAAACCGCTCTCGACTTCGGCGGCGATGTCGTCGGCGATGGTTCTGACGTCGCAGCTTCCGTTGAGCCTTCTGATTCGGTCGGCGTCATGGGCCGTCATGGTGGAAATGCGCTTTTTGGCAATCGCTTTTGAGTCGATTCCGCTCAGCAAAAATGAATAAACGAGCTTTTCAAGCCACTCAATGGCGAAAGCGTCATCGTTTTTCGATGTTTGCCTGTATCTTTGCAATGCGAAGATCTCTTTTTCCAAATCGCTTCTGCGCCAGGCTTCCGAGGCCTTCGAAACGGCTTCGGCGACTTTCGGAGGAAGCGGAGCCATGTCAACGTCGCTTTCTTCCTTGGATGGATCCCAATCCCAATCAGTCGATTTGGATATAGGCTTTTGCTTTGCCGATGCAATGCGGTCGCCTTTCTTCTTTTCGAAAAAGGAAAAAGGCCCCTTGATCTCGTATCCGTTCTTCGGGGAGACAAGAAAAAGCCTTCGGGCGAGTTTCGGATCGTCAGTGAGAAGCAAAACAAGAACGGCAATCGGGCCGTCGATTGGCTTTTCTGAATCCTCGTTCGCGATGACGGCATCGGCGCTGAGGCCGATGAGACGGGCGAACGTCTGAGGCCCCATGCCGAGTTTTTCCCTCAGAGCCTTGACATCGCTCCAAAGAAGCCCGGAGGCATCGGCCGACTCAATGTCGAGATACGGCGCTTTTTTGAGATGTTCCTCATCGATTTTCATTTTTTTATTTCTCCTTTTTCTCCCACGGATGCCCGTCGGACTTCGCCTTGAAGTTGTAGATCGGTCGGAGACGGTCGTAGACGTCGACGGTCGGACGGATGGCCTCTTCGATGTCTTCGGCGTTTTTGTACGCGAAAGGCGACTCATCAATCGTCGATGGGCAGACGGAGGTCGAATAGATTCCTTTCATCGATTCGGCGTAATCCTCCATCTTCACCTCGCGTTTCGCCTGCGATCGAGAGAGACGGCGCCCGGCTCCGTGCGGGGCGGATTGGTTCCATTCATCGTTGCCTTTGCCGACGGCCAAAAGCGTCCCGTCGCGCATGTTGAGCGGGATGATGCATTTCTCGCCGGCGCGGGCGGAGATCGACCCCTTGCGGAGGATCATGTGCTCGATGTCGATGTAGTTGTGCACGCTTTCCATCAGATTGCCGTCCGAATAGGGCTCGGCGATGATGCCTTCCTGATAGAGAAAGCCGATGATGTCGCGGCAGATCTGCCGGCGGTTGGCTTTGGCAAAATCCTGGGCGATGCCCATGTCGTGGATGTAGTCTTTGAAATTCTGGCCGGAGACATAGCAAAGATCGTCCGGCATGCCGGAGATGAGCTTTTTGAGCTCGGAGCGCTTCGCCACGTAGGCGGCGATGCTTTTGCGGTCTTCCTCGCTTCCGGTTTTGAGTTTGGCGATGGTCGCGTTCGCCTCATCGCGGAATGAGGCGGTCTCAATATCCCGGCATTGGGCGACGGCGAGTTTCTGATAGTATTCGGCCATCTGCGTGCCCAAGCTGCGCGACCCGGTATGGATGACGAGGTAGGTTCCGGTCTCCCCTTTCTCAATGGAGATGAAATGATTTCCTCCGCCGAGGCTTCCGAGCGATTTGGCGATGCGGTCTTTCTGCTCGAGCTTTTTCTTGCAGATCAGATCGTCGAGCTCAGCGACGGCTCGGACGGTCTCCGGAGCTTTGCCGACGCTGGCCCGGGTCTCGAATCCCGCTGGGATTTTGGCGTTGATGAAAGCGTCGACTTTCTCCAATTCCGATTGGCTGAATTCCTTTTTTCCTAAATTGTAAGAAAGTAATCCGCAATTTCCGGTGATGAAAATTTTGTCGTTTCTTCTCGCAATGAAGAAGCCTGAATCAGTAGTAAAACAATATTTTTTGCCATCGGATGACGGGGTCTCAGGAACGACGTTAGGTAGGGAAACGTATTCGTTTTTGGTCGGAATTACCACATAGGTGTCTTTTTCGTTTGGCCTTTTGGAGTGATGTGTGCATATCTCAGCTCTTATTTTTGACGCGGAGAAAGCATATTGAATGATGTCGGCCGATTTTTTATTAGTTGACGAAAAAAGGCTTCTATAACCGACATGCCCATCCCAAAGAAGTGACTCTTCAGCGATGATTTTTAGCTGACGGCTATTGGCGTTCCAATATTTTTCAAGATTTTTGTCATATTTGTTTGATATGAAAAAATAAATGTGCGTCGTTCCATTGACCTTCGAAACGGTCTTTTTGTATTCAAGTTCACACTTTTTTAGAAGCATCACGAGCCTGTCAATCTTTCTTTGCTTTTTGAGGTGAAAATAAATTTGATGTTCATCACCTCTTGGATATTTAATGCAGCCATCAGCTGCAATAGCGACATCAAGCCTAATTTCGTCATCAGTCATGCTAACGCCTTCTCCTCCGACGGAAAATGTCTTTTTGATATTGTAAAAATCAGCGTGCACCAATTTCGATACTATCTTCTTCATGTCAAAAGCATTGAAAACTTCACTTTCGATAATGCCGTTATGTTTATTTTTAAAAACAAGCATTTTATGCTCATCACTAAGCAACATATCAAGATTTCTGGTTTTAAAAACATTGAACTTTTCGCAAGGAAGAACAATATAGGCTCTCGGAACGGCAAAAAAAGCAAAATCACGTTCCTTGTCGTATTCAAGAATTTGATCGCCTAAATGATAGTTTTCGATTTTGACCCATCCGTTTTTTGTCAGAATCTCGCTGTCTTTGTCAAGGCATCCGACATCAACCCCTACCACATTAGGGATGACCTTGTCTTTGATGAGCATGGTAGTGCCGACGACGCATCCGGATCCGGCGTGGCAGTCCGGCATGATTCGGACATGAGCGTCTTCGGCGCATGGCGAGCCCATGATTTCCTTGATCTGCTTTTCGGTCGCTTCGTCGATCTCTTTAGCATAGACGACGGCGGTTCCTTTTTCTCCGGTGATTTCCATTCGATTTTTCCTTCTTTCGATTTGATTACGACTAATTATGTCACCTAGCGCACTGTTAGTCAAAGAGAAAGGAGAAAAATACTTAAAAAGCTATGCGGAAAATAAAAAAATGAAAAATCATGGTTTTTCTTTTATTTCATCTGGGAGGAACACGGCTTTGAACTCGGTCTTGATGGACGACCCGCACCCATACAGCGACGCGAGCCGAAAACCTTCATTGCTTTTGAACGCTTCAGTCTCAGCCTCTTCTTTTGTCATTGGGCAGGCGTCCTTCGCGTAGGAAGTGTAATCGTGATAGGCTCCCATGTAGCCTTTGCAATTTCCGACGATCCACGCGACGCCATATTCTTTTTTCTCTTCGACATTCGCTTTTGCGCCGTCGTTTTTCTTTTCTGTTTTTTTCATCAAACAAATTATGGCAGGTGACATCGGGACTTTCAATGGGAGATTGATATTTTGGTAGCCTTATTTGAGGCTGAAATCGAGATTTTGGTAGCCTTATTCGGGATGGAAATCGTGATTTCGGTAGCCTTAAGCGCTTTTTTGGATGATGTTGAGAATTTTGACAAGGCAACCATTCAAAACATTGAGACTTTTGACGAAACGACGGCCAAAAATACTGCGCATTTTGCGAAAACGTAGCTTTCAGATTGTGGGGATTTTGCAAACGGAAACAAAAAGAGCCGATGAAGGCTCTTTTTTTCGCTTGGGTCACGTGTGCCCAAGCTCCGGCTCTCCCCGACGGGAGTTTCGGCGATTGCCGGCTTCCTCGGGGCCACCCAGGGGAATTTGGCGGAGTCTGTCCTGGCTTGGGTTCGGACCAAGTTGGCTTCGACCTGACTGTATTATCGGCCTTTTTCCGAGGAAACGCAAGCGTTCCTTCTGGCGAACTCGGCTTCAGCCTCCTCTCGGCTGAGGTAGCAATCATCATAGTCAAGCTCTTTCTCCTCGTTGTCGCCGGCCCATCTTTGCTGCATGACGAGAACGTCCTCGCTTCCGATGTGCGGATAGAAATCGCAAGTCACGAAAAGGCCGTTTCTGGCGTCAGGCTGGATGAACCAGCATCCGTTTTTCAGCAAGGCTTCGGCTTTTTCCTTTGTTTTGCCATCCATTGCCATCCCTCTTTCGGGAAGAATTATCTCACCGAGCGAGTCGCTTCGCGGCGCCAAAAAGAAAACAGGCGTTTGGCCGCCTGTTTTTTTCGTCTCACTTCGGAGGGAGGATGATGTTCCTCGCTTCTCCCATGATGATGGTCTGAAGCGCCTTGAAGTCGATCGTCGGCGTCTTGAGCTTCTTGAGGATGAGCTTGATGTTGTCGTCGAGCCACTCATTCCAGAACCGCCCGAGGAACTCATTGGCCATCGCGTCGTCCCATCCGCCCTTCATTTCCTTGAACTTGAGAAATTCCTTGGAGATGGCTTCTGGTGTTAGGAACTTGTCGGCGATCGCGCGCTCGACCGGGTGCTCGGATTTGGGTCCGACGCTTTCCTTGCGCAGCTCCTTTTTGTGGAGCGAGAAGTCTTCCGTGAGCATCTTCGCCCACGTCTGATGGCCGAACTTGTTGCGATAGCCGTAGTTCTTGATGACGATGCCCTCGCCCAAGCCTTCGGTGATCAGGAAGCTTCCGCTCTTCTGGAGCAGCGCTTTGAGATCGTCCATGCTTGGGTTCTCAAGTTTCGCGAGGAGTGGGATGAAATCGATCCCGTACGACACCATCATCGGGGCGTATTCGTCGATGGGAACGTATTCCCCGTTGAGGACGGCTCCGTTCTCATCGACGATGACCTCAGGGCCGTTGACCTTGAGGATGTCGAAGACGTAGAACTTCCGCCAGGCGTCCGCGGCGTACCTTTTGAGGGTGTGCGGCGTGAGCCATTCCCCGTAGATGATCCAATCGGGGTGCGCTTTGAGCGCTTTCTCGATGCGCGGATCGTGGAGGATGAATTTAGCGAATCCGCCGATGTCGTTTTTCTCATCGATCTCCATCGTGCGCGCGCCGCAGTGAACGGCTCCGCCGTCGAGGTAAACCGCTCCGTTGTCACCGTCAATTTTGCAGGTGACGTAGACGGTTCCGTTAAGAATCCCATCGGTGTCTCCCGTCCCAATCTTCTCGATGTGCTGATATTTGTGGTATTTCATAGACAATGCTTCCTTTCCGACGGTCTGACCGTCTTTTGTCTTAGCGATGACATTATAAGTCCGTCCGTCCGACTTTTCCACGTCTGACCGTCGGACGACCGACCCGTTTGTCTGATGCCTGACCGGACAGCAGGACGGAAGAGCCGAAGGAAACGCGATGCGCATAAAAGGAAAGCCCCGCGGTCGAGCGCGGGGCTTGCTTGATTATGAAATCATTCTGAGGGATCGTCGTCATCCGTCTCGTCTTTGCCACTATCGGATTCAAGGCCTTGCTCATCCCTCATCTCCTCAACTTCCCTTTCCGCCTCAGCCTTTTCCTTTATCTTGCCAAGCGCCTCGGGGATTTCTTTCGGCGAATCGGCCCAGGCGCCGGATGACGTGTACCCGTCGCGGCTGAATATCTCGACGTAAAACCCGCGTCCGTCCCTTTCCGACACGCTGATGATGGAATTGCCGACGTTGGCGCAGAACCTTTCATTAGGCGACGCTTCGGCAAGGGCGGCCATTGAGCCGATGGCCTCAACGAGTTTGGAATCGCTTTCGGCGTTGGAGGCCGACGCCGCGATGATGCCGTACTTAAGAGCCGAGGAGGCATGCCCCCTTTCGGCGCGCTCCATTCTCTCCCCGATGTCGGGCGCTCCCCTTCCGCCGACGACGGCTTCGATGGTTTCCTTCCATCCGAAACTCGGCTTGGCCGCGCTTTCCGGGATGTCATCCAACCCGCCAAGCCTTCTCAACCCGACGGCATCGGTTCTGACTGGCTCCGGATCTCGGTCATTGTCGTAGGGGCTGTCGCTGTACGCCTCAGGAAGGAGCTCGGCGAGGACGGAATAAGGGTTCCCATCGCCTCTCCCCACCGTTATCCTGCAGACATCGCATCCGAATTCCTTGCTTTTGGCGATTCGGACGATCTCGTCTCTGCCGTCGTTTTTCGGATTCAGCATCGCTCTGGCCGCGTCACCGGCGGCCTCGATCACGGCCGGGGATTCGATTTCAGTGATGAGCGTCTGGCTTTTCTTGGCGGCGTCGGAGTCGAATGAGAGAGCGACGGCTTCCCTGACGCTGAGCCTTCCGTATTTGGCGTCGAGCATCGCGGAGCAGGGCTCCAAGCCTTTCTCTCCGGCTTTGCCATACTCGCCAACGTAAAGCGGGATCCCGTTCCTCTCAATTCTGACGAAAAGAGTCCCCCGCGCGTTGTATCCGTTGTATTTGTCGACGACGTAGGCGGCGACGTTTCCCTCAGAAAGCGTCTCCCCAGGCTTCTCGAACGCTTTCTTGGCGAGGCCCACCAGCGTGTCATAGGAGCCGGCTCCGGCCGCTTCATCGACCGCTGCTCTTGCCTTAGCCTCGGCTTTGTCGATGAGGGTATTTCTTTCGGCTCTGAGCTTTTCGCCCCTCTCAGCCATCTTGCCTTCCGCGTCCGTTATTTTCATTGCTCAACCCCTCCTTCCCGCCGCTTAGGCGTCCATGCCATCATTATCCGCCTTCGTCCGTCCGTCGGTCGGGGACGGCCGTCTGTCCGGTCGGTCGGGACGCCCCGAAAGGACGTCGGACGGTCGGACGGACGTATAATCGAGACGTTATAAATAAGAGAAGGTTTTTCTCGCCTTTTCGGAAAGGAAATAAGTTTCATGAACGCAAAAGACATCCTCATCCGCCTCGCCATCAAGTCCAAAGGGGACTGGGACAAGGAGATTGAGGCCATCAAGGAGCATGACGGAGACGTCGAGAACATTGCCATCGGCGAAGCCGACTCGCATGTCATCACCATCATCGACGCCGATTACCCGCAAGGGCTCAGAAACGGCTACAAGCCGCCGCTTGTTCTCTTCTACGAAGGGGACAAAGGCATCATCGACAAACTCGGATCGGTGAAAGCCGTCTCGTTCGTCGGGACGCGCAATCCATCCAAGTACAGCGCGAAGAAGGTAGCTGAATTGGCCGCCGCCTGCGCGAAGATGGGCGTCGTCGTCATCACTGGTTTGGCCGCCGGCATCGAGACCGTGGCCGCGAAGGCCGCGCTCGACGCGAAAGGCAAGGTCATCGCGGTGCTCGGGAACGGGTTCTCCGCGAGATACCCGGCCGAGAATTCGGATCTTTACGACCAGATTGCGAAGGAAGGGATCGTCATCAGCGAGTATCCGTCCGACGTCGCCCCGGAGACGTTCAGTTTCCCGGCGCGGAATCGCATCGTGGCCTCGCTGGCCAACGCGATCATCGTCGGTCAGGCCACGACCCGCAGCGGGTGCATAATCACCGTTAACTATGCCCTCGGGCACAACGCGGAGATCGGATGCCTCCCGCACGAGGCTGACCCGGACGATGAAGGAAACCTTCTCATCTCAGAAGGAGCCCAACTCATCCAGACCGGTACGGATGTCGCCGCTTTGCTCGGGATGACGGAGATCCCGGAAGCGAAGACCGAGCCGAAAGCCGAATAGCCGACCGACAGAAAAACGCCAATCCGCAAGGAAAGGCGTTTTCTTTTATTTTTCGCGCTATGATTCAGTCAAACGCTTCCAAAAAGGAAAAAAGGGAAAAGAGGAAATGAAAACGGCAAGCAGGGTATTCGTAACGATATCGATGGTGCTGACGGCGATTTCGGCCATAACAGCGATTACGATAGTCATCGTTTCCATGCTTAACGAATGGCTTTTGATGACTTTTGCAATTGCCGCATGCGTCATCGCAGCCACCTTGGTCGAGATGACAGGAAGGTTTGCCTTATCAAAAATCGAAACAGCGAAAACGAGAAATGAGCTGATTCCGGCGGGTATCGTGACGATTTTATTCTGCAGCTTCCTCGGTGGGATTTTTATGCTTTGCATCGATGATTCAGACCTTTCTGCCTGATGAAAAGCGAAATGAAAAGGCGGGTTATACGCCCGCCTTTTTCTTATGCCTCTTTTGGGTGGGGCACTTCGCGCGGAAGCGCCGCATCGCGGCAAGAGACGGCCGCAAACGGTCTTTTTGACTGATTTCCAAGTCGGGACTGCCGTTGAGCCCTTACCTTTCCATACGGCTTGCGCCTCCGGATAGACACCGCCGTTTTCTTTCCCATTGGCTGGATGATGGGGCCCTTCAAACGCGCCGATCGAGCGCTTAGGCAGCCTGATAGGTTTCCCCGTCAGACGAAAGCATTATAGCGAACGTTTTCGGAAATGTCACTTCTTTTTGGCGGACTCAAACAAAAAGGAGACGGAACCGAACGGGTATTTTTTGAGGATCCTGTTTTCTATCGAATAGGCGGATCCGATGATGGGCGTCTTCCTGAGATTGGAGATGGAGGCCCTGAAATCGTCGATGGTCATGTCGCTTTTGAACGCATTGCAGTCATGGCATGACGGCATGAGGTTATCTAAGCTTTCGTCGCCGAGATGGTTCGAGTGGGAGGCGAAATGGTCGATTTCCATGTCCTTGATGGCAATCGGATGGCCGCAATACGCGCATCTGCCGCCGAACTTTCCGTAAATGGCTTTTCTCTCCTCCGCTGTTATCCTTCTTCTCTTCGGCGGGAATCTTTTGGCGAGGTATTCCTCAGCTTGGGTGACCGGGATTATCCTGAAAAACGGGGCGTACATCGGAAGGGCGCCATCCCCAAGCGACGCATATTCGCGCCGGCACGAAAGAAAGCGCGAGAAAGCCTCGTCATAGGTGGGGTAGATGGAGCATTCGGATGTCTTTCGCGTTCTAAGCTTCGGATCGTCCGATACGAGGAAGGCGTCTTTTTTCCTGCCCTCAAAGAAATGGGCGACGATGACGAAACCAGGCCTCAGCGCCTCTCTGATGTCATCGATTCTGGAGATCCCGCTGAATTCAGCGACGGTGGAATTCGTTTTTTCGGAGAAAGCCTTTCCCCAGGAGCCTTCACTGAAAAACACGATATCCAACCCCATGAATCTTTCCTTGATGACCGTTCCGTTTGCCATTCTGCTGAAGATTATAAGCGGAAGGTGCGGGCATAAAAAAACCTGCGCTCCTTTCTTGCGCAGGTGTTTTAGCGACTGGTTGCGGGGGACGGATTTGAACCGCCAACACCGAGGTAATGAATCTCGTGAGCTACCAGGTTGCTCTACCCCGCGTCATTATTGTAGCACCCATTTCAAGCCCGTCAAGCGAAAAAGCGTTTTTTTAATCAACCAGATTCGTTTTTGTCCAGCTTTTTTCATAAAGGCCGTGTTTGACGGCCCATTCAAGCGTCGTTTTCATCGCATCTCTTGCGTCTTTGTACTGAGAGGAATCCTTGCCATAGCGCAAGGAGATGTTGTAAAGCCGGATGTCCGGAGTCGTCTTCGAACCGTCTCCGTCGATGATGGCGTCGCAGAAATTGAGGAGGTTGATGACATCATCATTCGGATCAGCTCCAGGCTTCCCGTGACCCGTGATACTGTCGGCGTAGACAAAACCCATTTCTTGCATGAGCCTTCCGCCTTCGTCGGCATGGCCGTCGTGGGTCGTCGAGAATTCATATCCGATGTCGTGGGTGTAGCCAAGCACGAACATTTGGCGGGATTTTTCCTCGCCCCAGCCGAGTCTGAGCGCCATTTCTTTCATGAGCCTGGCGACGGCAAGCATGTGTTTCATTCTTTTTTCATCGAGTCCAACGCGCATTTTGTTTTATCCTCTGATTAGATTCTAAAGCACAATGAAAACTTTTTCAATCTTTTTCATCGGCGCCGCCTTTCGCGTTCGCTTTGAGGAAGGAGAACAAGGAAAGGATTCCGGCAACGGTGAAAGGCTCTCCGATGTATTCGAGCGACAGTTCCTTCTGCCGTTCCTCGCTAATGCCGTCGTCTTTGATTTTCTTCGCGGATTCAACGTCTTTCGGGTTCGCTTTTTCAAAATCCTTGACCTTTTTCGTTATGCTTTCAAGCGAAGCGAGATACTTTTGGGCTTTGTCGGAAGATTCAGCATCATTTTTGGCACCAGGTTTTCTGAGGTGATACTCATAAAGAAGGAATGCCATAGTTTGGACGTTTTTGAGTTCGAGATATTCTTTTTTTCTATCCATCGCTGAAATGCTACCACGCTGGCGTACCGTTTTCGAAACGCCGCAAGGAAAGACTAACCTGATTTCGGGATATAATCCAACGCGAGGAAACGAAAAAATGAAATATATCGGATTGCTCGACGAATTGGCTGAATCCATGAGGCAAAACGGCCTTGGCGATCCTTCTTCGTGCGTCAAATGCGTGATAATCGGGACAAATGCCGAAGGAAGCGGCGAGTGGATATCTTTTGATCAATTCAAGGATTTGTGCCAAAAAAATGATAGCCATGGCAAGCTTGTGTACGATAGGGAAAGCGGAGAGCAGGTCATCAACGAGGACATTCGCGTTGTCTTGAACGATAATTCTTTTTTCCGTAGGGACTATGAAGGCGCTTATGAAAGCTGGGATTACGTTCCGCGCCCAACGAGACCTGATAATTTCATCGAAAATGGCAATGCGGTTGCGAACTCGCTCATTGATGGCGGCGGCGAGTTTACGAGACCAAAAGACGAAAAAGATAGTTTGAAAACGGCTGTCCTGAAAGCCTTGGACGAAGAAAACAAAATGTCGACGGCGTTAAACGAAAACGCAAAACCGAAGACGCTGGATGACATTCAATACGTCATAGTGGACGAAGGCGGGATCCCTTTTTGGATATCCGCAAGCGATTTTTTGAGAATAGCTGATGACGTGGCGATAGGGCCGGGATATCCTGAAAATGTTTTTTCAAAGGATTTTCTCATCGTTGGAGACGGATTCGAAATAAAGGTTGGCGATGATCCAGAAAGCAAAATCGAGCGTTCTGGCCTGCTTATTTTGTCAACCGAAAACGTGACGGCAAGGGATGAAATGGATCTTGACGGAGACGCCGGGCTTTTATTCAGCAAGGAACTAGACCGAACCGATTTGGAGAAAGACGTGCGTGAGGATTATGCTCTCCCGGTCAGTATAACCGATAACGACGATTTGATTAAAAAAACAGTCGAAGCGCTAGGAATCGGGGAAGATGATGCAGAAAGAGTCGAAAAAAGCTTGAGATGTTCGGTAAGAATGGCCAATCTTTTTAAAGGATGGGCGTCCCAAATCGAGAAGCTCAGCGATTCAACGCTTACGCTGAACCTTCTCGTCAGTACAGCAAAAGGGTTCGCTGGCATGATGGAAAAAATGCCAAGTTGTTCGGAAATGCAGGAAATGTCGGGTTCCAGCGGGAAAGACGGTTTTATAAGCGAAGGCATCGATCCTCTGCTTGGAAAAATAAAAGCCGCTCTTGATATCGAAAAAGAAAGGGTATTAGACCCGGATTTCGAAGACAGGAAGGAAGTGGCTGAAAAATGTATCGGAGTTTGCGAAAAAATAGCGACCGCCTGCGTTGAAAATGCCGAAAATGCCTCAATGATGCAAGATAAGGCGAAGGATTTTCTTAACGAAGCCGACGAGTTCAGAAAGGCAATCGGCGAAAAAGCAGAAAAAACGGAAAAGAACGCTGATTCAATAAGGAAAAAAGCAGAAAATGGTTCCGATGATCACAAGGATGCTGAGAAAGAAGGCGAAAACGCCGCCAAAGGATCCGAAGCGGTTGATGGAGACGTCATCGACAATGATGCAAAAGTGCCAGAAGAAAGACCGATTTCGCCCGATAAGATGGATGTGCCGCTTGATCAAACGGACAGCTCAGAAAAGGCGGCTTACGACGATTTGGGAAAGGATGAAGACAAGGATGGATACCGCTACAGCAAGAAGGACAGCACATTCAACACGATGCAAGCCGTGTATAGGGCATCGAAGCTACTCGTTGCGCTGAAAAAAACCATGTCAGACAGGGCGGAGCCGTCTGATTTCAAAAAGCTCGAAGTTTGCGTTGAGAAATACAGGCAGTCGCTCTTGGGAAGCCACGCGATCGAATCTTTCACGTTCGATGCCATCAGCTCAGCGATAGCCAGAACCGGGGTCGAAAGATACGAAAGCATCATGAAAAAATGCGAGGCGCTTCCGGAAAGCGACAAAGTCGACAGGCAGGTGCTGCTTTGCGAAGCTGCGGCCGAAAGGGATGCAGCCAACATCGCTTTTGCCAGAATCGACGGCGGGAAGTCAAAAAAAGAAGAGGCCGCGAAAAAGGAATTCAGATCGGTTGGGAAAAGGCTGGAATCCATCTCCAACATTTTTGACGACAAAGCAAGCGTTGGGGAAAAGGCTTTGGGTGACCTCATCAAAGACTACGCCGAGCAAGCGAAGGCCATCGGAGCCAGCGAATACACCAAAGGCGGCTACGAAGTCATGCGCAAGGACGAGCTCAAGAGAATCGAGGATTCCAAGAGCATGACTCCCGAGCAGAAAACGGAATACATCAAAAAACATGGTTTGGACGACAAAAAGAAATTCAGATCAGAATTTGAGAAACTGAAAGTGGAAAACGCCAAAGATATGGCTGACAACCTTTCGAGGCTTGAGGGGACGTTTAGGAAAGAAGCCGAGGCTCACAAAGGGACTCCGGAAAGCAAAAAGCTTCTCGATGCGGCCGACAAACTCAAGGATCTTTCAAAGGAATTGAACGAGAAAAAATCGGGAAACGACCTGTCCGAAAGACACGGTGGCTTTGATGCCATGGGCGATAAAAGCATCGAAAACGCGTCGGATTTAGCCGATGCCAGAGGAGGGGAAAGAAAAGAAGAAGCCGAAGAGATCAGGGACAGGCTGGAAATCAAAAAAGGCGAGAAGGGATACGAAAGTGGAGTTAAGCGTCTCGTCGATGAAGTCAGGCTCGGCAACATCGAGTACAGCAAATTCAAAAACGAGTTCTCGAAAGGAATGGATTTCCTCTCAAACGAGCTCGGTGCAAAAATCCTAGGCCCGAAGCTTCAGCATGCTTTATATGAGTTCAGAAGCATCATTAACTTCGATCCTCTCGAATCCATCCTTCATAACGCCGGCGAAAAACTGCTTGACAGCATACTCGGGATGAATAAGGACTTCGAAAGCAAGACGGAAGGGAGTGGAGACGACGGTGGCGGCGGCGGTGGAGGCGGTGGAGGCGGTGGCGGAGGTGGAGGTCACCATCCGCCGGCTCCGCCGAGCGGCGGTGCCTTGGTCAAGGCCGATGGCAAGTGGCCGGACGCTCCGGACGAGGGTCAAATGGCATTGGAAGTCGACACTCAGAAAAACTTCGATGATCAGAATAAGGCTGACAGCATGGCGAACAAGACTGGACTTGAGTCAAACGGAAACGCCATCGACCGCGGCAACGATTCGGTCGGAGCCGAACACAGCGCCATAAACTCAAAAACAATCGAGTCAGCGTCAAACGAAGCTGAAGGCATTGAAAGCGGCGATACTGACTATTACGCGCCATCCGAAGATGAGGAGGAAGCCGCCAGTGACTTCGCTGAATCGGAGGGGGAATGCGACGAAGAAGAAGTCGAGGAGATAATTGAGGTGATCTTCGGCTGATGTAACGAAAAAACCCGTCTGGAAACTGTCTGGACGGGTTTTCCTTTTTACGCATCGAATGCCGACATTGCGTTTATCTCATCTTTGCCTATGGCACATCCGGAGACGGCTCCGGCCTCGCTGACGAACAGCGCTGTCGGCCCATCGATGAGGCTGATCGCGGACTCGCTCTTGGCCCCCAGGACGCTGGCTCTGCTCTCCTCCGCGCTCTTGGCTGAGAAGAGGCTTGGCTTGACGCTCTTGGGGAGAAGCCACGTCCTGACGTCGCCGACGTCGGCGAATCTCAGCATCCTTTGCTTGACGGATTCGCACTCCTCATTATCAGGGTCATAGGCATAGACGACGTATCCGCCGCCTTTGCCAAGAAGGTCGTCGGAAGCCCCCATCATCGCCCACGGCAGGTCTCCGTAATCGTATTCCGTCCCGTCGGCCCAATGCCATCCCGCGGCCTCGCCGACCCACGTCGGCTCGTCCCAGTCCTCCGTCCTGACGGACGCGGACCCCGTCCCGACCGTCCGTCCGTCCTTGTCCGTCTCCGTCCAGTCCCACGCCGTCCCGTCTTGGGCATAGGAGACCGTCCGTCCGTCGGACAGCGTCCCCTTGGCGGCGAAGGAGGCTCCCTCCCCGCTCGTCTCCCACCCGGAGGCGGAATAATGCGCCAGGAGCCTCTCGGCGGCCTCCAAGGCCTTCGCGGAGGCTTCCCCGGTCTTCTTGGCCAAGACGCCTTCGTCGGACGCCTTGCCATCCCACATCCTCGACTCCTTGCCCAGGACGGACGACCTCGACCCGTCCGAAAGGACGATGTCCGAGGACAGGACGGACGACGTCCCCGTCAGAAGGACGGACCCGGACGACGTTGGGGAGACGAACGACGTCCCATGTCCGGACCTCATGGACAGGACGGACATCAGGTCGTCGAAAAGCGCGGAGCCCTTCCCCTTGCTTGACCCACCGCATGATACTAGTGTCAGCGTCAAGGCGACTAGGCACGTCAGCTTAGCGATTTTCTTTCTTGTCATTGCCTATGATTATCGCGCTTAAACGGAAGAACATCAACGCCTTTCAGGAAAAGAAACTCGTTTGATCGATCGGAATGACATTGTGCAGGGACGTTTGGCGGTTTATAATGTGAGCGGAGGTTTTCATGATGGCAATTATCGGAGCGATAACAGGTGACGTCGAAGGATCGAGATTCGAGTGGAAGAACGCGAAGACGAAGGACTTCGATCTCTTTTCGCCGTTATGTAGGTTCACGGACGACACCGTGATGACACTGGCCGTCATGGAGATTTGCGAGAAAAAACTCTTCAATGACCCAAAGGCAATCGCGGCAACACTGCGCAAATGGGGCGCGCGCTATCCAAAGGCGGGATACGGCGGTCTGTTCAGGAAATGGCTTGCCGATCCGTCGATGGGGCCTTATGGCAGCTTCGGGAACGGGGCTGCGATGAGGGTGTCGCCCATTGGATGGGCAGCTGGCTCGGAAACCGATGTGATCAGGATGAGCGAGGCCGTGACGGCCATAACCCACAACGATCCGCGCGGCATTGAGGGAGCCGAAGTCACCGCGATGTGCGTCTATTACGCCAGAACCGGGAGAAGCAAAGGATTCATCAGGCAATACATATCAGAGCACTACGACATCGGATTTGACTATGAAAGCCTTGTGAGGAACTATCGTTTCTCATCGACATGCCAGGGGAGCGTCCCACAGGCGCTCTACGCGTTTCTGATATCGGAGAGCTATGAGGATTTTGTTAGAACGGCAATGGCCATCGGCGGGGATTGCGACACCACCGGCGCGATAGGCGGAGGCGTGGCCGAGGCCTATTACGGAGGCGTCGGGCTGAAGCTTGAGGCGTTCTCGAAGTCGCTCTTGGCGAACGACAAAGAGGCCATGAGGCTCATCGAAGGCGGATGGGCGAGACCGAAGGAAGGACTGAAGGAATGAGCGAAAGGCTTTTCGTCATAAGCGACGTGCACGGCTTTGCCTCAGAGGCAAAGCGCGCTTTGAACATGGCTGGGTTCGATCCGAAGAACCTCAATCACAGGCTGATCGTTTTGGGCGACGTCTTCGACAGAGGCCCGCAGGCCGTGGCGGTCTATCGTTGGCTTTCGTCGCTGAAGCGGGTGACCCTCATCCGCGGGAATCACGAGACGCTGATGCGCGACATGGTGGCGCGCGGGATCCCGGTGGATTACGACATTTCCAACGGGACTTGGGACACCGCCCTTCAATTGGCGGGAGAAACCCAGGAAAGCGTGGCTGAGAGATATCAAAAAGAGAAGAAGGAAACGCCGCTGAGCAGCAAGGCACATCCGAGCCAAACCGATCTGAGCGGAGACATCGACGCGCTCAAAAAAGACATTGAGGAAAACGACAGGCTGGCGAGGGGGATATACGCCGACGTCTTCCGCAAGGCGTCGAAGTCGAAAGCCTACGCTTGGCAACAAGGAAGCCAATGGATCGATTATCTGAGACTTGGCGATTTTGTCTTTGTCCATTGTTGGGTTCCAGTGGAATCGCTTGATGGCCTTCCGCCGTATTACCTGGAGAACAGACGGTTCGCGAAAAAGCCGGACTGGGAAAAAGCAACAGCTAAGGAATGGGAGGATGCGGCGTGGGGATGCCCATTCCTCATGAATGAGGCGGGGCTCCGCCCAGACGGCCTTACCATCGTGATGGGGCATTGGCATTCGAAGGATTTCCACAGACGCTATGACCACGTCGTGAATGATTATTCAGGCTATGCCGGGCAGGGGATGATCGCCCTTGATGGGTGCACCGTTCTCTCAAAAAGGGTCAACGTGGCCTTGTTCGACAAAGATGGCGACAAAGTGTCATTCGTTGGATTCGCCCCATGGGAACCGAAGAAACGCAAAAAGAAAGGCCAGTGATCGCACTGGTCTTTTTTTGGTTTTGAATCAGTCTTTTTCAAGTTGCTTTCAAGTTGTTTTGAAGCGTTTTGTCAGTAGACCATCTGCTCACATTTGAGATAGACTTTCGACGTTTTCGAGATTCCCTTGCCGCCGCGGATATATTCAGCCCCTTTGCCGTCGACGAACACCATTTTATCGACTCTTTTGCCGTCAACGGTTATCTCGACGGTCTTGGCGTCGATTCTTTTCGCTTGCAAGGCGTCGGAGGCGTATTCCTTATGGGTTCCTTCGGGATATCGTCTCTTGAACCAAAGGCATATTCTGCGGCTTCCGAACCATTTATCATAGTTGTCTTCGCTCTTTTGAAAATCAGGATCGTCGAAGACGTCGTAAAGGTTCTCACCATCGTATTTGTTTTCCTTAATAACCCAATCGTCGACGAAAAGGCACTTTCCTATTTTTGGTTTTATGAACAGACTGATGATCTCGGCTGGGGTGTAGGCATAAACGGCACACGTGATGTCGCCGTGGCTTCCGTCTTCCTCAAACTCCTCGCCATAGACACAGAATTCGCCTCTTGACTCACGGATGTTTCTATGAACGAGACGGCAAAGTTGTGGGATGTTTCCAATGAGTTTGAGGAAATAGAACGTCGTTTTCTCGTTGACGTGGTCAAGCTCAGGCTTTTGATCTTTTCCGATTTCAGACTCGGGGTTGATCCTGATGACGGCATAGTATTTTTCCGGCTGCCTTTCCGGGTTCGGCTCAGATTCCCAAGCCACTTTTATCAGCCCTTCCTCCCCATTGTCCCTTCGCTTGCCCAAAACATATTGCTTGCCGAATGCGCCTATGAGTAATGGCATTTTCCAGTCCTCCAGTCGCGTTTAATCAGAACGCGTTTTTGAGATTATAACACTCGCTTTTAAGTCAAACAGGAGCGCGGGTAGCATCGCGGAATGATATGCTGAAAGGGTTGGGCGGAAACAAAAAGCCAGCAGGCGGAAAGGCGTCGCTTCCAAAGCAGGAATTTCCGCGCCCGCTTCGATGATAGAATTAACGGGTGTTCAGGAAGGGAAAAAATGGAAAACGGCAATATTGAATCTTTGAAAAAAGCGCTCAGCGATTACGATGCCGCCAAAGACTTCAATTCAGCGATGATGACGAGGGCTGATGAGTTCCTTTCAACAATCGTTATGGATGTCGATTTAGGAAATGATGAAAGAAAAGAGGCGCTGTCATTGACTGAATCGGAATGCAAAGACCTTATCTGTGCGGCTTTTTCTAAAGGTGAGGATTCGGACTCCGCAAAACTGGAGCTGGCGAAAGCGGATTCACTCATCACTGCGTATGAGGTCATCTGCTCAATGAGCCCTGATGGGGCAGCCGCCTGCCGAAGTCGCCACGTCGACATCGTGGAATCGGCGATTGATTCGCTTCCAGGCGAAAAAGACGCGATGGCTGAGCTTTTGAATGCCGACGAGGAAAGCGGAACGGTAGCGGCGAGGCTTTCGTTCCTGACGTCGGCCAGATCGCTTGGGATAAGCTTCCCGAACGCATTTGTTTACGTGAAAGACATCAATGATCGCGTGTCGGCGATGGCGGATAAATTGGCATCGGATCTCATAAGGGAATCAAAGCAAGCTGATGAAGACTCTGACGATGAGCAAGTATCAGACCTCAAAGGATATGATTACGAAAACGCGATAAAAGAGGAATACGCCGATCTTTCCGAATTGGCGACGGCATCATATGGCTTTGGGGCTGGGAAGGCATGGGACGAGAAAGAATCATGCCCAACCATTTCGTCGGCTCAGTCTTCGATTTCATCTAAAATACTCAAAAAATACACTCAAAAGCTCGCTGCGTCCCAAGCCGAATCGGATGTTTTCGGATCAGCGAAGGGAAAGGAAAAGCTGGCTCAGCTGAAATCAGACATCGCAGTGGCTGAGTCCATCTTCGGAAAAGACGCAGTCGATCCGTTGGCGCGCCCGAACAAGGCTGACTACGATTCGGCCTACAAAGACGCCAAGGAACTGAGGGAATCGGTGAAGGAAGACGAAGAAAGAAGCAAGAGACAGGCCGCTTCGGCTCCAACCGATAAGCCGAACCAAAGACCGGAGGAAAATCTGATGGACGATCCGATTTTCGGAGCACGGCCACAGTCTCATCAACCAACGCCTTCGGCGTCGAAGACAGATGAGAACGGCGTGCCGATACCGGACTCCGCGACGCAGCGCTTCCACGAATTTCTGAAAAACAGAAAATAAGGGGTTGTCGCTTTCTGAAAAACGTGCTAACATTCAGTTGCGAGACAAAAACTCGTTGCTTCGTCGGGCGGCATCTTGCGAGCTCGATTGGTTGCGGGGCGGCGGTTCTGGAAATGCGTTTTCCCAAGGAGGGGAGACGCATTTCCTTTTTTGTTTTCCAACCGCGTTATAATTCGCCCCAAATGGGAAAAGCAATTCAAGAGGAAAGATGGTTGGTGAGATGCCGCAGGTTCGAGGAACCGTTCGTCAAGGACGAGATGGCCAAACTTGGATGGAGTGAGCTGTCATCAGGTGATGTGATTTCGACGTACTGGAACGTCGGAATATCCTATTTCTACGGCGGTCCGCTCATGATGCCGGTCGGATATCAGCCAATCGCGTCGGGATGGATGTCTGACCAGATATCGATTCAGTTCTCCAGGATGATGCCGGATTCCGTGATGAAAAACGGAGAAGAGATACCGGTGAGAAAGAAGATGACAGAGATCGAGGCAAGACTTCAGAAAGATCAAGAGGATCTTGCGAGGCTTGATGGGCAGGATCGATATGGAATCATATACGGCCTTGGCTTTTTCGCCTGCGCAGCTTCCATTGGCTTGGCGGTGACATCCTTTTATCTCAAGTGGCCGCTTTGGGCTCTCGTCTGCCTTTGCGTCGCGTCAGTTGCTTTTGCCGCGCTGGCCGTATGGTCTTCAAAAAAGCAAGCAAAGGAAAAAAGAAGCAGATTCTGGAAAAAGGAGCGGGTTTTGCAGAGAATTTCATCAGATTTCTTCGAAGCTGAGAAAATATCGAGGCTTTTCTTTGGAAAATGCGATGATTGATCAGCGTTTTTAGCCTGTCTCGAACTCGCGACAAAAAGAGGTTTTTGCGCAAAAGATGTGCGAATTCTCGTGACATCCTTTAAAAAGGTGCAATAATATGGATGAAAGAAAAGACGGCGCGAGATAAACATACGGCCGTTTCCAAGGCATCGCATTCCGATGGAATGAGAAGCAGGAAACCAGGGCGGCCGACCCTGTTCTATCAAAATGCGCCGATGGTGGGAGTATGGATTACAAAGTAAGGATCATTAAAGACTACAGCAAACAGTCAAAGATGTTCGGAAGCGGAGCGACAGGAACGTCGGATCTCGTTTGGGTTTTCTCAAATTGGTGCACATATCGGGGCGATGAGTTCGTTTCCGTCAGAGTCAGTGGGCAAGCATTGGAGATTCCTTACGAGGGATTCGAGGTGTTCGACCCAAGAGTCGGAAAGTGGTGCAGAACATATCGGGGGGATCCGCGTTTCCCTCCTCAAAGGAAAATGGCATGAGCAATCTCTTCGAGAAACTTAAACCGTTTATTGAGAAAAGCCCAAGCAAGCAATCCCTTTCGGATGAGGCCATCGCAAAGATGGATTTCGTCTATCCTTTCACAAAAGAGGAATACGCCACGGCACTCCTTCTTGCGGATGGGACGATGACGAAAGAGGATTATGCGAAACTGAGAGAGGAATACATCGCCGGAAGCCAGAATCTCCGGCTTTTCGAAATGGCTCCGCGCGCATTCGGCGAAAAATGGGGGCAAAGCCATCTCCAGTCGATTGCCCCGGAGCTTTTGGCTCCATCAAAGGAGCTTGACCCATCCTATTCCGGGGACTACGACCTTTTCTACCAAGGGGTCAAAATCGAAGTGAAGGCCTCGCGCGCCACTGATCATGACAGAGAGGAGAACACGCTGGAGGCAAAGGCGCTTGCCTACGGGTCAAAGAAGAAATTCGGGATGAATTTTCAGCAAATCAAATGTTCCTGCTGCGACGTCTTCGTTTGGATGGGCGTCTGGCGGGACAAAATCGTCTATTGGGTCATCAAAAGCGCCGATGTTCTATCGAACCCACATTATTCACAAAGCCAGCATCGCGGAAACGTCGGCGAAGGACAGCTTTGGCTGACGGACAGGAACATCTCTGAGTTCGACAAATATCGAGTTGAGCCGAAAGACCTTCTTGCCAGGATAATTGAGCGCTATTGCTCAGACCCCGAAAGAAGGTAGTGACATGCTTCCACCACTTAATTCCTAATGGAATTTGAAGTGGGGGCTTCCTGCTTCGATGGGACTTCACAACAAAGAATTACTTCTTTGCTGGCGAGAGTCTCTCCACAGGCTTCTATTTCCGAGTGTCCCTCGGTATTACTTCTCAAAATTCGTAGTCCTTCATCGCGGATGTTAAGGGCTGCGTTAAGGTCTCTGTCGTTATGATTTCCGCAGACGAGGCAATCCCACTCACGGACATTGAGATCCTTGGTTATCGGATCCTTATGACCGCAAGCATGGCATATCTGAGACGAGGCAAAGAAACGTCCGACCTTCACAAAAGCCTTGCCTCTGTCATTGAGCTTATATTCAAGCATTTTCCTGAAGGCTCCGTATCCGTTGTCTGACGTCGCCTTCCTCAATTTAAGGCTTCTCTTCATGGAACGCATATCGATGTCTTCAACGGATACGATATCATATCTCTCCACCAATTCGTGCGACGCCTTGTTAAGAAAGTCTTTTCTACAATCGGCGACCCGTGAGGCTACCCGAGCAGCCTTTACACGAGCCTTCTCATGATTTTTAGATCCCAGTCTCGTTCTCGACAGGCGTTTCTGCTTCTGCTTGAGGTTCCATTGGGCTTTTCTGAAATAATGTGGCATGCTTGCCAAGACGCCATCTGACGATACATAAAGCCCATCGGATTTGTAATCTAGGCCTACCGCATTATCAAAGTTCAAAGGCCGATTTGAGATATCTCTATTGAATTCGACGTGCATCGACACGAAAAACCTGCCGTCAACCTCTTTTGATACGCAGACTGAGGTTACGCGGCTTCCTGAAGGCAAAGGCCTATGGTAGACAAATCGGACGTTTTCAAGTTTCGGAAGACGAATATGCCTATCATCCACTATCCTGATGTTGTTTTTTATCACGCATATCGTCATAGATTGTCGATGTTTCTTTGAAACGTAATTAGGCTTTTCCCCGAGGTGCATAAAATAACGTTTGACTGCCAATCCAACGTGCTTCAACGATTGCTGGAGAGACGTCGATTCGGCGTCTTTAAGAAACGGAAAATCAGCCTTCAAGTCAGTGAGGTCATTGGCTTCTTCGTTATAGTTGAAATGATATCCGTCGTCGTCTATTTTCGCCAAAACGGCCTCCAAAGACCTATTGACGACAAAGCGAATATTGCCAAACATTTTGGCCAACGCCACTCTTTGGGAGGCATTTGGATACAACCGATATTTATAATACCTGCTTATTTTCATGTGTGTAATATTATTGCAGCACATAATTTATTACAAGCAAACGCGAGCGAAAATCGCCGCGATTCATCTCACCACCTAGAATTCAATTCTTGATGTGGGAGTATTCTCGCGGGTTTCAGATAAAAAAGAGCCCCGAGAGGCTCTTTCTTTTTTTGAAATCGGATTACTTCTTGCCGTGCTTGTTGGAGTTATGGCGTTTGATGGCTTCCTGACGATTGATCAGGCGGTCGACAAGCGTTTTGACCTCGAACACGCTGATGACGTTGGATCCAGCAGAGACTGCTTTGTCGATGCGTTTGACGACGCTCTTCGACTTGCAGAGATTGTTGTAGACGCCAGGGCCGTCGATGATGGCGATCGGAACGATGGTCGTCCCGGGTTTGAGCGGGCTCTTGTAGGAAGGAGCGACGAACTCAAGCGCGTCATCGATGTTGTGGTTTTGCCCACCGCCGCAGTTGCTGACATACTTCGCTTCGCCGACGACAAGGACGTTGCCGACTTTGAAGCAAAGGTCAAACCGTTTTTTGGAGCGTGCCTTCTTGAAGTGCGAAGTCCAAGTTTTCACGCCGTAGACTTTCTCAAAAAGGTCGCTTCTGGCGAAATCGTTTCCGACGAAGACGGCGTTTTCGGAGTTCTCGAATTCTTCAGACGTCCGAACTTGGCGGATGCCTTTGATTTTGAGAAGTTCGACGAAGTCCTCGAAGCTGGTGCCCCAAAGGCGGTTCTCCTTGATCGGCTTGGCGAACTCGGCCATGAGTTCCTGGCGAAAGGCTTTCTCGCCATCCCGGCGCATGATCTTCACCTGCTTCATGAAGTAGCGATCGGCGGTGCTCGGAGCGTAATCGTACCCGAGGTTCTGAAGACCGAACAAATTGCCGACAGGGAACGGCCAATGTTCGACGTTGTCCTGGTAAAGCTTCGTGAGCTTCGTCAGGATGACGGCGCGGCTGACCCCGCTGGAATCGCCAAGCTTTTTGAGAAGCGCGATGCTCTCATTGAAGAACTTGTCGTCGACGTCTCGTTTCTCGAGGCTCTGATGAGTGCTGTAAACGTCGCTTAGGGCGTCGCAATACTCCTTCGTGCTGCCTGTTTTTTTGCTTTTCTTCACCACTGAGGTGATGATTTCGTGAATAGACTTTGCCATAGACTTTTTTGTTTCCTTTCTGAAAGAGAGACTATGCCTCTTTCTTGATAACGGTTCCATTCTACAACGCTGGGACATTCATGCGTTTCAACAGCCTTGGATTTTGGGAAGCCGGATCCAGCTTCGATTGGACTTGCGAGAAAACCGATGTTCTCAAAAAGGGATAACATATTGTCCGAAACGCGGTTTTTGTCCTTGGATGGATAACCCGTGAGCTGAATTTGCGGCCGGCTAGGCAACATCGCAGACGTCGCTTTTCACGATGCTGAAACGCAAAAAATCAGAAACGGTTTTTGCAAGCCCGTTCCTTTGCCTAGACGCTTTTTCGGCTGACAATCTGAAAAAGAACAGTTGTAACGCTTCCGTTCAGGTTTTATAATGAACCTGATGGGAAACGAAGATTCGTCGAAAAGGGCTTTGGGGCAGTACTTCACGGAAGGGAATCCTTTCGCGTTGCCGCCTTTTCTGCACTGGCTCGGATCGATACCTGGCTTGGCAAAAAGAACGTTCATCGAACCTTTCGCCGGATCCAATGGCATCGTGGCGAAAATCCGCGAGGCCGGCATAGGGAATCCGTGGAAAGCCTATGACATCGACCCGCCGAAAAGGAATGAGGCGCCAGACGTTCCGATTGAGAAAAGAGACTGTCTTTCATCGTTCCCTGATTGCGAAAATGGCGTTATCCTGACGAACCCGCCTTATCTGGCGAGGAACTCAGCCACGCGTCGTGGGCTTCCTTATCCGGATTGTCCCTACGACGACGAATACAAGCAATGCCTGGCTCTTATGCTGAAGGCATGCGATTGGGTGGCCGCGATCATCCCGGAGTCTTTTCTGACGTCCGGTCTTTTTCTCGGCAGGATAGCCTCAGTCATCGAGCTTCCGTCGAAGATGTTCTCGGACACGTCCTGTCCGGTCTGTCTGGCCCTGTTCTGTCCGACGTCCGTCGCGTCCGGGGACTTCCTCGTCTATCGACTCGGGGACATGGTCGGACTTTTCGGCGCGATGTCCGACGCGTCGTCGTCCGTCCTGTCGTCGACGTCCGACCGTCCGTGGAGGTTCAACGACCCCGACGGGACGATAAGCATCCTCTGCGTCGACGGGACGAAGGGCGATTCGATCCGTTTCGACGTCGGTCAGACGGTCGGACGAGACGAGATCAAGGTCTCGTCCAGGACGAGGACGAGAGTCTCCTTGGACGGACTGACGGACGCGGAGGCCCTCCCGCTCATCGCGGAGTGCAACCGCAGGCTGGCGGAATACCGGAAGGCCTCCGAGGACGTCTTTATGACGTCGTTCAAGGGCGTCCGGTCGGACGGACGGTACCGCAGACGGCTTGATTTCGAGACGGCGAGAAGAATCCTCGACGCGTCTTTGGACGCTGTGAGAGAATCTTTTCCTTGCAAGCAATGAGAACATGCCCCATAATGGGAGCGGAAAGAAGGTTTCAATGGAAGGAAACAAGACGAAAGAAAACGGCATCGCGATGAGGCCGCTCAAGGCGAAAAACGCGACAGCCATCAGCTATGATGAGGGGAGCGCGACGCTGCGGATCGTCAAATCAGACGGCTCGAAGGTATCGTTCCATGGCGTGAGCAAGAGCGTCTATGCGAGCATCCTGGCCACCGAATCGACGGAGAAAACCGTCGACATCCTTGGCCTGTCAAACATGTATAAGCACGAAACGGAGGTCTGAGAAAGTGGAAAAAGAAAAACGGAGGTCATCCCTCCGTTTTTTATTTGGCGAGCCGCATCTCGTACAGCGTTCGGATCTGGTCGGCGATCTGGGAGACCGTCAGCCCTTCCGTGTTGATGAGATAGTCGATTTTCCCGCCTTCGGGAACGCCGTTGAAGTCGTTTTCGTCGTTTTTGAGACGCGATTCGATGTTGGCGGCGGAATCGCCCCTTCCTTTCATCCGCTCAGCCCTCGTTTTGTCGGAGGCAGACAGATAGAAGACGACGAGGCGTTTGTTTCCGAGCGCAGTGAAGTGAATCAAGCCGTTCGGATCGACGGCGATGCATTTGTCATCGCCGAGCTGATCTTTTCCACAGCCATACTGATGGCCGTTGTAGAAGGTCGTCTCGACGAAGAAACCTTTTTCCTCCAGTGCCTCGAACTCGGAGTCGCTGACGAAGAAGTAATCGACGCCGTTTCTCTCGCCAACCCTCGGCTGGCGCGTGGTGTGAGTTATCGCTTTGCTCATGCCGTATTTGGCGGCAAGGGCTTTAGTGACCTCAGTTTTGCCGGAGGCCGACGGCCCTACGAGAAGTATCATTTGCCAACCCACCCTTTCTTTATCTGCTCTCTGACCCATTCCGAACTGCCGATCCTTGGGGTCTGCGGTTGGAACCTGCGTCTTTCGAGCGCCTTTGTCTGAGCGTCATAGCGTATCTTCTCGGCGTCCGGCTGATATTGGCTGCAAGTTCCGTTGGAATCAGTGAGATTCCGTTTGATTAGGCATAGCCATTTGCCCAATGGGCAGATGACGTTGTTGAGGTATCTGTCTTGGGAGAATCGGCAATGCGAGCATTTCGTTTTTTGGTCTTCCATGTGCATCCTTTCTGCTTTCTGATGACAGAGAGCTATTTCTTTTGCGCTTGGATTATACCTTTGGAGCAGGGCCACCCTCTTCAGGCGGCTCCGGGGTTGGCATTGCGGCAAGCCATTCTTCTTCGGACGGCCTCGGAACGGGGCATGGTTTGCTTTTCCAAGGAGCATTAGGACTCACTGTCCTAACTTCATCGGCTTTGTCAATCGGCATGTCAACGATGTCTTCTTTCCGGTATCTCATCTCCATGATCCGGCACTTGGTTATCCCGTAGCATTTCAGTTTGGCGATGTTGTTGGCGAGAAAATGAGCGATCTTCTCACTCGAATAGCCTTGCGCGTATTCAAGACGCGTTCCGTCGGATGAGCCAAGAAGCCGCACTGGGATGTCATCGATGACAGCGAGGATGTTGCCGTCTTCCCACTTATATCGCTCAGACGAATTCTCTTTTTTAGACTTTTCTTTGTCAAAAGGATCTGTTTCAACAAAAACACCAGCGGCCGCTATGGGTTTTCCATTGAGGTCTTTCGCGGTGTTTCCACCGATTCCGGCCACGCAAAAAGGCCATCCGAGGCATTCGCATATGACGATCCATTTCGACATCACTTCGCTGTTTTCCATTATTTTCTTCCTTTCGCCGAGAAATCGGCGCAATCGGGCGATCCGTTGAGATAGCGATGCTTTTTGGAGCAATAGTATCTCAGGACGCCACTACCTTCGGATGAGAAAGAGCAGAACTCGCAATTCTTTTCTTTCGGTAGGGTGTTAATGGCAATAATGTTGCCCCACAATGCCGCGCTCATGCCTTTCTTTTTGCCCATTATCAAGATTATGCGCCTTTTATGCGAAGTTTTCGATGGCTTTTGAAAGCGCTTTCCCAAAAAACGGCCACCCATTCCCTTGACTTCGTTATCTGCGATGAGTACAATTGCGGCTTCGTGTCTTGAAAAAGCATCGAAAAAAAGGGAGGAATCGGAATAATGAAAAGCGAAAGCAAAGAAAACGAAAGCCAAAACGAAAATGAACGTCGCGAAGAAAATAAACGTGTCATCGAAGACGTGGCCGAAAGCTTGTTTCTGTCCTACGTCATGACGCAGAACGACGACTGAGTTTAACTAAGAATCGTTCCAAGAGATGAACGGCCTTTGGGCCGTTTTTCTTTTTTGGGAGCCGCCAAACGAGCCAAACGAGCGAAAGGGATAGAATATCCATGAAAGTTAAAGGCATTTATGCTTTTAAAAAGGAACTATTCATGGATACTTCAAACATCATCGAGGAGAAAAGCCTTTCGCTTCTTTGCGAAGAATACAAAGGAGTGAAGGTAATCGAATTTGACTTGGGACACGATGACGGAGATGAGCCGGTTGTCATCACTGTTGCCGTTGCGCGGCCGTCCGGAATCCCTTTTGGGAAGGAAGATGCCGCAAAAATCCGTTCGTTGCTAAAATGCGACGCTGAAAGCGGATCGGATTGCGATGGCGATGAGGTGAATCGCGTCATTGTCAAAGCCGGATTCTCATACGCCGTCGTCGAACCAGAAAGACGATTCAAGGTCTCGTGACCTTGGGAAAGGATTAAAGAGATATGGAAAACGCAAATTGCCCTGAAAGGCCCATTGACCCGCCAGAGCCCGACAAAGCCCATTCCGATTACTGCGAAGCACTCGGAAAATGGGAGGAAGACGTCGAGGAAAACTATCAGAACTATTGGAAGGAATACGCAAAGCTCAGCGACGTTGTTGAATGCATCCTTCCTTGGTCTCCGACCGGAACTATCGTCGCTAAGGCGATGCGAATGATCGGAAACGGCAAAGTCGGTCTGATTAAGCGCCTTCTGATTTGCCTGGTCATTCCGTTTTTGGCCCTCGCTAACCGCAAGGAGCTGACGAAGACGAAATGGCTCAAAGGCAAAAACCACATCATCAAAGCCTATGCCAAGATGCCATATGGATTCGGGGTTTGGTTCCGCATGTCGATGAAACCTTATTCCGAGTGGGACGTGAACTCTCTTGAAAAAACGCTCTCGAAGGCGAACCTCGCTTACGACGAGGATGACCTGAAAGAAATCGTCGCGGGAAACCATGACGACGAGATGAGAGACGACTACGAGGAGAATTCAGACGATAGACCGGTATCGCCAGAAGAATCCAGAGCAGCCTACGAAGACACGCTCTACGACCGAATGGTTGAAAGCAAAGCTAGCTAAAAAAGAAAACGACGGGATTCCCGTCGTTTTTTTTATTTTTCAATCGTGATGAGCGATATCCTGGAACAGCCTTTTTGATAGGAGCGGAGATGTGCGAGAATGACAACGTCATTCGGCTCTTCCTTAACGAGAAGGCCGCCGTCTTTCACGGCATCAATGATCAAACTGGAGGCCTCCCTGACGATTTGCGCATCGTTGGTCTCAGGCCACTGTCCGCGGCTTTTGAACTCCATTCTGAGTTTTTTCTCGCGGTAGATGGTTTCGTAGGAAACGCTTTTTGCCGAATCGATCAGTTTTTTGAAGAAGGCTTGGCCATCGAGGCTTCTTTTTGCCCCAATGAGGCCGAACTCTTTGGCATCGGAAACCAAAACCTCATCGCTGACGGCGCCCTTCTTTTGCTTTCCATCGGGATCCCACCAGGAAGACCGTCCGCCATCAAGGATCTTTTTCCGATCGTCGGCGGTTATTTCGTCGGTATTGGCGATTTCCTTGCCAGCGCACGCGTCGCAAACCGGAACAATCCACCCACGGGTCATCCGTGTGGCGTCTTTTCCGCACTTAACGCAAGTGATTTCACTGAGGCTTTCGTACTTGCCCATGATACGGTCATATTGGATTCGGAGACTTTCCGGGCACCCGCTGTCATACCAGCACATGCTGCCGTATTTTTCCTTTGCTTGGTCGATGTGATATTCCTTCGCCCACTCCGGATCAAGCGAAAGAAGCCTATTGAGATCTTTGAGCATGTCTTCACCAAATCGTTTTCGCCATCCTTCCGGAAGGCTGAAATACTCGCTCATTGTCGGGTCGGCCATGATGGCGTATTTGCCTTTCTTCTTTTTCTCGTCGTATTCCCAGTGGGTGAAAAGCCACGGGTAAAGCTTGATTAGCCTATCGCCTTCTTCTTTTTCGTGTTCAATTGTTTCCATTTCGATATTCCTTTTTGATAGGACACATTGATTTTCTCACGTAATCGGAAGGGATTCAATGCTAAAAAATAAAAAAAGAGCCTTTTTAACAAGGCTCATTTTCCCTGGCTTTCAGGCGATTTTCTGTCTTCTCTAAGAATGGCAGCATCGATCTCATCTGCCTCTTCATCGTCTTCTTTCTTCGAATCGCCGTTAGAGAATGGAAAGCCGTAATTGGTAAACAACCCATCGTTTTCCATTTTTAGGGCCTCATGCAGAATCCGCCGAACGGCATGATGCAGATGACGGCCGAATCGTCTTTGGCCTTTTTGTCATCGTCGCTGTCATTGAAAATCGGCCCTTCGCTGGCGACTTTGGCTAATGTGGCGTCATATTCGTTTTCGTTTGTGTTTTCCATTTTTTTCTTTCTCAGAAGCGTTTTTCCTCTCGCACGCTTCGGGAGGATTATACAGCCACTTTTGGCTTTGTCAATGCTTTAGTTTTTCATTTATTTCAGAAAGCGCTTTCAGAAAGCGCTTCCAATAAAACATTAGTTAAAATCTGAAGTTTTTAAAAGATTATGTAAGCGTTTTCATAATGATTAGATGGGTTGTTTTTGTTTTTTCATTACATTTTTCAGACACCGTTTTTAGGGAATAAAATGATTTTTGGGTGATGACTTTCGGACTTTGGCATCTTATAATCGTTATTATGGAATCAAAAAAGGTTTTTTCGCTGAGAAAAGCGCTGTCGTTGATCATGCCGGTGCTCGTCGTGCTGGTGGCATCGCTGGCGGCGGTGTCTCCGCTTTTCCTTTATGGGATAGGAGCGGGGGACGATCTGCCGTTTCATCTAGCTCAGTCCTACGCTCTTTGGTATGCCGCCGGAACCGGGTCGGACGGAATGGCACCGCTCCCGCTTTTGATGGGCGATTACGCTGTGTTTCCAAATCTTTTTTATGCACCATTATCACATTATGAAGTGGAGGCCGTCTATGCCATGATCAGCTGGACGGGAGCCGATGTCATACCGGCGGTGAAGATCGTCATTTTCCTTTCCGTGTTCATCAGCGGGATATTTGCGTGGCTTTTGGCTAAGAAAATGGGCGCGGACGAAACGGTGGCGCCGCTTTTAGGGGCGCTGTTCTGCGTTTTCCCCTATCGCGAGGTCAATTTCTTCATGCGTGGCGCTCTTCCGGAAGGATTGGCGATTGGGCTCATTCCGGTTTGCTTTTATGGCTTCTATGGGATTTTCGGAAAGGAAAAGCCGAAGGCGTCGTCTTTTGTTTGCCTTGTCGTTGGCATGTCGTCTCTCGTTCTGACGCACCCGTTCACCGCGATGATGACGGCTCTGGCCCTTGGGATTTTCTTTCTGTTTTCGCTTCCGCGGACGTTCAAGCGCTTTTGTGACTGGCGTTTCGATGTCATGCTGGTCTCATCCGCGGTTTTGGTCGTTGGGCTCGTCGGATTTTACGTCTTTCCGATGTTATCAGCCATGAAAAGCGGATTCTACAAGATATCAGACGCCGAAGCGATGTGGATGACAAGAGACTTCATGAAAAGCAGGATAACCTTGTCCTATCTGTCGTATTTCGTTGGGATAATCGTCCCGCTCGATCCGATATCCTACTTTGAATCAGCTGAGATCAAGGGATTTTGTTTCATTTTTCTTGCCATTCTGACTGCCGTTTCAATCCGCCTTTTTGACGCTTTGCGCAAGGACAGCCCTCTTAGGGCTCCAATCATCTTTGGGCTTTCGTCAATCCCGCTTTGTTTTGCCTCGGCTTCGGCGCCTGGCATCGCCCCGGCGTCTTTGACGCTCTTGGCGGCGGTGGCGTTTGAGGAATGGCGTGCATCGTCTTCCCCGTCGGGACTATCATTGGCGGAAAGACCAGAGCCATGGCGGAAGGAAGAAAACTACTTGTTTGACTTCGCCCCAGCCGCCGTTGTCTTGGTCGCTTGCTGCGTCATGGCTTTCTCGACCAAGGCGTGGGACTATCTTCCCAGTTTCTTTCTGGCTGAGCAATTTCCATTCCGCGTTTACTCATTGATTGGATTCGCTCTTTTTGTGTTTGCTGTCGTTTTGGCAAAAAGAAAGGATAACGCAAGCGCACGAATGGTCGAATTGGCACTCGCGTCGTCAATTTTGCTGGCATTTGCTCAGGCCCCGGTTTCAGCGCTTAAAGACAGGGACGGGGTTGGCGGAGTCGTCATGACGGAGGCGGGATACTCTCTGGCATCCGGCCTGCCGAGGCTTGGCTGGCAGAACGAATACACGCCGGCGTGTTTTCAGGATGCGAACTACGTCCCGGAATACCCGAACGGTCTTTACTATGAGGTCAAGAAGACGATGGATGATCAAAAAGGATTCCCGCAGGGAGCTGACGAATATCCGTCCCCGTCCGTCCTGTCCGGGTCTGGGACGGTCTCTGTCCTGTCCGTCCAGACCCCGTCCGTCTCGCTGTCCGTCGACCTGTCGTCCGACTGCCTGATCCAATTGCCTCAGTATTGGTACGACGGCTATGCCGCGACGGCGTCTTTTGCGGACGGTCGGACGGAGTCTCTGACGGTCTCGGAGGCCGACGGACTCGTCGCCGTGTCCGTCCCGTCCGGACGGTCGACCGTGTCCGTGTCCTACGTCGGGACGAGGACGATGCGGGTCTTCAAGCCAGTCTTCGTCGTCTCGCTGATTGGGACGGTCGGACTCGGACTGGTCGGATGGGAGCTGCTCAGAAAAAGAAAAGACGATGCGGTTTCCGAAAGCCTATAATGTCGGGGAAGGAAAAAACAAAAATGGAAAACGATAACGAATTCAAGAAAAAGCTGGCTGAGCTGACGTTCGTGGCAAACGTGCCGCTTCTGGTGGCTGAAGCCGAATGCATCAAGAAAGCGCGTGAAAAAGAGGGGAAAGGGATGATAGCCGAAACGAGAAGGCTTCTTGCCGTATCCGAGAAAGCGAAGGCTGACCTAGCCATTCTCGTGAAGGAGCATGAGTCCTATTTTACGAGTGGGGAGTTCGAAAGGGACGTGGCGGCAAAATGCCCGGCGTTCAACGTCATACCGTTCAGGCAAGAGGAACTGACGTACAAATGGTACGGAATCAGATTCTCCGAGCTTGACGTGCCAGAAAGAACGCCGAAAATGGCGAAGGCAACGAAAGCGGCGCTGGCGGCTCGGGCCGCTGGGGATCCTGAAGAGACAGCGGAGACAGACGGGAAATAAGGCCCTTCGGGGCCTTTTCTTTTGCCTTAGGGTAAAATGTCTTCGCTATGTTAAAGGATCGCTTTTTCGCGATTCAGAAAGGAAGGACATGGAAGAAACTAAGAAAGCATCGATCATCGAAACCATAGGAAAGGACTTCGGAGCGGCTCCTTTCACAACGAAGGAAGCCTGCGACAGAGTCTCGGAAGAGAACGGCGTGAACCGCGAAAGCGTCCGCGCCCGCATCTATGAAGCCATCGATCGCGGAATCCTCAAACGGATTTCCAAGGGCTTGTACAAATCGCGTGATTGTCTTCTCATCGAAGGCGATGGCCGCGACCTCTCGTTCCTCGCGAATGAGACGATCGACGCCATCGTCACGGATCATCCTTACGATATCGGCGCGTCGAACAAAGGCGGAAACCGCTCGTTTGCCGATTATGAGTGCTTCCGCTATGAGCAAAAGGACTTTGACGAAAAAGCCCGCGTGCTCAAAAAAGGATCGTTCCTCGTCGAATTCATCCCCGAGGAAAATGCCGACAACTACGAATACCTCTACCAGCTGAAGGAGATGGCCAAAAAGGCCGGATTCGTCTACTACTCCAAAGTAGCCTGGCAGAAAAAAGGATTCGTCAGCAATTGCGGACGGAAATCGAAGGACTCCGAGGATGTTCTCATCTTCACGAAAGGCAAGGCACGCTGCCTTCGCCCAGACGCGAAGAAGAATCTCGCCGATCCGTCGATTCAGCACTACATGAGCGGGGCGAACGGCATGCTGCCGACGACCTTCTCCTACTCCAAGCCGGAGAACATGATCCACCAGGCGGAAAAACCGGTGGAGCTGCTCGAAAGCATCCTTGATTACGTCACCCTGCCGAACGAAATCGTCATCGATCAATTCGCGGGAAGCGGCGTGCTCGGAGAGGCGGCTCTCAAAAAAGGCCGCAAGTCGATTCTCATCGAAATCAGTCATGAGTGCGTCGAGAAAATCGTCTCACGGCTGGGCATGAAGCCTTGCCTGACGAACTACGCAGTGTGATGATTGAGGAGACCATACGGTCTCCTTTTCTTTTGCCAAGAAGGAGGATTTCCATTGCCAAGAAGGCTTTGCGGCATTAGAATGGTGCTGTCAGGAAAGAGGAAAAAAGATATGGAAGAGACTTTAGAAGACAGGATGAAAGGATACGAGGCCGTCACGCGAACAGTGATGACGGGAAGGCTCCCGGTCATCATTCGGGTGGATGGGAAAGCCTTTCACACTTTCACGAGAGGGATGACGAAGCCTTTTGACCGCGTTTGCTCAGAAAGCATGAAAGCGGCCATGCTGGCGCTTTGTTCTGAGATTGAAGGGACAGTCGTTGGCTACTGGCAAAGCGATGAGATTACCATCGTCTTGGCGGGGGGATGCGTACCAGGAAGCATGCCGTGGTTTGGGAACTCGGTTCAGAAATGCGCATCAATCGCCGCCTCAATCGCCACACGCGCGTTTAATGCGAAGTTCATGGAGCTGACCGATGCGGCCGACATGAGAAAAAAATACGAGAAACAGCGCAAGGCGCTGGCGACTTTTGATGCAAGGGCATTTCCGCTGCCGTGGGGCGAGGTGTGCAATTGCCTCATTTGGCGCCAATTCGACGCTATTCGAAATTCCGTCTCGTCTTTGGCTCAAGCCAACTTCTCGCAGAAGGAACTCGGTGGAAAAAAAGCCGCGGACATGAAGGCGATGCTGAAGGAAAAGGGCAATGACTGGGATTCGCTGCCGACGGAGTTCAAGCGCGGAGCCTGCGCCATCAAAAAGAAAATGAAGGTCACCTGCCCAGACGGAAGCGAAACGGAGCGATCGAAGTGGGTCATCGATGGGGAAATTCCGCTTTTCTCGGAGAAAAGGGAATACGTCACGGAGCGGCTCGAGGAAAAAGTCGGCTCGCTGGAAGAACTTTCTGAAAAACCGATGTAAGCGGCTCCGGCAATTTTTGACAAAACAAGAAAAACGAAGCCCGGGAAATGCGGCAAAACGGCCCAGGCTTTTGTTTTTGCTTCTTAGAATCTGCGTTTTCCGCTTTTCATTATTTTTTCCATTTTCATGAAAAAACGAGTCACGAAAAAGAAAAAAAACGGCGTGTTTTTTGCGCGCCGTTCGCTTTTTTAGTTTCGCGCTATTCCTTTCGGATGGCGTATTGCCCATCGCCGTCTAAGGTGCACTCGACAAGCTTTTCTCCCTTTTTGATGAGATCCTTCGGGGCGTAGGCCCACGTCTGGCGGTAGTTATTGTTCATTTGGACAGCGATGTCGTCGGAGCGGTCTTTGAACCCGAAGATGACGAAACTTTCTTTGTTGACCCAGCCGACGGATTCCTTACAGATCGAGTCAAGTCTGTCCATCCGAACGTAGACCGCGTCGCCTGGCTTTGGCTTTTTGAATTCGACTTTGCTATTTTCCATCTTGATACCCTCAGCTCAAACGGCTGAACCCTTCAGCTACCATGTCACCGCCGAGGCCGTTTCCAATATTCTTCACCGTTTTTGGATCGAAAACGAACGCGATGAACTCCTTCGGGTAGTAAAAGCCGTTTTCGTCTTTAAAAACCTCTTCGGTTCCAGAACCGAATACATCGAAGACATAGCTGCCGTTGCCATTTTCTTTGACGAAAGCGGATTCTTCAGCCGTGAGATAAGTCTTGAGATAGATGATATCGCGGTTTTCCGGAATGGACTTCAGCGTGTCGAGACATTCGACATTCGAATAGAAAGAACGGAAAGAGATGGGGCTGATGGATTTAATACCATGAAGGGAAAAGGACGTCTCGTCGAATGTGGCGCTTCCTTCGAGAAAAGCTCTCCCATTGAGCTTGCCAAGTTTTGTGTCCGGGCTGAAATTGCCATCCTTTGTACCGCAGCAAACAAAGCCTTTGCCAGGGTCGTAATTCAAATACTCGTAGCGATTGCAGCTCTCATTGACTGATTTGGCAAGGCCGTGGGCCAAGACATTCTCGTCATTCGTTTGATAAAGAAATCTCTTGCTGATTCCGCAGAAAACGATTGCGCTTTTATTGTCTTTCATACTTCTTCTCTCTTTCCAGATGCCCTTTGCGCATCTCTAATAAGAAGATTATCGCGCACGCGGACGAAAATGACAACAAAAAAGGAAAACGCGCCCTTTATCGGCGCGTCTTGCCTTAGACCTTTTACAGGTGTGTGACCATTTGTTATTATGCTCCAAACAAAACCATTTTTGCAAGGATGTCGAACGTGATGAACAAAAAAGCTGTTTTTCGTCAAAATATGATCGACGGGGCGAAATCTGCTTGAAAGAACGAGGAAAACGTTGTATCATTTCGCCGTCATCGATTCAGGATTTTCGAATCCGAAGGAGAAAAAGAAAAAATGGCTAAGGAAAAGTTCAACAGAGACCGAGTGCACGTCAACGTCGGCACCATCGGCCACGTCGATCACGGCAAGACGACCCTCACGGCCGCCATCATGCACGTGCTCTCGCTCAAGGGGATGGCAAAGGACGTCGGATATTCCGGCATCGACAGCACCCCGGAGGAAAAAGCCCGCGGCATCACAATCAGCACTGCCCATATGGAGTATGAGACCGAAAAGCGCCACTACGCTCACGTCGACTGCCCGGGGCACGCCGACTACGTCAAGAACATGATTACCGGCGCCGCGCAGATGGATGGCGCAATTCTGGTCGTTTCTGCCGCCGATGGCGTCATGCCGCAGACCCGCGAGCACGTCTTGCTTGCCAAACAGGTCGGAGTCCCCTACATTGTCGTCTTCCTCAACAAGACCGACATGGTGGACGACCCGGAGCTCATCGACATCGTCGAAATGGACGTCCGCGACCTTCTCACGAAGTACGGATTCCCTGGCGATAAGACCCCAGTCATCCGTGGCAGCGCGAAGCTCGCCGGCGAGGCTAAGGATCTCAATGACCCGAACGTCAAACCGATTCTTCAATTGCTTGATACGCTCGATACCTACATCCCGGATCCGGTGAGGGCGACTGACAAGCCGTTCCTCATGCCGATCGAGGACGTCATGACCATTTCCGGTCGTGGCACAGTCGTAACCGGCCGTGTCGAGCGCGGCGTCGTCAAGATGAATGATGAGGTGGAGATTGTTGGCATCCGCCCTACCCAAAAGACCGTCGTGACCGGTCTCGAGATGTTCCGAAAAACCCTCGATTACGCGGAAGGCGGCGATAACATCGGCGTCCTTCTCCGCGGCATCACGCACGATCAGGTCGAACGCGGCCAGGTTCTGGCCAAGCCGGCCTCGATTATCCCGCACAGCAAGTTCACGGCGACGGCCTACATTCTCACGAAGGATGAGGGTGGGCGCCATACGGCGTTCCTCAATGGCTATCGTCCGCAGTTCTTCTTCCGCACGACCGATGTCACCGGGGACATCACGCTTCCGGCTGACATCCAGATGGTCATGCCTGGCGACCACGTGACTTTCACGGTGGAGCTGATCCATCCGGTCGCGCTTGAGCAAGGCACGAAGTTCTCCATCCGCGAAGGCGGGAAGACCGTCGGTGCGGGCACCGTGTCCGAGATTCTGCACTAAGACAAAAAAGCTGGTCTGCGAAGGCTGGCTTTTTTTCTTTGCCGTCACGTTGACACGGAAGATCTTTTGCCTTAGGATTTAATCATGATTGAAAAAATAATTATTCTCAAAGATAAAACCGCATCAGAACGCCCGTTCAAAAAGACGGGTGATGGCTTTTCGGACAGTCTGAAGAGATCAGAACTCGAAACCAAATATCCCGAAGCGAGAGACGAGACCAGAAAGGCACTTGGGAAGTACGTGCTTCCGGATTCCATCCCCTTCGGTGAAAAGATAACGCTTCTTTGTGGCGGAAACGGCGTCGGAAAGACCACGTTCATCAATTCATTCGTCGGGCATCGCGATTGTTTCAAAATCATCGGAGATGGAACGAAATTCGATTGTTATTGCTATCGCAACAGCCGCGACAATTTCCTTTTGCATGACAATGCGAGGGATGGGGACGATTTCGATATGCTCTCCTTCGCAATGACAATGAATGCCAAAGCGTATGGGATGTCGGAAGGCGAAGCTTCCGTTTTCTCATCGCTGAGCGTTGTCATGGACGGATTGCTCAAAGAAATCAACAAGCCGTCGCTGATTTTTCTCGATGAGGTGGACTCCGGGCTTTCCGTTGACAAATGCGACGCTTTCTGCGATTCCGTCAAAAAGAGCCTGTCGGAAAACGCCAAGGTTCAGGTTGTCATTGCCTTCAATTCCTACGAATTCTATGACAGAATGCGTGATTTCGTCGGGCCCGAGGGAAAATGGCTCAAGGTTGTGTCGATGTACGACGGCTCGGAGGTTTCGTTTGCCTCCTATGGCGAATATGCCGAATGGATAAGAGCCAATCAGCTTAAATTCTGCTCAAATCGAGGAAAATCAAGGGATGATTATTGATTATTAGCCGCAAATCGCGATCATTTCGCTTGCGCTTTCATTCGTATTGCCGTAACATGGAATCATCGAAAGAAAGGAATCCTATGGAATTCACCAAAGAAGAGTTTACGGAACTGCGGAAGGACTTTGCTGCTGCCCTGAAAGGCGTCGAGGAGAAGTATAAGGTGTCTCTGACCCTCGGAGGCATCACCTACTCGGACGACGGGACATTCACATCCAAGCTGACGGGCCGGAAGAATGGCGAGGGCGACGAGAAAAAGGCTTTCGAGGCCGTCTGCGCCTCCTATGGCTTGCAGCCAGAGGACTATGGAAAGGAGATCTCCGTGGGCGGACGCCGCTTCACGGTATTCGGGTTCAAACCGCGGTCGAGCTATCCCGTCTTGGTTCGGGAGGTCGGGTCGACTGCGTCGAGCGGCATCACGCTTGCGGCGGCGAAAGTGGCCTTAGGCCATTCGACCCGTGAAGAGGAAGACCGCATCGATTTTGTCGGCTCCTGCTACGCGGCGAATCTCAAGCCAGAGGATTTCGGTAAGGAATTCCAATCTGGCCCTCGGCGCTTCCGGATCGTCGGGGTGAAGTGCTCCCGCCAAGGATGCAATGTCGTGGCCGAGGAGAAGGACGGCGCCAAACGCCGGTTCCTCATTCCCCCAGAGCGCGTGGCCGTGGCTTTGGCGGCTGAGCCGAAGGAAACGAAATAAGCAAAAAGAAAACCGGGCCGCAAGGCTCGGTTTTTCTTATAGGCTTAGGTTTTCGACCCATTGGCGCGTCTGGAATTCGGATAGGATGTTGTACGATCCGTCCTCCCTCACGATGGCGGCCCCGCCGTCATAGCACGGCGTCACGACGGCCTTCATCTTCCCGTCGTAGGCAAACGCGGACTTGACGTCTTTGTTCAGCGCAACGGCCGTCAAGGCGCCTCTGAGCGTCATGGCCTCTTCGCTATCAGGCTCCGGGTCATCGGCGTTCTCGCTGGCGAATCGCTTCGCTCCGTCGGAATCGAGCACAACCGGCGCCTCATCGATCTCGTTGGAATAGATGGCAAGCCTGCCGTTCGCGTCAAGCGAGACGACGACTTTCTTCCCTTCGAAGTAGGAATAGACAGATGCGGCATCCTTGTTGACGAGGACTGCCGTTATGGCGGATGAAATCGAAAGAATCCTTTCTTTCATCAGTTTCTCCTTTCTGAAACACTGAAAGTTATTCGTTAGACGGCCCTATTATGACCTAAGAGAAAATAAAATGGTCGAAACGGCTGTCGGTCCGTCGTCCGGACGGTCGGACGTCTGACCTCGACCGACCGGGTCGGGGGAAAAAAGACCGACGGACGGGACGTCGGACGGACGAGGGGTATAATTTCGCCATGAGGTAAAAAACAAAAATGGAAAACAAGAAAAATGGCTATTGCCCGCATTGCGACGCGGCGATTGTGATCGACATGGAGAAAGAGGTTGAAACCTGCCCTTGCTGCCACGGCGATTTCAATACTGAGATAGCGGTTCTCGGAGGCGACGCCGCCGATCAGAAAAAGATCGAGGAAGAGCAAGCAAGGGAAAAGGAAAAGAGCGAAGCCAAGGCAAGGAAGACCAAAGCGAAAGAAGACAAAAAGAAGGCAAAAGAAGAGAAGAGAAAGGAAAAAGAAGAGCAAAAAGAGAAAGCCAAGGCCGAAAACGCCGAAAAAGACAAGAAAGGCGAACCGGAGACAAAAGAAAACGGAGCGGATGCTAACGGTCAAAAGCCGAACGATCAGCAAGCCGATGCCGGCGCAGCGGCCCAAGATCCGAAGCTCCCTGACGACAAGCCAGGTCAAGAAGCGGCAGAAGCCGATGTAAAGCCGGCGGTGCCTGAACCTCAGCCAGAAGCCACTCAGCCTCAAGAAAATCAGGCTAAGAAAGGCAAGGGCAAGAAAAAGAAGTGAGCAAAAAGAAAACGCCACCGACAGACGATGGCGTTTTTTAGTCGTTCTTGGAACCTTTTTCGTGCTCAGCGTTGACTTCGGACACCCATATCTGCAGAGCTCTTTGATTCGTCTCGTCGTCTGAGGATAGCGAGCCGCGCTTTTTGAGTTCGCCAACGATTGCATTGTCGGAATCCGACCATGAGGCAACGTCGCAGAGACCGATCGAGTTGACCTTCTTGGGGTCGGAATGGTATCCGGAGTCGCTGGGACAACGCGTCGCGATGATGGAATGAAGTTTTTTGAGCTCACCAGTCTTAAATTCACCAAGGTGGGCTTTGATGAGACCATTGCACTCCGTTGAGACATAGGTATATCTGCCGATGGCATATTCGAATGTCAGCTCGAAAAGGAAATTGATGTCAGCGTCGCGCCAGATCGGATTGTTGGATTCTTTGAGCTCCCCAGCCTCGGGGTCGAAGCCGAGCTCTTTGGCTTGCGAAGCATAGGAATCGTAAGGGACGAGGGAAGTCCACAGCGTTTTGTGTTCCTTTTCGATGACCTTCTTAGTGATGGATTCAATGGCAACGAACTCGCGCGCTTCGGCTTCCGAGGCTTCTTTTTCGCCGTATCCGTTGGCTATGGCCGCAAAAACGTCGCAGGCGTTTTCCCTCGCATCCCTTTCAAGGCATCCGGCGCACTGATCGGATATCGTTCCGCTCTTTCTCGTGACGATGTCTTTGATTTTCGCCAAATCGGAGACGCCAGTGACGCAAGCGCGTCTGAAAGCCATGACGACGAGCGAGTTGGATTCTGCTTTGTTTATTCTCATAACGTTTGTCCTTTCAATAAGATTATCTGACGATTTCCCGCGTTTTTCAATACTTATTTTATTGGCTATTAACTAAAGAAACTATCGTTATATGCCTCGTCAAGCAAGAAAGACGTGTATTTTTGAGCAAGGCCGTTGGAACTGTCGCTGATTGAGGAGCAATACCAAAGCGAATTGATTTGAGCTGGGGCATAAGCGCCTGTTTTGCTGTCAAGCCGACTGACGGTAATAGAGGCTCTGACATAGACTTTCGCGTCAGCAAAACTTCCGTTGAGCCCTTGCGTTCCATCGAGATTGTAGCTGATGGCAGAGAAAGCGTTGGCTCCGAGACTAACGGAACCGCTGCGCACCCTGAATCCCGACCCATCAACGATGCGATAAGAGAAATCAGCGCTGGTCGGACTGCCGTTTTTGAGAACGAAACTTATGCCGACCTGGTTGCCGTTCGATTCGTATTTGCCAAGCCAAATTCCTGGAATCGAGAATGACGCTCCAAGAGTTCCGCCATTTTCATAGGAAAAAGAGCTAACGCCATCGCTGTTCGTAATATTGCAATGAACATAAGAGTCAATACCGTATTTCTCGTTGTCGTCCGTTGTCATCCCGTATACAACCGCGTCGGTGTATTCATCCGTCGTGCTGTTGTATCCAAGATCCGAAAGAAGGCTGTCGGCAGTTTCTGACCCGACCCGGTAATTGAGAATTGAATTTCCGGCGCCGTGGCTTTCGAATTCGTTGTTTTTGACTTTGACGGTAGCGCATTTTGAAATTGCGACATTCGACGCGACGCGGCAAAGTTTTGCTTTTTCAGCAACCAGCGCAGCCTTTTTGTCAGCGTCGGTAGCGCTTTTTATCCCTTCCATTAAAGCATTGTAGGAATCGTCGAGACTGGCATAATCGGAAACGCCGCGCGAGACTATCGTCCCGGGTTTTAACTCCTCGGGAGCGACGTCATTGCCGACGGAAGCCAATGTTTTCCAACTCGCACTGAGCCCAGTGTTGAGATCTTCGACCATTCCTTTCAGCTCGTAAGAGGCTTCGGAAATAATCACAAAATCGCCATCGAACGAATAAACGGCGGAATCGGCGGTGAAGTCGCTGAGAAGCCTCTCATAAGCCAACGGGGACGATGATGTGCCCCAAGAATAGTGGATTTTGACGGAGTGGGATATGTCGGACAGCCTTTTTTTGACGGTGCTGTTTCCAACGGCCTCCAATGATATTTTTATTTTCTGACGAACGTGATAATGCGGAGTCTTTTCATAAAAAGCGCTGAGGGAAGCGTCGGGGGCTGACGGACTGACAACAACGGATCCGCTTTCGGACTGCGACCCGTCTGCAGAAAGCACAGATTCGACTTTAAGCGTTTTTTTGACGTATCCGAGGCTGTATGAAGCGTATCCATACGAGGAAGCTTTCCCTATTTTTGAGAACGACGCGTCGCCAGGAAACTTGATGAAAACGTCACAGGCATATCCGTTCGGATTCTCGATTTCGATTTCGGTTTCAAGCCATGATTTGAACGACACGGAAACAATCGGGTTTTTGATTTTTGTTTCCGAAGAAGAAGACGATGCCAATCCGCTTCCGCTGTCGGAAGAAGATGAAGACTGGCTCGATGACGTTGAACTGATGCTGGAGCGCGATGGCGAAGACGATGAAGATGATGAAGATGATGACGATATCGAATGGTTTGGCGCTATCGTGATTTGGCTTGAGCACGATGCGATGAAGGCGCAGGAAATAATGGCAACCGCCATCGCTCTGATTTTCCTTGAGATGATTTTTGCCTTTTGCCTGTTTTCCATTAAATACAATTATGCTCCCGACGGAATCGAAAAAGAAATCGACCAAGAAAGAAAATAAAGTCTAATATAACGAACGAAACAAGCGTTTTTGTCCATTATGTTAGACTTTGCTACCCATGCCAATAGCTAAAATGGGTAATAATCGAATCGGCATGGGTGATAAAAACATCGATGAATAGACGTTTTGCTTTGCTGAATTTTAATTCACTGATTTTTTTGTCAGCGAAATCCGCAACAGCAGAAAAGGCACCAAACTTGTTCTTATGGTTTTGTAAAACGAACTTTCGGTTAACAGACATTTTAATAATATTTTCGGTATCATTGAAATGTTGCTAACATTTTTGTTAGTAAAAAATATGTTACTTAAAATAGTGAGTTTGTATCTACTCTTTTTTTTTAAAACATCGCTTTTTGTGGCTCAGCAAAAAAGCTTTTTTTGGCTACGCTAACTACATTTTTTAATGACTTAGCGTAATGTTTTTTTCCATTTTCAGACGACAACCTGTGGCGCCATTCAAAAAAACATTTTAAAAAAAGCAAGAAACTGGCTGATGTTTTCATGTTTTCTACGAGTTATGGGAAAGGTCTTAGAAAAGCCTTAGAAAGAAATTGCACGTCAATCGGTCGTTCTTGTTTTGTTCATTGTTTTTGCCATGTTCATCAAAGCGGTGAACATCGTCTGAGTATTGAACGTTTTCCGAGAAGTTTTCAGGAAAACAATGAAACTTTTTGCCGAAAACGGAAAAAATTTCCGAAAACGGATGAAAGTTTTCCTTTTTCGGGGAAACTTTCCGCCACGGCTTTCGCAAAGCGTGTCTGGACACGTTTCTTCAAAAACGGAACGAAGGCAGATATTCCGGGTTTGAAAAACGAAAAAAGACGGACGTCCGTCCGTCCGACCGTCCATGTCCGTCCGTCAAGTCTGACCGCGCGTCTCAGTCGTCGTCCGGACGGACGGACCGACGGGTCGCGTCGCAAGGCCATGGCAAAGCGTCCTGCCGATAGCCATCTCCCATCAGCTCCTTGACCGATTTCTTCATAAAGACAGCCTTGCCCGCCTTCGTCAGCGCATCCGACAGAGACGACACCCATCCTTTCTCGCAGACGGTTTTCCCTTTTCTGTTCCCGGTTTCCGCGCCGATGATCGCCGCTTGGAGTCTCGGGGCCTTCGAGACCACGTCAGAAAACGCCTTAGAGGACGCTAGGTCGCACGAAAGCGGCTCGATCGACAGGAAGTCCGCCATCAGGCCGTTCAGGGCCTCAGCGACGGCTTTGCGCGCCAATTCGTCGCTCCCGCAGGAATACCCGAGCCACAGCCTTTCGCCAAAAACCGAACGGTCGGCCCACGCCCTGAGATCGGCTATCGCCTTGGGAGACTTGCTGAGACCGACCCACTGGACGGTGTCAGAGCTGGCGAAAACCAGCCCGAGGAACTCGTCGGTCTGATCGTGGCTCCAGAACTCGAAATCGCTCATCGAGTCGAAGAAGATGGAGACGCTTCTTTTCGTTTTGACCGTCTCGAATCCGCTCAGCCTTTCCTCAGGAACTGAAAAATCCTTCACAAAACGGAAGCGGTCGTTGAGCTTTTTGGCGTAGCAATAGGGGCACCCCCTCTTACAGCCGATGATCGGGTTCTGAGTGTAATCGCACCACTCGATTCCGTCTTTGCCTTCCTTCCTCATTCGGCCTCCTTGACATCCTCGAAGCGAAGCTTGTCTTTGCCAAGTGTCCCGCCTTCAAGCTTGCCGATGATCGCGTAGGCGACTTTCGCTCCGCGGATCGAGAACTCCTCGGTGTAGGTCTCTTCCGTTTCCTCATCGAGATGGGTTCTCTTAGCGGTGGCGTAGGCTGTCCCTTTTCGAAGAACCTTGATCTTCCAAATGCCGCCGTCATTGTAATGGACGAGCAATTCGGTGCCGTCCGCGAGGGAAAGGAAAACGTCGGAATCGTAGCAGCCGTATTCCTCGCTCTCGGCCCCGTCGACCTCGACTAGGTCGTCGCTGGAGCCCGTGATTCTGATTTCGTCGTTTTCCATTATTTTTCCTCCTTTGGCCCGTCCCAGATCCTCTTTCGGATCTCACGGGTCTTTCGCCCAGACAGCAATTCGGCCATCCAATGGCTTCTCATCGACATGATGACGCAGCGGATGTAAGGCTTCCCTTTGATCTCGATAGTCTCAAAAAGGTCTTCGTCGGCGAATTTTCGCATCGCCTCATCGATCTCGACGTAGGCGAACCGCCAGCTTTCCGGAGCGGCCTCGATGGGATTGCTTTCGGAGTCGGAGAATGTGGCGAGCGGGATCGGGTCGAGCGCCTCCTCATCCTCGATTCTAAGAGCCAGGAGCGGCTTTCCGGCGGAATAAGAAAAGTAATCAGCCTTCTCGACGCGCGAGTCGGCCAGTATGGCTTCGGTCTTCTTCGGATCGGAGAGATCGTCTCTGAGATAGGAGGGGATGAGGCACTTGCCGCACACGCTCCCGTTGAGATAGCTCTCGCCGTCCTCCGCTTTCTCGAATTCGCGGATTCCGAAATCGCCGTCGAAGCGGATGTAAGGGGCGGCCTTCGAGCAGTATTGATAGACGGGGAGGATGTGCCCGTCTCCTTTCAGGGCGGCCTTTGCAATGGCCGAGCCGATCGGGGACGCGAGCGCCCTGAGTGCCTTATCCCTTTCCTCGGGAGCCGAGCTGTCATTGATGACGAGGGACACGGATCCGCCGTCGTCGATGAGCCTGACAGCGCCGTCCTTGGGCGGCCAGGCTGAAGGCAGGGAGTTCACCGCGCCTATCGCCTTCGCGGCATCATTTGCTAGCTTCTCTGTTTTATCCATGTAAGGTTCCTCTTTTTTGCTGAAAATATTATAAAACAGCGGACGATAATGCGCAACGGGAACGAAAGGCGAATAAAAGTGATGAAAGAAAATAAAAATTAACATTAAAACTAAATGAAAACAAAAAGCCCCTTTATCGAGGGGCTTTCTTTCAGCACCAGCAGACTTCGCTGACGGATTTCGTCTCTTTGCCGTCGTACTCGGCCAGGATCGTGACCTGGTCGTATTCGTTGTCGTCCTCGACGGCGATGACGCAGTCGCCGAGGGTTCCGTCGGCCTTGTACTTGGCGATGAGCTCGTAGAACTTGCGAACGGTCTCCTCGGGGGTCTTCGTCTCGAAGATCTCTTTCTCCTTGCGGTCGTTGTCGCCGAATCCGAAGGATGAGACGTTCGTCCCGACGACGACGTCGAACTTCGACTCTCCGCAGCAGTGTTCGGCCCGCTCGGTGAGATCGTCGTAGATGTCGCCGGCGAGGGGCTCAAGGCCTTCGATGGCCTTCGCCCGCCTATCCGCTTTGGCTTTCTCATCGGCTTTGGCTTTGTCGTCGGCGGCTTTGCGTTTGGCGACGAGATAGGCGACGACGTCGTCGAGGGCTCGGTTGTATCCGAATCTCTCGGCCGCGTCGCTTTCCGTCGTTCCGCTGGTCTTGTGGGCCTCGCGGATCTTCCTGATGTCGCTTCGGCTGATGGAATTGTCCATGGCCTCGTCTTTTCCGTCTTCCATGATGTCTCCTTCTTTCTTTTTTTCGGCGCGGCGATGATGCCCACGCGCTGTTTTTGCCCTTTCATTATCCCACCCAAACCGGCCGTTGGGAAGGATTCGGAGCGCAAAAAAAGGAAAAGGCGCGCCGAAGCGCGCCTTCTCTCACAGTCCTTTCAGATCGCCGAAGTTCATGGCGATCCTTCGGAGCTCCCTGTCAACTTTGAGAAATCTCTTGTTCTCGTTGGTCCTCACGATGCGGTCGTGGTATCTCTTGTTGCCGCTTCGCGACATGCCGATGAGCCCGGAGGCGTATTCGGCGGCTTTCTTGGCATTGGGGAACGTTCCCCCGTCCGCCTCGGTGCCGAAGAGCTTTCCGTCGGTTCCGAGGACGGGGATGCCGACGATGTCGACCGTCCCGTCGCGGACGACGTTTTCGTCGTCGACGAACGCCTCGATCGTCAGTGTCCCGGTCGACCTGCCGTTGGCGAGGACGCATGACGCGACGTGGCCTTTGACGCCGCTTTCGCGGACGGCGATGACCTCGCACACGCCGTTGGGGCCCGGGACCGCGAACACGAATCGGACTCCCTTGAACCTGTCGGAGAACTCCCGGGTCGGCGCCCACGGATGGGGCCAGTTCTGGCAGAACTTCAGCATGTCGGCATAATCGGGATCGACCGGAGAGACGGGGATGTCGAATCGGATGACGGTCGGGCCGTCCTTGACTTCGAATCCCTTGAAGAAATCCTCTTCGCTTTTTCTATCCATATTTTTTGAATGTCAGCCAAAAACGGCTGATTCCTTTCCAACGGGGACATTATCCCACTTCGCCGGACGGACGGGTCGGATCGACGGTTGGGACTGACGGACGGCAAAAAAAGAACGGGGGAACCCCGTTCTTTTCTTATTTGCCTTCGCAGGCTTTCATGATGTTGCTGAATATTTTCCGCTTGTACTCATGATCGGTTTTGGCGTCGCGGAGCGCTTTGCGGTAGCTCTGCGTCTCCTCTTTGAGCAAGCCTTTCATCGCCGACGCGACGTAGGCGCGCATCTCGCTGATGGTGAGCGCGATTCCGAGCTGCTTGTAGTTCGAGCACGCGGAGAGCGGGGTATTCATCACGTTTTCGTCGATGATGAACCCGTCTACCTCGCTCAGGGCGAAGCATTCGCTCATGTCTTCATGGCCTTTGCCGATCGGGATGATGTACCTGAAGCCGACGCCTTTCATGTAGAAGGCCTCGACTTTCTCGAGCTTGCCGTTGCTCTGCGTGTAGGTTTTGAGGGTGTATCCGGGGAACTTCGCGTCGAAATCGTCCCACTTGGCCTCCTCCGATATGATCTTTTCGACGAATTCGAACATGTCGGGGTAGATCGGGTCGTCCTCAAAGACGGGAACCCACATCGTCACTCTGTCCGTCTTCTTCTCATGCGGCTCGCCTTCCATAATCTGATCGATTGTCTTCAACTCGCTTCTTTTCATGCTTCCTTTTTTCCTTTCAGACGCGTCGCTTTCAGCAAACGCGTCGTTTTTTTTCTAACGCGATGATTATCGCATTGACGGGGGCTCAGGCTTCAAAACGGCAAAAAAAAAGAAGGCGTCTCCTCTCGGAAGCGTCTTCAAGCTGGCGTTCTGCGCCGTTTGCCGCCGGGCCACGCCGATTGCACGGCGCCTGCCTGGATGATGGGGTATCCGACGGACTGACTGACGGCGGATGCGGCCTGCCTGCTTTCGCCTGCCTGCCGCCACGGGTATTATATCTCGAAAGTGGAACGTTCCGAAAAAGAAAAACGCCTCCTTTCGGAAGCGCGTTCTCGGGGCCTTTTCGGCGCCTTTCCTCAGCGCGGAACCTGACGCGCCGTTTCGTCTGGCCTTAAGGACGCGGGGATCCCGCATCCGGCCTTTTCTGGACGAAGACATTATAGCATCGCCTGACAGCCGGCGCAACGGAAAAAAGAAAAACGCGCCGTTCCCGGCGCGTTCTCTCACTTGTAGATCAGGTCTCCGCTCGCGATCATCTCGGACAGGATCTTGACGAGGGACGAATCAATGCAGTAGAAGACGAGCAATCCTTCGTCGTCCTCATCGCCATCCCTTTCTCTCTCCTTGTCGCAGTCCCGGATCCCAGCGAGGCGGATGGTTCCGTTCTTCTCGAGCCTGATCTCCGATGACTTGGTTCGGTTGAATTTGACCGCCCAGCCATAGTAGGTTCCCATGACCATGCCGTATTTCTTGACGAATGCCTTATTGGAGATGACGGCCCCATTCACTTTGAGCATGCGGAGCCCTCCTTCCCTTTGCCGGCGAGCCATCCGAAGACGGCGAGCCATGAGACGGAAAGCGCTCTCTTGCCTGATTTGATCTTATTTCCCATTCTTGAGAATCCGTCGGTTTCGACCGACGCTTTTTTCCTTTCGATGGGATTCTACCGCTTTCGCGCCTCGGAAGGCCGGGACGGCCTCACTCCCGCGACCTCGACGTCGTGGCGACCGTCAGTCTCGTCCCGTCCTTCGTCCGTCTGACGACGCACATCAGCGTCGGGCAGGGGCCCTCCGCCGTCCTGACGTAGATGGCTCTGACCTGTCCGGACCCGTCGGTCAGGTCGTCCCGTCCGTCTGACCCGTGGCAGACCGTCCGTCCGTCGGACGACCGTCGGACGAGGAACAGGTCGTCGGACCCGTCCTCCATGACGTAGTCGCCGGGGACGGTAAGACCGAGGACGGTCTCCGAGTCCAGGACGACGTCGGAGAAGTCGGACGGCTTGGCGTCCTTCCATCTCCTTTGGCTCATCCATCCGTCCGCGACCAAATCGCGCACGAAAGGCCACCCTTTCGTTCTGATGTATCGTTTCATCGCTTTTTCCTCCCTTTGGCTCGATTATCGCGCGAACAGGGCTCAATGCGATGCTTTGGCGTCGGAAAGGGTCTTGATGCCTTTGTCAATGGCATCGTCGAGGGCTTTGATTGCCTCGTTGTGCCCGCAGAAGAAAACGGTCTTGCCGCTGACGGGAAGCGCGAATCGGTAGGACGGCCCCTCTCCGCCGGAATACCAGACGTCCACGCGGATGATTCCTTTGTAGACGCAGGAAACCGAGTCGGAGTTGTCGTACCAAAAATCGGGGTCGCTCAGACCCTTGCCGAATCGGTTGGTCGCATCGGGAGACACGGCGAAGCCGTCGAAGGCCCCGGCCATGAGCTTTCGGGCCTCCCGCCTTCTTTCCTCTTCCTTGGTTGCGACCCGATCAATGCTTTCCTTGATCTTAGCGATGTCGTAATAGGTCTCGCGCGTGGCGCAGGTTTGCGTTGGCTCGTACCAAAACGTCGTCCGCTCGCTTTTCTTGGCCCCGCCGGAGATTACGCAGCAGGCCTCCTCAAAGAAGACGATGCCACGGTAAAGGTGCTTTTTTCGCCTCGAAACGCTGATCTCGTCCTCGATGATCTCGTCTTTTCTATCGACTTTCATGTTTTTTCCTTCTTTCTCTCTGACTAGATTATAGGATGGGAAAGGCCTGTTGGCAATGAAAAGCCGCAGGCATCGCGCCTGCGGTTTATCCTTTGATCATCGGACCGTCACGCCTCGTTGGCACGCGTCTTGCGTTTGATCCAATCGCATGACTCGAGATCCTTCGCGTTCTCGAACCCAACCCATCCGTCGCCTTTTTTGGCTTTGAGGACAATGGCGTACGCCCCGTATCCATAGGCGTCGGGGTCGGCTTGCCTGACGAGCTCGTCGCCGGCTCTGATGGCTTCGTAGTCCGTTCCTTCAACACCTTCCTCGTCATCCTCATACTCAGGCCTGTCCTTTTCCCACCCTTCGCCGCCATCAAGGTCGAAATAGCGTGTGTCCGTGGCTTCGTAAAGCTCTCCGGCCAAGGCGTCGGGGCCGTGGTCGGGCTCATCCCTGAACCCATTGGCGTAGATGACGTCGCCCTGCCTATTCTCGACTTCGGCGGCGTTCCCGAGACTGACTTCGCTTCTGGCCTTCTTCATCGCGTCGCTCTCGCCGTTGAAAAGCTCAAGGCTTTTCTTGGTGGGGTCTCCGCCGGCGAGGATCGTGACTTTGAATCCGTCGTTCGGATTGTCAATTTTCTCGGCGTCGCCGTTCTTGATGAGGTCGAAGACGACGTCGTAATCGGAGCATGAGCGGATTTCGCCGCCGTCCCCGGTACAGATGACGACGTCCTCGCTTTTGTCTTTGCTGCGGCGCCAAAGCGTGAAGCCGGCCCCGGCCAGGCTTCTGTCCGGATGGAGCTTGTATTTCTTTTCGATGTCGACGCCTTTCTTGATTCTGATCATTTTCCTTTTTCCTCCATCAGCGGAAGCGGATGCTCCCGCTCGTCTTTCAGCCACCAGCAGGCGAGCATCTCCTTCTGGCTTTCGAATCCGACCCACCTGCCGTCTTCCGTCTCAGCAACGTCTCCGACAGGCTTTCCATTTTTGCTCATCGGGCCTTTCTCTCTGAGAATCTCGCCAGGCTCAATCGGAAGGTCAGAGTCGCTTCGCCTCACCGCGGAGAATATCCCGTCGGGGCCGACCCATACGATAGCGATGGCCGTCAGCCATCTTTCGCTAAACTCTTTCTCCGCCTTCTCGCATTCGATGATGCATTTTCTGACCTTCTCGGATGTCTGGTAGACGATTGTCTTCTCAGGGGCATCAAACGATATCTCGGCCAGCTCATGCCTGCCTTCGTGGAATCTGGCGTAGGCGCGCAGGGCGTCGAGCGATCTCGAATGGTTCGTCGATGTCAGGCTGCCGTCGATCCTCGTCGTTTCCAAAGTATAGAAATGCTCGCTTTCGACTTTGATGGCGTCGCCGTTGGTCACAAGATCGAAAAGAACGTCGAAATCATCGCATGAGTCGAGCGTTCCGTCCGGAAGGAGCGAAAGGGCGAGATCCTTGCCGCGAAACCAGCAGTCGGTTCCGTCTTTGTCGCAGTTGTTTTTGTCGGTGAGGCCATATTTCGTCCCAAGCCTCCCGACGTCGGTTATCTTTATCATTCGGCTTTTCCTTTCTCCGGATTGAGCAATCCTGAATTCTGATAGACATTGCCAATGACCTCGCAGTCATAGTTGGCGACGGAGCATTTGAGATAATCCCTGTCATGCTTGCACACGACATCGAAGCAGCCGTCCTCGAAGACGACGGTTCCGATGAATCTTCCGAATCCGATTCTCGGCATATAGCCGACGACGACGATGTCGCCGGAATAGATCTCGGTCGCTTTTTTATCTCTCAGGCCGCTGAAGAACCCGACGGAAAGCGGGTCGACGTCGGCTTGGAAGTGCTTGTTCGGCATATCCCAGTCGTTTTCCTCGTCGAAAAGGATCTTCGCCGAGATGTTGTCCTCGATGTCCTTCCGGCTGAGGCTGATGGGCGAAAGGGTTGTTTTCTCGCTCAGGTAAAGGGAGCCAAAGACCCAGCGGTTGGCATCGGGCGACCAGCCACGCGCCTTTGCTTTGGCGATGAGATCAGACTTGCTCGGCATTGACAGCCTCCTTGATTGGCGACAGACCCCTGAGTTTGTAAGGACCGGCATTGTCGACAGAAACGTAAAACTCGCCATTGACAATCTCTGGTTTCGTCGTGACGGTTCCAGCCTTGCCATAGAGGCATCCTCCAGGTCTGGCATCGATGTATCTTTGGTTGAAGCGGACTCGCGTTCCTTTTTTGATGAGGTGGTATTCCGTATCGCCTTCGGAGAAGATTCCGCTCTTGATGATGGCTGTTTCGGAATCGAATTTGATTCCAACGCCTCCTCCTGCGAGGAAAATTCCGTCATCGAATACGTTTTCGATGAAAGGCGTTCCTTTTTTGATGGAAATCGAAAGCGGGCAGTCCGTCCCAGGGACGATTCCGATCTTCGCTTTTTTGATGAGCGTCCAAGTACGTCCAATCTTGCTGAATGAAACGCTGGAAACCCAATCGCACCATTTAACGAATGCGCTTGTGACGACGCTGGCGTTATCATCTCCAGCGGCTCCGCAGAATCCAATCATCCTCATTCCATCGCTTCCAAGATTGGCGTTGAATGACACGCATTCCCTAGCGTCGAAATAATCGCCGGACGCCTCAATGAAGCAGACTTTGGTCTTCCTGCCAAAGCTGTCTTTGCGCGGCTTGGCGGTGCTTTTGATAACTTTTTTCCAATAGTGGGGCTTTCCGGCAGCATCTTCGGCTTTTCTTTGAGCATCAAAGGCCTCGTCGAGGAATTCGACGAGCTTCCCGATGCATTTGTCGTTAAGAACGGATTCATAGGTGAGGCCAAGGCTACGAAAAACGTCTCGGGCGTCGTCTCTGCTGATATTCGGGGTCATTCGGCGTCTTCCCTCCCGATATCGGATGGCTTGCAGACGTTCTTTGGCTTATTCTTTTTAGGCATGCCGGGATTCCTTCCGCCCCAAGCGCAGAAAAACTGACCGAGCTGAGTGGCCTCATAGCGTTTGACGCCATTCGTGGTGACAGAGCCGAGGAACCCACATCCAGCCATTCTCGAAAGAAGGCTTTCAGCTTCATCGACGCTTGCGCCGATCTTCGCGGCGGTCGCTTCTGCGGTGACGGGCTTTTTGCAAGCTGATGCGACGACATCAATGGCGATTGGGCCATCTTTGGCAACGGCATCAACGAATCGCCGTCTGTTTCTCGGAGCATCGCCAAAATCATTAGCCCAAGAGAGTCTCGAATCAAATGAATAAAATGGCATTTTCGTTCCTCCTTTAGCGGGAAGCGTTATCTTACATGGCAATTCTCGCACGTCGGGAAGGCTTTTTCAACGTTTTTCAAACAAAGCAATGATGTCGCTGCCTTTGAATGCAGGAACGGCTCCGAATTCGTTGAGTTTGGCTTCGACCCATTCCTCCGCCAACGCTGTCGCTCCGTCGGCCAATCCAACCGGCTTGTCAAGATTTCTGGCCGCTTTGACTGTGGCAAGCGTTCCGCTAAAACCATTTATCTGCCCAATGACCATGGCATCGCACAAAGCGGCGATAATGTGATCTCTTCGGATAAAACAGTCTTTCTCAGTTTTGGTTCCAGGGGAATACTCGCTGATGATGAGACCGTTTCCGGCTTTTGCGGCATCATAGATGCTTCGAGACGCCTCGGGATAGCAATCAGCTATGTCCGTTCCGAGAACGAAAACGACTTTTCCGCCGGCTGAAAGCGCTCCTTCAGCTGCGGCTCTGTCGATTCCGTCAGCCATTCCGTTGATGACAATGAAACCTTTCTTAGCGGCCCAGACCCCTATGTTTCTTGCCCTTGTCATTTGCGTTTCGTTGCTCTTTCTGGATCCAACGATAGCCAATAGTTTCTTCGACCCAGAAAGAAGGCTGATGTCTCCGTCAAAAAAGAAAACGGTGGGAATTGGAATGACGAGCCTGAAACGATCGGCACGCCCCGTTTCATCCGGCTTGAACGATTTGGCGGTGGATCCGCATGGAACCCATTTCGGAGGATTGCGATACCTGACGATTTTGTTTGCGATTTTTCTTTTCATCATGTTTTCAATGATGAAATTATAAAGCAAAGACACAGATAAGGTCAAAACGAAAGGAAAAAAATAAAAAAATACGAAAAAGGAACAACAACTGTTGAAAAGCGTGACTGAACAGCAAAGAAAACGAGAAGCAAAAAAATGATATTTTGAAAAATTTGGATTCTTTTGGATTCTTTTGGTTTCTTTTGGTTTTCTTTGGTTTTCTTTGGAATCTTTTGGCGACGTTCCGCTTTTTCGGAACGAAAACGGAGGCAAAACTGCCAGCACGCGTAGAAACGTGTAGAAGCGTGTAGAAGCATGAAAAAAACACGTGATCGTGCGTAAACGAAGGCAGGGAAGTAGGCAAGAGTAGGCAAGAGTAGGCAAAAGTAGGCAACGGGAACGGATGTGTGAAACATTTTCAGATGTTTTGTTTCACATTAGCGAGAAAAAAACGGGGCAAAGCGCACCGAAAAAACAAAGAAAAACGGGGCAGAATGCCTCGTCTTGAATCAAGTGAAACTGGTTTCGGGTGGCTGATCAATTCGGAATGTCGTCGGCAGAGAAGGCCGATGGCCCACGTGCCGAGCATCGAGAGTCGCCTTTATTCTGCCTGACGATGTATCCCTGCGCTCCGACATACGGCTCTCTGAATCTGATTTTTCCGGAGTCAAGCCCCTCGATCTGTTCTCTCGTCACGGGGACGGCAGCCCATTCGCAGAAATCAGGCCCGACGTCGCTTTCGGCAAAAAGCCAGCGCCTTCCGTCAGCGAGCGATATGCAGGCAAAGATTCGAGGATAGTCGTAAGTGAGATAGATCCTGAATATCGTCATGCCACCGAGGCCGTCTATCCGCATATCGCGCGGGCCACCGTTTTTCTCGATGAGATACTCATAAAACGTCGGATGTCTGGCTTCGTTCGCGTTTTTGTTGGCAATTTCCCTTAGTGTCATGCATCTTTCGCTTCCGTCGTTTTTTGTGGTTTTGCTCATTTTTCCTCGATTAGGTCTTTGACGATGAAACCATCGCTGAGTCCATTTCCGATCCGAGCGCCTTCGTTGGGGCCAGCTTGAATAACGAAAACTTTTTCCACGATATGAGTGGCAATCGATTTCTCTCCCCATCCCAGAAGATCTTCAAGTTTCGTTTTAGGATCGAACTCGAGCCTTCGATAGGCGAAGAAATCGCCGTCGGGAACCTTCTCGATTGGCTTCTCACAACTTTCATCAGAATAGAGCGTCTTCGGCGACGGGAACGGCGTGTGCCCATTCGGAGCGATATCCTCCATCGGATAGAGAAAGCCTTTCATCCCCTCAACCTTTTCGGGCTTTCCGAATTTGCATTGAAGGAAAAGCTTTCCGTTGGCTTCTTTTTTCCCTCCGCCGACGGCCCAGATGTTTCCAAGACGGAAAAGGCTGTCGCTTTCGGCTGTGCAGAGGAAAAGCGTTCTGCCTTCCCACTTCATCGCCTTGCCTCCTTTTCCGCTTTCGCATCCGCCACCCTGCGCGCCACGGCCTCGCGGAGGTAAGCCACATAGGAATCGTCTTGGCACATCGTTTTGCCGAAGCAGTCCGACAGCTTTGCGACCGGGCGCCCATTGACATATTGGAGCTTGATCACGATGTTGAGCGCTTCATGGCCAGTGTCATTGGAGAAATGCGTTCCGATGCCGAAAGCCACTTTTGTTCTGCCGCTGAAATGTTTGTAAAGCGCTTGCGCTTTGTCGCAGGTGAGCGAGTCGCTGAAAAGAAGCGTCTTCGTTTTGGGATCGATGCCAAGGCTCTCGTAATGGGCGATCATCTTCTCGCCCCATTCGTAGGGGTCTCCGCTGTCATGCCGGACGCCGGTGTACATCGTTGCCTGAAGTTTGTTGAAATCAAGCAGGAAGCAATCGGTTGTGATGGTGTCAGTGAGGGCCGTTCCGTTGTCGCCCTGATATTCTTCGAACCATTCTGCGAGGGCGAATTTGTTGGTCATTGCCAAAGGGATGTCCTCGATTCCCTGATACATCTGAACGAATTCGTGCGCGTAGGTTCCAACTGGGGTCAGATGGTATTTCATTGCCAGATAGACGTTTGACGTCCCGACGCAATTGTGCGTTTCTGCCGTCAGCCTTCGGACGACTTCGTCCTCCCATTCGCCGGAGAGCCGGCGTCGGCATCCGAACTCGGCGAACTTGAAGGTGTATTTCCCGGAATTGAAGGCTTCTATCTTCCCATTGAGGATGTCTCTGGCCTCTGCCACAAGCGCTTCGTAATGAGGCGTCGCCGATCCTTGAACGTCTCCTGCCATGCGGAAGTAGGTCTCATTGACGATTTCAAGAAGATAGATCTCGAATTGCATCGCGGCAAAGAGCGGCCCTTTGACCCGAAGGTCGAGCGTGCCATCGTCATTGCGTTTGAGGCTGACGTAATCCTTGATCGGACGCCAAAGCCTCAGGAATTCAATGTAATCAGGTTTGAGAAAGCGGATCGTCCGAAGGTAGGCAAGCTCCTCATCCGTGAAGCGGAGTTTGCATAGCGCGTTGATCTGCTCAGAGATCTCATCTGTCATCTCTTGGGTGAAACGAACGTTGGCGTTGCGGCATTTGAACACGTATTCTCCGACGAGATTGGTGTGTTTGTGGAACATCACCTGGCACATGTTGAACTTGTAGAGATCGGTTTCCAGCAGGCTGACGACCATGGGTTTGAATTTCATTTTTTTCTTTTTCCTTCAATGGACATTATCCCACACGCGGGTATGCAAGGCAATCTTAAAACAGTGAAAAGGATGAAAAAACGAAGCATTTTGTTTCATTGGCCGAGAAGTTTGATTGGAGAATGATGTAAAAACGTGAAAGCAGTTATGAAACAATGAAAAGCGAAATGAAAAAGAATGAAAAAAGAGATGCGTTTTGCATCTCTCCTTCTTGACGTCTTGTCGTCCGTCCGTCCGTCGTCTCGTCTGTCCGTCGTCCGTCCGGTCAGCGTCGTCCCGTCTGCCAAGTCACGAACGAGTCCATCTCAGTGGGATGCGCTCCCGGAATGACGACGTCCTTCCTGACCTCGGGGGACGTCTGGACGACGACTTGGACGACGATGGACGACGTCGGGTCGTCGGACGGACGTCCGTTCCCCCTCCATGACCGGACGTCGGCGACGGACCGTCGGACGCGGTCGGAGCCGACGAAGAACCCGCCGTTGAGGAATGGGTTGCCGTCGCTATTCGGGTAGACGTCGAGGACGATGTCAGAGTCGTCGACATGACGGGTCTCCCCGTCGTCAGACGGACAAGGGACGACGACGGCGGAACCGCCGGAGCTTCTTCCAAGAAAGAAAGCTTCGGACAGACTTCCGTCTTTTTCCTTGATTCTAATGTATTCAAACCTCAAAGGCTCCCGTCTCAGCGTCTCTTTCTTTTTTTCTTCCATTCTTTTTTGTCTCCTGGCAAAAAGTATAAGGCGGAAATGGGTGCCTTTCAATAAGACGCTTTTTGCTTTCTCCAAAAAAATAAACCTACATTTCGCGTCGTGTCAGTAGGTCTATCGGCGGTCGCAAGGATGATAATGTTAAATATATTTAACAAAAATGCCGTTTTCGTTAACTATATTTAACTTTTTGTGTCATTCCAAACAGGTCGATTTCGACTGGTTTGCAGTTTTTGGCAAACCCATCGATTTCGAGGGGTTTAACATGGTCGAATTCGACCATGTTGGGAAAAATGCACTGCTTTTTTCACTGATAGGAAAGAAAGGGCAGTGCCGTTCGATGTTTTTTGAAAAATAATTGCACAAAAAGCGAATGGAAATATGCAATTAAGCTGTTTTTCTGCATACAGAACTGGCTTTTATATGCAGAAAATCAGTCTTTGGAAATCAGTGACTTGACGTAAGAGGTTATGCTTTTAGCCATGAAGGCGGTAGTCTCGCCCATCAGGAGTTTCCTAAGCCAATAGGGCTGAAGCGTGAAAACGGTGGCCGGCTCGTCTTTAAGGATGAGCGGAGGGCGATTCCTGCCCTGAGTCCAGTCTTCCCTGCCTTTCGCCTGGTAGCAGGGGCCGCCTTTCTTGACATCACCGAAGATGAGGCGGGGCGAAAACCTCTCGCTAAAGATGTGGATGTCCTTCGTCACGATGGCGTAGAAATAGCGGTCGATCACGCCGAAATGACAGACGCCGTGGTTTATGAATCTCATGACCATGGCAGTGTCCATCCCGAGTTTCTTCGCGAGCTCATAGGAGTCAGGCATGACGTTGGTGGCGCCACCTTCGAGGACATGCATTCCAAGGCCTTCGTATCTCTCGTATTTCTTCCCAGGGATCTCGTAGCTTAGGCATTCGGTGTCGTGATACCCTTCGCCGTTGTAGCGGATGGCACCGAGCGGGATGACAGCCTCGATGTCGCACGTCGCGATGAGGAAGCCGTTGACGGGCTCGTTGTAGCTTTTGATGGTAATTTCGTCGGTCTTGGGGTCGTACTCCGTTTTCTGATCCATTTGTGGGATGAGAAGATCGTCGAGATAAAGTTTGAAATCGTTTTCATTTCGGACAAGAGGGACGCCGTGGCCGGCGCATGCGAGAAATATTTTCATTGAGATAATTTTAAGTCAAGGCGACGCTGTTTTCCGTCCCGAAGCCACTTAGTGGCAAACCGCTCAGAAAACGCTATGATTCAAACGAAAGGAAAAAGCATCTCTTTGAAGATGCGCTCAAAAATATGGACGGCAACAAAATCATTCTGAAAACGAGTTTTGACTGCCCGCACAGTCCGAAAGACGAGATTCTCGCCTTTTGGCTGTCGGACAATCCGGAGGACAACGAAGATCACATCGGCGAGGTTTCCTGCGTCATTGACGGAGGGAAACCGGAAATCGTGGACTGGCTGAACTTTGCTCAGATTCAAAGCCTGATGGAAGAGCTGAAAGAGCTCGGATATGAAATGGTGTCATATCAAAACGACGCCATCGTGGGATTCTTCGCAGTCAATCTTCCTCTTCTCAAAAAGAAGGGAATGGTCATGAAGGCGGGAAAAGGCGGAAACCACTTCGATGAGTGGGCGGTCGTTACGTTCGAATACGTTGGATCGAACAAAGAAACGACGATTCAGGTTCCGGTCGGAAAGCCATTTCAGGCAGAGGCTCTGGCCGCTGACATCGGCGATCTTCTCCACAAAAAGACGCGGAAACTTCACATCCGTGTTTGGTGTCAGGCTCATTACGATGGAACGATCGGCGTCCCAGACAACCTGACTTTAGAAGAAGCGGTCAAATACGCTAAAGATCACATCGACGACATCAAAGGATGCGACGGGCAGCTTGTCTATCTCCCCGACAGTGACGAGATCGACGACGAAGACGCCAATCCATCATTCGAGGAATAAACGAAGAAAGAGGCTCAAACGAGCCTCTTTTTTGTTGAAAAACGACTAATTCAATAGGATAATTAAATAAAGAGGAAGCAAAAAATGAAAGACATCGAATTTAAGGCAACAAAACATCCTTACTATTGCGAAATAGAAAACTACAGAGCTGAGCCAAACTCGAGCAGACCGGCTTTTTTCGAATACGAAACATGGGACGATTTCGTCAAAAACTTCTGCGGAGGAGGCACAGCATCGCTTGATGCAGACATGAACCTCGTATTCAGATTCGACATTGAGAACATCCCTTTCAAGAAGGAGAAAAAACTGAAGCTTTTCTTCATGATGCAGAGGAAGGGCGACTATCGTTGTGTCATCATTGACAAAATAACGGAATCCGACATGCACGCGATAACCATTTTCCTTGGAAGGATGAAAGCAAAAATAGATGAGCTTTGGGATGGAGTCGAGCCTGAGAGGGTATAATCGCAAGCGAAAGGAAAAAGCGTTCTTATGAAGGACGCTTGATGGAAAAAGGAATGCTGATAGTCAAAAATCTAAAAGAGACATTGAAGAAACACGGACTCGAGATGTGTGGGAACGTCGTTCAGCCTTACGGCCGGACAATCGATTACGAAGGAAAGGACGGAACCGACAGAATTCAGATTCTGAATGATCGGTATGTCCTCAGCGCCACTCAAAACCTTCTCTACGATCTCTCAGTCTCGGGCGAAGTTGAGAAAGACCCGAACGGAGCGAAGTGATGAAAGGCGGATACTACGGCGAATATCTCCGTCAAAAAGCCATGAAAGCATGCGAAACAACACTGCTTAAAACGATTTCAGGATCGGATGGCGGCATGTCGCCGAAAGAATACGGGATGGCAAAGGCGCGAAGAAAATGCCAAAAATAAAAAAAGACCGGGGAAACCCGGTCTTTTGTTTTTTCGTCAGCCCTCGCAGATGGTCAGGAACCATCCATCGCCGGCATTTTCGGCAATCCGCTCGATTTGGCGGAGCCTGGCGGCTTCCTCTCGGATGCTGCACATGACCCAAAGGTTGTAAGAGCCAGCAACGAGTTCATCTTCGGTGTCGGTCTCTTTCATTGGGACGGCGACATGCACCCTTCCGCGCTTGATGATTTTGTACTTAGCTTCGACGAGATGCCGTTTCTCGTAAGAAGCTGCATCCGCATCAAGCCTTTCGGCCGTTTTTTCGATTTCGCCGAGGCTGATTTCCGTTTCGTAGCCATAAGAGGGCCTCAATCCTAATCGGATATCGTCGCTCCACGGTTCGCCTCCGGATTCGCTGAAACTATACAGTTTGACTGCCTCTCCGAGCCCTTGGGGCTCCTTGACGTCGAGAGGATTGAGTTTTTGCTTATTCAGCATGTCGACGAATGCGTTGATGATGGGCTTGTCCGATACCTTTCTCAGACTGATTGATATGCTTTGGCTCATTTTTGAAATCGAATCCTTTTCAGGATTCGCTCCTTTCTCATATTTTGATTTTATCATCAGCGAGCGCCGAATGCCACAAGAAAAGGGGCCGAAGCCCCTTTTTGTCATTGCCAATCTCCGTCTGCAGCGAGGCAGATGGGCGTGATTCCGGCAAAGATGAGAAGCGCGTTGCCGATCGTGTGATAGCAGGCGCCATACATCACATCGTCGATGTTAGAATCGGAAGGAAGCGCCCCGAGAGCGGATCCAGCCGCTTTGATGACGTCGGAGATTCTGCCATCCAAAGCGTCGTCGAACTCATCGTTCCAGCCATCGATGATAAATCTGGCGCCGTTGATCATGACGGCAGCCCAACCATGCTTCCCCAAAGCGGATGAGTAAGCTTTCTTGACGTCGGAGATTGTCACGTATTCCGTATCGCCGCAAATGAAGCCTGCATCTGAGACCTTGAACGGAGCGGCCATCTTCGGGATGGGAGGAAGCTCCGTTTCGTCGGGCTCCTTGGAATTGCCGAAGCCAACAGCACCAGCCTTGCCGAGGATGAACAGAACCTCATCAATCGCTGAATCCATCGCCTTGGCGTTTGAGAAATTCGCTTCTTGCCATCCATTTTCAGTAGCAAGGCCACGAGTGCTTTTTACAATCTCCATTCTGATAGCCTCGCGTCTCGAATCTGATCTTTCGTTTTCTTCCATGTGAGCAAAAACCAATTCCTTTCTTTGCCAAGTCATTTTACCATTTGGATAGGCAAGGCTCGGGTAAACGCCAAAAACGTCGAATGAGCGTATGATTGTCGCCAATGCTCGGAGGATTCAAAATGGATTCGTGCGAAAGGAAGCTGATAGGGTCAAAGTGCTTGGCCGACGTTGCTGGAAAAGGAAAATCAGAGTTCGTCATAGTCGGGGTAGGTGAAACGAGGCACCCGGCGAAAATGCCGATATCTTTCGGAAGGAAAGGAGCGGAAACGTTGTTTCTCATAAGACCGATACCATGTTTCTTCGTGACGGATGCCGACAGGGCACCGTGCATGTTTCCAATTCCGAAAGATGCGGCCGTGCTGCCAGAGGAAAAGAAAAAACCAGAGCCGAGATACGTGTCGCTCAATGCGATGACTGCCATGACCGAAGGGATATTCGTGAAGGAGACAGAGCCGTCGGGAAAGCCGAGGCTGCGGAAGATAGAGTGCGAAAAACTGGTTCTGTCATCGTTCGACAGAAAGAAGGACTCTCCAGGATGGGCACTTCTTGAAATAGGGTACGACGGTATCTTCTCTGAGTCTTTTCCATTCTCTTCGCTTGGAACGGAATGGTGGACGGCGGAAGACGCCGCTGATGAATGGCTTGAATCCGCTTTGGCGGAGTGGAATGGGACAAGAAAGGCTTTGGCGTTTGTTCAAGAATGAAAAAAGACGGCGCACGCCGTCTTTTTTTCACTGATCAGAAACGCATCCGCCTTCCGGCGGCGTGTCGCTTTCACCGAGAATGACGCCATCGAGCGATGCCATTAGGCAATCGGTAAGCTCAGGATCGTATTCATAAAGCCCCTCGCCTATGCGGATGTATCCGGTTGAGTAGTAGCGTTCCGTATCGAACCAAACCTTGGCTCCATCCTTCGAACGCTCGATGAAAACATAGCGTTTCGGATTCGAATAATCATCGGGATTGATGATGGGGGACTCAAGTTTTGGTTTTTCCATTAGCTTGATTATCACACTGAAATCGGCGTTGGTCAAACGGAAAGCGAAAAAAAGAACGACAAGAGAAGGAAAAAGGAGCGAAAACGATGAAAAAGATGGAAAAAGCGCCAACGATGCTCTATCATTTTAACGGAAGAGGAAAAAGAACATGGATGGGGAAAAACTGATCGACGTCAAGCTGTACGGAGGGAAAACGATATTCTCGAAAACGAGATATCCTTTCTCAATGGAGAAGGTCTTCTGCAAGAAAAGCGATGAGTGTCCGCTTTTTAAAAAGAGGGAATGCCTCATCGCGCACCGTGTTTTCGGCGGCCACCCGGAATGCCCGTACGGAAGGACGGAAAGCAAGGAAGGGCCTTCGTGCCGCTCTCAGAGATACCGCGACCTCGAAAGAGAATACGACGCTCTGCCAAAGGAGATTCAGTCTCCGCTGAGGCTAGCTGAGGACTCATACGCCGAAATCGGGGATTTCGTCGTTTTCAACGTCCAATACGTCAAATTCGAACTGGACAAAGCCACAGGCGCGCTTTCAGTCCATTCGTGCGATTATTACCCAGACGATTACAGCAAGGTCACGATCAAAGAATCAAGATGCGTGATCAAGAAAGAAGCGATGACGAAAGAGCTATTCGAATCGATTTGTTCTCTCGATCCCTACGCAGGATTCGGAAACGGAAGGATAGCGGAATTCCAGAAAAACGTCATCCCGGAACTCAAATCAGAAATCGCACGCAGCTATCCAAAAACAGCAGAGCGCCTCGGCATCAAGGCATCGGAGGTATCGTTCGTCGGCCAGCTCGGGCTTCTGAGCACGCTCAAGCCGGGGATCGAGGTGACGATTGGTGACAAAGACGGGCTGACTGGGACGTGGGACGGAAAGGAATTCTCCGTCAGCAATCCAAAGGTCATAGAGGAAATGTTCGGACTGCCGTACAAGAATGGGTGGCGTCTTTATCCAGGCCCGCTGGCGTCTGGGAAGCTCAGTTTTGTGCCGAATGAAGACGTCTGGGTCAGGATAAAATCGGACGATTGGATTCTTCCGACGTCGGAGATCAGGAAATCGGACTGAGAAAGGAAAAGCGCGCCTTGCCAGCGCGCTTTTTCGATTTCTTCAGATCTTCCTCCTTCCGTCGAATGCCTTGGACAGCGTGAGGGAATCGGCGTAATCGAGGCTTGACCCCATCGGAAGGCCATATGCCAGTCTGCTGACGATGACGTTCTTGCCTTCGAGGAGCTTAGCAATGAGCAAAGCCGTCGTCTCACCCTCCAAAGTCGGATTCGTGGCCAATATGATTTCTTTGATTCCTTCGGGCTCTATCCTCGAGACCAGTTCATCGATCTTGAGGTCATTAGCCCCAATCCCTTTGACGGGGTTTATCGTCCCGCCAAGGACGTGGTACACCCCGTTGAACTTCCCCATCCGTTCAATGGCGATGACGTCTTTCGGCATCGACACCACGACGCAGGAGGAATGGTCTCTCTTCGGATCGGAGCAGATTTGGCACGAGCCGTTCTCCGAATAGAACCCGCAGACTGGGCATTTGCCCATCTTCTCCTTTGCGTCTTCTATCGCCTTTGCCAAAGCCAAAGCGTCATCCTTGCTCATCTCGATGATCGCGTAGGCCATTCGCTCGGCTGACTTGACGCCGACGCCGGGGAGTCTCGAGAACTCGCAGGTCAGAGCCTCGACGCATTGCATGTCATTCATTATTTTCTCTTTTTCCTCAGAAACGATTATAAGGGAGGGGAAAGCAAAAAAGAAGACTCCTTCCGGCTAAAACAAGCTTCCGACCACCGGAAGAAACAGGGAGGTCACGGCTTCTTCTCGACCGCGCCGCCTTCGAGAAGAAGACCATCGACCTCGCGGTCAAGGAAATCAACGACATAGGCGACATCCGCCTCGCCTACCACAAAGACAAAAAGCTCATTCCAGACAAGGACGGAAAGAACGTCTTGAAAGTCATCGGATACGTCTTCGAGTGGATTCCGAAGGACGCGATCAAGGCGGCCGAGGAAAAGCCGATGGGCGACATCGTTGCCGAGAAGCGTGAGATCCTGAGCGGCCCGACGGGCGTGAAACCGACGCGGGAGGAAGTCAGGAAAGAGCTCTTCGGGGACGACGAAAACGACAAAGATCCCAACTCCTACGATAGCGAAGAATATTACGACAAGTGAAGACCTCGGGAACGGGGTCTTTTCTCTACCTGAGCCGTTGTTTAAGAAACAAATGAAAAAATCGGAGTAAAATTAGTGGCAATTGAAAACGGGCCGAGCCCGAGAGGAAAGAAATGAAGACAAAAATGATGAGGAAAACGCTACTCGCGGTAATCGCGGGATTCGCTGCATTATCCACAGCTGCGGCGGGATATGCCATTTGGTACTTCAACACAAACCAAACCGTCACGGACACGGCGACGATCCAAGTCAATGCCGCCGTTGATGTTCAGGGCGTAAGCATTTCGCCAGCCGCTTTTAAGGTTGTCTTGAACTCAGCCGACGACATTCATTGGGAGGATGGCTCAGGAAATGCGATTTCATCCATAAACGTTTCCCTTTCCGGAGTCGGCTTCCAGACGAGCGGGATGAAGCCTCTTCAATTCGTCTGGTCAACCGATATAGGCGACCAAAATTATTTCCATATAAGAAAGACTGAGAACCCACTTTGGGACAAGTGGGGAGGATGGGGAAGTTTCACGGCTTCAAGCGACACGGCTGCGGCGGGAAGTTTTAATCTTCCGGTGCTTTGCTACAGTTCCGGCTTGCCCACAAACATCGACCAATACAACGCGATGAAGACGGCCTTAGCGACTCAAAGCATCACCTTGCGCGTCAACGGCGGAGTCGAAACGAAAGGAACCATCGTAGAAAGGACCTCATGTGACCCCAACAGCGGAGATTGCGAAGGATGCACATCGATGACTTCGGCCGTGGTCAAAAACGGCCATGTCCCTGATCGTTGTTTCTATGGATGCACGAATTTGACGAGCGTCACCTTTGAGGGAACGGCTGGGCCGTTTCTTGGGCAGGAGGCGTTTGGCGGGTGTACTTCTTTGGCGTCTTTGACGCTTCCTGCAACCGCTTCTGTTGCCGCCTGTGGCGTTTTTGAGGGGTGCACGAAACTGACCTCGCTGACTTATCAAGGGACGAAGGCCCAATGGAGCACAGCGACAGGAATAGGACTCCCATGGAACAGCGGCTCATCAATCAAAACAGTCGTCTGCACAGACGGAAGCATAACTCTGTGAAGGAGCCTTAACTGATGAAAAAGAGAACGGCCGTCATCGTTTCTTCGTTCATGGGCATCGTCGCAGCCACTTCCATTTTTGGCTTCGCTTTTTCGTCCTGGATCAGCCGTAAGAACGCCGAAGGAAGCCAAAGCGTGGCCGTTGAGGTGAACCAGGGATTCACAGCCGGGACCCTCACCGTCAACCCATCGCCTCTGAAAATGATCGTCAATTATGGCGAAAACCCGCATTTCGAGGATGCCGCCGGCGTCAAGCAAGTCGCGATGACGCTGGAAATGGAATGTGAAAACCCGAAGGGAGTCGGCACGCTTTATTGGTCTTTGGAAACCACGAACAGTGCCTCAGCGGTATTTGCCGCGACATCGGCGTTTTCTTACGGCCAATTCGTGCTTGATTCCCAAGGAAAGTTCTCCGCCCTCGTTCCGCTTCCATCAATGACGTGGGCCCAAGGAAATCCAGCGAACGCGTCGGCATATTCATCTTTGACTTCCGGCCTGAACGGCAAGCTGATCGAATTCAAAATAACAACTTCCCAAAAGGATCTATCAGTGAAAAAAACGGCAACGTCGGATTACGTGGCGGATGGCGTCTCGTACGTCTATGCCGACAATGCAAAAACTCAGTTGAAAGCTATCTCCTATTCCGGCACAGCCTCCGAATTGGCTATTCCGGCGTCCTACAATTCGTTGCCGATCGTTGATGTCGCCGACTCCGCTTTTATGAACGCCAAGAGCCTGAAAAAGGTTTCCTTCGCCAACCCGAGCACCGTCATCGAGAACTGCGCTTTCGAAGGCTGCTCGGCTTTGGAAGAGCTGACGCTCCCGTCAGCCATTGGCTATTTGGGGCATTGTTGTTTTGTGGGATGCGAATCATTGAAGACGGTTTCGATTCCGGATTCTTGTGAGACGATAGGATCGGGAGCGTTTGCGAATTGCCGCGCTTTGGCCGACGTCGAGGGAATGAAGGGCCTGCAGCATATCTACTGCGGAGCCTTTGCCGGCGACGTCAAGATAACGTCTTTCGTTTTTCCTTCGACACTGACCGTGATGAAGTGCACTCTATTCGAAGGCTGCACCGGTCTGACATCACTGAACTACGAAGGAACGATGGCTCAATGGAACGCCGTGGGCAAATACGAATCCAACGGAGTCGCCGACGCCGACGCTTGGCGGAGAGGCTCAAGCCTCACGCAGGTCGTTTGTTCTGACGGCGCCATCGCGCTGGCCTGAAAATAGTCATCGCTCACAATGAAGGAGGCCTCGGAAACGGGGTCTTTTTCTTTGCCTTAATTTAGTAAAACGCCGCGTCAATCAAAGCGAGGAAAATGAGTCAAAAACACCGAGCCGAACCGCCGTGGAAACATCGCTAAAATGGTACAATATACATGAGGGAAATCGATGGGGTTATAGAGGCCCCATCGATGTTCCGAATCGAGGAAGTTGGATCCCGGAGACGTCCGTGGGTGGGAAGGGTATAGTCCCACCAGCGGAGAGAAGCCGAGTCCGAGGAGTCCGAAGGCAAGGAAGGCCAATGCCGCAGCGTCCGGCCGACCCCGTCAGGGGCGACGCGCAGGGGCTTCTGCCCCGTCGCGCGAGGGCGGGCGGCGTCCGTTGGCCCGACGATGCCGTAGGGCGACGCTGGACAAGGCGAAACGGAGACGGGGGACTAAACCCCTCAAACCCCGGGGCGGGGGCCCGGCGCTTGAAAAAAAAGAATTAAAAAGCGAAGACCACCACTGACAAAAATTATCTTCGGCGATCTCGACGGCGGAGCAGTCCATGTAATCGAGCGGCGATTTCTCGCACGAGTTCTTGGCATCCCACTTGTCTTCGGCCATCTTTCTCTGTGCCTCGAATATGGCATCGACGTCGTCATCAGCCTCGACCTCATAGGTCGCGCTCAGAGTGACTTTGAATCTCTTTTTCCCTTCTATTTTTTCTCCTTGGATGGAATTATCTCATCGTTTTTCAGCTCTTTCAACGTGCTTTGAGGAAGAAAAAGGCGCTCTCGGTTCTTCCGAGGCGTCTTTTCATCGGTTTTTCCCCACCGTGGGCCATGGCCTTGCGCCATGGTTTCGAGCAGCCCGTTCTTCGGGTGCCCGAATGGAAGTCGGGCCTATTCTAAGCCATTGGCCTTTGGCGTGTCCTGCCTACGAATCCGGCAGGCGGGGAGCGGTGACGGCTTCCCTGATCCCCGGACGGTTTCTCTCCGTCCGCCTTGATTATAAGGCGTCAGCGCCTTCCGAGCAAGGCGTCGACGATCGCGGCGACGGCTCTCTTCGTTCTGTGGGAAGCGATGGCGGCGGAGCACTTGGCGGACTCCTTGACCATGGCTTCCCTCATCTCCCTGCGGCACGCCTTGGCGATTGCGATCCCTTTCTTCGTTTTAAGATCAGCGCCAAATCTTCTAGCCATCTCATCCCCAGCTCCGTCGCTTATCCTCCCGAACTTGGCTTTTTCCCTGAAAAAGGCGGAAAGCCAAAAGGCCCCAGCCGATACCGGGAGGGAGGCCATGAGAGCGGAAAGAACGGCGATCAGTTGTCCCATCACGGAAATGATAAGGCGCAAAAAGATGGTTTTCAACAAAAAAGAGGCATTTCTGCCTCTTTTAGCAAATGAGCTCATGCCGTCAGGATACTTTGGCGTACGACGTCAGGTCGTCCGGCAGTCCGACCGTCCCGCCTTTCCTGACCGTCGCCGTCAGGTCAAAGGCGACCGATGCCTTGACCGACTGACCGACCGTCGCGTCCGACAGGTCGGACGGGGCGGACAGGGACATGGACGCATCCAGTCCGGCGGACAAGGATAGCGACCCGTCGGCGAACGTCTCAACGGACGCGGTGGCCTTCTTCAGGCTGACGGATTCAGCGAGGCTGTAAATCATCCCGGTTATCGCTTCGCCTATGCCTCCGTCGGAGCTGGAGGAAACCGCCTTTCCGCTTTCCTCCGCGCTGGCGATCAGTTTATGGTAGACGTCATCAGTTATCGTGATGTCGGTCTTGTATCCAACCCCAGTCGAATAGGATTTGACGGAATCGGGGTATTTCTCCGCCATGTCGGATGCGAATCCGACGGCTGATGATATCCGGGACGCCCAATCGTTTCCGATGAGCGGAAGTTTGCCGTCGAGAAGGCCGCCATAGGCGTATTTTCCGACGGTCAGAGTCGCGTCCCCTCCGAAAGCGGACGCGACGGCGTTGCCGAACGAGACGGTTTTCCCGTCGGACATATCGGCATAGACGGTGCCGTCGGAAACATAAACCTTCGCCGCCAAGGAAGAAGCGGAATCGCTGATCTTCTTGGAAGAGACCGAGTCGCCTTCGGCCGCCGCCGCCTCAAAGGAGAATTCGGCGTTGCTTCCGCCGATTTCGGCGCTGGCCTTAAATTTCGCCTGATCGGACGAATGGATTCCCTCGGCGGCGGCTTTGGCGGAGATCCAATCCGCTTTCGCCTTGATGCTTTCCCCAGCCCCTGAGAACGACAGGCTGAGCCCCGAGATCTTCGCGTCGGCGGAGATCGAATCGCCATCGACGACGGCGTCCGCGTTTTTCTTTATGACGCCGAGCGCCTCGGAATTATTAGCCGGAACCTCATTGACCTTCCCGCACCCGGCGAGCATCGTCGCCGACAGGAGGAGAAGCGCCATGTTTTTTGTTTTCATTTTTTTTGCCTCGCAGGGATTATAAGCCGAATGGCCGGAAACGGAGGAAGCGAAAAAAGTTGCGGAAAGGAACGGGATGAGTTACGATGATGGCGGAAAGAGGAAAAAGCATGGGATTCTACATCGATAGGAAATACGGAGGGGGCAAGACGGGGAAGAAGCGATTCGCCGCGGTCACGTTCCACGGATACGGAACGGAATCGGATCGCATCGTCAGAAAAGTCGCTGAATCGTTCAGCAACGTCGTCTATGAGAAAACCGGGGACGGATACGTTTTCTATGAGCTCAAGGGAAAGGAAATCGCGGTGATCTGCCGGCTCAGCCAGGGCGACGTGTTCCTCCCAAGGTTCGACATGGGGGAGGAGTTCGGATTCTCCGGCATCGGGATCACGGGTTTTTGGGCGGAGAGCACTACGGACTTCGCGAAGGACTTCATTCCGGCTCAGGAATGCGAGTCGTTCCTCTATCAGCCGGCCTACGACCGCTGCCTGAACTAGCGCGGAAAAAGCGAATGCGCCCTGGGAAACCAGGGCGCTTTTAAGTCTTCAGATGCCGTTTTGCCAGAACTTTGGGCGGATCGCCTCGGCTTCCAAAAACCGTTGCCATGGGCAAACGGCGGTTTTATAATGAAGGCATGGAAAAGAAAAGCAAACGCGCGTTCTTATATGGCCTTCTTCCGGACGGAACGAAGGCCTCCTCGCTCGAAGAGGCGATGAAGGCGTGGAAGATAGCCAAGGATGGCGTCGTTTACATGCGGGATTCCGGGGATGGGTATCCGGACGTCTGGGCCTATGACGTCAGAAGCCACGCGCAGATCGGGAACTACATCAGCGTCATCGGCAAGAAAGTGACGTTCTTCGGCCATTTCGATGCCTTGGTCGACGAAGGGACGGAAAAAGGATCCTCTTTCGAATTCGACGTCGTGTCCGACCGTCTGTCGTCCGTCGTCGCAGTCGGGGACGTCTGCGAGACCGTCGACGGTCGTTTCTTCAAAGTCATGTCCAGACAGGACGCGGACGAGGTCGGACGTCTGGAAGCGGACGGGAAGGTCAGAAGACTCTATTTCAGACTCCATGTCGGACGGGACGAGTCCATCGACGACCTGACGGTCGACGACCTGACGTGCTACGCGGTCAAGGTCGGAGGGAAGCTGACGTTCAAACAGGAGATAGACTACGCGCCGGATTCGCTCTATTGAGAGCACCGCATTGCCGAAATCGTTTTAATGCTTTATAATGAAGCCAGTCGGAAGACCGCGGTTCGAATCCGCTCCGGTCCACCTTCTTGGGCCGGTTAGCTCAACCGGGCAGAGCATCTGACTGAAAGAACGCTGAAAGGCGTTTTTTTCATGCCGTTTTCAGAAAAACGGGATTTTGATATTTTTCGGGAAAATATCGTTTTGATGATATGAAAAAACCATTTTACAAAAACAGATGGAAACGGTTTTGTTGGCTTAAACGCAAAGAAACGGAGCTAGTGGTGAAAACGAATGTAAATGAGTGAAAAAGAAAAACGGTGATTTGTTTTTTCACCGTTTTTCAAGCTCTTTCAGATCGATTTTTGGTCTTTCATCCTCATGGGGATCGGCCAGATTGACGTCGCAGTCCTTGACCATGTCCTGAATGCCAAGGAAGGCTTTGAGGTACCGGCAATACTCGGCGTGTTTTCTCGTTATTGTCGAATCGGGGATGATGTGCGTTCTGACGAACGTGGCCCACTTCCTTTTCGACATCCGCCTGTGCGTCAGAAAGGGACATGGCTCAAGATAATCGTCGTGGCAATAGGCATAGCCGGGGATGAGAGCCTTCGCGTCTTCTTCGCTTATTGGGTTCGCTTTTCTCTTTTTCATCGGATCCATTATCCTTCCCAGAAGAGAGGAAATCAATTCGAGGCGGATGTATCAAAACAAAATCTGAATCCTATTGATACGTCAGACGGCTCACGGACGGCCTCCGGGGCCTCCGCCGCCAGGCTGACCGCCGCCACCGCCTTGCGAAGAGCCGCTCGAGAGATGGCTGTTGCTCGTCCCGGAGAAGCTGCCGCTATAGAGGGTGGCGCTCGAAGTGTAGGCACTGACCTTATAGAAGAAGCCCGTCTCGAAGAGAGTCGACTCGACGGTGACCGCGCTCGCTTCATAGATGGCCACCGCTCCGCTGGTGAAGTCCGAGAGGGAGCAGACCATCGTCGAATTGGTCGCCCGCTGCGCTTTCACGGCCCACTGATTCGAGCCTTGGACAATCACATAGTAGTTGTTCTGGCTGAAGGAAGCATGGGAGAGCAAAGTCACGGTGTTTTGCGTTCCGGAGAGCGTCTCGGTCATCCCGCTCACGCCATAGGCGATGAGGTTGCCACCGCTGACGGTGATCGCGTAGTTATCGCCCGAATCCAAGGGGCCGTTGCCACCGCTGCTCGGCGCCGCGACGATCGTGGTACCGCCACTCACGGTGAAGGAGCCGTTCGAATCGATGCCATCCCCGCCGGCATAGACGTAGTTATTCCCGCCGCTGATGACAACAGCGCAGGCACTCGAAGTCTGCTCGCTCGTTCCGCCGGCGCTCCATCCGTCGTCGCTGGCACTGACGCTCGTGGTTCCGCCCGACACTGAGATCTTATGGGCTGCGATGCCTTCGTAGGAAGCCGTTATCGTGAAATTGCCGTCGTTGATGGCGACGGTCGTTTCGGCTTTGAGCCCTTGGCATCCGCTTGACGTCCCAGTGGTCAAAACGTAGGTTCCGCCATTGGCGGTCAAGGCTCCAGCGGATGAATGAATGCAATCATCCGACGGGGTTTTGACGGAGAAATCTCCACCATCGATAAAAAGATCAAGTTCGGACTTTATGCCTTTGCCGGAACTTGACGAAACGCTTCCGCTTCCGCCTTCCATGTAGACATGAGCTTCCGAAGATATCGCGTTGCCTTTCGATGATATGGCATAGACGCCGTCTTTGATCTCAATTCCAGCGATGTCATCGTCCGTCTCGGCATTGCCGTAAACGGGAGTTGCTGCCTCATTGTCTTCATCGACTCGAATGCAGGTTCCATCGGTTTCCGTTGATGAAAGATTGAAAGAACCGAGATCTTTGACGCCGCCGAGGATGATGGAATCGTGGGCTTTTATCGCGTGCGAATAGGAATTGACAGTCAGCGTCGCTTTTGCCGCTTCGACTTTGGAATCGCTGGCAAGGCCGCTATGATAGGCAGATGACACATTAAGCGATCCAGCGCCTTTGATCTGGAGTTTCTTATTCGAGAAAATCGCAGCGCCGTCGTCTCCGACTTCGATGGATGACGGGCGCGAATCGACGATTGCGCTGGTTGAGTTCTTCAGCGCTTTTGATGTCGAGATGAGCGCCGTTGATGGAATAAAACGGCCCAGGATACATCGTGGTTTTTTCGGATGAGGCTGTCACATCGTATGAATTTGTCCCTTTGTTTGCAATGGAAACGCCATTGAGAACCAGCTCGACCGTGTTTTCGGATGCTGCCTCATCAGCAATGACAATAATCGATCCGTTGCTCAAACTTCCGCTTAAAACATAAACGCCGACGGCGGATATCACGATTTGGTTTTTGATGTTGTCGATTACGACATTCGGCGAAGAGCATGACGAAGTGCCATCGGCCAAAGCAATGGTGATGTCGCCTTCCTCAGGCGTGTAGTCAGTCGACGTGGCAATGCTCGATGCGGTTGGGCAGGAAATGGAAGAACTTTCAGACGTTGCGGATTCGCTTGTTGACGTCGATGTTTCCGTTCCGCCTGTTTTGATTTCGGATTGGCTGTTTCTTTCAGCGAAAGCGCATGCACTGAGAGCGATGATGCCCACCGTCATCGGAATGAGCCATCCTATGGCTTTGCTTCTCTTTTTCATTTTGATTCTCCCAACCCGCTTAGGTTTCGAGGGATTCGCGGCCTTAGGACGCGAATGATCCTTTCGTATAAAGAAACAAACCAGGAACGGCGTTTGTTGGGAAAGTGCGAAAACCGATCGGCTCGGTCAATCCAAAACGGCCGGCTCCCAGAAACCGAAAAGAGACGGGTTTTCCTTCGCCAAAACGGCATGAAGCTCATATTCTTTCGATTCGGAGAGATCGGGACTTCCCAAACATCCTGAATTGGCGAGAAGGCTGAGCGCGGCGAGCGCCCTGTCGGACGTTTTGACGAATTCGCTCGGAACGACGGTTTCCGGGTCTTCGGTTTTGCGTTCTTCGGCCAAGAACGCGCCGTTCGCGTTTCTGACGGCGACGTAGCAGACGAAACGATCGTTTTCCATGATTCCATAGCGTTCGCAGAAACGATGGTTTTTGCTGGTCGTTTTTTCATCGCATTTGCATTCCCACTTCGGCGCTTCCGACGTTCCGATGAGATCGATTAAAGCGTCGCTGAGCGCGGCTGGGTCGGAGATGTATTGCTTTTTGAACTCCGAGACATAGGCAAAGAGGCCATCCGTTCCGCCGTCGAGCAACTCAGCATGGCAAGGCGCCTCATAAAGAACCGTTCCTTCGCTTTGATCGATTTCAATTGATGTCAAAAAATATCCGGAGCCATATCCGTAGACTTTGAATGGAGAGCCAACGCGAAACCGACGTCCCGCTTTGCGTCGTCTTTTCCGATGAGCTTCGTGGCTTCGATGGCTGAAATGATGCTGTTTTCCATAGCTAAATTATCCTTCATTTCCACTGTGAAGTAAACAAAAAAGAGACCCGTGATGGGTCTCGGCGCTCAGCGCCATGATGGAGGGTCGAAAGAACGTATGTCTTTCGACGTCATGATGAGGAAGAAGCCTGCTGTTTGGTGCGCTGCCATCCAGTCGCTTCCGGTGTCCTCAATTCGATGTACGTTCTCGCTAGGTGGCAGCCTTCCCGCTTTTCGGCGAAGAAGTTCCTGCTCCTCATCGCACCGTCTCGCCCCTCTCGAGTCGTGGTGGCGTGGCCGGAGTCTGACCGGGCTGTGATGATTGAGGCAACTACAGCATATACCGCTATTTTTGATTTGGCAAACGATTTTTGTGGAAAGCCGCAGGATTGGGTGCTAATATCTAATCAGAAGAAGGGAAAAGCGATGGGATCATATCTAACGATCAGACTGAGAAAGAAGGCGGACAAGCCACTTCTTGACGAATACACGTCCAAGGCGGCGAATGGCGGAATCGGAGTGCCCTATCCGAAGGGGCTTTCGGATTGCGTGGTTCTTTACGAAAAGAACAGAGGAGACGGCGAGCCGTGGAACGATGAGCTTGACGAATTCCTCAGTCCGCCGTGTCCCGGCGAGCTTGAGCTGACGGAGGAGATGCTGGACGAAACCATCGGGGCTCTTAGAAAGCAGGCTGTTTGGCACGAGAAGGCGGCTCTCATGGAAGAGTCGTATAAGGTGTCAAAGAATGGCAACGGATTCGTCATCAAGGCCATCCGAACCGCCGGAGGGGACGAATCCCTGATGGGGTCTTACAACATTTGGGCGATGTGCGGGTACAGGGCTCAGGCTGAAATGCTGGAGCAAGTGAAGATGACGTTGCGGTATTCAAGAGACGATTGCTATCTGACCATAGGCTGCTGACCGCACAAAAAAAGACCGGGAAACCGGCCTTTTTGTTTTCGCCTGCAAAACGCGCTTATTTTAGTTTTCTGACAGTGAGAATTCCGTGACTCGGAATCCGGAATTCATCGAATTCGGTGAGGCTAATCCTTTTGGCTCCAAAAAGCGGATCCCTGATCAGAACGCCATCGCCGTCGAACCCGTCGAAGACGACGCAATGGCCATGATGGTCGTCGTAATCCCAAAGGATGAGGCTTCCGGGTTTGAGCTTCCTCACATCTTTTTCCAGCCGCCAGATGAGTTTCGCGTCTAGGTTGTGCCTAACGCCCTTTTCCTTGGCGAGCCTTGAAAGCGCCCTTCGGCTTCTCTCCTCCCCGTTCTCGCAATCGGAATCCGGCCCATCATTGGTTCCAGCGGCGTCATCGAAAACCATGTTAAGACAAGTCGTCATGCAGGTCGTCATTTTCTTTTGCAAGTAGACTTTCATTCGCTTCGTTTCAAAGGTCGAGTCCGTCAAAGCTTTTTCCAACCGCGATGATGAGACGAAGGATGAGAAAAACAAGCGCTTGAGCCCCAAGCCAGACGCAAACGGCCCATAGTGGCCATCCCAGCAATGCGCATACAGGAACCCCGATAAAGCTCGGAAACAGCGCTTTGGCGATCGTGTCGCTTTTCGCATCGATTTCTTCGATCTTTTTTTCTATTTTCTTTTCCGTGCTCGTCTTCTCTGTGTTCTCCGTCTCCTGCATTCAAGATTCTCCTCATTCCGCTGGCTTCGAATGCCGACGGTTTTTCTTTTCTGACATTATCCCACCGCGGAGACAAAAGAAAAAGGGCTTTTGCCCTTTTCCGTTCGTCTCAGCGATTGTCGGCTTCCTGGAATGCCTTCCGGAAGAACTCAGCGACCGGATAGGTTCCGTTGCAGCTGCCGAGAAGGCTGCCGCACCACCAATCCTCCGATCCGCCTCCGTTCCACCATTTCTCCCGCGCGTCGCCCATGACTTCGAGGGCGTGCGGATTGACGTATTTGGAATAGTCCCAGCCAAGCTTTGGGTCTCCCTCTTCGTTTCCGACGAGGAAGCTGACGAAGTTCCGCCAGCTCCGACCTTTTCTGCCGACTCCGCGCTGTTTTGCCATCCAATCGACAATTTCAGGTCTCTTGGACTCGAGCCAAGCCAGGTATTTCTCCTGGGTTGGGACGGCTTCGAAGGTTCTGTACCCTTCGTCGAACATCGCGCATTTGACCTCGGACGCCAATCTGGCGCTCAGGATCCTGATGTCGCTCATCGTCGCGGAGAGCAGAACGCACGAGCCCGAGATGAGGACGCGCTCGTCGCCCTTTCTGAAAAAGAGAGGGTTTTTCTCATCCACGGAGAATCCGAGCGAGCAGATGACATCGGAAACGTCACGTTTGAACTTTGCTAAGGCGAAGTCGCTATTCCACTCAACGTGAAGCGAGATTTCGCCACTCGTGCCGAACCCATAGGTCAGCGCGTCTTTCGCAGTGATGCCATAGGCGATGCTGACGGCTCCGTATCTCGGGAGCAGTTCCCAATCGCCGTCGTACCAAACGGTCGTTCTTCCGTCGATCTTCGATTTGATGACGCCTCTGAATAACTTTTCTGACATAACTCCTTTTTCCTTCTTTCCGGGAACGAAAGGTTCCCTAAGATTTCTTATGCATTCGGATTATATCCCGTCGTCCGTCCGTCCGTCGTCTTTCGGCGTCTTTCTTGACGTCCTGACGACCTGTCCCGTCCGTCCGTCCCGACGTCGTCCGACCTGTCCTGTCCGTCCGGTCAGACTGACCTGACCGACCTGACCGACGGACGCGCGCAGAGACGGTCAGACGGACGTCGGACGAGCCGTCCGAAGGCGTTTTGCCGTCTTGGTGGGATAATGGAGCCGTTTTAAATCAAATGAGCCAACAAGGCTCGGAAAGGATGACATGGAGAAAGGATACGAAGTCTGTCTCAGCTCGATCAAGGCAGAGAAGAAGCATTCGGACGAGGAAAGGGGCTGGATCTGCACAGGCCGGACGGCGATGGCCTCGGGCGGCATGCCGCTTCCGCAGCGCATCTACGATGAGGAAACGGAGAAGGGCGCGATCCGTCTCTATCTCAGCGACCTCGCGGATCTCGGATACGCCATTCCCGAGAAACGCAAAAGCCCGAAGCGGGACTGCGTCAGGCTCGACGTGATGCTACAGGACGAGTCAACGGGGCTTCCGAAGGTCGTGCTCGACATCAACCTGGTGGTCAATGCCGGGGTCGACCCGGTTCAGGCGGTGAAGGATGCCTGCCACGAGTGGAAGGGAACCGACGAAGGAAAGGAAGCCTACGAGCAAAGCTGCCGCGATTACGATTGGGGCGACTTCGCCAATGACGGAGGCAACGACGCCATCAATCAGAAACACGGTTTCAGAGTCGTCGACAGGCTTCCACGCATCGACCGCCGGATCTCAGTCGACAACGACGAGCAGCTGATGGCTTGATCTGAGCGAAGCGTCCCGGAAGAGGCGCTTTTTTTGCAAAACAAAAAGAGCTCTTTCGCGGAGCTCTTTTTCTTTCATAGACGCAGCCTTCTTCGTGGGAATTATTTTTGTAGTCGGTGCTACCCTCGCACCGTTGATAATCACCCGAAGGTTTAACCCTTCTTCGCGGGAATTATTTTTGTAGTCAGTGCTACCCTCGCACCGTTGATAATTACCGGAAGGCTGCATTGCCATTTTAGCATCAGGAAGGACATTTGGAACGCAAAAGCTGAAAAACATCGATTGCAACAGGAGAATTTAGTGGTACAAAAACTAACAAAAACGATGAGATTAACCTATGACACGAAACGGAAAATAGGTTAAAAACGCATTGGGGATGGGCTTTTGGAAAAGGGCAAAGAAAAAGACCATGTTTCCAATGTCTTCATCAATGCCCTTGTCTCAGTCGCCTAGCTTATCGGAATCGGCGTCGAAGCCATCATTTTCCTTTTCGTCCGGCTTCGCTTTCTTTTCTTGATTAGCCTCTATCTCTTTCTTGTTTTTCTCGTAGGCCGATGCCGTGTCGGCCAGAAGCCTGTCAGCTTTCTCGCCCCCTCTGGTATACGCGGCCCAAGCCATGCTCTCCCGATTGCCTTTCGTTATCTCCTCGCCGGCTCCGAGCCTGCCGTAGGGGTCGATCTTTTGGAGGCTGCTCTCCGCCGCCCAGAGCCTGTCAAACCAGTGGCCGGACGCCGAACGCTCGGCGTCATCCCCGTCGGCGACGCCGAACTCGGCGCGGAACAGGGCGCCGGCCATGAGGCCGCCAGCTATCCCGAGCTCATGCCTCTCGCCGATGGCCTCGTATCTCTCCGCCAAGGCGTCGGACTGGGTTCCGATTCTAAAGTCCTTGAGATTAGTCTTCTCGGCTCCGTCGGCCTTTAGCTTCAGCTCGTTCATCCGTTTCGTTATCGCCGCCATGAGCAGTGTCGCTTCCTCTTTGTCGAAATCCATTGTTTTTTCTCCTATTTCGATGCCCTCATTATCTCAAATCGGCGCGGCAGACATCGAAAACGACGAAAAGAAAACGCGCCCTTTCGGACACGTCCCGTCATTCGTCGACGGAGACCATCATCGTCTCATCGATTCTGATCCCTCCGACCTTTCTGAGCTCGCGTTCAGCGGCCTTCGGGATTCTGATCTGCTTGGCGAAGAGCTGTTTGGCTCCTTGGTAGCCATGTTCCGCGAAGGCAAACGCCAGACCATCGTCGCTGACGTAAATCGCCGACTTTTCGGAGATGTCTTTGTAGAAGGCGATGCCGTGGTTCGAGAAAGGCTTGAAACCCAGCTTGGCCAGAGCGTCTTCGTCGAATTTCGTTTTCTCATCGGCTTTCTTGGCCTTCCAGGCCGAGCAGTACTGGCAGTATTCGCTGCTGACCTCGCCGAAGCCTTTGAGCGTCGGATACCCGCAGGCGCCCAATTCGTCGAACCACGCGCATCCGCAAGTGGTGTGGGCGGGATCCGGGCGGTCATTGAGAGGCGGCCAGTCCGGGTCGTGGTCGCTGAGAGACGGCCGGTCCGTCTCGGCTTTCCGGGAAATCGTCTCTTCGTTCTGGTCTTTCTTCGGTTGATCTTCCATATTGATGATTCATCGCATTTGCGGTGCTCCTTTTTGACGATTTCATTATCCCATTTGGCGGCGTCCGCTTTCCCGAACGGCTGGCAAAATCCGAACTGCTTTCTCATCAATTAGGCCAGTGATAGGCTAGCCGATCAGGACAGCCATCAGGCTAGCGTTTTTTGGCGGTACAAAAAAGTCATGAAAACGATGCCGTTCGGAGGAGGGCGGGGCACATCGGCGACTTCGCTTGACTTTTTCCTTTCTGCGCCGTTAAAATGAAAACATAACAAGAATGAAGCGTAGCTCCAATGGTTCAAGAAACCAGTCAAGCCCTCAAAAAGAGGACTTTTCTTTTCTGCCGATCCGCTTTCAGCAAGCTTGAAGGATCGATCGGCTTCGCCTATAATGATGGTGCCCAGCGAAAGATCGCCGGAAGGCGGCCGAGAGGCCACAATCGAACGCGGATCCTGTGCGAATAGCACAAGGCGAAGCGTTGCGAACGATGACTGCCCCGTCAGATGGCGAAGGCAGTTTTTGTTTTGCGTGGCAAAAAAAGACCCCGTTCCCGAGGTCTTTTGCTGCTTTCCTAATCACGATGCCGTCGCCGTGAAGGTAAATTTTATGGTTTTGTCGGCATAGGCGGACTTCATCGCCGAATAGCGCTGATAGGGAGTGAACACCGTCGATCCCGACGTCGAGCTCAGTACCTCGTGGCTCGCGTTGATGAACGTCGCCACATAGGACGGGGCCGGCAGGGAGAAGTTCCCCGTCGCCGCCGTTTTCGCTGCGTTGATAGCCATGGTCGGATCCTTCGCTTCCGCGAGCGTGCAATAAGCGCCGAACCCGTCCGGAACCTCGACGCTGACCGACACAGCCACTGACGTCGCCCCCGACAGGTCGCCGTCCACCTCGACCGTCCAAGCCGTTATCCCCTCGGGGTATTCCCAAGCTACGGAGGATGGGCTTGCCAGGTAAAGGGTTGCCGTCGCGTTTGCTTTGTTGGTCGTGTCTTCCTTGCCGTAGACCTTGCAGTCCGTCACGTTGATCGCCGCGTCGACGGCCACGTCGTTGTTGTTGGAGTTCGATGCCTGATTCGCGAATGTCCACGTCGCGAAACCCGCGCCAACCATCAGCCCGCAGGCCAGACAGCCAACCAACGCGAACAGCTTCTTTCCCTTGATTCTTTTCATCCGTTGATCCCCCAGCTTTCAATGCTGCGTGAATTATAGCGCGCAGGACTGCCATTTTAGGCAAAAAAAGCGAGAAAAAGATCCCGTCGCCGAGGCCTCGCCTTTAATGGCGCGCCGTCATTCCTCTTCAACACGATATTCGGTGATATAGCCTTTCCGAATCATCGAATAGATGACGTCATTGACGCATCCGTCATAGAAGAGAACCCATTTGCAGAACGCGGCCGCCCAATAGAAATAGGCGACCTTCTTCGCTTTTGCTTTGACCCTGCCGTTTTCGTCTTTGACAGCCGGATGCTCCTTATAGATGTTCCGACCAGACATCTTCCCGACGTCCCAGTCCTCGACAGTCATGCCGTATTCTTTGACGAGGTCGTCGACCGAGACGACGCTTTCGTCGATGACGAATTCAACCCTTCCGCTCATTCGGCCTTCTTTGCGGCTTTCAGCCTGAGGCAGACGAGCCTTTCGCCGTTTCCTTCCGCTTGGGCGAGGATACTTGCCTTACCCGGAAGGAAAAGGGCCTTCCAGACGTCTTCGACGTCCTTCGGTCCGACGGTCGGGACGTCCCCGTCCGTCCCGGTCAGGGACAGGAACGCCGTCCCGGACGGTCGGTCATAGGCGGTCAGCGTCGCGGTCAGACCATCCTTGACCGGACGGGAGACCCCGACGGTCGGGACGCCGTTGCGAGCGTAATGCGAGCAGGTCTGACAGACGGGGTCTCCGGTCTCGATGTCGCACCACCCGAACGGGTAGCGCATGCACTCCCTCTGTTCCTTCGTGTCTTTGTTTTCCATTTGCCAACGCCTTCTTTCTGATGAGATTATCCCATGCAGAACGCCGTTTTTCAACAAAAAAAGCGCTCTCTTTCGAGAACGCTTCGAATCCCCGCCTCTTTCGCGGCACGCCTTTTATGCCGAAACGGGGAACACCATGTACCGTAGAGGCTCCAACCGTGGTCTTGGGGAGTGGCCTTTAAGGGCTCTTGCTTTTGCGTTGATATTATCGCGCACGACGAGAGCGGTGTCAATGCCAGCGTCGCTTGACCAAGTAGTTTTGCCAAGGTATCATTTATTTTGCCTCAGGCGGAGGCGGATACTGCTCTGAACGGCAGGAGAACGAAGCCTCGAATCACCTGAATTTTCGGCAGCCGGCCCGCCTGATCGTGGCCAGAACGACGCGGAGGGCAACTCTCCGCGAAGGGGAAGGCCCGTTCAGGGGCCTTTTTTTCAAAGAAAAAACGCGTCTTTTCAGACGCGCCTGATCTCGTTCCCTTCCAAAGGGGACGGCGTCGCAGCCACGAAGCTGTGAAGGGCAATGGCCCCATCGCCCCAAAGACCAAAACATGCGTCATCGGTGGCATTGATATTATAAGGGAAAGGGAAAGCAAAAGCAACGGAACGAAGTCAGAAAGAAAAGCAAAAACGCTGATCGGAAAACGTTTTAAAATTAAGGTCTTATCTTCGTTTTTTTTCTGATTAAACGAAAAGCGATGAAAACAGTGCATTTTTGTTGCACAGTTTTTTGAATATTTTTTTCATTGTTGCAAAAAGATTAGGAAAATACAATTCAAAAAAATAAACGTATATTTTAAAACAGCTTGTTTTTGACTTATCATCGCGTGAGTATCCGAAGATGACGCTCACCGTGAGTAAGATGACTTTCATAGCACTTATATGTGCGGAGGAAAAAGAAGAAAATGAAAGGTTTGAAAACATTCATCCTGTCCGCTTTGTCGATCGCTGCTTTGGTGGGATGCACAGGCGGGAAAACGAGTCAGGATAAGGCGGCTGAAGATGCGCTAAGCGCCTATAACGAAATCGTTTCGGAGATTCAAACGGAATCCGAAGCCAAGGAGATCCTGTCGGAATTTGAGAGCCTGACGGGCCACGGAAGCTAAGCCGTTAACTTAATCGACCAAAGGCCGTTAACCGAATCGTCAACCGACGAGGAAAACGCCGTTTTGAAACAGGGAAGCGTCTTCGGTGCGATAATAGGCACAATCATATTGAAACGCTTTTTCAGCGTTTTCAGGAAAGGAAAGCCTATTTATGGGAAAGGCTAAGAGAATTAAGCTGAAAGACGTGCACATCTCACACGATCGCTACGGGCTGACGCTCATCGAGGTTGATTATGGGGGATATACGCTTCACAAAGAAGAGTATATGGAAACTCCGAACAAGCACGAAGCGCGAGCAATGATCGAGAAAAGCTATGCGAGTCAGCTTCCGGAGCTGTCGCGCAGCCTATGAAAGAAAGTCCCTGGAAACAGGGGCTTTTTTTGACAAAAAAACACCTGGAAACGAATGGAAAATAATCGGTAGCATTGAAAATGCAATCGCGTTGTTGTAATCTAAAAGTTGTCGGGAGAAAAACCAGACACAAGCGTGCATAAAGCATCGCTAAAGGAGATATGTTGAATGACGGCACTGATTCTAACGATCGTATTCGGGACGATTCTGCTCATCGGAGGACTGGTCGCATCGCTGGTGATGTACGGAAAATCAAAAGCAGACCCCTATGGCTCAGAACGAGCGCCTAATCGAAAGAAAAAAGGAAACCCAAAGTGGTTCTTTCTTTGCTTGCTTTGGGTTCCGATCCTTCTCATTCCGCTTTGCAACTCATTCGTGACGATTAAAGCCAACGAGGTTGGCATCGTCTATGACGAGCTTAATGGCGGAGTCCAGACGTACAGCATCGGAGAAGGAATCCATCAAAAGACGATTTTTCAGCACGTGACACCTATCTCAACGGCAAATCGATCGGCGAAAATAACGACATACGGTCAAACGAGCGACGGGCAATCGGCTCAGTTTGAACTTTCAATCATCTATTGCATCAAAGCAGACGACGCTGGGAATTTCTACAAGAAAACATCAAACACGAGCATCGCCGACGACCAGCTGACGGCGATCGTGAAGCAGAATCTTCAGACGAGCACGATCAAATACAATATTTTCGATCTTCTATCTGAGGAACTCGAACCGTGCCGAGTGACGCTGAAAGGATATCTTGGAACGTCTTTGTATTCCGAGTATTTCGTCACCTTGGTCGAGGTTAGCGTCGATGACGTCGATGCCGGAGACGAAGTAGAGGCGATCTTGAAGCAAAAAGCGGAAGCTGATCAGAAAATCGAAATCGCCAAAAAAGAGGCCGAAGCCGCGCTGATAACCGCGCAAAACGAGGCTGAAATCAAGAAGACACTAGCGGAAGCGGAAGCCTATGCCACCCAAGTGGGAGGCAAAGCCAAAGCTGAGGCATCAGCTGCTTATACGACGGCGATCGAAGATATGGTCAACAAGCTTTACGTTAACATCAACGGCATCGATTCGACGCAAGTGAAGACGGATCCGACGACGGGATACATCATCTCGTTTCCGAAAGCTGCCACAGAGACGCTGACTTACAGCCAATGCGCCGACATCATTCTGGGAATCGTTTTCTACAATAGTTGGAACGGAGTCCTTCCGACGACGCTGACCAGCGATGACCTCAGCGCGCTCATCGGTTCGCTTATCGCCAAAAACGGAACCGGGACTGGAACAGGGACGGGAACCACCAATCCTTGATCTTGCAAAAAAAGAAAGCCTGCGCGAAGCGGGCTTTTTTTCAAAAACATTGAAAAAGGCAGGAAACGGTGGGAGAATCGTATCAAGAGGAAAAAAGAAAATGAAAAGCGAAATAACGGCCATAGACGCTTTGTGCCTGGCGTACGCCAAGGGGTTCGTCAAAAAAGTGACACTTGATTCGGTTCTCATCAATGCCTTGTATGGGACGAAGGAAACGAAATACTCGGTTCATTGCGTCACGATGAAGGATATCTCCGAGGAAGATCTTTCAAAAGACAGAATTGAGGAAAACGGGTGTCTGGTCATTCGCTTCGGCTACGTGATGCGGGAGCCGAAGACTGAGATAGACCTTCTGATTGACCGGAAGACGCACGTGCTCAAGCTTGTCAGGCCAAATCCAGGCTTTGGATGGGGCTGGGATGAGGTCGAGAACAGCGTCGTCGAATATCTCAGAAAGCAAATAAAGAAAAGAAATTTGTTCATTCAAACGGGGTACAACGGTCAGGAATTCCCAATCAAATGAAAAGAAAAGCGCGCCGTTTGGCGCGTTTTTTTGTTCAGTCATCGATGAGCGGATCGGATTCGACGGATAGGCAAGCTGGAGGGATGGCAATGGTGCTTCTTCGTTCAAAGCCGCATCCTTCGTCAATGATGGGAAAGCAGGGCGGAAGCGTGACTTTGAGCAAGACAAGCTTGCCTTCGCCTAATTCGTCACCGAGCCAGTTCCCGACAGCGTTCTCGGCATCGGCTTTCGTCGGGAACAACCATACGGACGGCTCATTTTCTGAGCACGCTTTGGCTCTTGGGCCCATTTTCGGGATGAGGCCTTTTCTCATGATCGAGTGCCTGTTTCCAGCGAGACTGACGTGCCAAAACGTCTTGGCGTTCGGCAGCTGGTTCATCGCCTGGCGAAGCGCGGTCTGATTGATGTGCGCACAAACTCTCGCGTCGCCATCGATCCTGTCAAGCGTGACGAGGGCCGCGTCATCCCCTGCTTTGAAGTCATCTTCGAGAGTCGCGTCGGTGCAAACTCTGACATCGTAATCCTCGATGCCAAGTTCCTGGGCGTCCCCTTCGATGCCAAACGTGAATCCTTTTGGCAGAATGATATTGTTATCCATATCTTCTTCCCTTCCTTTCTTTCGGAATTGAAATCCGAATTTTGCTTTTACATCAATGATTATCCCACGGAAAAGATAGCTTCGGCTTTTCTTGGGTTCGGAGAAGTATCAATGATGGACGAAATGATTTTGAGACTTTTTATTTTTTTGATGGAAAAAATTCCACTAGAACAAATTCGACTGAAATCAGGCCGATGGATTCTTGTTTTTTGATTGCGGGCAGTCGATTTTCTCCATCGTAGCAAGCTCACAGACATCATGCTCTTCGTTAAGGCAAATCAGCCCGACAGGCTTTTCGTTCCCCTGGTTTTCCTCACTCGACATGATATCGATTTTGAGAAAGCCATTCTCAAAGGAAGGGGCGGATGCAACGGTGCAGACGATTCCCATGAATTTGATCAAATCGCCTTTTTTGAGCGTCATGAATTCGTTTTTGTCCATCGTTTTTGCCCTCGATTCAAAATAATGATACATCGATACTGCGTGGCTTTCAATGTTTTCTAAAAGTCCTGTGAAAGTAAAAAAATAAAACGCAACGGACGCATCCGCCGCGCTGTCCGCGCTTCCACGCGGATCTAATGAGAAAATCATACAGCGGAAACAGCGCGCCTGTCAATGGCCGATTCTCGTTTTGTCGCACATTCCCTGGGAAAATACTGCCGAAGCGTTGTGGATTCGTGGGGAAAACGCAACAGACCATTTTCGTCATAAATAAAAAAACGTAGATGTGGCCGAATCGAAAATTGTTTTTATATCCGAATGGGTATAATCGTAAAGAAAACGGCGTGTTTTATACTCTATCGGGTATAATTTCGCCTGCGGAAATAAAAGGGCCTCCGACGCTGGATGCGACGGAGGCTTAACTGTTTATGCGGATATTATAGTCTGGGCCGGCCTTTCGGTCAACCAGCGTTTCAAAAAGCATTGAAAGGCAACGGAAATGATTTTATGATAATCATTAAAAGAGGAAGAAAAATGATTAAATACGAAAGATTGGCGTCCGAAACGTTGGGACGGAAAAAGGAGATAGAGAAAAAGCTGGCGGAAGCCAAAAAAGAGCTCGCGGAGGCGAAGGCCGGATTCCTATCGAAGATGCCAGCCAGTTTCGTGATTGACCTTGCTGCAGCGTTGGCAAAGCTGCCTGAAGGCGAAGGCAAATCCGAAAACGGATGCGTTTTCATCGAAAAAGAGGACGATTGCTGCGACGATCACATAACAGCAACGTTCAGGGTGTCGTTCGGCAGCCGCTCATTTGCCGTCGCGAGATTCGTCAGGGACATCAGCAATAAGATGAGCGCAGACGACGCCGTTTCGGCCATCGTCGAGTCGAACGGCCGCTCGCTTTATTGGGCGGCTCAGCAGATCGACGCATGCAATTCTTGCTTGGAGGCACTTGATCTTTCGGAGAAAGCCATCTCTCTGGCCATGTCGGCTCTAAACCTCAGCGAAGGAAAAGAATCATCGAAGGCACTCAGCGGAAACGCCTCGCTTTCGATCAGGAACGTCGGTGGAGGCCTTTGGAGGGTCGTCGCGTCGGGGGTTGGGTGCAACTTCGATTTCTCCCTTCTTGTGCCTTCCGAAGCCCTTCTATGCGTTTCCGGAAGGCTTCCTTGCCCAAAGGGGCCGTTCCCATTTATCGACGGGAACCCCGATCTGAGATTCCCACTTGAGGAGATTCTCTCGTTTTACGCGAGGCCGGAAAGAGAGAAAGGCCCAGTTGAGGAAAAAGAGGAGGCTGAGCGTCGCCGTTCTGATAGCGAATCGTTCGCCGATTCGTTCGCCAAGGCGTCGGAAGGTTTCAGAAAGCTGGCTGAAGACGTAGGCTTTATCGAATCCGTGTCGTTCCTTTGCTCGCTCGCTGAATCGTTCGCGCCGAAAAAATGGGCCCCATCCCCGCTCTCGACATGGAAACATCCGTCCGACTACGAAGGTTTTGAGACCGACGCGTCGTCGTCAATCGGTCTTGTCCCATTAGTCGTAACCGTCGCGCGAATCGGTCAGTCGACGCGATTCTCGGTCGACGTCTGCGGGACGCCTTTGGACGTCGGGGACGGGACGGAGAAGTCCGTCCGCGATGCCTTGGTAAAAGAACGTGATTCACTCGCGGCTGAGTCGGAAAGAGAAAGGAAAAACGCCTCCGAGGCAAAATGACCGACGGCTGTCTTGACTGTCGCTGCCCTTTTTGACGGATAATAAAAGCATATATAACATGTGGACATTCAAAATCAGATTCGACGGATGCACGGTAGACCCTGGGACGGATCCGAACAGCGACGACGAGTACGACAGCGAGGATGACGCCAAGGACGCAGCCAAAGATGACATCGACGGTCGCATCGCCAGTCAGGAAGGCGACAGTCCTTATACCACCGGAGACTTCGTCACGATCATCGTTGACAAGGAGACTGGGGCGGCAGAAGAATTTGCTTACTCCGAGCTCTAAGAGAAAAAAGAAAAGCACGGCCGTTCTGCCGTGCTTTTTTTTGTTTACTTCCTTTCGACGAGGATTTTCACCACAACGGAAGGAGCGTATCGAAGAAGGCTTTCGCCCTTCGACGTCTCAGAGACGACTCCCGAGCGTCCGGACGTCCCGAACCAGCGGATGTCTGCCAAACCGCGCCCGATTGCGTCGTTGATTGCCCTCCTCGGGTCGTCGTATCTTCCGGACAGGGACTTCTCGAGGTCTTTGAGATGGACGAACGGACGGACGGACAAGGCAGCGCAGACCAGGACGAGTCCGAGGACGGACGGGTCGGACGAGAACTCAGCACAGTCGTCGGCGTATTGCTTCCTTTCCTTCATATCGAAATACTGGGTTCGGATGGCTTCGTCAAAATCGCGGTCATGCCCTTCGGATTCGGAAAGATCGCCAGAAAGCCAGAAAGCGGATTCAATGTCGCCAAGAGTCGGTTCTTTTTCTTCGAACAGAAGGATGAGCCTCGCCAGCTTCTCCTTGGATTCGGTGCCTTTTGGTAAATGTTCTTTAAGAGTCTTCATCGTCTCATTGAGTTTTTCCTGATATTGCATGCTTTTCCCCTCTGTTGGAATTTTAAGCCATCGCTGACGGAATCGCAATGGAAGATTGAAGGAAAGTGACAAAAATGGTAATATGAGATTATCTTAAAGGAGGCACGGAGCGATCCGTGGGCACCGGCTGGGGCATCTGCCTTGGCGACACGCCGCCCGAAGGGGCGGCTTTTGTTTTGACAATGTTTTTTGGCTGATGAAGACTATGATGTTTCTAATGAAAGAAACAAAAAGAAAAGACAAGGAAACGACGAAGCAAAGCGTGAAACCAGATGAATACGTCCCGATGGTCGAATCGGCTTTTATTGCCGCAGCGGAATTGAGAAAAGCGAATTCGCTTCCGGATGAGTTGACCGAAAAATCGATTTTGGCATCGGCAAACCCGTCGAGATTCGGCGTTTTCTGATTTCGGCGAGGAACATTTATCGAAAACAACAAAAAAACGCGGAGATTCCGCGTTTTTGTTTCACGCCTTCTCAACGAGTTTGGCGTATCCGAACATGACCATTTTCACAACTTCGCCGATGGCTTCCGAATTGGCGTCTTCGCAGTCTGTCAGAGGAAACAGCGATATGCTACCATCTCCATTGACACAGATGCTTGTGTCGACTTCGTCATCCGACGTTGCAAGGACCGTTTTCGTCATCTCGCCGTCGGAACTCTCGACGAATCCAATCTCTTCGAGCTTTGCGGCGCTACAACAGGCAACGACTTTCGTTTCTCCTTTGAAATCCATGATCGATTCCTTCTTTCGCGATGATTCTATCTCACATACGAATGCGAATCGAAAAATCGGCCGAAAGAAACGCGTCATCCGAATGTGCTTCAATGCCCCTCGTAGATTGAGCTATCGTTTTCGTTAAAAAAATAAAAAAGTACGATGCATCCGCATATTTAGGTGATACAAAAAGTTATAAAAATCATTTTGGCCCATTACTTTTCTTTCGATGGGGCGCAGAGCAGGGTGGCTCAGTTTGACAGGTGATACAAAAAGTTATAAAAACGAGCACGGACTTTGAAGCAGCTTTGAAATAGAAAAAAAAACAGCGAAATGCAGAAAAATACTGGTCTTTTATTTTACTTTGAAACTACTTTGAAACAAAAATAAGTTCCGCTTTCGGAATAAACCGGAAATTTCCGGATTTCTGCGATTTCAATAAAAAGCAATGCCGTCAGAATTTGACGAGATCGCCGTTTTTGATCATATCGAAGAGAAGATCGTGTGCCTTTTCGTCTTCTTCGAGCGGATTCTCACCAAGCTCGTGACAGTCCCAGATGCTGACGCTGTCTTTCAACGGCCTTCCGCGTCCGTAAAACCCGTTGCCTTCGCTAAGAATGACAAGGCCGCGCTTATAGATATCGGGGTCATTCTTGACTTTGACAAAGCCATATTTTTTGATGAAGTCTTCAGGGCTGATGACGTCCGTGTTGATCTTAAGCATTTCTTGATTCCTCCGCCTGATATTCAGGCTTTTTGCCAAAATTCAGTTCACCTCGACGCCGCCTAGAGCTTTTTCTTTAACTACAGCTTTTAGCATCTCCTCGAACTCACCGACCGTTAAATCGCTCAACTTCCTGGATTTCTCCGCTTTCGTCCTGAGATATTCCTTCTCTTCTTTTTTGACGTTCTCGACAATGGTAGTGAGATCCTCGTCGGGAGCCATAGCGAATCCCTCAGAGCCCAGGGTGAGCGCCGGCTTGCCGACAGCTGCGGAAATGAGTTCCCTCCACCCGCCTTTCTCATAGGAGGGATAGTCAAGCTTCGGGAGGTCGGCGAGGGCTTCAATACCGTTGATGTCGACGCCTCTGATGACAAGGTCTCCCTCCATGTTCGGATTCCCGAGTAGGACGCGGACGTCACAGGAGCCAAGGCTTCCTTCCTTATTCCATCGGAGCAGGAGCGAGACGTCACAGACGCGCCGCCTGAGCCTCTCGCTCATGACGTTTTGGAGAATCCCGTGCTTTTCGTTTTCGTGCTCCGCGTAGAACAGCGCCCAATAAGTAGCCGTCGAAAGCTCGCGAATGATGGCGATGCCCTCGGCGTCGGCAACCAGTTCGCTCTTCTCGACCGCCGTCAGCGTCCTTTCCCCAGCCAGCAGCTTCCCGAAGGCTTCTTCTTCTCTCTCGTGCATGTTCGTTTTTTTGATTCCTCTGCCTTTTTGTCCAATCTTCATTCAGACTAGTCTTTATCGGACGAATAGAGACAAAGGTCGCTTCCGTCCGCTTTTCTCTTCATGATTCGCATCAAAATGGCATTGCCGTCGACGTCGGACGCTTTGGTATAGATGGCTGCCGTTTTCGTCTCATCAAGTCGCTGCGCCTCGCCTTTCCCATTCGCATAAAAGAGACTGCCATCGTCGGATTCCTTGATGAGAAAAAGGTCGTCGATTTCGTTTTCCTGAACATAATCGCCAGCCCTGGCTAGACCGATGACGTCATCGGAATCGACGATGGCGTCAGCGAAGTCAGACGGTTTTGCTGCCTGCCATCTCTTTTGACTAAGCCATCCGTCGGCAACGAGATCCAAGACGAAGGGCTTTTTCTTGATCCTCACGTATCTTTTCATTTTGCGCCTTCCCTCGCTTCCGACTTCGGAGAAAGGAGCTTCGAAGGCCAAATCGTCGTCAGCGAATCGGATTTCCACGTGGTTTCCTTCGCCTTTCCCGAAGGCCAGACTGCTCTTCCGTCGTTTTTTTCGCCTTCGTCTTTTTCATTTTCAGACATTCTCAGAGATTCCTTCCCGATCGTTTCACCGATTCCACATGAACCACCAAACCCAGTTCGGCGTTTCGTCGCGTGGGGCGTTTCCGTATTTGACCCATACCCAGATGTCGAAAGCGACATAGGCGATGATGGCAAGAGAGACAATGATGATTCCGAATGCTTTGAGAAAACCTTTAGCCTTAGCCTTTTTCCTAAGTTTGTCGGCTTTCCTTCCGCTGTCTTCTTTTTCCATTTCCATGAGACCTTCCTCTTTCCAGACAATTATGGTTCTCCGCCGCGCCTTTTTCAACCATCAAACGTTTTTAGTTGCAAGAAAAGGCGTTTCCAATTTTCCGTCTTTTTTTTCTGAAAACTATGAAAACGTTTTCACGCAAAGGCTAAAAAGGTGCAAACCGATTGTAAAACTCGGGGCAGAAAGGTGTAAAAAGGACAATGGACTCGCTTCGGAAATGTGAAAATATAAAAATAAAGCTAGGCTCAGTCCGATCTTTTTGGTTTTGCAATGAAAACAATGAAAAATGATGAAAAAACAAATCAGAGCTACGAATAAAAAAGTCTTTCCGTCCGTCCTGACGTCCGTCTGTCTTGACGTCCGTCCGTCCGTCCGACCGACCGAAGGCAAAGCGGACGGCTGACCTGACCGTCGACGGGACGGACGGTCCGACGGACGGACGACACGTCCCTGTCGCGTCCCGTCTGCGGATGAGGTAGAATGCCAGCCGTAAGGCCTTGTCTCAGTGGCAAAGCCAAACGCGGAAGGATGCGTCCCCCGCGTTTTTTTGTTGCCTTAGTTGACTTATGCTCCGCATCAAGGCATAATCAGCGTGGTTAGAGACAGAGTCCTCGGGCTTTGGCGTCGTCCCTTTCTTCTGGGAGGGAAAACGATTCCTCGGCCAAACGGGATTCCAAAAGGGCAGCTTGGAAAAGCCGCTCTTTTTTTCGCCCTTGGACGGAAGAGGATTCGAGAGGCCGTGAAGAGGATAAAACGACGCGAACGGAGGGCGTTAGAGAGAATAGCCTGCGCTTGACGAGAGCGGCGGGTCAGGCTAAGATGAAAGAGCAATCGGGGAGAGCGCCTTTGACGCCTCCTGGGCGGGTTTGGTCGGAAGATCGTCCTCACCTTGTTTCAGACGGGTTTGGCCGAAGGGCCGTTCCCGTCTTTTTTTTGCCCGCCGTCCGGTCTGACGGCGGACGGTCGGACGGCGTCTATGTCGGTCGGGAGAAAAGACACGTCGGACGGACTGGGTGCTTTTTTTGAATCAACGCCTTTTTCTAAGCAAAGCGTTATGATGATGGCGGTCGCATTTAAAACTTAGCCGAGACCGCCAGCAAGGAAGAACCGTCGGTCTTTCATCACTAATGCCATCTGCATTGTCAAAATAAGGCTTGTTGCCTTGTCGTTTATCTATCCGAGTGGCTATTTAACCAAAATTCTGATATGGCGTTTGTCGTTCTTGTGCTTGGCATTACGAGCGTCATTGCCGTTCCGTTCGCGCCTCTAGACTTACTTAGCCTCCGCAGCCAGCAGAAGAAAATGATCCCTAATGGTTTTCCACAAAAAGCCGAATAAAAACTATAATTGTCGGTATGATTCAAAAACGAGGGGCGAAAAATGAAAAAATACGTAAAAAGCCAAAAAGGGTCTGAGTTGGTAGAAAACATCGTTATGTTCTCGATACTGCTCGGAGCGGCGAGCTTCCTCGCGGCCGGAGCCGTCACCAATATGAACAGAGGCGCGGCTGACAGCCAGGGAAACGGGAATGCCGGAAAGAGCGATGAGACCATTAACGTCAGTCAGAACTCGAATGGAAGCATCGCCAGTTCAAATGGCGGCAACATCACCACCACGATCCCACAGCCGAAGGTCTCTTACACTTTGAGAACGTGCATCGGAGACGGCGGCGTCGTTTGCAAGGGCAGTTCCAACACCTCGTATCAGGTGGCGGATTTCTGCGTCGAATCGACCATCCCGGACGGAGAGGTGTTCGTGAGCGACAAAATCTACGGAACGGACACGATGTCGGCGAGCGACTACATCGCATGCAAATCGGGTCAGCATTTCACGAAACAAAATTCCGACGGCAAGCCAACGACAGTCGGGATAACGGCGATTCAGAAATCCAACGGCGTCTCCTCGACGCCGTATCCGGTGACGGTGACCCTCAAAGCGGCCGATAAACTCGACGATCCGAGCGGATGGATATCGCCGCAGTACAAAACGCTGTCGGAGGACGGCACGAACACGGTGTTTTACTCGCGGATGTTCCACGCGGAAACCACAGTCAAAGGAGCCAGCCTTTACGTTCGGATACCGAACTGGTCGAAATACAAAGACAAAACGAAAGTGGACGGCGAACTTTTCGAAGACACTCTAAGCAGAAACTTTGAAAATCCTTCCGAGCCTTACGAGATGACGGTTTGGCAGGAAGAGGGCGGCCGAAGCGCCTCCAAGACCTTCTCTCTCGACAAGAACGGCGAATCGCCGACGATCTCCGGAGCGGAGAGAATCGACGCGCCGGAAATAACGTTCGATCCGACAACCCCGTCGTCGCCGGATTATTCCTTCGATGGAGCGAATTTCTATCAAACGCTGAAAAACATCAAAGTCACAAGGATCGGAAACTGGAACGATGATATTTTCAAAGGATTCGAGTCAGCGACGATGAAGACTCAGATAACGGTCTCGTCGTCGTTTGAGTCGCCGTCCGCGACATCGGGAACGCTCCCGATATCAACGAAAGTTTTCACATCCGACAGCGCGGAATGGAATCTAAACTTGCAGCCAGGATACGAATCGGGACTTCGAAACGAGAACGGCGATCAGGCGATTTTTATAAACGTCAAAGCTTTGAACATACTCAACGTCAATGGAAAGACGATATTTGGGAGGGAGGACACGACCAAATTCCGTCTCAACAAAAAAGGAACACTCGCTCCCGTTTCGCCAGCGCTGACGTTCAATTACAGCACGGACGACAGCAAGTCGCCGGTCGTGACGACCTATCGCTATGACGTGTCGCTTCCGAACAGCAGCGTCAATGGCTCTGAGACTAGCGTCAATGGCGTCTCCCCGACCTATAAGGCCTACGTGTATGACACAAATGCGGGGACGACGGCCAACGCCTTGGATAGCTTCGATCTTGAACTAGGGAAAGAATCGACGAAATCGGTAGTGAACAAAAGCAGTAGCGCCGTGAACCGCACGGTCGTTTTGGTCAGGTCGCTGACGATTGATGGCACGACGATCAGCTCGAAGTCGGAAACGAAGATAACCATCCCTGGGCAAAGCTCATTCAGATACTGCACCATGAGTCTGTCCGGCACAATCTACAAAAGCACCAGCAAAGCTTGGATCAACAACGTGAGGATGATAACGGTGCAAAGACAAGAGAGCCGTGGAAACATCACGCTGACGCTGACAAGAACCGGCGGAGCGGCGGCAACGCTTTATGCCTCCCCAACATATATTTCGCCTTCTAATTTCAATTCCACTAAAAAGGACGCGTATCCTGATGGAACCATAACGATTCCAGAGAACGTAAGCACTTATTGCCTTTTCATCGAAAACGCTTCAGGCGGCTCCGACATGACTTTCTACATTACTTCGCATCAGGAATACAAGACCACCGTCAACGGCGTTCAAGTGACGGTCAACCCGCCTGACACACGAACGCCCGAATACACAATCTACGGAGGCTGCCCATCTGACGATACTAGCAGCTTTGCCGCAGTAGTCAAATACGATCCTTCGAACAGGATAGAGAAATGCGATAGTGTCTACACGGCATTCAAATACTCGAAAAACGTTCCAGTGTCCTCACGTTTCACTTCGAAAGACATTGAAAATAATTTCCACGTGAAAATCAATGAGCAAGATGACGGATCCGTCACGACGTATTACGCCGTTAAATGCGGCGGAAACGTCGTGCAATCAGGGCTAACGAATTCAAACATGATCACGCTGCAAAATGATGAAGAGGCGGACAAGAGCTATGACATTTACGCGATGTGCAAAGTCAAAATAGACAGCACCAGATCATTCATCATCAACGGATCGGCCAGTGGCGGATCGCCATACAACTTGACTGAGTGCAGAAACACAAACGCAAACGGGGTTTACGGCTACATCAGAACGATAACGGTGAAAGGGACCGTTGCGGCTCCTTATTGCACCGCCGCTTATGTCAACGCGGCAGATCACAGCCATTGGAATGCCATGTTCCAAAACGGGAGTAGCCTCTACGCCGTCGACATGCAAGTCATTATTCAGGGCGGTGACAGATGGGGTCATATGTTCCGTATATACGACAGAGACGGAGAATGGACGAACGATTCTTTGGGAAGCAAGACGTCGTTTGGAACGATTTCTCTTGCGAAGAAGGGAAGTTCCGGAGACGGAGTGTTCCATTGGTTTGGATCCCACGACAACCGCGCTGAGTGGCATTGGGGATCATTGGCGAGAACAGGCAGCGCCTGGTGCCGGCTATATATGGATGGAGTGTGGAGCAATTGGTACGGTGCCAATATAGGTCAAGCTGATTTTGACTATCACGATGATCACGAGAATCATGGCCAAATGAAGGTCGTTACGGATTATTACGGCTGGGATCCGCTTTATTCTCAAAATGGCCATCCTTGGCTCTACAACGATCAGTTAAAGCAATAACGAACTGAGATTCAAACAGACTGAAAGCGCGTCCGACCGGACGCGCTTTTCCGTCCGTCAGGTCTGTCTGTCTGACCGGTCAGACCGTCAAGACGTCCCGGCGTCGGGACGGACGGTCGGACGGACGAAAGGACGTCTTCGCCGATATCGACTTTTTTGAGTCGTTCCAAAATGCCACGTCAAAAAAAGAAGTCAAAACCAGCTAAGCGTATAATTAGAGCCAATGCTAAAAACACACAAAGCAAAACTCGCCTTGCTGCTCCTCGCGAGCTCCGCGCTCCTGACAAGCTGCCGAATCACGAGCGTCGATATCTACCAATCGGGATCCGGCTACATCGTCATCCCGAACGTCTCAAGCATCCCGACGAGCTCATCCGGCAGCGGAGTTTCCTCGAATTCATCGGAATCGGGGACTTCGAGCCAGCCTGGCTCGTCTTCGCCGGAAACGAGCTCAAGCCAGGGCGGTTCCTCTTCTGCGTCATCCCAAGGAGGCTCGTCATCGAGCGGAAACGGATCGTCGCAGACATCGGAATCGTCGGCGGAGGCCAACTACCAAGTCGAGACCGTCCAAAACGATCTGACGCTTAATCTAGCGAATCCGAAATCCGTCGTTTGGACGGGATCTTTCACGCTTAAGTCAAACTGCACGGACGATACGAAGAAGAGACTCTTCGCCATCGAACTTCCGTCGGAGCTCGCTGAATACGTCGTATTCGACGCGACCGTCAGAACGGCGACCATAGAAGGGAACGTCTTCTCCGGAGGAAGCTGGGCCGAGAACGCCCCAGTGAATTTCACTGCTTTGCCGACGATGAAATACACCGCCAAAGGCATTGAAGCCGGAACGGATCAAAAAGCCTTCGAGACCATGAAGGCCGTCGTTTTGGCGGATTCAAGTAAGCCGGTCATCAAATGGGCCATCGCCTGAGGGGGAACATGCATGAATGAAAGGAAAACAGCTTAGAAAGGCATTGGCGTTGATCGGAGGGCTGATCGGAAGCGGCGCGATGGTCGCCGGGCCAGCTTACGCAAATTGGGTTTTCAATGCGACGGCGAGTAAAAGCACCACAGCGAGGGTTTCGGTCGGAAATGGGCTCTCTGGATTAAATGGTTATAGCGATACGAGCGTGTCATGGCTTCATCAGGCTTTCGACTCGATGAGCAATGAAGGCGATCCGGCATCGACCTTCCATTGGACGGCGACGAATGCGATGATAGCATCGGGAGATGCTTCCGTGACCGCTGATGCGTCATCGGACACCTATACGAACATCGGCTATCTGAAATCGACGACAGCCACCGTATCAGGCTATCGAACGGCTGATGACGGAAGCCTTTGGCCGGTGGATGAAGGCAGCATCACCATTGATGCCGTGGCTCCGACAAACGGCCTCTCGGCTGCATTCACCGCGACATCACACTATCACGTCGGCCAGATGATAAGTTTTGCCGTGACGGAAACGGTCGCGTCTGGCGAAGTTTCGGCAGCTGAGAGTCTTTTCAATCAGGAATACACCTACACCATGGGCGGAGCCTTGGCTGGGACGTCAATCCGCACGGCCTCAAAGGTCAGAGTTCTTTGTTATTGGGGAACAAGCTCTTCGGGGACTCAAAATCCGACGACGGTTTATAGCTCAACGGCAGTAAGCGGAACCGATAGAAACGGATTCAATATATCGGAATTCAGCCACACGAGCTCGGCGACGACATGGACAAAAACCATAAGCGAGGCCATCAATTCGCAGGCGACTCATTATCTGAGGGCGGCCATCTACGACGAATACACGGACATGACGTCGAGCTGGAGCACCTTGGCGACGATAGTCTACGACAATAGAAACGCCACGACAGTCACCGCTTACGCAAGGTCAAATTCGGCTCAGGCTTTCTCTGCGTCTACTTACAGCATCGGATCGAGCTCGCTGAGCGGAGGAACCGACATCGGCGGAGGCGGCTATCTTAGCTTCTTCTTCTGCCTTTATTTGAGCACATCGACGTTTCCGACGATTACAGCAACGTGGGGCGGAAACACGCTCTCGTCGATGCAATCATCGTATGGATACAATGGGCAATACTATTACAAAACCTACCAATTCTACAAAGCAAGTGTCGGAGGAAGCGGGCCGTTGAACCTGACGTTCTCGAGTGCCGGAACTGCCTACGCGTTCTGGTGTGTGAACACGTGGGACCAGCCGACGTTCGCTCTTTCTCCTGACACATTCTATTCGAGATACGGCTATCAGCTGAAAACGTCCGGAACGGCGACTTACGCGCCTTATCACACGATCGAAGCAGCTTTGACGACTCCGACGCTTTCGCATGCCTTGGGAACGAACTACGCGGTTTGCACCGCGACGCTGACAAACGTTTGTGGCGATGCGGTTCTTTACTATTACTATTCGACCCAGTCAGGCGCGCCGAATAGGCCATCAAGCTTCGCCAGCGGCAGCCAAGGTGCTTGGACGCGAGCAACCTCATCTTCTAGCTTCACCATCAGCAATACGTCGGGAGCGACCAAGACTTATTACGTTTATGCCTTCGCGGCCTGCCCGACGACCGGCGTCTCGACGTCAATCTCGTCCGACAGCGTCTCGATAACAGCGACGGTCTCCGGAGCGTCCATCACGGCCGGGACGACGACGTATCAATCGAATGCCTCAGCCTCGACAATCGCCATCCCAGCCGTCTATTCGGGGACGACGATTCGAAACACGAACGGGTCGGGAACGCTCCGTTATTACGTTTCGACGTCGTCGACCGCCCCATCCGTCGGGTCGTCGCTGTATTCATCCACGTCCAGCACGTCGATAACGGTCGATGCTCAAACAGGAACTCTCGCCGACCAGACGAGATACGTCCACGCTTACGTCGTCAACACATCGGGGACGGCATCGTCGATATCGACACTTCCGATCACGATCAAAGCGTCCGTCGAGGCGCCGAGCTGCACCCATACGCATGCTTGGAACTCCGGATGGATGACTTGGCGCGCCGATTCGACGTGGAGGAATAATTCGGTCTATAACCTGTCAAGCCTGCGCATCGTCACGATAGCCAACGAGCGTTATGATTACAGTTATGGAACATATAAATCCGGCAAAGCAATGGGAAATATCCGTTACGGGTCAAACGTGGCCAAAGACGAGACATTCATTCCGGGCTCCTCCAATATTTCGCCTCAAACGTCGATTGAGCAAATCGGGTGGGGCAACGCCGTTACATTCGGGTTCGGTTCTTACTGCCAGATTTCTTATGGCGGCGCTACATCAGGCTGGTATATGACGTATTGCGAGCATGATACGGAAATATCATCACCAACGACGACATACTCGTCAAGCGGCGTTCCAACCAAGTATAAGAACTCTTCAGATTTCGCCATTTCAACAATTCCCCTTGATTCGACGACGACCGTCTCCTACAACGGCTGACATTCGCCTAAAAAAGAAGGCCTCGGAAGCGGGGCCTTTTTTTCACGCCGAAGCTGCTTTGCCAAAAAGAGTCTCTTCTTCAGATATAATTCGATTGCATCTAAGAAAAAGGAAAGGCGCTTTTCAGCGCATTCAAACATCATGAAAAACAAAAGACTTTCGAACGTTTCTTTTGTCCGCGTCATCTCGTTCGCCCTGGTATTCGCGTTCCATTGCTTCTTCTTCGGAACGAGCGTCAACAGCAGAGGCGTGTTCCCATTCTCAGCGGCCGTGCAATCATTCCTGTTCCTCTCTGGTTTCCTCTATTCTCAGAAAGATGCTCTGAGAAAGGGATTCCTCAAAGACGAATTCGGAAAGATCGCCGACCCATGCCTCTTCTATCTGATTGCGTTGGCCGTCTTCGATCTGGGCTGGCTCGCTTTCTCCGGAAAGCCCGTCTCCTTCGAAACGGTGAAGTACGCAGTCGGATCGGACAAGCCCAACGGGTACGCGGCTCAGTTCGGCAATCTCTGGTACGTCCCGGCGCTCCTTGCCTGCTATCTCTTCCTGCCGCTTATGCAGAAAGCCAGAAAGGGCGGATGGTTCGCTGAGCTTGCCATCTTCGCTGTCGTCACCGAGCTCGTCACCTGCTGGTATCTCGGCGAGCCAATCGTCGCGATGCCGTTCCTCTTCGGCTATTGGTACGGGGGAAAGGCATTCGCTGACGAGACGGATCCGAGCATCCGCAAAGGCTTGGCGTTCTACGTCGTGCCCGTCCTTGCGCTTGCTGGTCTGTGCTGGCTCTACGTCCTCGCAAAGGATCTTTGCGGATTCGATACGATGCTTCAGGGGCCGATCGGCGTTTTCTTGGCCATTGTCCCGCTTCGCTTGCTCCGTTTCATGAACGCAAGGCAGGAAAGCCAGCTCCTCGGCTATGCCGGAAAGCTCACCTTCTGGCTCTACATCGTCCACGAGACGTTTATGTGCGGGCCGACGGATTTGATGGCTGGGCGCCCGATTGCCTCAGGCATCGCCATTGCCTTTGTTGCCTCGCTTGTCTCTTCCGTCGTTCTGATGGAGGCGCATTCGAGGCTGAAGAGCTTGGCAAAAAGAGAAGCGTTCGCTGCGCGTTGCCTGTCTGTGAGATGAGAAGACCCCGGTTTCGGGGTCTTTTTTGTCTTTTTGTCAAGAGTGAAAAAAACAAGATGGAATCTATCGTTAATGGATTTTTTTGTATTTTTTTAGTTGAAAATCGAAAATCGGGGTTACAATGGTTTCGAGAGAGGGAAAAAATGGAAAAATTCAAAAAAAACGAATGTCGACACGATCAAAAAGGCGGTCAGATATCTGGACGCAGGGGAAAGGTCAGCCAAAAGAACGTATATCTCGATTGTCGCGTATTCGGAGAAAGAAAAACAGAGATTTTCGGCAACGGTGTCGGAAACCTATGACGATCAGAAAGGGGGATCGCTTGAATTCGGACGTCTCGTTTCGCTGACGCAAGCTTTGGGATACAGCCGCCCAGAAATCGCCCCGCAAGAGCTTTCAGTCGACGATGCAAGACGAATCCTCAAAGCCGCGAGGAAAGCGGTCGATGCGGAAGTCAAAGTGATCTCCGATGAGATGGCGAAAGAAAAAATAGCAAATCCAATTTAAAAAAGACCCAGCAGATGTGTCTTTTTGTTTTTTTGTTTTGAAGAGTGTCTTATAAGCAAGACAAGAGGCTCATATTAACGATGATTATTACAGACCATTGAATCAAAGAGGCGTTCAAAAACAGCCTCGCTCGTTTTGGCAAAAAACAAAAACAGAGGGTTTTCCTCTGTTTTTTTCGTCATGGATCAGGCTTGCGCCGTTTTGGCGGCGACGGCATTGTCGGAGCAGTATCGAAGCGCCGTTTTGACCTGCTCATCCGTCAGCGACACGGAGCTCCCGTCATTTTTGTCGTATCCGACAACGATGATCGTCCCGCGGATGACGGTTTCCCGTTCGGGAACGGCAATATTGGGCTCAGACCCATTGTAGAGAAACTCATCGTTGAAGATAATATCGATGGAATCGCCGGAAGGCATTGCAATAATGTCGATGAGTCCATTGACAGTCTTTGAGATGGTGTCGTAATTATTCGGAATCTCCGTTATCTCAGGTTCCTTTCCAGGTTCCTTGACGATGGCGCGGACTTTGGCCGTTTCTTCTTTTTCTTCCATATTTTTTTGAACAAGCGAGACTGGTTTAACGCACCAATCCCTTCCTTTCTTTTTGTCCGAAGCAATTATCGCACGGCTTCCGAGGCAGCTGCTGAAAACGGAAAGAAAAAAAGCGTCCGAGTGAGGGACGTTTTCATCGTTAGGAGACGATTCTGCAGGCACAGGAAACAGCTGATCTCAGCCCCTGAAAGGCCATAACGGAGAGATATTCTCCGCCGACCTCTTTAAGCTCGTCCGAAGCAAGTTGCCCAGCCTCGGAATCGCCTCTGACGTAATAGAGGAACGTCGGAACGCCGTCAGCATTCTCTTTCTTGGCGCACACGCGGATCGACATCCTCAGGTTTCCAAGCGCCATTGAGACGACGATGGGGTCGTCCTTGATTGGCACCCCTCTCCGGAATCCGCCGCTCTCGAAGTGCCGTAGCCCGATTTTTTTAGCGTTCGGACATTCGGTTCCGTCTTTGAACGACACGTTTGAGAACCCATAGGACTCAAGCAGCGCAACGATTCGCTTGGCGCTTTCGCTTTCGTCCCATCTTTTCGAAGTCTTCTTTTTCGAATTCATGTTCTGAAATACGGGATTTTGAAAACCCATTTAACCTTTCCGGGAATATTATCCCACCATTTCGCCCGGACGGGAAGCGATCAGAGACCGAAAAAGAAAAAACGCATCTCAGGGGATGCGTTTTCGCTTTCGGCGCGGAAAGAGGAAACAGCCTCATTGAAGCTTCTTCTCTTTTTTGAGCCTCTTTCTCTCATCGATAGCTTTGTTGCGGGCCTTCTCTTCTTCCGTCAGGCCGTCGCCTCCGTTCCCCGGGACGTATTTCGAGCATCCCGCCGTCATTGATGGGAATCTGATCCCGTCCATGTACTGCGAGCCGCCCATGAGGATCATCGGCGCGATGATGGTGCCTATCAGCCTCTTCTTGATGTCAAGCGCCTCTTCTTTTGCTTTCTCCATGTTAAGGTTTCAAAAAAATCCTTTCTATGGTGATTATCCCATCGCCAGGCGTTGGTCGTTCGAAATGGCAGGCAAAAAGAAAAGAGCGCCTTTCTTATGCGCCCTCTGAAATGAATTCACCCGGAGTTCAACGCTTCGGAGAACCTTTTCTTGACGAAAACATCATAGCACTTTCAAAAGTGAAAGCCAAAGATGCCACTGACGTCATTTGAATTTTATTCCGGCTCCGGCGATGCGCGTTTTTGAAACGATAAGGTCATTCGTTCCGTCGACCATCTCGTGGCTTGAACGCGGGCCGATAGGAAGAACGAGCACTTTTTGTGCCTCATACTCGCCTTGCTCGTCCGCAAGGTACGGAAGGCCGTGCACCGCCCTTCTTATCGCCTCATTGAGACAAATGCCCTTTTTCAGATAGGCAAACCGGCAGTCCGCTGGTGCCTTCGTCATCATTCTGACGCAGAATTTGCTTTTGAACAGCGACGCTGCTTCGGTTGGATCGGCAGGTTTTATGCTTTCAGCCCGATAAGCGTACCCAACAAGCTTTCCGACATAGGATTTTCCGCTCAAAACGCCGAAAAATCCATTCATGTCATCTTCCGTCATCCCGGCTCTTCTTAAAAAGGCCCCGTAATCGGAATCGGTGAAATCCCTTTCGCCAACCATTCCTTGGGCTGAGCAGTAACCGCCCATGTCGAGAATGAAGTATGCTTCCTTGCAGACACATTCGCCTTGAATGACAAGCCTTCCGTTTTCGCCGGTCGCAAGCAGGCAAGGCATCGCTTTGGAGCGTCCGTTCATAGATGCGATCGGCCGCAATTTCATAGACGGGTTCCGAAGTTGATCCTCGCCTTTGAAGGTCAGATAGTAATTCCGTTCCCCACCAAGGCAATCAAACGTTGCCATATCGGCCGCCAGAAGGCCTCGCATGGCTGTTTCGGCTTCGTCTTGGCTCGTGAAACCGCCCTCAGCCCAAAGCTCTTTCATCGTCATCGTTCCCCTTTTGTTCAAGACTTCCATGACTTTGCGGAAATCGACCATTGGATTTTGCTTTTTGTTTTCCATAAGGAAATTATCCCACCGCCAAAATGGAAAAGCAAAAAGAAAAACGCGCATTTTGCGCGTTTTCGGATCATTTGAGCTTTTTGACAGTCGCGTCCATGAACGAGAAATAAGCCTTGTCCGGAGAAGCTTTCAGCTCTTTGTCGTTCTCCAACATCCGTCCGGCTTCTTCGATAGCCTTTTCTTCGCTGTCGGCGCTGATGACATAATCGATGCTGAGGGTGACTTTGTATTTTTCCATATTCTAAGATTCCTTTGAATCCTTTCTGAGGTGATTATCGCATTGGTTTGCTCTCGGATCGCGGAACGGCAATCAAAAAAAGCGCATCCGTGAGGGACACGCTTCCGAATCGTCGTCGTCTTTCAAAAACTTACTTCTCTGCCGGATCCCCGCCATCGGCGCCTTTTCTTTCGCTCAGCGGCTTTATCTCGCTTCCGTCCTCGTTCTGGTTCTTCTCGCAGAACGTTTTCTCATCATTGGCGTAGACCTCGCCCTTTCCGCCTTTCTTGACGTAATCGCCGAGCCCGATGCGCTCAACCCCTTCGGTTTTGCCGTTGGCGTCGATCGTCAGGAGACTCACGCCGGCGATTCTTCCGTCATCGTCTCTGACGGCCTCGACGGCGTCGGGATTGAGTTCCTTGATGGCTTCGTAGGAGGCTTCCGTCCCATCCCATTGAACCGCTTCCACCGGTTTCCCAGGCTTAAGATAGGCCAGCGGCTTGCCTTCGACCTGTTTGTAGACCTCGAACGCCTCGGCCTTGCATGAGGCGATGTCGCCGGGCTTGTATTCGATGATCCTGTCGCCGGCCGTTCCGCCGAGATCGCCCCACCCCGTATGGACGACGTATTCCATTTTTGCCCAATCGATGCTGAGCCTTCCGGCTTTGATGTCATCGGCGAAAACATCTTCGATCACGCTTCGGTTTTCGATCTGAAACTCAACGGCTTTGACCTCTGAAGGCTTTCCGACGTATTTCGGCATTTTCAATCCCCCGAGCACTCGCTCGTTTTTATTCTATCGGTTTTCGGCTGAGACGGCAACGCTCAGCCCTTCCCGCGCAAGCGTCAGAAAGCGATGCTGTTTTTCCTGAGCTCTTCGACGAAATGCGTTTTGTCGACGTGCTTGAGCGTCCTGTTGCCGCCCTCGTAGCGGATGAGGCCTCTTATCCAGCCGTAGCATGACCCCAGCGGGATGAGGTTCCCGTTGTCGACTCCAGCCATCCTTCCGCGGTAAAGGCAGGTGGTGGCTGACCCGCAATCAGCGCTCGTCACCAAGGTGTAATCCGTGCCGAGATAACGGAAGTGGATCGAGCAGTCGCCGTATCGGATCGAAGTGAACTCAATGAGATCAGGCCGATCGAAATACGGACGAGGATCCGAAGGGTCGCGCGGAGGCGTCATGAGCTTGGGCTTCCTGAGGTCGGCAGAGCCATTCTCGCCGGCTTCTTTGTGCTCAGCGTCGTAAAGCTTCGCCTTGGCGAAGGCAACGGCCGTCGGAATAGCAAGCTCGGATCCAAGCTCGGCGATGACGCGTTCCTCCGTCCTGTCGATTGCGTCTTTCTTTTCCTCCATGATCAGTCCTCTTTTCTCTCTTATCCGATTATCCCACGGAGCGTCGCCGTTTGAAAGAAGAAAAGAAAAAAGGCGGGCCTTCCGGCTCGCCATTCGCCTCTTTTTATTCAGCCGGTTCGGCATCGGCCGACGCAGGCTCGGGTTCTCCGACCCTGATGGCGTCCCCGCTGGAGATCATGCCGTACAGTTTGATGAACTCGCCTTTGTCATAAATCTCGAACACGGTGATGGCTCCGCTTGCCTCATCGACGTAGAAAGAATCGTCGGAGTATCCGCAGCTCGTTTTCCTGAGACCGTATTTCGCCGCGAACGCGGCTTTCCCTATCTGCCTCTCATTGACCTTGATGACGTCCGTGAACACTTCCATTTCCTTCCTCCGCTTTTTATGAGTGCCTAAATGATATGCCAGAAACCGTTTCCCTTCAACGTCGTCCGTCCTCGTCATCAGGACGGTCTGTCCGACGTCCGACGGACGGAAAGCAGTCCGACGGGACGAAGATGCGCCAAGGGCCTCCCAGACGCGTTTTCGGACGGTCTGGACAGACGGGACGACGGTCGGGTCGGACGGACGAAAGGACAGAACGACGGTCAGGTCGGACGGACGGACAAAGGCCCGCGTCGGACGGACGCGGGCCATGTCTTGTCTCTCAACTTAGGCTTTCAGGCGTTTGCCACGCCTTTGAGCGCCATCAGGAGAAGGTCTTCATTGAACTTCTTATTGGCATCTTCGTCAATCGTCCAAGTCTCTTTGTCGGAATCGCTGATCTTAATCGCGCGATTGGGCAGTTTGAGAGCCGTGATGGCGTCGCTCTTATAGAACGGCGACCCGGTGACGAATGACTGAACGAGGTATTCAGGTTTGACCTCGGACACCTTGTTGGCAGACAGATAGACGTTTCTCTTCTTGGCCATCTCCCTCGGGCCAGCCTCGGAGTTGCTGTTCTGATCGATGAGCGAAAGATTGACGAATCCGTTTCTCGTCGAGTCGAACCAATAAGAAACGCCGTATTTCTCATCGACGTTGGCGACCCATTCCTTGCGGCGGCTGGAATCGTTGTACTCGTTGATGCTGTGAAGATGCTCGATGGTGAAGCTCTTCGGGTCGAGAAGGCTTTCGAGCAAGGAAGCCGGATCGGATCCGTCGGCGACTTTATGAAGATAAGCCTCTTCGAGGGCGAAGATGGTCGTGATGAGCTCTTTCTGCGCGATGAATGGCTTGGCCGACGGGGTGACGCACTCCGGGGCGTAGCGCAGGCCGAACAGATTGGCCGTGGCGATGCCGTTGATGACGGTGATGGCTTTGTTGCCTTTTACCGTGTCTTTGGCGAACGTCTCATCATCAAAATAGAACGTTCCGTCGCCGTTGATCGCGCTCTTGACGAGTGAGAGCCAAGCAAGGCGGAAGAACCCGTCGACGACGTCGTAGTTGATCGGCGAGAATTGGTCTTTCTGATTCTCATGGAAGGTCGGGCCGTTATCGCTGTAATCGTTGCGGCTGGTGAACAAAGAAACGAGACATGGCTTGAGAAGCTTGTATTTCGTCATCTTCATGATGTAGCCGAAGATGACGGCATCGGACGAGTTGGCTCCTTTTTCCGTCGAGATTCCAAGCATCGACGATAGGATTTTCTGAATGTCGTTTCTCATGGCCTTGTTGGCGCGGAGGAAATCGACCGCGTCTTCTTTTCCATCGAGAAGGGAAGGCTTGTATCCGGCGACCCAACGGCCGATTCCACATCCGCCTTCTTTCGTTTTGTCGCCCAGGAGATAGATGTTGGGGTCTCCGGCGTAATAGGTTTTGAGGAAGACCTCGTTGGCATCCTCTCCGGAGAAACCTTTGATCTTTTGACTGATCTCATCGAGGCTGGCGCGATACGAAATCTCGCTTTCGCCCTTGAATCCGGATGCCTTCATCATCATCGAGACAGCCGAATCAAACAGCTCGTTTTCCTCGAGCGGGACGGAAAGACCGTTGATGGTCATGAAATAATGCATGGCCGAAGCCTGCGTGACAAGCTCTTTGCAGGAGAACTGAACCTCATCGAGGAGGTAATCATAGAAATCGGATGCTAAATCTCCAACAATGGCTCTTTCCATCCGAACGAATCCTCTGATTTTTTGAACGGCGTCAATGATGTTGCTGTCTTTGTCGTTGCTTGGCTCGCCTTTCTTGAGAAGATAGCATTCGATGTCTTTCGTGAGATAGCTATCTTCTTGAAGGAAGAAAGTTCCGCTCTTGTAGAAAAGTTTTTCCGCGTCTTTCTCACGTCCGCATTTGCAGGCGACGCAATAGAGAAAAATCATGAGCGTAGTAAAACGTTGCTGACCGTCGACGAGATAATTCGTTTCCGAACGGCACACGGCGATATTGCCGATGTCATAATAGGATTCAGGGTCTTTTCTGAATTGTTGGTAAATGTCGGAAATGAATTTAGATAGAACGTAGGCATTTTTCTTCAAAGACCAAACGTAATGTCTTTGATAGGGCGGCACGTAAAGGCCGGTTTTCCCGTACTTCTCGATAAACTCGCCGAGCGAGTATGCCTGGCAGGCCAAGCGTTTTTTCTGATCCATCTTTTATGTTAAGCCGAGACCTTGCTCAGCTCCTCCTCTAATTTCTTCTTTTTACCTTTCAAAAGAAGGTATGAGATCTTATCGACATCCAATGTGATTGGCGTTCCATCGTCGTCGTGCCAAACCGCCTCGGATTCGCTGCATGCGATTACCGGGAGCAAAATGAGCTCGCGGTCGAAATCGTCAGCTATCGAACGCTTGAAGCCATGGAATCTATTGTTTAAAGCTTTAGTCAACTGAAAGCAAATAAAATCAATCGGTTTTTCCGAAAAAACATTCTCAACGGTTTTGCTTTTAAAGGTTAGGACGCTCGTGTGACCGGTGGAAACGAAGGGTTCTTTTTGGTAAAAAGCGTATCCAGCCGATCCATCCGTTGAAATCGTTATTCCACTTTTTGTCTTTTTTGTCGAAACGTCGCCTTTGTCTTCCAAATAACAGGAAACGCCGTTGTTAAAAGCCGTGGCCGTGACATTTGCGATGCAGAAAACGTCGTTTTTGTCTTTGGATGTTTTCAAAAGTTTTGCCGGAACTTTGACTATATGATCGGCTTTTCTTGAAAAAATATCGCCGATAAAAAACTCTTTCCAAAAACTGGTGCTGTTAGGCTTGTAATCAAAGGAAGAAATAGCACTTTTGCTTTGTTCAAATTGAAAGCTAAGAAGTTGCTTTTTGACTTCGTTTTGTTTTTTTGTCTTTTCCTCACTCATCTTTTCAGATTCGCTTAGAAGGTATGAGATCTTATCGACATCCAATGTGATTGGCGTTCCATCGTCGTCGTGCCAAACCGCCTCGGATTCGCTGCATGCGATTACCGGGAGCAAAATGAGCTCACGATCAAAATCAGAAGAAAGTTTTCTTTGATAGCCATGAAGACGATTATGCAAAATTTTCGTGATTAAGTGTAAAAATAAATCATAGATGCTTTCACATTGATCGGCTTTTTTCTTCAAAATTTCGTTTTTGATTTCAATTACACTATTGTCACCGGTTGAAACAAAGAAATCATCTTGAAAAAAACAGCATCCAGCCCCGCCATCGCCATTAGTTGCTAAAGTTAAAAACCCTTTCTTCTTTTTCTGAGATATTTCCCCTTCGTCTTTCAAATAAAAGGAAACTCCATTATTCGTTGAGCAAGAAGTGACGTTAGCGATGCAAAAAACATCGTTTTTGCTCTTGCTTGAAGAAAGCTCCTTTGCTCTTTTGGAAATAACGTGTCCAGCGTTTCTGCTGAATAAATCTCCAATTTTAAAAAGCTTCCAAAAACTCATTTTTTCTCCGTTTCTGAAAGGATGCCAATCATATAAGCATCGATTTCGTCGGTTTTGGCCTTTTGGGCGCCATTAGTGACAAGCGCTTTTTTGTCGGCAATCGCCTTTTTGATGATTTGATTTTCAACCGTAAGATCGCATTCTTCGGGGTCAAGCGCTTGAATTTTCTGGACGTCGAGTTTCACAATCATTTCGTCCGATGGCTGAACCGCGTAAAAATTGGAGAAGTCGTACTTGAACGAAGCGTTTGAGATGCTTTTAGTTTTGACTTTTTCGATCAGCGTCCTCTCTTTTTGGGCGAACGTTGACTCCTTGTCGATCAGCCCACTGTCCTTAAAGTAATGAAATCCACTTTCGGTGAAGTCGCAATAAACGACATCATCATCGTTTTTTTGGCCTCGCGAGAGGTCAAAAAGGAAGATGGACGCCGGAAACGAGACATTCGATTCGACGAAAATGTCCGATTGCGTTTTTATGATGGCGTCAAGTTTGGCCACGCTGAGCGTCTTGTAAAGCCATCCATCTTTCTTGCTGAAAGACTGAGGTGGCATGATGATCGCCATCTTATAGTCTTTTTCCGGATGCTCCGACTCGACTCCATGAAGAAGCCCGGCGAGTTGGGAGCAGAAGTGTGCGGGGTCGAGCTCGTACGGTGGGTTGAGAAGGCCCTTGTTGATTTGCTTTTCCTTGAAAAAACTTTCGTCCAAAGCAAAGAAATCTCCGCACGTGATGTTTTTGATGTTGATGCCAAGGAGCAGGAAATTGATGAGGCAGAACAGGCACATTCTGGGCTCGTTGTCGTTGCCGAATATGGCGCTGTCGTCGATCCTGTTTTGGTACCGCTCAGCCTCCTCGGCAGTTATCTTGCCGCTCTGCCGATCGTTTTCGATGTCGTTGAGCATCTTGACGCAAGCGGTGACGAGAAAAGACCCCGAGCCGCACGCGCCGTCGATGATAACGTCTTTCCGATAGTCGAGGTCAATCAGATCGACCATCGTTTTCGTAGCGAAGAACGGAGTCAGGACGATTCCGGTTTTTCCTTTGGCGCCCTTGCCGTTGATCTCAGCGAAAAGCTGACCCATGAAATCGGATTTAACCGAAGCACCGTCGCGATAAAAGAACTGCCCACACTCTTCGACGAACACGTTGATGATATTGAAGATGTTTGGAATGTTGATGCCTTTGTCCGGATTGCTGTCATTGAGCTTTGTTTGGTCGCTGAGGCTCGTCCAGGCGGTTTTGATTTTCTCTTTGAATGATTCGTCTGGCTGGACGAAATCGATGCATTCGCAGCCAAGATCGATTAGTTTCTGGAGATAAGTCTTCTGCTTCGTGTCATCGTAAAGAGCCGTCTTGAAGTCAGCTCTGAAATTTTTGTAGTTTTCAGTGAAAAGAAAGGCGATCAGACTCGTGAAATTGAGCTTCTTGTCGTCGCTGACCCCCGCGTTGAACAAAGCGTCGTGGTAATTGGATATGGCGCACGAAGCCTTGGTTTTCTCGGTGCTGCTTTGAATCGTTTCTTCCATCGTTGTTTTCTCCTTTTTCAAGCTTCGATGCCGTTGTCGTCGCAAAGTTTCTTGATTTTTCTTTTCGTTTTGATGGTAGGATCGCAATATCCGCCCTCCCATCGCACTACGCTCGTTCTTGAAACGCCGATGAGATCGGCGAATTCCTTTTGTGACAGGATAAGCTTTTCCCGAAGCTCAAAAATGACTTTGCTGTATTTCATCGCAACAATAATAAAACGGAGGATGCAAAAAAGCAACACTTTAAAAACAAGTCTGCAAAAAGAACGACTAATTAACTTTTGGAATGCAACTTTCGATTTTAGAAAGACAATCTGTAATATCAGAACATATCTTTATCGTTTTTATAGAACTTTTTGCAAAATCTATAAAAGTCATTTCATTCCCGGCGTAATGGGCTTCTTCGATGACTTTTTTACCGTCGGTCATCAAAAACATCAATTTAGTACCTTCAAAGAAGAAGAAAATATCAGGATTCAGATACTTAACAAAAAGCTCAGCCGTGTTGCTTAAAGCAAATTCTTTGATTTTATCAATCGTGTCGCGATTCTTGTTTCTTAATTCATCGTTGAAAGCGGTAATTTTTTTATTTGAAAAAACTGTTTCTCTCGAATCGAGAAGGTCTTCTTTAAGTGGAACAAAATTCCACATTGAACGTTTTTTCGAATTAAAAACAAGCCTTTTCGGTTCGTTTGTATAATATTTTTTATTCCCGCTTCCGCTGATGGAGTTTTTGAACTTTCCAAGCTTATAGAATAGACTTCCAAGTATTTTGCCGAAGCCACATTTTATAGCCAAATTTTCTTTGTAAGCCTTTTCGTCAAACATATGTTTTTTGTCCTGCGTAAATTAAAGCAAAAAAGAAGAAAAAGGCCAAAAACGTTTTAAAGCAAGCAACCATTTTTATGTCCGTCCAGTCCGTCCTGTCCGTCCGTCCGTCGTCCGTTCCGGGAGTCTGTCGTCAGACGGGACGGTCGACGAAGACGTCGGAGGACGGACAGACTCTTTTTGGTTAAAAACCGCTTCCATAATTGATGAAGCCAAACTAAGAACGGACATTCGAACTGCCGCGCAAAAAAAAGACCGTTTTTGCATAAACGGTCTTTTATATTCACCTAATCGCACGCGAACGATAAAACGTCATTCGCCAGTTTTTCTTTCTGATGGCCTTCCGATAATGGTTCCAGGCTTAAAAAGTTCGTTGTTGAAAATCGGATTAAAAAAACCATCAACAGACTCATTGCCAAGTTCGTTTTCGTAAGTGAAAATGACGGTGAGACCGGCGCTCTCATAATCCTTTTCCTTTTGAAGCGCGACTTTGTCATAAAAAGGATCGAGTCCCCACCTTCCGAGATGTTCTATATACAGATTCTTTTTGTATCCTTTTTCATCAGGAAAATAATCAGGAAGGCAGAAATCAGGATGGTAAACAATGCTGGTTCCATCGCTTTTTATCAACGTCATCTTTTCCTCATAAATATGTTTTTTGCCGTTCATATCAAGATAATCGTCTATTTCTCTTTCTATTTTGCTCTTGACCTTATGCCCGTCACGACATTTGACGGGGCTTTGATAATCTGCTGAGAGAACAATCGCTTTCGTGCATCCGCTGATTTGGAGAAAAAGCTCCTTTTTGGAAAACTTGACGTAGCAATCGTGGCAAAAATGATGGCCGTGAGTCGTCGGCTTTCCACAAATAAGGCATTTGACCTTGCCGTCGTCGTCTTCGCTTTCATCCCCAAGTCTTATTTCTCTTCCAGCTACGTTCTTGTATTCTTCGCTTTCGTAATCGTTGGCAAAAGCTTCTTTTGTGTCAGCCATGTTGGCTTTGGCAATCTCCTCTTTCTTTTCCTTTGAGGCAAGAACCCAAACGCCTTGTTCGTTTTTGACGACATCGCCGGTTTGAATCATCCTTGAATGCTCGTAGCACAAAGGATATCTTCCTGACGGCTTTCCGCAAATTTGGCAAACGCCTTTTTCTGGTTTCGCCTTTTGCTCCGGTTCTGGAGTTTTTTCCTCTTTCGCGCCTTTTTGCTTCTCATAGCATTCTCTGCAATAAGGAAAATTCCCGTAAGTCGGCTTGCCGCAGATCTTGCATCTTCCCATTTTTCCAATACCCCTTCCGTCATCCTGACGGATTTATTGACAACGATTATACTTCGTGACTGTCGTCCGAAATAAACGGGTCAGTTTCAGCGTATTCTGCGTTTCGTCCGTCCTCGTCCGTCGTCCAGTCAGTCCGGTCAGTCGGTCAGGCCGGTCAGGTCTCGCACGGGACGGGACGGGACGGACGACGGAAAGTACTAACAAATACTAACAAATGCTAACAAAAACGAAAAATACTAACAAATGCTAACAAGTCGTGACATGCTCCCACTACTTAATTCCTACTGGAATTTGAAGTGGGGGCTTCCTGCTTCGACGGAACTTCACGACAAAGAGTTGCCTCTTTGCCGTTGGGAGTTTCTCCACAGGCTTCTATTCCCGAGCGTCCCTCGGTATTGTTTCTCAAAATTCGCAGTCCTTCGTCGCGGATGTTAAGGGCAGCGTTGAGATCCCTGTCGTTATGGCTGCCGCAGATTGGGCAATCCCACTCGCGGATGTTGAGATTCTTGGTTATCGAATCCTTATATCCGCAAACGTGGCACGTCTGCGACGACGCGAAGAAACGCCCGACTTTGACGAAAGCCTTTCTTCTGTCGCTTAGCTTGTATTCGAGCATTCTCCTGAAAGCTCCGTATCCGTTGTCAGACGTCGCTTTTCCAAGCCTCAGGCTTTTTTTCATGGAACGCATATCGATGTCTTCCACGGAAACGACATCGTATCTTTCGGCCAGTTCATGCGATGCCTTGTCGAGAAAATCTTTTCTGCGATCAGCGACGCGAGAAGCTACTCTAGCCGCCTTTATACGGGCTTTTTCATGGTTTTTCGATCCTGGCTTTGTCCTCGACAGACGCTTCTGCTTCTGCTTGAGATTCCATTGGGCCTTCCTGAAATAATGAGGCATGCTCGCCAAAACGCCATCCGACGATATATAAAGACCATCGGATTTATAGTCAAGCCCCACTGCGTTGCGTGAATCCAAAGGCTTGTTTTTGGCGTCTATTTCGAATTCGACACGAATGGACGCAAAGAACCTGCCGTCAACCTCTTCGGACACACACATGGATGTTATTTTGCTTTTGAAAGGCAGAGGCCTGTGATAGACGAATCTGACGTTGCCGATCTTTGGCAGACGAAGATGCTTTTCATCAGCTATCCTGATGTTTTTTCCTACCGCACATATCGTCATGGATTGACGATTTTTCTTGGAAACATAATTTGGCTTTCCTCCAAGATGCATGAAATAACGTTTGACAGCCAATCCGACATGCTTGAGACACTGCTGGAGAGATGTTGACTCAGCGTCCTTAAGAAACGGGAAACTCGCTTTCAACACGATGAGGCTATTAGCCTCGGAATAGTAATCGAACCGATATCCGTCATCGTCTATCTTCGCCAAAACGCCTTCAATCGTTCTGTTAGCCACAAAACGGACGGCGCCGAACATTTTTGTCAGATCCGCTCTTTGGGAGGCGTTCGGATACAGCCGATATTTGTAATATCTGCTCACTATCATAATGAAGTGACCTTCCTGGCTTTTACGTGACCGGCGAAGCGATGGTCTGAGACGCCGTTTCCCTGGCTTTCGATATAACCTTTGATGACGTCTATCGTAGCCCCGCCTGTCGTCAAAAGGCAGAAGCTTCTGCTCCACAGCATCCCTTGCCACAGCATGCTTCGTATCTCAGGGAACTCCTTTTTGAGAAGTCTGCTCGACGCGGACTTGTAAGAGTTTATGAAATGAGTGAGTTCCGACCTCGGCTCGGCAGTGAACATGACATGGATATAGTCCATGTCATGATTCCATTCGACGATCCTGATGCCATAGCTGATTCCGATGTCGGAAAACATCTTTTTGGCAAATTCCGAACGTTCGTCGTCGAAAATCTTTTTTCTGTATTTCGCCACCAATATCAGATGGTAATAGAGAAGGAATACCGAATGGTTATTGGATTGAAGTTCTGTAGTGCTTATAATCATGTTTATATATTAACACTCAATTAACTAAAAACAAGGTTTTGCATAAAAGATCCGTCGTGATTCGTATCCTACCTAGAACGGCGTTCTTGAGATGAGAGTATTCTCACGGTTGTAAGACAAAGACTTATAAAGACTTATAAAGACTTATAAAAGAACGGGGAAGTTATAAAACGCGCCGTCTTCGCTCTTTCGAATCAGACAATCCCAGTCTGAACGGCCGACAAAAAAAGCGCGGATGCGCTTTTTTGTCCTCTCTAAGAGAACCATTACAGGGCTCGCAGGCTTCCCCGCGAACGACGGGCGAATGCACGCCATGACCTTCCGCGCCAGGGAATCAGCCCCACCTCGGGAAGCATCATCATTATAACGGCGATAGCATGGTTCCGCAAGAGAGCCGTTGGCTAATAGAAGTGACTTTGAACGGCTCGCAGGCATTGGCCCCAAGCTCATTGGCTAATGGAGAACGAAAAGAAAGGCACATCCGCGATGGAATGTGCCTAAAATCATCATTTCTCGATTTTATCGAGGTCGAAATTGTTTTCCGTGCTGAACCCGGAGAACACCTTATCAACCTCCGCTTTCATGCCGTTTATTTTGTCGTTTGTCTTGTCTTGTTCTTTCTCCCAGCCGTCTATTTCGCTTTTGAAGTATTTCCTCTCGCTCTCGGACATCCCCTCTCTCGTGCTCAGCTCCTCTTTGGCGTCGCTGATGTTCATATCCAGCCCTTCCATTTTGTCCAGGGCCGCGAGGTATTCGGTCGCCAAGCCGATTTTCTTTTCGATGTCCTCCTTGCTGGCCGATTTGTCCTTCAGCGCTTTCATGGCCGTCTCGATTGAGGCGTTGTCATAGGCTTCGTCATTGTGCACATTGTCGAGAAGATTATTGAAGACCTCCGTAACGAGGCTGATCTCGTATCCGGCCTCGATGTCTTTCCTCACCCGCTGGACATCGGATATCCGAAGAACGCTGTCGCGGCATTCGCATCGGCGGCATATCTCGTCGATCAGCGTATTCCCGCTTTCGTTGAGGCCGGCTCCGCAGGCCTTCGCGTATCGGGCGAGCTCATCGAACACGCGATCTGCCGCGATGACGGAGCTGCCGTTTTCAACGCTGGGTCTCTCCAAGCCGTCGTCGGTCGTCGCCAGCCATTTCGCAACGGCATCCGCTATCAGCCCTTTGTAGGATTCGTCATTGATTTCTGTCTTTTCCATTTCAAGCCTCCATTTTTTGGCTGAGTGGATTATCGCATCGTCGGGCCCCTCAGCCGTGAAACGGCGGGTCGGGAAGCGTTTCCGAAGTTTTTTCTGAGTTGCCAGGTATGACGAAAGCCAATGGAAAAAAGGCTTTGATGGGCTGTTGTGTGGGTCGAGAATCCTTCCATCGCTCGCTCCGGCGGTTTTTGCTTTTCCTTTGCCTTCAGTTTTGCCTTTTCTTCGCCTTTCGTTTTGCTTTTTCTTCGTCTTTTGTTTTGCTTTTTCTTCGTTTTCCGTTCGGAAGAGCCAATCCGGCATCCGTGCACTCGTTTTTGGCCGAATGGGATATTCCAATATACCGTTGCGGGAAGCCGCCTTCGATTCTTCGGGTGGACATCAATGTCTAAGTTTTTGACGCCAATGTCCAGGCTTTCGGACTCGATGTCCAAGTTCTGACGTCAATGTCCGACTTTTCCGAGTCCGATGTCCGACTTTCCGTCGTCCTGACGTCCTGACGTCTTGACGTCCTGCCATCCTGACGTCCTTGTCCGACGTCCCGACCGTCCGACCGACCGTCGGACGGGGAGAAAGCGTGTCCGGACTGGACGGGACTGGACGGACGGACAGAACGGGAGTATGATGATGTCACCTAGAAAGAGGACTTCCCACGGGGGGCCCCGGGCAGTCCCGGCGCCGAAAGGCGCTCTTTTCTTTCGTTGAACGGAAAGACGCTGTTTTCACGATGTTTTCTCTCCGCCGTCAGTTTCGACTGCTGGCAAAAAGAAAACGCGCCGTTTGGCGCGTCTCTTCGGAAAAGTCAGAACTCAGCCTTGTCGAGCATGACTCCGAGAAGCGGGAGCGTGACGACTTCGCCTGCCGCCAAAGAATACCAAGCCGGCGAAACATCGGCGCCCAGAATGACAGCCAAAGCGAACGGGCCGACAAACAGAACGACGATGATCGCGACGTAAGCGACGAGCGCAGCCCCGCCAACGAAAGCAGAAGCAACGTTTTTCATGGAATGCCTCCTTCGCCATCCTTCCGCCGAATCATCCCGAAAATCACGCAGGGAACGGAAGAGAGCAAAGGCCGGCCTCAAGTGAGGTTGTTTATGGTTCGATGTCAGCTTCTTTAATTTCTCCTTGTGTGAAAAACGGAACTTATAGGCAAAGACAATGGCTAAATACGAGAACATTTTACCTTCGTTGAAAGCCTTTCTGCCAAAATGCCGGCAAAGCCAATTTTGCTTTTCGGGCAGGCGTTCGGGTATCGTCGATGAATCGGCGTTTTTACATTGAGCGAAAAGAAGGCTTACCAAAAGAGGATAATTCCTACAATGATCGTCAAGCTCAAAGAAAAAGACATCAACGATGCGGCAGCGCTGCTCACCGATTGCTTCTACGGGGATGGTTTTTACTCCGGAGCCAGCAAAGATGAGCTCAATGCGATGTTTCTGTCAAGTCTCCCTCCTTTCATTGAAAGCGGCCTTTCCGTCGGATGCCGCCTTCAGGGCACGTTGGCCGGGGTCGCCTTGGCGTTTGACTACCAAAAGCTGCGCAGGAAGCACCCCGCCGATTTCCTGAGGATGTTTGAGGCCGAAGACCCCGAGACCCAGGCGAAGGTAGATGAATCGAGGAGAATGCTCGAAGCTGCCATGGGGAACGACGATTTTGTCTACATCCCCATCTTTGCCGTCAGAGAAAGCTCACGCGGGATCGGATTGGCCACGGAACTGATGGCAAGATTCGATGTCTTGGGTGTCAATCTGATAACCGAGGCGTCTTCGCCTTACACCGCCAGAATATGCCGAAAGCTTGGATGGAAAGAAGTCGTGGCTGGGAAGGCATCTGACATCTGGCTGAAAACCGTCGTTCCGCCGGACGGTATTGTGTCTCTTTGAAAAGATGCCAGCAAACGCTGATAAGTTATAAAAGAAATAAAAAGTTATAAAACGGTATTTTCAAGCGTGACAAAAACTAATGTCACGGCCTTTCGACGGCCGATAAGCAGCCGATCAGTGGCTGATGAATGTACATGAGCGTGACGTCCGTCTCTCGGTCTCCTGTCCGTCCGGTCTGACAGGACGTCATCCGCTCGACCTGGTCAGACGTCGACGGACGGACAGTCAAGTCGGACGACGGACGGACGAAAAAGCGCATCGTTTCCGATGCGCTTGGTTTTCTGCTTATCCTTCACTTCTCGTCTTTGTCGTTGCTCTTTTCAGCGGCATTTTCATCTTTACCGCGCATTTTTTCAAGCTTAGCTTCGGCATCAAGTTTTTCTTTCTCCGTCTCTTTGATGTCCGACTCGTTTTTGGCAATCAGGCTTTCCGCGTCTTTTATGTCATATTCGAGACTGGATATTTTTCTCTCCTCATTTTTGTAGGCCTCATCATTTACAGCACATGCGGATTCTTTCTCTTTCGCATCGCTGATTTCGGCTTCGAGCTCGATAATGTGTTTGCTGATGGCGCTGTTTTTGTCTTCGAGAAATTTGATGTAGTCATTGCAGTCATTGATTTTTTCGTAGATATCGCTAACGTCGAAATTGTGCATGGCCTCGGCAGCGGAATTGCCGAGATTTTCAAAAAACTCAGCCTGATTGGCAAATTCATCCACGTAGGCTTCCCTTTCATACGGAACGCCGTCAATCGGAATGAAATCTTTGTTTACGGCGATATAGGCGTTATCGACGCTGAACGTTTCATCACCGTTATCAGTCATTCTGATGCATTCGACGAGGTGATTTGAATTGTTTCCGCCGAACTTGTCAATGATCACATCGGTCATTCCCAGAAAATGTTTGGATTCGAACAGCTCGACGCGGCAGCCGTTGCTCGTTCCGAATTCGATAGCCTGCCTAACTTGAGAAGGCATCCTGCCTTCGCTGACTTCCTTATCGCTTCCGTCCAACATCCTCTCTTTCATTCTTTTCTCCCCCCCGTTAAAGCCTTTTCATGGAGATTTTAGCGTCGAAAAAACCAGCAAGCCCGAAACGGATGCTTTTGTTTGGCTCAGGCTCCAATCAGGAATGATGTTTTCAGGTTCGACATACCCGACCATTGGGTTCCGCTTCCGCCGGGGCCGTATGACGAGATGGCTGTCGATTCGGAGACCGAGAACGTCATATCATCGTTTCCTTCTATGACATCCTGATAGGAAGCGGTCGTTCCGCCACCGATGGGAGTCGCCGTGACGTTCATGATGAGTTTGAGCGAATATCCAAGTTTATTGGTCGAATAATTCCCGTTGACGGCAGTTCCTTTGCCAAAACTGACGGAACTCGACAGATCGCTCGCTGCTTTCGTGCCTTCTGATTTGACTGACAGGCTAAGTGTGGAATGATATTCGGTTAATCCATCGGCCGATTCGCCAAACAACTCTCCCTGAGCCTCCAAGTCGAACGTGATGACTCCTTCCGCCGAAACGCCAACGCCGGCATTGAAACTGATGCCGTCAGACGAATCGACAGCCGCCATGGTTCCAGCTTCAATCGTCGATCCGGACAGAGTCGTCGGCGAAGTGCTGCCTGATAAGCCCATTAAAAAAGACGTTTCCTTGAATTCGGACGACGAATCAGAAAGAACCGAGTATTCTCTTCCAAATGTCGCATTGATCGTCCCAGCCCCGCCGAATAGAAGGCTGTCGCCGCTCTCAGCGTCCGTTCCGTTCAAACCGACGCTCAACGTTTTGATGGCAGCGTCGGAGAATGACATCGTCTCGGAAGCCGAGCTGCCGTCTGGTGAGCTTCCGGACTCATCGCCAGATGCTTCGATGGAAAAATTCATTGCTGGAACGTAAAAACCCATAAGTTCGTCTGTCGAGGTTCCGTCCTCAACGGATGTCTTCCTCGTTTTTCTGAATTTTGTTCTCGTCTGTGAATCTTTTGACATGCAAGCGGAGGCAATGATGTCGCCGGTCACTTTCGTCTTTGAGATGTCGTCGACTTTTCCGTCGCCATCGATATCCCATCCAACGAATGTTTCGCGCCACGTTATCCACGTTCCGTAATACCTGTCCTCATATCTGCTGGCTGGCCCTTCCGGCGCTATTCCTGATAGCAACGTGCCATAAGGAACGGTCGTTTTCTTCATCGTGTCATCGCCATCCTTGAAGGTGACATCATACTGATTGGCCTTTTCCGAGAAAACGGCTGTTTCCGTCAAATCAGACTGAACGTTGCTTAAGGCGCCTTCGTCGCTCCAGCCGGAAAAGGAATAGGAGAATTCGGCTCCGGACTTTCTTTTTGGCTCTGGGCCGTCATAGACGACCTTGGAACCCCTCACGGCTTTTTTGAGCATAAGAAACGATTCGTCCCAGTTCAAAAACCTGACGGTGAATTCCTTTGCCTCGTCAGATGATGTTTCAGACCCATGATTGGAGCTTTGCTCGGACAGCGCTTGGCTAATCCGTTCGCTGCCACCGCTGCATGACGCCAACGCCAGCAAAGCTGAAACCGCGATGATCAATGTTGTTTTCTTCATTTTTGGCTCCTGTTTTAACCAGATAGGATTATACCCGCCCAACCCGACCGAGCATCGCTCCGACAACTACGCTTTGTCGAACGGGAAAAAGCCAGACAAACAGCGGAGAAATTCCACAAAGTTGGAAAACATGACTTTTCGTGGATAAAACAGGTTGGAAAATACAGCTTTTTATGAACAAAACAGGTTGGAAAATACAGCACAAGCCAATAAAAAGTCAGAAAGGATGCCAATAAAGAACTCCTGCTGGTTCTAGGAATATAATCAAGCCATTCGATAGAAAAGGCGTTTGCCTTTTCGAAAATGGGGAAAAAGCTCATGTTCAAAAGACTGAAAGCTAGGCTGAGATGCGTTGCCGCGGCCAAAAGAGTTGGAAGCGACGGAGTCGACAAAATAACCGACGTGTTCGTGGCTGTCGCGAAGGCAATGGCTTCGAAGGAAACGCCGAAAGCCATAGAAGGATTTCCAGGGATGTCAATCGACTCATCGGGAGGCAAGCATTGCTCGCTCATCATCTATGACGCCGTTTCATTCGATGGAAGCAAATGCGACATCGTCACCGGAATGCTGTCGTGTTCGCTCAAACTGGTTGAACGGACGATGCCTGACGTCAGCGACGACGATGCCATGGCTATTCTTGGCGAAATGGCGCTTGAGGTCGCTGAAGGCCTGTCGAAGGAACTGAAGAAAAAGAAGAAAAAGTGCTGACAGCGAAGCAAAAAGAAGGAGCGATGCCCTTCTTTTTTTACTTGCATGAGTGCCTCGTTTTTTCATATAAAAATGATGAAATGCCGATAAAAACTAAGAAATTTTACTTGCACATTACTTGCACATTTCCCCCATTCAGACTTGTTGGGCTGGCTAGACGGCGAACGTTTCGTTTTGGCTTGTATCATCAACTTGTATCATGGCTTGCATCTTGCATCGCCAAAAAAACACACAGGTGATAACGCAAGCACGAAAATGGCCTTACCTCGAAATGATAAGTTAAGAGGATCTTTTTATTAGGAAAGCCAAAAAGAATCCTCTTAAAAGCCGTTTTCGCGTTTTTTTCAAAAAAGCCAGCTCTTATGAGTTGGCTTTCTTTCGTCTCAGATTTTGTTGCCGTTTGAGTCGACGAACATGATGACTTTCGCGTTGTTTTGAAACTGGCCGTTGTCGAGTCCCTTGAACAAGGACTTTGCCAACTCGAAGCCATCCCGATCTGCGCCAGCTTTCGGGAACCATTGGCTTTGTTCCTCATCCCCAGCCATATTGGTATAGCTTCCAATTAAGGGATTTTTTGGAAGCGGGCTGCCGTACGGTGCGAAATCGTAATAAACGGTGTGGGAGAATCCATCAAGTTTGCAGCAGAGCAAACGGGCGTTTTTCCCCATCATCTTCTCGTCGAATTTAGCAACGATGCTTTTCTTATAGGCCTCAAGTTTTTTTTCATCAACAGACATATTTGTTTCTCCTTTTTTTGCTTTTTAAGCTTTTTCCTTATTGATATTTTGGCACATTTTGCGTTCTTATGTGAAAAATGGCAGGCTGTTTTTTCCTTGCCTCAGCAAAGGCGCCTTATAATCGATGGCAATGAAGGGAAACGAGCGTAAAGTATTTATACTGAACAGGCTCACATACGAATGTGACCGTGTTAACGACATCAGTTTTTGGAAGACTCGTATCCTCACGGAGAAAGACATCAGTCCGAATGATGCTGAAATCATTCGGAGAGTGATAAGCGACGAAAAAATAAGGCTTATGGAGGGGGACAATCTTCTATCGCCGTCGGAATACATAGCGAAAGCCGATGCGGCAGCCGAAAAAGCGGACGCGATAAGAGGAAGCGAGCGCAGCGAAGGACTCGCCCCGAGACAAAATTTTCAAGACGCGATTCACGATGCTTACATGACAATGGCGAGAGTATCGAATGATTTTTCAAAAAGCGGCGACAGCGTCGAACTGGCGGACGACCTAGCTCTTGACGCTAACATGGCTATCGAACACGGGGACGGAGTCGACTCAGAAAACGGGAGCGGAGATCCTGAGTCCTACTATAACTATGGAAGGCACAAAGTTCTGATGCATGAGGCGGCAGAAATCAGAAGCGGAATGACTGAAAGCCGAGAATATTATCTCGGTATGGCTGAAGAGGCTGTGAAGACAGCTGAAAATTATGACGAGAAAACCGAGGCTTATGAAGCCGCCAAAAACGGTTGGATTCCAATCGGAAAGGAAGCTGCGCGCAAAATAGCGCTCGGAGCCGCAGAGGGATATCGTGAATGTGCCGAAGCTGTCGCCAAAAAAGAACGAGTCGAGAAAAGCTATGACGAAGGAGAAGCCGCAAATCAGGAAAGGGCTTTCGCTTGATAAAAAAAGAAAAACGCATCTTGAACGATGCGTTTTTTTTATCTGGCGTTCTTCTCTTCCGTTCCGGCCGCAGTGATTCGCTCGACCACGGGAATCAACTCGGGTGGAATCGGCTTCGTCGTACTTTTAGTCTTGAACCCGATGGTTCCGTCGAAAACGGATGTGACCTCAAGGGTCTCGCAATCCTTCGGCGCAGGTTTCCCCCACTCAATGTAAATCTGAGTGAGCGTATATCTGTCGTCTTTCTCGGACAGTGGGCTGAGAACGATCCAATCGTCGCAATCGTCGCTCATGTACCATCCAAGCCTGAACGCTTCGTCTAATGCCTCTTTCAGCTTTTTTTTCTTAGCATTCCATTCTTCGATTGATTTGCTCATTTTCTCAAAACTCATCGCGCTTGGGCGATATTCCTTTCTTCAGATTTATTATCTCACCGTTTCAAATCATTAGAAAGCAATGGCCCCTAAAAATCGCCGTTTTTGAGAAAGAGGGAGGAATCAAGCGGATAATGTAATGGAAGAAAGGAAAGACCACCGTCATCGAGCGATGGAAAAAACATGGAAAAACAGCATTTCGTTCTATTGATCATCTACGACCACAATCAAGGCGACCCAGACATTCTCGCAATCGACTTCGATGCACGAAAATATTCGTTCACCGACGATAAGAGAATCAGAGACGTCAAATTGGCGGCCGGCAATCGGACGTCGACCATCTACGTCGACAACAAGCTTGACATCCAACCCGTCATCCGTAATCTCAAAGAGGACGGATTCATCAAAGCAAAGTAAAAAAAGCGCCAATCAACGGCGCTTTTTTGTTTGTGCGAATAGTTTCGCTGAACAGTTTGAACACTTTTTTGAACAGTTCTGACGGCGGAGATAATCGCGCTAACCCGTTTTTTAAATGACTTAGCGCGAAAACGTCGGAGTGGAACCGTTTTTGGTTCATAAATTAAAAATGGTTCTTATTTCCTGTTTCCGGCGACCGGAAGCAACTCTTTGTTCTCGTAGACGTTGCCGATGACTTCGAGAAGCTCACAAGACGAGTCGGACAATTCCATGACGAACCCGCCCTCCATAAGAAAGAACCAATGGAGATTTTTATAGGCTATCTGACCGACGCTTTCCTGGAAGCGGCAGATATCCCATTCGAATATCTCCTTTCCGTTCCTGTCTTTCCTTCCCGTCGATTCCATAAGAATCCCGTCGTCGTTTTGAAACTCTTTGTCGTATCCATAGCACTCAAAAGCCTGCTTGTCGGTTCTCTGATTGGGCGGATAGACGCAAAAGACATCGGCCATGACTTTTTCCTTCTTCAGCCAAGCCCTGCACCTCTCCATTTTCCGTTCCCTCCGTTTCGCTCCCATCATTCTACCCCATGCCAGGCCTTTCGAAAGCGCGAGTCCGAAAAAGGTAAAATCGGCAGCAATGGACACGCTGCTCAAGTGGATAGGAAGCAAAAGAAACACGGCTGAAACGATTGTCTCTTTCTTTCCTTCGGAATTCAACCGATATTTCGAGCCGTTTTTCGGCGGGGGCGCTGTTTTCTGCGAATTGCATCTGAAAGAATCTGAGCACAGGCATTCAGAGGATTTTGTCAGCGACGCCCTTCCGTTTTTGATGGGGGTGTACAGGCTTGCGAAAGAGAACCCTGGGGACTTGAAGAAAAGATACGCCGACGAAATAGAACTTTATCTGACGAATCCGGATTCCGAATACGACGCGCTGAGAGAGCGATTCCGCAAAACGAAAGATCCGGCGGACTTCGCCGTTTTGACGAGGCTGTGCTATGGCGGAATAATCCGCTTCAGAAAATCGGACGGGTATATGAGCACTCCGCGAGGGCCGCACTCTCCGATTTCCGCCGATGCTTTTGCGAGAAGGGTCAATGAGTGGGGATCGATGCTATCCAACGCCAACGTCGGGTGCTCAGATTTCTCGGAAGTGATGCTTTCAGCCAAGATTGGCGATGTCGTGTATTGCGACCCTCCCTATCCGGGAAGCCAAAGCATCGTTTACGGAGCGCAAAGTTTCGACATCGCAAGGCTATGGGATTCCGTCGCCTCCGCGAAGGCGAGAGGCGCGAAAGTTGCCGTCTCCGTCGGATGGAAGAGGGAGAACGGATTGAAAGACGTCGCTCCAGCGATACCGGACGGCATATTCGCCAGAAAAGTGGCCGTCGGGTGCGGAAAGTCGATGATCGAAAGAATGAATGGCCGCGGAAGCCAAAAGATAGCCGAAAACGTCGATGATCTTCTTCTTTTAACTTGGCAAAAGTAAAAAGTATCATGTGTTACTTTTTGTTTTTTTGGCATCGTTTTAATTCTGCCTTTTGCTTTTAAGATCCCCTCAAACTCAAAAAACGAAAAACAGCCGACAAAACGTTTTTTTGCAACATTCAGCTTCGAAAACGCCATTTCGTTGCGCGTTTTCTGTTTTTCGCTGAGTTTTCGCAACTTTTCGCTTTTTAAAAAACAGTCTCTTTTAAAAAAAAGAAAAACAGGCATCGCTGTTGCAACGCCCGTTTCTCTTCGGCGCACGTTCTCTCTTAGCGTCTCTGTCGCGCGGCATCACGCGCTATGTAGGTTTTTTCAAACCATGAGAATCATACCATTTTCCACCTTTCAGCAAAAGTGGAATTTTTAGTGGAAAACGGAACGGTGCCGTTGTATCATCGTTGATGATGTATGCACAAGGGAAAATAGCCGCCTATCTCATCCGGGAGATGGACTATAAGAAAGAAGGCCTGCCGAAATACGGATTCTATGGAGAAGGTGAGCTCGGCGAGATCGCTTTGACCGAGGAGAACGCCGTCGCCATAGCGAGCGAAAAAGCCAAGGTGACCGCGAGGAGCGGCCTCGGAAGACGGACGATGACCTACGTCATCCCGCTTTTGGAAAGCTATGACAGCAACGAGTTTTATTCCTACAGGCCGGAGAAAGGAAACCTCATCTTTGGCGAGCCCATCGCCATGATCGACTCCGACACGCTGAAAGACGTCGGCGAGAAATTCGTCATCATCCTCTATGGCGAAAGCCGAGGGTACCATGACGCCAAAGCGACCGGCTGGGGAAGATACGCTGAGGCAAAATACGAATATCCAGCCGGTTTTTACACGGGAAAAACGACGATAGGAAAGAAAGGGTTTCCCATTCCCAGCACGACGCGCGAGCTCTCGGAAGCCAAGACCTACGAAAGCCTGGACTCCGCGTCGAGCGAGAAGAAATTCGGATGGGAGGACGATGTCTGGGGCGATCTCGTCGGAGCCGAATTCACCGTTCAGACGAAAAACGACGAGTCGAAGGACTGGCTCGATCGAAGATTCCCCCTTCCGAGAAAGGGATTCACGCAGAAAACAAGGCTCATCGTCTATCAGAAATACGATGGGCATTGCGCCTATTGCGGGCGGAAGATACCGCTGACGTCGATGCAGGTCGACCATCTTGCCTCCTACATGGAGAACAAAGGGACGAACGATCTGAGCAACCTCATGCCCGCCTGCCCGGACTGCAACCGGGTCAAAGGGAGCAGCACGCTCGAAGGCTTCAGAAAACTGCTGATCGATGAGCCAAGGGTTCTCGAAACATCTCAGAATTACGATGCCTACAAAATGTCGAAGGCCTATGGGCTGATCAAAAGAGTCTACAAGACGGTCGTGTTCTACTTCGAGACGCACGGCGAAAACAAGCAAGGAGATTGAGTTTCCATGAAAACGAAACTGATGAGGCTGAGGGACGTCCTTCGAGTCGTCGGAAGCGGCGCTTGCGTTGAAATCGTCGAAAAGAAAACCGTAAAAGGCGAATTGGCGAAAAACAAGGTCTTCTCCGGAAGATGCGAAGACGCCCAATCCTCGCGCCGCCAAGACGTCGACCCCTATCTCGACAGGGAGGTCAACATGATCTATTCCTTCGCCGACGACAAAGGCGTCTCTTGGATGAGAATCGTCATTTACTGAAAAGGAAACCGCTCTGCGGAGAAAATGGAAAAAGCCAAGGAAAAGAAAATCAAAACGCTTCTGCTCATGAGCGAAAACGGAGAAAGCCTCATCCGCTTCGAATGCGAATGCAACGAGGCAAGCCGTCATTTCATGTTTTACGGCGCTTACGTCGATGTCGACATCGATGACACTTTGGCGTGGACGAGGTTCAAGGGCCTCGATGAGCTCAAGGAATACGGCAAGGGCAAGGATCTGTATTTCTACCGCCTCGAGAGCATCAAGCCCGTCGATCCGTTTCCCGCGTCTGAGCTTTACGAAGACAGGAACTGCTCCAAGCCGCTGACCGCCATGCCGAAAACCTATCGGTTCGCATACGAAAGGAAGAACGTGTGGGACTGCCGGAGGTGGGCCAACCAGCCCAAGGACATCGTCGATTCCTGCCTGTGCGACGGAAGCCACTACTACCGAATCGAAAGAATTCTCGTTTTCTCCGTCAAGTCTCTCTCATCCGATGACATCGTCGCTGGCAAAAAAGACGTGGAAGTCATTCCGTGGAAGATACGCGGGGCGGGAATCTTGTACAGCTGAGCCAAAAGCTTTTTGCATGCTTTTGTATGCTTTATGGCGTTTGACGGACCATAAAGCATATTTTCATATACTTTTTCCGCAGGCGTTTTATCTCCAGTAACTGCATTTGAAATGGAGTTTCTGGAGCAAATTTATCATAGTGAAGTCAGTGAAGTCAGTAGTGAAGTGATAGTGTAGTCCGACTCCATTTCAACTTCATTTTGGCTTAGCGATTGAAAAAACGCTGGTTTTGCTGTTTAATGTTTTCAAGCAGAAAGAGGAAAGAAAAATGACCAAAGGAGCTGAGAAAGCGTTGAAGGAAAAGGATTTCGACGTCAGGGTGTGGCGTGAGGATGAGAAAAGGATGTTCTTCCCGGAGTCCATCACCTTCGGGACGAAAAGGGACGGGACGCACGGTGTCATCGCTATTTCAGATCAGGACGGGAGACTGACGAATCCAGATGTTTGCGTAATTATGAGATCGACGGGGAAAAAGGACTCAAACGGCAGAAAGATATGGGAGGGCGACGTTGCCTATGAAGGCTGCAATGGGTTCGTTCGCGAAGTTGTGTGGGACGCTGAAAAATGCACATACATTCTCAATGGACTTGATGAGTATGGCATCGATTCTGCCTCAACCGATTGGGAGGTCATAGGCAACGCCTATGAGGATCCTGATTTGGCGCTGGAAGGCATGAGCCCCGCCGGATGGTCTCCTGAGAATGCTGGGCTCATCGATGGGGAAACCAGGCAACTGAAGCCAAGGGATGGAAAACCGCACCTGGGCGATTCACCGATTCCGGAGACAAAGGAAACGCGGCCATCGCTTGAAGAGATCAAAGTCAGGATAAGGAAAGACATGGATGCGAAGATAGCGGAGCAATCGAAATACCCAGAGGGTAGCTATGAGCGCAATCTCGGCTACATCGAGGCTTGCGATGAATGCCTCGTCTTGCTGAGCCAAATCAAAAAGACCGAGGATTGACCATCCGTCGTCTTGTCAAGTCAGACCATGACCGTCAGACGGCGGGATGGAAGACGGACTATGACGGTCTACCGACATATCGAACGGACGGACGACGGGACGTCGTCTTTCTGTTTTAGCAAGAAAAGCCGCGTGACACGAGCCCTTTGCCGAACATTGGCGGAAACGTCAAGACAAGACAGGCCTCACTTTTCTTGTTGAAAGAAAACGAAAAGCATGGGATAATTTTCAAAGAGGAAAAAATGAAGAAAAAAATAGGCGAATGCACGAAAGAGGAACTGCAAAAAGTCATCGACAATCCGCATAACGGGACGAAATCATACATGGCTTATGCCGTTATGACGTTCGGCAAGAAAAACACAAGCAAGAAAATACTCGATCTCGAAGTGGAAATCTGAGAGAAGAAAAAAACAAATTTTCTTGAATTTTCTTCAAACTTTCAAGTTTTTAATATTTTTTCATTGTTCAAAAATCAATAGAACAATTCAATCAAAAGCAGTCGATTCAATACTTGATTGTAAAGCTTTTAAGTTAGGAAATATCACCGTTTTTGTCCGTCCTGACCGACCAGACATTCAGCCTGCCCGTCATGTCAGACGGACGAAAAAAGCGACCCATCAGGGTCGCTTCGTCAGACGGTCAGACGGTCAGGCCGTAGGCAGCCGCATAGACGGACAGGGCTCGGTCGGCATCCCACTTGAGACGGTAGGCATATTCGCCGACGTCGAACGCGAAGTCAATCTCTTCCGCGAGCTTCGCTTTCTCGGCGGGCCGCTCGGCTAAGACGAGCTTCATGTCGGCTTGGCTGGCGTCAAAGACGGCTTTTCCGTCTTTGTCGTTGCTCGCTTCGCTGAACGCCCGTCCATAAGCGATGAACTTTCGCGCGGTTCTGGCATCCAATTTCGTTTCCATGTTCTTCGATGCGCATCGTTTCAGACGATGTTTTTTCCTTTCAGCGATGATTATCGCGCCAATTGAAATAAAACGGAAGAAACGGCCAAAAAGACGGCATTATGCTTGCGGCCATTTTTTCGTTCGGAATTCTTGATGCGAAAGCGGAATGGAAAAATCAGCGCAGATCAGCTTTTGATGACATCGCCGTTTTTGATCATGTCGAACAAAACGTTTCCGCATCCGGCATAACTGTCATCGAAAGTCCCATCCGAGGCAGCGAATGACATTTGGCTTCCGCCATAACTCGAATTTTTGACATATCTTGCGTTGAACCCGTCGAATTTGTGAAATTGGAATCCGTATTTCTTCGCGAAATCCGGTATTTTTATCTGCGCTTCATTGACTTTGAGCATCATTGGCCTCCATTGGCTTTCCCGTCGCTATGGACATTATCCCATCTTCCAAACGCTTCGGCAACCTCTTTTAAGGCTTCGCGTCGGCCGATTGACTTCCGCTTCGGCTAAACCTATGATTTTCTGTGACGAAAAGGAGGGCGAATCAATGACGAAAAACGAATTTATGGCGCTGCCGATTGGGGCGGCGATTGTGATATGGGGCGTCCCCGCCATTCTCAAATCGGCTCCGAGGCGCGACGGAAACCATCTGTCGGCGGATGCGCTTTGGCAGCCGGAACCAGGCGATTCGCATCCGATGAGGCCAATCATCATCAATCTTCCGAACGATGATGCGATCCTCGCCAAAGCGACAAGGGTGAAGGGGTTTGAAGCCAACGAAATAGGAGAGAGAATGATCGCGGAGGCCTCCGCCTTTTCATCGGAGTTGATAAAAGGGGCTTTTAAGGAAAAAGACAGCGAATCGGATCTGCTTCTTCGGGAGATAAGGAAAACGAACGCGGCCAAAAAGAAAACAAGAGACGCATTCTTCGAAGCAAAATACGGGAAGGCGAAAAAATGAGCGAATCAATCAAAAAAGCGACAAGAGCTGAACGAGGGCCGACCGACCGAGAAGTGACGGCTTTCCTCGCGTCCGTCCGTCCTGACGTCGTCCGTCCGACGTCCGTCCCGACCAAGTCCGGTCAGACGGTCGGCTACGCTCTGGACGTCTCGTCGGACGGCGTCCTCTTCGCGACGGACAGGGACGGTCGGACGGGACCCTTGACAAAAACAAAACGAGGGATATAATAGTCGAGCAAATTTCAAAAAGCGGGTTTCACTCGCTGGACTAAAAAGGAAGCATCTGCCGAATTCATGCCTGTTGGATTTTGCAATCAACGCACTAGAAGCACGTTAAGAAGGTTCAGTAGCCCTGCGTGCGTTCCGGCCTAGCCTCTAACAAGAGGTTGCGCGTCGTCCGAGGAACGAGACCGATGGGTTTCGCGACACGGATTCCGATCCTTCGTGAGAAGGGGAGGTAGGGGCCATCAAAAAGGCTCTGACGTCGGTCGAAAGCGTTCTAGTTGGCGTTTCTCTCAAGTTCGGATACAATCCGGTTCCAATAAGCGCTATGGGCTTCGGCTCATAGACGCGCGAGGCAAGTGGTCAGCAGCCACGGAAGCTTGCGCAGGGCTATAGGAACTCCGACTCGACCCTCCCGCGAAAGCAGGATATAAGGATTGACATCCGCCGAGTAGCGTAACGTCGGTCATCGCCTCCCGTTGAAGGAGACAAACCCGAATTGGTTTACACTGAAACCACGTGAAAGGTGCTGGCTCATCCAGCTGCGCATTCAGCCCCGTAAGGAGTTGCTTCGGAAGTCTCGCCCAGCTAGCGAAACTCAGCCCGAGGTAGGCGCATTGACGAAGAGAGAGAAGCAGCTCAGCGAGTATCCTGATCCACCCTGTGAGGGGTGCTAAGGGACTTGCGTTGAACGGGAAGACGCGGAAAACCGCGTCTTTTTTTGTTGAAAAGAAACTTGCCATGGCGGATAATCTAATAAGGAGACAAACCAATGGAAAAATTCAGCGAAGAGCAAGAAAGGCTGCTCAAAGAAGCGGGATACGAGCACAGAACCGAAAGCGGGTACGGCATCGACTATTTCATCAAGAAAACCGAATTGGCGTGGATGCAATTCAGTCACGATGGCAGGAACTCATTCAAAATCGCCGTGGAAGAGATTGGCAAAGTTGGCCAGATCAACGATCTGAAAAAAGAATACCTCGAATTTTCGAAGCTAAGAAAGGCATTTTTCGACGCCGAGGAAAAAGAGGATGGGAAACTCAGATCGTGGAAGGGGTTCGTCGTCGTTTGCAAAATGACGTGGGCTGATGGTTCGCCAGCCGTCACTGGGGACGACACGAAAGGGTCAGAGCATCTTCTTTATGCGACTCCGATGTCCAGGGGAGATATGAAGTCATTCAGGCTCGTCGGCGTCAGATTCGCCAGCGAGGTGCTCATGACGAAGGCTGAGGCTGAAAGAGTCAAAAGCCTCGTCGGATGCCTTTATTCAGTCAACACGGATGGCGGAAGGACGCTCTCCTATTCTCTGAGGGAAGCGATCGCCTGGGGCGCGACGTGGAAATTCGTCGAGGAGATGACGGACTCCGATTATGCGGAGGCAGGAATCGCAAAGCCGAAGGAGTGAAAGCCAAACGAAAAGAGCCGGTTTTCGCCGGCTCTTTTTTTGTTTCGGTCAGTTCGCGCCAAGGAAGTCTGCTATCTCGAACTTCCCGATCTTCACGTCCGTTATCGTTTTCTTGCCATAATCACCGGAAAGGACGAACATCGTCGGTGTCCCATAGATGACGATCTGGCTCGGGTCGGTCGCCCCAATCGTTTTCTCCCTGCATTCGGCAGCCGACGTCACTGTTTTGATCCCTTGCCCAGTGATGTCGAGAAGATAAAGCTCGGTTTTGCCGCTTTTTTCATATGACAGCACCGTCTGTTTCACACTTTGGCAGCTTGAGCATGTTTCTGAATAGACATAGACGAAATACTGGCTTTGAAGACCGAGGAAAACGAGGGAAACCCCTATCTTATTGTCTGCGAAATCCGAGTAATCGTAAGACGTTTCCTTTGCGCATGAGGCTAGTAGAAGCGCCGGCGCCGAGGCAATGAGCGCTATCTTTCTTGCATGAACCATCGTTTAAAATCTCCTTTGGTCTTATCCCATGGAATTATATTTCTGAAAAAGCGACAAAGCAACAGCCTTTTTGTTTTTCATAGCGATACAAGTCGCCATTTTCCGAAGAAAAAGGCGCCCCGTTTCCGGAAGCACCGTTTCAACTGCTATAGCAGCTGTGAACGGAATCATTATAGCCGAAAGGGTTCTCAGTGTCAATGAAGCCAGCAAAAACAGACTGACCCCGTTTCTTCAAGGCAGCGGCTTGAGAGCCGTAGAATGTCACCGATAAAGCCGAATGTGGCAAGAGGGCAAAAAATGAAAGGCGAGAAATGGCTTAGCGAACTTCGGACTATGGCAAAAGACGGTCGAGAAGGCGAGGCGTTGGAGACGATCGGGAACCTCATTGGATTTCTCAGAGAATACAAAAGCGGGTTCAATGATCCAATCGGGGGCCGCGGAACCGATGAAAACGGGAACGCAATCGCTGACTTTGGCCCCATTCACGTCAAAGTGTTCCAGGCTGGAGGAACCGCAAGATGGCAGAGGGTGGATCTGACGGACGGGGAGGAGCATTGGGGCACGCCAGACGTTTCCGCCATGCTCATATCCGGTTCGGGAAACGGGCTCGACAGCGGCAAAATGTACGTCAAGCTCATCGATAACGTCTCCGGTGCTGATATCGTCAGTGGGAAACTGACGCCGGAGGAGGTCAACCAAGTCCTTAGAATCGGCATCGATCCGCAGAAGGCTCACGATTACTCCGAAGGCAAGTTCATAAAAGACACACTTGAAAGAATCGTCGGAGACGGAAGCAACAACATCGCAGACATTATGGAAGCCGCCCTTAGCTACGACCCAGACCTCACGGCATTCCTGAACTCAGGCGACGGCTCGCACGAATCAGGCCCAATCGAGTTCGAGATAAAAGGTGACAGGCTAAAAGTCTTCATTCCGAGTGAGAAAGGCGGAAAAACGCTGTTCGTAGCGAGAAACTACGACGGGATATTCGACATCGAGAACGCAAGCAGGGGCATATACGAGCCAAGCGAAGATTCACGCGATTACCTCATTGAGGGAAAAGTCGACGGATTCGACGTCCCAGGAGAGAAAAAGCTGGCCTGCGGATCGAGCGACACCGATTATTCCGAACCGCTTTCCGGGGACGATCCCGACGACGACTGACGCCAGAGGCGCCGATGGCGGAAGCCACGGCGTCTTTTTCTTCGCTTTTTTAACCTTGACGAAAAAAGAAGCACTCAGGTAAGATAGAACCATCAGACGATGACGGCACGGAGCGATCTGTGGGCATCGGTCGGGACGTCCGTCCCGACGACTGACCGCTTGGGGCAATCCCAAGCGGTTTTTCGTCCGTCGTCCGTCCTGACCAGTCTGTCCGGTCGGTCGGCATGGCGTCGGACGGACATGGACGGACGGTCTTGACCGACGGCGCATCGGAAGGCATGTTTTTTATGGAATCTTTTTACATTGGTTCGGTAAAGGAATTACATCAAAGACGGAAAATGTTTGCTAAAAAATTCAAACTTTTCAAAAAAGAGCCGTGCCTTCTTATTTTTTTGGCAACAAGCAAGTTTAACTTAGACATATCGTTTGACAAACCGACAAGTTTTTAGACAAATCAAACATATCTTTAGACAAATAAGACACGCTGCAGACAAAGACCAATTGTTTTTTGGTCTGGCGAAAAAAGTATTTTGACGCAAGGAGCCATCGGAACCATCAACTTTTCTTGCACTTCGTTTGCACTTCTTTAGCTTGAAACATTTGGGCTCAAATGCCAAACGCTATGATTGAAGATATTGAAAAATGAGGCGTGACATCCAATAATTGAATAATCCAAAAAGGAGAAAGTTTGAATGAGTAATTGGACGCATGTCGTTGGTGTCATAAGGCTGGAAGGGTGCAGGCTTGATTACGATCCCCCGTTCATCGGAGCCATCTGGGGCGGCGAAAAAGGCGTGTGCCTGTCGAAGAAAGAGCACATCCGCAAATGGATTGCAGAGCATATATCCTCCATTCCGCAAGGCGAAAGTCCAATCAGTTGGAACTATTCGGAGAACACGGAATCAGACAGTTCATCAGCATTCAGCGACCCTCGCGGCCTTCCCAATGATGTGGCGAAGCTTTTTAACGATTTCACGAAAAATAGCGAAGATGCTGATAAAAGCGGAAGAAGCAGCTGGATAAGCGTCATAGACCGCGGAGCGATATCGCTCTATGGAGACCTTCGCTGGGTCACCGCCGATGAATTTCAGGACGGGCTAAGAAAATTCATCGCCGATTTGGAGAAGGAATTCAGCATCAGAATGGCTGATGTCACTTGGTATGACGATTACGAGAACATGGCATCAGGAGAGACCAGAAGGCTTTTCACCAACGATTTCGATTACGACGACAAAACAAAGAGGACAAAAATGAATTGGCTTATCGAAAACGTGAATCAGAAAAGCTTGAAAGCGTTCAGCGTTTCGAATTCAGAAAAGAAAGCGTCCGAATAAGCGAGCCAGCCTTGACAAAAAACGGCCAGGTTGTTTATGACCTTAGTAATCATCTTAACTGCCATCGTATTCTTCGCTCTTCACATCTCTTTGACTTTGGCTGGCGTTGCCATCACCTTCAGGATCAACAAAATCGAAGAATCGAAGGAGTTAGCCAAGCCGGCTCGGCAGGACTAAAAAAAGAAGAGACCATTTGGTCTCTTTTTTATTTATTTCAACGGCGCTGAATAAGCCAAACTATAACCCCGCCATTTTTTGAAAGCTGTTTTCGCCATTAGGAAAGCATGTGAGCGAAAATAAGGGCAATGGAAAAAGAAAAAATAACATATTCGCTATCTTTGGCTAGAGTCGGGAATTACATGGTCGATTCGTATGGAGAGCAGAAGAACATCGACGAGATAACGAATGGGACGCTTCATGTTGCATTCGTCATCAAGGCCGCGATACCGGAACTTGGCGGTTGCGTCGAGGTTTTTGTTCCAACGACGACGACACCGAATCCAGACGTCATCACTTATGGCGAAGGCGTTCCGGCGCTGAATGAGAAAACGATATACGTCACAAAGCAATCGATTGCCGTTTTCAACACATTCGATGAGTACAAAACCAGCCTTGAGCAAAGAGTGAAGAAACTCAGAGCGATCTTGGAAAAAGACGGCATCGTCGAGGCAAAAGCGGAAGAACTCGTGAAAGACTATGAGCTCGGCCGCACCGTGGTGAAAGAAGAAAGTGGCCCGCTCAGTCAAAACCTGGCCATAACCATTGAGATGATGAAAGAGGTGTCGGGAGCTCCTCATATAACGGGAAAATCGATTGAAAACGACAGAACGGACGGGACGACGGAAGGATTGGCGCCGCTAGCGCGCGATTTCGCCCGCGCTCTTCTCCACGATGCGTTCAGCAAAGACGGGAAGGTAATTCCGGTGCTGGAAAGCAAAATAAGCGAATGCGAGAAGCTTGGCGAAGTGCGCTCGATCAATAAGATAAACGATTACATATCAAGGCTCGTCGGAAACGAAATCGAAGCCGGCATCGAAGTCAACGAAGCCGCCGACAAACTCGTCGAAGAGCGTGAAAAAGACGACAATCCAGACTCACTTGAGGAGGTCAAGGTGAGATTCGGCGAATCGCCAGACGTCGCGTATCTCATTGAGACGGAAGCCAAGGAGGACGACACCGAGCACAAGAAAAAAGAAGGGGAGAAAAACGAAAAAGACGATAAGACCGAAAATGACGAAATAAGCGATAAGCCTGATGATTTGGACAATGACAAGAAAGACGATTAAAAAAAGTCTGATAGATGACGGCCGTTTCAGAGCGCTGTATAATGATGGCGTCTAAAAAGAAAGGAGCTTAAAGCTCAAATGCAGAAAAAAGAAAAACTTTGGTGTGTGAAGATCTCAAAAACGGTTTACCTAAACGTCTCGGTAACGGCTCCAGATGCCGAAAAAGCCGTTGAAGCCGCTCAGGAACAGTGCCCATCCTATGCTAGGGAAACCTACTATCCGGACGGGTTCCGCGACGAAACGGCGCCGAAAGCGTCGGATCCGAAGGAAGTAACGAACCCGACAGGATACGAAGACGTCCACATCGCTTGGACTGACAAAAAAGACAAGTGAGTCAGTGAAAAGAACCGCTTAGGCGGTTCTTTTTTTGCAAAAAAAAGCGCCGCCCCTGTCGGAGCGGTTTTGACGGATGGGGACATTATGGCATGTCGTCGTCCGTCCGTCAATGTCGACCGTCAGACGGACCAGACTGTCCGACCAGACGCGCGGAACTGGATGGACGGACAAAAAAGGAGGGGACAAACCCCTCCTTTTTGTCAGACATGACCGTCAGCGGATCGGATAGCCCTTCCCGTCGATATACGAGTAGAGCTTCGAGCCAGACGCGTAATCGCCGTGCTTGATGCCATCAAACATCCGGATGGCATCGTTCAGCATTTTCTTGGCGTCGCCAAGGCACGCTTTGTTTCCGCGCAGATTGCGTTCCATGGTTTCGTCTTCGGAAAAGGCGAACATATACCCATGCTTTCCCTGAAGCGGAAGCGGAATGTCTCCGTTCTTTCCGTTGTCATAGCAGAAAACGTGGTATTTCGGGCCGAGAACGACGAAGAGAAGCCTTTCCCCATCAGTCATATGAGCCTGATAGAAACGCTTTTTTATCGTAAATGCCAATTCTTCCATTTTTTTTGCAAAGCGTCTTGCGGCGCGATCTTTTTTCCTTTCGATGACATTTTACCCCCAAAGAGAAGAGAGACCGGCTTTTCGGCCAATCGCGCCTGTTGTATAATTCAAGTCAATGACAAAGAAAAAACTAATCGCTGGAGCAATCGCTTCGGCCGCGATTGTGCTGACGTTGGCTGGCTGCGGGAAAGCAAGCCAATCTTCGAATGAAAGCGAATCGCTGTCTTCGTCTTCGTTTTTGTCTTCATCGTCTTCGACGGAACAGTCATCCAGCGGGTCTTCCGCCTCGGAAATGATGGCGCCGAAAGCATCAGTCAAGTCAGAAACATGGCTTAAATATGACGTTACGGTAGAAAACGACAATGGATTTGACGTGACGCTCAAATGCAAAACGCCGATGGGCGAAATCATGTCCCCATCGACCGTCAAAGCGAACTTATCGATTGATGTGACGTTCGGCCATTTCGACAAAAGCCAGGGAACGTTCTCGTGCTATTTCGTCCAGAATGAGGAGGTGTCGACAACGACGACACTAACAGTGAGCGCAGCCAGTCCATTCGATATAGCGATTTCGGACGGAACGAGCGGGGTCTGGGTCGGAGGGACGTTTGAGATGACGTTTGACCTCGGATCAAACGCTTCGGGCGGAACGATAAACGACGAATTCTACAAAAGCGGGAACGTCTCAGTCCAATATGCCTGGGGGGACACCGAAAACTGCGAGAAAAGCGGATACGACACGCTGAAAGTGTCGAATGATTTCTATCCCAATACGACACAGGACGGGAAAATGGAAAGCAAGCATCAGGCGCTGTTTCGAGCGAGTGAAGAAGGAACGTATTTCCTGAGGGCGGACGTCATCGATGCGGAAACCGGAAAGGAATCCGGATGGAAAACGATTCACCAAGCGACAGCCAGCAAGCCTGGAGCGCCGAAAATCAATGTCAAGACGGAGATGAAAAACACTCAGGGTGACGAAAACGCCGGAGAATTCGCCTTTTACCCCAAGGCGACCATAACGATGGAGACATCAGCCGACATCGGCGGAACTATTTATTTCGCCGAAAGCAGCACCGACAGCATGCCGGCTGACTCGGAATTCGAAAAATACGATCCAGAAAAGGAAATGTCATACGTCAATCTGAATCAGGGGAAGACGATGCAAAGATACGTTTTCGCCTATTCAGTGGGAGTCAGCACGACGTCGGAAAGGCAAAAATGCACAATATCCCTTTGCGCTCCGATTGATCATCCGGCTCTGACGGGGAGCGCCAAATCGAACCAAGTCGCGTTCGGTGAGAACTCAATCAGGCAAAATTGGACGAACGAATCGACCGAAACGGTCAATATGACGATGGCGGTCATGACGGCGCAGGTGTCGACGTCCAACAGTGGAACGACGATCAGCCCTTATCAAACACGGAAAAGAGCTTTCGCGTCCATCCCGGCCGGCCTGGCCATCGAATGGAAGCGCGTCGGATTAAACTCAGGCTTATTCAAAGAAACTTTCAACAATTTGGTGGGATACGTGTTCTGCCAAATATCGCTCGCGTCAGAACCAGACAAGCATTCGGCGTGGTTTATGGGAACCGCCGGGCTCGACAACAATAAACTCCAGGAATCGCACCCTCTCATCCCGTCGGACAGCAATAATCAGGCTGTGCTGGCCGCTTTAAGCACAGCGGAATACGACGCGTAAAAAAAGAGCGGCGCATGGCTGCTCTTTTTTCTATTTGATAGGGAAGGAGTCGACGTCTTTGGCTCGGAATGTTTTGTACCCTCCGCCGATGTCATGGCCTCTGCCAACGCACCACTTGGCGAATGCGTCGTTTTTTGAAAGCTCCGCGGCAACGGCTTCAAGTTCGGCTTTCTCCTCCGCGTCAGTCTTTCGTTCGGCCGTCGTGGCGAATATGCCGGAGTAAACGCAATCGCCTGGCCTGACAAGAAGGAATGATATTCTGGCGCAATCGGCGGGCACGTAGTTCTTGATGACGAGTTTCCACCGTCCCATTTTAGCAAGCCCTTGGCTCCGGCCATATCCCCACATCGGAGTTTTGGCGTCGGAATCCCTCTTGGAAAGGTCGGACGAGAAACGCGATATGAACGCCGACAGGAGCGGCCGCTCGGCGATCTCGGCTTCGGAAAAAACCCTGACGCCATCATTTTCAAAAACGTATGGGAAGACGGCAGCCTTTTCGGAATCAGGGCTGCCTATTCTGGCCCCTTTGACGCAGCGTCTCACGGAGTCGGCCTCGATTCGAAAAATCTCGTTTTTGGCTTTTGAATTTTTGAAACGCGTGACTTTTCCGTCCGTTCCAACCGCTTTGCCGATGAAAACGGAGTCGCAGTTGGTGACAACGCCATATTGTGTTTTAACTATTTTCCCTAAAAAATTATTTGCATCGGATGTGACTTGCGAATCTCTTCCCAACGTCCAGACGGAATCGCTGTCAGGGATAAAAATCGTCGGAGCCCCTTTTCTGATGACTTTCCCATTTTGGAAAACGGCTTCAGAAACGGATATTCCTTTTTCTTTTTTGGCTAGATCTATTTTGGTTATGCAGACATAAGTCCCAACTTCGCCGAATACCTTTGAGCCAGAGAAATCCTCTATCGATGAGCAGATGCCGTTCGCGAGGAAAAAAGCGCGCATTTTTCTTTCGGCTTCGTTTCTCAGCCAGGAATTGGGGGTTATGAGACAAACGATGCCGGAACCCACTTCGGCCAGCCTGATTGATTTTTCAATGAAGAGCGCATACATGTCGGAGCGGCCGTCAGAGAGAGAAAAGCCATCTCTTTTCTCCTTGCTGAAATCCGTGCTTTTGACGTATGGCGGGTTTCCCACCACGAAATCGAAAAACCCGTCTCTGGGGTCAGTCAGGGAATCCTCGGCGATGATGTTTCCGTCGAGGCATCCGGCGTCTTCGAACAGCAGACAGAAAAGGGTCAGCCTGATGTGCTCCTTGCAGGCTTCGACCATCTTCGGGTCGCAATCAGCCGCGAAAACGTTGGTTTTAAGAAGATCGCTGGTTTCAGCGTCTGGAATCCCCTTCGCCCTGCATTCGGCGACGAATCTCTCGACGATGTCGGAAAGAAACGAGCCGTTGCCGCAGCTCGGCTCAAAGATCTTTTTGGAAGATATCCCGGTTCCCACGTTGTACCCAGCGGCGTCGAGGACTTCGCGGACGATGAGCCTCGGCGTCATTATCTGCCCAAGCGATTTCTGCTTTTCCGCCGTTTTCGGAGTCGCCATCATCACGGGATTTTCTTGCTTTTCCATTATTGAGATGATACTACAGGAGACACGCTTTTTCAAACGCCTTTCCTTTTTCCGTGATGCTTGCGCATTCTGCTGTTTCCAGGCAGTCTTACCATGAAGATGAGACCGTTCCTCCGGCAAACTTTGACCCAGCCTTCCTTCTCGAATATCCGGCACGAAATCGGGTTCGAGCAATCAGCGATGAATGGCCTGCCTCGGTGTTTTCTTTCCAATTCTTTCACAAGGGCCGTGCAGATGCCTCTTCCCTGTTTGCCTTTCCTGACGGCCATATCCGGAATATAGACAAATCGGTTCCGATGCTTTTTCGGAGCCATCGCGATGACGTTTTCTATCTTTCTGACATCCTTGGCGCTGGCTCCGTCGAAGATGCCAGCGAAAGCGTCAGGGTGCTTTGTCTTCATTTCCGACCATTTGAAGCCAAGGGCAATGCCGTCCGTCCTGCCTCCTTTTGAGATTGCGGCTATCGCATCGCCGTTTTTGAGGCATTCCGAAATATCAGACCGCATAATCGCCGCTAGTTCGGCCTTGTTTTTGGCGACTTCGGAAAAATAAGGATCTTTCTCGAATGATTTCGCCATCATTGTGGCTGCCGACATCGCCTTCCTTCGCGGGAGGCCAGACACCCTATATCGTTTTTGTCTGTTTTTTCCCATAATTCCTGCCTTTATTCTATCCCAAACCCTTTTTCTTGTCTACAGAGGGCAAAAAAAAAAAAACGCGGCCGCAGCCGCGTTCTTCGTTTCGTCTCAGATTGGATCGGCGTCAGCAAGAGACGAATCGTACCATCCCTTGTTTGCCTCATCCTCGAAGGGGTTGATGACGACTTTGCCTTTCGCGGTTCTCGTGGCAATCTGGTGCCATTTTCCACCGATGAGGGCATTGAGATCATCCTCGCCTTCGCATTCGTCCAAACTCATCGAGCAGACATCGGCAAACGACTCGATGGCGGTTTCGATGTTATTGGTCTTGTAGCTATCGCTGCTATGCCTTCCCGCGTGCTCCTCAAGGAAGGTTATTTTGCCTTTCCCCTTGCAAAAATCACGGATTTTCGTCTTTTGCTCTTCTGTGAGTTCCATATGATCATTCGAACGGCATTCCGATATGCGCGTTCTCTTTCCTTTCGCTTTGGATTTTACCCCTTCGGAGCCATTGTGTCCCGTTTCGGCAAAAAACGCTTGTCAACGGATGGGCGGCGCATTACAATGGTTTCGGAAAGAGGGAGAGATCCCATCCTCGGCGGCGTTATGGGAGCCGTCGGGGCCGATCCGTTATGGGCGGTTCGGCCGGCAGGCTCATCCCGGCCTGCCTTTTCTTTTGCCTTCCTGACGGATTGAGGACGTCGTCCTGACGTCTTTTTTCGTCCCGTCCGACGTCTCGATGACCCGTCTTGACGTCCGACGTCCCGACCGTCCGACCGGTCTTCGTCCTGACCGACCGTCCCGTCCGACCGTCCCCACGCCCCGTCAAGTCGGTCTAGGGCCTCTCTGAGGCCCGGACGGACGTCGGACGGACGGAAAGACGTCCGGGCGCGGAAACGCGCCCAAAGAGCCTTCTGGACGGTCCGGGAACGAAAAAGGCCCCTTAGGGCCTTCGGTCATTCCTTGACGTAGACGTAAGACGTCGACTCCGGCTTGAACAGATACATCATCCCCCCCGGTTCCGACCTCCCAGGACAGAACTCCGTTCGAGGACAGACTCGTCGTCGGACTCCCGACATCGGTGTCTTGCTTGCAGCTTGACACGTACCATCCGGACGTCACCCCGTTGTAGGATATCTGGCAATAAGAGCTGAATCCAAACGTGTGAAGATAGTAGCGGCCAACCTGTTCGAATTCTTTTCCGTAAGAGAAGGTCACGCCATAAGGGATGAACGTCTCATCCATGATCACATTGGTCTTCGCCCTTGATCCGTAGGAAAACTCATAAATGCCGTCCGCCACGGTGATGATGCGGAGACTCGTCAAGTACTGAGACGCCCCGTTTTTCCATTTCGAATCAGCCAGCCAAGTCATCACCGTCGAATTCCGGGCCTGTATGTGCGAGCAGGATGGCGCCATGACCGATGCTTTGATGACGAAGTCCTTCGAGACGATGCTTGACATGACGCCTCTGAGCTTGACATAGGAATAAGCATGCCACGAAACGTCATCCATCCCGCCAACGACCTTTTCCGTGGCATAAGAAGACGTCGATGCGATGGAATAATCATCGACCGACGGAACGGATGATGAGGTGGTGAGATAGTAGAAAAGAAGGCCTGATCCGCTCGGATTGGAAAAAACCGTTCCCGAATAAGTGACGGGGATGGCGATTTTCGCGGTCGATTCGTCTTTCTGATAGACGGTGTCGCCAATCGTTATCGTCGGCGTCGGAACTCCGCGACTGGATGAGGATGAGCTCGACGACGGAGCGGAAGAGGAACTCGACGAGGAAGAAGACGAGCTTGACGAAGAGGAAGAGGAACTCGATGAGGAGGATGAGGTTTTCCAAGACAAATGGCTTCGCGATGACTCCGACGAAGAGTCGGATGAGGAGGAATTTGACGCCGATTCGCCGATGGAAGCAATCGTCCCGCAAGACGCCAGCGCCAGCGCAGCCAAGAATGCGGCGAATATGATATTGCGGTTTTTCATTGATGCCTTCTTGTTTTTATACTTTGAGATTATAGCATTGCCATCCAGTGCGAAAAAGCCAGCCGTCTTCGGCTGGCTTCGTTTTTTCGCTTGATCAAGCCTGTTGGGCCGGTTCGGCTTTTTCCGTTTCGGCGGCCGAAGCGTTTCCATCAGCTTTGAGCTGAGCCAGAAGCTCGGAGACGAGTTTGTTATAGACATCGCCGAACGCCGTCTCTTCCTTCTGCGCGTATCCGGCGAGGACGTCCTGCGTCAGCTTGATGACGTCGTTGAACGATTTGCCGACGGGAAGGTCTCTCTTTCCGGTCATGTGGTCGACGAGGACGAAGGCGGAATCCTGAACCTCGTTGTATTCGCCATCGGTGATGCGGTTCGCTCCTCTGATCTCATTCAGGTCTCGCACGACCTCCGAGAAATCGTTGCCGATGAATCTCGACGCAGCGCTTTCGTTCCCTTTGTTCTCCGCCATCGCTTGGTTGTAATCGCCGAAGAGCTTGACGAGTTCGCCGGTGAGCGAGAGAAGCGCCGCTCCGCGATACAGCTTTTCCTCAGCGAGGTCGACGGTTTCCGCTTCCGACACGTCATCGCCGTTTTTCTTGGCGTCGGCCACGATCCCGCGAATCATCGACTCAACGTTCTCATGAATGAAGATGACGCCCTTGAAAATCGCGAGATGCTGCGCATGGTCTACCCGAAGACCGTCATCGGCCAACTTCAAGATCGTCGAAGAATCGCCATAGACCTGATCGTAGAAATCGCGGATCTCTTTCTCAAGCTTCTTCCCGTTGTCGCCACTGGCATCGATGATGCTATTGAGCGGCGTGTTTTGGTCGACCTCGATGAGAACTGCCTTTTTTCTCTCCTCAAAACGCGCTTTGTCATAAGAATCCTTTCTCAGGGTGTACTCCAAAGTGTCTCTTACCATCGCCTTGTAATGGATGAGAGTCGTAAGAATCTCAGTTGTTCTATTCATCTGCTTTAGTCCTCCCGGGTCGAATTGGGGAACTTCTGCCGTCTCCCCGCCCGCGGGTGGACACAGCGGATTTTTCCGATGAGGATTGTACCATCGGCGCGTTCGCTTTTCCAGCCCATCCAAAGGGAAGGGAAGAATGCGAATGCTATAATCCAAACGCATCATTCAATAGCGCTCGCCTTTGCGAGCGATGCAGAAAAGAGGAAAAATTGCTATGGAAGAACGCAAGACTTCTTCTTCGGCCGCTCCGGCGTCGAAATTCTATGCGGGTCAGGTCGGCCTATTGGTCGACTCGATCCTCGAAAGCGACGCGAAGTGGGTTCAGGGCTGGAACATGACGTCCAGCTTCATGAACTATTGCTCAAACCGCCCTTACGTGGGCGGCCTCAACAACTTCCTTCTCACGCTCCACCAGCTTGCCACCCCGTCAATCGGAAGCGAGCTGAAGAGCGGATACTACGTGACGGAGAAAGAGGCGCGGGCCATGGGCTGGAAGCTCAAGTTGGAGTTCTGTGACATGTCCCATCGCCACGCCGTCGCCGCCAAGGCTCTTGGCGACGCGTCGCTCACAAAAGAAGAGCGCGCCAAAGCCGTCAGCGAATACCTCTCGACATTCGTGTCGGAGGACATCTACTGCAGCTATTTCGAAGGCGAGCAGCTCACCGACAAAGACGGAACCCCCCGCCTTGACGACAAGGGGAACCCGATGGTGAAGGAAAGCTTTCACAGCTTCCACTACCGTGTCCTCCCGGTCGAGGCGTTCGATCGTTCGGCCCACGAGATCAAGACGCGCAAGCTGACGAAGGACGTCGCTCCGCTTGAGGCAAGCGAAGCCGAAACGAAGGCCAACGCCACGCTCGACGCCTACATGAAGGCCGAGGGCATTCCGCTCTACCGTTTCGGGAACGAATGCTACTACGTGCTTCGGAGCGAGGGCTCCGGGATCGCCGCCTTGTGCGAGATCTCGGTTCCGGGCGATTGCATCGTCCTGTCTCCTTCGTTCAAGAGCTCCGCGATGGAAGTCGCCGTCAAAGCCCACGAGTGCGGGCATTCGACCATGGCTTCCGAGCGGCTCAACCGCAAGCAGGAAGGCGGCATGACGATCTTCGGGCCGACCGACGGCTACTCGAAAGAGGAACTCGTCGCCGAATCCTGCTCGCTCTTCTTCACCCAGAAGATGGGATGTGCCACCGATGAGACGATCCGCAACGCCTTCGCCTATCTCAAGGGCTACACCGAGAGCATCAGGAAAGGCGACGCGAAGAACAACCTCATCGCCGGCTTGAATGCCGGGCAGAAGGCCAGCGAGTTCATCTACTGCGTCGGAACCACCGGAAAGGCCCCCGAAAAGGCCGTCCGCGATCCGAAGCCATCCGCCAAAACGACGGAATCCGCCGAAGCCTGATATCCGATTTCGAAGAAAGACCGCCGCTCGGCGGTCTTTTTTTCACTCCGTGAGCAAACGAAAAGCGGCCTCGTTTTTGGGACGGGCCGCTTGGTGGCGATTTGACTCAGTCGCCGAGGGCGGGGTTTTGACCACCGATGTGTTTTGCCAAGGGGGTTATTGCGCTATGAATCAACAAACTGTTAGAAGGTTAATGATTTGTCGCACCTTAGCAAAGCCATTATACATCATCTCCGCCGTTTTGACAAGTTTTGCTAGATGCCGACTAGCGGAAGGCATCCGTTAAGTATCAGCCGAGACGTGAATCGGAGTCAGACTGTTTCGTTAGGGTCAGCTCCAATTGGACGGCATCGTGCGGTTGGCTTTGAACCAAGCTGTGTCTTTGAGCTTTGTGTCGTTGTTCGAGAAAGACAGCGTCTCAGCTGACTTTTCGTCGTATTTGACGACGATGTTCCCATTCATCGGCTCATCGTAGCTCACGTCAGTCCAGCTGCCAAGATCGGTCACGTAAACCCTGTCGGTGTACTTGGCGATCCGATCGACGGATTCCTGAGCGGGGAAGGCATGGGAGGCGTTGCTGGCGTACTCTTTGTTCCCAGCACAGCAGCAGATGCAGACCATCTTCGGCTTAATGACGCTCAAGAGCGCGTCGGTGTTGGCCGTGTAGGAGCCGTGGTGGCCTCCCTTGAAGAGCTCGACCTCTGGGAGTGAGTTGTACTTCGTGAGCGAATGCTCGCCAGCGGCCTCAGCGTCCCCCGTGAAGAGGAAATGCTTGCTGCCCTGCGTGAACAGGACGCAGACCGAGTCGTCGTTCTGGTCGGAGAACTCGAAGTTCCCAAGGCCGGAGATCTCCTTCGAGGTGTGATCGTAGAAATAGTTGTAGAGAAGCGTCATGGTGAGGTTCTTGCCGAGCGTGATGGTTTTGCTCCCGGAGGCCCACATTTGGCCTGCGGTCTGCCATTTCGCCCCTTTGCTAACGGCGTAGTCCCGCGCGGCGACGTAGTTCTTGTAGATCGTCGTGGCTCCGGTCGGAACGGAATCGGACGAGTTGTCCGAGATCACGCCTCCGCCGTCGTAATGGGAAAAGTCGATGATGCTTCCAACGCTGTAGTGATAGAAAATACCGTCCTTCCCGCCTTCCGCCGTCGAGGACGAATTGCCGACGAACCCAGCGATGCGGTCTTTGTGGGCGTGCGTCGCGATGACGTATTCCAGTTTTCCGTCGGAGACATAATTCCCAGTTCTCGACGAATCGTCGGCATATTTCTCAATGACAGCCGCTGATCCTGTGCTGTTGCCGGCGTCGATGAGGATGTCGTTGTCCCCGGCTTTGATGTAGGTACAGTCGCCCGTGTGGGCGTTGCCCTGCGCCACGAAATTGAATGTGATCGGGGCTGCGTCGCCTTCGATGTAGGCTTGGCTCGAGACGGGGGCTGACGAATCCATTTGGCTTGTCGTCGGCTCACCCGATGAGGACTGGGCGCCGTTTCCTTTCTTCGCGAACGCGAAATACCAGATGAAGCAGCCGATAGCGACCGCCGCGATGACGACGATCACGAGCCAAAGCGGGAATTTTCTCTTCCGTCCCCCGACTTTGACGCTGACCGTCTTTGTTTTCTTCTTTGCCATGCTGATGGTTCCTTCTTTCGGGAAGATTATGTCACGTCTTGGGCCGTTTGTAAAATGTTTTTGCTTTTTCTTTCCTCGGCTCAGCCTTTCGGAAGCCGGAGCCATGACTTCGGAATCGGCTTGGTCTATAATTCGCTTCGGCTCGGAAGAGCCGTCTTCGGGTTTGGATCGGGCGGGGTTTCTGCAAGGGGGTTGCGCCCGCATCCGCCGAGGGAAACTCAGGCTTTTTGGGAGCCTGGGCAAACGGGAAAAACGCGTCGGAAGGCGCGCTTTTTTCGTCGGAGTGAGGCCTCATGGCGAACCGCGCTTTCCTGACGGAAGTCCGTCCCGTCCCGTCTTGACGGATGTCCGTCTCGTCCTGTCCTGACCCGTCCAGTCTGACTGTCCCGCGATCCGTCCTGTCATCCGTCCGGACCGTCGGACGGACAAGAAAAGCGCTTGGTCTTCCAAGCGCTTCGGTCGGACGTCAATGCCCAGCAGGGCTGAACGCGAACGTATAGACGCAATGCTCCGTCCGCGGATAGACATGACCGTCCTTCGTTGTGAATGGGACGTCGTCATGTCGGTCGGACATGTCGACCCGGACGACGGACCGGCCGTCGTAGCCTTTGACGTGCGGGAGGAGCCATCGCTTGGCCCAATTGCTATCATCGTTTTCGAGACCGTACTCATGAATGCCATAGACATCAATCACGAGAAGATCAGGCTCCTTCTTGAGAATCTCCATCTTGACGGCGCCGTATTCCTGAAAATGTTTGATCCACTTGCTCATGTTTTTCCTTTCCGAAACGGCCTTTCATGGCTTTTTCGTTTCTGCCAAGATTATAATCCGACACAAAAAAAGAAGCCCGGATGGGCTTCTTTCTCTCAGCGAGCGGCGGAGCGAAGCATCCGCTCGCCTTTGACGGTGAGTGAATAATAGCGAACCGGCGTCCTGTCACTGTAGCGGATGAGGTGGGCGGCGGAGAGGTATGAAACCATCCCTGTGAGCTCGCCAGCCGACACGTTGAGGGCGGAAGCAAGCTCGCTGTGCGTCATGAAGATGTTGCTGCCGATGGCTGACATGGCGGCGGAAACGTATCCGCGATGTTCCATGATGGCATCAAAGTCTTTTTCCTCCAGTGTCTTCTCCCGTCTCTTGAATAGCCTCATAAATCTTTTGAACATGCCTTATCTCTCCTTTTCCTCAAGCCCAATGAGCCTGAAATGATATGTACGGACATTATAAAACGGAAACGGGATCATCAGCCTTTTCGGCAAAAAAAGCGCGCCTTTTGGGCGCGTCTCGGCTTTTGATTGGAGCGGGAAACGGGAATCGAACCCGCGTGTTCGGCTTGGGAAGCCGACGCTCTGCCAGTGAGCTATTCCCGCATCAGGCAATGGATATTATGCGACTTCGGCATCTTCTTTTTGGTGCCTTCCCCCAGAATCGGACTGAGGACTGAACCTTACCATGGTTCCATGATGCCATTTCACCAGGAAGGCATTGTTTTTGGTGATCCGCGCTGGATTCGAACCAGCGTCCCCTGCGTGAGAGGCAGGAATACTAGGCCGCTATACGAGCGGACCACGTGTCAAATCGGATAGGATCTGATGGTGGACAGGGGCGGGACTTTGACCCGCACTGGGTGCCTAACTTTTCGGGTGCGACCCGAAGCCGGAACTCCCGCCGAGGCCGTCCTCGGTGCGTCTGATTTTTGCGCCACCCCGCCATATTGGTGCCTTCTGCGGGAATCGAACCCGCATGGTTTCCCAGCGGATTTTGAGTCCGCCGCGTCTACCGTTGCGCCAAGAAGGCAGGCTGTCATGATTTTTTGGCGCCCCAAGAAGGATTCGAACCCTCACGATGGCTTTAGAAGAGCCATGGTCTATCCATTAGCCTATTGGGGCGGATTGGTTGCAGGCCGAACCGGAATGACCTCTTGGAGGCGACCTGCCGGGAGGAGTGTTCGGGGCCTGCGTTCATGCCGCCGTTTCCCTAGACGGTTCTTTTGGCTTCGCTCCCTCCCTTCATGACTCAGTTGGGGGTTAAACGCCTAGCTTCGGATACCGCCATCCGTGCGGATGCGCCGCCGCGCCTGGCTTTCTTCGAGTGCCAGGTCTCTAATCTATGAACGCCACTCAACGCGGCGACATATTTGTCTTTGGTGCTCTCGACGGGACTCGAACCCGCACGGTTTCCCGGCGGATTTTAAGTCCGCTGCGTATGCCATTCCGCCACGGGAGCGTCTTTGTCGTCGAATTCTGAGATTGGAGCGGCGGACGGGAATCGGACCCGCGTCATCAGCTTGGAAGGCTGAGGTTCTACCATTGAATTACCGCCGCATCTAATAGGCTCATATAGCATCGCATCTTCTTTCGTCCCAGTCAATCTTTTTCTGGAGCGAGGTACGGGAATCGAACCCGCGTATCTGCCTTGGCAAGGCAGCACTCTGCCGCTGAGCTAACCCCGCATTTTAATGAGGACGGAGTTTCCGAACTCCTGTCTGCCGTGAGGAATCGGCGCGCCTTTGGGCCGAACTCCTTGATAGGGAGAGCCAAGCTTCGGGTGCTCTTCTTCCCGGCCAGGGACTCGAACCCCGGAGAATCCTCGCGGTTATCAAGCCGCTACCGAAGCAGAATCCGCTTCGTTCCTCTCGTCTTTTTCGATTTGGTCGGAACGGTGGGATTCGAACCCGCGAGATCTTGCTCCCGAAGCAAGCGCCTTAGGCCAAGCTGGGCCACGTTCCGATGTTGTACGCATCATCGTTTTTCAACTAATATCGCACCGTATCATTTCGTATCATATCGCGCGTCTCGGATCGTCTCTTCTCTGCTGGTGCCGGCTAAGGGATTCGAACCCATACGGTTTCCCGGCGGATTCTAAGTCCGCTGCGTCTACCTTTCCGCCAAACCGGCGTTTTCTGGTCGGAAGCGCGGGGCTCGAACCCGCGACCTCTCGCTCCCAAGGCGAGCGTTCTACCAACTGAACTAGCTCCCGAAGCCGTCTTATCGAAGATTGGAGGGTTGGGCAGGATTCGGACCTGCGCCGTCCTTGCGGAAGCGGTTTTGCAAACCGCCGCGTTCGGCCACTTCGCTACCAACCCATTTTTTGGAGGCAGTGGTTGCGATAGAGCCTCTGCCATGAAGTTTTCCGGGCGGCTTTGCCGAGTTTCTAGAGGCTCGGTATGCGCTGTTTCCGATATCCGGTGTTCCCTCACGGTGGGACGCCGTCATCCTTTACCTCTGGTTCGGCGAGGATCCTGTCTCACTCAGCATCGCCATGAGAGATGTGGCTACTCTATCATCCAAACGGCGCCGCTGAGCGCTGCTCGGAATCAATTCTTTTTGGTGGCCCTCACGGGACTCGAACCCGCACGGCTTTCACACCACATGCACCTCAAGCATGCGCGTATACCTATTCCGCCAAAGGGCCATTGGTGGCCTAAGGAAGAGTCGAACTTCCATATCACGCTTATCAGGCGTGCGCTCTAACCGTTGAGCTACTAGGCCAGGTTCTGATCGAATTCGTCTCGTCCCGTCTCGTCTCGTATCGAACGGTTGGTTCCCGCGGATGGGGTCGGACCACCGATCCGGGATTCAAAGTCCCGAGCCTTACCGCTTGGCTACGCGGGAATATGGTTCCCTCAGGTGGATTCGGACCACCGCTCCCGGATTCAGAGTCCGGAGTCTTACCGCTTGACTATGAGGGAATATGGTGACCGCTGCGGGTGCTCATCCCGCTATGCTGGCATGAAGGGCCAGTGGCTTTAGCGATTGCCTAAGCGGCCATAAGGCAGTCGGAAGGAATCAAAAGCGCCCATCCTTCTTGGGTGGGCGCTTATCTTGCTTTTTTTCGTCGGGTTTCTGAATTTACGCCCGATTATCCTTGCAAAACACACCCACCCCAAATACCCTGCTCTTGGCAAATCAAAAGGCATCCGAGTTCTCTCGGTTCAAGAGCGGTTGGGTTTAAGGTCAGTGCGTTCATTGCTTGTTTCCTTCCTCGTCTATTGTACAACTTTTAAGAATCATGTCAAGGATTTTAACGCTTGCCATCTTTCGCATGCATTCTTTCAACTTCACTTTCGACGTATTCTTTCAGACCAGCCATCAATGGGTCAACGTCAGAGACTTTCGGCGACAGAAAATCAAAATTCGCCGTCGCCGTCACAACTTCGCCGGTTCTCATTTCTTTGTCGAGGGCAATTTGGATGATGATGCATTTTGGGCCTGGCCAATTCTTCGATGCGGGAGGCTCGTACTTATAGGAAAAATTCAATCTTGCATCGTCGCCATACACCGAAAGGGTTCCTTTGGCCGCCTCGCACATATCGGCCGCCTTGTCGCAAGGAATTCCCCTGGCGATGTTCTTGGTCTCCCATATTGATTCGAACATCTTTTTCGCGTATCGCATCGTCGCGAAATCGCGAAGTGCTTTTTCCTTGTTCTTAGCTTCTTCCTTTCTTAATCCGGAAAGCAAAAAAGCGAACACGGCAAAGCATAACGCCGCTAAGCACAAGGTATAAATCATGACGATTAGTTCCATTCGTTTTGCCTGAGCGTTATTTTACCTTGGGAAGAAAGCGTTTCTCGGATGTGGCATCGACGCCGAAAAGTAGTCTGAATGAAATGCACAGTCATTGCACAGTGAAAGCGAAAAGCTGAGCGAATCTGAGTTTTTCCGATTGCACAGTGCTTGCACAGTATCATCGCCGAAGGGCTGTCCGACGATTGCGAAGTGATTGCGAAGTAAGGGCTGAACAGACGATCGCTGGCGCCGTTTCCGCACAAAAGAAAAGTTTTAGGCAAATTTGGATTTCTGCAAAAAATGTCCACCTAAGAGCGAAAATGCGTTTTCAAATAGACATTTTTAATATACTCACGAGTAGACTACTCATGAGTATAAAAAGGAAAATACGATAGCATCGAATGAATTTTGATTTCAAAAAAAAGAGAGCGAATGCTTTCGCTCCCTTCATTCAGTCTTTCGTGATCCAAGGATGGTCGTCTTCGTCGTCCCTCGTTGTCATTCCTGTGGGATCAGGGTCTTTGGCGATAGCTTTTCTCGGTTCAGGCTCGCCGGAATCCCACTCATAGTCATCGTCCGTCTGTTCTTTGGTGTCGTCGACGACAAACGCGTTTTCGCCAGACGGATTGCCCTTTATCAGGATGTGCTGGTTCGGAAGCACGTCGAACGTTTTCACGACGAGGTTCGATATCCCGTCAACGGATGCGCGCTTGCCAAGCAATATGACGGCGGCGACGAGCCTTCGGTCGGATCTCTTGCCGTAATCGTAAGGCGTTTTAAGCGTGCCGCCCGTCGCGTTTGACAGCTCGAACGCGTCCCTGAGAGCCGGATGCGCGAAGCAAATGAGGCCTGCCGCCTTCTTGCTCAACGAGAATCCGCCGACCCCTTCATTGATGACGACCCTTCGCCTCATTTTCTTTCCTCCGGCGCCTCACAGCGCTCATTCTCCCGTTCGGGAATGTCTTTCTTGCCATCGGCCGATTCGATGACGGAATCGGCCCACTCCATGATTGCGTCAGGCCTCTCGCCTTTCTTCGCTTTCGCCGCCGTGCAAAGAACGATGGATTCGGCCAGCGCCTTGACCCCGTCTTTTTCAAAGCCGCCATCCGCATCCGACTCCATATGGCCTTTCGCTATTCCGATTACCGATCCTTTGGATATGCTTTCCCCAAAGTCATTTCTGAGAGAAGGCACCTCATTGACGTCGTTTTCGATCTTCCATGCCAATTCGACCGCCCCAGAGGAATCGCCTTTTCCGACGGCTTTGGCCAAAGGCGCAAGCGATGGGAATGTTTCCGCGTCAGCTTCGAGCGACGCCTTCATCGCCTTAGCCGGGTCGGCACCGGCTTCTTTCATCGCGTTGGCCAAAAGGCTGGCCGTGGCGTCGAAACCTTCGACCCCGCATCCGCAAGCCAGCTTTCCGATCATCGCCCTAGCTTCGTCGAGCCTGTCGTTTTCAATCATTGTTCGTTTTACCTCTTTTCATTCGATGAATTATAGGACGAAACCCGGATGGGAAAGGAAAAAGGGAGGCGCTGCGTCCGATGCTTCCCCTTTCTTCGACATCGCGCTTTCTTGGGGCGTGACGGCATCTTGTGGGATGCCAGTTGCTTTGAATGGCTTCATTATGACGCGCCAGGCCAGCGGAATCAAGAGGCGTCACAGCTCTGATTTGTCATCGGATTCATAGGAATCGAATGGCTTTTCCTCGGAGCCATGCTTCGTTTCATACGCCGAAGCCACCTTTTCCACCATCGCATCCGCGTCTAGCCTTCCGACGGCTCTGGCCATGACTTCGATCCGATCCATGTCGCCTTCGAGCATAGCCTTGCCTTTCCATCCTTCGCCAAGTTCGGCATTGGCCATCCGCTCATTGGAAGCGGCGTCCTTGGCAAGGGCGTTTTTCTCTGCTTTATAGAAAGAAGCCGACAGGGTTCTTCTCGGGATTGCGCCGTCTTCTCCGACTTCCGTCCTTGAGGAATCCCTGAAATCGTCGCCAATGTCTCTAAGCGCCATCGTCAGCTCATGGTATTTGACTACGCTTTTTTGATAATCAAGATATTCCCCGCATGTCGTCTTGCTTTCGAGTATCGTTTTCTGATCATGCCCGTGTTTGTCGACGAATTCGTCGATTTTCTCCGACTCGGCGGCGAGTTCTGATTTGATGGCCCTTGCCACGTCGCCCGCTTTTTCGAAACCGTCGCTTTTCGCCAAATCCTCATAATCTTTAGCCGCGGACTCGCATATGGCATTCGCTTTCGCGGCTCCGATGTTGAAGTCGTGGGAATATCTCTTGGCTTCATCCTCGAATTTGTTTTTCTCATCGGCGAAATTGGGTGATTCGAGAGGCTGTCTTGGGCACGGGCCAGGCATGACGAGCGACATCCTTCCGGAGAACGTCTCGAAATCCCCAGTGATGCCCTCGATTATCGTGTTCAGATAAATCCTCTCGCCTTTTGCCTCGTTGCCTTCGCCTTCTTTCTCCTCGCCGATTCTCACCAACTCAGCCTGAGCGGCGCCGAGGACGGCGGCTCCCTTGCTGAAATCGTATTTCGCGTCTTTGGCAAGCATTGTTTTGAATCCTCCTTCGGTTTCAACGGATTATAACATCATGCGGGCCCTGTCCGTCCGTCCTGACGTCCGTCAGTCGTCCGGTCAGTCCGTCCTGTCCGACGTCCCGGGAGCGGTCATGTCGGTCGGGTCGGACGAGAAAGTCCGGACGGAGGACGCGAAGGATGCGATAATATAGCACGAAAGGAAAAAAGATTTTTTCTCAATGATGCATGAATCCGACGGATTGTTCATAGACGCGCGTCCCCTGACGGAAAAAGGATGCGATGGGCTTTTGCCAGCGACGGTATGCGGGGTGACGTTCCTCTACCGGAGATTCGCCCCTGGGGCGAGGTGGGAAGGAACGGCGGAGTCGGCCCTGCGCATCCTAATCGAATTCGGCCGCTGGATCAGGAACCCGGAGGTCACGTCAAAAGGGATGCTCGCTTTCGACCTCATCATCGAGGGCGGGGCGAAGCGCGTCGCGGCGGCGGAGGGGGATTTCGTCTGCCTGGACGGGAAGGTGGTGCCGGGCCGCTCGGCCGACGAGACGTCGATCGTCGGGAGCGAGGCGCTGGCATCGGGCAGGAAGCGGATGGCCGAAAAGCTGGCCGCGCTGCGCCAAGGCGCCGATGCGTCGTTCGTCAGATACGACATGCGGACGATAGGGGAGGCGAAGGAGCCGAGATTCGCCGAGGAAACGAACGGCAGCGGGGAGCGGAAGGCGATTTGGGACGGGACTCCGGAGGCGCTTTTCGCGCTGGCGGCCGGCCCCAACTTCGTCTCCGAGAGATCGGAGATGGGAAAGGACGGAAGCGTCGATCTCCGCATGACGGGCTCGGACGGGACCGGCGACGGGAGGATCGCGGCGAGGAAAGGCGACGCGGTTCCGGTCTCCGGATTCGTCGACGCCGAGGCGGCGGAGGCGGCGAGGGAGCGTGAGGAAGCCATCGACGATTCGGACGGATGGGACGACGGGAGGGACTGAGCGAAATGGAAGGCGAAGGAAAAGGAAAGAAAATCAGCGGCGAATTGCTGCGTTTTCTCGTTTCAGGAATCGTCTGCACGGTCATCGATTACCTTTGTCAGATAGGCATCCTGAACATCCCGGGGGTCGGTGCCTGGCCGCACGCGGGATCGATGGCTTTGGCCTATTCGGCCGGTTATGTCATCAGCGGGGCGGTCAACTTCATCCTTTCGACGTATTGGGTGTTTCAGAACGTCGACAAAACGGCCAACGTCAGATCGCAGAAGGCTTGGTGGGCGTTTTTCTTCCTTGGAATCATCGGGTTCCTCATCGGGTTTGGCATTCAGGAGTTGGGAGGCACGATCTGCCGAACCGCTTGGGACATTGACATAACCCAAGTGAGGCTTTCGAATGTCTTCTCGCAATCAGCAGGGCCTTTCTGGGCCTTCAGCGTCGTTTTCGCGGTCAAGACTTGCATCACTCTGGTCTACAATTATCTGAGCAGGAAGAATCTCATCTACAAAGCCCCGAAGGAATCCGCCAATCCGTCAGATTCCCCAAAAGGATAAGCCGTTTCGCCGATGTATAATCGCGATATGGGAAAAAGGAAACGGAAATTGGCAAAGGCAAGAACTTGGCGCTTGGGATCGCCGGGATCATCGTTGGATCGATCGGGTTGATCGCGATGCTCATCGGGTTCATCAAAGTGTCCGAATCGGGGACATGGGGCGCGGCCCTCGCCATCGGGGTGATCGCGCTGATGGCTGGCACAGCCCTGGCGGCCAAAGGATTCGGGCTCAAGACGGGAAACGGAAGCGGAAGCGGCTATCATGGCGACCAATACGGAAGGCATGACAGATGGGACGACGGGCGAAACGGCCCTCACATCAGCATCGATTTCAGCAACGGGCCGCACGACCATACCCACATCGGCATAGGGAAGCAGGATCCGAACGACCATCGCAACGGTTCAAACAATCATTTTCCGCATTAAAAAGAACAGCAAAAGGCTCTTTTTTTCAAAAAAAAGAGAGGAAACAAAAAATGGAAGAGAAGACGTATTTCAGAGGCGGGGAGAACAACGCGACCGCCCAAAGACTGAGATCAGGCGAGACTTGCATCGTCGTCGGAATAGGAAATTCGATGACGCCGATTCTCAGATCAGGCCAGCCGGTTCTGATGGAGCCGGTGACGGAAGGAACCACGCTCGAAAAAGGCGACATCGTGCTGGCGAAGATCAGAGGAAATTTCTACTGCCACAAAATAACGGGGACGAAGCCGTCAGGCGAGGTTCAGGTGTCGAACAACCACGGTCACGTCAACGGATGGGTCAGCCGTAATTCAATATACGGGAAAGCGATAAAGATCATGTGACCTGCGTTTGAATTTCGACGTTTTCGTCTGAATTCAGAAACAAAAAAGCTTCCTTTCGGAAGCGATTCCGGCATGTGGATGCCCAACCGGAGGGGTGCGGAGAGCGCTATACGGCGCAACGGATTCCGTCCGTTTCCCGCGACGGAGACATCATAGCCCAGACAGCAGCGAAAGTCAAAGCGGCCTGTCTTTTTTTGATTGAAAAAGCAGCGATGCGGAACTATCATTTAGGAAGCGAAAGGGAAAAACCATGGAAAATAAGGAAAAAGCGAGGATTTTGGAAAACGCGCTAAAAAACAAACAGGGAATCGTGACGGCCGAGGCGAACGACTTCGGAGTCGTTTTTCTGTTTTTCGATGACGGGAAGGAAAAAACGCCGCTCGACTTGATGTCGGATGACGTCTTCATCGACGACTTGGGAAATGCCTGGGTTGGGGCGGATCCGGCCGGCAAGGCGAACGCCGAGCTCATCCAGGCCGTTTTTGAGAGCGCTTCGCGGAAAAGCTCCGAAGCCGCCGTCGGCGGCGATGCCATCGAATCGTCCAAGCAGGCATTCCGCTCAGCCATGGCCAGCGTCGGTTCCGACGTCGGCGCGAATGCGGATGGTGGCAGGATGATCGGATTGGAAGAGGCTAAGGAAATCGCTGGGGATTGTTTTAGCGACGCCGAAAAAGCTCCGAGGATATCGATCGATTTCGACGGAACATTGTTCGACCACGGCAAGCGAATCGGAAAGGCGTCGGCCGATGCCGCGGCGTGGGTGGGGTCGGAAATGGAGAAAAGGCTCCGTCGCTGCCTTCTCGAAGCCCGCGATGAGCGAGCGGCGGAAGCGGAGGAGTCCGCGATCGGGATCTCCGACGCGGAAAGAAAGAAAACCCACGACTCCCGCATCGCCTATTGGGAGAACGGCGCTCTGCTTTCCTATATTGGCCTGACCCGCGCATCCTGGGCGATGAAAGCGGAAGGAAAAAGCCAAACGGGCCGCTGAGGCGGCAAACCACGCGATAATCACCACGTCATATTTAAAGAAGGCCAAATCGCCTTTCTTTGGAAAGAAGGAAAAAGCATGCCGTTAACGAAAGTAAGATGGAAGTATCTGAAGGCGAATCTCAAAAAGCCGTCTGACATCTTCGGCGACGAAAAGCCGACCGAGGAGAAAAAACTGAAAGCCGGCCCGCAAGAGGGATTTGAGCGATACGTGTGCCTCGATGAGCCGATCTACGCGAAAGCGATGGAGTGGGCGTCGACGCGCGTTTTCTCGAAAATGGAGAATTCGTTCAAAGCCCTTGATAAATTCGAAAGGCAGCTCAAAGCCGCCGGCGGATTCAAGGGATTCAGATTGTACGCCATCGAAAACGACGGGAAAAAAGCGACGGCGCTCGGCATTTACGAACCAAACGTCGGAGGGGAAGAACTTAGATTCAGCGGGGATTCGTTCGGAGCCCCAGGATCGTATCTTCGCTTCTGCGTCGACGGGAGCGGACATATTCTCCGCTCTTGGGTGGGCAATCTCCTCAATGGGGAGACCAAGCCACTCTTCAACGACAAAGTCGCCTCTTACGAGATTGATCCGACCCTTAACCGCGAAGGCATCGCCAACGCCATCAAGTCGATCCTCTCGGAGAAGAAAGCGAAATGCGAGGAGAAGGCGAAAGCCTTCCTCTCCGTCGCTGATCTCTACGAATATGCCATCTCAGGCATCTCGGCGAACGCGCCGAAAGCCAATCCGAAGGCAAAACCCACCGAGGGAATGCCGAAGACAGGCTACATCGTGGCGACCGAGACGAACAGCTGGGAAGGCGAGACGTGGCACTTCTTGTTCAAGGCGCCTAAGAACGCCGGGCAGGAGAAGGCGTTCCTCGATCTCAAATCGATTCTGGATCGCGTCGGCGACGGGGACTTCGAGATCGACGTCAGCCGATCGGAGCCCTGCGTCCCTGAGCATGGCTCAACCACGTACATGGCCGAGTGGAACGATGAAGGCGAGATCGACCCGAAGAAGGTCGACGAGCTGAAAACGCTTTCGCCCGACGACCTCTACAACAAGCTCTACAAAGGCGGCCTCGCCAATCTGAGTGCCGACTGATCCGAAGACCAAAAAAGACGCGCCATACGGCGCGCCTTTTCTTTTTTTTGTCCGTCAGAGCGAATCAGCCACGGACACAGCCTCGGGGATGAGATCGTATTCCATCGGAACCATCATCCTGAACGGGATGTCGAGGCGGATTGCCTCCCAAGCCGCGGAATATCTGCCTTTCTTTTTTTCACCGATGGCAAGAGGGTCAGCCCCGTCCGCTTTGTCGCAGGCTTCTTTGATGAGAGCTTGCTCCTTCTCGAATCCTGGCACTTGACTTTGGCCCAGCGTCTTGGCGTATGCGTCTGCGTATTTTCTCATTGTTTTTTACCTCATGGAGATTATCGCCCCATTCGTAACATTTGGCAACGGTCATTTTCTGATGTCCGTCCGTCGGTCAGTCCGACGCCGGACCGTCGAGGGGAGACGGACGGTCGGACGACAAAAACGTCGGACGGACGGAGGATAATCAAGCCGAGAGAAGGAGAAACAATGGAATTCAACGTTGAGAATGCAAAAAAGCTCCTAGAAGCGGTGAAAAACGAGGAAGTGGCGATAAGGCCGTCACTTCATACGGAATCCGATTCCGATGGAATGACATTTGGCGAATTGGAAAAGTCAAAGAAGGCGAGAAGCGAGTTTGACGAATTGAAAGAAATTGGGGAACCGCTGGCTTGCAGCGTTTTCAGATTCGAAATAGGGGCCGATTCCGGCCGCTCGACTGATTCGGGTACTTTCGCAAGGAAAGCGGAAATGTGGGAAGCCTATGCCAGCAAGATAAGAGAAAATGCCAAAGAAGGGTTTGGAAGCGGCGAAAACAGCTATGATGCCGCCTTGCTCGGATGTGTCGAGGGAAAGGCAGAAGCCTATCGTTTTCTCGAAGGGAAGGCAAAAAAGTTCGAAAGTGAGGAAAAAACGGAAAAGGCTGGAGAAAGCGGAGAGCTGACAGCCGACAATCCCAATGACAAACTGTCCTGACGGAATGTTGACTTGACAGCCTTTGACTTTATTGGGATAATGAAATCAACATTGACCGCGAAGGGCTTGTCCTGGAGCGGCCTTTATTTTTGCCTTTAACATATTGTGATCATAGCGTCAAGATACAGGGCTCCGCCTTCTTTTTTTATTTTTGAGCCTTAAAAAAGAAAAAAGGCCGTTCGGCCTTTTTGCAGGAATCAGTGATGGAATCAAAGTTTCATGGCAGCCACATCGTCGAGAGCGACTTTGTGCCGCGCCACGCGTCTGACAATCTCTTCTTTTCTGAAAGCAAGTCTGGCTGGGGCGTCTTTGTCCTTGCCGTCATCATTTTTGATGATGTTTTCGATTTCGGAAATCTCGCTTTCGTCTTGCGCGATAAGCATTCCGATAAGATCGGAGGCATCGTGCTGAGCGAGCTTGGCGAGATTGCCACTCGGAACGTTTCCGAGAAGCAGAGAAGCGCAATTCATCATGCGAGCCAACGACTGCATGACTTCATCGTACTTCTTCTTCATTCCCGGCTCGAGGACATCGAGAAACCCGCCCTGGTCAAGAATCCACTTCTCCTTGAATCCGTTGTCGGCGATGATCTCATCCTTTCTATTGATGATGCGCTGAGCGACTTCGGCTTTGCAATAGTCTTTTTCTTCCATGTTTTGAAACCTTCGACGCTCATTTTCGAAAAATGGCGTCCCTTTCTTTGCTTCGATATTATCGCACAGGAAAGGGCTGATGGGCTCAAAACGGAGTTTGGGTTGAAAATGACCAGCACTGTGCTATGATGTTTTTGCCGGAACCGGTCCGGCGTTGTTGTCGCCTATCGGCCGGCGGCTCATAATTGACCGAGTCCGCGTGTTGTCGCCCCTTGGCTGGCGACTCATAAATGGCCAAGTTCGAATGCTGTCGCACTTCGGGAAGCGACTGATAAACTGCCGAGATAGAAATGTTGCCGCGTTCCGATGAGCGACCAACAAATTATCGGGACAAAACAAGCTGCCGAAAGGCGGCTTTTTTAGTAAAAAAAGAAAATGGGAGAAACTCCTGCTGAGCAAAGTTCATTTAATTTTCCCGGCCGTTAGCCCTCAAGATGCCATCATTATGCCGTGTCCAGAAGCCGGCGGCCAGTCAACAATGGGTCAACATAGCGAAAGACTAGTCGCGAACAAGCTATGTTAAAAAAGAAGGTAGTGTTAGAGAAGGCAAGAATCAACAACGGAAATGCCGTTTTTGCGGGGATTCCGAAAAAGCGGTTCTGAATTCGAATGTAAGAATTCTTTTGACTTCAAAAAGCTCTTGGGATAAGATAATGGCGTGGCTGGGTCTCGCTGGTTCAATTCCAGCCCTGACGCCTCGCTCAGGCGAGGGGTCGGGAAACCCATCAGACATGCGTGCCGGAACCGCATCGCCACGCATCAGGCGGAACTGTTTCAGGAAGCGGATCCGAAGCGATTGGCAATGTCGTCGCGAACGCTCGCCGCGCGAAATTTTGACTCCTGCTAAAAATTACCTAACTATCACATGACCGCTCTCTCGCCTTGGCGGGAACGGATTTTTTCTTTTTCTGTCAAGCAAAATCCCGAAAACCTGAAATTCAGTTTTTTGGGGAATGTCGCTTAAAAACTCGCGATGCTATCCTTATTTTAAAGGCTCTATTCGATTTTTTCATGTATATGATAGCTTTTGTCGAATGAGATAAGAAAAACGGCGATGGCATCTAAGCCAAGGCCGTTATGTGTCAAACATATTGATGATAGATGGAGATTGGGGCTTCGGATATCGACATCGTTCCGCCATTCGAGCCAATCGATTCCCTTTCCCTGTTTCTTTTCGTGATGTCTTCAGTGAAATCAGCAAGCGAATTGGCGAACATGTTGACCCTGTATGACTCGCGGCTCAGCTCGCCCTTTTCGTCATTGATCATCGCCATCGCCTTTCTTGCAAGGAGCATGCCGATTCCTCCGTCCTTTTTGGGATCAAGGCTGAAGCGGATGAAGGCGTGGCTTTCGATATCTTCGACGAAGACATGGTAGCTCGAAGACCTTCCGGAGCGCGATTTTCTCAAAACCGCTGAGACGGCAAGGCGTTTGCCCTGGCCGATGGATTCGGCAGAAGACGGATCTCCTTCTTTTTCCGGGAGGGGGACAGCCTCATCGATGGCGGCTGAACAGACGATGATGCTTTCAAGTAACTTGATTTTGTCGTTTCCGTTTTCCAACTTTCTCCGTGAGCCATTGAACTTATTCGACAGATAGACGGATTCGCGGAATTCGGAATCGGTCATGAGAAAATTGTGAAATTCCGACCGTGCTCGGCACTCCGACCAGCGGATGCCTTCGCCATCGAAGAATTCGCGCAGCCATCCGATTTTGTCCGCCTCAGCGATGGAAAATCCGAAAACGTCGCGCTTTCCGGCCAATGCCCTGAGCTGATTCGGCGTCACTGTGAAAACGATGCGTTCCCCCTCGGTAGTTTTGAGCCCGAAAAAAGCATCATCGCCGCTTTTGACGGCAAAACAGCTGGCGTATCCGGAATCGGCGTGCGCCTCATTCTGATCGCTCAGCGCCTCCGCGCACGATTCGATGGCGATGGCGTCTTCCTTCTTGATGAGCAACTCGCTGAAAAGCATGTTTTTGTTCCTGTCCTTCAAGAAAATCCTAAACCAAACGGATGGTGAGGTCAATACTTTCCTCTGCTTTTTCCATTCAGGTTGGCGAGGCTGGGATATAATCAAAAAACGAAAGGAAACCATAAGACGGATCTGCCTGATCCGATTGGCGAAAAAGGAAAAACGAAAATATGCTCACTGTCAACAAAGCAAAAACGAATGTGAAGGACTTCGCTGCCAAATACAGCCTGACGAAAATCTGGCCGAACGGAATGCTGTCGGCCAACATCGACGGGACGGAAATCTCAGTAGAGTCGAACGGAAACATCTGCGTTGAGAAGAAAACGTCCGAGGAAGATGGCGACTACGACGTTTCGGACTTCGCCCTTAACGTCCTCTACGATATGATCTCGTCTGGTGACGTCATCAAGAAATAAAGCCGAAGAAAACGCGTTCGAAAACGCGTTTTTCTTTTTCGTGCCATTGACGCCAAGTCATTGCTGCCTCTATAATGAAACTGTGAACTACCTCTTATCTGAAGAGCAAGAGGCTTCGTGGTTCGTCTCTGGCACTTGCTTTTGCGACGCAAAAGCGTCGCTGAGCAGAGGTTCCAGATCCCCACGCTTGAATTTGGTGCGTTCCACACCTATTTTAATCACGCCGATTTTATGGTCGGCAAACCATAGCATATTTTCCGCCGCATGGACGTCGCGGTCTTCGCTGACTCCGCAGTCGCACTTGAAAACGCGATCGCGCTGAGTCATCTCGTGATGGATCTCTCCGCACTCGCGACAAAGTTTCGTCGTCGGGCATGACCGATCAAGAACGACGATGTTGGGATTAGCCATCAGCCTTGCCTTGATGGATCCCATGCAGGAATGCTGCACGGCCTTGCCGTGGCCACCCTTATGCCATGCCTGAAGCATCTCGTCCTGGATGACGCATTGATCGTATTGAGCGAAACGGTGCGCCAGTTTGCACGCAATATCCTTTTTGCGATTGTCCATCTTCGCATATTCGCGGGCGATGAGAAAATAAAGATGTTTTTTGTGCTCCGACCTGGCGCTCTTGCTGATGCGGTTGGCTTTTCTGCTCAGCCGCTTGAGCCGGTCGCTTTCTCGCACGGAAACATCTATCTTATCCCCTTCGCTTGTTGTGAAGGATGTTGCGCAGCCGAAATCTATGCCAATGCATTTTCCATTGGTCTCGCTTTTTAGTTTGGCCTTTGGGAAATAAACGGTGACTTTCAGGAAATAGCCAAGCGGGGTTCTCACCAACTTAGCAAACGCCATCTCCATGCTATCGATTCCTACTAATTGCGATAGGCCGCCGACGCGTATATCGCCATGGACGCCCTGAACTCTGACTCTCTTCCGATCGAAATCGACGGCGTAATTGATACTTGGTTGCCTCAGGGTTATTTGGTTGACCTCGGAAAGGAATCTGAGTTTGCCAACTTTGGCGCCGTGCCTTTTCGACGTAGCGAGTGCTTTGAGGCTTGATTTGATCTGAGCGATGACGGCCTGCCTTTCGGAAGCGGAAAGATATTTGATTTCTTTCTTCTCAAAAGATCCGTCTTTCGTTTTGACGCTGACAATTGTGTTCTTCCAATCGTAGTCGGACACGTCGTTGCTTTTCATGAAGGCGATGATGTCGTTGTAATAGCGTTTGGCGTCGACGAAAAGCATTGAAAGTTCTTCTTTCTGCCTCAAATTGAGCTTGTTGGCTCTGATTTTGAGCTCAAAGGTCTTGCATTCCATCGCGTGGCGGCGGATTCGGGTCTCACGGCCTCTATCGGCGATGGCTTTGTTCTTTGCCAGCCTTTTGGCATCATCGATTTCCATATCTTTATTATAAGTTGTCTTTAAACGAAAACAACTTCGCAATCACGAATATAAAAGAAACATGTCGCAGACGATACAGCCACGCCAAGATGCGGCTCCGTTATCGTCACAAAATACCGTCGCAAATGCCTTGAAGGCATTCATGACGATGTCATTGTCGTCTTTCGCAGCACTGAATCGAAGTCGGATTTCGTCATAAAGACTATCGAAACGGACAAAGATCATGTTCATATGCTCATCGAATTCAAGCCGAGTCTGTCGATTGAGCAGGTCATGCGCCGTCTTAAGCAACTGACGTTGCATGACTTATGGCTGAAAGACGGCGCATACCTAAAAAGATTCTACTGGAGCAGCAATCACCATCTTTGGACTAACGGCTATTTCTGTTCAACGATAGGAGACGTATCCGAGGAGACTGTCAGACGATACATCGAGAATCAGGGCTAAAATTCGCCCGTCGAGACTAAAAGATTTCGTGATTACCTTTCAGTTTAATTATATAAAATAGCGACGGCGCGGGGGCTGTCCCCTCATGTGCATCGGCCGCCTTCGTTCGGCGATACCAAAGCCACCAGTTGGTGGCCTTTTTTATAGTTGTTTGCCACTTTGAGGCATTTTTGATTCGTGTTATTTGCCACTTTTGGAAAAAATTCCGAATCCGCCGAAGATTGACCGACGAAAATGACATAAAACTTGATTATTAAGTTTTTCGTCATTCATTTCTCTTGCCGAATCGGCGGGGAAGCCGTATCATATTCCTTGCCGGGACACATTGGCGGAGGCATCCGCCATTGGCGCCTGCGGGCTCCTAATCGGCCATCAGCGCGAAGGCCCTGGCGGAGAACATCCCCGCCTAGAACAACAACGGGCTCTTAGAGGGCCAACGCCGGAAGCGTAACGCCGCCATGGCGGCTTCGGAAAAGCCGACGGCTCAGTACGAAGTCAGGGAGCAAGGGATTCCGTCATGCACGGAACGACCGACCTCCGAGAAGGCGCCGAAAGGCGCCTTTTTCTTTCTTTTAATACGTCGCCACCTGTTTTTTTCTCTGTCGACGATGGGTATGATTCTTCACTCAGAAGGAAGGAATTGAAAAATGAAGGAAAAAACTCTTATCCTAGCCACTTCTGCCTTGCTGGTTCTGGCTTCGTGCGCCGGCGCCGATTCGTCAGACGGAGCCATCGTCATTCCGTCGCGTGGGTCGTCATTGGATCCGTCTTCGAGTCAAACATCGGGTTCGGCATCCGAGGATTCCGAAACCGTCAACGTTTTGGTGGCAGCAAAAGAATTAACGCCGCTTCAATGGCTGGGCGCGCCAGATGCCGGCAACCCTTTGTTCAAAACGGCGCAGATAAGGAAAAGCGATGCGAAGAACATTTACGGAGACGACGAGGTGAACGACGTTTCCTACATCAGAAACAAGGTCCCGTCCGTCAGCGTCTCGGCCGGGGCGGTTTTGCTGAAGTCCTATCTCACCGATACGTCCGAGTTTGCGAGATACGTGATGGCACGCATTCAAATGGCCGTCGACTGCTGCCAAGACTTCAGCGATGGCATCAAGAAAGAAGCGAATGAAACGGGATCGAAAACCATCGACGAAGCGACGAAGAAGGCGAAGTTCACGTCTTGGTATGATCCGGCTATGAAAGCGGTCGAAACCTATATGAAAGAAGGCGAATTCCTTCACTATCTCATCAAAGACGATTCTGGAAAGGACGTTGATCTTGGAATCGATGGTGAGGATATGTTTCAAGACCCATCGTCCGCTGGAAAAATCCAGTATGTGTGGATGTACGCCTACGACTACGTCGTTGACGTCATCCGATCGGCCGGGAGCGCGCTTGGGAGGAAAAACGTCTCGGTCAACGGTTCCGTCATCATCGACACGCCTGACAGCGATCCGACGAATTGGGACTTCACCTATGGCGGCATCAAGTCGAGCTATTACACCTATGACGTCTATAAGACGCTGAGAACGTTCGATTCTGGGGAATATCTCAACAAAGACAACTTGTGGGTCTCCGGAAAGCCGACGTTGGCTCAGCTGAAAAGCGAGCTAGCGAATCTCTGCTCCCTCATGAGAATCAGCCAAGACGGGGCTTCCACGCTGAGCTACGACGATTTTGCCGACAGGAAGATAGGCATCGACGGCTTCTTCTCGCAAAAGGAAAGCGCTTATCTCATCTATGCTTATGATGACGATTGCGCCGTCTGCGAAAAGATAGAGCAAACGGTTCTTGCCTATGCCAAGTCCGGAAAATACAAGATGTATTTCCTTCCCGATGCCACGAAGGGGATGAAAATAGTCGACTCGGCAGATGCCTGCAGGGAAGCGACGCTCAACGCGACGGAAACAAGCCAGCTCACGATTTTCGGGACGCCGACGATGTATGTCGTCGAACCCGTTTTGTCTCATTCCTCGTCCGGCAGCGTTTGGAAAAACGCCGTATCGGAGATTTGCGTCGGTTCCGATGAGATAACGTCGGCGTTGGCGCAAAACTGATTAAGCGAAAGACGCTTTCGCCAAAGGCCTCGGAGACGAGGCCTTTTTCGTCCGTCGGTCGGTCAGACCGTCCGTTGGGACGCGAAGGAGACGTCCGGACGTCGAACGGAGACCCGGACGGACGGACGACGGACGGAAAGGATGATAATATGACCGCATAGAAGGGAGTTCAACATGCTGAAAGGAAAAAAGATCGGCTTCTTCAAAAGGCTCAGACTCATGCGGATTTACGCCAAAAACATCCGCATCGCTGAGCAGAACAGACTCGCCAACTACTCGTTTGTCGACAAAACGAAGTTTGGCAACTGAGAAAAAGGGCATTAGCGCCCTTTTTTCTTTTTTGCGAAAAAAAGAAGGGCATAAGCCCTTCTTCGTCTGCTGCGAATCGATCAGCGACCGCCGTTGGCGATGCGCTCGGCTTCGACGACTTCCTCTTCGCTGAGATAGTCGCGCCCGCCATTGTTGATGAACATGCCCTTCGAATTGCGATGCAAGGTCTTGACGACCTTTCGCCATTCGAAGTCGCTGCCGTACATTTTGATTCCGGCCTCGGGCTCACCGTCAGTGACGATGACGGCCAAAACGGGGAATTCATACGAGGCAAGGTTCCATTTCTTTCGCTCTTCCTCGGTGAATTTGACCTTGACGCAGTCTTTCGCCGCGTAGGAATCACAGGCGTTGACAAGGCAGAACAGAGTCTTGTCGTTTTCGCCAACGACTCCGAACATCCCAGCGAAAGCATCATATGCCTTTCTTTGTGCCTTCGCGGCGATCTCGCCTACGTTGGCTGAGAGAACGGCGTTGACATCAGGGTTTTTGCCAAAAGCATCGGCAATGGCTTCAGCGACATAAGAAACGTCGGGAACGGGATCGCACGCAATCCATGCATTGGAAGCAAGAACGCACAACGTTTCGAACAGGTCGTCGGAAACGTTTCCGAATTCCTTATTGATAGCTTTCGCAATCATTGCATCGCATGTCGAAATTGCTCCTGATTTGATTCCATCGCGAATTTTCAAAAATCGCAGATCTTCGTTTTCCATTTTTTAAATTGGATGGCTCATAGGCTCATCCTTTTCCTTCTTTCCTATGACATTATCTCATTTCGGAGAGCGCTCGGCAACGAAGAGGCGCATCATTTTGTCGGCTCATCGGCGTAACTTAAACAAAACGCATATTTAAATGGCAAAAGCGGCAGTAAAAATAACTTTAATGATAGTTACGCAAGCGTTCGAAAATCAAATGATTCAACGATTCTCGACAGCACGGCGCACGATATGCACGACACAGCCGCAATGACGTACCATCCGGCAAATGGAATGCTGAGAAATACGCAAGAAAGCAACGGAACTGGAACAATGGACGCGAAAGCCTTGGACGCTGCGTCTAAAACCCCGCCCCACAGCGGTGGGATGCGGATTCCGAATCTCTTCCAGACGGCCACTGACGAAAGAAAAAGAAAAACTGAGGGCGAAGTCCAAATCGCAATGGCAAAAAGACTTTCGTTTCCGTTTCCGAATCTTTCGGCGAAAATGGCCCAAACAACAAGAATGGAAAGCGACGCAGCCCCGATCGACAGCCAAATCCAAAATTCGGCGTTTCTGTTTCTGATTTTGTTTTTCATAAGGAAATTATTAAGCGTTTCAGTCACAGATTCAACAAAAAGTTGTTAGTTTTCCGCCAATAAACGATTTTTTGTCAGTTTTCTAGCAATTTTAACAGTCTCATCTTTATGCTGTTTCAATCGAAGCTTCGCGCCTTTCTAGCAACTTTCTAGCAAGATGGCGTTTTTTTCGCTTTCACTTTTGTTTCAGAAAATCGCAAAAACGATAATTCAGGGGAAATTATCATTTTCATGATTTCACCGCAAACGGCTGATCAGAAAGAAAACATCGGCTAAAATCCGAAGCGAAAGTTCTTTGCAAATGAAAGAGCTGGCTTTTCACCAATGAAAGAAAAAACGATTCGATGATTCGTTTTTTCATGCTTTTTCATATATTTTCACCGAAGGAATAGATAAAAAGCCATTTCCGTATCGTGAAAGATTGACACAACGAAAAGAAAAGAGGCGCCGAAGCGCCTCTTCTTTTCTGATCAGTCAAACTCAACGTCGCTCTTCGCGATTTCAGTGACATCCCCGTCAGCGAAGCATTCGGAGACATCGTAGGGAAACGTGAATTTCACATCGACGGCATCAAGCATTGCCTTCCACATCGATTCCGTTTTCGTCTCGCCGGGCCTCAGCCTGGCATCGGACTTAAACGTCATCGTCGGCGTTTTGGAAACGGCGGAATCCCGCGAATCAAAGAACTCAATCGTCAGCTTCCCGTCTTGGCTGCCGTAGAAACCGCGAAGATAGGCCGCCTTATCATCGATGGTGATGCGAGCGGCGATTTCGTTGGGCTTGTAGCCAGTGACGTTGCTGTGGTTCCAGAACTTTTGCGGGGCCCAGCCTGGGTTAACCTTCGCCAGCGCCTGCTCGAGCGTGACGCCTTTCGGGAGCCAATGCTCGTCCTGAGAGCTCAACGTTTTGTCACCCCAAGGACATTTCTGCTCCGGGAACGTCTGGAAGATGCGCGTCATCATGGCGTTGGCGTCCTTTTTCTTCCCAAACCATTCGATGCCTTGATCTTTGAGACGAAGGGCATATCCGCCGAACGCCCATTCAAGCCGTCGCGGATCGAAGAAGAACCCATCCATTCCGCCAACTTCGTGGACAGCGATGGCCATTTGGCATTCCTCCGGAGTCGGCTTTTGGCAATAAGAACAACTGCAGATGACATAGGCTGAGTGGCGCTTGGAGACCATAACGGCTTCCTTGACGTCTTTCACCCCAGTCAATTTGATGAGATCGTATTCCTTTTCATCCATGAAAAAATACCTTATCCTTTCGATTGGATTCTACCTCGCGGAAAAGAAAACCGCCGTTTCCGGCGGTCTGTTTTCAGCTTGCTTTCTTTTTCTTCGATTTGGCGGAAGCGCTTCCGCTCCTGTTTTCTGAGGCGACGCTGAGGATGCTTTCGATGGCTTTTTTCTTTTTGTTGAGGCTTTCAGCGCTGTCGGAAACATTGGCAAGGATGAATCTAAGCCGTTCTGCGGCTTCCTCAAGATCTTTGCGTCTAATCCCCTTCGGAGCCGAAAGGCACTCGACGCTGACCTTGAGTTCCGACACGGGAACGGTCTGATATCCGACACAATCCGACGATATCGTGTCGTCGCCGAACGTCGCCTCGCTTTCCGAAACCTCACTGATCGCCCCGATGCCGATGGACACGCCTTTGTCCCCGCGGGACATCCAGCAGAAATCGTTTTTGCCGCAAAGCTCTTCAGCCGTCAAGGCGTCAGGCGCCTTATTTGAGACCTTGAATCTTAATAATCTCGGAATGGATGGGATTATTGCCTCGCAGGCTTTCAGAAGTTTTTCGCCTTTTGCGGCCAGCGCGCTGAGTTTGTCGGCATTTTCGGAAAAGCCGCCAAGGATGTCTTCAAGTGCTTTCACCCGGACATTGAGATCCATTTGGCTGTCGGATGAGACAAAACTCTCCCCGGCTTCTTTGGCGGTTCCGAAAACACGCCCGAATGGGACGGTTATTCCGGCCGTGGCAGCCGGCCATGAGTTGAATCCGATGAATACGTCAGGCATGATTCTGCATTTCTCTTCGCCGACGGAAGCTATTTTGCCGACGATGATCTCAACGAGCTCCTCTGGATCTGGCTCGTGCCGCAGGCCATACGGAACCGTTTTGATAGCGACGTAAACCGTCGCCCCTCCGATCATTGCTTCGACCGCCTTTTCCTTATCCATGTGTCTTTTCCCTCTTTTTCCTTCGAGAAAATAATGGGACGGGAAAAACAATCTGTCAACAAAAAACGCATCCGAAAGCAAAACCTATTCCCTTTTCGGCCAAAAAGAAAAAAGGATTTCCTTTTTTTCAGTCCGACCGGACATTTTGGGAAGCGTTCGTTTTTTTCTTTGCCAACCTTCTTTCCTTATAATTCCCATAACAAATCGTTATGCGGAGAAACAGCGCCGAAACAAACGTCGAAAACATTTAAAAAACTCCGATGACGACTGATTGGCTGGAAACGGAAAAGACCCATTGAAAAAGCCGGGAATCGTGGTAGCATAGAGGAGCCAAGGCAGAGAGAAACATGCCTTCTGGAAGCAAAGGGCGCGCGGGCCCCGCGAGGCGGGGATGTTATCGCGACGCGCCGAAGAGGTAAAAAACAATGGAAATGAAGATCAGGAAAAGGGATGGCTCAGTCGCGACTTTTGACGAGTCCAAAATAGCGAAGGCGGTCAAAGGTGCCTTCAGTGACCTCGGACGGACGGTCTCGGACGCCGACTTGGACTTCGTCGTCAGACGGTCGGTCGCGTCGCTGACGCCGGACAAGGACGGGACGGTCGGGGTCGAGGACGTCCAGGACAAGGTCGAGATGGCCTTGATCGACTCGGGGTTCAAGGAAGTGGCGCTGCAATACGCCAGATACCGCGAGAAGCACGCCCAGATGCGCGACGGGCTCGATTATGGGAAATTGATCGACGACTACATCGGGAAGAACGACTGGCGGGTCAAGGAAAACGCCACGGTGTCTTTCTCGCTCGGCGGGCTCATCCTGTCGAACAGCGGGGCAGTCACGGCCAACTATTGGCTCAATCACATCTATGACAAGGAAATCGCCGACGCCCACAGAAACGCCGACCTTCACATCCACGATCTCAGCATGCTTTCGGCGTACTGCGCCGGATGGTCGATAAAACAGCTTATCAACGAAGGCCTTGGCGGAGTCCAGGGAAAGATCTCATCGAAGCCGGCCGCCCATTTGATGACTCTCTGCAACCAGATGGTCAATTTCTTGGGCTGCGTGCAAAATGAATGGGCTGGCGCCCAGGCTTTCTCGTCCTTCGACACCTATCTTGCGCCATTTGTCAAAGCCGATCATCTGACCTATAAAGAAGTCAAACAAGCCATTCAGTCGTTCATCTACGGAGTCAACACCCCGTCTCGATGGGGGTGTCAGGCTCCTTTTACAAACGTCACTATTGATTGGAAGTGTCCTAATGATTTAAAGAATCTTAAAGCAATAGTAGGCGGAAAGGAAATGGATTTCACCTATGGCGATTGCCAAAAAGAGATGGACATGGTCAACAAAGCTTTCATCGAGACGATGATTGAAGGCGACGCCAACGGACGCGGATTCCAATACCCGATTCCGACCTACTCCATTACCAAAGACTTTGACTGGTCGGAAAGCGAAAACAACAGGCTCTTGTTTGAGATGGCGGCAAAATATGGCATTCCATACTTTTCAAATTACATAAATAGCGACATGAATCCTAGCGATTGCAGAAGTATGTGTCCTTTGACGTCAGACACTGAGATTCTCGTCAAAAACTCGCGTGACGGAATCGTCGTCAGAAAGATAGGAGCTCTTTACGATGGGTACAATATCAAGAAAACGAACTATCTTTTCTGGGACGGGCGTAAATGGGTGTCAGGCCATCCAGTTCAGATGCCAATGACACCGGTTTTTAAAATCGTCCTTTCGAACGGAACGACCGTCAAAATGGGCGAAAACCATCTTCAACCGACAAAGGATAGAGGAACGTTAAAAGCGAGCAATCTCAAAGTTGGTGACTGGCTTCCTTTCAACAAGACTCCGATTGAGACGGAAAGGCTCGGTGATTCCGACCTCGGTTTTGCAATAGGCGCTTACGCAGGAGACGGAAGTCACGACGAAGGAGCAGTTGTTTACTCTCTTAATGTCGATGTCGATCAAGACGCGGTTTCGCGCCTCACGGCTTTCTGGAACAGAGTAGGCTATCCAGTGAAAACGACGGTTTCCGGAAAAGTGGAATATGTCAGAGTCGATAAGAACCCGCTCGCCATCGTGTCGGAATACATCGATGGCGATACTTTGACGAAGAAACTTTCCAATCGTTGTTTCAATGCTTCGAACGAATTCAAAGAAGGATTCATATCAGGTTTGAGAGCCAGCGATGGGTCGAAGGAGAAAAAGAGAATATACACGTCATCGGAAACGATGAAAAACGATGTGATGAAACTTTTGGCCTCCATGGGGCGCAAAGCTTTGTCGAACTACGTCGACAGCAGAGAAAGCCGCTTATCTGACAAACCGAATTACAGAATCGACTTCCCGGATCGCGAGCGCTATGGCGAGCTTTTCGATCAAGACGATTCCTACAATTACTACAAAATAGTGTCGATAGAAAAAACCAATGATGTCTCAAGCGATTTCCTTTATTGCTTGGAGATAGACAGCGATGAGCACGTTTTTGCTTTGGCGTCGGGTCTCATGACCCACAACTGCCGCCTTCGTCTCGACCTAAGGGAACTTAGGAAAAAGAACGGTGGATTCTTCGGAGCTGGGGAGTCAACGGGTTCGGTCGGGGTGGTCACAATCAATATGCCGCGGATCGGCTATCTTGCCTCTGACAAAGAGGACTTCTACAAGCGTCTCGATCACATGATGGATATCGCCGCCAGGTCTCTCACAATCAAGCGGAAAGTCATCAATGATTTCTATGAGCAGGGGATGTATCCTTACTCCAAACGCTATCTTGGCGAGACAGCTTTCAAGAATCATTTCTCGACCATCGGCTTGGTCGGTATGAACGAAGCCTGCCTCAACGCGAAGTGGATAAAGCGCGACCTCACTAACAAGGACGCGCAGGACTTCACGGTCGAGGTTCTCAGCCATATGAGAAACAGGCTCGCGGACTATCAGGAACAGAACCCTGGAGTTCTCTTCAACCTTGAAGCCACGCCGGCCGAATCGACGGCATTTCGTCTGGCAAAGCACGACAAAGAACGCTACCCGGACATCATCACGGCCGGCAAGGCCGGCGAGACTCCGTATTACACGAACTCGTCGCACCTGCCCGTCGGTTACACGGAGGACATCTTCTCCGCCTTGGACGTCGAGGACAGGTTCCAGACGCTTTACACGTCGGGGACGGTCTTCCACGCCTTCCTCGGGCAGCGCCTGCCGAACTGGCAGAGCTGCATGAAGCTCGTCCGCAGGATCGCCGAGAACTACAAGCTGCCTTACTTCACGATGTCGCCGACGTACAGCGTCTGCCCGAACCACGGGTACATCGCGGGCGAGGTCTACAAGTGCCCGGTCTGCGGGGCCGAGACTGAAGTCTACTCGCGCATCACCGGATACTACCGTCCGCTCAAGAACTGGAACGCCGGCAAGACTCAGGAGTTCCACGACCGTCGGACCTATCGTCCGTCCGACCCGTCCGTCAGTCCGACCGACCCATCCAAGTCCGGTCAGACGGACGACTGGGCCACGAGGACAGACTCGTCCATGACTGGACGGACGGACAAGACGCTGACGTCGACGGACGGAAAGACGGTCGAATGCTCCTGCTCGACCCTCGACAGGACGGAGACGGACGCCAAGCCAGAAGCCGACAACAAAAAAGTTGACAACGAAAAAGTTGACGCCGAAGCCAAGTCGCAGGCAAGCGGCAGGCCGATGCTCTTCTACAGCAAGACATGCCCGAACTGCAAGATGGCCCACATGCTCCTGGACAAAGCCGGCATCAAGTACGACGACTACGACGCCTACGAGAATCAGGAACTCGCCAAAAAGCTCTACGTGTCAACGGCGCCGACGCTGCTCGTGCCGAAAGGCGACGGGAACTTCTCCGTCTACGCCAACGTCTCGGAGATCAAGGGTTGGATCGAAGGGAAGAACGAATGGTGAGAAAGGGCGGCCGAAAGGCTGCTCTTTTTTTGCGGAACAACACATGGAATCGCTTTGTGTGTTGAAAAGGAAAATGTTTTGTCAAAAAGCAAGACAAGCCGCAAAATAAAGTACAAAACAAATTACAAATTAAATAAGGAAAACAAGAAAATCTAACAAACTCTAAAAGAAATAAAAAGATCTAACAGGTTCTAAAAGAAATAAAAAGTTCTAAAAAGTTCTAAAAGAAAAAAATGAAAAAATTGGTTTTTCGCAACTAAGTTGAAGAAGAAAAGATTCGATGAAACCTGAAAACAGTCTTTTAAAACGGCCAAAAAATTCGTTTTTATGCAACTGACGACGAATCATAAAACATCAAAAAAGCGTTGTCAAACAAGCCAAAAGTATCGTTAAACGCACTGCCCTAATGACTACCCTGATCCGCTACCCTAATCACTACCCAGATCACTGCCCAGATAACTACCCAGATAGCCTTATGACATTTGCTCGCAAAGGAACCTTACCCCACAAGCTACCCCCTAAGCTACCCCCCAAGTCACCCCACAAGCTATCCCCGAAGTCGCCTTCACAAGCCCAACGCTTTTTGCCAAAAGCAAGCGAAGGCCAAAGAAAGATGGGATAATGTCAGCGTAAAAAATCAATGAAGCGCCCGTGCGCTTCACTAGAAAGGAAAAAGGAAATATATGGCAAGGAAAAGATTCGCGTCTGCGTTCAGAGGGACTAAGCCTGATTCGACAGAAAAAACGAAGGTCACGCGAATGATAGAGAAAGATGAGCCGGAGTACGTCACAGCCATGGAAATGGCTAAAGCGTGCCATGGGAATGAAGCAACGTTTCCGAAAGACGAGTTCAAGGAAAAATTCCCGCTTTGCTCTCTTCTTGGCATTCAGCTCAGGCAATTCGAGCCAGGCGAATACTTCGTCCCGCCGCGGGAAGTCGTCGGCGTCACCGTTCAGGAAATTGACCCAAACGGAAAGAAGCACACATTTGCTTTGACCTCCGGCGGGCCGATGCCTCTCAGGCTTGTCGTCGAGGAAAACGCCAACGGCATGATCGCCAGTGAAAAAATCAAAGGCCTTCTGTCGCCGACGTGGCACGACCTAGACACGCTGTTCCTCGACAGTGGGACGACGCTGGCCCAAGCCAAGAAAGCACTGAAAGCCAAAATCAAAGACTGTATCAAAAGAACAGACGAGAATGAGAAAGCGGCTATCGCCTACGCAAAAGACGAGGCAAGCAAATACCGCGGACAATACCGCGATGCCTTCTCTGCGATCGTCAAATGACAAGACGGCCATACGGCCGTCTTTTTTTACGTGAAACGATGTTTTCATTGAATGCCGAGGCGTCCTGGCGTATCATAAAAAAAGAAAGGAAGAAACCCGATGATGCAAAATATTATGGAAGAGAAAAGAATAAACGATTGGCCTTAGTGTTGAAACGATTTTGTTTTAAACGCATTTCGCACCAAATAGCAGACTTCATTGTGAGTTGGTTGAAACATCGTTTAACCCATTGATTTTAAAGCAGAGAAATCCAACAAAAATTGACGGAGGATTTTGGCCCCTGCTAAAAGATTTTGACTCCTGCTAAGCCTTACCAAACAAAACGACGGCCTCGCGGCCGTTTTTTGTTCCAATATCGGTGCGAACGTGGTATTATTTCGAAAACAGGTGCGAAAATGGAAAATTCAAAGAGGACGACGAAGGAAGTCACTATGATGTTGACGGAGTCCGAGATTGAAGCGATAACGATTCATATGGAAGCGAATCCGTGCTCAGGGGGATGCTGTCTAAAAGACAGATACGGAACGCGGTATTTCGACGACTGCGTCTGTCCGATGAGAGAAGCCTCCGGAAGGGTCATGAAAAAGCTCATGGAAGCCGGAGACAAACTGAGAAAGGAGAAAGGCGATGCTTAATGAATGGAGGGTAGCTGAGGAGTATTGTGAGGAAAGGGGCTTGGCCATCCCGCTGAACAGAGAGAGACGCAGAGCGTTCGAGAAGTGGCACAGGCTGAAAAAGAAAAATCTTCCTGACTGGTATACAAAAATATCCTGAAAGACGGTCTCGACCGTCTTTTTTTGTCCTGTCGTCCGTCCTGTCGTCCGTCCGACCGTCCTGACGTCCGACCAAAAAAAGACGGCTTCCGCCATCTTTTTCGACCGTCCGTCCACGTCCGTCCACGACCGTCAACGACCGTCCGGGCCCCCGTCAGGACGTCGTCAGGACGTCAGGACGGGTCGGACGAAGGAATCCTCGACTTGATGCCATTCCGCATCAGGATGAGGCTCGCCTTGCCGTTCAGAAGCGGCGCGAGCTCCTCCGGCGTCAGCGAGACGACGACGGCGAAGGCCCATTCCCTTCCGCCACCTTCCTTCTCGACACTGATTTTTCCGACGGAGACGTCGGACGACGCCTTCGTGATCTGATCAACCCAAAGTTCCCTTCCGCCAAGGCGGTAGACGCAGAGATCGGAGATCGCGCAGGGAGCCGCGAGCGGCTTGACCGCCTTGGCTTCCGTGGCCGTGTCCTTGCCTCTGCCGACGTCCGTCTCAGCCTCCCCTTTCGTTCGGCCGGAGGCCTTGGCCAATTCATCCGTGATCTGATACTGGCTCAGCGCGAATTCGTCCCCGAGTGAGCATTCCGCAACGACAAGGCCGTTCAGGGGTTTCCTGAACGATTTTCTGTCGAAACAGCCATATTCGTTCTTAATGCCGTCGTAGGCAAGATAAGGCATGCCCGCCCTGCATCTCAGATAGACTTTGACAACCGCCATTCTTTTTTTCCTTCCTTTGGTGACATTATGAGGCTGGAAGTTGCGCTTTTCAAGAAGTCGGAAAAAAAGAAAACGTGCCCCGTGAAAGGCACGTCTCATTCGTAGTCGATTCCGAAGTCGAACACACGTTGCGTTCTGACGTCGAACACGGCATCGCCATTGGCGTATTTTCCGGCTCGGTCGGCGCTCACGCGAAGAACGAGGACTTTCTCAGGGCGGCTAAGGCTTCCAACGGCTTTCCTGTACGCGACGCGGTGATTCCTCGGCGCCTCCGTCAAGAGTCTTTCGCAAGCTTCGTCCTCATACAGTGATCCGATGGGCATTGGATCGATCGGCCTGACGTTTTCGAGGAGATAGGCATAAACGTCCTTCTTGTCGAATAGACCGACGAGATCCGTGTCGCTGAGCCCGCCGCTTTTCGCGTAGAACCCGCTTTCGGCATCGCCTTTCGCATAGCTCCCGTCGTGGTTGCAGTAAGCAAGGCAGAAGGCCTTCCCGCAATCGCATCCCAAACGAAGCGCCCCGTCATAGTAGAGCAAAGTCTTGAACGATTCCATTTTTCCGAACCATCGCCAGATATAGGCGATTCCTTTCTCTTTTTTGCGGGAGAATTATCGCATCGCGAATCGGCGCAAGGCGAAAAACAGCCACGATTCCGATCAGCAAAAATCAAGGCCGGACGCAACAAGGTATTTGCTGACCGCGAGACCGCCGCCCCCGTTCGCCAAATGGCATAGCGACGGTGCGGAAATGGGGAACAAAATGATTTTCTGCGCTGACAAATAGATGTCTTTCTTTCCCGTTGGATGGTAAAGCGGCCCCATTCTCTGACATCCGGTCGGATCCTCGCAAAACTCCTTCCAATACGCGATTCGGCAGCGGTCAGGAATCTTCGTCAGCTTGATTGAGCAGGCCACGTCCTCATAAAGACAAGCTAGCGGAAACGGCTTAATGCGAGTGATGTCGTCAAAGCGGTAAAAATAAAGGAAATCGTTTTTTCCAGCGAGTTTGAGCAGTTCTTCCTCGCCGAGCCCTGATCTCTTGAAGAATTTCGGCACAGTCTCGCCCCTGTTGCCGTTGGCAAGATATTCAGGAACGAGCCTGATCTTCCCTTTGTCCTCTCCGTATTCCTGAAGCTCGCGGAAGGCGCGGAGCACTTCCTTGCAGTCTCCTTCGAAACTCATCGTTCCGTTGAAGACCTTTCCCTCGTATTCCTCCAAGCTTCCAGTCGGATGCTCGACCAAATGATAGCCATCCTCGTCGACCGCCATGAACGGCTTTTCTCTCGCGCAGTAGAACAATGTCCTCAATGCACCCATTTTCGTTTCGTCGCCAAATGCAGCGACGCCTTTCCTCAACAGAATGATTATCGCATCAAAATGCGGGTTGGGCAATGGGGAAAACGCGAATGAGGCGAGCGAAATGTGAACGGAGTGAGCGGTTTGTGGTCACATCAGCACTCATCGGATGTTTTTTAGCTTTCTGCCAAACTGCTTGAAATCTTTTAGGCGTTTTTGTCAAACTGCTTGGATTTTCACTGGGATTTGTCAAACCAGTGCAATTAGATTGTTAAGAAACGTCAAACCGGTGCGATTAAACCGCCAAAAACATCAATCCGATGCAAATCAGTGTGAAGTATGCTATGATTATTTTTGTCAAGAAAAAGGTCTCCTCAAAACCGCCTTCGCCAAGCGAAGACGTTCGAGACCGACGGAATCGGCGCATCAGATGGGCGCCTTTTCTTTTCACTCATCCGGTTTTCACTTTATAATAAAACCGTGATTCAAATGGATTTCTTCCGTTTGGGGAAAGGAGCTATGGTTTTATGGCTTTCCGATACAGAAACGATTCGCTTTGGGGCTCAGGAAACCGTTGCCTGGCGAAAGTCGTCATCTATGAGATAGACGAACTCGACAACTACGATATGCTGGCTCCACTCCTGACTGCAAAGGAAAGGAAAGCGGCGTCCGACTGCGGAACCGCGTCGGAAACGAAAGCAAAGCTTGGAATCGGGGACGATGAGATTCTCAGAAGGCTCGGCTTATGGTCGAAAAAGAGATTCGGCCGCGAGCCGTCGGAGCTCTTTTGCCTCTGGCTGGCATCGAAAGAAGCTGTCATCGAGCAATACGATGGCAATGAGGCCTCCAAAAACATCGAACGGCACGACGTGGCAGGATGTGAGGTGTACGATGACCTCGGATATGACGGGAAGCTGTTTGTCTCGGCAAAACCAATCTGACAGAAGAAAAAACGCGTCAAAACGCGTTTTTTTGTTTCAGCGGATTTCGGAAAAAATGCCTTTTTCTTTGAAAAGGGCCAAATCAGTGTGATAATAGAGGGGCATAGAAAAGAGCCTTTTAGGTTCGGAAAGGAAGAATATGAAAACTAGCGACATCAAGACAAGAAAGCAATTCGACGAAAAGCTCACCATCAAAAACGAGGGAAATGGCTTCTCGGCGAAAGTCGACAGAAAGCTCTGCGAGGACGAACCTCTCTATGTCGAAACATCGGAAAAGCTCAGCAACATGCTGACTTATCGCCATAAGCCGACGAAAGAGCAAACCGACGATCCACGGTGGTCGCCCGACGACAACTTCCAAAAGTGGTTCAATGGGAAATACGGCGACAAATACCACGTGAGGGGGTTCACCCACATCGGGAAAGACGCGAAAGGGCGCTTGCTGTACAAGCTCGACATCCGGGAGCTCAATGTCCCGGCCCACGAGATCCGGTACGACATCGCCGGCTATCCGCTCTCTGTTATGGTCTCCCCGAACGGAACCGTGCTCGGGGTGTCGGCTGAAACGCTTTGCTCCAGATACTCATGGGACTTCGATGGCGACGCGCCGAGTTGGAGCGTCGACAAGATTGCCAAGGCACTCATGTCGGTCATCTCCGACGTTGAGAAAGACCGCGAGACGATGCTCGAAGGCGAGATCGAGGCGAAAAAGGCCATTCTCGAATCCGGGAAGAAAGAATGCGCCGCTAAGATCGACGCTTTGTCGAAGCTGGCTGAGTAAGGAAAAAGCGCGTCTCACGACGCGCTTTTCTTTTTCCGTTCGGATTCTCTCTGCGCGAACCTCATCGCATACCCCTCCAGTTTGCTGGAGAATCGCGAATCGATCCACTTGTCCTCGTCCCAGGAATCCATCTGCGACCACCGTTTCGCAATGAGGGCATACCAAGCGTCCTCAAGCGTTCTGCCGATGCGTTCGCCGGACGCCCAAAGGCCGTGGTATTCGCTTTTGAGGGCTTTTCTGTCGTCATCCAAACCTTCCGCCTTTGTTCCGTCCCCAAGGAGCTCCTCAATGCGAATCGCCGCGAGAGTTCTCGTTTCTCTGTCCTGAAAATAAGGCTTCTCATCCGAGGCGATGAGCTTGAGCGCTTCCTTCATGCCATCGCGCGTCATGAGCTCGGCATTGCTAGCAACGAGAAGATCAGCCAAAGTCTCGCCCTCATACCATCCGTCGACGTGACTTCCGACTTTCGCTGACGCGACATCGCCTTTGAGCGCCGAAAGCAAAAGGAAATCACATTCGTCTGGAGTCAGATCTTCGGCGATTGGATTCGCTTTTTCGCCGATTGGATCTGTTTCGGCCGAGAAACCATTCGGAAGGAATGTCTTAAATTTCTCGAGCATTCTTTCCTCCCCGATTTGGGGTTTGATACCGCGTCTTCCTTTTTCGCCAATGACGATGGCGAGGATGCCAGCCGCGTCGCCGAGAAGGGCTTTTGACGCCCTTTCGGCTTTCTCGGGTTCGGCAAAAAGTCCATATACTCCGCCGGAGACGAGATCGAGCTCGCCATCCGACAGCTGGCGCGCTCTTTTCCTAACGAATGGAAGCCATCCGTCCGAGAAAAAGCCATCGCCGGCCGATGCGCACATCGCCCAATAAAGTATCACGTCGAACCCGATCATTTCCATTTCTTTTTCCCTCACCCTGAAATGATAAGCCATCCAAGCTGCCGTGGCAAGCGGATTTTCCATTTCCCTTTTTCCCTTCGGCGTGCTATCTTGTCTTGGGAAGGATGGGGAAAATGATTCTGTACCATGGGACGACGGACGCCGTCGTCGGCAAAGGATGTAAAACGCTTCTGCCCTCCGATTCGAGCGGCGTCCTCCGCGAATCGCGGGAAGGCGGCAAGGGCATCGTTTTCATGACGGACTCAATGGCCAGCGCCGAGAAATACGCCTTGAAGGCCGCCGCCGTCTTCGGCGGCGTCCCGACCGTCTACGAAGTCCGTCCGTCCGGACGTCCGTCATCCGGACATAACCACGAGTTCACGTCGGAGTCCGCGACGGTCGTCCGACAGGTCAGGACGTTCGCCGACGGACATTGGTCGGACGTCGGGACGTCGGACGGGACTTGACTCGGACGGACGGACGGGACATAATGTCAATGCGTACAAGCCGAAAGGCTATCAAGGGATCCGCGCGCGGAGCCCTTTTTTCTTTCCCGTCCCGGGCCTTTCCGCATTGAAACGGCCTCCCTTCGGGGATAGAATTGTCTCAATGGCAAGGATTTACATCATCTGCGGCGAAGACAAGGAAAGAATGCTCATGCTCTCCGGCGAAAGCATGAGATACGAATGCGTCAGGAAGTCCGTTTACGACGGATACGACCTCCCGGACGAGAAGGGCATCCTAAACGGGAAGGTCGTGGCGACGTGCTTCGCCGACGTCGCTTACATGATCTCCGCGTCCTTCCGCGCCGATGAGGTCGGCTCGGCCCCGAGGCTCCGCTTCTCGCTTTGGAGGAGGACGAGCGAATTCAAGGAAGACGGGGACTCCGTCTTCGCCAGCGACGACTTCGCGCCGGAGGGATCGCTTTCGGCGAGGCTCATGAGGGAGACGGGATGCCTGTCGAGGAAGGAGATGGCCGAAAGGGTGCTCGGAGCGCCGATTGAGGGAAGAAACGGATTCGAGTCGGATCACGGCAAGGCGTTCCTTCTCAGGCTCGAAGGCGTCTCGGCGTTCCCGAAGCCGACGATTCTGTGCTCCTACGACCGCGTCGGCAAAGCGAAGCCTATCATCCCGGACGGCCTGATGCCGCTGGATGACGGCAAGGAAGGCTATTGCCTTTTCCTGCGGGGCGAGGCCGACAGGGAATCCTGCGCTTTGGCCCTGCCGATGGACGAGGTGGCTGCCGTGCTCAACGGCGAGGCCACGTCCGTCATCGTCAGGAAGGACTGCTCGATCCTGCTTCCGAAGCCGCTCATCGAAAGGACGGCGACGCGGGATCCGTCGGATTCCATGGCGGCGCTGCAAAGGGAATCGATGAAAGGGGAGGACGGCGAATGAGGCTCATGTTCTTCTGCAAAGACCCGAAAGGGAGGGTCATCGTCGAGGATGAGGCCGAGAAAGGGCTCTTCCGCATCGTCGAAGGCAAAGAAGCCGACGACGCGAGGAGAAGGATAAGGGTGAGAAGGGCGATAGGCGACGGGATCGTCGCGACGGCCTTCCTTGCCGAAGCCTACTATTTCAGGCTGTCGCTCGACAGCGGGAAGGGGTACGAGATATCGCTCTGGGCCGACATGTTCGACGGGGGCGAGCCAGGGAAGGACATCGGCCCGGCGGAGCTGGACGGGACGGGCACCCCGGGATTCGCCAAGCGCCTGTCCGAGCTCGGGTTCCGCTCGGGATACGACCTCGACACGTGGGTCGACGGCAAACACGCCCATCATTCCGTCAGCTTCTCGCTGGCAGGCAGGGACATCGCGTTCGTCGGAACCGTCGGGATGGATTTCAGGGGAGAGGGGAACGGCGAGCTTGAGGTGATCGAGAAAGGAGAGGATGGGAAAATCTTGGGGAAGGGGCCTTTCGAGTCCTCGGCTCCCGTGCTGACCGATCCCTCGAAGGCTTACGTCGACTGGGGATGGGGCGACGTGAGGGACGGGTCGCTCATCGTCCCGATAACGATCGAGGAAGCCTGCCTCATCGCCAATGGCAGAAAGACAGCGTTCCTCGTGAAGGGGTTCCCGCCGTCGCTGATGGCGCGCTCGCTTTACGGGGCGAAGGCCGGCGGCGACAAACGATAAGCAAGCCGTTTCCGAAAGGGGCGGCTTTTCATCGCGTAAAATGATGGCGTTGCGAAAAAAAGATCCGTAAGGATCCGTTCCATTTTTGGAAAGAAAGGAAAAACATGGAAATTCTCATCATCGTTTTCTGTTCCGTTCTGCTCGTCGCGTTCGCCATCCTCGCCGTCATCGTCGTCAAGAAAGCCGGAGCCGCGCCGAAAGACGCCGGCCCGGACAAGGCGACGCTTGACTCGATCGCGAACGTCGACGCCGGCGTGAAAGGCCTCAAAGAAGCCCTTCCGTCGATGGTCGCGCTCGAAATCGCTAAGCAGAACACCGAGATTCAGAAGCAGTTCGCCGAATACTCGGACAAGGAAAGCCAGAAGCTGACCGACTTCGAGGGCAAAGTGGCCGACAAGATAGCCAGCAACGAGAAGGCTTCGATCGAATCGGCCGCCGCCTTCCAAAAGAGCAGCGCCGACGCGATGCATCAGTTCGAGATATCGATGTCGGGCAAGATCACGACGCTCCAAAACGGCGTGAACGAAACCGTCAACAAGCGGCTTGACTCGATCGCCACGACGCTCAACCAGAGCGTCACGGCCATCAGCGACAAAGTCAACGCGTCGATTCAGGACGGCTTCAAGGCCAACAGCGACACCATGGGTTCCCTCAAAGAGAGCCTCGGGGCCGTCGCCAAAGCCCAGGAAGGCCTGAAAGACGTGCAAAACAGCGTCACCGACCTCAATTCGCTTCTCAAAGGGAATCAGACCCGCGGGGCCTACGGCGAGCTTCAGCTCGACATGCTACTCGAAAGCACGTTCCCGAACGGCAAGGATCGCTACTACAAGATCCAGGATGACCTCGGATACGTCAAGGGCACATTCGAAAAAGTGCGCCCGGACGCCGACCTGATCTTCCAAGCCGGGGGCAAATGCCTCAAGCTCTGCATCGACAGCAAATTCCCGTTCTCGCAGTACTCAAAGCTCTTCGTGAGGGACGACTCCGTCAGCGAATCCGATGAGGAAGCGCTCAAGACGACGTTCCGGAACGACGTGCGGAAGAAGTACAGAGACATCGCGGACAAGTACATCATCGAGGACGTCACCGTCGGCAACGCGGTCATGTTCGTCCCAAATGACGGCGTGTTCGCCTTCATCGAGAACGAATTCCCGGATCTCGTGGCGGAAGCCAGGGGGATGGGAGTCGTGCTTGCCTGCCCGTCGACGCTCCAAGCCATCATCGTCGTGTTCCACAACGCCGCCATCGAAAGCGAGCGCAGCGCGAACGTCGAGAAGATGGGCGAGGCGCTCAAAGGCCTCTCCGTCGAATTCGCCCGTTGGGCCGAGCGTTGGGATTCCCTCCAAAGAACCATCCAGTCAGCCGCCAACAAGTCGGACGAGATGGGGACGACCGTCAAGAAGCTCGGAAGCAAGTTCGGCAAGATCAAAGACGCCGACTTCTCTTCCGGAGCGATCGACATCGGCTCTCAAACCGACGAAGACGATCCGCAGGAACTTCCGAACCCAAAACCGAATCCAACATCAGACGAAAAATGAGAAAAGGCCCCAAACGCGGGGCCTTTTTGTTTCACTTCGCTTCGCTTTCGACGTAAAGTCTTTTATGGGTTCGGACGTCGACGATGTCCCGAAAGAAACGCGCGGCGTCCCTGACGGGATGCGTTATCGTGCTTCCTTCCTGATCCGTCCATAACACGGGTATCTCACGATAGGGAATTCCGTTCAGCTTGCAGTACCAGAGCCATTCGACGTCAAACGCCCCTCCGGGTATCCGCTGGCGTTTCGCGATGCTTTTGGCGGTTTTTGAATCGGCTATTTTCCATCCGCATTGGGTGTCGGATATCCCTTTGAGTCCGAACATCGCCTTGATGAGAAAACGGCTTCCCCAGGAAAGGATGTTCCTGAACGGACTCACCCTTTGGCTGACCTTGCTCGCCTTGTTTCCACGCGACCCGACGACGAGGCATCTTTCGGAAAGGAGCGGAAGCGCCGTTTTGAGAGCCGAAAGGTCAGTGGCGAAATCTGCATCCATGAACATCACGTAATCGCCATTAGCCGCCTCGACGCCCTTCCTAACGGCATTGCCTTTGCCTTTCGCAGCCGAAAACGGAAGTATCCTGACGCTCTTCATGTACCGGCATCCTTCCCTCAGTTTTGCATCCTCGGAGGGATTCGACCCATCGTCGACGATGATGAACTCATATCCGCATCCAAGGGAATCGTAGAAGGGAATCCCCTCACCAGCTAGATTTCCCATCAAAGCATCCATTTGATTCTTGACAGGAATGATGACGCTTATTGTCATTTCAGCTCCTTTTCGGAAGTTTTCTTCCTTTTCTCCGCCGTCAGGTCTAGGCAAAGCGCGACGTCTTTTCCGAAATTGCCCATATTGGTCAAAGTGCCAGGCCAATAGTCAGGCCCGACCCCGCCGTGCCCCCAAAGCGCCCAGCTCTTGCTGTCATCGCCCCAAAAACTCCTGAACGCGATCGTCCCGGCCCAGCGGCTGTGCCCCGGGATCCGAAGAAGATCGCCTTCAAGGACAACGTTCTTGTTCCGATCGCGGAAGCCTGTGTCTTTCTTGTCCGGCTTCGTCTCCTCGTAAGCCTGCCTTTTGAGCCCCTCGGCGTCAAGGACGGCTTGCTTCTTTTTCCTTTCTTTTTCCAAAACGACGACGAAGTTCCTGTAATACCGGAAGTCCTGCGTGATGACGCTGTAATAAAGGTCGAATGCCTGATCGGTGTCCTTCACGCTGTCGGGATACCAATACGGTTTCTCCTCGAGTTCCTCGGGCTTCATTTTCACGATCATGTCGGCCAGCGGGCTTCCAGCCTCAGGTTTCAGATCCTTGTATTTGGCGTCGAAGGAAATCGCCTCGCCTGCGCCGAGGGCTTTTTTGAGCGAGCGGACGACGAATCTGGCTTTGTCGGCCGAGCATCCGCTCCCTTCGGTTTTCTCAAAGAAGTGCTCGAAGAAATTTTCGATGGAAACACCTTCGTCCTTCCCCTCAGCCTCGTTGCCGAAAAGATATTCCTTCTTGAACTTCGACGTGTCCGCCTTCCGCGCTATCGACCTGACGACCTCGGCAAGCTCTTTTTTCTCATCGCTCATTCTTTTCCAAAACCCCGATGCGTCGTCGGCCGAAAGAGCCGTTCCATCGGTTTTCTCCCAAAGAATACGATAATACCAACGTACCATAAAAGCAATTAGGCTTTTAGGAAAGGAAATTCCATGGGAAGGAAATTATTCAGAAAAGACCTTTTGACGCCGGGCGTCGATCTTGAGAAAACGATCGTCGTCAGCGTGTCGAAAGGAATCGTCAAAGCCGTCAGCTGGGGCGAAAGCGACGAAGACAGCGGCGGCATGAGGCTCTCAAGCCTTGGCTACGTCATCTCCGTCAAACCCGACTCAAAGCCTGAGGACTATGCCGAGAACTTCTCGGCCTGCACATTCAAAGGCTCAGCCAACGCGGATGACGTGAGCGACCTCGCCAAAACAAAAGGAATCACCGACCGCATCATGCTTTGGATTGGCATGACGAACGGGAACACCTACGACGGCCCGTACACGAAACGGGAATACGTCGATACCGTCCTCAGTGACGCAAACGGCGCGTTCGCCTGCACTGAGGAGGAAGCCGTTCCGTTCGCTGAGTCGCTTCCGGATGGGACTTATGTCCTTCTCATCGTCGATGAGGGGGATGTCTGGATCGTCCGCGACGGAAGGCTCAAATTCTTCCACGCGGACAGAAAACCGGAGGACATCGACACAAACCGGCCAAATCCGGGCATCGGGGAGATCGCCATCGCCAAAGACTCATTCGAGGCTAAGGTTGACGCCGCCATCGATGATCACCACCATTCGCTCGGGAAGAAAGACACGATAACGGAATGCGTTGCGCTCATCGATGCCTTCTGGTTCGAGCCGAGCGACAACGTCTGAGGGGCAGAACCATGTTCAGAATACCTGGTTTGAAGACAATCCATCAGTCGAAGTCCTACGGCGACGACGCGATATACGAATACCGTGGCGTCAAAATCATCGGATCAACTGCCAGAGGCGCTTACGGAAGGCATGCCATCTACTGCGTCGAGGGCATCCCATCCGCGCCGTTCACGGCGATGAAGGACGCCTGCGGGCTCGTCGATTGGGTCGCCGACATCCAAAGTCATCCGATCAAGATACTTCCGAAGACGGAATGCTGACAAAGAGAGCCTCACGGCTCTCTTTTTTTGTTCCTCAGCCTCTTTTTAGCACTCTGCTCTTGACAGTGCTAAAAAAATGGATATAATCATTGGCGAGCCTGGGAAAGGCTGAGGCAAAAAAAAGAAAAAAAGACCGATGAGGCCTTGTGTTAAACGATGCCTCAAGGAGGAAAAAGCGATGTCCGATGAAAAGAAAGCCGAAGAGAAAAAAGAAAAGCAATCTCCCCCGAATCCGGAAGCCGAGAGATGGAAGTCACTCTACATCCAAAGCCTAGCGGACATGAGCAATCTCCGCAAGGACATGGAACGGGATGCAGCCGAGGAAAGGAAATACGGCTGCCAGCCGCTCCTGTCAGCCGTCATCCCATCGCTCGACGCGATGGAATTAGCTCTGAGGGACACGCCGAAGGACGAGGGGGCGAAAGCCTATGCGAAGGGATTCGCGATGATCGAGAGGAATCTCCTCTCCGCCCTCCGTTCGTCGGGCGTCTCGACCGTCGACCCGTCCGTCGGTCAGAGATTCGACGCGACGCTCATGCGGTCGGTCTCGTCTGACCCATCCGTCGACGACGGGACGGTCGCATCGGTCGGACTGAGAGGCTACGTCCTGAACGGACGTCTGGTCAGACCGGCGACGGTCGTCGTCGGGTCAAGGAAAAAGACGGAGGAAAAGACATAAAAGCACTTGTTCCCGGCTTGTTCCAGACTTGTTCCCAGATGGCATTGAGCCAAGAAAGGGGCGATAAGGAAAAAAGCGAACGGAAAAAGGGTCAAAACAAGGAAAAAATCCAACATCAGACACATTGAGCAAACTTCAATGAAAACAAGAAAAGCTCAAAGTGTCAGAACAACGCAAATCGGTTTTACGCAAATCCATTTGCGTAAGGAAGGCAAGACTTGATTCGCTAAAAAGATTTTTACTAAAAAAGTTTTTACTAAAACACTCAAATCAGTTTTACTCAAATTGGTTTTACTCAAATTGATTTGAGTAAGACATTTGGTCAGCGCGCACTTAGTAAGTAGCCACTTACCAAACAGCATAATCCAAATTAGGCTAATCGAAATTATTCAAAAAAATGGCCGATGAGGCCGGAGGAAACGAAAATGAAAGAAACGATTGTCGGTATTGACTTGGGAACGACCAATTCGGTCATTTCCTATTTGCAGGAAGACGGAAAGGTGAAGGTCATTCCGAATCCGGAAGGAACGAACACAACCCCTTCGGTCGTCGGATTCAAAGGCGATGGCGAAGAGATTGTCGGCAACGCCGCGAAGCGTCAGATGATCACCAACCCGGACACCGTGAGAAGCGCGAAGAGGAAAATGGGCAGCGCCGATAAGTTCCATATTTCCTGCCTCAACAAGGATTTCACGCCACAGGAGATCTCAGCCAAGGTTCTGGCCTACATGAAGGCCTATGCCGAGAAATCCATCGGAAAGCCGGTCAAAAAGGCGGTCATCACCGTTCCGGCGTATTTCAATGACGCTCAGCGTCAGGCGACGAAGGACGCTGGCACGATTGCCGGTCTCGACGTCGTCCGCATCATCAACGAGCCGACCGCCAGTTGCCTGGCTTACGGCCTTGACAGCAAAAAGAGCGAGAAAGTGCTCGTCTTTGATTTAGGCGGCGGCACCCTCGATGTCTCGATCCTCGATATCGGCGATGGCACCTTCCAGGTTTTGGCGACCTCGGGCGATACCCATCTCGGTGGGGACGATTGGGACAGAGCGGTCGCGGATTGGATCCATGCGCAGATTCAGATCGACCAAGGCGTCGATCTCACCGACAAGATGTCGGAGCAGAGGATGGTGGATGCGGCTGAGAAAGCGAAGATCGAGCTTTCGGCCAGCCTCGAGACGACCGTCAGCCTGCCGTTCATCGGCATGGGCAAGAACGGCCCGATCAGCTGGGAAGGCAAGCTTACGCGCGCCAAATTCCAGGATCTCACGCGCAATCTGCTTGAAAGATGCAGAATCCCGCTTGATAAGGCGATGGCGGATGCAAAACTCTCCTATAACGACATCGGCGATGTGCTGATGATCGGCGGAAGCATCAGGATGCCAGCCGTTCAGGAACTCGTGGCGAAGATCACAGGAAAGAAGCTGAATCTCTCCGTCAACCCGGATGAGGCTGTCAGCATCGGCGCCGCGATTCAAGGCGGCGTCATCGCCGGGGAAGTCAAAGACGTGGTTTTGCTCGACGTCACCCCGCTCACCTTGGGCATTGAGACCCTCGGCGGCGTCATGACTCCGCTCATTCCACGCAACACGACGATCCCGACCTCGAAGAGCCAGGTTTTCTCGACCGCCGAGGACAATCAGCCGGCCGTCGACATCATGGTTTACCAAGGCGAGCGTCCGATGGCGCACGACAACAAGCTGCTCGGCCATTTCACGCTTTCTGGCATCAAACCGCAGAAACGCGGCCAGCCGAGGATCGAGGTGGCGTTCAGCATCGACGTCAATGGCATCGTGAAGGTGTCGGCCAAAGACCTTGACTCCGGCCTCAGCCAAGATATCACCATCAGCGGAAGCAACGGGCTTTCCAAAAACGACATCGACCGCATGGTGAAGGAAGCCGAGGAGAACAAGGAAGCCGATGAGAAACGCAAGGGCGACGCCGAGGTCAAGAACAAGGCGCAGACCTACGTCGATCAGATCAATGCCGTTCTGACTGAGAAAGGGGATTCGCTCCCGGCTGATCAGAAAGAGAAGCTGACGTCGCTCCGTGACGAGGCTCAGGGAGCCATCCAGTCGAACAACATCGACAAGCTTCGCGAGATCGTCGGGAAGCTCGAAGACGCCGCTAACCAATCGGCTCAGCCGCAAAGCGGTCAGAGTCAGGAAAACGGCCAAAATCAAAACGCCGAAGACGGCGGGGAGGGACAGGCCAGGGCAACTGACGCCCAATTCACCGAGAAAAAGTAAGAAAAGCGTTGAAAAGCGGGCGGCCATGACCCATAATCAGGCCAGCCCGTTTTTCCATCGGAGGGAGGGACTGAAATGTCAGACAAAGATTATTACGCCATCCTTGGCGTGCCGAAGACAGCGACCAAGGATGAGATAAAAGCGGCTTACAGAAAGCTCGCCAAGCAATGGCACCCCGACCTCAACAAGTCGCCGGAGGCGCCGAAGAGATTCGAGGAGATTCAGGAAGCCTACGACACACTCTACGACGACGGAAAAAGGAAACGCTATGACGAATTCGGATCCCAGCCGCAGGGCGAGCAAGGCCAAAGCGGCAACGGAGGCGGCTTCGGATTCGGCTTTGGGGACGGCGGTTTCTACCAAAGCGGGATGTCGGACGATGCCTTCAAAGACGTCTTCTCGACGTTCTTCGGCGGGCGGATGAGAAAAGAGGACGACGGAAACGTTTTCGCCGATCTAACCGTCCCCTTCCTGACGGCTGCCAGAGGCGGGAACGTGAGGGTCAGGCTTTTGGGAGGGAAGGAAATCAGTCTGACCGTGCCCGAAGGGATAGCCGACGGGCAGCAGCTCAGGCTGAGGGGCGAAGGAAGGAGGACGCCAAGCGGAGCCGGAGACCTCTTTCTGACCATTCACATCGCTCCGGACAAAACGTTTCAAAGGACTGGGGACGACGTCCTGGTCTCGGTCAGGACGTCGGTCGTCGACTTGGCTCTGGGGACGAGACTGACCGTCCCGACGGTCGACGGGGACGTCGACATGACCGTCCCGGAAGGGACGCAGCCGGGACAGACGTTCAGACTCCGTGGGAAAGGCATCAGAAACTCGCTGCGAGGCACGCAGGGCGACGAATACGTCAAGATTGAGGGAATCGTGCCAACAAACCTCGATCGAGCCCAAAAGGACGCTTTGAAGCGTTTGAAGGAATCCCTGGCAGGGAGATAAACGGCTGAAAGGCCGTTTTTTTAGCCTTCGTCGAAAAAGGTGGAAAATGTCATAAGCGAGGGCTAAGAATGGAAAAGAAAGAATACATGGCCAAGGCGTTCGAGATTCTGGCGCAGTTGTCAGACGTGAAAGACGAATTATCAACGAAGCTCTGCAAACTCAGCGAAACGGATTTTTCCGATAAGGGATTCGAAGAGAAGGCCGAGCAGAAAACAGTCGAGGAGGAACTTGCCCAAGTCGCTGCGCTTTCATATCAAGTGCTCGACAAAATAGGGAAAGCCGTCGGAAGCGGGAAAGCGCAAGATGGCTTTTTCGATTCAAGCATCGAAAGAATGAGACTGGCCGAAAAATATTGGGAAGGGGAAACGAAAAAACTTGACACGTTCATAGAAACGGAAAAAGACAGCGGAACGCTAACGGATGACGAAAAGGAAGCGTATGTGTACAAATATCCAAGAAGCAAGGGACCGGAAATGGCTTTATCGAAAGCGATAGAAATAGCCGAAAAAATCGACAAGGACGAAAAAATCGAAAACCAAGACGACCCAGACGGCGGAAAGAACTGAAAAAGCATCCGTCAAACGGATGCTTTTTTCTCGCTCTTCTTCGGCTCGAGAGATTCTGCGGCTTCGAGCCATTTTTCTTTGACGCCTGGAGACGAAATGCTTTCGATGGCAGCGTTGCCTAGCGAATCGCAAGATGTCAGCTTTCTTATCGAACCAGCAAGTCTTTTCCTCTCGGCCTTTCCGAGGATTTCCGGAGTTTTATTGGCAATGGCGATAATGACGTCCTCACTTGGGGATCCAGGATAAGACCCCCAAAAGGCAGCCTCGACAAGAACGCGGAACGATCGAAGGCTTATTCTGATGCCGGTATCCGACACTCCGCCGCTTTTTCTCCTAGCGAGTTCCTTTTCAGCCGCATCAGACGCCAAAGCGACCAACTTGTCCAGCGTTTTATCGTCAGCGTTTGGAATAGCGATATCAGCCAGCGTTCCGCCATCTAAACAGCGTACGGCCAAAGCAGCCGTTTTGGCGATGCAAGAGAATTTGAACCTGCTCAATCCGCCAAAATGATAATCTACCAATCCTTGCCCATACGCTGATGCCACCATGGCTGACATGTCACTTGAATTGACGAAAATGCTATCCATTGCCAACATTATACGTTATACCGTTTTTGTTGAAAAGACAGTCACGCAAAAAAAGAAAGAGGGCTTGATTGCCGCGTGCAGTCGGTGTATCTTGTGACGTATTGAATACGCGGAGGAAAAATATAAGTGTCAAAAACAAGGTTGCCTAAAGCGGGAAATGCCGATGACGTGAAGGCGAAGGCTGATGAGCAAAAAGAAAAGGAAAGCGAAGACGATGATCTCGCTGTGCTGACGCTGAAAAACACGCCCATAAAGAAGATTGAGGAAGAGATGGTATCCGAATACGCTGGAAAGAAAGAAATCTCCGAGCAGGAACTCATGTCGGCGGCAGAGAAATACTGTCTAAGCGAAGAGAACTTTGCAAAACTGGCAGCTTACCTGACCAAAAAAGGCTTCGAAATAACGGAGCAGGAAGACAAGAGCGAAAAAACCGATTCCGAAGATGATGATGACGGTGAAAAGCTTGGTTCCTCGAAAGAGGAAAAAGATGACGATGAAGAATCGGCGGAAGAGGCGGCAAAAGAAGAAGACGACGAGGCCGAAGAAGACACTCCGATTCAAGGCGGAGACGTCAAAATAAACGATTCAGTCAGGCTCTACCTGAAAGAAGTCGGGAAAAGGCCGCTTTTAAAGCATGATCAAGAGGTCGCGGTAGCCAAAAGAATCGAAATCGGGAAGAAGGCAAAAAAGGAACTTGATGCCAATGACGCAGCCGTCAAATCAGGAAAACCATCTAAATTCACTTCAGCCAAAGAAGATGATTTAAAGGCCAAAGCGGCGGATGGGTCGGCGGCCAGGAATTTCTTGGCAGAAAGCAATCTGAGACTCGTTGTAGCGAACGCAAAGCGTTTCGCCAACAGAGGAATGCCGTTCTTGGATCTCATTCAAGAAGGAAACATGGGCCTCATGAAGGCAATCGACAAATACGATTACACGAAAGGCTTCAAATTCTCGACCTATGCAACGTGGTGGATAAGACAGGCCATAAGCCGAGCAATCGCCGATCAAGCCAGAACGATAAGAATGCCGGTTCACATGGTTGAACTTATGAACAAGATAAACAGGGTTCGCGGACAGTTGACCCAAGAGATGGGAAGGGATCCATCACCCGAGGAAATCGCTAAAGCCATCGATTATCAGATATCGGCGGACAAAATAAGAGAAATACAGAAAACGGCTCTCGAACCAATATCTTTCGAAACGCCGGTCGGAGACGACAATGATGGTCGCATCGAAGATTTCGTAAAAGACGACAGCGACGATTCGCCAGTCGATTTCACAAGCAATTCTTTGACAAGAGAGCAAATACTGAATGTTCTTCATGGCTTGTCTCAAAGAGAAGAGGATGTCATCATCTGTCGATACGGACTCAATGGAAACCCTCCGATGACGCTCGAAGAAGTCGGTATCAAGATGGGGATAACAAGAGAAAGGGTAAGACAGATTGAGTCATCAGCCATCAAAAAGCTAAGAAAGCCGTCATTCTCAGCCAGACTCAAAAAAATAAAAGACAGCAACGAAATATGACAAAATAGAAAAGCGCGGGCCGCAAGGCTCGCGTTTTCCTAAAGGAGGTAATGATGTCCCAGGGCCAGCCGTTCCGGATCCCGCCGGTTCAGCCCTCTGGCAACGAATATATTTTAAGGCAAAAAAAGGAAACATGCAATAGCGAAGTTTCACCCTTGCAAAAAGCCGATAGCGATCAGAGTGATTCCCGTCAAGAAAAACGCGGCGAAAAAATACGCCGTCTCAGCCTTCTTCCATCCATTTTTTACATCATTAGCAACTGGGAGGCAGAAAACTATCGGCGATAAAGAAACCAACACCATTCCAATTGCTATAAAGTGGTTCATTCGCTTTTACCCCCCCTGCTGAAATCAAATAAATTATACAATCAAACGCGTGTATTTTTAGCGCTTTTACAAAAATAGGAAAAAGCAAAAAAAGAAAGAATTTACGGATATAAAAAGCGAACGTTCGCTTTTGTGCATAAAAACATATATTTTTATGAGAAAAAGATACGCTTTTATTTTAAAAATGAAATTTTTAATAAAAAATGAATAAAAAGCTATTTTTATAAGCAAAAAACAGATGATTAAGCAAAAAAATAAAAGCACGTTTTATTTTGTTTTTTTGCTAAATATAAAAATCTAAACGTTGGGACGAAAAATAAGACGGGAGATCTTCAATTTTGAAACGATATTCTTTTCAGTCCTTTTAATTCGGCTAGCTTGTCAAAAGCTTCAGGTTTGACGCCGGCTATCGAGACGTAAATATTTCCGTCTCTCATCTCCTTGGCGGCCATTCCATGTCCTATTGCCTTACGAAGAAAATTGCTTACGTATTTCAATATCTCAAGAGTCTCTTCTGGCGTTGTTCCAGCACGGAATTCAAGCACGGCTTTTCCGCCATGTTTTCCTTCCTCAAAGACCGCTTTTCCAATCGTAAGCTTTCCAAAGTCGGACGAGTCAACCTCATCCTTGATGCCTTTGATATCAATATACGAAAGGAAATAGGAATTGTCCCCAACCTTCTTTCCGCTCTTTGCCAAAACATCGTTTTCTAGCGCCGGACTTTTCTCTGATAAAACCAAAAACGGAACGGCAGGGGAAGATTCAAGAAAGCTTTTATTTTCGTCGACAAATTCTTTCAATGTATTCATTAACACTATATATTTTACCTTTTTCGCCGTTGGAAAAAGGACTTTTTTAAAACAAAAAGTCCCATAAAGGGACTTTTGCCTCAACGTTTTAAGCGGCAGGAGACTGAGCCACGTTCTGTCGTTTCGGTATTTTTGGAGCGATTTGAGCCTCATCTTGGTACAGAGTCAAAGTCTTGTTCTTGTCTTTTCTGACTCTTCCGGCCAGCCTCATAAGTCTTTTCCTTTCGTCACCCTTATGATTTGGTATTTCGACTTTGTCAATCCAATCGGAAAGTTCGAAATCAGCTTCTTCTTTTGTTGAGAAAATGCTGTAAGGCTCGTCAGTTTTTCGATTAACGGATATGTATCCATCCTTATCAAAGCTGACATCATTCTCTTTAAGCGTCCTAACAACGAGAGAATCATAGTCGACAGCAAACGCCATCCCTTTCTTCTCGATGGCTATGTCGAAGCCTTTCTTTGTTTCTACCTTCATTGTTTTTCCTTCTTTTTTTTGCCTACTGGTTCAAAGCATAAAAACGCGGAGGCGGCATCAGCAAATGCCGCCATCCGCTAAACTTTACTTCTGATCTTTAACGTCTTTTTGGCCAGACTTCGCGTCTTTGTCCGCTTTGGCCTTTTGTGCAGCTTCCGCCTTGGCTTTGGCCTTCGCCTTTTTCTCGGCTTTATAAGCCAGCTGGGCTTTCAAAATGGCCTTGTGCTCGCATTCGGGCATCTCGCCGCGCCAAATCGAAAGGCAATGCTTTTCAAATTCGCGCTTGCCACCGTGATTGGCGTAAGCTTCCGCCAAGGCGACCCCGATGATAAGATCGAATTTGTCGCCGTCGTGCAAAACAGCCTCGCCGGTCTTGCTTCCGTCGCGATAATCGACGATAGTCGCTTTCCTTTTTTGGTCAAAACGAGCAATCTCACGATTTTCGGCAGTGGCTTCACTGGCCACAACGATGGCAGCGGCATACTTTGCCACCGCGAGTTTGAGACCAAGCCCGGCCTGAGCCACAGCTAGATCGCAGGCATCGCAATCGTTGCGATCCCCGCCTTCGAAATCTTCCTTTTCGTCAGCTTTTTCTTTTTCAGACATTTTTCCGTGTCCTCCGTTCTTTCTAAGCGAAAACATTGTATAGCCTTTTGAAACGGTTGGCAACTGTTTTTTTTACCAAGTGAAAACACAAAAGCGAAAATGATCGGTGGCGAAACGCCGATCATCTTTTTTTCTTCTTATTGCTGTCAAGCCTTGGATCAGGCGAATAATATTCGGTTCTTTTCCTGTGCTCTTCGACCGTTATTTCGACGGATGACACTCTTGCATCAAGAAATTTGAGGGTGTCATAGTCGGAAGATGGCACAAGATAGTATCTTCTGCCTATCTTCCTTCGGACGGTAACAACGGCTCCGGCTGGCACAGATGCCATTATCTCGGGGAATTTTTTCTCTTCTTTTTCCATTGCTTTGATTATACTTTTTCCGGAGATGGCAAAAGCCAACGAAAAATGAAAGTCGTCGATGGTAAAATGTTCGAGACAATAATGAAAAAAATGTTAAAAAATCAAAAAGGCGCGTTGGATGTCGTCAAAATGATAATGGCTTTCGCCGCCTTGGGGATGGCCGTGTCATCGGGGATTTATTTTTACGCACTGGCTAATCCGAAAGCGGAAACGCCGGAGACGCCTTCGTACATTTTCACGAAAGTTGCTTACTTTGAAGAAACGCAGGCGCCAGCCACTCTTGTTCCAATCAAGGAAAATCCAGCAAAAATATCGTGCTTTGGAGCAACAGCGATTGGCCTATACGGAGCGAGCGTCTACGAGAATTTCGAACCATTGAAAAACTACGGATATTCCTTTCAAATCGGAACGGAAACAGAATCGGGAAAGCTCACGATAACGTTCAACAAAAGTTTCAAATCGAACCAAATAATCATCTATGCCAAAAAATTAGGCAAAGCCGACCCTGATGTCATTGTGGACTTTGATGATTTGGAAGCCAAAAGCAAAATCACTTACGATTTCGATGGGGCATTCAGCAAGGGAACTGCTTTTGCAACGCCGTCATATGGCAATTTTTCCGCCATATCCATATCGTCGCCATCTTCTGCCCCCTTCATTTTCTATGGCTTATCGTTCTTTGATCGAAATTACAACTCATCAGAGGCCGTTGACAGCGTAAGTTTCAAGAGTGTCAAAACGACCGGAGGCGAACTTGATTCTGAAACCGCAAAAACCGTGATAAACAAAGGGTCTGCGAACGGCGACCAAGTCGTTTCCAGCGTTTCGACGTGCACTCACGTCAGCGTGGCAAACACGACGTCTTATCCAAAAAGATACGGCATAACCATCGGAGATGGGGACAACAACGGGGAACTGTCATTTAAATTGGCCAATTCCAAAGCAGCGAAGAAAATCGTAATCAGCGCAAGGCCGTGGATTCCTTCGATTGACGAGGGAACGTCGGATGGAGTTAAACAGACTTCGCTATCGATCAATGGCGCGGAAGCTGTCAGTCTCGTCATGAATGACGGCACCTACGATAACAATCCCAAAAACATTGAAATGTCACCTTCGGAAGCGGCAAACACGATATCGATTGCCAGTTCAGGCGGAAGAGTCGTTGTCACTGGAATGGTATTCATCTATTAAAAAAGCCACCCATCGGGTGGTTTTTTTCAAGATGGTGGAGCCGAGGGGAATCGAACCCCTGTCCGAAGAACGCCTTTCCGCAGTATCTACAGTTTTGGAAACGTCATGATTTGATTCAGAACTCCGACGTTTTCAAAGAATTCCGAACGAGGCACTAACCATTTTCGTCGCCAACTCACGGCCAAGAGATGACGCTTATCGGCTTTTGATGACGCCAAGCCCGCTCATGAGCCGCGAAACGAGCGGAAGGCGGCAGCTCCGGCCCGAAGGCTGGAAATCCGTTTGGATTGCCCTTAAACGTCAGGCGCGTGCGTACGAAACGCGCTGCATAGCGGCACGGTTCGCATAGTGATAACTGTTGTCAGTTATTGGTTTTTGATGTTTAGGCTCATCATGCCACTGCAACAGCGGCCAAGCTATTCTCCGTCAAAACCTGAACGACCCCATCTGGCCTTTTTGAAGCCATCGTTATTTTATTCCTTCTTTTCTTTTTCTTCAACAGAAAAACCTTTCGCCTTATTTTGCTTAAGATAATCGACCGATGCCAAAAAGCCATCTTTCCTTCCGGCAAACATCTGTGTGACGGCTTTAATATCGGAAAAAGACGATTCGTCGCCATCTATTGTTATCTTCGATCCGTGACCATCCTCGAATACATAACGTCTGAACGCTGTGGCTTCGCCTTCTTTCCCGTCCGCTCCGACTTCTTTCTTAGCCGCGACGTAAACAGTCATGTTGCTTCCGTTGAGCCCGAGAAACACGAGTTTGCTTATGCCGCTTCCGGTTATTTCGTATCCATCATGTTTTTCGTCTTTAAAAACCTCGCTCTCAGGAATCCTGTTTATCCTGTATTCGTAAAAGAAGCCACGTTTCTCCCCGAGATACATTTGGGTCTCTATGTCGTTTTCCTTGACCTCGCGCGGGTCTCGCGGCTTGATTATATTGGCGACCTCATCAGATGTTTTTTGCTCTTCGCTCATTTTCGTATTGCCTCTTTTTGAATCAACCAATTCTATCATCGGCCAAGCAGTTATCTTGCGCTTTTTGCTTGAACGCATTATCAAATGGCGCTTTTTCATTAGTCGCCGTCAGCTTGCTTTTTAGCCAAAAGAGCCTCATCCGTGCTTTATAATAGACACCGATGGAAAAAAGCACAGTTAAAGAAATAATGGAATTGGGGAAAGCGGCATCGACTTACTCTTTTCCGGCCAATGAACATTGCCAAGACGCTGGACCGATTCTCGAGCTGACGTCATTCGAAAGGCTCGTTGAAATGGAATGTTTTGGCAGAATGACGCTTATAGCTTTCTCCGATGACATCAAAGGAAGGAAAAACGCGCCTATAGGAGTTGCTTTCCATAACGACAAAAACGACGAAAACGAATGGTTTCACGTCACTCCGAAAATATGGAAAAGACTTTACATGAGTGTCTCCGGAGTCAGTGAAGGAAAAGCCAGCGAAGCTTTCAAAGCGGCCTTTCCGGCTTTGCCAAAGGAGGAAACAGCCAATGTCTGAAACCGATTATCAGGAAAAGGCCGCTGATGAACTTAAGAAAAAGGTTGAATTGGCGATAGAGTCAGGAAAACTGAAAGAAATAGCGCTAAAGGCCTGCGTAGGAAGCGGAAAAGAAGTCATTGCGTCGCTTGCTGTGAAAAAACTTATGAAAGCCGAGAAGACTCCGCTGTTTTTCGTGTGGTTGGTCGTCGGAGGGGATTTTAGAGCTCAAAACGCCAAAAAAGAAGTGGAAGACCTTCTGGGCGATGACGCCCAAACGGCCGAATACGGATCCGACATCAGGGATTCAATCGTCCGAGCCGCGTTTCCGGGAACGGTTGCTTTTTCAAGTTTTGAATCATTCGCGAAAGAGGAGACGTCTTCGCCGCTTAGCGGGATCAAAGCCATGGGCGGAGCGAAAACGATTGTCATCATCGATGAAAGCGTATCGGAAATAAGCGATGCGGAAAGGAATTTTGTGCTCGGGCTTCCGACGCCATCGGCCGTCGTCAGGCTAGCCACGGATTTCAAATCGGAACTCAGCTCGGACAGCGTGGTGTCCGTAAGGACGCTCGACGCGATAAACGAAGGAACCATAAGGCATGCCACTGTGATAAACCAAGGGCTGTCAAAAGGGAAAAGCTATCCAGAAAAAACCGATTGCATCCTGGCCGCGCTAAGCGAAAGGGATGAGTTGGCAAGACTCTACAAAGAAGAAAGGAGCAAAGTCAACCCCCTTTGCATCATTCTTTCGGATTCCGATGGAACTGCCAAAGCCGCGGAGATAGCCGAATCGTCCGGAGCGAGAACGTCGGTGATCACGGGTGGCTCGTCGGAGCAGGAAATCCGCGAAATACAGAAAAAGCAAAGCGGTATATCGGCAATCGTCTCCGATGCGGCGTCTTTGTCGGGAGTCCCAATTCCGCGCGCTCAGATTCTCTGCGACATAAGAAACGGGGAAACGGCACAATTCGACCTTCGTTCGATCGCCATGGTATCGAGGACGGCCGAACGCAGAAAATACGTCAATGACAAGCTGAACACGGCTTACGTTTTCACGACGGCTTCGACGGCCGCGGTTTCGCTTCCTGACCAAATGCCTTCTCAACGGGAGACCTCTGTACCGACGCCTGTTCCGTCAGCCGCCGAGAACGTCATCGGCGGAACGGCGAGCATCGACAAGGCTCTATACAAAGGGAAGCTGACGCTTCCGTCTTTCTGGCGTGAGCCCGAGCCATCAAGGGACATCGGGGACTCCTTCGCCGAGAATATCGAATTCATGCTTGGAAAATATTGGGACATGAAACTTTTCAGCTTGGCGGATGACAGCGTGAAGGCGTCATTGATTGGAAAGGAAAAGTTTGGATCCGAATTCGCCGCGACGTCAAAGGAAAAGGAAAACGCTTTCGATGAGGCGATCATGTCGGGGCTTGGGAGATACGCCACCGAGCGCTCTTTGTCCGTTGCTAAGAAGGCGATTTTCTCTTTCTTCAGAAATAGGCTGCATTGCGATGACGCCATCGCTGTTGCCTGCGTTCTCAATCTGAAAGCATCTGGGGAAGAAGGGCTTTCGGCTTCCTCGTTCATCGCATCGGCCGTGGCTGACTATGACTCTGGAAAGCTTGATTTCTTTCTTTTCATCGCCGGAGAACCGTTCGCGTTCAGAGACTGGCAGCCGCCGATGAAACAAAGCGTCTATCTTTTCAATGAGCCGTGCGGATCTTTCTCCAAGTCGTTTTACAAACCGCTTTTTGCCAATCTGTCGCCATGGAAACGTGATTTCATGGAATTCATGGAAAAGGAAAGGTCGGTCTCTTGGTTCATGCTCAACAGGCCATTGGAGGATTCGGAGTCGTTCCTCGTCTTCTATGACGATGACGTTAACGACGAAGCTGACGCCCTTTATGATTATTGGAATGACTCTTTCGTCGACTCGAAAGCCAAAGGCTTCGCCCCAGACTTCGTCGTCCGTCTGTCCGACGGTCGGACGCTCATCGTCGACGTCAAACGTCCGGACGACCGGTCCGACCCGACCTGTCTCAAAGAACTTGGCTTGGCGTCCTACGGCGCTTTCATGAGAGCCAACGGCAGGCCAGACGTCGTTTGCGCCGTCGCTTCGGAGAAAGATGGGAAGGTGTGGCTGTCAAACGGGCTCGGATACGCGCCGCTGAACTCAGGGAAGGGCGGGTGGAAGGAATGGAGTGATTACCTCGCGGAGGCAAAGGGAAAATGAGCAAAAAAGCGATGGCCGTGCCGCTGATGGCCCTGGCTGCGGTCTTGGCAGCGTGCTCCGGACGGTCGGACGCGTCGTCGTCGTCCGCGTCGTCTTCGGCGACGGAAAGGTCGGTGACGCCGTGGTCGTCGGTCCCGACGACGTCGACGTCGGAGGCGGAATCCTACTCGGTGTCGTTCTTTGATGTCGACGGAACGACTTTGATATACAAACTAAGTGGCATTAGCAGAGGAAGGCAAGTATCCTACAACGGCGACAAAGAAGAGCCGCAGGCAATGTTTCCAAACACGACCGGCCATCTTCCGTACGTGGAACCGGTGGTCGTCGGCGCTGGAATCAACGATGAGTCCAACTACGAAGACAGCGGCGGAATCTACATTTCCTACCTTTGTGACGGATGGACGGAAACAAAGCCGGACGAAGGAACGGTTCAGCAGACGGAGACGCAAAATGGCAAAAATGCTTTTTTCATCTTCAAAGACACGAATCTGTATCCGACTTTTTCCGTCTCAAAATACAAATACAGGGTTCAGATAACGTTCATGGTCGGAAATAATGTGGCCGGATCGTTCTTCGGCAGGTACGGCGTCGCCAATGGGATACCGAGCGACATAAACGAAAACGCCTTAGCCATGGCCAAGGCGATCAGCGCTTCGATCACCGGGTGGGGAAGCAAGGATTCGTCGAGATACCCATCCCCGATGAAACCGATATTCCCGACGGTTGACGAATCTTATGCCGGAATAATCTTCAACGCTCAGCTTGTCTGAGACGACGAATCGGAGGCGTCAGACGAAGACGGCAGCGACGACGTCGATACTGAAGACGATGCGATGACGATTTCATCCGACATGATTCCATATTTGTTGTTGACGTCATGTATTTTCTTCCCGATGAAAAAACCAACGCCAACGACGGTAAAAAGAAGTAGCCAAAGAAGGAGCTTTCCCACGAAGTGCCCCTTCTTTTTTTCGTTTTTTCCAAATTCAGATGCCATTCGAATCCTCTCTTTCATCCTTAATATAGACCAAAAAAGGTTTTTTGGCAACAAAAATCCCCGCACATTCACACGGCTTTCGCCAGCGGATGCCGGGGAGCCGATGAGACGAGTCGGCTACTTCCGCCCTTTCGAACGGATCTCGCTTGTCGCATCAAGGGTCGGACGTCTTAGCGAGACGGCCAGAACTTCCTTGCCCTTCCAGCCTTCCGGCCGACCGAGTTTGGGGATGGCTTCCTAATTGCCAACGGGTTCTCCGTTTCTTCCTTTAAGGAACCACGGAGTCGTTTTTTCAGCAGCCTTCCTACGATAAGGCTTAAGGCTTTATGGGGACGCCTTTCGGTCCTTTGCCGCACTCACCTTGCGGAGAGACACGGTTGCCGCAGGCATTTCATTAAATGTCGCGTTCGCTTTGATTATTTTATAACAGCCAACGGAAAAGTTGGCCGTTCGGGTCGCTGACGTCGATAAAACGCGTGACGCCAATGGTATAATTCGCGCAATGAAACTATCAGAACTTATTGAGAAAACCCCAGACATGCTCGCTCATCAAAACAGGATCCGCATTCATCTTGGCGGTGACGACGTCGCCGGATTCTTCGTCTATTCGGAAGCCGGTGAGAAAAACAAAAGGCGCTTTGGAAGGCAAAAGGTCATCCGGATTGAGCCAAAGATAGAGACGAAAAACGAAGACGGAACAGTGACGGCTGTTCTGATGTATGACGTTTATGTTTGGAAGATAAGCATGTGAGGGAAAGGGAATGGCAACGAAAAAGATAGTCGCCGTCATGTCGAAGGCTGAGGCTTACACAACCGATCAGTTCGGAGATGATCTCGACGCAAAGACGGCAGCTTCGCTGAAAATGGATCATCTTATGGTTGATGGCCTTCTCACATGCCAATTAAGCAGTGACTTCTTCATCATGTGCAGCATTTTTCAAAAAAAGTTCTACCCACAGTGCCCAGAAAGCCTTGGCCTCAAAAAAGTGATGGCATCTCATGCATTCAGAATCGGCGGGTACGACTATGCCAAAACATGGGGGTCGGAGTGGGTTTACATCAAAAACATGACAGGTGCGCCACTCACCGTCAATATCGCTGGCGGGAAAGGCATCGAGATGCCAGAAGACTCTGTCCTCGCATTGAGATTCGGCGGCAAGAAAGGATATGAGCTTTTCTTGCCTGGAGCCATCGATTCCGCCAAGCTTAGGGAAGTGGATTGACAAAAAGAAAACGTCGCGACATAAGCCGCGACGTTTTTCATTTTCCAAACAAATGTTTCTTCGGCTTGGCGTTGGGATCCTTGTCAGCAGGGTCAAAATCCTTTCCATCCGCATTGGCGCGAAGCCTGTCGATGAACGTCTTCAGGTCTTTGTCAATGCAAACAAGATCGATGCTGACAATCTCGTTTCCGTTTTTTTCGTATATAGCGAATCCATGCTTGAACTCCCTTTTCTTCCTTGGATAGAAATAAAAGCCAGCCGCGCAAAGAACGAGGCCAATGACCATGAGAACCAAGACTAGGGACGAAAGCATGCTTTGTTCTTTGCCGAATAAGCCGATAACAACGCCGCCAATCAGGGACAAAGACCCAGCCAGCAGCGAGATGACTGACAAATCGCCATTCCCTTTATTTCCATTGGAAACATCGTCGCCATAAGCTATTTTGCCAACGTCGGGCAACGGAACATTGATCGTCGAATCGCTGACCATCGTGTCATTTCCTTTTTTGTATTTAACCTCCTTAGCGATGGTCAAAACCTTGGCGGATGGATCGGTGCTAAGCGTATAGATAGCGTTTCCCTCAGCCGTCATACTCAACTCATTTTTTTCCATTTTGTTTTTTCCTCGTGGGAAACATTATATTCCGTTTTGCGTACTGATTGGCAAAAACGAGCGAAGGCAGGTCAACTGCCCACCGATGAATCGGTAGGTTTGTGGGAACGCCCGTCGCTCAAAGCATCGTTAGATGAGGCTTCGGAGGCGTAGGCTATATTACCAAGGGCCGTTGCGGCCCCTTCGCGTTGTTTTAATCCCAACGCCAGGATGTTTTTCGCGGCATTGACGTCTCGATCGTGGTGGGTGCCGCAAACAGGGCAATCCCACTCTCTGACGCCAAGCCATTCGAAAGTCGAAAGGCCGAGGCGGCCGTTGGGTGCCCCGCACGAGCTGCAGACCTGGCTGGTAAGCGCCGGATTGACTCTCTCCAGCGTTTTTCCATACAGATTGCATTTGTATTCAAGCATCGCTCCAAACTCCGACCACGAGGCATCGGCAATCGACTTTGCGAGATGATGGTTTTTCAGCATCTTTGCCGTTTTAAGATCCTCAATGGCGATAACGTCATACGAACGGATGATATCCGTCGAAAGCTTCTGCTCAAAATCCTTTCGTCTGTTCGCTATGAGAAGGTCGTATTTGGCGATCATCCTTTTCGCTTCGACGAGGTTTTTATGGTTAGCTTGATCAAAAACGACGCCGGCCGTTTTGTCGGAAGCTTTGGCTCTGAGAAGCCTCCGCGAGAAGGCTCGTTGCCAACGGAGGAACTTTTCTTCGATTCCGTCCGAGAAATTGGGATGATCTATCTTCCGGCCGTCGGAAAGGACGGCGAAATCTTTGAGCCCGATATCGATGCCGACATTGAGGTTGGTTTTCGGAAGACAGGAGGCGCTGACCTCACATAGCAATGACACGTAATACTGGCCGACGGAATTTCTTCTTATAGTCGCTGATTTTATCCGACCAAAAGAACTCAGGCTCCAGCCGTGCCGAACGCTGACGACGCCGAGCTTGGGAAGCCGGATATGCCGTTCGTCGATAATTCTGATGTTGTCGTTCACGCACTGAGACGCATAGGACTGAATCGGGAGCTTCTTGCTGGAAAAACGCGGCTTTCCGCCTTGCTTGGAAAAGTATCGGCGGTAGGCTTCCGTCACGTTTTTGGATTCGGCGGTCAGGGATGTCGAATCGCAATCCGCGAGCCAAGGATTTGCCTCTTTCATCTCGGCTAGCTCATAGTTCATGTCGAATTCCGATTTGATCTTCTTTTTCTCTAAAAGAAGCTTCGAGCTCTCATCGACAAACTCGTTGTGGACGAACCTCACGCAGCCGAAAAAGCGCTCGATGAGAGCCGTCTGCCCTTTGTTGGAGTAGAGCCTCATCGAGAATCCTTTTCGTTGTTTCCCGAAAGCGCACCTTCTCATCGGGGGAGGTCCCTTTTATGGAGACGCCGTCCGTCAATGTGTTTCATTGTGGATGTCTTTCTGACGTCTTCTTTTTCCATCGATTCCATTCTAATCGCTGAATTTGCCGTATGCAATAGAGATTATTGCGATTCATCTCGGCTTTGAAAACCGGTTTTCCTTGCGATGTCTTAAAAATGAAAAAAACAACGCCGGTCATAGGGGTTATAATAATCGAGCGCTTGCGTCAAAACCCTTGGATTAGTCTCCCGGGGTTTGATTATCGAGCCTTCGAAGGCGTTTCGATCTGACTAGTCGGAACGTTTGAAATCGCCTCAGCGCAGACGCAGCCGCGGGGAAGACAGGCATGCATGCCTTCTTCGCGGTTTTCGTTTTCCGACAACGCCTCTTCAAATGTTATAATTCCAAAAAGGCTTGCGCAAAAATAATGAAATTTCAAACCGTGGCATGGTTCGGCTGTAACATCAAAGAAATCCGCGATTTTATTAAGAACGATGCGTTGATAGTCAAGGAAGACGAAGATGAGAGCCTCGAAATAGAGATTTTGGCCGCTGGAAAAAGAATTACGCTTAAAATAGGCGATTATGTCGTAAGAAAAAGTGAGGGAGGACGAAGCAAAATCGTTTTTTGCTCTCAAAACGCCGTTCCAAAGGTATTGTCGTCTTTCTAACCTTTGAGAAAAGTCAGAGTAATCGTGATCATTATGAGCGCTGCGAACAGCAAAGGCAAAAAGGCTTTTTTGTACACTTCAGCAAGCTTTTCATTGAAAGGCCAGGCGAACTTGAGAAAAAGAAGAATGATAAGCAAGCAGATTCCAAGAACGAGGAAAGCGCCGGCTGCCCCGACGATAAAGGAAAAAAGAATGAACAAGGTCAAAGCAACGGCACAAAGAGCGAAAAACTGAGCGAGCGTCCAGTATTTGCTTTCCTTTACCCTATTGGCTTCCGCTTTTCGCTTCAGTTCAGCTTCGTGTTCTTGCTTTTCGCTGCCGCTTTTTTCTTCTATTTTCCCTTTTTCTTCCATTCTGCATTATTTTACTTCTTTATCGAGCCCCAAAAAAGCCGAATGTTATTGAAAAGAGAAAAAACGAAAATATAATGTTTAGAGAAAGGGGAAAACTCAACTGAGCAACAAAATACTGATGGCTGTTCTTTGCGTCGCTACCGTTGTTGCGGCGTTTTTAGCAATTTCTTCGCTCAACTGCATCATTTTTTATTTCCTTATGCTGTTCAGGGTTCCATTCGGAAAAGGAAATGGGAGAAAATACTATTGTTTTCTGTCGGATAATCAAAAAATATTGTTTCTTGCCTATTCGCTGACCGATGCGGCCTCGTCGAGGCTACTTTTCAGCGCCAAGTTCAACTGGCTTCGTTTTTGGGCTACCATACTGAAAGACTTCGTTGGTTTGAGAGATACGAATGAGAAAAAGGCCATCATGGATTCTCTAAAAGACTCTGACCGATATGCTAAAATGTTGTTCATGGAAGCTGATCGTTTCACAGCTCTCACTGTTTTGGAAAAAGGCAAGAAAAAATGGAAGAAAACGATCAAATCTTCTCTGAAGAAGACTACTACTACGCAGCCCAGCGAAGAAAAAAGAAAATAATCATCATTGTCTGTTCCATCGTTTTTCTGATTTTTCTGGCATTCACTCTTTATTGTGCCATTGGAGTGAGAACAAAGCCGAACACACCAGACAATGCCGATCCTTTTTGGATTTGGAACATGGGAGATATCATCGAATATCTTTTCCCGTGATGAATGAAAAAAGGAAGAAAAATAATCATTTTTTGCTCAGCTGCTGCCATATTAGTCGCAACTGGGGCGTTTTTTGCCAGTCCGTGGGGATACGATGCAGTGTTTCCTTACAAAGTGTACGAAGCCAAATTGGCATCGCTGAATGCCGGGAAGGAAGAGACATTCGGAATAGATGCTTCGTTCAATCATGATTTGGGAAACGTCGAATCTTTCATCGTCTCGGACTCTTTTGGAAACGAATTCGAATCGTCATCGAGCGAGAGAACCAAATCATCGGTTTATTCGTCAAAATATCGCATAAACGTTAAAAACAAGCACGCGTCAAGGACAAAATATGCCATTGTCGGATTCAAAAACGCCAGCGGAAGCGTGAAAAGGTTTCAAGAAGGCAGCAGCGAATCGAATTATGTTATCGTTGATTCAAGCGAGTTTGTGTCAGTTTCGGCTTTCAGATCAGAAACGACGTCTTATGAGGAAAAAGACTCAAGCATCATCTTTCACATATCTCTCAGCAATCCGATAAACCTTTCCGTGTCGTCTTTTGGAATGACGATAGCCGGAAAAGAAATGTCTTTTGTCGAGTCGCCGACGGAAAAAGACGGTTTTTTCGCCAAGGTCAATGGCGAATACGTCATATCGGTTAAAAATTCGTATTCCGATCTTGGAGACATTGCGGCAACGCTTGACTTTTTCTCCTATGCGTCTTGGAAAGGGGATGAAAAAGTAAATGGCGGAGCGTCGATAAGCGTCATAAAAACGCATCGTTTTGATTTTTTGTCCATTGGCTTCGTTTCTGGCGACGATGTCGTTTATGACGGAACGGGCCTTGTTGATTCGAATAAAGCCCCGACGGTCAACCCAACGTTTTCATTGAAAATAAACGATGAAAAGGAAACGCTTCCGACGTCGTTCGGAGTGTCTATTTGCTATCCTGACGGCAAAAAATCTTTCGAGATAAGCCAAAGCGGAAGCATCGGAACGTCGCCTCTCAAAAAATCGTGGGATTCCATATCTGAAAAAGACGGAATATCAACGATAGTCTTTTCCGTTCCAGTCAGCATTTCAGGCGGAAAGGAGGATGCTTTCTCGGTCGAAGCCGACTACGTCTCGTTCGGAGCGTCCGGCGAGTTTGTCGAGAGCAAAAAGACATCATTTGTGTCCTGTTCATTTTCGTCATTTCCATTTCTTTCTGACCTTAGCGATCTTCTGACGTGCGATGGCATCAGCGTAAGCCCAATTTCCTTTTTCGAGAAAGCGCAGATAACGTTGGAATCAGAGATTCAAAACGCCGATGAGAAAAGGGCGGTCAAACACTATTCGTTCAGAATGTCCTATTCGATAACAAATGATTCGACCGGGAACCGCGATGTTGCCGAAACGGCTGAAGCTGTGCTGTCAAGCGGAGCTTTGAGCTTTCCGATAAAGTCGTCGTCCATCAGCGCCTCCGCAGGAAAAACTTGGACTGTCAACGTCAGCAAGGTCGAATATTCAGACGGCTCGTCGAACGTCATGACCGAGGCTCCGATTAAAAACGGAGGGCTGTCGGCGGTGATATCGCCCTCATGCAGTTCCGACGACTTCGCTTTTGAAGCTTCGCTTTCCATGACAATCGATGGAAAAACCGCATCCAGCGACGATGAAGCATTCCTTCCGGTACTCAGCGGAAAATACGCGTCCAACAAAACATCGGTCAAGGATGATTCAAACGACGTGACGGTATCGTACAAGCCGAGCGCCGCGAGCAAAATCCCGACCGGAATGCCTATTTCAGGAACGCTTGAGATAGAAAACTCGGTCGATGAAAGCAAAAGAGCGACAAGCAAGCCGCTGGAAATGAAAGACGGCGAGATAAAAACGACAATCGCTTCGGCGTTCGCTGGAAGGGATCTATCGGCTGTGTTTCCGGACTCGGACGAGTCATCCGCCAACTCGTTGTCATCGGAAACCAATCTGAAAATGAGACTTGTCAGCATAGAGACGCCGCAGGTCAACGGAACCAGCGTCAGCATAAAACCATCTGATTACACAGAATTCACGGTGATTTCGCGAGACAATCTCATTTCTGAATCCCAGGAGACATCAATTGGGACGGGGCAGAAAAACGTGGCTTTGTACGGCGACGAGATATCGACGAGCCGTAAGTACGACTCGAACGTTTTTTCGCCGAGCGGTTTCTCTGACGTCCAGGCATCAGGCGCATTCGCCTCAGACGGGAACATGAGCTATGAAAGAGGGCCGTCGGAAAGTGGCATTCTGAAAACGGTCGTTTCGAAGGTGTCTTTCTCTAATGACGCCACGTCTTCGAACGGAACGCTGCAATGGCTTGGAGTCATTCCGGAATCGAACGGCAATCTCGGGTTTTTGGCGCCAACGCCGGAAGAACCGATAAACGGAACGCTGTCAGCCAAAGGAAAGACGAAGACGAGGTCTTATTCCCTCGACGACCTTTTGTCGTCCGACGTCCGTCTGTCCGGGACGTCCCTGGTTGTCGGGGACAGGACTTTCGAGGTCTGGACGAAGGACAGGACGGTCGGTCAGACCACGACGTCGGACGGGACGACGACGGACAGATTCGTGCTGTCGGACGCGGTCGTCGACCGGACAGACCCGAATTCAAGCAAGGTTCAAACCAATTACGGAGACGGCAATAAAAGAAGCAGCCCGTTTATCCCACAAAACAATCAAACAAATGCAGATGGCTCGCTATCAAGCGGAGTCTTTGCCGTCTCTAAGAAAAATTTCAGCTCAGCTAATTATTGGAAATTCGCCGATCCTGATTTGCTTAGCAAACTTAAAAAGGGCCCATTTGGAAGTAATACAAGCCTGATTTCTTTGGCAATGAAAGGAATAAGTATCAGCCTTCAGCCGATAGACACATCAATTTCAGAAACCGCGACATGTGACATCGAGATAGGAATATCCGATGATGTTTGCAAAATGGTTGAATTGACAGTGCACTATCACAATACTGCTGTTTCGCCGGAAGGATGCTCTCTTGTTTTTAAAAATGGAGAGAACGACGAAATCGCCATGAAAGATTCAGATTCAAAACCGCTTTGGTACGCCATCCCGCCGACGGCTGAGCAAATGAATGCTGGCAACGTAGTAAAAACAGTCTGCTACGCTGGAAAAGAATACGCAATATGAAAAGGCCCTCCTAACGGAGAGCCTTTCTTGTTTGATGGATTAGATCAAACCATCATATGACCACGGTAGCGTCCGACCAACAGCCTCGGTTAACTCCGTTTTTCTCACCGATATCCCATTATCGACGAGCAGAACATTCGGAAGGTCATACGACTTTTTTTCGTCTGGCAGCGCCTGATAGACAGAGCTCGCTTTGACGTCAGCGATCAGCGCCGCATAAGCGTCCATGACGTCGGAGATAATGGTGTCTTGAACGTAGTCTTTGAGAACCCACTTGCCGGCCGAGCTCCAACCGCCCTCCCTCTTGAAGACGAAGTATTGGGCTGATTTGGAGATCTTGACTTGCTTGTAGGCGTCGGCTTGCGTCCAATCGATGGCCATGTTGTTCGACTTGCGAGTGGCATAGCTTATCGTATCATCGATGCAGCTAGACCATTCTTCCTGGACTTCCTTCGACGCGAGGTCGATTCGGTTGATGGAATAGGCGTGTGTGCCGTTTGGATAGTGGCTTCGCCCGTCTTCCGCCGACTTCGTCATCTCCTCGCCCAGACCCTTGGCGAACCGCTGGGTCTCCGGGATGTAGTTGTCAAGATAGCGCACATAAGAGTACATGAGGCTTTTCTTGGTAGCATCCTGATACGGGAACGTCTCAGCCGTCATGCGTTTGAACGAATCGACGTAGACGATGTAGTTCTCGCTTTCAGGGAAATGGCATCCCCACTTGCCGTCGTAGGTCATCCACGCATCCTCGTACGTCTGGGGATTCGGCGCCAGCGCGTTGGATGGCATCGCATCGAGGGCCATGAAGTAAGGCATTTTGTCGACGCTCTCGGAATAGCCGTATCTGACTCCCTGAGTCCAGTAGCCCTTCTGGTCGTCGTCCCACGTCCCGGACTCCGCCGAGCCGAAGTAGACGTCAGCGTCGAAGGACTTCTGGTCCCCGACCGACGACGACCCGACTGACGAAGACGATGACGACGAAGACGACGTCGACGAAGCGGACTGGTCCGAAGACGACGTCGACGAGGACGTCGGGACGGAGGACGACCGGACGTCAGCCCCCCGCAACGCGCACGATGTCATAAGCAGCGTGCCAAGGATGAGCGCAACCGCCCATCCATTTACGAATTTGTTTCTCATAATTTTGAGTTTCTCCTTTAGAAGGCCGCGTTGAGCATAAAGTTTCGCGTTTTTTTTCCTTCGACTAACATTCTATACGAAAAAATGCCTTTCTTAAAGAGAAAAGGCATTTTAACTAAAAGCCGACAGCTTTTTTACCAAGACTCAGTGCCGAATAAGGCTCTCCAGAAATGCCCATAAGCATAGCAGAACGGTATCCACTTCCTTTCGGCCCACGAATAGTCGGAGTCATTGTAAAAATAAACCGAGAAAGAATACTCTTCCGCTTTGTTTCCCGAAGAATCGGATACATTCCTGAACGTTATTGTGCCGCGTGACAGGCTTGAGTCCGTAGCAAATCCGTTTGAGAAGATGACGGAAGAGCTTGGCAGTGTCATGACACCATCAGAATCGTCAAGAACTTTGAAAAAGTCGTGCCACCCATTTTCGACAAATGCCTTTCGGTCGGCGTTTTTTATCATTGTCTTCGCATATTTCGGAAAGACGATTGGCGCCCTTTCGTCCGATATTCTCAACTCCTCGTTAAAATACCTGCTTGGATTGTCTTGGTCATAATAAAGGATGGAATGAACTCCAGGCTTGCCGAGAACGTCTCCGGCCTTGCCTTCGTCAACGGATATCGCGAGGCGATTTTTCACCGTTGGCTCAGAACTATTGCTGTTTGAATATTCATGATAGAGAAGACCGCGATCAATGACGGTTTTGCCACTACCTGTCGCGTATGAATAATAGGCATCGATCCCGTCAAGAATGAAGCCTTTTGAGAAAGCAAGATAGGGACTATTTTTCATATTGTCGTCTTTTATGTCATTGCTCGAAGGAACATAAATTGGTGATATCTTTCTCGTTTGCTCATTCGTGTTCTTCTCGTTGACGCTATAAGTGGCAGTCCAAACAGGGGTGCTGCCAGTGCTGGTTTCTTCGGTTGTGTAGTTAATTCCGGCGATTCTGACCTTCCCGGAAGTCAGCGGACTAAATTTTGAGCTACTGGTCGCCTGATTCGTTGAATCAACGAGAAGCAGGTTCATGTGCTCTTTTCTGTATGAATCGATAAAATGATTGTTATTGGCGCCACCGTTTCTTTTAAGATAATTGTAGTAAACAAAAATACCTCCGGAGTTTTTTTCGTCAAGTTCATCGGATATTTTCGACTGGTAATACCCGTTTTTCACGAGAGAATTTTTGACATTCGACCCGACTCTGACGTCGCCTAAGCCAAGTCTCCCAGCGTAAGATTCCGTAAATTGGCTGCAATCATAAAAAAGGTCGGAATTGGAAGACGGTTTGCTAAGGTTGGCAATTTTGCTCCTTTCATCTTCTGAAAGGATTTGAAAATAGCGTCCATCAGGATCGACATTTTCGTCAATGGCGGAAAGTGGGTTCCTTTCTGACGAAAAAGACCCATTTTCGTTTTTTGGTATGTCGAACGTTTCGCTTCCGCCGCCGATTCTTCCTTTGGTGAAAGATACGACAAGCCCTCTTTCATACGCAAAACCGCCCATTCGAGTGTCTTCGATCGTATAAGACAAGCTTCCTTTTTTGTCCTTATCGCCATCGGAATATCTGCTTCCGACGCCATCCAAAATTTCATTAAACGTAGCCAAATTCGGCGAATAGCTTATGGTTTCGAAATTCCGTCCATCTTTAAAAAGATAGTCATGAACCGGATTTATCTCACTGCTGCTTGTGCTCCCTGTTCCGAAATACGCTTTTGCCGTATCAAAAATCAGAGGGCTCGACGTCGAGTCGTCAATTGCATCCATCCCTCTATTGAAAGTGAATGTCGTTTCGTTGCTTTTGGCTGAAAAAGCCGATTCGAAACTTATCGTGTAGGGAGTGTCGCCCGACATTGTTTTCATCGAATCAAGAGTTATGACGATCGGATCCCGCTCCGCCGAAACAAGATCATTGGCAACATCCGTCGTCAGCTTAGTCCAAAGATTATCGATGTCTTTCTTTCTTAGCTCTATCTCCTCAACGGCTTTCGGGCAAAGAAAATGAAGGTCGACTACGAAAGCGCTTTTTTCAGCATCTGATATAAGAGATTCGCTTCCTTTGTAATATTCGCAATAATATGATTTATGGCGCTGAAGATCGTTTTTGAGCCCATTAACAAACACGTATATGATGAAATCCTCGTTTTTGGCGGCGCCTTTCGTAGTTATGCGGTATGTTCCGCTTTTTGATATCTTCGATGAAACGACTCCGACCGTCCCGGCTTCCGCTTTGTCATCAATAAGAAGCCCATTGATGTAAATGCTGACACTTGAATATGAATACTGCGTATAGTCATCCCTTCCTTCTATCAAAGACGAGCCGATTTGATCAGGAGTAAGATCGTAAGTCGAATCCCCAGCGAATTTTTTGACGGATATTTCTCTGCAATAAACGCCGTTTTTAGTAAGATTTGTCAGGTTTGACCATTGAAGCTTATTTTTTTCCGAGGCCTCGGCGGCATAAGCCGGCGTCATTGTCGCTGATGCATAAACGAAAGGAGCAGCCATCATGGCGGCGAATCCAACGGCGAGAACGATTCCAAAAGCTTTTTGATGTTTCATTTCGTTGTTATGTCCTTGCATTGAAGCGTTGCTTCAATGACCCAATCAATATATCCATTTCCAAAAACCTGAGCCGCTGATGATGATTTTGAGACGTCGGGACCTCCGCTCTGAGTTCCTTGATTGACAGGAATCAAATTATAGTTCGGCGAGCCATTAGAGGGCGTCGCGTCAGGTTTTGAGTCAAAACCCTGATAGGGATGGTGGAGCCCTGTAACGTCGTCAGCTCCGGAAGACAAGCTGTCTGCTTCATAATTCGTAAAATTGCCTTTAAAACCGCTAAAAGCCGAATTGTAGTCGCTAATGAAGACGTTGGCTGGCATGACGACCCTTATTCTGACGGTTATGACGCCTGTTACGCGGTTGAAATAGAAGCCGGTTGACCCTGTGTGTTCTTTTCCGTTCTCAACATAGCCTCCGTAATATGGGATATACCAATAATCGTTATATCCGCTTATCTCCTCGAAAAAGTGGTATCTGTTCATGTTCCAATATCTTTCCAAACCGATGGCATCTTCGCTGGAATACTGATCGTACGTGCATACAGCCGTTTGTTCGCCATCAGCTCCGATGACAATCGATTTCTTCGTATATGCCTCGGTCGACAAAAGGGCCAAGTCGAGAGCGCTTCTCGCTTGTTCGACGACATTCGACAGGTTGGACTGTGCCATGTATCCAAAATACGCTATTGGAGTGACAACGGCAAAAATGACGATAAACCATATGCTCATCCCGCCTTTTGAGTTTTTGATGAATGATTTTTCTTTCATTGTCATTGATTCTCTATTTGAAAAGCAAGGCTGTACGTTTCGACCGTGCTGATTATCTCATAAGTTCCGCCCTGGCCATCCCAGATTCGGAATCCGTTGAACCATCCAAGAAGCTTGTTATCCGTTATCTCGTGAACGTATCTTATCGCTTTCATTTCGAAAACGTTTCCTATTTTCCAGCAGTTTTTGATGTCTTCCGAGCTTTTTATGTCACTGCCCATAATCGCCACTTGGCTTTTGTCGGCTTTGATGGCTTGGCTTTCAAAATCCTTGCTGTCTTTATCCCATTGGCCGCTGGAATCATTGTGAATCTCAAAAGCCGGCTCACCGGTTTTCTTGTCGAGTATCGCAACGTAGTAAACTGCGTATTTTTTTCCGTTTTTTTCGGAGCATCCTTCTATTTTCGAGCCTTTGCACGCATCCCCGACGCCATCAAGAGAGTTGAGATAAGTAACGCCGTCCGCTATGTTTTGGGCAGCTTCCGATGCCGTTGACGTTATTATCCCGTTTCCGCTCCATCCATCGGCGGTGGAAGTGTTTTGCGTCGAAGTGGCATTTATCGTCTGACCTCTTATCACGTTTTCGATTTCCGCATTCGTTTTTCTTTGGATGATCATGCTTGATATACTTCCGAAAAGCAAAAACGTTATCATGAGAAGAACCGGGAAAATAACGACGGTTTCCATTACCTCCGATCCTTTTTCGCTTTTGATTATTTTTTTCGTTTTTTGACTCATTTTTTCAAGCTCCCGTTACTTCTTTTGGCATTATGTCAGCGAAATAAGAGAAAGTCACATCCTTTTTAATGAGCGAAACCGATTCGCTAGATGATCCGACGAAACTGATGGTGAAGAATTTCGCCGCCAATTCCGACGAAACGATTTCCTCGGTCGAAAAATTTCTGTAAACGTCGAATTCGATTTTGTTTCCGTTTTTCCAAGCGGACACAAAAGAATCAAAATCGTTTCTTCCGTCGTTCGAATAGCTTGAAGCGATTATCTCGCTGTTTCCGTTCAGTATCTGATAGCCCTTAAGAGTAACGTCTGTGTCATCTTCAAACCCACTTATCTCAACATTCGCGAGAGCCCAAGTGGTGCAACTGGTTATTTTGTCAGCTTCATCGACTACGCTGCGTTCTGTGCTTTTGCTATTGTACGCATTGACGCATCCAGCCGTCATGAAAATAGTCGAAACGAAAACCGACGCAGCCAGAAAAACTGAAGAAACAGCCATGAAAGCGACCTTTTCTGATTTTTTGTATATTCTTTTCGTCATTGAATCGTCACCCTCGTCGTTATGAGACTTTTCCCTCCAACGAGATTAAGCGAGACTCGTTGACCATCAATCATCTGAAAGGCGTTGTCTTCGCCTGTCACGTGACTTTTGACGACATAGTTTATTTCGATCTGCATTCCCTTTTGCCAAACACTGAGTTCGGAGTCTCTCGTCGCTCCGGCTGGCTTGCTCGAGAAAAGAAGCTTTTCGTTGACTTGTTTCAGTTTAACGAAGGTGATACCGCTTCCAGACCAATTCGAGTCGGGAGACGCGGCTTGACTGTATTCATTCCAATATGGCAAAGTGAGTTTGCCTTTTTCGCTACTGATAATACTTTTGAGCTTCATCGGCTTTCCGCCGACCGTTGCTGAAGTCAAAGGCCCGCCTTCGCTGTCGCCAGTATCAAGGTAAAAGGCGTATATGTTACAGGTATATTTTTCTTTTGGAACGCCGTAGAGCGACTCAAAAATATGGGAGCAATCGTAAAAAACGATATATCGACCCACTATCGAAGCCATTTTGTTGACATTGTAATTTCGCGTATTTGCTATCCCGGCGTACCCCGACCTAAAATCATCTGAATCGTAATATTTTGCGTTAGAGTTTATCGAGGCTTTGAGTCCTTCTTTTCCGAATGAAGACGATGAAAGCGAGGCTTGAAGATTGTCAATTCCGCTGTATTCGCTGGTCGAAAGTGCCATTGCCCGCGCGGCGACGCGAAAATCATTGAGCGCGTTTGTTCTTACGCTCTGATAATCGGCTCTCATGCCAAAGAAATAAACGGCCATAAGAACCACCGGAATCAGTATCAACGGTTCAAGGATACTTCCTTTCCTGTTTTTGAGAAAGCTTTTTTTCGTCATTCTTTCTCGCCTCCGCTCCTATGGTCATTGCTTTCATCTTTGTTGTCAGCTTTCGCTCCAGCGCCTTCGCCGTTGGTTTCCGGCAAAAGTTTTGAGTCAGCGTTTGCAAAATCGTTTTTCGACATTTTGCCTTTCCTTATCAATGTGTAGATCCTGTAAGCCAAAAAGGCAATGAAAGCCCCGAGGAAGGCAAAGCCGTACCATCCAAAATAATTAAGGCCGACCATCGTTATGAGCGAAGCGGCGTAAAGTGGCCCAGCCGGAGCTGTGTTGCTTTTGATTTTTTTGCAATAAATGAAAAGAATGATGGAAAATGCCAGCATCGATATCGCGTAATAAAGCATTGAGTTAGCATTGCATATAAAAAGGCCGCTCACAGCCATCATTTTGGCGTCTCCGCCACCAAAGCTGTCTTCTCCGAGCACCTTGAAAAGGATGAATCCGATGACGAGAAGGACGGCGAACGATATTCCAGCGACAGCCATGGAGTAGACGTCGCTCATCAGCAAGAAGCCCAAAAGTCCGATTATCGCCAGCGCCGTCAAAGCGGTGTTTTCGATTATCCTGCTTTTGATGTCTTTGATGCTTATGTATGAGCAAGTCACGATCAAAGCTAAAAACCAGGCTATTTTTCCAACCAAAGTCCAAATCTCAGTTGCGGTCATTTTCCGATCTCCTTTTAGAAAAAAGCGACATATAGGAAGAACAGGATTATCAGGATGTCAAGAACGATCATGACGGCATGGTATATTCGAAGCCCTTTTCCAGGTTTCTTTTCCCCGCCATTGTCGTTGCCCTTTCCCCATGCTTTTCCCATTCTCGTGAATTATACTACCCGCCAGCCTGCCTGGTTGTCCATTCTTCTGAACGTCCCTGTCGCAAGTCAGCCAGCCGAAATGGTAGAATCTTCCCGACAAGAGGAAAAATAAAAAATGGAACAAAATGATGTCATAGAAGCCAAAAAGAGAGAAAAAAACGAGCTCGAGATACTAGCGAGCATCTCAGAAAGAGATAGGTTGAAAAAATGGAAAAAAGCCCTTTTAATCATTGCTGCAGTGTTCATGCCGATCGCAGCGTTGGCGCTGGCTCTCGTCAGGGGAATGCTTGTCAAGTTCCTCGAATCGCCGGCCAACATGCTGGGGAGCAATGCCGACAGCTTTTACACGGGCCTTCTTTGCCTAATCATCGGCATATTCGCCGTTTTGGAAATAGCGATAGCATTTAGGCTCATGACATCGGCGGCAGCCAAAAGAAAGCAAGAAGCGCTTGAAGCAAGCATCTTCTTGCTCAATGCCGACATAGAGTCCGCCGCGATGGCGGAAACGGTCGAAAAGGAAAAAGCCGAAGCCGAGCGCAAGAAAGCCGAAGCCGAAGAGCAGAGGCAGGAAGTCGCCAACGAGCAGAAAAGAAAGCCAGGAAGGCCGAAGAAAGACCAGTGACCTTGACTTGCCGCCGTGCGCGGAGTAATATTGTCCGGCGTCGAGGAACTACCTCCGATAAGGAGGCATCAAGCCAGAGACGCGTCGCTTCGTGCCTAAACACCTGAAATAATTGGTCGCAAAGCTCAAAGCAAAAAAGAAAAAGCGCCACTCAGCGGCGTTTTTTTAATGTCTAAGTTCACTCGCCAACGAAACACCATACCTTCGGGAGCGCTTTGAGTTTGGCCTCTTTGTCATAGACGCAGTTCTTTTTCTTCTTCGATGAGAAGTCCTGAAACAGGCATCCGACGTTGGCGTCCCAGAGATGGCATTTTTCTTTGAGACAATCTGGTCTGTCTTTGTAATAAAGAAGCATGTCGGGAAGCCTCGGCCTTCCGTATATCTTTATCTCGGCGAAGAACCAAACGTAGATTCTTGTTTTCCCCGCCGGAAGCGTCTTGATGTAAGCATCGTCTATCCAAGCCATTTTCTTGATGCGCCAAAGTTTGCCGTCTTTTTCGGCTGCCAGCAGTTCCTCGACGGAGTAGGAGGCGATCTTGGTGAGGATGCCATCGCCGTATATTCTCCCATTCGTCTTGTAATCGTTTTCTCCGCGAATCATGACTTTGGGAAAAGACGCCTCGACTCCGAAGAAAACTTTCGTTGGGGTCTTGATGCCATCCGGAGCGTAGGTCGTGATCGTCGAATGAAGCCTTCCCGCTATCATCTTCGACGCTCTGGTTGGGTTCAAGCTTATGCAAATCTCTTTTTCCATCAATTTTAATTTTACCACCCGGAAGCTCTCACCTTCGGACGAGTGGAAACACTAGCAATTTTAATGTAAAATCAATCATCAGAAGGCATGAAATCAATGAAAAAAACAATTGTGATGTTGGCTTTGGCTCCCTTGGCAGCCGTTCTGGCCGCCTGCGGCGGGTCTCCGTCGTCGTCCGTCCAAGAGTGCTCCTGTCCGACAGTCAGTCAGCCCGACTCGTTGTCCGTCCAGTCATCGTCGTCATCTTCGTCCGTCCTGTCCGACCCGACCGACGACGACGCGAAGGCCGGCATCAAAGCGCTTGTCGAATCGGCTTCCTCGGGAAGTTTTAAGCTATCTTTTCTGTCTGATGCCGGAGTCAAGGAAAACATCGCCGTCAAGGACGAGGCCGTGACGCATCTCTCAGTCTCCGGAGCGTCGATCAGCGAATTTTACGATGCAGCTTCCTCGCCGTGGCTTTTCCGCTCGGCGATGTCGAACGGATCCGTCGCGTCGGAGAAATTCGACGCATCGACCGGGGCCGTCGGCGTCCTGCCGGAAGCAAAGGCCGCAGCCAGGGCGTTCTTCGGCGGAACGCTCGCCGAATTCTCATCGCTCGAAAGGCTCTCGCACGATGAGTGGGCCGTCTCGTTCGCGGTTCTGCCGTCGGACGGATCGGCCAAAATCGCGTACGCCGGCGTCTACGACCTGTCGTCCTCGTCCATGTCCGGCGTCCGTCGGACGGTCGGGACGTCGTCGGAAAGCCTGGGGACGGTCGTCCTCGGGAACGTCCTGTCCGAAGACAGGTCATGGACGGACAGGACGGCGTTCGACGACAGGACATTCGGAAGCAGCCTCGGAACGTACCAAACATCGAAAGCCGTGCTTTCAAGCCCATCGGACATGTTTGACGAAAGCCTCGGAAACAGCTATCTTGTCCTGGTTTACTCCCCATCGGTTGTCACTTGCCTCGGGCCGGTTGAAAGCCAAAGCTTGTTCCTATTAAAAAACGGCAAAACGAAAATCAGATTCATCGATGCGTCAGAACTTACCGACGCATCGTCGTCATCAGAGGAAACCTGCCAGAATCGCAATCGGTATATCGATAAAACAACAGCAGCGCAGGCTTCTTATTTCGGCCTTCCGACGATGCTAAGATTCACCGTGTCGGCCCTTCAGGGCGGCGGCAGCGGCCTCGTGATAACGGATACTTACTGCGGAGCGGATGCCGTCAAAGCGAAGCTGAGCGAAACGCTGATCACCGAATATCAGAACGCTTGAGCTTGATGCTACAAAAAAGCCAGCCCGTTTGGGCTGGCTTTTCGTTTTCGGCGGAAGCCTCAGGCTTCAGTCGGGAATTTCTTCGTGAGCGTGACCTCGAAGTACGGCTCTTCGTCGACTTCGCCGTTCTCATTCTTCGTGCGGGCGATCTTCTGCTTCTCGGAGTGCTCGAGAGAATCGTATTCGCCGGATTCCTCATAGGCTTTCTTGATGAAATCAAGCATCTCTTCTTTACTTCCGTCGACCCGATAGATCTCGACCTGCTTCACTTTTTTGACCATTGCTGTCCTCCTGGATGTCCTCGATTCTACCACCTGAGAAAGCGCTTTTTCCGACATTTGGAACATAGGACTTGAAAAATGAGAGCCCATGGCCTAGTCTTTCAGTTGGAGAATAACAATGTATAAAACATATGTGGTTTCTGATTTCGGTGGCAAGAAGAAAAAGCTTTTTAAGGAATTCGATGATGAGCCAACCGCAAAAGCCGAGTTGGCGTCGCTGTTCACGGAATTGCAGAGAAAAGGTGGGATCGGAGGGTTGGCAGCCGGAAAAAAAGTCTTCGTCGAGGATCTCGCCCAGCTCAAGACGGCAATGGACGACGAAAACATCCATGGGATAGCGGCAGACCTCATCATGGGATTCGGCTATTTCGCGCTCGTGAGGCGCAATGAAAACGAGCCGTTCATCATTGAGGGAATCGTAGTGAAAAATGGTGGGCTGTCAGAGTCCGATCTAAGATTCTCAAAAGACCCGATGGCGCATGCCGCGTGAAGCCAAAGCCGTTTGTTGAACGCCTTTGCAAGGCGTTGTATAATAAGTCCGTAAAATCCATCACGTCAAATGAAACGTGCTCTGGTGAAAGGAGACATTCTCATGGAACAATCCACAGAGAAAGCCAAGAAGTTCGTTTTGATCCGCTATGTCAAGCGGGAGAACACTTGGCCCTACATCTACGCCGTCGACGCCAATGGCATCGACGCGAAAATCAACGACACCGTTCACGTGTCGTCTGGCCTTGCGAAAGGCACCCATTCCTACACGGAAGCCGTCGTCGTCGGTTTCTTGACGACCACGTTCGCTTTGGCTCAGGGTGTCGATTACCACGCGCCGTATCCAGAAGACGACAAAGGCAACTTCGCGTTGCTTGAAAGTCAGCCTTACGGTGAGGAAACGAAGTACTTCAACGGGCGTCAGTACGACAGCAATGGCTATACCGGCGATGCCAAGTCCGTTGCCACCATCCGCACCTGCGCGGAGAAGTTGGTCGGAGACGCTGCCATCAAGCTTCTTGATGACCTCGCCATCCTCGACTTCCAGCGTCAGGGCTTCGTGGCCAACAACCATGCCTTAGGCGCCAAATACGCCGAGCAGCAGAAGAAGCAAGACGCCACCATCGCGATGATTGCCGATGCTTATGGCGTTCAAGCCGCCGAAGCCTTCAAGAAGACCAATCCGATCATCGTCGATGACAAAACCGTCAACAGCTTCGCTGCCGGCCTTGCCGACTTCGATGCGAAGATTGCGGCTCTTAAGGCCAAGATCGACGAAGCCTTCTGCTGAGCTTAGCCGCTCAGAGAAAGAAGCCACCGTTCGCGGTGGCTTTTCTTTTGGCCACTTTCGGCCGTTTCGCCGCGTCGGTGGCATAATCAGTCTGTTATTAAAAAGAGCGCATGCGCTTTTTTGGAAAGGAAAAATATGTTGACTCCAAAACAACTTCTGTCGTGCATTCAAGCTGCTGTCGACTACGTCGATGCCAACAACTTGGATGAGGCAAGGTTCGTATCCGCCGTCGACAGCCTCGACAGCAATACGGCTAACGCCGTCGTCGTCGAAATACCATCGTCACACTCCTATCCTAACGAGATAGCCGTCGTTGACGACCCGGAAAAACGTCTCGAAGACATCGATTTCGTCGGTGATTACGTCATCTTCGAATACGATGCTGTCAAAGACTGCGTCACGAAGAAGAAAGGAAAAAAGAAGGAGGATGAGGACAATGAGTGACGATGCCATCATCCGAAAAGAGCCGAAGACCGAAATCGATGCTTGGGAAGTCCCATCGTCGCTTCGCGAATTCGTCGGCCATTCCTTCGAACCTGTCGCCGGAATCTACATCGGGGACGATTTCAGAAAGCTTGACAGGCTCGTTCTAAAGGAACTAGCCAGCCATCTTCGCTATTCATGGCTTCCAGCCGGAGTCCATAGAATAGGGAATTTCGTCAGCCACTATTCGTTCGAGGATAGGAAGGGGCATTTCCTCATCTTCTTCCTCGATGACGTCAGATCAAAAAAATCGGACGCCGACTTCGCGGTTAATCTTCGAGTCCAAGCTTCGAGAAGCGCTGATCCAAAAGACGTTTACGGCGATTGGCACTACGTCTCGATTCGTGACATTTGGGGATACGGCGATGCCGGATGTCATTTAGGCCTAACGTTCGAATGACTGAAAAAAGAGGCGAAAGCCTCTTTTTGTTTTTTTCTCAAAAGAAAATGCGCCTAAGTGTTGACGCAAAAAGACAATGGTGGCATAATAGTCATGCGGGAAGCCGCGGAAGGGAAATCTAAAATGCTTATGCTCATAGCTAGGGTTAACTCCAATTACGACGTCAAGGCGTCGTATTTTGCAGTGCGCAGCGATTGGGCCAAACATCAAAATACCATTTCCGGCGGCATCTCCGGAGGTCTGAACATGACTTAGATTGATTAAAACTCTCAAAAGAACTTGATCAACTTAGGCACCAAAGATCTCGAAAAAGAGGTCAAAAGCCGTCGGAAATGAATCCGGCGGCTTTTCTTCTATCTGGGGGTTTCAGTCAGCGGAAGGCCCGCGGTCTCCAAAACCGCAGACGGTGGTTCGATTCCATCAACCCCTGCCAAATATCTGCCTCCTTAACTCAGCGGTCAGAGTAATCGCCTCTTAAGCGATGAGTCCGGGGTTCGAATCCCCGAGGGGGCACCAAAATTGTTCGTTTCAGGAGATGCCTGGGCCCAGCCAGGCCCCGACCGAAAGGCCGGGTAGAGCAAATGGGGGACACAGCTCGCCTGATCCGATATGCCGAACGAAGATGGGCACTTGGTGCAGCTGGCTAACATGCCTCCCTGTCACGGAGGAGATTGCGGGTTCGAATCCCGCAGTGCCCGCCATCAGATACGATACGACATGGGGAAGCTCGCCCAACGGCAGGGCGCCGGTCTGTGGAACCGGCCATGAGGGTTCGACTCCCTCGTTTCCCACCAATCATCGCCCCCGCAGGTTAGCGCCGTCAGCGGCGGCTCGGGTCTGATTCCCGAGGGAGCGTGAGCCGGCCTTGCGTCGCCGGAGCGAAGAACTGGCGCAGTAGAAGCCGATCCCGTGAAAGGATCGCCAGGGCATAGAGCCTTGGCACGGATGGCTCGAATCTCAAGTCTGCCATCCTCGCGCGCGTTTGGCTGAATCCGATCAGCCAGCGCAAGCGCGGCCGTTCTAAATCGGACATGAAAGATGGGTCTTTAGCTCAGCGGTAGAGCGCCCGGCCGTTAACCGGAGGACGAGTGTCCGACTCACTCAAGGCCCGCCATAAAAAAAGAGACGACGAAATGGGCTGTTAGCTCAGCGGGAGAGCGCTCGGTTCGCATCCGAGAGGTCAAGGGTTCAAGCCCCTTACGGTCCACCAAAAAGATCAGATCCGAAAAACCATCCGCCCGGCAAATGGCAAAAATTCTGCCGGCAGCCGACGAAAATCGGAAATGGGGAGACCGCAGGCTGAAAGCGCGGCAATAGTCTCCCGGCGGATGGGGTAAAGGCATGGGCCGCTAGCTCAGTGGGAGAGCATCCGCTTTGCAAGCGGAAGGTCAAGGGTTCGAGCCCCTTGCGGTCCACCAAAAAGACGATACGATACGAGACGAAAAGGATATGGGCTTTTAACACATGCGGTAGTGTGGGGGTCTGAAAAACCCCAAAACCGGATTCAGACGCCGGAGAGCCCACCAAAAACGCCTGCTTGGCCCAGTGGCAACGGCAGCTGACTGTAAATCAGCTCTCAAACGAGTTCGGAGGTTCGAGTCCTTCAGCAGGCACCAAAAGATACGATCGGAATGCTAGGCCAGCGTTCCGTTCATAGAAAGGGGCAATCCTCCCCGGCAACAAAAGGTTCAACGTCATGACCGCTAAGCCATGCGGGCGGCCGATGCCCGAAACGCGAAAAGCCGTCAAGCTCAAAAAGCTTGGCGACGCTAAGCAGATGTCGGCCTAGGGAACGACGCTTCATGGGCGCATCCGAAAATCTCATTCGGCCGGAGCCTCTCAAAGAGCGAACCGGCCACCATTCGCCCCAATACGCCAACGGACAGACGGCCTGACTTCGAATCAGGAGGTTGAGGGTTCAAATCCTTCTTGGGGCACCAAAAGAGACGATCAGCGCGAGACGACAAAATGCGCCCTTAGCTCAGTGGCAAGAGCACCTGACTTTTAATCAGGGAGTCCGGGGTTCGAGCCCCCGAGGGCGCACCAAAAACGAATATCACGCGCACAAGCCACGCGATAGATTAGGCCTCTGCCGGCCGAGGGAAACCGAATGGCGGATATGGATTGAGAAACGAAACGGCGAAAGAGCCAGGCTTCCCTTGCGGGCACCGGGCGCCGGAGCCAAATTCCGCCTCATTCCGAACACGATCCCGGGGCATGTTCCTCCCCACAAGCGGAGGGACGCCCAAAAGAACGTGGGGACGTAGCTCAGCCGGGAGAGCGTCTGCATGGCATGCAGAAGGTCGCGGGTTCGAACCCCGTCGGCTCCACCAAACATCCGCCCTTAGCTCAGCTGGGAGAGCACCCGCTTGACGTGCGGGAGGTCGGGGGTTCAAGCCCCTCAGAGCGGACCAATGATGAAAAACACGGGTCAGGCGAAAACCCGGACGGGGCGTGTTGCGAGCCCTTTGCCAAAAAGCGCCGAGCCGACCGTCGAACTCGGAACCGCCCAATCGCATGCGCCCAATAAGAGCGCTGGGCCGATCGATCCGCGGCGCGTGAACGTCCTGAAAACCGTCCGGGAAAAACCGGCGTCCTTCGGGATTGCGCATTTTCCCTTTTAAGTTAACGGGAGACTTCCTCTTTTACAAGGAGGGCGTGGGGGTTCGACTCCCTCAAAGGGAACCACACGACATCCGATTCAATCCGATTCAGATGATGGGGCCGTGGCCCAGCGAACTACGGCACTTGCCTGTCACGCAAGATATCGAGGGTTTGACTCCCTCCGGCCCCGCCAAATCGTTTCTTAGGTCAATGGGAGACCGCGCCTTTCACAGGGGCGAGACGATGGTTCGATTCCATCAGAAACGACCAAACAAGTGGAGGTTTACCCAAGTGGCTTAAGGGGCGGGCTTGGAAAGCTCGTAGGCGGGCAAAACCGCGCCAGGGTTCGAATCCCTGAGCCTCCGCCAAAATATCGGCATGGGCCGTTAGACCAGCGGATAGATCACTTCCCTGCGAAGGAAGAGGCCCCGCGTTCGAATCGCGGACGGCCCACCATGCAAAAAAAGCGTGACTTTCGCTTCCAGCTGTCTTAGAATGTTGTGGTCGGAAAACATGCGCCCGTAGCTCAGCTGGATAGAGCGTCCCCCTCCTAAGGGGAAGGTCAACCGTTCGAATCGGTTCGGGCGCGCCAAAAATATGCCGGAAAAGGCCGAAAGGCCAACAGCCGGCAAAAACGCCGGGAGCCATCCCGACCGAGGGAGAACTCGTAAAAAGCTCGTCAGGCGGAACGCAAAACCACCGCTCCGGCCGTCAAAGCCGGCAACCGATCCCTACGGATATGGGAGGAGGAGAAGGAAAACCGCCTAAAAACCAAATATGCGGTCCCGTAGCTCAGCGGTCAGAGCGAGCGCCTTATAAGCGCTAGGTCCAGGGTTCGAACCCCTGCCGGACCACCAAAAAAAGAACGCAAGGCAAGTGTTATAATGCCTTTGTGATCGACCACCCATCGGAGGGGTCGGAAGAGGGAAAAACGAATGCTTAACATCTCAAGTTCGTCAAGTTCAAGTTCGTCGTCATCCTCTTTCGGCGTCCCGTTCTAACGGGCCGGTCGGTTCAATCTGAGATAACCGTCTCACATGAATCGCTAAGGCCCCGGGACAGCCGAAGAAGCTGACCCGTTGGGCCTTTTGCGTTTAAAAGGCCTGCTGAAAACGCCGAAAGGCAGGAAGGGCATGAAAAATGTACGGAAGGCATCAGGAAGATCAGAGAAGGCTGAAGCACATCTGCGAGAATGGAGGTGGATGGTGGTGGGGAGGCGCTTATTACGACGAAACGAAGAAAAGGTACATCCGATCGTCGAAATCAAGAACGAGCTTATACAAGTTCTACAAAAAAGTGGCGGCGAAGGCGGTCAGGAAATGCGCTGACTGCCCTCAGCATGGAGGATACAAAAAGGTGTTCGATCTTCGCTGGACGATGTACTGACGATGTGACTTCGGAAACATTCCGAAGTCAGGATGGAAGGGTGGCCGAGTATGGTTGATGGCACCGGTCTTGAAAACCGGAAGGGGAGCAATTCCCTCGTGGGTTCAAATCCCACCCCTTCCGCCAAAAAACGACGCGAGACGATACGAGAAGAGACGAAAGCCGGAATGGAAGGTTGGGAGAGTGGCTGATCCCGTCCGCCTCGAAAGCGGAAAGCCACGAAAGCGGCTCACAGGTTCGAACCCTGTACCTTCCGCCAGATGGAGACTTACTCAAGCGTGGTTCAAGAGGACGGTTTGCTAAACCGTTAGCAGGGCGAAAACCCTGGCGTGGGTTCGAATCCCACAGTCTCCGCCACATTGAAAACAAGGCGGCGCCGTCATGGCGTCGCTTTTTGTGTCAAGAGCAAAAACGGGGAATTCAAATATTTTACTCTATTTGGCTAAATGGTTGGTAGCCATCGGATTTCCCCCTCTTGGGCTATAATGTCTTTGCCAGAAAACGCCAGAAAGGTGAGAAGCCTTTAGGCAACCCGTGATTCTTTCGGCGTTTTCTGGCGATTATGCCTGAGGGCCGCGGGTTGCCTAAAGGCTTTTTCGCGCCCATGTTCGAGAAAATGCTCAAAGGTCTTTCGTACGACCAGCTCCTGGAGCTGGGAAATGAGGTTGTCGCCGAGCTGAAGTCCACCGGATTCTCCAAAACGCTCGATCAGCTCGCCTCTTCGGCCGGGAGGAGGATCGCCTGCCCGAGATGCGGGTTCGACGCCGTGGAAAGGTACGGCAAGAGGAAGAAAGGCTCGCAGAGGTGGCGATGCCTGACCTGCGGGAAGGTCTTCACCGCCGCGACGGGGACCGCGCTTTCGTGGATGAAGGTGCCTTTGCTCAAATGGCTCGACTTCATCCGCTGCGAGACCGAGCAGATGACGCTCAAGGCCGAATCCTCGCGCCTCGGGGTCGGCATCCAGACGGCGTTCTACCTCCGCCACCGCTTCATCGCGACCGCCCTCGGATTCTCCAAGGGCAAGGCATTCCGAGGCACGATCTGGTACGACGAGATCTTCTTCCGCGAGAACGAGAAGGGGGGAGGGCGATACGGCAGAAGAATCGCGAGGAAGGCCAGGCATTCCGGGTCCGATGCCACCTACGGCACCGCCCGGGACTGCGTTTTGCTCGTGATGGATTCCTTCGACGACGTCGAGTTCCTCGTCTGCGAGGGATCCCGCTGCTCCGCCGCGGAGCTCGAGGGCTTCTACGAAAGGTTCCGCGACGTCCGGAAAGTCGTCACCGACGGCTGCAGGGAATACGTCAGCATGTCGAGGAAATGGCGATTCCGGCACGAGGAATGGGCATCGCCGCTCTGCGGCACGCCCCAATACCAGGAGGCGATGGGGCCGCTCAACGACATGTGCTCGGCGATCAAGGGCCACATGCAGCGATACAGAGGGGTGGCCTCCAGGTACCTCCAGGGCTATCTCGATCTCTGGGCCTTCATGAGGGACGCCTCCTACACCAAGGAGGAGAAGGACAGGATCATCTTCATGCTGTCGTTCGTCTCGGCCTCGGAGAAAAGGCTGACGAGGCACGACATGTACCCGTACAAAAACAAGCCGAGGCCGAAGAAAAAGGGGATTTCGAAAGCAGAAAAGCAAAAAACGCCGACAGTTGCCAACCATTTAGCCAAATAGAGTAAAATATTTTACATTTTTGAAAGCACAGTTTCAGCGCTTCTTTTTATGCAAAGTAAAAGTGCCATCATTCAAAATGAAAGCGCTTTCTTCTCTGCTGTCTTCACCCAGCGTTGATCCGTCCGTCTCTTTCGCAAAACGAATGGCCCGTCAGCCGCGTCATAGTGATCGCTTTATTTTAGCCCAGCCCTAAACGCAAAGCTGAACAGCACGAAACCCAAGAAGCAAAAGCCTTAATAAAATAGTTAGCACTAGTTGAAAAACGATAGGTGACAACTATTTTTTAATAGCAATTGCTTTGTAAAGAACTCATTTTTTCAATTGATTAGAAAAAGCGAAAAACGATGATATCATTCAGGCATAGACGGAGGGAAAAACCAATGCTCAAAACAAAGATACTCACCAATCTGTTCATCCTCATCGTTTTCGCCGCCTCGTTCCTTGGCTTCTACGTCGTCTCGTCTCTTTCGCTTTGACGCGCGGATGGTCTCGCTTTTCAAAAAAACAACGAAAAAAGCGCCTCCCCTTTTCAGGAAGGCGCTGTTTTTGTCCGCTATCAGGCAGCCTGCTTGATGACGACGTGCTTCGCGCGAGGGCCGCGGTCGGAATCTTCGACCTCGTACTCAACGTGATCGCCCGGCTTCGTGGTCTTGAAACCATCCATGACGAGTTCAGAATAGTGGAAGAACACATCCTTCCCATCTTCGCCCGCGATGAAGCCGTATCCCTTCGTGGGATTGAACGTCTTAACGACACCTTTCATTCTCTTCTCTTCTCCTGCATTTTCTTTCAAATGCCAATTGGCGCATCAGCGCCGTGAACTATTATGCCACGCCCAAAAGGAAAAAGCGTCACTTTATGAAAAAAAGCGAAATCGTCTCTGAGCCTCGAAACCGATGTATGATTTCCCTGAAGAAAAAACGCGCATGAAAGGAGCGCCTTGTTTTATGGGAGAAAAAAATCGGCCTGTTCTCGGACTCGCCATCAACGTCATTTCCGGCAAAGCCTACGCCGAGAAGACGACTCTTGCCATCTTCGCCAAGGAAATGGGGCTCGGAACGCTTGATACAGCGACGAGTTCCATCAACGGGCAGCGTTTCCTCATCGTCGTCGACGATGAGGGGCTTCTGAAGGAAAGGCAGATCGCCTCGGCCGTCCGCCTCGGCAAAAAGCCGTCGGACAATCCGACCGTCGCTCTGGTCGGTCCGCTTCTCGTCCTGTCTGAGGACGGGTCTGGACTGACGGACGACGAAGTCATGACAGTCATGATGTCAGTCGGGTCATACGTCAGGGACGACGGGACACGTCAAGCCGCGTTGATCGTCGACTGACTGTTTGGCAAAGAAGAGGCCGTAAGGCCTCTTTTTTTGGCATCGCAATTTGACGCGAGTGGTAAAATCAAGCCCAATGACAAGAGATGAGTTCTACAAAGGAATAACGACAAAATGCTCAAGCGCGGCTTTCATCCCTGAAAATCACACCAATGACAATCTGACACTTTCAGCCGACATAGACGACATGAGAGACAATCTTCAAAGAGGAAACTACCAAATAGTCGGATTTTCCAAGAGCACTCTTCCGCAACGACCAGACGAATATGGCCTCATGTTGGAATCCCAAGACACATTTGACAAAAAATGGTATCACGTCGACTATCGCTATTTCAGGGAATGGAAAAGAACGTACAAAAAGCTCAAGGACAAAGACTGCAAATGCCTTTCCCTTGAAACTTATCTGGACATGAAAGACACCAAGTTTGAGAATGGCGAGATGGTGTTTTATGAGAAGATATACGCAAAATGTCCCAACTGCGGAAGGAAATACATGAAAGTGATAAGAAACGGCAGCGATGGCGGATGGCATGAAATCAGCAGCTTTCAGACGACGATAAGGGAAGGCAAGTGACCTAAATGCATCATTTTCGGTCGTTTTCCCGTTTTCTTTAATGGTAAAATGGCGTGAGTGAAATCCACGCGAGGAGGAAAACCCAGGAAAGCAATGATAGTCCTTAACCGCGGTTATCTGAAAAAAGAAAACAAAATCGTCGACCTCAAGTGGCTCGATATCATGAACGGATATGTCTACGCGTACGACCGCGAAGAGGACAGAACCGTCAAATACAACTCGAAGTACGTCAATGTCATGTGGAATTCGCTGATGAAGGACGTGTCCGGGAAGTTCATTTTCAGCGACGACGTCGTCGCCGACTCTGAAGGGACGCAATACATTGCCGTCGTCACCGGACGCAAATGGTTTCTCAGAAAGCGTTTGGACAAGACTGATCATCCGATGTCGGAATTCGCGTCTCCCGAAGATCAAAGGCAGCTGAACGTCAGGCTCATCGGGAACGTGAACATTCAATACGCGCTTTAAAAAAAGAGTCATGCGACTCTTTTTTATTTACCCTCAATGAAGTGATTGACCGATGATGCGTGGATGTGGATCGGGTATTCGTAAGGCGACTTTTATTTACCCTCAATGAAGTGATTGACCGATGATGCGTGGATGTGGATCGGGTATTCGTAAGGCGACGGAATCGTCCCATCTGGCGTTTTTCTGATGTCCGCCCAAGCTGGCACGAGTTTTCTGATGACGGATATCCCTATCCTTCTAAGACCGGCTTCAGTCTCAGCTTCGGAATAAACCGGTTTTCGGCCATCAGGGAAATGAAAGACCCTGACTTTTTTGTTGAACCTGTCGATGAACCAAGCTGAAGCGGTCACTTTCTCTCCATTGGAATCAAAGAAGAATTCTATCGTCGCCAGCCCACCATTGGACAGGATTTCAGCTCTTGATTCAAGCAGTTGTTTGCTGACCAAAAGGGCAAGCTGTTCGCTGCCTGTCGCCGAAATCAGCTTTATTTTCGTCTCGCTGAGCTCTCTCTCGACCTCGAGCAAAAGTTCCTTTCCGTTTTCCATCCAATCGATTATATCCCATAGGCTCCGGCCTTCAAGCGTTTTTTTGGCCGCTTTGACTTTTTATTGGCCTCTCGTTCTATAATGTTTGCGTATATCAAAGTTCTTTTTTCTACAAGAGTCAACTCTAGCATTGACTTCTTAAAAAAGGATTTATCATCAAACAAAGGCTAAAAAGTTCTGGAAAACCGTTGTATGGCATTACATTTGCCATTCAAAAGCATCCCAGAGCGAAAAAGAAAGAAGGTCATATTTATGATCAACACTATTTTTATGAATTTAGCTTCCTCCGACTTCGCTGGCATTTTCACGATTTTATTCGTGATCGCCATCGTCGTCGCCGTCATCATCGCCGTCTTCTTGCTCATTTTCACAATCGTCAAGGTGATCAAGTTCACCTCCTCGATGAAAAAGGAGCGGGCTGCCGCCAAAGAAGCCGCGGGTGTCAGTTCCAAAAAAGCTGGCTCCGACGCTTCTGAGGATGGCGCGGCCGTGTTCGCGCTTTCCTTCAAAGATGGAAGGGCTGTCGTCGTGAGCAAAAACAAGAATCCCTCGCGGGATGTTGTCATGCTTATGAACAGCCTATTCACCCGCGATGGATCATGGCGAATCCGCCTCGCTGACGCTGATTACGATGCTAAGAATCACAAGATTCTCGGCACCGTGGTTAACTGCCTCGGCGAAAAAGGGGCGAAAGTCCTCTTCGACATTTCTTTCTTCGATGGGAAGGCTGTCAATGCCTTCAAATTGGGGATCAAGAAAAAGGGGTATGATGCCTACCTTCGGGTTGGCAAAGACTCCAAAGGAGTCGGATTGTGCTCCTTGCATCAGCAAGGGATCATCTGACCTGTCGAATGACAGCCCCCGCTAGAGGGGGCTGTTTTTGTTCCCCGGAGCCGACTGAAAAGCCCTGGCTTCGGATATAATCTCGATGCATTGAAAAAGCGACGTCGGCAATTCCTCGCTCGCTGAAAGGAAAAAGGAGAAATTATGATTGAAGAGCAGGTGAAGCGCTCCGAAAAAAAGGAGCGCGGAGAGAAGACATTCGAGTTTGCGAAAGACGTCGGCGTCAGCGCGATATGCGCCAAAATGATGGCGGGGAAGATGAATTGCTCGAGATTCCGCCCCTACCATTCCATCGATGATTTGATGGAGGGTAAGGAACGTCGGATCATCGGGTGCTACGAGCTTAATCGGATGTCTGACGGAGGGCTGTCGCTCACCGTCCACCCGAATCTGTCGGCCCGCTTTCTGGGCCCGAGGTCAGTCATCTGGAAAGAGATTTTCTCCGGATGCTCGCATCACGGGTTCGGCGTTTCCCTCAAGGAATGGCACGATCCGGACGCCAAGACCGAATTCGTCATCGGCTTTCACTTCTCAGAAGGGAAAGGCAACGGATTCGTTCCGGCGTCGGGAAGCGATCCGTTCGAAGCCACCACCACATGCCGCGACCGTTCGCTGGCATACGTGTCGAAGAGCGCCATCGTCTCCAACGAGAAGACGGAGTATCTCGACGATCTGGGCGCGAAGCACGAGCGCTATGCGTGCATCAGCTCGGATTACTCGATTGAAAAAGAGACGTTCATGACGTTCCTCAAAGAGTGCAAAAAGGCCCTCGGTGAACGTCCGGAAGACTGCGGATTCGATTTTTTGGCCAAGGACAAGTCACCTGCCTTCTCCGAAAGGGGAGAAGCGGGCCGCGAAGCCATGGTCAGGAAGATTTGGTGGTCGCTGTACTCGATCTTCGAGTACGCGATCTCCGTCGCCGAAACGAAAAACAAACAGTCGAAATAAAAAGAGACCCTTCGGGGTCTCTTTCTTTTTTCAGAGCGCCGTCAGGTCTTTGATCAGAACGGCCACCGACAGCGCGGTCATGATTCCGATTCCCACCAATGACATGATCGTCTTCGTCTTCGTTGAGACATCCTTCTTTCTGACAGCCTCGACGGCCAATAGGAGCAACTGCCCTCCGTCGAGGGCGGGTATCGGAAGCAGGTTGAATATCGCCAGGTTCACGCTGATCAGCCCAGCGTAGAGAAAGACGTAGGAAGGCGTGTAATCGCTTTGGAGCGTGACGACCTGCTTTGTCATCGCTACCGGCCCGCCGACGGTCGAGAAATCGCCTTTGAACATCCCGCCGATCGCTTTGAACACAGAAACGCATCCTTCAGAGAAGGACTCCCCGCTAAGGCTCAGCGCCCTGCCGAAAGCGAGCCTTCTTTTGACGACCTGGACGTCTGTCCCCAGTCCGTCCGTCCCATAAGCCCAGTCCGCGGAGACGGTCTTCCGTCCGTCCGTCAGTCCGGACGACCAGTCCGACGACCGGTCGGACGAAATGACCTCGAACGTCAGACGGATGGTCTGACCGTCGGACGGGACGAAAGCGGCCTTCGAGAAATCAGGGAGATAGACGAAGCCGTCATCCGTCAGGACGGACGATGGACGGTCGGATGACGGGACAAAGAAACGGACAGACGACGACAGGACGGACGGAGACTTAAGGGACTGAGGATAATAAGCGACGCAGTAGCTGTCGCTCCCTATGTCGGCCTTTCCGGCAAGAACGAGGGCACTGTTCCCATCCTCTTCGAAATACGTCTCGATAAGGGCATCGCCGTCTCTCAGACCAGCGGCATAGGCGCTGCCTTCCTCCCTGACGCTCATCGGCGTGCAAGAAACGTCGTTAGCTATCAATATCCTGGCGTAACTTTGCTCGAAGCAGGAATAGGAGACGAAAATGAGAAGAAAACCGAGAAGAAAGTTGACGGCAACGCCGGCTGACATGATGATCGCCTTCTTCCATCTCTTCGTTCCTTTCATGCTCCGCGACAGCGGAATCTCATTACCGGAATCATCCTTGACCGGCTCCGTCCCGTCATAAAGAAGGACGAATCCCCCGAGCGGAATGGCTCTGATCGAAAAATAGGTTTCGCCCCTTTTTCTTTTTCTATGAAAAATGGCAGGGCCGAAACCGATGGAATAGTCAAGGCAGCAGACGTTGAAAATCTTAGCGGCGGCGAGATGACCGGCCTCATGCAGCGAAATGAGCGCGCCGATCATGACGATGGCGGTGATTATAGCAACGAAATAATTCATGATGATTCCTTATTTCCTGACGTCTTTGGCAAGCATTCTGAGAACGGAAACGTTGGCTTTGTTCGATGCCATTCTGAGCATTTTGTCTTCCTCGACGGTTTGAAGAGCACCAGCAATGAGAGCTGCCGACCTTCCTTTCTCCCAGTGCGCAAGCGTATCGAAATCGTCAGGAGTCATCTCGGTGCCTTTTATGGCATTGGCGACTTCTTCTGGCAAAAGCAGTTTGTTTTTGATTCTCAGGGCACATTCAGCGGCATCCTTGTTCTTTTTGTCGTATTCTGGAAGGGTTATGTCTTTCCCGCACGACTTGCACACGACCCGCAGCTGCTCGACTTTGACGGACTCGCCATTGACATCGACGTTCTTCTTCTCATGAATGACGACGGCATCGACGTCTTTGGCGCAATGATCACAATGGCATTTTATTTTCTCTTTTTTGGCAAATGACAGAAATGGCATCCTGGTGCCCTCCCCGACCGACGGTCTTTCGGAATTATACCATTGCCACGCCCAGCCGTTTCCACGTTCGAAAGCGTGCCAAAGGGACATTTTCCGTGTCTTTTTGCGGTATCATTCTTCAAGCGAATGGAAGAAAGGAAAGTCAAAAACAAAGAAGACCTTCTGGCGCTGCAGCGCTGGCTTGCGGAAAGCAATCCGTCATTCGAGGTGACGATCATTGCTCTGCTCAGAACGAGCAAGGATCTCGAAATCCCCATAAAAAGGCACATCGGCGGCCTATGCGTCGGCTTTTACACAGTCGACGGCATCCTGTACGAGCTTCAAATCAAATGAAAACCATCCCGTTTAAGGATGGTTTTTCGTTTTTAATGGTGCCCCATGCTGGGATCGGACCGACGTCTATCGCTTACAAGGCGATTGCTCTACCACTGAGCTAAAGGGGCGAATGTGGTCGCCGGCTCGGGAGTCGAACCCGAGCTCGCGCGCTTATGAGACGCGCTTAGGAACCTGTCCACCGGCGATTTTTTCAGAAACGGACAATTGATGGCTTTTTGGTGCCGCATGCCGGAATCGGACCGACGTCTATCGCTTACGAGGCGATTGCTCTACCACTGAGCTAAAGCGGCATATGGTGCCCCCCGCGGGATTCGAACCCGCAGAACCCGGCTTCTGAGACCGAGGCGTCTACCTGTTGCGCCAGGAGGGCATCTTTCGGACGGATTAAACAAAACCCATCGCTTGGCGCGATGGGCATCTCTTGTTTCTTGATGGAATCAAGCCTCAGGGATTCTCCCGCGCCGAAGACTGGCACATAGTGCCCAGCGTCGTCTCGTTTGTCATCCTTGTGGTTTCCATTCTCTTTTTCCGCCTGCGTCTATTATGCCCCTTTTTGTCGCGTCTTTCAACATCGAATTCAAAAAAGACGCGTTTTGCCGCCAAGAGCGGAAGTTGAAGTATAATATTCAATATTCAAAACCACACCAACGGTTTCGGAAAAAGGAAAAACAGAAAGGAAGGTTTTTCAGATGAAAGGTCTCGTCAAGAAGGTTCCGTCAAGCATGTCCGAATTTCTATGCGATGGATTGGACATCGACGAAGAGGCGAAAGTCGCTCAAGCGCAGTTTGAAGCCGAGAATCCGTCGGTAAAAACCGACGATGACGAAACGGCCGAAGCTTGCGAGGCAACTTCCAAGAAAGAGGCGTAAGCCTCTTTTTTTGTTCTCGTCTGGAAAATGTTTCGGAAAGAAGGCGTTCCAATGGTAAAATAACGGCTTGTAAGCAAATGAAAAAGAAAACATTGATCAATCTGTCGCTTTGCCTAGCAGCGTCCGCCGTGATAACGGCATCATGCTGCGTGTGTTTCATCGGCTCCAAGCCATCCGGCGGAATCGGGTCGGCCATATCCTATTCAGACATCCTTGGCCCGGTCTCTGATATGAAAGCAAGAATTGCCATGCCGAAAAGCCATTTCATCGGCGGCTTTCCATCTGACGGCGGAACCGCATACGCCGTTTCCGTGTCTTCGGGAACTTTGTCAAGTGAGATAAGCGAAATCTCAATCTCGAAAACAGTCGAAACCGATTTCTCATATGAGCTGACCGTAACGGCGGACTCGCCGGCGGCGGCAGCCTCCATTTACAGCAACGCCTCGCTTCTTTCGCTTTACATCACTTTCGGAGACGCCTCCGTGCGCAGCGACCTTGACGAGAAAGCGAGAAACCATTACAAAATCAACCATTACAGCGAGACGGCGAATCGAGTCGACATGGCTGATTGCCTGTCAATTCAAACGTCTCTTTACTATGTTGTTTTTTACAACTTCAACAAAAATGATCTCAGCAACTCAATGGCGCTCGCTGTCACGGTCGCAGCGTGCCGCAGCGTTTATCTGTGCAAATACGATTCCAGCATCGCTTCAACGAAAGGCTACGTCGATGCCACCGAAGTCATTGGTGTCTCAAGCCCAAAGAATCTCATCTTCGAGCCAACGCCGACGATTTTGAAAATATCAGGGTCTCCGGTCTCATCGTCTTCAGAGTCTTCTTCTTCGTCGTCTTCGGAATCCTCTGCTTCTTCGTCTTCTCAATCCGAGAGTTGGAAGTGTTCTGTGATAGGGATGCGGAAGAGGCAGGCGTTCGACGACTTCTTCGAGAAAGGGGTATTCGCTGAATGAGAAGGAAAGTCAAAAACATCCTTTTGGTCGTCTGCCCGATTCTCGCGGTTGCCACGGCCTACGCCGGATATCTTTTCGCGTACGTTCCGCTTTCCCGCCCCCATGCCGACATTGGAACGGGCGATTGGGATGGCGCCGTCGTCGATGATGCCTTCATCGTCTATGAGGCCAAATCCGCGAAGAGCTCCTTCGGCGAGTCTTCGAACAGCGCTCAGGCATTATTCCTCATCAATCCTCCATCCGGCGGATACGAAGTCGAATCAGCCGTCATCAAGACATATCATCCAGGTGGGTATTATTTCGCCAAAAGCGACGCCGGAGGCCTTTCGTCAGTCGGCGAGTCTTTTGTCGACGGTCTCAAATATGGGCCCGGGAAGGCTTGGATTTCGGCGTCGTTCCCGCGCATGGCGTCAGGGATGATGCGATCTTCGCTTGCCGGGCTGTTGGCGGTGTCGCCAAACGGGAGCGAGGTTTTCCTTGCCGCGAAGAATGAGGAAACGGCCTCCTACGCCGGCGGGCAGCTGTTCCCTGGCGCATCCATTTCCTGCTCGGCGCAGACATATGACGTCTCGCTCACAAAGAGCGTCTCTTTTGCCATCAAGTCCGGCAATCCGAACAAGCTCGACGTCCGTGGGGTGGTTCTGTCGGATGGGACGGAAATAACGTCATCCGGCGTCAAGGCAGGCCCGTCAGGCCAGTCAGCCGACGGATCTGTGTCGTTCTCCAAAGCATCCGTGTCATCGTCGGGAGACCAACTTTCCCTGTCGTTCGATGCCTCAGCGATCCCGTCGGCCGGAGCCGTGTCGGTATCGTCAGTCGCTTTCTTGGTCGGCGACAGCCTCGAAAAATACATGTATCAGCTCGTCCTTTCCGTTCCTGTCGTCAAAACGGCGGACTACGGCGAAGTGGATGGCGGGATTCTTTCGCAGCCGACGGCGTTCGTCGGATCGTCGTTCCGCGCGCGCTTTTCCTATTCCGGCGTTCCGTTCCTTCCCTGGACGCTTTCGCTTTCCCACGTCTCCGATTCGGGAGCCGAAGTCAGCGAGACAGTCAAGATAGCCGAAGCAGGGCAAAAGGACAAAAACGGCAGGACGTTCGCTTATTTCGATCTTCCGTCGGATCTTCTGTCATCTCCGGGCGACAAAGAATACTCGATTGACTGGGTCGCGAACGCTTCCGGGACGAAGTCGTTCGCTGGTTTGGCTGGCAAAGTCTCCGTCCGAAAGCCGTCGGTATCCTTCGGGACGGTCTCGGAAATCGGGTCGTCGTCCAAGGTCATCTTCTCGATCAGACTGTCCGACGGGACGGTCTGGGACCCGCGGACGTGTCTGTCAGCCGCGAACTCGACGGTCTCGTGGTCGGTCGACGGCGGGACGTCAGGGACGTCGGCGCTGACAATCGAGAATGGTGCGGAAGGCAAGATGTCCTTCTTCGTTGGCGAGCAGTCAGGGACGCTAAGAATAACAGGTCTGAGCATCGCCCCTCCGGCGACGCTGCCGTCCGGACTGACAATGTCGGTCGGGACGGGGTCAGGACTGGACGACACGACCGTCAAACTGGGAGTATGACAATGGAAAATCAAGTGTGGATCAAAAAAGATTTTACGGAAGAGGACATGGCAAGGCTAAATAAGCTTTTGTCGAAAACAATGATTCGAGAAGCCAAGATATCAGACGGAGTTTTGACTTACACGACGTTGCTTGGCTCTTCAAGAGGCTTTGCCGTTTCGGAAAGCGACTCAGACAAAATCATCGCGGCATTTCAAGATTCTGGAAAAAAAGAATCGTGTTCGATGCTGGACAACGACGGAATGTTGATAACTACGGGAAGTGGATTCAGAATAAGTTCTTGGCCATCCGGATCGAATCCGAGGCTCATTTATAGGAAGGCATGAAATGGAAAACGTTGCAGATGGCGAAAAAAGTCAAAAAACGAATCCGGCAGAATACGACAAATACTGCTTTCTTATCAAAAGATGGTCTAAGACATTCAATTTCGTCGTTCTTCTGGCTGTGATGGCTATTTCGTTCCTTTCGTATACCCATTGGGCTTGGATGTTCGTTTATGCCTTTTCATTGTCGGTCCTCATTGCCTTCGGACATGGCCTTTACGGAATAGATGAGGCGGCATTGGCAGCGATTGCCATTAGGTTTTTTCTGTTTTATCTCAACTACCTTGACGTTGTTTATCTTCCTGACATATCTACGTGGGGAGTGTGGATTGGAATAGCATCGATTGTCGCTGCGCTAGTCAATTTCTGGATCGTTAAGGTAAGGGGTGACGACGCCAATGTCATTCTGAATGAATCGATAAAAAAACTCGGCGAATAAAAAGCGGCTTCAACAAGCCGTTTTTTTATTTTTGACTGTTTGACAACGCCGCATCCATGTCAGCTTTCTTCCTGCGTTCTTCTTCCTCTTTTTTGTTTCTTCTGAAATCATTAAGCTGAGCCAAGGCATTCTCGACCTTCAAACACGGATTGACCTTGCAAACCCAATCGAGATCGGTCATCGTCGTCAAAAGAATCATTTTGTCGCTGCTCTCCAGCATTTCCGTTTTTGGGTTGTCGCAAAAGCAGTAAGAAGCTCCCTTATATTTGCTTTTCTTGATATTCTCGCCGAACTTGGCATATACCTGAACGAAAATTCCTCGGAAATTGCATTCGCTGATAACAGAATCTAATGACTCATTTTTCGAATCAGCCAAAACTATGACTCTCGTTCGATCGGCATTCGACGCCCAATAATCAAATGCGCTTTTATCGCAGCCAACAAGACACGCTTTTTCCATTTTAACGACCGAATTTATCAGTGAGATATCAGATCTCGATTTGACGAATTTGGTGAAAATGCTTCTCCACTCTTGGTCTTCTTCATCGTCTTTTGCCATCCAAAAACGCGTGACGCTATTTATTCCAGCCGTTTTCTCGAAAGCGGTGATTTTTGCGATTTCAGCTTCGTCAGAATCAGAGAATCCCGATTCGTCTGCTTCTTCTTTTTCTTTTTTGTTTAGCATTGGCAAAAACGATTTTAGCACCCATTTTTTAGAACTTCCATCTTTTTTTGATGAAAAATGTTTTTTTAAAAAAATAAGATTCCATCGAGTTAAAAAATGCAAAAATGAAAAAACATGAAAAAATGAAACAAAAAATAGTTGTTTTTTCAGAAAATCGGAATTAGAATGTGGTTGTGAAAGGAGAGAAAACATGAACTCTCAATGAAAAAGTTTGCAAAAATTGTGCTCGGCGCGGTAGTCATCGCGTCGGCAGCCAGCCTGGGGATGGCAACCGCCTCCGGGACGTCGGCAGTCGAAAAGGAAGAGGTTGTGGCTCTGCTAAGGAAGTCGGCAGTCGAGGCCGCCAAAGCCGAAGCCGAAAAAACGGATGCCGATAATGTCGAATCAAATGAATCAGAAGAAAGGTACAACAACCCGCAAACAGGAACAAGCGAGCGCGAGTGCTATACCGAGTCGTTCGCTCTTAAAACCAGCGCCTACGGTCTTAATATTGACCCGAAGGTTTTGGAAAACGGCGGAACGATGGGGGAGGCCCTCATCAGCGTCGACTGGACGAAGATGATTTCGTACTGCGGCGATATGTTTGAGGGGAACAAAGAGACTTTCGACAAGTTCATTCAAGGCTTTGAGGATCACTACCAAGAAATCTGCGATGCCATGTCTGAACTGGCGAAAAAAATTGAAGATTGGTTCAGCCAGCGCTGAGTCTTTCTTATCTCCTAAAAAAAGAAGCCGAGCCCAAGGGCTCGGCTTTTTTAAGCCGTTAATGCCAAGCCATTCATAACATGCTTTATAATGCTTCCGTAATATCAAAAGGTCATAGTGACTTTTTGAAGAAAGGAAAAACATGCAGAAAATTACAGGAAACTACGCTGATGAAACGCCAGAGCAGAAAGAACTGGACTCTCAAATCGTCACCCTTTGCAAAGAGAGGGACGCTCTCAACAAAAAGAGTGATGAACTAACGGCGAAGATTGACGAGCTGGCTAAGCAACGCCTCGGCTCATCTTCGTCAGCCACCATGCAAGGCGCTAACGGCGAAGTCATATCGCTCTCCCACAGAAACGCTTCCTCATCTCAGAAATTTGACCAGGAGGCGTTCAAAGAAACGATGGAAAAGCTTCTTGCCGGAAGCATCGACATCAGCCATGTCGACGACAATGATCCAGTCGCGCAAGCCAAACAGCACAAAACGCCGTCTGACTACGTGACGGCAGCCAACGACGCTTTCTCCAAAACCGTCTCTTGGACGATTGGGAATCAATCGAAAGTGGCAAAGGCGATCATCGCTGCGCTTGGCAATGCCGCCCCGGTCGTGTCGAAATTCTTCATCACGTCAAAGGAGACGAAGGAATCGTACACAGCAGATGTCGTTCTTCCTCCGTCGGACGACGATCTCAACGCTGACTAAAAGTCAGAAAAGAAAGCCCACCTATGGTGAGCTTTTTTTATTTTGAACAAAAACATTAGTCGGTAATGTGACACGTTTGCTTGCATTTCAGCACCCAGTCTCCCTTTCCTAGAAATGCCTTTTACAAGGGGAGAGAGCGGCCATAAAAGGCCACTCCGACCCGCGACACGGAAAGCGGAGCCGAAAGATGATGGCTAAAAACGAAATCTTTTTTTGCTTTCGAAGACATTGAAAAACGATATGCTTTTTCAGCCGCTTCAGTTCTTTTTATTATTTCCTTTGTTGTAGTTCTTTTATGGTATAACTTTTTTAATACATCAAAAGTAAGTTTTTTAATACAATAGGAGTAAGTTTTTTAATACATCTGAAAACAGAAGCGTCGCGATAGTAAGTTTTTTAATACATCAAAAAAAGCCTTCATTGTAAGTTTTTTAATACATTTAAAAGGCGACTAAAACAAAACGCTAGCAACTTGATGGGTAATGTTCTATGATTAACTTACGAGGAATTAAAATGGAAGAAGAAAAGACGGAAAAAGGAAATGACAGAAGCATAACGACCAGAAATTCCTTCTTGCGTACGCCAAACAATCTTAGTTCCGTCGAGTTGAACCTGCTATTTTATATTGTTTCAAAAATAAGCAAAACAAGTGTTGTGACATCGGGACCAATTCCGTTTATAGTTATAAATTTCAAAACGGCAGACATGACGAATTTTTTGTCTTCCATTAAAAACAGTGCGAACACCAATCGGGACTATCTTGTCAAATCGCTAAAGGCGCTGATCGGGGCGGACCGTGGAACGGTGTCGACAACTCCAACCGGCGGGAAAAGAATAGATCACATTTTTCAGAGTGTTAGGATAGAAAATAGAGAAACACAAGTGATAATGAATGGAATATTCATAGACGATTTTATCAATCTCAAAAATAACTTCACAAAGCTTTCACTAAGCTCAATAATATATTTGGAGTCAAAATACTCAAAAATGCTTTATTGTCAGCTTGCTTCTTGGGCGGGGGCTCCCGTCGCATCAGGAAGTCACCCATTTAGCACAAAGCAGTTAAAAGACATTTTTGGGCTGTCGGAGGAAAGCTATGTTTATGGCGGGAAGTTCAACAGAAAGTTGTTCGAAGACAATACCATAAACAAAGCGATCAAAGAAATAAACTCAAACCCTTTCTCAAAAATGACTGTCTCTTATAGAAAAGACCACCTGATTGAAAATGGAAGGAGAAAGGTGTACGGCTACGTATTCTTTTGGGAAGCGCGCCGCCAAAGCGAGGCAATTAACGTTCAACTAAGCGAGGGGAATGTTCAATGATTGACATAGCCAAAGCTGAAACTGAGCTCAAAAAAACAGAAAGTGAACTAGCTAAGTCAGAAAAGACGCTCAAAGGTATTCTTGAAGAAATGTCTTTGAACGAACATCCTGACCCGATAGCCGAAGTTATGCTAACTCAGAAACTGGATCTTGCTTCTAAAAATAAAACGGAGCTTGAAAAAAGAAAGATTCTTATTGAACGTTTATTGTCAAAGAACGCAAAACTTGACAATATTCGTTGGAGCGGAGACGAAGCGGAACTGCAAACCATCGAAAAAGAGTTCGATGTGGCAGCTGAAGGGAAAAACTAAATGGGAAAAGTAAAAGAGACCGTGTCTGAATCATTGTCTAAAATAACTGAACTCGGATATTCGCTGGCTGGAATAGAAACATCGTTTTTCTACCATTGCATAAAAATAAAAATTGCTAAAACGAGCGAAAAAACGTCAATTCCGTCAGAAAACCAGCTTAAAGAAGCTTTCTCCAAAATAACTGCTGAAACCAATTTTTCGTTTGTGTCATTTTTATTTTTGAAAACTTCCCTCACGGCAAATGAAAAAAAGATGTTAATGGGAGTCGTTGCAAGATCTGTTCCAAATTCGATTGGGTCTTTCATCGATGATGGGAAAAATGCTAGAAAAATGTTTTTTACATCGAAAGAAACTTTCGATGAATTCGGCGATGAATATTTTTCAGAAATAAACGAACAGTCGAATGAATTTTCCATTAAATTCAACGTTGAATCAACTTTTTCCAACGCTGAAGACGTCAAGGGAATGAAAGAAATAGACATGTGGACTCTTGATCAAAAACAGGAAAACGGAAAGTTTACGAGAAAGAAAGGCGCCTCATTCACTAAAGTAAAAATATCAGAGATACCATCGTCTAAAATCGGGCTTGACTCATTTTTCAACGACTCAATTGAGGTGACAGGAACCATTTTTCAGTCCGAAAACAGAAAAACAGGAAGTTGCTTTCTGTTTAGGTTTCTCATTTTCGATGGAACTGACTCCATAGAAGTGAAAAAGTTCGTTCAGCAAAATTCATTTGACAAATATGCCGCCATTGCATGCGGAGACATGATAACAGTGAGGGGCGCCCCTCAATTTGACGAATATTCTCATGAAGTCGTCATTATGGCCGAATCGATTTTAGACAAAGGAAGATTTGTCAGAGAAGACGATACGCCGAATTTTCAGAAGACAACGAGAACTGAGTTGCATGTTCACACGCAATATTCAGCGATGGATGGTCTCATCTCTCCAGACGAACTGTTTTCAACAGCCGAAAGTCTTGGCATCAAAGCCGTTGCGGTCACCGATCACGAAGGCGTTCAGACTTTTCCTGAAATAGAAAAAGTTTCAAAAAAGGGAAAAATAAAACCAATTTACGGAGTTGAGTTTAATGTCAGGAACGATAGCGAAAGAGGCATATCGTTCCGAAACGATTTTCCATTCTCTGACGACGTTGTTGGCGTTGATATTGAAACAACCGGTCTTTCTTTTGTCTATGACGAAATCATTGAAATATCGGCATGCAGAAAAAAGCAAGACGGAACTTTTGATGATTTCGACACTTTCGTAAAGATAGACAACATCGATGCTCTCACGTCCGAAATATCGAGTCTTACGAGCATAACAAAAGAAAACGTTCTCGGAGGAATGGACAAGAAACTCGCCTTGGAAGGCTTCTTGAATTTTGTCGGAAAATCAACAATCGTCGCTCATAACGCTAAATTCGATACCGGGTTTTTAAAAAGGAAAATAAAAGACGTTCTTGGAAAAGACATCAACTTCACGTATATTGATACCCTTAACCTGTCAAGAGCCGTTCTCAAAGATGATTTAAAACGCTTCGGACTCGACTCCGTTTGCAAAAAGCTAAAAATAGAACTCGCGGAACATCACCGCGCCATCTACGATGCAAGAGCCTGCTATGACATCTTTTTTTCACTGATGAAAAAGCTCAACGAAAAAGAAGTTGACGTAGCCTCTGTTCTGGACGCTGATTTTCCAATCGTCATGGACATCCAGGCAAGAGGAAAGAAAAACGAAGAAACAATCATAGAGGCCGCCAAAGCAACGGGTTCAGACTTTGAAGTCATGGCCAAAAAAACCGATAAATCTTTCGGAATTATATCCGTTGCTTTAAAAAACAAAGACAGCATGGCTTCTTTGTTAAAAATGATTGGGAAGGCCAAAGTCAAAGAAGTCAAAAAAATCCTTTCCGGGAGAAGCTTTGAAAGCTTGAACGACTTAAAAGACGTTAATCCGTCTTCAAAAAATGTTATGCATGTCACGGCCCTTGTCAAAAATCAAGCTGGTTTAAAGAGCCTCTATAAGCTTGTGTCACTATCGAACACTGAGTATTTGGCGGACGGAGTTCCGACGATAACTTGGGATGAGCTGAAGAAAAATGGGAAAGACCTCCTCTTCGGAACATCGTGTGTTTTCGGTCTTTTTGAAAAAATGTTCGATGAAGGTGAAGAAGCTTTTGAAAAATATTTCAAGGCCGGCAGATACGACTATATAGAGATACAGCCTGTCGATTGTTACGTATCAATAACGGTATCTCCGTTCTTTAAAGATGAAATAATCGATTGCGTCAAAAAGATAATCCGTTTCGCTGATAAAAACGGCGTAACCATAGTCGCTGATTCTGACGCCCATTATATGAAGAAAAGCGATAAAAAATACAGAGATATACTGATAGGATCAAAAGGAATCGGCGGTATCGTTCATCCACTCAAAGGCAAAAGAACTGGTTTTCAGCATCTTTTGTCTGCCAATGAAATGATCGAAGAAATGAAAGAATATGTTCCTGACGACCGAGTCAATGAAATTGTCGTCAAAAACCCTGATTCGATATTAGCGATGATTTCCGATGTGAGAATAGTTAACGACGGTTTGTGCGTTCCTACCGATGATTTCATGAAGGACAAAGGAATTCCATCGGTTAAGTCCGAATTTGAAAAAATAATAAGCGAAAACATTGAAAGGTACAGGGACAAGAGCACCGGCCTAATTCCTCAATACGTTTTAGACAGATGCAACCGCGAGAAAAAGTCCATCGTTGACAACGGATACGCCGTTATTTATTACATTGCCTATCTTCTTGTTAAAAAAAGCAATGCTGATGGCTATGTAGTCGGAAGCCGCGGATCTGTTGGCTCGTCTTTCGCTGCCACCCTTCTCGGAATAACGGAAGTGAACCCGCTTGCCCCGCACTACCTATGCCCAAAGTGCGGATACTCGGAATTCAAAGGCGAGCAAGGCGGCCTTTTTAAGAGCGAGCTCGATTCCGTGTCAGACGGTTTTGACCTACCAGACGAAATTTGCCCGCATTGCGGAGAAAAAATGGAAAGAAACGGCCACGACATTCCGTTCGAGACATTCTTGGGATTCGAAGCAGATAAAGTTCCTGACATCGATCTTAATTTTTCCGGCGTGTACCAGTGGAAAGCTCACAATTTCTGCAAGGAAATATTCGGATCTGACCATGCCTTTAGAGCTGGCACGATATCAACGATAGCCGATAAAACAGCCTTCGGAATGACTAAAGCTTATCTTGATGAAAGAGGCGAAACGAAACGAAACGCCGAAATAGAAAGAATGGCTCTTCATCTTGAAGGAACAAAAAGAACCACTGGACAGCATCCAGGCGGAATCATAGTTATTCCGGCAAATTATAGCGTTCTTGACTTTACGCCCTTTCAATATCCAGCCAACAAAAAAGACTCCGACTGGTACACAACTCATTTTGATTTTCATGCCATTCATGACAGTGTTTTGAAACTGGATATCTTAGGACACGACGATCCGACCGTGCTCAAATTTCTGATGGATAGGGTTGCAAAAAATCCAGACAAATATCCTTTCAGAACACTAAAAGAAATTCCGCTCAACGACAAAAACGTTTACAAATACCTTCAACCAGACCAATATGGCAACGTTCAAGCTTATGGATTGCCTGAGTTCGGGACCGATTTCGTCCGCGAAATGTTGTCAGACACCTTCCCAAAAACCTTTTCCGACTTGGTTAAAGTATCGGGCCTAAGCCACGGAACGGATGTTTGGAATAACAACGCTCAAGACTTGATAAATGGGAAACTTGGGACTCCGGTTCCGTTTTCCGACGTTATTGGATGCCGCGACGATATCATGACGTGGCTTTCATCAAAAGGCATGACGTCGAAGCAATCATTCGATATCATGGAATTTGTCAGGCACGGCTATGGTTTCAAGAAGCCGAAGGAATGGCCTCAATACGACAAAATGATGAAAGACGCAAAGATACCAGACTGGTTTAGATGGTCGTGTGAACGGATTCAATATCTTTTTCCAAAAGCCCATGCCACGGCCTATGTAATGTCAGCGCTAAGAATAGCTTGGTTCAAAGCATACGATCCAATAGGCTTTTATGCATCTTATTTCACAATAAGAGCTGCTTCTATAAATATAGAAACAATAGTGTCAGGCCCAACCGCTATTAAACTGAAGATAGCGGAAATAAAGTCAAACAAGGAAGCTACTGACATCGAAAAAGACTCTATCCCTGTTCTTGAAGTGGCTTTAGAATGCTTTTCACGCGGAATTTCGATTGCCAAGCCAGATCCTAACTTGTCGGAAGCGAACGAATTCGTCACCGATGACACTAATGCAACTCTTGTGGCATCTTTTTCTTCGATAGATGGGCTCGGAGAAGCGGCTGCCTGCAAAATAGTTGAGAGTAGAAAACAATCGCCATTCACGTCACTATCCGACTTTGCTGCAAGAAGTGGCGCCAACAAGACCATCATTAAAAAGATGGTCGACATGGGATGCTTCGCTGCACTTCCGGTCAATGATATAATCAGCGAAGGCCAAAAGTAATGAACTACGACACAAGAAGCGAAATAAGAAACGGAATAAATCTCGTTGTTATCTTCGATGTTTTAAACAAAAAAGTAAAAGATTTTTTCTACATTTCAAAGGTTGGAGAATGCGATTCTTTGACTCCGCGTTTCGTTTCCGTCGTAACGCAGCAGGTTCAAGCCATTGACGACATTTACAGCCGTGACGCTCTGAACCTTTCTTTGTCAGCTTTATACAACATGCGAATCAATGATGATAAGTGGCTGTCAATCGAAACGTCAATAACTCTTGTCGACATAATTCTAAGGCTCAAAAACTACTACCTAGCTGATGATCTTTATTATCTATCAGGAAAGGTGACTGAACAAGGAAGAGACGCACAACTTGACAAAATATCGAAGTTCAATTCTCTTATGCTGACCGGAGACGACGTTTTTTTCTTAACGCAAAGGCTGAAAGTATTTGGCTTGGATTCAAAGATTGATTTTGTTCTTCCAGAAATAATAAGAATAGCCGAAAGAGATGCGCTATCAGATTGTCAAAAAGGCATCGCTGAGTGGCGCCGATTGAAAGGCGAATGACGCCATTGAGGTAAAATGTCTCTGGTCAAATAGGAGGATTTTTCACAATGGCTCTCATCGGAAGAAAAGCTGATAACGATAGTTTCGTAGCTGATTACGGATTTTCAAGCGCAAAAGAAAGGCTCGATTGGTGGGATTCCGAAGAAGGAAAAAAAGTTCAAAACGATGATTTTTTCTTGCGTTTTGAAGACGGCAATCCAGGCTATGGGCTTTCTATCGCTCAGGCAGACGCGTCATTTTTGCAAAATTCCGCTTCCAAAATAGACAAACTAGTCGAAAGCAAAGCGACGGACAAAGAAATAGAAAAAGCCGTTTTAAGAACGGAAACGGCAGTCGAAATCGTAAGGACGGAACAAAAATTCATTTCTCCGTCCGAAGGCGTTATTTCCGATTTCTCCAAAGCCTTGATAAGCGTGCAAAAATCCGTTGACGCGTTCAATCAAAAATCGGAAAAGAAAATAACGATAGAGAATCTTGACAAGGCTTGCCTTGAAAACGCAGATAAAATAAACAGTGACGATTCAGAACCTGCTCATGATCTCGATGACGAAATCGGCTATCAAGAAGGCCGGGCTGAAAGTCAAGACGAAACGCCAGACAGTAGCATTGACTTGGAAAAAACGACTGGTGAAGATGCTGAAGCGGCCGAAACCGGCGAAAAAAGTCCTGAAAAAGAAAATCAATCTTTTTTCGACGAATACAAAAAAATAAAACTCGATGACGTCGACGAAAAAATAAAGATGAGAAACGAATATCTGTCATCGCTAAGCAACGAAGAAAGACACTTTTCAACTGCAAACGGAAACCAGATGATAATTATTGATTTGGAAGCTTTCAACGCGCTCGCCGACGAAGCTGAAAAAGACGGACTAGAAGGCAAAAACGTCGAAAAAGTAGAAAAAGCACTTTCCATGGTTGAGGAAGACTTTTCTTTGACGGCTGACAAAATGTCAACGACGATCGATAGGCTTAATTCCGAAGCCGCCCTGTTCGACATCAAAGGCTTTTCTAATGAACTCAAAAAAGTGCAGGGAGACGAAAAATTAGTTGAAGAGTGCAGCAAACTAAGCGAAGCAATTGAAAACTTTTTCCAAGAAAGAAGCCAAGAAAAAAATGATGAAGCCGCTGATAAGTCAGAACAAAGCCCTGAAGCCAAAACAAACGAGTCAAACAGCGACGAAAAAGATGATATTCAAGACGAAGTGAGCAGAAGCCATGAAAGAAAAGATGAATTTACTTTCATGACTCAAACTGACTACTCGGGTGATGGATCTTATTTAAAAGACCCAAAGAGCTTAGGAAACAGGCTTGGCGAGCTTGGGAAAGACTCCATGGTCGTTTTCGACCTCTCCCTTTTCCGTTTTAGAGTGGTTAACAAAATATACGACTCAGACAAAAACAAGCTTTTCATAAAAGAAACGGAACACTCACCAATAGAAGAGTTCGACGATTCGATATACACTGACGTTACCGATTTCTTTGCTGCTGACAAAATGGTTCACGAAGGCTTTTCTAAGTGCCTGAAAGGAGCATTAAAAGAACTCAACTGCGACATCGCCGAAAAAGGAAACGGATACGTCTTAAAAATTGTTGACGATGACCTTGAAAGGTTCAAGGGCTTGGCCGCCAATAATACGGAGTGCCTATCTGACGTGCTGAGATCCGGATTCGCAATTTGCTCTATGGATGGTCTTTATCGCGAAATGTACGCCAGTCAAAGACCAGTGAACAAGAGCGATGACAGCATTTCGCTTCCAGACGAAAATAGGAAGGAATACGATTCGATTTTCCTCAGCGGTAACACCTTCGGAGAAATAGGGCAGAAAAACTTCGTCACAAAAGGATACATCGAAGCTTTTGCTCTAAACGACATGATTGCATCGGAAGTTGCTGGAATATTAGAAACGGCAAAATCTGAAAGAAAATATTCGAAAGAAAGCTTCTTCTCTTTAGAATCATTCTTCTGCTCGACCATCAAAGAAGCAATGTTCAAAAAAGACTTAATCAACGCTGGCGCAAGCAAAAAGGAAGCTTCCCGCATCGCTTTCGCACTTTCTTATGCCGAATTTCCGTATGGTTTCTTCAGCCCGACCGGCCTTTTGCTTAATGAAAAAGAAGAAAAATTCAGACTTATGGTCGACGACCTTGAAAAAAGCATATGCAGAACAATAAAGACGAAAAACGAATACGAAAAAGCGTATGGGCCCTTTGAAGAGGTTATGGCGACAATAGAAGCCGCTCAAAACGCCATGGAAGAGAAGGAAAACGAAATAAAAAGCGATGAGCAAAAAATAAGCGAGCTTAATGGCAAACTGACCAGTGACATAACTCCCGAAGAAGAAGAAAGAATCAAAAACGAAAAAAAGAGCCTTGAAGAAAAGATAAAACAAGACACTGAAGCCAAAGGAAATTCGGTAAAAATAGAAAGAAGAACAAATTCTTTCGATAATGACAAGCCATTCGAAACGAGAATCTTTGCAAATGACAAGGAAAATAAGGCGGAAACAAAAACAGAAAAAGCGATTGCTTCTGTTGAAAAAAAACAAGCGGAGCCGTGCAAAGACAAAAAAGTCGTTGAAGTCGTAAAGGAAGCCGTTGAAAAAGCCGATCTGCTCAGTGACTCATACGTCGAGCTTAAAAAGGACGAAAAAGACGAAAAGAACGAGAAAATTGTGATAAGGCGCGGAGATATTTCTATGGAAATATCGATGCGTCAAAATAAAGATGGCAACTATTCAGAAGCATTCATTTCGCTGATAGAGCTTAACGGATTGATAAAAGAAGACAGAGCCGTGTCGGTCGAACTCTCATTGTCTTTCAATAAAGACAAAGAAACCGAATTCATTTCGAAGTGCTCAAAGTTCGTTTCCGGCCCAGAAGCAAAGGGCAGTGAAGCTCTCGAATTCGTCAAGAGTTTCATAAAGGAACTATCTTCTTCCGAAAGCGGAAAAGTTTGTGAAGTCTCGATTAAAGATCAGGAAACGGAACCGGACAAAGTTATCGAAAAAGCAAGTCTGTCAAAAGAAGATGATGAAGGAGCGGAAATTGGAAGCGATGACATCGATGCCTTGGAAGACGTGTCAGAGATTCTTAAAATAGGAAGCTTGGCAAAAACGCTTAACATGTTCGGAATCGAAATCGAAAACGTTGACAATCAAGACAAGGCAGAAAGGTAAAAAACTGGCACAACGTTCGAACAAAAAAAAGCAGGCACAGTCAATGTCTGCTTTTTATTTATCCTTTGATGCTAAAATTAAACAAGTAATGCCATACAAAAAAAGAAAAAGAAAGAAGAAAACGTACAAGACGAACCTGTGCATCGACAGATTTTTCTCAAAAATGAGAAAAAGCGGAACGAGCAATTCGTTTCAAAACGTCAAGGCGGCCTATCTTGACGTTCTCAAGGCAGCCAAAGTACCATTTGTCGCAACTCAGCTTCCAAAACGCTCGTTCATAATCAAGAATGGAGATGCTTCTGATCAAGGATTTAAAATTTTTTTCCAATTTATCGATGACGGTTCATATTCTCTTTTCAAAAGTCTAGTCTTTGATTTTTTCAAAAGCAGGTTTTTCATAAAGATAAAAAGGTATGATATCTCGGCCGAAGGAGTAATAGCCGGATACGTTCTTTTAAGAAATCTTGATATCAAAAAATGCAAAGGAGAACAAGAAAATGAAAAAAATGATTAAGCTTTCCGGAAAAGAAGATGCAGCTCCAATTCAAAAAGTAGCAGCGTCACTTCTCGAAGCTCTTTTGTTTCCCAAAAACAAAGACGATGACGTTGTTGTGTCTTTTATTCTCACAGAAACGAACCGTGAGCAAATGAGCGAAAAACTCATATCAGTTCTTCGCTTTAGCCAAAGTCTTATATCAAAGCCAGGAAGCCGCTTTTATGATGAAAACAACAAAAACGGAACTCCAAAAATTTTGATGATGGCTTTGCCGGTTGTCAAAACCAAAGAAAGCGACGTTCAAACAAATGGAGATGTTCTAAACGGCTTCGGCGAAAGAATAAAGGTTCACGAAGTCAGAGTGTTCCTGGAAGATAAAAAGACCAAAAACCAGGATGATACTGAACACGTTAGCGTTTCTCTCAAAGCTAAGACCTTGCCAAACGGGATTGTGAAACAACCGAAATCGGCTGGGTCGACGGCTTCACGCGTTTTGAGGACTCTCATAGGTGACGGAAAGGATTGTGCCGTTGATTTCGTTCTTACTCCTTACAACAGCGGAGCGATGTGCGAAAAAATCGTATCAATGATGCGCATTATGCAACGAATGCAAAAGGATCCCGCCTCCATCATCTTTAATGGCCTTCCATCGCAAAGAGTTGACTACGTCATAACGGCGTCGGCCCCGGTAATGATTCGCGTTCCGGCTCGCAACCGAGAAAAGGAAACCCTGACTACGGTCAATGAGATTGTTTTTAACGTAAAATGAAAGCGTGTGAGGAACAAAAAATGGAAAAAGAACAAATCAATGACCAAGAAGAAGCCAAGACGCCTCAAAAAGAAGGCAGCGATCCGGCTGCCAGCCAGCAAGTGACGGCTCAGCAAGTCTCTCCGAATGACAAAGAGACCATCAACATCAGCACATCGCTTCAGGACATCTACAAAACTCTTAACTCAATTGATCCTGAGAAGAGAACCAAAGAAATAGAGGAAGCGAAAAAGACTGTTGAGCTTCTTCAAAAAGAGGTCGATGACGTCGAATCTCAGATGCTTGATAAGTATCTTACAAAAGACAACAAGGAATTGCTCAAAAACGTGATTATAAAGGAGCATTTGACGCATAATTTCAAGTATGAAGAGCCAAAAAGAGTCAAAAACGAAGCGAAAATATCCAAAAGAGAGTTTATAATCTATGGTGCTATTTTGCTTTTAACGATTGCTTTGATTGTCGTTGCCGCAATCTTGGCAAGCAAGCATTAAGCGATTCCATGCCATTTCATGGCGGAGGGAAAATGAATGTACGATGATGAAGAGAAGAAGGAAAGACGAAAGAAGATCATTAAGTGGACTGTTGTTGTTTGCCTAGCGATCATCATCGTTGTCTTTGGATGCCTTCTGATGTTTAAGTGAAACGGAAAACAAAACGAATGCAAAAAGAGGGAAAACAACTCATTGGATCGAGAAGCTTCATCGCAATCGGCAAAGGCGCTTTTGTTCCATCCAACTTCGTCAAGCTTTTGATTGACGCGGAAGCGAAGGCTGCTGACAAATTAACGTCGGACGCGAGAGAGGCTGGCTTGATCCGTAGCACCGTGACTAAAGGCCAAAAAAGGGTGTCAATCGTTGTCATGAAAGACAACTTGACATATCTAATCAGCTATAGGGCAGACACCATAGCTGAGAGGCTAGAAGAAAAAGGTGTCTGCACAATCAAGGTTGCTCCGGGGATTTACGTCCCCGCGGACAACATAAATGGCATTTATGAATATGGTTCAACGCTAGCGACAAAGCTGAGAACTGGTCAGAATGCCGCTCCTAACGTATCCTTGGTTAGGAAAACCACGAAGCGCCGCTCGTCACTGCTCCTCGACACTGGGGAAATTCTGAATGTTTCGCCAACTCCCGACTTAGTCGTGAGGAAACTGGAAAAGGTCGGCAATGTCGACAATTTCAGCGGCGATCAAGAAATCCACGGCGGTTTCGGAAAAAAGTGACAACTTCGCAGAGGTTTGAAGAAAACGTAAGGCTGGTCAGCCTTTCAAAGGCCACAAGTCACTACGCATTTTCGGATGATTCTATCATCGCCAAAGCCATACTTCCTAGTTGGAGGTTCGTGGGGTTGCCTGCGAATTAGGTCTATTGAGACCATTCCATTCGAAAAGCGTGTCATTGGCAAAAAACATCTCTTTGAGACCGCATCGCAAGACGCGGTCTTTTTGTTTTAAAAAGTGCCATAAAGCCCATTCTTGCAATGGTATAATCCAATCCGAATGAAAAAAGACAAAATTTTTGACGAACTCAAAGACTGTGGATACGACATAAAAAGAGAATCGTCAAAAGCAAAATTTGATGCCGCCTTAAAAAAGGCGAAAGAAAAAACGGATTCAATACGCAATGACGCTTATTTTGACAGTTTTTTCTCAATGCCTAACTATAACAAGCTTTTAATCGACTGCAAAGAGATGCTTCAAGAAGGAAATGCCTACGTCATGACGATCTACATCCACGGCTTAAAGGACTTCTTTTCTTTTGATGACAACAAAATGACTGAAATTCAAGAAACGGTGTCTTTTGTAAAGAATGAGTTGAAAAAAGCCAAAGCTATCAACAAAAAGGTCTATTATGGGTACGGATACCTTCACATCTTAGAACCAGACGAAGCCACGGTTAAGACGATATTCAAGGCCATGAGCCAAAAATATTCTGGAACTCTCGAAATCGGAAAAAAATATTCGGAAATAGTGGCCGCCAAAGGAAAAGAAAGCAAGCGCTTGTCGGCAGCAATAAAAAAGAATGTTGCATGGGCCAGAGAAAAAGCATCGGAAGCGCAAGAAAACCCCAAGGCACAAAACGCTCCAGCAAAAGCGAATGGAACACACACGGTTGAATTGAAGATACCAAAAATCGACAGTGATGAAAAAAAGGAAAAAGCAAATGACAATACAGAAAAATGACGAAGTCAAAAAAATAAGAACATTTAGAACGGTACTATCGATCGGCATTGGAACGGCTTGCATTGCTTCGGCTGCAATGCTTGGATGCCTTTATTATCAGCACCTAAGCCATCTCATTTCGCTTTCTAGCATTGCATCTCAAAGCGAAAACGAATACATTGTGCTTTTTTACTCAAACACAAGTTCGGATTGCAAGCAGATGGCCAAAACGATAAGATCGTTCGATGGAACCGGATTCGGATGGTATATTTGTGACATTTCATCGTATTCCGCCACCAATCTTTCAACCATTGGAATAACAAAAACGGCACAATACAACGTGTATAGCACAAAAACAGCCAATGTGTCGGGAACCGAAAAAGACATCAAGTATCTTCTTTATAAATCGTTTGGGCAAAAAAGCTTTTCAGACCTAAAAGACGAAATATCATTCGTTGGAAGCTACGGGACTCCAGATAACGAAGGAACTTCAAACGAAAAAGCGTTAACAATAAATTACAAAGATGGAACGGAAAAAATATCAGCTTATGTGCTGAGCGTTTCAAGAAAGAGTGAGAATGAATTGTCTGACGAACTCACGATAACGGTCGATCTATCAAGCGACGAAGACACCATATTCTCAAATGATATGTTCTCGTTTTATGACAAAGACGATAAAAGCATTAAGCTGAAATCCGAAGCTAGTTCCGTCGAATATGTTCCAGGCGATGAAGACACGACCTCACCAGCTGAGATGGTTTTTTCCGTTCAGTGTTCAAGTACATTAAGAGCGCTTTTGATATCGTTCACTCCAGGAAGTAAGACAATATCTGAGTCTTACTCTCAAAGTGACGTCGTAGCTACCGAAAACTATCGTTTTTCATCTCCAAAAATGTCGTGGACGGTAAAGGACGGCACGGATGACGAAAAAGTTTCGCCGATCAGCACGACCAAACTGCTTTTTACTTTCAATCTCAATTATGACGGATGCGTTTCACCAACTGAATCTAATGGCTTGAAAAAAAGAATAACGTCAGGAGCCATTCCGGCAGCTCCGACTGAATCAGAAGCAAGCAGAGAGGGCTACACGCTCGATGGCTGGTTTCTGAACAAGGAGACAACAGGCGATCCATATGATTTTTCGTCAAAGGCGACACGCCCGCTATCGCTATTCGCAAAATGGTCTCAAAACGTTCCAGGAGAGGCAACGGCGGTGACTGCCGCTTCTGAAGGCAACGCAACTCGTCTCGAGGCTGTAAAGAGCACAGGAGACATCGTTACGGAGGAAGAAGGGCTGTTCAACGTTAGAACACAATACAGAAAAGATGGCGAAGCTGGACAAGACGGAAAAGCCATTTGGTCTGATTGGACTTCCGAAACCGAGATACTGAAGTCTTCGTTCTCCAAAACGATTGAAATGCGTACCGTCGCATCGTCTTCCGATGCCGAGATATCAGCCTATTCAAGAGGAATGATATTTACTAAAGAACACTTAGAGGATTCGAACACCGAGTGGATGTTTAGATCTCAGAAACAATAAATACAAAAAATAAAAGCGCGTCATTATGACGCGCTTTTTCGCTGATTGTACGAAGTCAGCATCTCCTTCCCGGCTCCTCCAGCATCTTGCGGAACATATTCGACTTTGTCGAATTTTTCGTAAGTGATGTCTTTGGGGTTGAGCGGAGCGTAAGCTGGGCCGAACTTAGGATTGTATCCAAAGCGGTTGAGATAAGGTCTGAAGTCCTTGTATATGATATACAGCCTTTTGAAGACTTCCCACGTCGCTCTGGCATCATCGACCGAACGATGCGTGTTCTTAACGGGAATGCCAAGCCTTTCAACGGCGGCGCTGAGCGAATGACCGTATTTTTTCCCGTTAGGCATTTTTTTGCCGCTGTAATGGTAGTGATCGCGATATATCGCCATCACATCTATGACGTCTCCATTGAACTTCCACTCGTTTCCTCTTTCGCGTCTCATAAGCTGATTGAGAAAGCAAAGATCAAATCCAACGTTGTACCCGATGACAAGGGTTCGATTGCCGGTAGCGAACGCGACGTCAGCAAAATCAGCAACATCGCTTTCGTCTTGGCCATTCTCCGCTAATTCGGCATTAGTTATTCCGGTAAGACTGACTATCTCTTCCGGGATCGGCTTGTCTTGCTTGACCAAAATGTCTTTTTCCAAGGCAATATGGTTGAATCTGGAGAACCCAGTCTTCTGCATGATGATTCCGCCGAATTCGATAATCCTGTCATTGATGCTGTCAAGACCAGTCGTTTCAACATCGAACGTCATGATATAGTCATACTTTTCAAAAAGCGTCTTGTCATATGCGCTTTCGACATCTTGGACTTTGACGTCCTGGCTTTCTTCTTTTTTCTCCATGATTAGATAACCGAGCGGTTTGACCGTTCGAACATTCCTTTCACGGAGATTATAAACCTTAGACTTGTCGCCGACCAGGTTTTAATATTAGAAACCGCCCATGAGGCTGTCGCCAAGACCAGTCCAAATTAGCAAAGCGACCGCGGCAAAAATCAAAATAAGTGGAAGCATCATCTTATTGTCAAGGTTTTTAACTCTTTTGTTTTTCTTGCTTTGAAGAAGCTTATCCATCTCATCTGACTGAGAAGTGAACGTCTCCGCTATCGGAACGCCTTTGTCGTAGTTGTTTTGAACTATTTCGACGAACTCTTTCGTCTCATCGCAATTTATCTTCTCCGGTAAAATGTGAAATGCTGCAGTGAAATCACCACCGTTAACTTTTTCCGTTTCCATAACATCCTGCATGACTTCCTTTAAAACTCCATCTTTTGTTTTATCAACAACTTCCTTGAAGCCGGTGGCCATGTTGGCGCCATTGTCAAGGACGAACGCCAGAGTTTTTAAAAAGAAAGGAAATTCATTGATGAAATCACGTTTTCTTTCACTTATATTTCCGTATATATCAAGGAAATTAAGGCATGATACAGCAAGGAATACAACAATAGAAACAATGGCATTTCTCAGAAAAACGAAAAGCATCACCGCAGCCAGAATGCCAATAACGACGAATTTCAAAGTCTGCGATATGAAATAATCAACGCCCTTGCCTGGAAGGCCGGCTTGTATGTAAAGGGACTCTATCTTTTTGTTGAAAGCGTTTTTTCTAGCAATCCTGTCAAGCTGTTTTTTTATTGCGTTCTCGCTTTTTGTTCCGAGAACGTCCCCTCTTTTTCTACTCTCGTATGTTGGGTTTATTACTTTTTCATATTTGTTGTCCGGCCTGTTGGCATAAAAAAGCGCCACTATGAAAATGGCAATGGCTGTCATAACGAACATGGACAAAACCAGTACTTCAGTATACGTTATGTCAAACAGGTCTTCTATCGCTTTCAGCATTTCGTTGGCCTCCCTTTCATCCTTCAGCAGCCGTTCTTATCGAACCTTTGAATACATAAACAGCAACAACGGTCATCAAAACGCTTCCGACGCCTTTCAACATCCCAGTTATGCTTCCCGTCATTTTTGAATAGAATCCAGAAAGGAAGAACGGGCAAATGAATGATGCCAAAAGCTCGATGACGAGAAAGGCGTCAAACGCCATCGTGTAAGAAACTATATTTCCTTCGATCGTCGCGTAATTCTCTTGCTTCTGAGAAAGCGATTTTTGAAGTGAATCGAAGATTTTTTTCATGTTTCTGCCGCCGGCTTTGACGAAGAACTGAATAACGATGGCGAACATAGTGAATTCATCGAATAAATAATTTCTTTTCATAAATGAGTCAAGCGCGTCGGACAACGGTATCCCGCTCGTTATGTTGTTGCTCAATATGACAAACTGATCTCTGACGGGCTTGTAAACCATCTCGCGTTCGGACACAGTCTTAATGGCCGTCTCCAAGCTGTTTCCTGCAGATATAGATGAACTCATGACACCGAGAGACGAAATGAATCCTTTAATGTATTTAAGTCTTTTCTTTTTCAAGGAAGTTTCCATAAACATGTAGAACACGACAAAATAAAGCGGGCTTAGCACAATGGCAGCAAGGACATTGACGCCTCCCGTTGCATAAGACACCGCAAGGTAAATCACAAAGAGAGCCCCCCATCCGCCGAAGATCGAAGCGAAGAGCTTTCCTTTTGTTCCGCCGAAGAACATATATTGGACGTATACCTGATAGAAAGCGTTTTTTCTTAGCTTTTTATCTTTTTTGCTCTTTTCAAGTCTCTTTTTTTCGTCGAGATTCGCGTCGGATATTTTAACGGCGTCTTGATTTCCGACTATTATCTCTTTTACTTTTCTTTCATCGCTTTTGTACTCGCTTATTTTTTTGAATATCAGCAAAATGATGATCAAGGCCAAAAGGACGATGATGCCTAAGCCTACATAAGCGTATATATTGGCCTTTTCCATTTGTCACTCCTTCCTCTGCTTGAACAATCCATCTGGATACTGATATTTCTTTGCTTTAAGCTTGTTGTCAAGTTCTGTTGGGAAAAAGCCAGAGCACACAAAAGTGTGATTTCTCTTATCGTAGTCAAAAAGATCTTGAAGGTAGACTTTGTTCGGATCCGCTTTGTCGAGATTCTTGAGCTTGATTCTCGAGGCGCCTTGCGTTCCTGTTCCAGCGATGTAGGTTATCTGCGTTATTTTTCTGTATGTCTTCTTATCGCGCTCGTCCCAAAACTTCTCAACAAAAACAACCAAGTCAAAAGAATCGCCGATACTTCTAGTCGCCTCTTCTGTACTTATGATTCCGCTGGACGCCGCCAAGTCAGCAAAACGTCTTATGGCGGCGGCTGAGTTTTCGCAGTGTATTGTCGACATTGTTCCGTCGTGTCCTGTGTTGACGGCCTGCAGAACATCATAAGCTACCTTATCACGCATTTCTCCGAGTATTATTCTCGTCGGAGCGTTTCTGAGAGCGTGTTTGAGCAGCTGAGACGAATCAACGGCTCCTTGCCCCTCACTGTTGGCTGCCTTCGTTTCCCACGAAGTGACAAACGTTTGGTAAAGCTGAAGCTCGGCAGAGTCCTCGATGGTTATGATGTGTTCGAGTCCGCGATCGGCCGGAATCTCGTTTGAAAGGGCGTTTAGGAGGGTGGTCTTGCCAGAGCCGGTTCCGCCAGCGATGATGATGTTAAGCCCAGCCCTTACCGACCACGTAAGGAATTCCTTCATTTCTGGAGATGCTGATCCGATTCTGACATAATCGTCAAGCGTGAATTTGTCTTTCTTGAATTTTCTGATGTTAATCGTTGGCCCATTCAAAGCAACCGGAGGAAGTGTTATGGCGACACGCGAGCCATCAGGAAGCCTTGCGTCAACGGTTGGGTTGGTTTCATCGGCCTTTCTGTTGATAGGAGCGAGGATTTTATTAGCAAGCGAAAAAATAGGCATTTCGCCACGGAATTTAAGCTCGCTTTGTATGATCTTTCCTTCCTGCTCATAGAAAATGCCGCGTCTGCCTTCGACCCATATTTCCTGAACTTTCGGGTCAACGATCAGCTGTTGTATCGTTCCGAATCCAAAAATGTCATTGACGATGCTTGTGATGAAAATTTCCTCATCGCTTTTGTCGGTGAAAAAATACCCATTGCTTTGAATGAAGTTCTTGACATACTGATAAATCGCTTTTTGATCATTGTCTTCGAACTTATCCTTTTTTAACATAGCCGAAAAGTCTTTGTTTATCGCGCTTCTTATGTCTTTGTCAAGATCAGCCTTCTTTTTGTCATCGTCCTTGAAGATTTTTTTGCCGTTGTTGGATCCTGGCGCATTCTCTTTTTTGAAGCGGCGATAGTTGTTTTGCTTTTTGTAATCTTTTAGCATTGATGAAATCCTCCCGGACAATTCTACCCTTGGCGAAAGGCTTTTGCTTTTTCAGATTTTCACGTCACCGCTGACAACGTATTCATCCTTGGATTGGTCATACACAAGGCTTTTCACTTTCTTACCATCTTTCGTTACGTATGGAATGTTCTTGAAATAGCCATAAGACATGGCGTCGCCGACGTCAACGAGAAATTCGATGAAATAAGCAGTGCAGAAATCATCTTTCTCTTTTGTGTATTCGCTTCTGTCTTCCTTGGCGCTGAATGAGTTAAGCAGGTAATCCCTCATTTGGGAGATGATCATTTTGAGGCCGTTGCTGTCTTGCTTTTCCTTCGTGTAGGAGATGTCGTAAAGCGCCGACACTATCGCGGCCAGGCATTTGAAAACGTCGCAGCTGTACGCTGAGACTTGGTCGTTGTTTTTCAAATAGGTTATTCTGAAACCTTCAGCCCAATAAGCCTGCGCTTCCATCTTCAGCTCCGGCGACACGATTATTTTTTCCATTGAACTATCCTCCCTTTTTTTGGGGTTCTGCGGGATTATAGCATCCGAAAAAAGCTGAAATGACACTTTTTTTGACGCCGTTTTATTTATTCGGATAAAAACGTTTTTTAACCGATTAGCATAATTAACGTTTTAGTTAAGTGGAAGCTGTTTTTTTACACGCCATCGTTAGAAAAAACACATTTAAGATGAAAAATATCAGAAAACTCTTGTTCTTCGCTTTTCTCACGTTTAAAATATCCATGAAGAGACGCCTATAATTGGCGAAAAGGAAAGCGGCCGTCTGGCATGCTTGAAAGGAAAAAGAATAAGAATGAAAAAAATCCTCGTGGTAGCCGAAAAGCCCGATATGATGAGAAAGATTATCGTGGCTCTCGATCCGGGAGCGAGAAAGGGCTTTGGCGAGTACGAAGGCACAGGCGGCATTGTTTTCACCCATGCCGTAGGCCATCTGGCCGAGCTTGACATGCCTGATAAGCTTGATCCGAAATACCTCAAATGGAAGCTTGAAGATCTTCCATTCTTCTTTGATTCGATACCGCTCCATCCGATCAAGGACTCGGCGGCTCAGTTCAAAGTCGTCAAAGAACTCATGCTCAAAGGCAGTTTTGACGAAGTTGTCAATGCCTGCGACGCCGACCGCGAAGGCGAACTGATTTTCAGAGACATCTATCTTCTTGCCGGCTGCAAGATAAAAGAGGCTTCGCGCATGTGGATTCAATCCACGACCGTAGAGGGAATCAAAGAAGCGTGGGACGGCCGAAAGCCGGAGAAAGAATACTCCAACCTTGCCAAAGCCGCCAAAGCCAGAGCCTATGCCGATTACATGACCGGCCTTAACGGGACAAGAGCCATGACCACCGGATTCGGCGGTTTCGGAAACCTCCTATCCGTCGGCAGGGTTCAGACCCCGACGCTCCGCATTGTCGTCGACCTTGAGAAAGAGATAAAAGCCTTCAAGCCACAGACTTTCTGGACGCTTTCAGCTGGCGCAAACACAAAAGACGGAACCAGATTCACGGCAAAATATCTCCCAGCCGACAAAGGGGATGGTCATTTTAAGACGATTGATGAAGCCAAAGCCATCGTCTCGAAGGTTGGAACCGGCGCCGCGAAGATAACCAAGGCTGAGGATGGTACGTCGCTTCGGAAAGCCAAACCGCTTTTCAACCTCTCTGATCTTCAGACCTATGCCTCGCGTGCCTTCGGAATGTCCGCTCAAAACGTCTTGGACACCGTCCAGTCCCTTTATGAGAAGCATTCAATGGTCACCTACCCGCGCACCGATGAAGAGCACATTTCTCCGGAACTCGCTGGAAAAATAGACACGATTGTCTCAGCCGTCGCGAACGGGCCTTTCCCCGATGCCTCGGCTACGATTTTGAAAAACAAACTAAAAATCAACAAAACATGCATAGCCTCCAACGGCAAGATCGGCGCCCACGAGGCGCTCACTCCGACCGACAAAAAAGTGTCGCAGTCAGACATTGCTGCCCTCAATCCTTTCGAATTGAAGATCTACAAGGCGATTTGCCAGCGCTTTCTCGAGCAGTTCTTTCCGCCAGCCGAATACAAGACGCAGACTGTCGTGTTTGAACGCAACGGCGAATCATTTGGAGCCAACGCGAAGTCTCTCTCTAAGAAAGGCTTCCTGTCCGTCTCCGGCGTCCAGGACGAGTCCGACGAGGGCCCGTCCGACCCGTCCGACAGTCCGTCCGACCAGTCCGACGAGAACTCAGTCTTTCTTGACGTCAAGGTCGGAGACTCGGTCGACGTCCGGTCGGTCGACCTCCATGAAGGGACGACGAAAGCCCCTGCTCGTTTCACTGAAGGCTCACTCATCGCCATGATGAAGAACCCAGCGAAATATGTCGACTCCAAAGATGAGAAAGCCGCGCTGGCGGAAGCCCACGGCATCGGAACCGAGGCGACCCGAGCCGCCATCATCGAGCAGCTCAAGCACGTCGGCTACATCGAGATTCAGAAAAAGCAGGTCGTCCCGACTAGCAAAGGTATCGCGCTCATCGACACGATTCCGAGCGAACTTCTTAAATCTGTGTCCTTCACGGCGCAGATGCAGGGCAAGCTTGAAGCAATGAAGGATGGCGAATACGACTACGACAAATTCATGGCGGAGATTAAGGACACTGACGACCAATTCGTCGCCGATGTCAAGGCCGCGGTTAAAGACGGCGGAAAGACGGTCAAGAAGGACTTCGCCAACGTGTCGACGAAAAAAATCTGCGACTGCCCGATCTGCGGCGCTGCCGTGGCCGAGGACAAATATTCCTACCATTGCACTTCCTGCGACGTCGCTGTCCGCAAGGACGAATTCGAGCGCCTTGGCATGAAAGGCAAGGTCACCGCGAAGATGGCAACCGAACTCCTCACCAAAGGCAGGACGTCGCAAAAAGTCGCGCTTCACAGCAAGGCCAAGAACAAAGACTATCAAGCCTATCTCACTTGGACTTACAAAAAAGGCGAGAAGTACCCGAACGACACTTACATCACCTTCGATGAGCCAGCTGGATCCGGCACCGCGAAGCAGGAACCCGTTCCGGCTGGGCAGGAAAAGAAACTGTGCGAATGCCCGGAGTGCGGAGGCGATGTCGTTGACGACGGCGTTTCCTATCATTGCGTCAAATGCGACGTAAAGATAAGGAAAGACGCGTACGCGAGGCTCGGGATGCGCGGAAGCGTTTCGCCGCAGCAAGCCAAAGAAATGCTCGAGAAAGGCAAGACGGATCAAAAAACAACTCTCAAGAGCTCGAAAACGGGGAAAGACTATCAAGCCTACCTTACCTATAAACACAAGAAAGGCGACAAATACCCGAATGACTGCTTCATCGCATTCGATCAGAAAAACTGAGCACGGCCAGCTTGCCGAGCGCGTTCCGCTTGCGCATCAAGCGGAGAAAGAAGGACTTTGATGGGTATCAAGTTCCTAAAAGAGTTGCGTGAGAAATCATTCGAGAAAAAAGAGGCGAAGCGCCGCGAGCACAGCGTGTCGTCTCTCATGAAAAAGATCAAGAAAATTAGGCCGGACGTCGAAATAAGGCGCAATGCCGCCATAGGCGGAAAGCCGGTCGGCGACATTATCGTCATGGGCGACCGCGTTTTCTGCATCCTGACCTCGGATGCGTCTGGGAAAGTCAGGATATCAATGGACGAAAAAACGAGATGGCTTTCGCTTGATAAGGCTGGCGTTTCCTTTTCCAATCCATTCGGCCTCAACGCCGAGCACATGAAAGACGCTGAGGAAGCCGTTTCCGGCGCCGTGGCCTTCTCTTTCTCCCGTACCGACTATGCCGTCCTCGGAATCGTTTACTGCCCTTCAGTAAAAAAAGGATCCGTTTTCTTCGGGACGATGCCTCCTGAAAGGCAAGCCGTAGCCTTCACTGCCGCTGACCTTCTTTATGAAATAGACGCCGCCGAGCCGCTTCCGAGCGATGTGACAAGCCTCAGGTTCATGAACGGGCTCGTGGATGGGGAGGAAGGAGCCTCCATCAATGGCTGATTTCGCCATAGCCGACACCCACTTCATGTATGGATCGGTTCTAAAAAGGGATCCCAATTCGGATTTTCGAAGCATCGCTGAGCGTGATGCCTACATAACAAGAAGATGGAATGCGACCGTCACGAAAGACGATCGGGTTTACATCCTTGGTGATATCGGAATCAACGACCCGAAAGAGCTTGGAAGCATTGTGAAATCGCTCAGCGGGGAGAAGATACTTATCATTGGCAATCACGACCACATGACCGATGAGCAGTACGCCGAAGCCGGGATATCGAAGGTTGAGAGAACACCGATTTTCTACCGCGACAACGTCGTCTTCTCACATGCCCCGCTGCCTTTCTTGCCAGGCTATGTCTTAAACGTTCATGGTCATCTCCATAAATTACGGCTGAAAGACCAGAACTATGTCAACGTCTCAGTTGACTGTCTGGCTTTTTCTCCCGCTCTCATTGAACCTCTCATAAGAAAAGCTGCCTCGCTCAAAAGAATATGCGACAAATTCGGGAAAGAATGGTGGGCTGAGAGCTATGACGACGCGAGCGCAAAGATGATCGAAGGCGAAAAAGGCCGAATGATATAATTTCACGGCAATGAAAGAAGAGATAAAACCATCGGCGGTGTCCGAACTGTCCGATGACGAAAAAAAGGCATTGGCTCAAGAAAAGAGCGAAGAGGCCAAAAAAGCCAGAGGTTTTGACATATCCGAATCCGACAAAATGGAAATAGCCAAGGGGGTTTCGGATGCCCAAGCAGAAAAAAACGAAACCAAATACGAGAGAAGAAGCAAGGCATGGGGCATCGCCGGAGGTATTGCCGGAAGCTGCCTTACCGTTTTCATCATAGGCATATGCATCAGGACGCTGATAGGCCTCGGCAAAAGCGGATCGCTCGTCAACCCGTTCGGCGACGGATCGACGGCTTCGGAGACAAGCTATGATTATTCCGATTTCGCCGACAACAAGATAGAAATAAAAGATTTCTTCGCACAAAAAGGCGATGCTTATCTCGTTTATGCTTACAGCGATACGTGCGCCCACTGCGCCGACATCAAACAAACGGTTCTTTCCTACGCCGCCTCCGGCAAGTTCGAAATGTACTTCATGAACGACGCCTCTTCCACAATGAAAACGGTCAGCTCAGAAGACGACTGCAGAGATATGACGCTTAACGCGACGGAGATCAGCCAGCTGTCCATTTACGGAACGCCGACGATGTATGTCGTCGAAACGGCCGTGGCCGACTCCTCTCAGTCTAGCGGAAAGAAAACCGTCACCGAAATTCTCATAGGCGAAAGCGAGATAAAGACAGCCTTGGCAGATAACTGACTGCCTTTTTCGTCAGATATTCGAAGCCTAATGATAGAATATCAAAGGCAAAACGAGGTAAAAAAGCAATGAAAACAAAAAATGCCGCGATAAAAATCTCATTGGCGCTGGCTGCGCTGGCTGCGTTGGCGGCCTGTCAAAACAGTGAGAGCAAGCAAAACACCGATGGGGTGAGCGTGGCTGACTTTGGCGTCGGAACGAACCCAGAAGCGTCAAACAAATACGATGCCGGAAGCAAAATAGACTTTTGGCTGAAAATAAAGGCTCCGGATGACGTTTCACCACTGTACGCTTCAATCAACGACAAGAAAGCAAAAACGAAGATATCAAAGGCATCGTCCGGCGAATACTACACAGTCGACGACAGCACTTTCGTAATGCCGTCCGCTGATTACTCCGAATTCAGGCTTTTCTCGGTTTATTACACCGTCGGTTCCTCTTCGGACATAAAAACGTGCTCTTGCGACATCAAAGCGTTTGCCTACAAAAAAGAGACAAACGTCAACGTCGATGAAGACGGAATAACCCTTGTCAGTTTCACGTCGCCGATGAGCGGCCTTACCAACGTCGTCTATTCGTCGAGTCCGATTAAGGCGTCAGTCGAAATGACTGTTGGAACGACGGTCGACAAAACGAAACCGATAAGCCTTTCCGTAAAAAAGAGCGACCCAAGCGGACTCAGCGAAGTCCAAACCATCGTCCTTTCGCCTAACAACGGGATTTATCCATCGGACATATCGATAACGCCGTGGGCCGATTATTCGGAACAGACGATAACGCTGACATCAGCGGAATACACATCGACCAACTCTGGAAAGACGGCCTATTCGTCATTCTCATCGAACAACTCGTTCTCATTTACCATGGTTGCCCCAACGTCTGGCATACTCTCAGCCAAGCTCATCAACAACGATAACACTTTCTTCGCTGATATGAACAACGTGCTTTCAGGCCCCGTTGGCGCTGAAACATCAATCGCTCTCATGTATAAGAATGGCTCCACATCGATAACGTCATATCAGAACGAACTTTTTGCCGTCATGACGATGTCAGATCAGTACGGTGACACCTTCGATGCGTGGTCTTCCGAGATATCAGACTTCGCTTCGAGGATCTCCTACTACGAAATCGATGCCTCATTCCCGGCTGGAACGTTCTCGAACAAAGATTACGTTTCGCAGAAGATATCGCTTTGCTACGTTTCAAACGATGGCGAGATAAGCCACGGCGGCATGAAGTTCAAGGAACTCAGCGTTATTTCGACATCTGCCATTTCCTTCTCTTTGTATGACCTTGTCATTCCGGAATGGACAGGAAACGCCAAATCGTCAGGCGATTTGATATATGGCAGTTCCGGGCTTTCGTCGCTCGGCTCAGACAAGAGAGCGATATTGAAAGGGAATGTCACGTCAAAAAGGGGAGAGAATTCGATGGTAGCGATTAGCGATCTCAAATGCACTCTCAACGGAAACGGAAAAACAATATCGGACAATCCGAACGAAGGAAGCCCTCTTCCGTTTTTCAAAAAAATAAGCGGCGAAGTCGACTACACCAATTTCAACGCTTACAGGACGGTCGACGTCGGAGTTCAGAAAAAAGCTTCTGTCGTCGCTGATGAAAACGACGGGACGATGAAAGCCATCGGCATATACGGAAAGGCGACGTACGGAAATGCGACTTCCGAAAGCGAGATAACGGGCGTGGTTGGCGTCAATAAGGGAAAGATGGTTGACATTCAGAATTGTCTAAGGTTCTCTTGTGCGTTCAACGGTACCTCCGCATCTGCTCCTTCGAGAAGCCTCTATCTTCTTGTCAAAGACAACACGGGCACCATAGACGGCGTCGCGTCCTATTGCTCGTACTTCAACCTTCAAAACGACTCCGCCGGAAATTCGCTGACGAACAATGTCTATTTCATAACCGGAACCAACGAAGGAAGCGTGTCCAACGTTTACAATGGCATCAATTCGGAAAGCTACAAAGGCACATCGTCCAGCGGATACGAGACAATTGCCTTCGGATGGTCATATAAAGTCGGATTCCACTACTTCCCGGTTGGAAGCGACTCAGTCGAAGACAGGATGGTCATATCCTCTGATTTTCACTATCTCCTCATGAATTTTGATGCTATTGTCGGCTTTTCAACTGTCGATAGCACCGTCTCCGACATGTCCAATAACTACAGCACTTTGCTCAGCACGAATTTCTCGAAAGACGATGAAAAGACTGCTTATCTCAAGCAATACATTGTTTTCGAAGACAAAAAGATCGGAACGTTCCCTCTGAAATCCTGCGGCTATCATCAATATGCGGTGTCGTCGTTTCTTAAATCTGATCAGCAGACAGTGGGAAGGTCTGCTTCCAAGAACAATCCGGAAACCTCGGTAGAATGGAACAAGACGTTCGGCGAGGGCGGAATTCTTGACTTTGCCAGCCATGGAACATGGAAACTCGATGACGGAACGCCGAGTCTCAAGAGCTTCAAATCCCCCAATCTCGTTGGGACGTTCGATGGCGATTTCAACAGCTGATATTTGGCATAAAAAGGAGACAAATGGAAAATAAAGACGTTAAAGAAAGCACTGATGTCGATGACAAGATATCAGAAGCGGTAAATAGTGCCGCTGCCAAGACGGACGAGTCGATAACGAAGTTCGGAAAGTGGTGGAAAGACAACAAGATGTGGGAAAAGGTTCTTCTTGTTGTCATTGCCGCTTCGATCTTCTTGGCCTGTTTCTTCGCTTTGTCGTCATGCTCATCCGGAGCGGCATCTGGATGCGACAAAGTCTGCAGATAAAGTCAAACCATTAGGCGCGGTTTCGCTGCGGAGCCGCGCTTTTTGTTTGCACAAGCCTTATAATTCAACCGCAGCGACGGATGTCAGTGATGCCGCGGCAGCCGTTTCCGGCGAGCCCAGTCAGCCAACCGGAGAATAGTCACAGCTACCATTGTCACCGAAAACCATCGCTCATGCTACCGACTGGACGAACCGGTTATAGCGTCTCGGGTGCCACGTTTAGGCATAGTGCGCCTTGGCTGGTGCACGCGCGTTCTCGTGACGCGCTGAAAGTCGCGTCTCATGTGGCTTGTCGGAATCCGAATGGTCGACTTCGGAAGAATGCCTCCTGACGAGGAAACGATGTTTGTCGCAGCGCGCAAGCGCTATCGCGGAATCGGCTCGAAAGCATCTCCGAAGTCAGTCACGAAGGTTTCGCCTGGTTGCTTGCTGACGGCGGCTCGATAAAAACAGTCAAAAAAAGATCTCCTTTCGCAGAGGAGACGGAAAAACGAAACTGAGTTTCGCTTGGGAATGGCGGTTTGTTCCGCCAAAATTGTATTTCCCACCGTCGGCCTAGCGAGGGGGGATTTTTCATTTTCAACCGTTTTAAGGCCTAGCCGCTGGCCTGATGTTATAATTTTCGAGCAGATTTTCAGCAAACCTTTTGGTTTTCTCTGCGGAAAGGAATTCCTTATGTCAGAAACACTTCATGGAGAAGTAACTGCGATAATTTATCCTAAAGACGGTATGTTCTTCGACAAATACAGCTGGACAAAATTCATCATATACGTTCCGGATAAAAACCAGAACGTGACCTGCATAGGCTATTCCCTTGTTTTATACAAGAAAAAGCCCGTCGTGGTCACTGGTGATTTTGGGAAAGACAAAACTGGCGCTGACGTTTTTAATGCCAGCGACATCTATCGCGATGATGCCGTCGGCGTGTCCGATGCCGAAATGGTCAAGTTCATCTGCGGAAACGGTTTGGGCTTGCGCGTCATTGAAGGCTGCGGAGACGCCAAAGCGGCGCTCTACGCGATAGAAAATCATCCAGAATGGCTTTATAAGATCAAAGGTATCAAAGACACCAAGATCAAAGCCATCCTCGCCAACTATGCGAAAAACGCCGCCGTCGAAAAGGCTTATAACGAGTTGAAGAACTACGGATTCAGCATCAAAGACACAGTGAGGGTTGTCAAAGCGATGGGCTCAGATTCTCTCGAGCTTATCAAGGAAAATCCATATTGCTTGTTTTTCAAAGCTGGGTTCGGATTCAAAAGCTGCGATGAAATCGCTATCCGGCAGGGGTTTCCTCTGTCGTGCAGAACGAGAACCATCTGCGGCTTGCTCGGAGCTCTTCGCGAAAACACGATTTGCGGAAACACATTCATGCATCGCGAAGATCTCATCAAAAAGAGCATCGTCATACTCCAGCAAGACGATTACACGCCTAGCGTCACGGACGTTGTTGAGTGTCTTGACGAAAGCGTGAAAAAAGGAAGGCTGGCGGAAAAAGGAAATGACGTTTACACAAAAAGGTCTTATCAGGAAGAATGCGACATTCGCTCTTTCGTTCTCAACGCCATCGGGAAGCCAGCCAGCCTTTTGGCTGACGATTCCGCCATCGCTGAGTACGAATCGAAGAAAGGCATCACGTTCGGCCCCGAGCAGATTCAAGCCATCAAGAACTCCCTTTCCAACAAGATCTCCGTCATCACCGGAGGCCCTGGCACCGGAAAAACGACGATTCTTGACTGCATCCTAAAAATAGCGTCCAAGTCGATGGATATGAGTTCCATCGCGCTGTGCGCTCCGACAGGAAAGGCCGCTCGGAGAATGTCCGAGGCGACCGGCTTGCCAGCTTCGACCATTCACACGTTTCTGAAGGTGGATCCCGAGAAGCCGAACCTTGACACATTCCAATACAACAGCGATCATCAGCTGCCGTATAGGCTGATCGTCATCGATGAATCGTCAATGATCGATCAGTTCATCCTCGCTTCGTTGTTTCGCGCGATGAAGGCGGAGACCCAAGTGATCTTTGTCGGAGACATTCAGCAGCTATCGCCAGTCGGAGCCGGCTATTCGCTCCGCGACCTCATTGCTGCCAACGTCCCAACTGTGCGTTTGCTCGCCACCTATCGCCAATCCGGCGACAGCACCATCATCAAGCTGTCAAAGCAAATCAGAGACGGCCAATTGTCCAACGTGTCGAACGTCAAGAAGGACTTCGGGTTCACCCCTCTGTCCGACTCTAACGGAAACGACTTGTCTCCCGAAGACGGTGTCAAGAAGATCGTCGACATCTACCTCCGCGGCTACGCCGCTGTCGGAGTTGCCAACATCATCATTCTCACGCCGCAGAACAAGGAAGCTTATGGAACGAAAAGCCTTAATCTCGCGATCCTGAACAGGCTGATCCCAGACGCAAGTCACGAAGTCACCAGAAACGGATGGAAATTCCGTCCTGGATGCCGAGTGATTCAAGTCCGGAACAACAACAAGCTCGGAATCGTGAATGGGCAAATCGGAACCATGGACAGCGTCGACTTCGAAACCAAGACAGCCGTTATCGACTTCGATGGCATCAAGTACGACTACACGAGCGAGATGTTTGACGATCTCGCCCTTGGGTACGCGATTACCGTTCACAAGTCGCAAGGCTCTGAATGGGCTTACGTCATCGAGATCGTTTCCAAAACGTCGCACATGAACACCAGACCGCTTGTTTACACTGGCATCACGCGCGCCAAAAAGAAACTCATCATCATTGGCGACCTCGGAACGCTGATCGAATGCCCTCATAGGGTTCCGCCAGCCATTCTGTCTCGCATCGTCTGAACATGACTCTCCCTTACTTGGGAGAGTCTTTTTTTAACCTGCTTCTTGTCAATGGCTTTTGGTTGCCTTATAATATTCGCGAGATCAAAAAGAAAATTCTTGGCCAAGAATTTATCTCAGAAAGGAAATAAAAAATATGGCAAAGTTGATTACTCTTACGTATCGCGCGTCCCGTTCGATTGATTTCGACACCGCTGCCATCGAGGCTACGGTTTCGCTCGACGAAGGGGAAAAAGCGGCGGACGCCCACATGGCGCTCGTTAAGACGGTCGATTCGTTGCTCGATGAGGACGTCAAGCTCATTCAGGCTCGTCACGCCAAGGAGAAAGAAGCTCAGGAGGCCAAAGCCGCCGCGCAGCTCCCTCCGAAGACCGTCGAGGAAGCCGAGCAGATTGCGATTTCCGTCAATGGGAAGGACATCCTGCTCAAAGACGCGACAGTCTCTCAGCTCAAGTCGCTTGCCGCTGACGCATCCAATGTGCGTCTTTCGACGGCTGCCTACCTGATCCTTGGATATCCAAATCCTCAGACCGCTGCGACTCCGGCTGCTGAGCCAGACCGCATTCCTCCTGAGACGCCCCGTCAGACATCGTCTGGCGTTCATCGCGTTCCAGATTGGGTGAAGATGGACAACCCAGCCGAGCCGCGAGATATCAGCCAATGCACGGAAAATGAACTTCGGTTCATCATCAATTCCAACAAAGTCAAGCGTGAGCCTGACAAGTGGGGAGCGATCGCATCCGCCGCGGAAGCTGAGCTCAAAAAGCGAGGCTAATCCGTTCGAAAAAGAAAACGAGTCCTTCGGGGCTCGTTTTTTTAATGTCAAGCCATCAAAAAAGGCCCCCGCATGGGGGCCTTCCTTATCGGATCAGAAGAATGAGTCGCCGACGTTTTTGGCCGTTATGGCGGTCTGAACGTCTTTTTTAGCAGCATCAACGACGACTCCAGAGTATTCAGCGTTTCCGGAATGGAATTCCTTGGAGATGTTGAAGTAGAAGTCGTATTCGGTGCCTTCTTCGACCGTCCCTCTGAACCAAGACATCGCAATGAGCCCGTCTGGCGTCTGAACGTCGAACTGGACGCCGCCGGACACCGCGAACCCGTGAACGTTGGAAGCCTTGCCGGAGATCCTGAACACCGGATCCTCGTTGCACTCGCCGAACGGTCTGTATGGCTCGAAGGCCTCGTAGACGCTCGCCAAGCTTCGGCTCGACAAATCCAACGGGATGTAAATCGACTCGATCGGCTTCACGTGCTGCGCTGAGTAATCGTCGCTCATCGCCTTGCCGAAGGCCTCAACGGCGGCTTCGTTTGAAAGCGTGAGTCCCATGGCACCGGCGTGACCGCCGAACTTCGTTCCGAATTCAGGATGGCTGGCGAACACCCTCTTGGCACCCTCGATGAGGTTGTAGTTGAGAGGGCTTCGTCCGGAACCTTTGCAGATCCCGTCATCGCCTTTCGAGAAGACGAATGATGGCTTTTCGCTGGCTTCGGTGACCCGTCCTGCGACGATGCCGATGATGCCTTCATTGGCATCCTTGAATAGGACGGTGATGACACCGCTTGCATCGCTGAGGTCAACGTCTTTCATCATCTCGCGCGTGAGGCTCTTCCGGATGCCGTTCACCATGACGCAGTACTTCGAGTAATAAAGCATCGAAGCCTCATTCGCCACCATGAACAGACGGGCCGGATAGACAGCCGACACGAGACGCCCTGGGGCATTGAGCTCCGGGGCCAAGGTGAATCCGATCGTCGTCGAATCAGCCGAATCGGTGCTGACGCTGCTGAGCTTGATGAGACTCGAGACGGCGGGGTTTGTCACCTTGCCGTTTTTGATCTTCTCAATCAGCTCCTCAACGAGCGTGCGGTTGCCGTACCAAAGCGGCATGACATCTGCCACGGTCGCGATGGCCGTAGCTTCTCTCAGCTGCTCAAGCAAGACTGCGTTGGCAGGCTCTTTGTCGATCCCTTTCAACGCCATGTAATCGCAAGCGATGATGTAGGCGACGCAGGCCCCGCAGACGATGTGGAATGCCTTATCGGAATTCCCGATCATCGGGTTGACGATTCCGACCGCTTTGTCAGGCATCGTTCCAACCGTAGGCTGGTGGTGATCCGTGATGAATGTTCGGATACCTTTCGCCAAGGCGTAATCAACGGCGTCTTTGGCAGTGGTTCCGTTATCGACCGTAATGATGATTTTAGCTCCGTCTTTTTCAGCTCTGTCGACCAGGTTTTTCGAGAGTCCGTAGCCATCCAAGTGACGGCTCGGAATCTCAAACGGATCTCCTTTCGGCTGTCGGACCATAATCGCTCCAACCGCCTTAAGGAAGCGAGACATATTCGTCGTGGCGATGATGCCATCGACGTCGTAGTCCCCAACGACCACTATGGGAAGCTTGCCTTTTACAGCCTCGTCGATGAGGGCAAAAAGAGCGTCCTCGTTATCGAGATGATAGGGCAGGCAATCACTGGTCAGACGGATCAGATCATCGGGAGTTTTGAATCCCTGCGCGTACAGATGCCTCGCAACGATGGGGTCTTCGCTCAACGGCGAAGGAACCTCACCTTCGACGCATTTCCAATTGCTCATGCATATCTCCTTTCTGCGCAATGCGCACCTACTTATGCTTTTATCAATATGCGGCTTCATTATATACTTCCCTCTCAATGTGTCCCCTCTTCGGCAGACTTCAGCGAAGGCTGTTTTCCCTTAGTGGTTAGCGGAAGCTTCCTTTCTCGGCCTCCGTAAGGCAAAACAAAAATCATTTTTTAAAACCCTTCTAAGCAATGAACATCGTGGACGGAAATGCTTTTTAGCCGTTTTTAAGGTATAAGGAATCCGTTTTTTTAGTCCGTTTTGTTTTTTCAATGCCGTTCCGTAAGTCTTGACGTCTTCCGTATCCGCTTCCGTGAGACGCCGTGTCGGACAGGACTTTTTAGTCGGTCGGACGTCGTTTTTTAGACTGCCGCGCCGTCGCTTTGCCGTTTCGAAGCTCTTTCCCATCCGTGCCTTCAAGTCGTGAAGAAATGACGTATTCGGGACGAAAAGCCTCATCCCATCAGGGCTGACTAGCATTATTCTTGTCTTGAAAACGTCTTTTTCTGCGTCCGTTTTGGCCCGGATGGGCCGGCAGGCCAGATTAGCCTTTCGCCCTTCGGGAACCGCGTTTTTCGCGTTTCCCGTCTTTTCCCGCCCCGCTTTTTTCTCCGCAGGGGCTGAAAAGGAAAATCGCTCAACGCTTTTTGAGGGGGAACAATAAAAGCGATGGGTTGGAACGCCGTTTTCGGAGCCGTAGACACGATTGAGGCCGCTTCCATCCAAAAAAGAGGCAAAGGGGTATAATGCTCCGTGTTGGCGGAGATCCGATAACGGGTCTCCATAGCCGAGCCTGTCGTCCGTCCGTCCGGTCGGTCGGTCTGGCTGCGGGTCGGTCAGTCGGTCCGAGACTGTCCCGTCAGACGTTCCGAGAAAGAAGCCGTCTCCGGAGGGAAGCCGTTTGCGGCTCCGCATTGGGGGCTGGCAATGACGCTCTTCCGAAAGCCCATCAACGGGTCTCGGAACGGCGCACCGTCCGAAGCCATCGGAAAAAGCCCATCGCGAAACCCCGGAAAAACTCCGGGAAAGAGCCATGGCTAAAGGAAAACAGGGGGTTTGCGAAAGGGACTCCGAAATGCTTCCTGACGTCCTGTCCTGACGACCGTCCGTCCTGACGTCTCGACCGTCCTGACGTCCACGACCGTCCTGACGTCGTCCTGACGTCGGGTCACGTCCGTCGGTCCGTCTGTCCGTCCCAAACTCTCCTCGTCTGTCCGTCCTGTCCGTCGGGGTCAGTCAGGACGTCCGAAAACCGACCCAGGAAGCCCGTAGGCGAACGGGAGCGGAAAGAGGGTCGGAAATCCGTCAGGAAGAGCGTCGTTCGCCAGCGGGCTCATTAGACGGCAGAAAACCGACTCCGAAATCAGGTCTCGCACGCGGGTCGGAAACGGAATCCGAAAGCGGGAAAAACAAAGGGGATGAAACGGAGTCCGACGACGGGTCGGACATGCGGGGTCTGGACGGTCGGACGGTCAGGACGTCAAGACCATCCGTCAGGACAAAGGACGATGTCGAAGGACGTCAAGAAGGACGATGTCGAAGGACGTCAAGAAGGACGTCAAGACAGTCAGCACAAAGGACGTCAAGACGGACGGAACGAAGAGCGCGAAAACGCCTTTCGTCAAGAAGACGAAAAGGACGATGCGAATGAGCCGCGGATGGCTTCCCTGAACGAAGGAAGGCCATCGGCGCCCCATTGCGGGAGCCATGCTGAGGAACAGCAGATATGCCATTCGGGGCGATGCCCCAGGGAGGAAGTTCAATGGCGCAGGCAGACAATACGGTGCAGATCACGGGAAGGGTCGTCAGGGGGCCGTTCGTGTCTTACGTGAACGGCGACTCCACGAAGATGAGGGTCAAGTACCAGGTGCTCGTGGCCTCGAGGAAGCGGGACAACAATCAGACGTTCTGCCCTTGGGTCAGGACATTGGGCAATCAGGCCAAAAAGGATTATGAGAACATCCGCACGGGCGATGTGGTGACGGTGCTCGGCAGGATCGTGACGAGGATCGAGACGAAGAAACGCTATTACGTGATCGACGACGCGGCGGCCGAGAAGGCGGTCGCGGACGATCCGGATGGGTCTTTGAAGGACAAGGGCATCGACGCCCAAATGGTCGCCAACGCGGCGATCGAGAGCACCCAGCCGTCACTCCGCGAGATCGACTCGCAGGACGATGACGTGGTCGAGGAGCTCAACGAGAAAGGCAAGGTCATCTTCACGACCGATGAGCGGCGCATGGTCACGGAGATCCAAGGCGACGACGTCCGCTACTTCAGCCGCTGGCTCGGCGACATGACGGAGGACGATCTGAAGAAGCTTCTGACCGATAAGGTGATCGATGAGGCGGTCAGGCGCGTCATCGAGCGCAAGCTGGCCGAGGAGAAAGAGAAGGCGCTTGCGAAGCCCCAGGAGATTCAGGGCGTCGAGGACACCAAGGAAGAGGATGCCCAGGACGACGACGAGGGCCCTGCGCGCAATCCGGCTCCGGCCGCTCCGGCCCCAACTCCGGCTCCTGCCGCTCCGGCGAGGGGCGCGCGGGCCAAAGCCGATCCGTTCGCGAAGAAATGAGGGCCGTTCGGCGGGAAGGTTCTCCTTCCCTGCCATAATACGTTCGAAGGCCTGCGCGGCGCGTGCCGAGACGGGCGATGATTCAGCGAAAGGGGCGTTGGCCCCGGAGGGAGGGTAAGAAAGATGAAGGACAAAAACGTCAAGCCAACGGACGCCGAACTCGATTTGATCGACGAGACGTTCGAAGGCTATGAGGCTTTCTACAAAGACCCGAAGCCGGAGAGAGGCAAGAAATGGCTCTCCGCCGGCCGGGTGGCCATGGTCGCGGCCATCGGGGTGGGCGCGCTCTGCGTGACCGCCTTGTGCATCGGATTATGGGCCAACGCGAGCTATTACGGGAGTCCCATCGCCGACAACGTCGGGTTCCTGACCGCGCAAAGGAAGAGCGAGATAACCGTCATGCGGAGCGTGAAAGAAGCCTTGGATGGCTGCGATGCCTTCGATGCCGGGATAAAGGACGAAGCCAAGAAGACAGGAAGCGGCTCGGTCGACGCCCCGGTCAGGGACGCGAAGTTCCGCTCCTGGTACAACTCGGCCGTCAAGATCGCTGAGGCCTATCCGGCGGAGGGGCAGTACCTCCATCACGTCTATGAGGATGCCGACGGGAACGAAGTCGATCTCGGGGTGTCCGATGAGGACATGTTCCAGGACGCGTCGTCGGCTGGCAAGATCCAATACGTCTGGCAGTACGCCTACGATTACGTCATCAGCGTCATCTACTCGACTGGCAGCGCGCTCGCGATGAAAGACGTTTCCATCAACGGCAACGTCGTCATCTCGACGCCGGACAGCGATCCGACGGGATGGGACAGCACCTATCAGAACGTGACGTCGAAAGACTATTACACCTATGACGTCTATAAGACGCTGAGGGCATTCGACTCCGGGGAATATCTCAACAAGGACAATAAGTTCATCTCCGGAAAGCCGACGCTGGCCGATCTGAGAAGCCAGCTGAACGGTCTGTGCCGCGTGCTTGATCTGAAATGGATTTCCGCCTGAGCGGAATGGAGGGAGGCAAAAGCAATGTCATTGTTCAATCCGAATTTCACGAAGAAGGAAGAGAAGTCGCCTGAGGCGCTGAAGCCGATCGCGCCGGTCGGCGCCGATGGGAAGGACGCCGCGGATCCGAAGGCCGTCGATCCGAAGGTGGATCCAAAGGCTGCCGATCCGAAAGCGGATCCGAAGGCGGACCCGAAGGCTGATGACGAAGCCAACGCCAAGCCGGGTGCCGAGGCGAAGCCGAAGGAAGGCGAGCTGCCGAAGCTGCCTGATGACGGGGCCGACCAGGAAGGCGATGGCCAAAAGCCGGATCCGAAACCGGATCCGAAAAAAGGAGCCGATTCCAAAAAGGAAGGTGCTTTTGGCAAGAGCGACGAAGACCCCAAGAATGCCGACGGAAGCGTCGACGTCGTAGCGAAATACGAGGGCGTGAGTTTCAAGAACTGCTCGCCTGAGAAATGTTTCGTCGTCATCGCTGAGCTGCTCATGGAGATCAAGAAGCTCCGCAAGGAACTCGATAAGAACGACGACGAGAACCTTGGTTTCTCAAAAGCCTCCAACAAAGCCAATGCCGCCAAGGCGAGCGCCGAAGGCAAGATCGAGTATCTCGCCAGGAAGCTTTCGCCGACCTACGCGAAAGCCACCATCGACAATTCGCTTCACAAATACACGCCGGACGAGATGATTGACCTCATCCTCCGCGACGTCCTCGAGAACCGCAAGGCTTTGGTCGAAAGGGTCGTCACGCTGAATTCCGAGGTCATCAACGACAAACGGCTGCTCGAAGAGCTCAAGAATCAGCTTGCCTCAGCCATGTCGCGCCGAAACGCGTCGGTTCAGTCAGGCGAGGAGATTGACATCAAGCCAGACGACATCGACAAGCACATGCAGGAGACGGGGGTCGTCCCGCCGGCCGATGCCCAGCCGTCGTCGGTTCCGTCCATCGCCATCGTCTCGGTCGACCTCGACCAGGCCAGGGCGGCTTTGGGCGACGTCGAGTACGACGTCATTCAGATCATGGGCGAGACCGGGCTTTCGCTCTATCCGGACATCGAGGCCCAGCTCATCAAGGCCAAGGGCTACACGGAAAGCAAGATCAAGACGGCTTTCGCCAGGCTTGAGCAGTACCGCATCATTGAGACCGACACCGTGAAGACGGCCAAGGTCAAACGCGGCATCCGCATCACCGAGCTCACTGCCGAGATCGGGAAGAACATCTACAAGGAGCACTTCAACAAAACGGCCGTCCAGAGCCAGAAGTCGCAGATCATCGCCGACCACGGGAACCTCGTCCATGGCTACTCCATCATGGAGACCGCGGACATCCTGCGCTCGCTCGGCTACGCCAACGTCACGACTGGGAGAAGGGAGAATTCGATCAACGTCGGGGACAACAAATACTGGATACCTGACATCATCGCGGACAATCCGATCACCCATGGCAAGGAATACTTCGAGGTTGAGTTCGGCAACCACAACGCCGAGAACTTCGAGGACAAGCTGATCAAAGCCAATCTCAAGGCGAACGTCCTTTACTTCGTCGTGCCGTCCGAGATCGTCAAGGATAGCATCAAGCAGAAGGTCATCAATTGGAAGGCTTCCATGGACTCGCAGAAACGCGTGTCGATGAAGGTCTCGATCTGCACGATCGCGGACATCGAGGACAAATCGATGGGCTGCAAGATCGACTGAGGGAGGCGGAGCGATGGATTTCTTCAAAGGAATCGGGTACGCCTTCGTCAATGGGTTCATTTACCTCGGCGATCTCTTCGCCCAGAACTGGTGGTGGGTGTTCGGGGTCATCGGGCTGGCTTTGGTTTACGTGGCTGAGTGCAAGGAAATCGGCGAGAACTACGTCGATCACGAGCGCCAGATCATGTGAGGGAGGGAACGGATGAAAAGTTATGACAGGTCGAATTACGCCGCGCAGAGCCGCGCCAACCACCGCGGTCTCGCGTTGCTTATGTACATCGGCATCTTCGCGCTGTGGGTCTTTGAGTTCATCTTCGAGCGCATCGATGGGACAAGCGCCGGGCGGAGCAAGAGCATCCTCGTCTTCGCAACGGGGACGGTGATGTGCGGCATCACCGCCATCGTTCTGTTCGTCTGCCCGAACGACAGGGAGAACACGCTTAAGGCGTTCAAGGGATCCATGGCGGGCTATTTCGCCTTGGCGATCGTGCTCAAACTGTTCGTGATGGTCGCCGATGACGGGTCGGGGGGCGCGACGTTCCTTACGAGCTTCCACGATTACTATCTTTGGCTGGCGCCGGTGGGCTATATCATTTGGCAGGCGCAGAAGATCGCCAAGCTCTATGGCAACGGCAAGTCGAAGAGGGAAGCTATCGATTATTACAAAGACCACGGCAACGACGGGTCGATGTGAAAGGAGGGCTGAAAAATGTCAGATAAGCTCGTTTACAGGGAATTTGACGACAAGTACGGCGAGAAGCTGAAAATCGAAGGCTTCAAGATCGTCGAATCCGACGGGAATCCAATTCTCGTCCACCGCCTTTCGAAGATCCTTGACAGCGGGACGAAGGTGACTTTCTACAAGGCCACCCGGTTCTTCCGCCTCACGAGGGTCGGCAGGCAGGAGGAGCAGAACAAGGATCTGCTTCAGGAACACAGCGACATCATCCGCGGGCTTTATCAGTCCGGGGTTTCCTATTGCCAGGTCATCTGCAACATCCTTGACGCCGGGAACGACCAGGCCTTCGGCCTTCTCTTCTATTACGGCGTCCAATCCGTCGAATCGACGGAGGATGCGGCCATCCGCGGGTGCCGGCGCGACTATGAGGCTCTTCTCCGTTCCTTCCAAGGAACGCACAGGACAGCCCACATCCAGCCTCCTACCTATGAGGAGATCCACTGGATGTTCCGAAAGCTCCGCGGCGAGCAGTACGTCACCGTCGTGAAGGGCATTCCGGCGCCGAAGATCTCTTCCTCGCCTCAGAAGAACATTCTCAAGACGACGACCAGCACCTCCGAGCAGCTCGAGCAGTTCCTCACCGGCTTGGCCGACAAGGAATTCATGCTCTTGCTCATGTGCACCCCGATCCCGCAGCAAACGCTGCGCGATTGGCTGACGGCGTCATTGAAGGAGCAGACGAAATGGGAGTCGATGAAGCAGGGCAGCACATCATTCAACGCCTCATTGTCGGTTCCTATGACGATGTCTCTCAGCGGTGGTACCTCGAAAGGCACTTCCGCGAGCACGGGCTCGTCACTGAGCCATAGCCACGGGACGTCGGCTGGCGAGAATCACTCGACATCCGATGGCACGAGCTCGTCAAGCGGCTGGAACGTCTCCGATTCGACGTCGTCCGGCAAGAACGAGGGGACGAACGCGGGGTGGAATAACGGAACCAACTATGGTTCAAACGACGGATCGAGTCACACCGGAGGCGCATCGGCCGGCTTTTCGAAAATCGTCTCGGTCAGCTCATCCATGAGCGATGGCGTCACGCACAGCACGAGCAGCGGGACTTCGCACGGGACGAGCGGCGGAAGCTCATCCGGGACTTCGTCGTCCGAGTCGTCGTCGTCCGGTCAGTCCGGGTCGACCGGTCTGTCGCACTCCACGTCGGACGGATATTCGTCCGGGACGTCAGACTCGACATCCGGCGGGACGTCGTCCAACTCCGGGACTTCTTCCGGCCAGACTTCGGGCTGGGGGCAATCGATGGGCTTGGGCCCTTCGATCGGATTCAGCAAGTCCTACCAGTTCCAGGACATCACGGTCGCTTACATCTGCGAGCTTCTCACAGCGCAGAACCAACGTCTCAAGAACATGACTGAGGGCGAGGGCGGTTTCTACACCGACCTTTACATCGCATGCGAGGACGAGGCTACCCAGGGAGGCATCCAGTCGCTCATCACGACGACTTGGGTCAACCCTGATGCGAAGATCGACGTCATCCGCGGCGAGATACCGACCCCAGTCGAGCAAAAGAGGCTTGCGATGCACATGCAGGCTCTCTCACCTTGCCTTGAGATGGCGACGAACCGCATTGGCAAATACTATAAATGGGCTTCCATACTCGAGTCTTCGGAGGTTGCGGCTTACAGCCATCCTCCGAGGGTTTCCATCGGCGGCCTCGATGCGGCCATGGAAGACATCCCGAAGATGAGGGTGCCGACCAACCGCCAGAACAAAGAGATCTACATCGGCCACTGCGTGAACGGCGATTGCTACAGCATGGACTACGCCGCCAAGAACAAAGGCGATGGCTACGTCACCGACTTCAAGTTCGGCATCGGCGCCAACGAGCTACATCACGCGTTCATCTCCGGCCAGTCAGGCTCCGGTAAGACCGTCCTCGCGATGAGGATGATCACCGGCCTCTACAACAACTGCCGCACCACCGACAAGCTGACGGGCGAAAAGCACAGGAAGAGGATTCTCGTGCTTGACCCGAAGGGCGAGTGGCGCATGCTTGGAAACGTCATCCCGAGGGGCAAATTCAGGTTCTGGTCTCTGAACGACCCGCACTTCCATCCTTTGCAGATGAACCTGCTCAGGGTTCCGAAGTACGTCAGAGCGTCCGACTACTACAACATGGTGGTCGAGATGTTCTGCTCGGCCTATGGCTTGCTCGACCGCGCCGTCGCCCAGATCGGTTCCATCATCTACGATCTCTATGAAAAGCATGGCGCCTTCGACAACGATCTCGATCCGACCTACGCCAACACAGCGACGAAGGACATCACATTCGAGGACGTGTACGACAAGCTTTGCGACGCCAAAGAGGTCTCGCTCTCGAAGCGCGACAGCCACGACGTCGAGGCCATCACGACCTACCTGACCCGTCTTGACGCTTACAAGAAGCCGAAATCGAAGGAATACATCATGTTCTGCGCGCGCGGCGGGAAATCCGTCGACGAGGTTCTGGGCACCGACGACGTCACCGTCATCGAGTCCAACGGCCTTGGGAAGGCGCCTCAGGCGTTCTTCTTCACGCTTGTCATGACCACGATCTTCAAATACGCCCAGGGCGTGAAAGGCTTCTATCAGAAAGGCCAGTACGAGACGTTCATTATTCTCGAAGAGGCCAACACCGTCCTCATCGGGAGCGGCGACAAGGCTGACGACAGCGGCTATCTTGGCATCAAGAGGATCGAGGAGGTCATCGACCAATCAAGGTCGTTCGGTCTCTTCATCTGGACGTTGACGCAGAAGATCGCTTCGATGCCGGAATCCATCATCGCCAACTCCGGGCTTGTCTTCGCGGGCAAAACCGGCGCCGAGAAGGATATTGACGTCGTCATGACCGCCATCGGCCGCGACGCGAAGCGCTTCGATGTCGACGTCTACAAGTTCTTTCCGCACATGCCGGTCGGCGTGTTCATCGCCAAGGTGTCGCGTTCCGAATCCGTCGAGGAGCAGGAACCGTGCATCGTGAAGGTGGATCCGCTCAAGGTCGAGACTCCTACCGATGACGAACTCAATGTCATCATCGAGGAAAACGACCTCGCCAGGCTCGAGGAATCGCGCGAATCCGACGACATTTGATCAAAAAAGCCGAAGCCGTCTCTCTGGAAGGGGAGGCGGTTTTTGTTTTTAGCGGTCGGAAAATGTCTATTCTTCACTGAGCGAAAATGGTAAAATCGCTAAGAACAACGGCAAAGGCGCTTTCATGGCGCGCCGGGAACGGAGGAAAAGGATGAAGCAGCAAAACAAGGCGTTCTATCTTAAGATGGGGGCTCTGGTGGCCGCGCTTGTCGGCACGGTGATCGGGACTTATTTCCTCGTCAAAAACACGATCGACGGGCAGACGGAGACCGTTTACGTGACGAATTCTTCTTTGGCCGTCGGCCAGGAACTTGGCGCATTCATGGAGCCGGGCGAAGCCGGCGATTCCTTTTTCAAGACAACATCGATGGCGAAAAAATCCATCGAAGCCGTCTATGGCGACGATGTCATAACGAACATCTCTTACATCGAGAACAGGACGCCGTCGGTCTACATTCCGGCTGGAACCGTCATGAGGAAGTCCTATCTCGCGGACGTCGGAACGATTCCGACGTCATCGTCGTCGACGCCTGACACCTCGGTGGAGGCGGCTGACGTGATCAGCTTCCCGATCGATGTGAAGCTGGAACAGGTCGGCGGCGTCCAGTCCGACGTCAGCGGCGGCAGCTACTTCGTCATCTATGCGACGTTCAGCGGCGCTTCATGGGCCGGCAAAGTCATTTGCCAGGCTGCCAAGATAATCACGACTCGCGGCAGCATCTCCGAAGGGTCTTGCACCGCGGTTTTCGCGATACCAAAAGCTGACTTCGACAACGTTTCCTATGCTTCGACGCAGTCATCATCGCTCAAATTCATCTACGGCGGGCAGACTGACACTCAGTGCAAAGCCATAGCTGAGAGCATATCGGATGCCAATGGCGCCGACATCGTGGCGAGCATCTTTGCCTCGAGGCAGGTTTCGGCCGCCCCAGTCTTCACCGGAAAGAAGAATTTTGGGCAGACGACACTTTACTCATTTGAGACGGAAGACAGCACTCCGATAGGCTTCGATCCGCAATGGATCGACTACAGCCCAGACGCCGTCGAGATCTATCAATATGCGACAGGCGGAGTCAATGACAACATGCTCAGGGTCGGCGAGGCTGTCAGCCCGACGAATGGTAAAGTCTTTTATAAAGCGAAAACGGGCATTTACACGATTGGGAACCAAAACCCGGATTACAGGATCAATTACGACACTTCGACCGGCGTTTACTCTTTCGGAGCGGGAAAGCAAAGCGGGACATCCTATCTTTTCGAGGAACCTGGCTATTATGTTTTCAAATTCATAAAGGCATCCGATCAGAAGGATACCAACGGGAACGCATTGCCGGCAATGACACTCTATTACCATTTCCTCATCGATTGGGGCCCAAAGAGCGAGACTGGCGACAAACTGACATTCTCCAACAAATCGAAGGAATCGTCTGGAACGACGGTCCGCTACGGGTTCAATGGGGTTGGTACTACGTCGAAGAAGGCGAAGAATTGCTATTTTTCCGGAAATTCAATTTCGAAGGTCGAGACAACGTCGACCGTGTCGAATCTCTTCTCGTTCGTCGATGAGGACGCGAGCTACGATAACTTCTCTTTCACGAGAAAGAACGTGTCTGACGCGCTGAATGATAGGATAGCGAACGGCGACGGCGGCCTTGGAGCCAACTACGCCATCGACAACGGAACGGCATCTTCGAAGAGATTCGAGGGCGGCGACATCGTGACGTGGAAAGACGTATCGCTCGAGACTGGGCACGTCTTCTCGTCGGATATTGGGAACACGGTGAATGTTGATGCTCCGGCGTCGACGGGAGACGTCAATACGCTGTGCGCACTTATTTACAGACTGGCGACGGGGCACGTCTTAGACAATGACATTGCCGCTAAGACGCCTTTCATCAACAACAATCTCGTGACGATAGACCCGACTTCAACGACTGCGTCAATTTTGGCGGATGACGACGGAATAGCAAAAGCCGTGAAGACTTACGACGGAGACAGCGTAGCGAGCGGGAGCAACGACGCCAACGCGTGGGTTTCCGACGCGACGCTTTGCGGGTCGGAAGCCAAGAGTTATGAAACACGCACGTTCAATGTGACGGATCAGACAAAGCTGACTGACGCGACGACTGGTGGGGATGCGGCATTGCTTATCGACCCCGTTTTCGTCAGAAATGTCGTGGCGACGTATGCGAACACTTACTCCGAAGGTTTGGAAAAACCGTCGGATGATCAAATATATTCGAGTGTCAAATCGAACATTGATTCATTGAAAACGAAATTGACAAAATTTTGGAATGGGCAAGTAAGAGACAAGGGAGCGACGTTTGGAACGGAGCCGCAGAGCGGATCGAACGTTTTGTTCTATCGCTATCTATCGTCGCTTTCTCATAAGCAAATATCCTACCTTTCTGAAAAAATAGCCGTCGCGGTGAAGGATGCCGCCAACAAGCCGATGCCTGTTTTGGCTGAGATTTTCTACGATAAAGCGTGCAGGAATTACATCAGATACAACAAGAAGATCATTTCGTCATTCAACGCGAAAGAGGAATTCGATGAGACGCTGGCTGGAACCTATTTCCACTTCGATTCACCTGACGGCGAGCTTATGCAGCAGTGTTTGGCCGATAAGACGGAATTGGATATCTATCGCTCCGAGGCCTACTATTCGGATTCGACGGACATAACGAACATCAAAGCGCACGTTGTGAAAGTTGACAGGAAATTCTTCAACTCGTCATACAGCGACGCAAAGAATGGCGTCATTGGCAGCGATGGCAATTTCACCGTCAAATCGATGTCTCTTTCCGAACTTTCGGCGATGATTGGCAGCACCGGGACGATAACGACGGTGTCCGACGATACCAGCAACGTCACGGATACCGTGACGCTGAATGACGGCAAAACGAACGACATGAAGATTGCTATTGTCTGAAAAGGAGGCTTCGAATGAAGCAAATCACAGTTTATGTGTGCAACAACGACAAAAAGGGAATCATCGATTCGCTCATGATTCAGGCAAAGTCGTTTCCGAACATCCAAATCATCGGGGCTGGGCCTCAGAATGAGGCATCTTTGAAGGAGATAGCGATCTCCAAACCGATGGTCGCGGTCACAGGGCAGCTTGACTCAAATGAGGCGATAACGCTATGCAAGGTATGCCAAGGCGTCAAGATAGTCATGCTCTGCTTCGATGAAAACAGGGGTGCGTCGACGATAAATGACCTTGAAAAGGCTGGTTTCCCTGGGAACACTTTCCTGATGCTGGCTAACATAAGCCCAAAGCAAGTGTTCGAGACGATATCGGATTCGATGTCGGATGAGCTCGCTGAGCCTGAGGCAGCGCCGAAAGACCCGATGGCAGACTTTGTCGATGGCAAGCCAGGAACGGTTGTTTCGGCTGAAAGCGTCGCCAAAGACCCGAATGCGACGAAACCGGTGCCGGATCAGGCAGTCGTCGATGAAGAGAAGGACATTCTCGACGAAGCGGACAAACTTGATGACGATAAGTCGAAAAAAACCGACATTCTTTCCATGAAGAGCAAGGTGATATCGGTCTATTCGAGAAAAGGCGGCGTTGGAAAAACAACGATAGCCAAGGAATTGGCCAACCTTTTCAGCAGCATCGTCATGCCTTCGCGCGTTAACCCGGAAGGCGAGAATCTGAAGGTCTGCTTGGTCGATCTCGACTTTGAGCAAGGAAATATTCGTTCGGAGCTTGGCATCGAGAATCCGATGCCGAATATATATGTTTGGCTCGATGATATTGCTGAAAAAGTAAAAAACGGCATGTCAATCGACCAAATCGATTACAGCAAAATGCAAGTAATGTCGCGCTTCGTCAAAAAGCTGACGCGTGAGTTTTACGTGGTATCAACCGATCAGGGGCCGATTCCGCAAAGATTGATGGACTCCATTGCCGACAGCGATAAGGATGGAACGCTCTACAAGAAAATGATATCCATCATATTGACGGACATCATCAGGTCTTTCGACATCGTTGTCATCGATAACTCGTCTTCCTTTGACGAAGCTGACCTCGTCTCGATGGAAAAAGCCGATGTCATTGTCTATCCGGTGTGTCCTTCCATTGCTGACGCGGAGAACCTCAAGGTTTTCGCGAGCGAGATGTCGGACTATGACACCGTTGATCTCGGAAAGGTTGCTCTGGTTGAAAATAAGCTTCCGAAGAAAGGAACGATAAGGGATATGCTTGATTCGATGATTTCCGTCGTCAGGTATAAGGAATTCTCGTACGGGCTCAATCGCACGATTGAGAAAAACTTCCGCGTTGTCGCTCAACTTGATTACGACGAGGATGTCATCGGAGCTGAGGATTCGATGGGATTCGTCACGGACGGCGGAATGAGCCAATTCAAGAAAGGCATCGTCAAACTGGCGGAATTCATCCTTCCGATATTCAAGGCAAGGACGTCGAAATACGTGAAGGAAAACGTCGATCCAAAGAAAGAGGCGAAGAAAAAGGCGTGGATTGAGAAGCAAAAAGCGAAGGAAGACAAGAAGAAAGGCATTAAGCCTGCTCCGCAGAAAGATGCCGCGAAAGCCATTCCGCCGGCGGATGGGCTTCCTGTTGCGAAAGATGGCGCCGCGCCGACGATGGGCTCTCAGCCAAATGCCGGCGCCGCTGCGACTCCGGCTGCGAAAAAGCCGAAGAAAATCGGTTTCTTCGCGAAACTGTTTGCCAAAAAGCCGAAACAAACCTATGAGCAGGCTTTGGCGATTATATCCGCAATCCCCGGAATCAAAAAGAATACTGCAGGGCTTCCGATATTACCTCCGACGGCCAAAATCCCGAAGGAAGTGTCCGGACGGAACGCCAGAAGGTACCAGAAGGAATGCAATGCCTTCTTCAATGAGCTGAGAAAGCGCAAGAAGGGGCAAGGCAAAGAACAGCCGTTGCCAGCAAAGCCTGTTCAGGGAGCGGAAGCCGGCAAGACCGCTGATGTCGAACAGGCTCATGGCCAAACTTCCGATTCGACTCCGAATCCGGCTCCGGAGGCAACTCCGGCCGCTGATGATGGGGAAGGAGGCGCCGGCCAGCCTGGGGACGGCGGCGCAAAATGAACAACAAAGGCATCTTGCTTCTGACGGTGCTCGACGCCGTGTCATTCGTCTTCGGCGGGGTATTGGCAGTGCTGAGCTACATGAAAGCGGATGACCCGACGCAGTCTCCGTGGCCGTGGCTGCTAGGGGTTTTCTCCCTGATGGGCATGGTCATGACGTTCATTGGAATGGCGAGGCTTTCGAAAAAAGAGCCTCTGTGAAAGGAGGCTCACGATGGGGAAGCATGACTGGGATGACGAAAAGACCGAAAAACTGTACTTCTTCCTGAAATATGGCTTTCTCGTCCTGTCGCTGGCGTTTCTGATTGTGGCAGTTGTCGTCGCCGTCGGGAAGATAATGGGAACGATTGGATGAAAAAAGGCCTTCCGTTAGGAAGGTCTTTTCTTTTGGAAGCTATTTGGCGACGAATGTGCACCCTTGGGCTTTGACGGCATCGGCGATGCGTTCAGGCGCAATCCACCTTCCGGTCGGCTCGGAGGCGTTTTGGTAGATGTACCCAACCGCCTTCCCATTTTTGCGAACGATGCCGATGGCGGCTTCGTATGCGAACAGACTGTCGGCGCAGGCAATGATGGCATCCTCGACGCAATCATATTGGCCGTCTCCACGCTCGGCGTCTTTCTCATAATAGGAACTCTCGCCGCCGTATCTGTTGCCATTGTGGAGGAGATAGAGATAATCGTATCGGTCTTTCTTTTGAGTTTTGTTTTCTTCCATGTGATCGAAGAGAAAGTTTTCGCTTTCTTCATTCCTTTCGATTGGATTATAAGCCAAAACGGCATCAACGTGCCTTCTCGGGTTTTGTTTCATGATTTTCAGAAAATAAATCGAGCGTTTTCAGAAAAAGCGTCTGTTTTTTCAAAGCGAGAAAACGCTTTTGGTGAGTAATGAACCAGGTGTTCGGCTACCATTGAGTTCTTGTGGAAAAATCGCGATTCGTACTCTATAATGAAAATATTGAGAGAAAACCATTTCAGGAAAGGAAAAAGCAGAATGCCATTCAAGAAAAAGCCAGCCTTCCGCATTGGACAGCGGATTCAATACAATAGGACGAACTACCTGGACGGAAAGAAAGACATCGGCTATGTCATCGGCATTGAGGCTAGGCGTGACATGAGCGAGTCCGGACTGTTTCAAAATGGCGGCATGAGCTACAGCCGAATTCGTGAAGTTGGTTATTCAAAAGCCTATATTGAACTCATCGATCACTTTGATTATCAGATCTGCTGCGTGTATCACACAACCGGTGATATGGCAATCATCCGAAATGTCATGGAGTCAGATCTCAGTAAGCCGGATTCCCGTGGCGTCGAGTTCAAAAACAAAACGCTTCCGCCCATATGAGTGAGAAGAGGCTGAGCTTTTTCGCTTATTGAAAAAAATGTAAAAAGCCTGACGTCTTTCTGAAAAAGATGATTTGTTTTATCATCAAAAAAAGAACGCTTCCGTTTTGTCATGTGACTTTTTATAAAAATAAGAATGATTGCTTATGAAAATAAAACGCAAGCTTTCATGACGTCTTTTCCGTCCTGACGTCCTGACGTCCTGTCCGTCTTGTTTTTGTCCGTCCGTCGTCTTCGTCTGTCTTGTCTTTGTCCGTCCGTCCGTCTTGTCTTGTCTGTCCTGTCTTGTCCGTCCATCTGTCTGTCCTGTCCGTCCTGTCCGTCCGTCGTCAGTCCAGTCGGACGGTCAGTCGCGTTTCCCGTCTCGGTCAGACCGTCAGACGGACGGACCGTCAGATGATATGATTGCGTAGCCGAAAGGCACGAGGGGAAACCAATGAGAAAGCAGAATCTGATCCTATTGTCCGTCATCTCCGCTGCAATGCTTGCGTCATGCGTCGGAACGGAAGCAAAAACAGGCGAGATGCCGGTTCAGCCATTCGGTTCGTCGAGCAGCCAGACCAGCAAAAGCGAATCCGATCAGCAGAAAGAGACCGTTTATATGACCACCACGAGTTTCGCGGCCGGGCAGGAGCTATCGTCTTACATGGAGCCATCCGAATCAGGTGACAGCTTTTTCAAAACCTTATCGATGGCAAAAAGCGATGTTGACGCGTTCTATGGCTATGACATCGTCACCGACATCTCCTACATCGAAGGCAAAACGCCATGCGTCTGCATCCCAGCCGGCACAGTGCTGAGAAAGTCATATCTGACGGGAGCCGAAAACATCCCGAATTATTCGTCCAACGATCCGTCGGCTGAGAAAGAGACCATCTACATGACCAGAAGGAGTTTCGCGGCCGGGGAGCTGTTTGAAACTTACATGGAACCATCTGAAACCGGCGATGCGTTCTTCAAAACCATATCGATGACGAAGAGCGAGGTCGATGCGATCTACGGAAGCGACGCCGTCACGGGCATCGCCTACATCGAAGGCAAAATGTCATGTGTCTACATCCCATCCGGCGCAGTGCTGAGGAAGTCGTATCTCGTCGAAGCCCGAGCGTCGTGACGCATTGCGACAGCCATCTTTGAAAAGGCCTCGGGAACGGGGTCTTTTCTTCTTTTGAGGCGCTTGCCGAATTTTGGGATCTCCAGCGGTATGATTCTTGCGTATTTAGCTGTTTCCTACCGTCTATGAGTTCCGTCTTTCACACAAGGAGAAATTAAAGAAGCTTCGCATCGAGCCATAAATAACCGCACATGCGGCCGGCCTTTGCTCTCTTCCGTTCCTTGCGCGATTTTCGGGATGGCTAAACGAAGAAGAATGGCGAAAGGAGGGCTGCCATGTTCTGGTTTGTTGTTATCTTGATGTCAGCGCTGTTCCTCGGAGGGGCTGCGTCTTCGATCTACGGGTTCGTTCTGTTCTGCGTGGAAGGGATGCCGAATCCATCCATCATGTCGGAGATGACGATGTTCTTCGGCCTGATTGGTATGGTCGTTGGCTTGACCGTGCTCATCGCAATGACGCCGGGCGGAGACGAGCCGGTTCCGTTCATGGTCTCCGTGATGTGCGTCGTCAAGGCTGTCATCGACATCGTCGCGGCAATCTATGCCAACAACGGGACTCCGATATTCAGCGTGTGGATTCTCGCCTTGGGTGTCATCGGGGCGCCCATGTCGGCTTTCTGGTTCATCATTGTTCGCCATAAACTGCTGTGAGGCGAAAGAAGACGCGTCCCTTTGGGGGCGCGTTTTGTTTTCCCCACCCGTTTCCAAGTCAGAAAGCCAGGCAACGCGATGATCATGGGAATGGAGAAAAAAGCAATGAAAGAGCTTGTGATTTTCAGAAGGAACAAAAACTATCGGAAGCTACGAATATGCGGATCAAAAAGATATTGGATCGCTCAAAAACACCGTCAACACTTAAAACAATCGAGGAAGGAGCCTTCCAAGATTGCGAGAAGCTTTCCCATATCGAGCTCAATGAAGGCCTTGAGGAGATACAGCCGAACGCTTTCTCTGGGACGAATTTGAGCGAAGTGAGGATTCCGTCATCGACATGGATTCCAAAAATTGACGATCACGCTTCGATGAAGGCCTCGGGAACGGGGTCTTTTTTTGTTTTCACCAGCGGAAAACGGCCTTTGCGCCAATGGTATAATCGCCGAGCCAAAAGGTATGAGGGGAACAATGAAAAAGAAGAATCTGATTCTTTTGTCGATGTTCTCCGCCGCAACGCTCGCATCATGCGTCGGAACGGAAGCAAAAACAAGCGAGATGCCGGTTCAGCCATTCGGTTCGTCGTCGGAGGCCTCACGCGCTTCAAGCGCCGACTCTGGCTCAAAAGCGTCTTCGGGCGACGGATACGGTCACGAAGGATCCGGAAACGGGTCTGGCGAGGGAACGGGATCGAGAACAATGACCGTCGGCGTCCCGAAGCCGACCATCGACATCCTTTCCGAGAAGGCGACATCCGAAAATGACCCGACGAAAACATCGTTCACGATCCTTCCAAGCGTCAAGGCCGCAGGAACCGGCGAAACGCTTTTCTACCGCGCGGACTGGGACGAAGTCGAAAACGAGGTTTTCAAGCAGACGGAGAAGGGCGAGATATCGCTCACGTTCGACAAAACGGTGGCGGCGGCCGGATACTCCGTCTCGTTCTATGCCGAGGCTTACGCGACGAAGGACGGCATGAAATCGGAAGTGGCCTCCGCGGGACGCGGCTGGTCTTCGTCGTCATCTTCGGGCGGAACGTCGCTATGAGGGCGGGGCGTCCGATGGCCGGAAGCGCGTCTCCTCAAAGCGCGCTTTCATTTGCCATCCGGCCGTCTTTTGGCCGCATCGTCGGATTCCGTGCCTTTGCCCCTTCCGTTTTGGGTTAGAATAGAGGGGCTGTCTTTTCGCCGTATCTGGCCTCGGAGGATGGAAATGTCGAAAAACGATATCATGTCGCTGCTGTTCACGCTTATCTTCGCCGGATTGGTCATCGGCTTCGTCTTCATCTCCTTCTCGCTTCTGTCGAAATACGAGAGAAACGAAGTGGCGTCCGGCGTCGATGACGCGGATATCCTCGCCGACGCGGAGAAGGAGCGCGGGAGGAAAAGCCCGAAGGCGCTGAGATGGGTCGGAAAGGCCCTCTCGTGGCTCTTCGAGCTGGCTTGCGTCGCCTTCATCGGCTTCTGCGTCTACGTCAAGGCCTCGGGATCCGATTTCTGGTTCTTCGGGCGCCGGGCGCTGACGATCGAGTCGGGATCCATGAGTTCGCTGAACGCGTCGAACCCGATGAAGGAAAAAATCACCGATGCGATGAAGGCGCAGGAATTCACGATGTCGGATCTCGTTTTCGTGTCCGAGTTCGACGGGAAGTCGTCCGACCCGGTCGCGGATGGGACGATGATCTACACGTACAGGTCGCCGAAGGACGGGACGACGGTCATCCACAGGCTGTGGGACGTCGGGACGGTCGTCCAGACAGACGGGACGACGGACAAGGTCTGTCTCTTCGTCGGGGACGCGAACCCCGGACCGGATGACTACGAGGCAACGGCGAAAAAGGAGATCACCGACAGAAACTACTCGCTCGAGGCGACGTGGTCTGATGGAACGAAGGCGGTTGGGCATTATGTCTATCAGTCCGATCTGACGTCGGTTTACGCCGGAAAGGCAGAGGGCCTCGGGAATTTCATAAGATTCGCTCAGGCGCCCGTCGGCGTCGAGACGGCGATTTGCATCGTCGTCATCGTCATCGGATGCTCATTCTTCATCGACAAGGTCGGCAAATACAGAAAAGACAGGGGCGACGGTCTTGCGGCGGGGACGATAACTGAGGGCCAGGATCTTCGTGAGAAACCCGACGAGGGGTCGGATCCGGATGGGGCGGAAAGCGATGAAGGCGCCGAACCGGCCGCATCAGCCGAAGCCGAAAAGAAGAACGATAGCCCGAAGGAGGGCGGAACGCCTGAGGAAGCGAAAACGGCTGACGAGGCGGCTCCGGAGGAAAAAGCCGAGCCATCCGAAGGCGAAGGTGATCCGAAGCCCGAAAAGGCTGACGGAAAGGAAACAGGCAAAAACGGAGACGATCCGGACTCCGAGTTCATGGATTATCTGAAATGACGGCGGGGAGGCAAAAGCCTCCCTTTCTTTCTGCCTCGGTGGCTGGCGAAGTTGATAAAAACCCATTTGGCGGCTGTATAATTGGCGAAAAGGCGTCCGGTTTGGCGCCGATGGAGGGACTGAGGAATGATTCGTCTGCCTGGCGACATGGTGTGCCTTACGCCGGAGGAAGCCGTGCTGACGCACGTTCCGGCCGTTTATGAGCTGAGGGGCCTCATCGGCAGGCTGACGACGGATTATGACGCGGTCGACCCTTGCGGCAAAGCCATCGATGATTATGTCTACGCGACGCTTTCGAGGAAGGTGTCGCTGAAAGAGGTCAGGAATTTCATCGACTCCGAACCGATTTTCTCTAGTTTCTCCGAGCATGAGAAAGCCATTTTCGTGAGAAGCGGCGACATCACGGCGACGCTGAGGACGATGCTGGCGAGGGAGGCCGGCGCCAAATTGAAGGAAACGATAGCCAAAACGGTTTCATCGGCGCTTGGCGCCGTCATGTCGGAGCTGAAAGGATGAGCGGTTTCCTTGGAAGCAACCCGATTGACTCTTTTTACCAATACCTGGCTTCCTATGATGAGGGGGACGGGCTTTTTTTGGATGGGCTGACGGTTTGCGCCGATGGAGTCTGCTCCTATTTGGCCAAACTTTCGCCGAGCGAGGAGATTGACAGGCTGGAGGAAGCAGCCATGGCGGAGACGGGGGCGGAAAGGGGGATCGAGGCGCTGCCGCCTTCGTCTTTCGCTTTGGTGGCCGCCAATCTCGGATTCGGGCTTTGGGGTCAGAGAAAGGGGACGTGGTCGAAGTCGGCCGACATTTCCGACTGGGTGCTCTCCTTTGCCGAAAAAAAACTTAAAAAAGCGCTGGCGAAGCTCGGAAGCGATGTGTCGAAAGCGGGGAATGCCGAGCTTTGCTCGGACTCTGGGGAATGCGCGGCGTGGATATCCGTTCTGTCGGAATTCACGGCGAGGATGCGATTCTCCGAGACGGACGGCCGTTTCGCGCCGAATCCGAGGCTTCCGGAGGCAGAGACCCTTTTGGACAGCGCGGCGGACATCGTCAGGAAGGTGGCGCTTCGCTGCTATGTCTCCTCGTGCAAGTCAAGCCCAGAGGTCCTGCCGGATGTCAGAACGTGTCTCTGTGCGCTGTCAGAGATCCGCTGAAAAGGTTCGGGCGGCATTTTGAGAAGCCGTTTTCGCGAATGCTGCTTTCAATGTTTTATCATTCAATCGTGGGCGGTGATTTGAGCCCGGAGGAACGATGATGGAAAAAAATGGAAAAACATTTGCGGATGTGATGGAAGCGGCGGATGCCAACTCAAAACTGAAATACGAGACGGAGGTCAAAGTATACGTCGAAGAGACCTTGCCGGCCGCGATTTCGGCGTTCGAGGCGCCGGACAGGCATGACATCGGATCCGGAATTTCGGTCGAATCCGGAATAAAAAACGCGTTTTCCGATCACCCGTTTGATGTGGCGGACGCTTTGAGGTTCGAGGCGATAGACCGCTTCGCCAATGCTCCTCAGGCCAATTATGTGGACGACATCAAAACGATGGTGGAAATCGGGACGCACTCCCAAGTGAGCGATATGCTGGAGTTTTTCGACATCGGTGGCAAATATCAGGTGTTTCCGAAAGAATCGGTTGAAAAAGCATTCAGCGAGGAGCTTGACGGGCTCAAAGCCGGCGTGGCTGAGGTCGTCAAAGGCTTTGACGACGGGAAGCCGGTTGAGGATCTGAAAGCGGGCTTGACGCTCGCCTCGGAATGCGCGGATTCCTGCGCGGCGCTGTTCCCAGCCTTGAAGGATCCGGACGCCGGCATGGCCGATGTGCTCAAAAAAGCCAACGGGATAATCGCCGACGTCGGAACGGAGCTGAAGGCGATTGAGGCCAAAGCCATTGAGATCGGCGGAGACGTCAAAGAGGAATACTACCGCGTTGCCGAAGACATCGATTTCAGGGAAGAGGCCGGAGTTTTAGGCGCTGGCGCAGAGGGTGCCGTCGAGAAGGAGAACGAATCGGGGTCGGAGTCATATCAAGACTGAAAGAAAACGGAAAGAACGCCCTTCGGAAACGAGGGGCGTTTTTTGTGGGTGTTTTTCGACAGCCGTTTTTGACTATCCGTTTTTCTGATTGTATAATCTTCGGTGAGCAAACAAAAAGTTTCTTCCATTGGGAGAACGCTCAGAAAAGGAGACCTAGCAAAAATGGTCAATGTCGTAGTTTTAGAAGGTCGTTTGGTTCGTGATCCCGAATTGCGGAAAACCGCTAAGGGCACTCCGGTTGTGTCGTTCACGATTGCCCAAGACAGCATTCGAAAGAATGCCGACGGGTCGCGTGACGCGATCTTCATGCCGGTTTCGGTGTTTGGCAAAGAGGCTGAAACCATCACGAAGTTCTGCAGCAAAGGCACTTCAGTGGCAGTCACAGGCGAACTGATCCAGCGGAAGTACACGCGCAAGGCGGACAGCGCTCAGATCACTTCGACCGAGATCCATGCCAGCCACGTTGACATCCACTTCGGTCCGAAAGCCGCTGACGGCTCTCAGGCCGATGGCGCTCAGGCTGGCGAAACGAAGAACCCGGCTGCCGCGCCGGATGGCAAGGACGGAGCCAAAGGCGGCGACAACCTCGATTCGATCGATGTTGTCGACGATGATCTTCCGTTCTAAGGAAGCCTAAAAAGAAAGAGACGCCGAAAGACGCCTCTTTTTTTTGCGCCGTCGCCCTTCTGCGGGAAACGCGACGGGGCTATGGGGCTTTATGTTATAATAGCGGCAGTTTTTTAGTGGGAGCGAAAGGATGAAACTGAATAAAAGAAAGGGGATGCTGGCCGCGATAGCCTGCCTAGGCGGCGCGCTGATCGTCGGGGCCGGCTATGCGACGTGGGTATACAACACAGCGGCGTCGAATGCGAGTCAGCCAGCAGTGTCCGTCGGCGCGGTCATCTATCTGAGCGGCGTTACCGTCTACAAGCATGGAACGACGACGGTTCCGAACATAACGCTGAATTTGACGAGCTCGAGCGAATTGGCTTGGTCGGACGCGTCGGACTGGGACGTCGGGCTGACTGGAGACTTTACCGGCATGACATCAGGCAAAGTCTCGGTCACGATAGCAAACGCCGCGTCGGTTTATGTGACGTTCGGGACGTTTGTGTCATCGATAACGGGATATACGAAGTCATCTCTGACGAAAGCGTGGTCGCTGCCGACTCTGACATATGCGACAGGGGTTGCATCTCAGAATTACGCGTCTTACGCGGCGATGCGAACGGCTTTGGCGACAAAAACGATAACAATCACGTTCTCAGCTACGGTTAGCTGAGAGTGTGGGGAGAACAAAAAAATGAAAGAAAGGAAAAAGATTTTCGGGAAGAAAGGAAAACTGATTCTTGTGGCGTCGGCCTTTGCGTCATGCGTCGTCCTTGCCGGAGGCGCTTACGCAACTTGGATATTCACAAGCAGCGCGACGGCGAATGGGTCAGACTCAATCGCGCTGGCTGCGGCAGTCAATGTCACAGGATGCACGGTGTCGTCAGGAACTTCGGTTCTCAATATGGTGAATGCCACGACGATAAACTGGGGGACGACGACTTGGACGGTGACGCTGGCCGGAAACGGTTTGGCTAACGCGACGTCGGCCAACTATGACTTGACGATAACGAATCCAGTCAACGCTTACGTCAAACTTGGAGGATCGGCTGAGGCGACGATAACGACAACCGCGACCGCGATGACAAAGGGGACGGATACTTGGACAGCGACGTACACATTGCCGACTCCGACGTATGTGGCGGCGCCAACGACCTACGCGAGCTACACAGCGATGTCAACGGCGATAGCTGGAAAGACGATAACGTTCGCATTCACAGCAAAAGTTGTGGTGTGAGAGCTGATTCGCAAAAATGAAAAGCCTAGGAAACGGGGCTTTTTGTGTTTTTGAAATGGAGCTTAGGTTTGCAAAACAAAAACAAGCGGATCTCTTTCGAAACCCGACCTTGACAAAAAATCAGTGAAAACGTGTAAAATCCTCTTCGTAAATTTTGCGGAGCAACATTCTCCGCGGAGGAAAAGAAAGGTTAATGAAGGGATTAAAGACAAAAGTCGCAGTTATGTCGGGCATGGCAGCCCTCGCGCTCGTTGGAAGCGCATTCGCTGTCTGGCAATTCGGAGCTAGTGCCAATAAGGAAGTTGATGAAGACTACTACATTACGAAAGCGGTCGACACCGGAAGTGCCGTCATCAACGTCACGGGCATTGATACTGCTCCGGCGAGCAAGCTCCTAGTTCTTGATCAGCCGACAGGGGACGCCACCAACCCAGAAACCGAAAATACCGCGAACGGCGTTCACTGGCATCTTGATTCTGCTTTGAGTTTCACTCACACAATTGACAACCCGACAACCAACGCAGCTAAGTTCAAGTACACTCTCACGTTGACTTTGAATGGAAAACTTGGCGACTATGTCAAGTTCTCGGCCGTCGCTTCGCCGGTGTTGCCGGTCAAGTCAGCCGCTGACAAGACTTTCGTCTATGAGTGGACCGAAAGTGCCGCTAGAAGTGAGGCCGCTTTAACGGAAGACGTCGCTCACGCCGCTCTTCCGGCTGTTGAATACACTGACAGCAAGCCAACGAACATCGCTGGTTATAACACCATGGTGACAAACATCACCGGGGATGCAACGGCGAAAATCCACATTGCGCTGAACGTTGTGATTGCCGACGGCGCGACTGACGCGATCTGATTTCTAGCCTTTCAAAAAAAGAAACGGCTCAGGCGAGCAAAAAAGCCTGAGCTTTTTCTTTTATCGTTGAAGAAGATTTTTTTGAATGAAAATGATAGAATCATCAATGAAGTTTTTTCCCAGTGGGAACAGAGGAAAGGAAATGAATCTGAATCTGATTAAGCAAACGCGCGACTATCTCAAGGCAAAAGCGAATGTTACGAGCCACAAGCTGGCGAAGAGCGAAAAGGGGTCTGAGTTGGTTGAAAAAATCATCATGATCGCATTCTCGCTTGCTGCGGCAACCATTGTTGGCATATGGATTTTCCAGAAGGTGCAAAGCCTTGAAACTTCGCAAGTCAAATACTCATGCGACGCCAACGGTACTTGCACGCCGAAGTAAAAAACGTCAAAAAACAAAACGCCGTCTTGTCGGTTGGCGGCGTTTTTGCTGTAACAGGGGAAGTGACGTTTAAAAACCGTGCTTAAGCCTGTCATGCCCCTATTTTGTGATTTACTGGTAAAATCATTTTATGAGTCAGGCAAGCCGTTGCCTTTTGGGTATTTATCCCTCAAAATCATGCGTAAGGCAGATTCCAGGAAAAAAGCCCAGCTGACCATCGGAGGCTTGGGAATGGACGACGTGAAAGCATGGATCAAATACGCTTGGTTCAGAGTAAAACTTTGGGCCAAGGACTTTTTTGTGGGGCCGGCAGCCAAACGCCACGCCAAAAACGTTTCGTTTGCTCTTTCGCTTTTTGCTTTCGGCTTGCTGGGATGGGCCGTGTACAGGGCTTTCTTTCCGAATGAGATAATCCAAGCTTTGCTGTCCAGTCAGACCGAGTCGACGTCCGAGACCGACAACGCCGGTGCGTCCTACATGACCAAAGGGACAGTCTCCGACATGATTGACGTTTGCAGAGACGAGGACAAGACGTTTTTCTATACGAAAAACAATACCATCGGGTCGAAATACGAGAAAGAGAAAGACACGAACGGGAATTATGTTCTGTCGAAAAATTTGGAAGTCGGCACCACGGGAAAATACATCTACAATCCGTCTCACAAGGACGGTCAAGGCGATCTCGTCGAGTTCTTCTTTATTGACACGAATGATGATAAAGTTTTTGACCCGTCGGTCGACGTCGTCGTCGGCGACGACGGGACGTGCAAGATTTGGTCAGCGGTCGACCTTGGAAACAAGGATAACTACGAATTTGTATCGTCAGGGACGGAGGAGACGGTGTATGTGGCTGAGCATTGGGTGACGGTCGGAGGGACGGACGTCGGGACGGACTCCGCCAACACGACGACGAAACCGCGTTTCGCTTTCATTTTAGGCTTTAGTGGAAATAACATCGCCGGAGGCAATTCGAACTGGGTTAAAAACACGGCCACGGATTCTCCGATCATCCGTTTCTTCTCAATCATGAGAAGTGCGAATGTGATCGGAACGGCTGACCCGGGAAACGATCCGAGCAACTACAAGGACAAGCATAAATTAGCTTTCGACAGCGCTGAAGACGCAATGGTCTACCTTTTCGGAACGAAACTTCCGGACGGAACGTCGAACTACAAAGGCGACAGTGAGTTCTATCAGAATGTTCTGTCGCAGGTTTATTCCGAGGAAGATCAAGAAAGCGTCGACTCGATGGCTGGGGCTTTCGTCTATCAGAAAGCAGCGCCGGATGCGGCTGAATACACTTTTACCTACAACAATTACGTTTCGAATAACGGCCTTGTCTACATCGAAGGCGTTCCTCACTGGTACCCATACGTCATCTCCAAGAGCGAAATAGTCGATTCGAACGGAAGGCTTTCCGTTGGATACAACGTTTATATTGGGCTCCCGGAGATGGGAGACAACCTTTGCTCGTACAACAATGACACAGGCAAATGCGAAGCCATAGCGAATCAGACTGGCATATTGTTCGGGTCATACACGGAAGGAAATTATCGCTACGGAACGAAGCTCGTTTCAATGTATGGAAGCGACGAGACGGATGACGTATTCGCCGACAAAGACGCTCTGGTGTCGGATGATTCAACGACAGAATACATCAAGGGGACTTACGAGGCTCTCATGGAGCTCCTTCAAAAGAGAAGCGAGAGTGGAACGGCTAGGCTTCTAACGCCGACTTCTTCCTACGCGAAAGATGGATACGTCTATTACCTGTACAGGAAAACGGATTTGGAAGCGGCTTCTGCCGGCAAAGACGAAGCCGGGATTTTGCATTTCGACGGTCTTGATATTATGGAAGTCAAGAACGTCGCAACGGGAAAGGAAAAATACTATCTCGTGGACGGCGGAAAAACGGATAACGAGATAGTGAACCAGCAAAACGTTCCGACTGAGGAGATAGCGGAAAAAGGATTGTCAGCCGATATGACTAGATTCGATTCCCACAAGCTTTATTCAGGCATCGAGATAAAAGGATATTACGTCAACGTCTATTCCGATGCGTTCAATAAAAAGACAAGCAACAACATCACGTCGGTAACGGGATATTTCATTCCGATGTCCGAATATTCTTTCGATGATACGTCTCTGAGCCAATATGTCAGAAATCACGGAGAGACGCTGACTTCGGACATGAAAGACGGAAGTTTCAACACTTCGAGCGTCAATGAAGGGAGCGTTACCTTCTTTGGGCAAACGATGATCATCGGAGCTGATACAGACGCTTTCAAAACGAGCGGATACCAATCGCTGAAAGGATTCAGCATCGGCAAAAGCGAAACCATTTCGGGGGTTGGCGACAGCGTTTTGAAACTTCTTGTGCGTGGCGACTCAACGACGTTTGGGATGTATATCTATTTTGCCATCGACACCGAATCGAAACAAGTTATCGGAACCGACGGGAATAAAATAAAAGAAACAAAAGAAAACGAGACTGGAAAAACGGCAAAATTATATGGCTTTTGGGGAAATTCTTACGAAACAGCGATAGTGAAAGGGGGTGTGACGTATATTCCTGTGTCTAGGCCAGCCCTCGATTCAGGCAAAAGCTATGCTGGAAAATATGGAATTCCATCGTCTTGCACGAGCACGATCGATTGCGGTTTTATATCGCCTGCTTCTGCCGTTCTCGCGGCCAAAACAGCCAAGATAGAAAAAATTGAAGGTTCTGAAACAACGGAGCATATAGCGAAAGTGACTGATAACAATCAGCATGTCTTTGAGATAGTGAATGCCGATATCGTCTTTGACTATTACGCAACGGACGCTCAGAATACGATCAGTATGAAAGCCTATTCGATCTATGAGAAGAAAACGAATAAAGAAGCCAACATAACCGGAGCGTTTGACTATTTCTCATTCATCGGCGGGAACGGGTTCTTTGATTCGTTTAATTTCATTTTCACCCAAACTGGATATGACAACTACTATGGGTCGAATTCGTATTTGTCCGCGAATCAATATGCCGCCCTTGACACTCCAACGAACAAAGTTCTTATCTGGAACGGGGCCTATAGCGTTTGGAGGCTTTACGGAAACAGCGTTTTCCGCTTCCAAGACGTTGTTGTGGGATCCGAAGACGAAAAAACCGGGTCATCGACATCGGTGAGCTATTCGTCCGACAAGCTATATGCCGGGCTTCCTTTGCTCGCGCTCGTTAATGGCGACACGATGAACGTGGCCTCGTCAGACGGAACGATAAAAAACGTTGCCATGAATACCTATGACGTTCCGGAATTCCTTATGATAAACACCGGGAAGAAAACGGCCGACATCGTCGGGGAAGAGCAGCTTTATTCAGTGAAAACGAGCGATGGTGTTCCACAAACATGGAGCTACACGACTATCGGGGCGTCGGCAACAAAAATAACAGCCACGATGTACTCATATGACATCTATGCTTTGACTTCGTATGACTCCGATCTGACTGGGGAAGTCAATTACCAAAGCAGGGTGGAAGAAATAGCGAACATGGTCGCCGAATCATACAACTACATGTCGGGAGCGACGAAAAAAGCTGAAGAATCATCGTCCGGCGATTCTGTGTCGCTTATAGCTTCTGGATCGCCTTCGAAAGTCGACAATCTTACGCAATGGATATCGGGTTATAACGCATCTGGAGACGTGATAAGTAAAGATGCTTATCAAAGCGAATCGTGCTCTGGGTATCCGTGCGAAGCCAAGTATCCGGGACTTTCGTATTTGCTGACGACGGCTTCTGGACGTGCCGCGATATTCAGGAGCAACTACGTTTCGTTTGATTTCAACGAGCCTGCTGATTTCCCGTCGTCAGCGTCGGTTTTGACCGTCAAGGAAACTTATACGGCTGATGATGAGGAAAACGGCGATTACACGTATTTGACGAACGCTGTCCTTGGAACCGACTCGAACGGATCGGCGGTTATTTACAGCAGCAATGAAACGGTGTCGCAAGCCATAAAAAATCAGAAAGGTGAAAACGATTACGTCTTCGTTGAGCTTGGAGATGTCCAACTGGCATACCGAAAATTGACGAACGTCTCTTTCATCAGAGGCGGAAGGACAGCTGTCAGTTCCGCTGTGCAAAATTCGAACTATGATCTTCTTGTGAGGGAAACATGTTCCACGACAGAATCGAGCGGTGATGTGTTTGCGAATATGTTCGACGGATGCACGATGGGCTTTGACACGAAGTTCAAGAAGATGCTGGCTGTCGATGTAAGAAAAGATGCGAGAACGACGCTCGCCAGTCTAACATTCTACGAGGTCGATTCGAATGGAAAACTAGCGTTGGCAACAACGAAGAATGCGAGCGGTAGCGAGTACGAAGATCTTTCAAACAAGATAGACAATGCCAGTTATGCTGGAAAGCTTTCCTTCGCGAGCTATCAGTTCGAATATCCTACTTCCGGCCTCAATTATGGAGGAAGCCAGCAGTCGGTTCCGCTCGCTACGTTGTTCGGGCTCGATGCGGTAATAAAATACGTCTACTCGGGCCTCGATGCAAGCGGGATAGCTTTCTTCGCGAGTCTTATAAACAATCCAGGAAAAGAAGGATTTGTCGAACAGGGATGGAATTCCAGCGTATTCGGAAAGAATGCGACGAAGATGTTCTTCATGGGAGAATTGAAGATATACGGAAATTCGTATGGCGGCGGAGTCGTCCAAGATGGAAAGACGGTGTATGCCTATTCGCTTCCGCAGAAAGAAACGAACCAGTTCACATTCAATGGGGAGATTTACTCAGGAAACGGGACTTGCGGAACCGAAAACGTGTATGGAAGCACAGGAGATACAAAATCGGTACTTTGCCACAGGACGGGAAATGCTGATGGAACGGCAGATATCAGGACGATGTCTTTCTATCAAAGCATAACGTCGTACGTTTATGTTAATTCGGCTTATTCGCAGAATATCAGACCGGTGAACCACATCTATACGTCGACAGCTGCGGATGCGACTGCTTTGAACGTCAAGAATGACGACATCAAAGTGCTTAGGACTGAGACGCTCGCCACGCAGTTAATTAACTCGCAGGAGTATTCGACGATTGATGTCGCGAACTCGGCTCTTCCTAACGGCTCAGGATTCTCGCCTCAGTTCGGATTCAACGAAAAGAACGTTAGAGATGTCCAGTATTTTGCTGAAAACCTGTTCTATTCAATTGGCATCGCTGGTTATTACAGCAGTCTTTCGGACGAGAACGGACGCGTGTCGTCTGTGTCGATAGACGAAAAGATCAACGAAACAAATGCTGGATACGTTTTTGATGAATCGAAAAATCCACGTGTTTTCTCGAATAGGCTCGTTTCCGGAAGTTTTGAGAGTACTGGCAGTGGCAGCGCTCGGTTTTACAATAAGCAAACGACGAATCCGATCGCTTATATGAACGGGCTCGAGAATGAATATGGCGGAAGCTTTAGCTATGGCGGATCATCGTATTTGATGGATTTGTCCTTTAACTACATGATATATGGGGCATTGGACAAAATCTTCACAAGAAGCACCGATGGAAGTCTGTTGGTTCCTTCTGGAGAAACGTGCCCGCAGACGTCTTCTAGTTCGTCGTCGGATGGCTCCGAGACTTCATCAGAATCGTCATCTAGCGAATCATCATCTAGTGAATCATCTAGTAAATCGTCGTCGGGAAGTTCATCTCTGAATACCTGCGGATACAAAACTGTGACGACGAATTTCTCGTCGCAAGCACTTATCTCGGCAGCGATGATAAAGAGAAAATCCGGGGTTTTTGGCGGTTCAGTCAATAACAGCAATTCCGTGATACCGGTTGGACTGAATGAGATGAACGGCGAAAGCCTTGGAAATGACATTTATTATTACGACGCTAATTCGTATCTATCAGGCGGAGTGAACTTGATTTTCCACAACAGAAATGGTTCTACAGAAAAAGACTTCGAAATAGACCAAAACAATGGTATCTATGTTGCGCTTAGTGGTCTGAAAAAAGGATACAAAAAAGTCAAGACTGATAAGATGTTCAGCAGCGATTCCGGAATGAAGGCTGCTGACGTGATAGCTGATTTGGACGATAAAGAAACAACGGACGTGACGTATTGGATGAAAGCTTCCTCGTCTGGAACGACAGAGCTAAAAGTTTCCGTAGCAAGAGACATAATCGGAGAAAAAACCCTCACCAGCGCGTCTTCGCTGACGGGAATCGTAAAGTCGGGGAAAGCTGCGGCGACCATGGCCAGCATTGCCAACAATAACGGGAAAGACGATATCACCGCAAAAGGCAGCGAAAGCAATTGGGCAAAGAACATGATCAACATGTTAAGTTCGGAAAACAAAATCAACGGACTTGCGTCGCAGACGACTTACTCCTACGACTACGCTGTGTTCGCTAATGGGCTGTCTGGCGAATATGCTGGTCTTGAAGTGCAGGTTTACGATACGTCATACGACATCAGTAAGAATCCGGTGACGACATTGGCAACGAATGGAACGGTGAAACTGAATGGCTACGCCGCTGAGCAAATCGACGTTGCTCACGGCGCTGAAAGAAACGGCGAAAGCGAAGTCAAGAGCCTGGAATATGACCTTGTTGACAAAGAAACGTCGCCGTCTGAATGGATGGTTGTCGGAAAGGCTTACGAGTTGACGCTGAACGACTTGAAACCGAATTCGATTTACACGATAGTGACTCGCATCCGCTACTATGACGGAAGCGTGTCAACAGCAGACGCGTCGTACGTGAGGAATGTCAGCGTGGACGGAGGCTTTGTGAACAATCCTTACGGCTACTCGCTTTTGAATAACAGCGAGGTCAATACTTATGGAGATACGATGGGAAAAATAGCGACTGATAATTTTGACAAAGGCTGGTGGGTCTTGCCTTATGTTCCGACGGAATATGCAAAATGCTTCTTCTCGTACAATTCGGAGGATGTCGTAATCGATGGCTCAACCGACACGCAAATAGTGGCTGGCGGAGCTCGCGATCAAAGCATCGTCTTTGCTGAGAACACATCGATGTTGAATGTGTGCAAGGCTATTCCTGCGAAATATCGTTTGCATGTTGTCAAAAACGGAAGCGATGTCAATGGGACGTTCTTGAAGGTGACTTCTGGAAATGGATCGAACCTTGATCCGACGAAGTATAGTTTGACTCTTGACGTTAACGGAAAGACTGATTCCGCTGATACGCCTTTGTACGACGCTTCGAACACGACATCATCGCCGATCAGAGTCGGAAACGAAAGCAGCGGATACGAAGTGTATGCGGCAGGCGACACGAGAATAGGCAACAACGTCCTTAATTCGACAGACATGGAAGATCAATATGCGTTGCTGTTCGATGTCCCTGTGGCAAAGAACGACAAGACAATATGGACTGAGAGAAACGGAAAGGCAGGCAAAGAGATAGGCGCTCTGGCCTCTTACCTGCATTGGAGGAATACAGATTCTTACACGGGCGATCCGGTGAATGACTATGTGTTTGCATCAACGAAGAACTCGGAAGGGGCGTCGGTGCCTAATTTCAACATCAGATTGACTTGCGGCAGCACGTCATCGTGCCCGACGTCTCTGATTGGCAAAGAATATGAGGTTGAGTACAACACGATAAAAGTGGCGGACGGCGTTTACACTTATCTCGACTACGACCAAAATGGAGAGCTGACGGATGGGACTCTTAAAACGGTCGTTGTCGAATACAATGCCGACGGCACGCCGAAAACTTACGGAAGCGGGTTCTACCGTCAAGACGGGACGACCGAGCTCATGGAAACCGAATCGTTGCTGACGCTTAGTGGAAGTACTAAAGGAACGAGAACGGTGGCCGAGTTCGATAAATCCGGAAGGAAATGGAGAACCGTCACGAGCGGAGTCACTGGAGAGACGGCGAAGTTCAGAATAGTCTCTAATGACGGAACGTTCTATCTGGCGTTGGTTCTTGGAGACGGCAGTACTTCGATTGTCAAATGACGAAAAAAGCGCTCAAGCTTCGGCTTGGGCGTTTTTGATTGGATTGCTCAATTGGATATCGATATTCTGATGAACGGAGATTCGCCGAATCTTTTGCTGGCTTTGACGGAAACGATTTGTCTGTCATCCTGGAAACAGCATCCTACAAGGGCATCAAGGACGCTTTTAACGATGTTGTCGATGTCTTTGACGCCGAAGTAGCCAAGCGTTCCGTCAAGGGCCGCTTTTCTCTTTTTCTTCGAATATGACTTCGGAATGCCGAAAACTGCCTCGATTTCAATGGACACTGGGACGCTTTTTCCGAAAAGGCTTTTATATATAGGCCTTCCATGCTTATCTTCCCCAACAATTTCAATGGATATGTGTTCTCTTTTGGCTTCTGTGATGAAAGCATCGGATACGCTCTTCTCGTATTTAAGCGTTTTGGCTGGGGTATATGTGTGAAGAAAGCCTTTCCTGAATACGACTCTCGGCCTCTCTTTTGCGATAGGCTCTCCGTTGACGGTGAATTCTATCTTCATTTTTTTGCCGATGCGGCGTCGTTTTTGGCCTTTTTCACGGCCGCTCTTATTTCGGAATTCCATTCAATGGCTGATTTTTGGGCCTCTTGTTCCGTCGCAGCTTCCCCGCCATCCCAAAGTTTGTATTCGGCTTTTTTCTTTGCGTCTTTCGGAGTGAGTTTAAGCAGGATGCTGATTGACTTTCCGTCGAATGTGAAAGACTCGACGAACCCATCTTTGTAAAGCGCGAAGTCAACGTTGTCGGTCCCGGTTCCGCTTGGGATGTCCTTTTCCTCTATCATCCTGATCTTTCTGCCCATTGCTTATTTCCTCCCGGTCGAGCCGAGCCCGCCTTTTCTTTCTTTTTCAATCACCCTGTCATTGTCAACGACAAGGAAATCGGTTATGACACCTTGGATTACCTTCTCGCCTTTTTCGATTCTGCCTCTGTCGGCAGGCCCGCTAATTTGAACGAGGACGCACAGGCTGTAATCGCTATCGATTACCCCAACGCAATTGTCGATAGTCAGATGGTCTTTGAGCGAAAGGCTCGACCTGTTGAAGAGAAACATGACGGTTCTATTCGGCATGTCGACCAATTTCATAAAAAGAGGAATTCTAAGATGACTGCACGACAAAGGCTCGTTTTGAACGTTGGCCAACTCGACGCTGAACGGGCAGTAAAAGTCATATCCGGCGCTTCCTTCGGTGGCTCTCGATGGCATTGGAAGATCTCTTAACGCTTCAGCGACGGCTCGTTTGTCATCCTGCGTCAGGGGCCTTTTCAGAAACTTTGAGTATTGAACCTCAGCTTCTTCTTGACTTGTTTTTTCGAATCTCATTGAGACGATTATGCTCCACCGCGAATGGCTTTTCAATGCCGCTTAAAAAGAAAAGCGCCTTTTTTAAGGCGCTTCGCTCGATCAAATTGCTTTCTCAACGTCTCCGTCGACGGCCATCCGATAAAGAACCGGAAGGCATTTTGTGGAAGCATTGACAAAGAAAATCATCCGATTTCTGGCGAGGATGAATATCCTCTCGCCGTTTTTCCGACCATCGTCTCCGGTTCCATCGTAGCGGTACTCGGCTCCGTCGACGCCAGATGGCGCAAACAGGCGGAACCCGTACTTGCCAATGAGGTCGACGCCTTCTTTAACCCTGACGCCATATCCGCCAGACGGATAAGACGGCGGAACGGAGAAAGGCATTTGATCATCAATGATGAGTCCTTTGGCAACGATGTCAAAGAACCCGACGATTCCGCTTCCGGCGTTTTCAAGAAAGAACGTGTCGGCCAAACCGGAAACGGATCCGTCTCTGATGACAATGACGGGATTTCGTTTGGCGTCTCCAATGCCCAGCGCGAATGCTTTGATCAGCGTCGAGCTTTTGCCATTGGAGCTTTTGTCTTCAACCTTCGCAAATCCAAAATCATCGATCAGGCTTTTCTCGTCTTTGACTATGAGAGCCATATTTCTCCTTTCATGGGAATGAATTCCTATTATGCTCATTGACATTATCTCACCATTTAGCCTTTTCGGGATGAGAAAAGCCCCGTTTTGCCGGGGCTCGTGTCAGAATGTATCAGTGCGCGTGGCGTTTGGCATTCCGAGCGTTCATCTCTTTCTCAGCCTCTTCCCTTGTCAGGAAGACGTCGTCGATGTGGATGATATAGTCGCTACCTTGGATGCTCTCGCCGATGTAGGGACTCTCATATTCGCCGAAATGCAGATAGGCCCTTCCGTCGTCTTCGGTGCCGATGCTCCAGTCCGTGCATCCCTTCCTTTCGACGTAGACGATGCGGAATGGATCGTCGGAATGTTTGAAGTCAAGGATCCATATTCTGTCAGCATTGGCGACGGCAAGTGTTTTGGAATCGTCTTTCTTGAAGGCTTTCTCCATGTTTTTGATTTTCAGAGGGATCCACCGGTGGTGAATCTCTTTTTTTCCTTTCGCCTGAATCATACCGCTTCGTCGCTTGGCGGGACGAAAAAAGCCTCGTCAGAGCGAGGCTTGTCGTCATAAGCCGTCAAAGTTCAGCATGAGGAAGAACCCGATGGCAGCTGCGCAGAAGGACAGAATGGCAGTTATGATGATGGTTATCGTCTTCGTCCTTTTTGACATATGGAGTCTCCTCCTTTCTTTTTATGCCCGTCAATTATCGCACTGAAGTGACTTCTCCTGCGTCATCGGGTCGTCCGACGCGAAAAGGCCCCTTCCGGGGCCTTGTCCGACCGACCGTCCGTCGGTCATTTGTATCCGCGTCTCGTCAGCTCATCCCTGACCGCCTTGTCGGTCCTCGACCAGACCGTCCTGGCTTCCTGACCGGTGAGCGTGCCATCCTTTGCCAATGGGGCTTTGAGCCCCTCAGCGATCTCGGCCCTCACGGCGATGAGCGTCCTGTCCGACAGGTCTTTGACCCTGGTCTGGAGCAGGTTGGACACGATGAGGACGGACTCGTCCGACCGTCCGAGCGCGTCCCGGACGGACCCGACGACGACGGCGTGGGACTCGTCGTCCCCGAACCGCATACCCTTCTTTTTCTCTGACATTGAGCGAACCTCCCTTCCTTTTGGAAACACGGAAGGATTATAGCCCAGCCGAGGCTTGGTTTTGAGCCCTTTCGGAAGGGATTGGGCCAGATGACGGGAGCCTTGGGAGCTATGATTTGATGGACATGGAGGCGCGAAGATGGAAAACAAGGTGACGGAAGCGGAGATGAAGGCATTCGCGGCAGCCATGAAGGCGAAGCTGGAAGACCCTGATGCGGGATATGCAAGGCAGCCGGGATCGGAATTCATCGAAAAAGCGGCAGATGGAGGGGATGGAAGGTTTTTCCTAACGTCTTTCTGCGCGGAAATAATCGGCAAGAATGATGGGACGGCGGCAGAGAACGTGATGTCGGCCTGGCTTTTCTCGAAGGCGCCTTATGACAAGGAATCAATAGGGACGCTCATGCGTTTCGCATTGGAAAAGGGAGGCACATTAGCTGATCTTGCCATGACGCTGGCGTGGCATTTCGGCGGCAGGGTGATGATGGGGCGGGATTTCGATGCGATGGCGGACGAAATCGCCGACGAAGGGATGCGAAAGAGGTTCTTGCTGTCGGCAGGAGCGCAAAGGGAAGAGAGGCGCTGATGGTGCCTGTCTCATCGGAGTCGCTGAGGCTTGGCCTGTCAGTGTCTTTCGGCGCTGTCAGCGTCCCCAGCGACTTTGCACAGCGCAAGGACGGAGACGGCAGCCAAACCTGCCAGCGATCCCATAACGACGAGAAGTATGCCCCACCAAGCCATTTTGTACTGCCTCCTGACGACGTCAAAGCGGCGTCGCCGTGCGTTCCCGAGCCTGGACGGCTGCCGTCGAAGGGGCGGAGGCCGCTGGAACGAATTCGCTTTTTCTTCAAAAATTATAAGGCGGCTGGCCTTCGTTTTTTTGCTTTCTCGCTTTTTGCCAGCCATATCGCGTTTTTTAGGAAGGCTGGAGACGGCGAGGCGGAATGCCATTGGCTGTTCTTTTCTGCAATGGAGCTTCGGCAAGGCGATGTGGCGGCGGCTCCATTCGCGTTTGGCCACGGAAAAATACAAGCGTGGCTGGTTAAGTTCGCGATGAGAAACCTAGGGAACATCAGGCGGTGAGCTTTTTTTGGCTGACGCTCCAAGGCTAAATCGGCGGAAAAAGACATCGCCGAATGTACAATGATTTTGTGTTTAGCCGTTCTGATTTTCCTACAAGTTCCGTTTTCCGCACAAGGAGAAATTAAGAAGTTTCGCATCGAGCCATCAAAAATAACTGCACGTGCAGCTGGCCTTTGCTCTCTTCTGTTTCCTTGCGCGATTTTTGGAATGATAGGCGGAAGAACGGCAAAAAAGGAGGCTGTTATGTTTGTTCTTTGGCTCGTTTTGTCGGCCGTTGTGTTCCTCGGCGGAGCCGCGTCGTCGGTGTTCGGATTCGTTCTGTCCTGCCAAAGCGGGCTGGGCAATCCGTCGGCTCTGTCGGAATTCGCGATGTTCTTCGGGGTCATCGCGATGATCATTGGCCTCATCATGGCATTCGTGCCTTCGTTCGATGAGGAGTCAGCACATTTCGAGGCCGTTGCGTTCTGCGTGATCAAAATCGCCGTCGACGTTCTGGCGGCGATATACGCGAACGGCTGCACCCCGATATTCGGGGTGTGGATTCTGATACTCGGCTGGCTTGGCATCCTCGTGACGCTCGGGACGTTAACCATCCTGCATGAGGAGCCATAAGGCTACTGGACTTTGAGACGAAAGAAAACGCGCCCAAGAGGACGCGTTTTTTTATGCAAGAGGTTTTCGGCGTCACTCGCGTCTTGGCTGAGGGAGGGGATTGGGGCGACTTAGCCGAGCTGCCTCCGCTGGTAAAATGTTGAAAACGGCGTTTGGCACGCCGAGAGGGATGGAAATGGGCAACAATTCGGCAAATGTTCTTGCGGTGGTGTGTGTGACGGCGTTCATAGTCGTCATCGCGGCCGTTGTGATGTGGTTCGGAACTCTGTCGGGATTAAAAAGGGATGACAGGGAATCAGGAATGGCCGAGGTCAGGATGTTCAGGGCGCTGGAAAGACGCTATGCAGCCGTCGGAGAGGCGGTGGCGGAAGGAAAGAAGGCCTTCGGGGCTTTCTTTTCAGCCGGGATGCCGTACGATTCCGTCAGGGCACCTGCTGAGCACATGCCGGTGTCAGCAATGAGAGAGGTGTCAAACGCTTTGGATGCCGCCGAGAAAGCGATGGCGGAGGATATCAAAATAGGCGTGACGAACGCCGAGCTGGCCCAAAAAGCCAATGCATGCGGTGAGATCGACGTGGCTTTCTTCTCGGCTTGCGAATCGTACGACGCGGTGGCTTTAGCGTTGAATTCAAGGCTTTCGTCGTTCGTTGGAAGGATGGTATCAAAAGGGAAGGGATATCAACGGCGTGAGATCTTCTCGATATCTCACTGAGGAAACGTCTTCGCTTTAGCGGCCTCGATTCTCTTGACGCATCGATAATCGGCGAGAACCTCACATTCGAGCTCCGCACATTCGCGATCCGATTCAGCTTCATCGGCGGGGTCAAGCATCCCCAATCGCTCCTTCTCGGTTCTGACGGAGCGTTTTTTTGATATCTCCAAAAGCTTGGCGGCCAAGGCATTTTTCTTGATCTCGATCGCTTTGTTAGCCGCGTCAGCGGTTCCGAAGTAGGTTTTGAAATTCCCAACGAACGCCGAGCCGTCGTAATTGGCATCGACGGACGTGGCGGGAGACCCAATTATCTTTCCAGCCATCATCAGCATCCTGGATCCTGACAGTCCGATGGGGTTTCCAGACAGGAAGACGTCGCGCTTCCGCGCCGCGTTCTTCGCCCTTGCGGCTCTGAAAGACTGACGGATACCTTCCGGCGAATCGCCGGATCCAGCTTCAGCGTCGGATTCGATGAGGTTAAGAAAGGCGTCGTTGGCTTTGCGGCCGACCCAAGCGTTTTTGACGTAAACGTTTCCGAACTTGTCGACATCGATGTCCCTGAGCGGTATGCCGACAGGCTTCCCTCCAGCAAAAATGAAACGGACGCCGAATCCGTTTGCCTCAGCTGTGATGATGTTGCCTTCGTCAATCGCCTCTCTCATCGTTTCGATGTCACTCATTGTCAATGAATCTCCTTCAATAAAATTATCCGTCTTTGCTCATCTGTTTTCAATGCAAAACAAATTGGCTTTTAAGCGGAGCGGAACCGTTTTTGATGAGCAAAATGGAGAGTTGAAAAGAAAATGAACGGAAAAAACGATGAAAAACAAAAGATTGACACGAAAAACGACAGAGAAAAAAGAAAGAAAAAACCGCCGATTTTCGCTTCGGCGGCACAAGAGACGGATCGTTTTCAACACACTTAGACGCGGGCAAAATCAAGGACAGTCATTCCAGCCTTCGCCATGGCATAGCCGACGGTCTCCCTTTGGTCAAAAAGGTAAGGCTGCTCAGAAAGCGTTTTCCTGGTCAGTCTCTTTTTGGCTTTGCTCTCAGCGATTGTCTCGATCATGGAAGCGGGAAGTTCTCTGCCGTTGCCGTCATATTTCTCGGAAAGCGCCTCTTTAAACGCAGTGTCCTTGGCGGTCTGACTGATGCTGTCGACCGAGATGTATTCGGGGTTCTCGCTGGTGATGTGCATGGCGATTTTCTGTGCGATGTCGGCGTCTCCGCCGGAATAGAGGACGAGCGTGGCGGCTTTGCCTTTCATGTGGATGTAGGACGCGAATTCCTGCTTGGGATCCGTTTTCCGGATGATGGCGTATTTCTTGAGCTCGAGCTTTTCGCCGATGGCGACGCCAGCGTCGGAGAAAAGGCTCTTCGTGATGGAGACGGCTTTTTCGAGGTTGTCTGGCTTGCTGTCAGCCAATGCGTCGCCGACGTCGGAGACGAGTTTACGGAAGCGGTCGCTCGCCGACACGAAATCTGTCTCGCATCCGATTTGATAGATAATGGCACATTCCCCAAGCACGCGGACGTCAGAGATATTTTCTTTCGTTTCCCTTTCGGCTCTTTCAGCGAGTTTTGCCGCGCCTTTCTCGGCTATGGTTGCCTTCGCCTTAGTGATGTCCCATCCATTGGCGATAAGAGCGTTCTTGCAAGCCATGATACCAGCCCCGGTTTCATTTCTGAGTTCTTTGATTTTTTCGATATCGTTTGCCATTTTTGATTTTGCGCCTATCCAGCGGCGTCTTTTTCCTTCTCTTATCATTCTATTGCTCGAAAGCCGTGTTTTCAAAGCATTTCGTATCATTGGCTAATCATTGAGTGAAAACACGGAAATTTAAAAACGTGAAAAATTAGCAATTAACTATATTTTTAACTTTACATTTTTTGCGATGTGATTGCGATGTGAATTGTTTTGTCAGTCGTCATAAGCTTTTTTGGCTTTGCATTCTTTGCGGCATGAAACTTTGAAAACGGATTTTTACCAGCATTTTATAGAAAACTATAAAAAACAGAAAAATTTATGGAAAGCCATATAGAGACCAGTTTTTTAGAATGCCGTTTTTGTGAGGTGCAACGGTTCGAAAAATCTTTTCCAAAACTAGTTAAGCAATATCTTATTTTGTCAGAAAAATTCTAAGAGAAAAACAGATAATATGAGGATACTCTGAATATCAAGCGACAGTCAAACCCATTTTTTCGTTTTGAAGTGCTTGGCATAATTTAGCGGCAAAAAGGAAAAAAGAATTAAAAAAAGCAAAGATAGTGCTTCTTGCCACCACGGCAATAACTCGTGCAAAACGAATGAAGGTTACTCGGAGTCATTGACGGAGGCATCGAACTCCTCAGCAAACTCAGAGTCTGCGTCATACGTCCCGTTGGCGCTCAGCGAAGCGCGGGCCTTATTGGCGGAGAAAACCACTTTGGCGAAAGTGGAAGGCGAATTCGATTTCGCGACGGGATACGTCACATTCAAAGATGCCATAGATAAAACGGCCGCATGGTGCTTCGCCACGACTGTGTTCAGTGACGATTCAAGTTTATGAACATTTTATTCGATGGCTGCCACATAGCAAAAGCTACCGAGTCGATCGACAGCGTTGCGTACAAAGGAACGCTCGAACATGGCAAAGACATCGATGAAACGATTCCCGCCTTTTCCAATTATGTGATTTCGGAATCGTGAGATGCCAGTCAGTGTCAAGTCGGCAAAAATGCGCTTCAGGCCGCGCTGACGAAAGCAAACATATCGTTGATGCTTTTCGTCTTCAGCTTTATTCTTTCATGATTTGCCGCCTTCCATCTTTGAACTTGTCGTAAATCAGAAAAAGCCAAGATGGGGGACGAGGTTTCGGAATTTCGAAAAAGCGAATGGTGCTTGACACATTTCGCTAAGCGGTGAGAGAATGAAGGCAAGTCAATGGATCTCGAGTCCATTGGATCGCCGCTTCGGCGGCGAGCGAACAGGCGCGAGCCTGATACGGAAAGCCTGGGCTTCTTCGAAACCTGGGCTTTTCATTTGCTTTCAGTCAGCCAATCAGCCTTTTCACGGCGTAGGAAAGCTCGTTTTCGAGCATTGGGGTCGCCATCTTGGCTCCGGAGACCTTCCTTGCCGCCTCTGCCGTTCCGAGCTCTTTAAGGAGATAAAGGCCGACGGACTGCGCTTCGGGGTCATCCATGAGAATGAGCTCTCGGCCAGCAGGTCTGCCGTTTTGGGGCTGATGGCTCTATTGGAGCAAAGGCAAGCGGATATGAGAAATCTGAGTTCTTCGAAATCCCCATTAGCGATGAGAAGAGCCGTTTTTGACGAAAAGCGGGAGTCGAACTCCTTCTTCGGGATGGCATCGATCGTCCTGACTTCGCCTTTTAGTTTCTCTTCTTTGTCTTCTTCCATTGTGACGATGGTAAGTCTTCCGACGTCGAAAGTCAATCGCCGCGCCGTCCGATTGATCCGCTTCGGGTTTTAGAAAACGGGAAGGGTGGGAAAAGGAAAACGCAGCTTTTGGCTGCGCTGCCCGTAAAACGCGTTTTAAGGCCCCTTAGGAGCGCGATTTGGCATTCGGACGCTCAATCTTTCGTCCGTCGTCCGTCTCGTCGTCCTGACGTCCTGTCCGTCGTCCGTCCGACCGTCGTCCGTCTTGACCGACCTGTCAGACGAGCTCTCCCCAGACCGACCGGACTGGACTGGACGGACAGGCAGACTGGACGGACTTGACGGACAGACTGGACGGACGGACTGGACGGACTGGGCAGGCGGACCGGACGGACGGACGGACAAAAGCACTCACACAAAAGCTCTTTGTATGTGCTTTCGTGTTGAACGAAGGCTTCCGTTGGCTCATAATGGTAGGCAAACAAAAGGAGGATGGCGCAAATGGATGGAGAAGAAAGAAAAGCGACGCTGGTCATCAATATGTTCGGGGCTCCGGGAGCGGGCAAGTCGACGACGGCGGCCCTGACGTTCGGGGCTCTTAAGAACCTCGGGGTGGATGCGGAGCTCGTCTCGGAGTTCGCCAAGGATCTTGTTTGGGAGTGCCGCTCGGAGACGTTCAAAGACGAGCTTTATATTTTCGCCAAGCAGAACCACAGGATGTTCCGGCTGAATGGGAAGGTAGACGTCATCGTGACCGACCACCCGCTTCTCCTGAGCGCCTTCTATGCCAGCGGAGACAATGAACTGGCAGAGCTCTGCAAGAGCAGGTTCGCTTCCTATGACAATCTCAACATCCTGCTGGAACGCTCAAAGCCTTACAATCCGAACGGCAGGAATCAGACGGAGGCGGAGTCCGATGCGATTGGGAAGGGCGTGGCCGCTCTCCTGGATTCGAACGGGATCCCGTACGTCAGAATCAAAGGGGATTCGGACGCGGCTGGCCGCGTGGTTGGACTGGTGAAAGAGAGAAAGCCATGGCTTTTCAAGGAGAGCAAATGACACACTCTTTCCTGAAGAGGCTTTTTGGCCACGTCCGCATCATCGCGAGACACAGAAAATACGTCAGGCGCGCCTGCTTCGCCATGGGGATTCCCCTCCGCGGAATCAAGCATGACCTGAGCAAGTACTCGCCGAAGGAATTCTGGCTTGGCGTCCGCTATTTCGACGGAAAGAAAAGCCCGATCATCAACGAAAGGGCGGCGCGCGGAGGGTTTTCGACCGCTTGGGTGCACCACAAGAACCACAATGACCATCATTGGGAGTACTGGCTGTCCAGCCCGACGGACGGCGAGCAATCGTTTGAATTGTCGGCGGCTAAGATGCCGTATGCGGCCGTGATCGAGATGCTCTGCGACTCGATTGGGGCGGGAAAGGCCTACGACCCGAAGGGATGGGGGCCTCAGTCCGAGGTTCCCTATTTCAGAAGGAACGAGCCTCACCGGGTCTATCATCCGGACACGAAGCGGCTGTTCGTCACGCTGCTGAACGCACTCGTGTCATCGGGAAACGAAAAAGCTTTCTACGCTTGGTACCGGAAAAACAGGAAGCGGCTGAAAAAGGAATACGAAAAATCGCCGTTCGAGGATCCGGACACGAAGCTTGGGCCGATAGCGGTCAAATAAAAAACGCGCATCGCTGCGCGTTTTTTTGTTTTTGAGGAACCACTTTTTTTCCGTCAGAGAACCACCGGAGTCATTCCTGTTTTGAGAAGCAAAACGACGCAGAGCGCGACGAGCCAAGCGGATCCGAGGGCGATGCCAGCAGTGCACAGAACGCGGGATATGGCGTTTTTGGGGTTTTTGAGGCCGATTGCGCCAAAGACGATGCCACCAATGCCCCCGAGCAATCCGAAGACCGCAGCGATAATCGAGATCGGGGTCGGCTTCTCTGATCCCTTTCCGCAAACGAGGCGATCATTGATGATGTCAAGGTCTTCGATGAGACGATCGGGCGCATTGCTGACTGGGATGCCGCTATTTTTTCCAAAACCAGCCAAAGCGCTGGCGATTTCAACGTCGGAAGAACAGTTGGCCGAAACGCAAACGGCGTCATCGAGGATGTCGTATTCCTCTTGGCTGAGTGAGAATCCGTTTCCGGCCTTTTCGGATACAGCTTTGGCTTCACTGAGCGTTCTGAGCGCCGAATCGGATTCAGGCTCGATGCCATCATTGACTCCGGCAGACGAAAGGATTTCCTTCGTTCCATCGCTGAGTTTGTCGTATTTTTCAAGAAGTTCGTCGAGATAAAAAACGATCTCATCGGTTTCTTGCTTAGTTTTGCTTTTGTCTTTCATGTTTTTTTCTCCCGAAACAATTCTAAGACAGAATCAAGCCCTCTTCAACAAGAAAAGAAAAAGGCGTGACGCGACGTTTCTTTTTTTGCGCTCAAATTGCGCCAAAAGAAATCAGATGGAGCCTCTCGTCGCAAGTATTCCGAACTCGTCTTTCTTCTTTTTCTGCTCGAAAGCGATTGTGTAAGCCAACAAAGCCGTCAATGAGAACAAAGCCATGCCGTTCCACTCAGAAAGATAAGGGGTCTCATAAGACAAAACGTAAGAAACATCACCAGCGGGAGCTTCGAATCCAAGAAGCCCGCCGTTAAGCTTGAACGTCTTGATGTTTTCAAAAATGCCGTTTTTCTTTGCTCTAAGACTAAAACCGGTTTCGTAGCAGATTTGAGTGACGACGGTTTTGTCGCTTTTGAAATGCGTGTCAAACGAAAACGAATTGATGTCTTTGAAAACATTACTCAAGGCGTGCTCGCTGTCTTTTTTGGATATTTGCCAAGCCGTAGCGTCATTCTCTTCGATTTTGTAAACGTAAGGACTTTCTACCGGAATGGCCGAACTCATGCTTCTCATGATGATTTTTTGGGTGATGCCTTTCGAATAAAGACCGAATAGATTGCTTCGAAAGGGGTTGTCATGCATATCGCTTGAGATGTAATTGCTGACGGCTGCGTTTTCATATGAAAGCATCTTGCCATCAACCCCAACAGAATAGACTTCCCATTTGCCAGAGCTGACAAGCGAAAACGCAAAATAAGCGCCGTCAGCGTCGGAATTGAGCGGCAATCCATCTGAACTGTCGATGACGATATAAAGTGTTTTTCCGTTTTCGACGGGTTTTTCGGCGGCGTTCCACCAAACCGTTGCATCAGCGATTTGATTGGATTCGGTTCCATCTTCTTTTTCGAAGCCGGTCGGGTTATCCCAGTCTTGCTTATAGGAATTCGGAACGAAGTCGAAAGAATATCTAAGCTTGCTGGAAACATCAACGTGCTTTGATGGGAAACCGGGCGCTTTTTCTATTTTTGCTGACTCCGGAACATCGGATGATTTCTCGAAAATAGCACCGTCGTAAAGGCATTCCTCATTCCTGAGAAGCTCGTTGAACGCAGGCTTGCCTTTCAGCGTGGATGAAAGGAAGTCGGAATCATCGGGATAGTTTGATGGATCTGGATTTCTCATCCAATACCCACCGTCAACGGCATGTCCGAGCTCGGCTGAATTCGGGTTGGAATACGCCGAGACGATATCATTGGAATAAACAAGCTGCGACCCGAACGGGATGTTGGAGATTTTTTCGCCTTTCGAAACGACGCTTCCGTTTTCTTCCCCATCGATAATAAAGTAATATTTGACGCCAAGAATACCGTCGGATCCTAGTCTTTTGTTTCCATAAAAGGCAACCCATGGCTCATTTGCCGTTGTTTTGCCGTAAGCCTCTCCATAAATGCCGGGAGCCATGCAATGAAGCATATCGGATAAGTCTTTGGCGTTTCTGTTGTAAAGCGAATGAAAGGTGCTGGATCCGTAGTACCCAAAGGCCATGGCATTATCGTTATTGGCCTCGGTGTCGGAATACGAACGGTAAAAACCAGCGTCTTTGGCTTTGACGCCGTTAACGGCATCAATCATTGCGGCTGAAACCTCTGGCCCTCCGTTAAAGCTGTCATACCCCCAAGAATTTGAATAGGAAAACGTTCCAACGATAATTATCTCAAACATCATCACATCGCTAATGACAGATACGAGTCGCTTCGGATTTTTTCTGAGTAAAAACGACAAAGCGCCATAAACGACGCTAAGCGTCGTCTGAATGAAAACAATGAATACTAACGAAACGGTCTGGCCATTCGAAAGCGTGATGGTCCCTGGAACGTAATAGATGTTCTGATAATAAGTGTCAGCTGTGTTAAAAGTAGTGAATACTTTGCCATTAAGTGCGAAATAAGCGATAAAGAAGACTCCGAGAGTCATAGCTGAGTCGAACACGCTGGCGAGAAGAATCTGCCAATCTGGGTTTTTGTCGATTCTGCTGAGCTCTTTGCAGCCAAGGTAAATCATCTCAGGTATCAAGACGATGAACCAGCGACCATATCCGTCACCGCTGAACGCAAAGAAAAAGTAATAAGGGAATATCGTGAATAACATAATGGTGCAAATGGCTGTGCCGATCAGTGTTTGCCATTCTCTTCTTCGAATTGCGCCAATGATGGCATAGATGATCATCAGGCCGAATGCGGTCTGGCAGTATATCGAAGAAGTCCAGGCATCGTATCCGCTTTCAGCGATAGGAAGCCAAAGATAATTGGTGCTGGGATAGAAAAAACTTATGAGCGGCATGAGTTCCCTTCCTGGATTGTTTCCAACCATGCCGAAGATCATTGATAGGAATTTGCCAATGTCGCCCGAGCAAAAAGCGGATGAAATCGACTCAATGTAAATCTTGCCTATCGCTTCGGTTCTTCCGGAACCCGACGCTTCAGTCATGGAAGGAATGAGCGTCCATGCCGAAAGCATTATCCCAGCAGCGAACGATGCAACGCCGATAACGATGACCTCGATGTTTTCTTTTTTACTTCTAGTTTTTAAACTCCAAAAAAATCTCCACAAGGCGTAGATGACTCCCCAAATGCAAAACGTGACAAGATAGAAGAACGAGGTTATTCCAAGAATGCCAAGCCCAATAACGAGACATGCTGGTTTTCTCTCTCTGATGACCTTCTCTATTCCCAGGAGAACAAGTGGTGCTTCGGCAACAACACTTACTATCGTTGGAAATCCGATCATGAAGCAGGTGAACCCGGAAAAAGCGAACGCGATGCCGCCAAGGTCGGAAACGTCGTCTTTTATGCCCATGTATCTGAGATAGGCTCTCATGGTTGTGGCGGCGCAAACGAACTTAGCAATGCCCATAACGGCAAACATCTGCGGTATCCACGACCTTGGAAAAACGATCATTGGAAGGAAAAATGGGTCAAAAAGCCCATAATAGGAATTCATTCCGATGTTATCGCCGCCAAGGTAGGTTGAATAGCTATACATCTCGAACTGGCCGGTTCTTAGAAAGCCGTGCCAGACGTCCCAGAAATAATAAGAGAAATTGACGTATTGCCACGTATAATCCCAACTATAAAGGCTGGTTCCGTGATTGCTGAACAGCGAAAAAGCCATGAACATGAATCCGATGAACGCGACGGTTAGAAGAAAAAAAGAAAGCGATCTGATGCCGTTGAATTTAGGAAATCTTTTTTGAATTTTATCGGAAACAAGGGAAAAAAGATTCGCTTTTTGATTCTTTGCATCTATTTTGTTTTTGTTTAGCTTTTCAGACATTTCTATACGTGATATTTTACGGCTGGGCCGTGGCACATTCAACACCTCTGAAATGTTTTGGCCTTGCATTATTTTTAAGCGTTGGTATAATGTCAGTATCCGATAGCGGCTGGCTGGGCTACTTCAAAATCAACATTGAATGATCTTGCCGAGGCGGTGGCGTAAGCCACCGACCAAGGCGTTCCCTGGCCTATTATTCATCGGATGAACGACAACATAGTCGCGTTTGAACAGCTTGGGTTGGGGCTCTTCCTTCGGGAGGCAAGTCTCCTCTGGCTGGGAGATACTGCGGCTAGAGGGCGGCCAGTGATGGCTGCCCTCTCACTGTCGGATCATCAATGGCCCTCTCGGAAGAAAGGGCCTTTTTTATAAGGCGGAAGGAAAGACAATGAGCAAAATGAAGAAACTGTCGGAGACGGCCGAGCGTAGCGCGAAGATTGAGAAAGAAGGGGGCCATGAGAACTTCATGGGCGGCATTTCCTATTCCCCGTCGCCGCTCCAGAAACTCAAACTCGTTTCGGCGTCGTCAATTTTCGGCGAGCCAGCGTATTACAGAGACGGAGTCAAGGAAAAGGCCTATGTCAAGGATTTGGCTTTCGGCCCGTTTGACCTTTTCGGCGATTCGTTGTCCGGAAAGAAAACATCGGATGTCATGCTCGACGCGATCAAGGAATCGCTTGACGCGGATTATGCTGGAACGATTGCGTGGGCCGTGGAGCTTCGCAAATCATTCCTGATGCGTCTCAATCCGCAGATCATCATGGTTATGGCAGCGACTCATCCTAGCCGCAAGGAGTTCGATGAGAAGAATCCTGGCGTTTTCCTCGCCGCGGAAGCTCAGGTGATGTCCCGCGCGGATGAGCCGGCGGCTCAGCTCGATTCATACGTCTATCTCAACAAGGGCAAGGCAAAGATGCCGAACGTTCTCAAGAAAGCCTGGTCTCGCAAGGTCGAGTCGCTTTCGGCGTACGAGATCGCCAAATACAAGGATGAAGGAAGCGGCATCATCGACGTCGTCCGCGTCTGCCATGCGCATTCAGCCCTCATCGACGAACTGATGAAAACGGGAACCGTCAAGGTGAAAGATGGCGACAAGACTTGGGAGAATCTCCGCAGCGAAGGGAAGAGCTGGGAAGAGATCCTTTCGACTGTCAAAGTCGGTCACATGGCGCTTCTGCGCAACTTGGTCGGCATTTTCACCGACGACAAGGGGAAGTTGACTCACGAAACGGCTGAGAAAGTTCTCAAAGACCTCGTTTCTGGCGTCCCGTATGGCAAGCAGTTCCCGTTCCGCTATTGGAGCGCCTACAAAGCCGTGAGCGACGCTGGCGATTTTGAGATGAAACCGCAGGTTCTTTCAGCGCTTTGCGAATGCATGAAGGCATCGGTGGCAAATCTCCCGCACATCAAGGGACGCACCATGGTTCTTTCGGACAACTCTGGATCGGCGTGGGGGGCTTTCAATTCGGAATACGGAAGCGTGTCAATCGCGGAGATCGACAATCTTTCGGCTCTCGTCACGGCCCTTGCGTCGGATGAGGGGTGGGTTGGCGTGTTTGGCGATCGTCTTAAACGCGTTCCAGCCATTCCGGCGAACGGCGTCATGCCGCAGCTTGAATCGATTTGCAGCGATGGCCGAGGAATCGGAGAAAGCACCGAAAACGGTGTTTGGCTCTTCCTTGATCAGGCGATCAAGAACAAGGAGCATTGGGACACCATTGTGATCTACAGCGACCAGCAGGCCGGTCATGGCGGGCTTTACGGAGTCGATGCATCAAAGTATGAGCCCTACCGCGTCAACGGGAACTACATCGATGTTGCGAAGTTGGTCGACGTCTATCGTCGGACAGTCAATCCGAAGGTCAACGTCGTGTCCGTCCAGACTGCCGGCTATGACGACGTCGTCGTCCCAGAGTACGGCTATCGGACGACGCTTCTGACTGGCTGGACCGGAAGGGAAGCAACGTTTATTGACGCTGCGTCAAAGCTTTGGGACGCCTTCGACACGGAGGCCGAGGCGAAGAAGGAACAAGCCAAGCCAAAGCAATGACAACCGCCTTCTGAAAGCGAGTTAAAAGACCACTAGAGATAGCGGTCTTTTTTTGTTGAATGCACTCTCATTTGAATGGAAAAAGCGTGTTTTTGAGAGAAAGAGACGAATGAAGCGTTTTAAAAAAGAAAAAAATAAGGAAAAAATAAAAAATTGAGCACAAATGCGAATAAAGGCGGAAAATGTAGAAAATAGTATGGAAAAGAGCGGAAGCGTGATTGGCAGCTGAAAGAAAAGCGAAGCAAAAAAAGAAAACCGTCACTGCTTTTCAATGACGGTTATTTCAAGTGGTTTGTAGATGATGGCCGGAACGTGTCTCATCATTTCGGAATACCGAGCGACGTAGCGTTTTCTCATCGCTGTGGTGAACGCTGAACTAAGCGTTATCATGATGAATGAGCTAACGACGGCATAGATGCCGAAATAAGACTGGAAGAATAGAACGGGGTAGCCTATGCCTTTGACTTTGCTGCTCCCGTTGTAGACAGCTTTGAGCTGGCTGATCTTGACGATTTCTGAATCGGCAGAGAAATTGGCGTCACCCCTGAACGATAAGCCGACGTAATTCTTCCCGGTATTAACGTCTTCGACATCCCAAGCGCCAATGAAGCGGTGAACAACCATCTCGCCTTTGTTGATACCGCTTTCGCTTTTGTAAACGAGAATGTCGTATCGGTAGGGAGAATAATAAGACCCGTCGTCGTTTTTCTTTCCGGGTTCTGGGAAGAATGCCTTTTCCAACTCATCTTGGTCGGAAGGCAATTCGTCTATCGTGAGAATGTCGCCGAAGGAGAACTCCTGCTTTTTCATGGCATCAGTAAGATAGGTTTGAGAGCGATCGTCATAGACGGCGCTCATGGAGTTCGAGGCGACAACCATCAGCGATTGCCCGTTTTGATAGATAAAGCCATTTTGGTTCTTGACGACGATGGCGAATATCATGATGGCCAAGGCGGCCACTGAAACGGCGTAGCTTAGGACGGTGCTGATGGCTCCGATGATTTTTGTCTTTTTGCTTTCTCTCTCGTTGAGCTCCTTGATCACATCGTCATCTCTTTTTCCGTTATCGAGAAGGATTTTCTCCGAGATATAGGTTTGTCTGAGGGAAGAAATGGCAAAAATGAAGATAACGGCGGTGAGAAGCACCAACGTCAGAATCGTTATTCTTGCATTTGTTCCCATTTTCAAAATATCCCCCATTAGTTTAAAAGGAAAAGGACAGACTTTCCAGCCTGTCCTTTTAGCTGTCTATCTTTCAAGAGCCTCAGGCATCGACGATCGCGGCGCTGATGACGAAGCTGATGGTCTTTGTTCCAAAAGCGCTGACCATCGTGTTGTACGCGGTCTCGGTCTGCGGCATCTGAGCCTGAACCGGAGCGAAGTCGGCAGTGTCGAATGTGATGGTATCGGAGAGCGCCTTATTCTCATAGGTGTAGGTCTTCGTGTTGGCATCGCTGATCTTGACATAGGTGTTGATGCCATCGGGAATGGTGACAACAACGGTGTAAGTAACCTTGGATGCGGTCTTGATGGTGGTGTTCCATCCGAAGACGAGCGATCCGCTCCAGGTCAACTTGCCAACCTTGAGGGTTCCAGTCTCGTTGGCGACATCCTCATCGAGAACGAACTTAAGATCCTGCGCGGTGACGTTGATGTTGCCATCATGCGCGACCTCGGCAACCGCAGCGGCCTCTTGAACGGTCTTGGTGTCGGTCTTTGTGGCATAAGTCCAGGCAGCGAAGCCTGTTCCGATGAGTGCCAGGCAGCCAAGGCTAGCGATGACGGCAGTGCGATTCATGAATTTCATTTCTTTTTTTACCTCTTTTTTCCAGACGGCTGTTTGCCGTCATTCCCTTTTTCGGGAGCACGATATGATAGCGCGCGTTTCGTTTTTTATTCTTCAGAAAGCGCTTTCATGATAGTGAGTATTTTTTTATTTAGCCGCCAGCCGACTCCGACTCGATGGCTCCTGATTAAAACTAGTGATTACTAAGAACAAAAAAGCCGTGGCTTTTTAACCATTGGCGAAAAAGCTCGGAATGGTCGCGAAAACGGTTTCCAGATTTTTCAGGAAACCGAACTTGTTTTTCGGGTTTTTAAAAAATGAGTCATCACTCAAAACGACATTTAAGAGAAGCGTGATCGAAAACGGTAAGAGCAACAAGACCAGACCTATTGACAAAATTTTGAAACAGTGTTTAAAAAACAAAAAAACATTCCCTTTCAGGAATGCCGGCCAGGTATCTTTTGGCTTTCGCCATGCCAGTCTGGTCATCTGACACCTTTATTATTGCACTTCCACTTTTGAAATCAAGAATCAAGAAGAAAAAGAATGAAAAATTTTTCTTGCTGTTTTCGTGTGACGCAATCTAATGTTGCACGATTGTAAAGTTTTTAAATGGTCATTGTTTCATTGTTTTACATCATTGAAAACTATAAAAAAAGCGCGTGATTTTCGCGATGAGATGGATGCGAATGAGATAAAAAAGCCAACGTTTTTAGCTGGCTGATGGATTGTCAATGCTTAGCATTCGGTTGGGGGAGTATTTCAATGACATGCGGCTTGCCGATGTGCAATTGTAAAATTTTCAACGGCTATTGCCAAACGGCACCGCTTTGCCTATAATAGGCAGGCTTGGGGAAGCGGTCGGAGTCCCATGGACGGCCGTTCCGCGTTTCCGCGAGCGCTCAGGCGACCTGCGATGGCCGTCTGCGAACAAGTCGGCGACACCGCGAGAGCGGGCGCGTCGGATCGCCCGGGAGAGAATCCCCACAAGCGAGTTCGCCCGGCCAAACGCCGAGGCATGCTATCTTCGGGGCCTGTAGGGCACTAGAGACAGAGTCCGGCCTGGCCGAGAGGCCAACCGGGGAAATGTGTCATCCGTCTGGAATGGCGGATGGGAGGACAGCGGCTCTTCCGGAGAGCCGTTTTTCTTTTTCGCCAAAAAAAGGCTTCACAACGTGATGGCTTTCGGTTTAGAATGTTGTCGAAGGGAAAAGGGAGCGTTTGAAAAACTCCCGGGGTGACAATCATGGAAAACATTCAGACTGTCGGGAAGGGTTTGGTCTTTTCTGATGCGATGACGGCTTACGTTTCGAAGGATTTGGAGAAAGTGTGGCGGAAATTTGAGAATCCAAACTCGCTGACATGCCGCGTCGTTGCTCAGGCCTGCAAGGTTGGGGCGAAGGTCGAAATCACGGTGTGGGGAAAGAACGACGTCATCTTCCGCGCCGAGGTCAAGAACGACGACTTCTACGCCGCCGCAGATCTCGCGGTCGATAAGCTTCTTGATCAGGTTCGTCGCTTCCGCACTCGGGTGGGCCGGAATGGAACAAAGTCGATGAGAAAAGCGGCCGATTCAATCGTTCCTGACATTCCGGATCCGGATGAGGAACCAGAGGATCTTGGCGAGGTTGTGCGTGTGAAGAATGTTGACTTGACGCCGATGACGATCGACGAGGCGATTGAGCGGATGGAAGCCCTTGGGCACACGTTCTTCGTCTATCTCGATTCCGAGGATGACAAAATATCCGTTGTGTATAAGCGTTTTGACTCGGGATATGGCGCCATCCAAGCCGACAACAAACTGGCTTGACGAGCGATGGGGCGCAGGCGCAAGGACTGCGCTCTTTTTTGTTGTTGTTTTCGCTGGATTTGCAAGACAGAGGATGCGATAATGTCTTATAAAGGAAAGATCAAAACTGAATGTTCGGAACGCCAGGAATACAAAAAAGAAAGAAAATCAAACTTGCTCAGGAAAAGAGATTGGTATCGTCGGATCCCAAACGCGTTGCCAGAGTGGCCGGAATGAGATTCGATGCGACCAGCGGAAGGTGGGTTAAGGGCAATGTCTCAATCGCAACCGACGGAACCGTGTCGCTGAAAGGCAAGGCGACAAGAAAAGACGCTGAGCTGATTGAAACCATCAAATCATTGAATCTGAGCGTATTTTGAAAAACAAATGAAAAGCATGCGTCATGCATGCTTTTTCTGATTGTGAAAAGTCGAAATCGGGAAAAACGTAGAATTCTTCGTTTTTGGCGAATAAAAAACAAGAAGAAGGCAAAAACAAGCGTTCATCAATCCATTGGCATCGAATAAAAAAAGAGCTGAGCATTGCTGCTCATCTCTAGTTTCGCTCACCCGGTGCGCCTCTCGCCTTTCGGCGAAGTTGAGGCCCGTGGTCTATAACGCCACGGAATCGGAATCTTGCTGGCCATAGGTTTGCGGTGTCCGCATCTTGATCGCTGCAGTGATCGTGCGGGCCTTTGTCCCTAGTATGGAGGCTGCCATTCACCAGATCTCATTTTTCGTCCGCCGAACGTTTGCTTGCCGGCTTATCGCATGGAACAGTCCTTTTTCATCGGGTCGTTTCCCGAAACCTGGTAGGGACTAGGTTCGCGGTGCGTCTTGGGACGGGTGCGCACAATCTACCCGGCCATCGCGATGCTGGGATGCCGATTGCTCGGCTCTCCCGCTTCGGAGGTACGAATAAGATACCACTTCGCTTTGGAAAAAGCAAGGGCTGATTAGAAAAGTTTTCAGAGAGAATAAAAAACGCCGGGCCCGGCCTTTCAGCTTTCACCGGCTTTGATGGGATTATTATGCCATTGAAACAAAAGAACGTCAAACGTCGTCTTTCCTGACGTCCTTTGTCTTGACGTCGTCCGTCCGTCTTCGTCTCGTCCATCTTTGTCCCGTCGTCCTGTCTGTCCGTCTTCGTCCTGACGTCGTCCGTCCATGTCCGTCCGCAGCGCTCTTCGTCGTCGGTCCGACGGTCGGACGGTCAAAAGGACGGTCGGTCGGACGGACGTGGCATAATGACCTCGCCGGGAGGCAAAAAAACGAATGAAAAACGATCATGAGACCGATTTGGCCAAGGCGTTGGAGAGGCTGAACGTCCTGTCGGAGAAAATTCCGACGGAGGAAGATGTCGGGAAGATAGATGCCGCGAAGGCTGGCGTCGTCGACGCCGTGCGGGGCATTCTGGGCACCGAGCCGGAAGGCGTAAAAGCAGACGCGAAATGCAGAGAGATAGGCGGCAGGCTCGTCTATGAGGGCGGCGTCGAGAACGCGTCCTCGGCTTTGGGGCTCAAGGCCCCGGATCCTGAAGGGCACGGAATCGACAGGGTGACGCTGGCTTACGCCACGCTGGCCGTCGACAGGCTCTATTCGACGAGCGAGGATCCGGAGGAGATAGCGAAAGACATCGGCGACGACATCGGAAAACTCAAGGAGGAAATAGGAGAGAAAGGCGATGCTGCCGAGAAAGAAGGGAAGGCGGACGACGCCGACAAAGGGGCGAAGGACGATTCCGAGGGAAAGGACGACTGACTTTGGGCGGCAAAAAAAAGAAAAAGAGGCTCGGAAGCGGGTCTCTTTTTTTCGTTCGGGCGAAAAAAAAGAAAACGCATCCTTGCGGATGCGTCTTTCAGATCGTCACAAGCGACCCCGCGCAATGGCGGAGACGACTCGCTCGGACGCGAACCTCATCGACCAGGGGATGTTTCGGATTCAACACACGGCGGTTTCGATGAGCACCCTGACCCTGAGCGCCGATTCGGCGCGCTGGGTCCCTCTGCTGGCGCGGAGGCTGGCGTACCACTTTGATGCGCGGTATCCGGCGGTGAGGCTGGCTTTGACGGCGATGAGCCCGCGTTTCATGCAGAACATGAACACGGCGAGCCAGACCGAGCAGAAGCCCCCGGCGACGGCGATCGCGATGATCGTGGCGATTGAATTGAGCATAAAGCCCTCCTTTCCGTCTGCGTCTTTCCCATCCAACGGCACCTGAAAGCGAAAATGGGGAACGGCGCCAGGCGATTGCCGGGTCTTATGCCGCATCATGTCCATTTTTCATGTTTCGGGAGTTTTTTCGCGGATGGCAGAAAACTTTCAGACTAAAAACCAACGAAAATACAGGCTGATTATAGACGCAAAGGCGGGAAGGCGGTATGATTTGGGCAGAAAGGATTTTTGGCATTTTGCTCAAAAACATGGAAGAACACAAAAAGAAAACCAGGCTAGGATACGAAGCAACGATGATGGGACGGTCGTTCAAAGCATCGGCAATTCTCATGCTCATGATCGTTCTGTCGATGGCTCCGATCCTTGTCGGGCAGACGCTGTGCGTCGTTCTGTCGCCGTGGTGGATGGCTCTCGATGCCGCGGGTTTCGTCACGATCCCGCTCGGCATCCACATGCTCACGTTCTACACGGACGATGACGGCGAGCGGCTGGGAGACGCCGTCGCGGGAGGCCTGACGGACGCGCTGTACGCCGTCATCGGGTTCGGCATCCCGACGGCGATCGTCGCCGTGGCGATTGCCTTGGCGATCCTCCTTCATTGGGCTTGGGCGTTCCTGTCGCTTCTGGCGTTCGTCTACCTGGCGCTGTTCATGCGTTTCATGAAGTAGGCGGAAAGACGCGTCCGAAGGGGCGCGTTTTCTTTTTCGGAAGCCGGAAAAGGCATCGCCGGGAGTCAAAGCGTATGATGGAAAAGGAAAGGAATTGAGGCTTTGAAAGCTTCATTTTTGAAAACATGGGAGAATCAGGTGACATCAAAATCGCGAGGGTGAGAATCGCGATTGAGAAAGCTGTCGAGGCATCCTTCGACGGCGATCCGTTCGTTTGGCTGACTGAAAAGAAACTGGATGAGATGGCGGGGAAACATCCGAGCGATTATCTCCGCCGAATTGAGTACATCGCCCGCGTGATCAACAAGCCGGACTACGCTCGCTTCGATCCGAAAACCAAGACGCTTGCTCTCATCCGCGAGGACATCTCGACGGATGAGTCATTCGTCAAGACGGTGGTCGAGCTGTCGCGCGACGGCGGCCGTTGGGTCGTTGGCGATTGCTACCGTCTCGATGACGCGAAAGCGAAGCTGATGAACGCTGAGATTCGCTTTGCGCGAGTCGGTTGACGAAGAGGTTCCTTCGGGAGCCTCTTTTTTTCGGCTTTTTCCGGAACGCGGAATGGTAGAATCTCAATTGCGTGGAAAAACGCAAGCTTCGAAAGAAGCGTGAGGCAAAAAAATGAATCCCGGAGCTTTGGCGGCGATCGTCGTTGTCGTTATTTTGGTTTTGGCAGTCATCGGAGTCATCTCATGGTGGATTTCGGCAGCCAACCGTTTGAGGAGGGAACAGGTCAAGATCGATGAGGCCGCTTCCGGCATTGATGTCGCTTTGACGAAGAGATTCGATTTGCTGACGAAGGAAGTGGCCGTTGTGAAAGGATACGCGAAGCACGAATCCGAAACCTTGGCTAACGTCATTGCCATGCGCAAACCGGCTGCTTCGGCATCAATGAAGGAAAAGGCCGATTTCAGCAATCAGGTCAGCAAGGCCTTCGATTCGATCAATGTCGTGAGTGAGGCGTATCCTGACCTCAAAGCCAATGCGAACTTCTTGGCGCTTCAGAACCAGGTTGCCGAGGTCGAGGAGCAGTTGCAGGCTTCGCGCAGGGTCTATAACTCGAACGTCAGCACGTACAATCAGGAAATCGTTGTGTTCCCGACTTCGATCATCGCCAGGCATTACGCCTTTGAGAAGCGCGATTTCTTCGAGGCCGAGGAAAGCAAGAGGCAGGACGTGAAGATTGAGCTCTGAGGCGGGATTGCTGAGGGTCGCCTTGCCGATGGGTGGCTCTCGTTTTTGATGGAGGAGAGAAAAGAATGGCTGTCACGCTGAAGGATCAGATTCCGGAGTTGGCTGAGCAAATCGAGGAGACTAGGGCTGAGACGAGGAAGAAATACGTCGTGATGATGGCTGTGGGGATACCGTTGCTGGTGGTTGGGCTGATTGTCTATTTCTCGTTCACGATATCTGGGATTGACGGGATGCTGTACATGATACCGACGCTTCTAGCGGTCTTTGGCGTGTCTTTGATCGCGGTGGCAGGTCTGATGAAGCATAACTACAATTCCAACGCCTGCGATTTGCTCGAGGAAGCCGTCGACTCGACGCTGTTCCCCGACGCGGAGAAAGACCCAGACAGAGGGATGGCAATATCGAACATCATGAAACCTGGGTTCTTTCAGACGCCGGATCGCTACTGTGCCAAGAATTACAAAAAATGTTCCTACGGCGGAGTGCCATTCGAACAGGCTGGCTACGATCTGCAAAGACGTGAAGAGCATACTGACAGCAAGGGGAACAGCTATTACACTTATGATACTTACGCCAGGGGGACGATGTACCATTTCATCTACGATAGAAGCTTCACAGCCGTCGTCAAGGTGCTTGAGAGAGGCCAAGCGGCGAACTTCGGGAACGACGGCCTAGGCGCAGTTGAGACGGAATACATTGCTTTCAATAAGAAATTCAAGATTCTGACTAATGACGAAACGCTTGTCTTCTATCTTTTGACTCCTCAGATTCAGGAGAAGATAATGTCTCTGGAAGAAAGATTCAAAGGCCAGTTTTATATAGCTTTCATGGGCGACGAGCTTTTCATTGCCGTCAATGACGGTGACGAGTCGTTCAGGTTGCCATTCAAAGAGGAGGTCAATGTAGAGAGCTTGACCCCAATCGTGGAGTGCTTGGCTATTCCAGCGGTTTTCGTGTCGCTTCTAGGGCTGAACAAGGCGAAATTCGAGGCGAATGCAGGAACGGTTCCGCAAAACGAATAAAAAATAAAAAAGCGAAGCCCTTCGGCTCCGCTTTCGGGGTCATTTAAGTTCCCTAGCTTCCAATAATGCAATCATGATACTCCGCTTTCGGATTTGCGTCAAAACAAAATAAAAACGAGGCCGACTGACCTCGCTTTTTATCGCTCAGAATCGCGCTGGCATATCGTCAGACAACGGATCTCGCGGAGAGAATCGGATTAGGCATCGAACCGTAAAGCTCAAAGTCTGATCGGAAACACAGGGTCTGATCTGATCTGACGCTTGTCGTTCGCGCCGCTCCTTTCGGAGCATCTTCATTATAAGGGAAAAAACGGCCTGCCGTCAAGAGGCCTTTCTCAAAGTTTTTGCTGCCTTGGCAGCTTTAATTCTGATTGCCTCGGCTTCTTTGCGCAGTGAAACGCAAAGTTGAGCATCTTTCTCGGCATCCTCTCTTGCGTTTTTGGATTCCTCAAAAAGTTTGTCCTTGAGCGATTTCTCGCTTCCATCGCAGTAAAAAGAGAACTCGTCGGCGTTCTCGCTTTTCTCGAAGCGGAGGGAAACGTTGTCTCCGCCTCCGCTCCAGCATTCAACTTCCACCATCGTCCCGTCTTTGAGAATTCGTCGGTGTTGCCCATGACTGTTTTCGTCAAGCTTGAAGTTAAGCCCAGAGTCGGATGGAATATCAGCCTTGGCAACGGAGATAGCAAACATAATCTCGCTGATGTCGTTTTCGGCGATTGCTTTGATTTTGCTGGAGAGGGAAAGCTCTTTGGATGCCGCGTTTTCAGCGTCTTTTGATTTCGCTTCGAGATCAGCCACGTCTTCGCTGAGGGCTCTTTTGCGGGTCGGACCGTCGAAGACACCAGAGGTTTTGGCATCATCAGCTTCGCTCACGCAGGCGCAGAGAAGAAGTCTGGAATAGTCTGGGTCGCCAGGGGCTGGGAGCTTTCTGCTTCCTTCTCCGGCGATATAACGGATGACGCTCTCATCGGTTTTGACATTGAACGGCCTTTCGAACGAGAATTCGCTTCCGCCGTAGACGGCGACGAGGAATCCGCCGATTCCATCGGATGAGACGCTCACGGAAAAACCGTGCCCAAGCTCCGCCGACGCCAACGCGGGTTTCGTTTTTCCCTCGGCCAGAATTTTTTTGGCCAATGACTGAGCCTTTTCGGCGGATTCCATATAGTCAGCTTGCTCTCTTAGCTTTTCTGCTTCGTTGCGGACGGAATAGGCGTTTTGACAATTGAGGCAGACAAGGCTGTTGATGATCTCGCTGATTCTGTTGTCGGAATCCATGTCGACTTGGATTCCCGACGGGAGGACTCCGCATCCGTGACCGTATTGGATGTCAGTGAGCGCGATTCCATTGACGGATATCGAAAGGCGATACGTTTCGTCTTCGTTGGGATCGGCTTCGCTGAGCGAAACGCATCCGGATTTGACTTCACTGCCCGCTTCTTCGCCAAGCACGTCATCAACGGCTTTTGTGAGATCGGATTCGAAATCAGTGGGGAGAGCGGAAAGGAATCCTTTCCGAATTCTGGAGAATTCAGCGTCGTCCTCCTCCGCTTTGGCTCTGAGGGCCTTGATGCTTTCGCTGTTGATTTTGAGCGCTTTTCCGTACTCCATTGTCTTTTTCCTCTTTTTCCGATTAGATTATCCCATTGAAAACGCGTTTTTTCAATAAAAAAGCGCGCCGTTTGGCGCGCTTGTCTTCTACTTCGCTTTCTTCGTCGGAGCGTCAGCGAATTGGCTGATGGTGCGGAATGTAATGTATCCGGGGTTATCGCTCGCCCAGCCGTACAATTGCTTGAACGTCGGCTTTTCGAAATCCTCGTAGAGATCGTCAGCAGCCATCCAGCGAAGGAAGTCAATGTCGGGGACTTTCTTGCCACAGGCCTTGTATTTAGCGATCTGTTCGCCGATGTTCTTGCTGACGGCTTTGATGATCTCGTCTTTTCTGCTCCAAAGGAACTTGATAAGGTCATCATCGTCAAGGACGTCATCGCAGCGTTCTGCCCGTCCGATTTTGAAACCGTGGGCTCGAAGGATGCCAAGGACTTTTTTGAAAGCCGCCTGATCATTGTCATCGCTGAGGACTCCGCTGATCTGCTCGGGATGCATATAAAGGTTTTCACACCCTTTTGATAGAATGACGCAGCATCCGTCATTGTCGATGTTTTCCGTCCAGCCGGCGTTTCCGACGACTTTTCGAATGAGCGATTTGATATTGGCTTCGTTTTCAACGACGTCGGCGCTCTCGTTTCCGAGATGAATGACAACGCTCATGAGCGATTTGTCGGTGCTGTTGATGCGAAGCTGATAGCGATTTCGCCGGATAAAATCATAAATCCGGTCGACATCGGCGTCGGTCAGCGGGCGAACGGGTGCCGAATAGGCTTTAACGGCCACTCTGTCGCTGATGGCGATGTCCCATCCGAGTTCTTTGCCTATGGCATAGACCTCTTTTTGGAAATCGTCTTTCGCCTTAATAGACGTGTATCCCTCAGCCCCATAGAAATTCGAAATGATGTTGAAGAAGTATTTGCCGTATTTGTCTTTCATGAACGGCTCCTTTCCTGAAAGCTTGCCTAAATGGCAGGATTTCTTTTTTACGGAAACATTTTAAACCAAAGGGGAGGAATCCGACCAAAGTCGGCTTAGGCAAAAAGAAAACCGAGTCAGAACTCGGTTCCGTCTTTGACCAGCCGGTCTTTCTCTGCTGCGCGATCGTACTTCTTCCTGTTGCGGAAGATGTTGCAGTGGGTCGAGAGCTGAACGGCGAGATGATCCTTGTTGGGAATCCTCTTGACGCTGGCTTTTCCATCGACTCTTACGATTTGATCCATTGATGGATCCCCTTTCCTGAGACAAGCGACGCCTGCCTCAATGCTTTTTTTGAACGCGCTTATTATAGCTTGGCCCGAAAAAGGCTGGCGAAAACGGGGCGGAGTATCATTGGGATGAAAGAAAAAAAGACGGAATGCATCATTCTGCCGGAAATGGAGAAATAACATGCCTACTAAGAAGAAAACGAAGAAAGTCAATTCGTCGCCGCTGAGTTTTTGAGTTCTGCGGGAAAACGTACCAGATCAAGCTGTCGATTGGCCAGTACGGAAATGGCGGCGTCGCCATTGGGATGGTTGACGTCAGCAACAAAGAACCGGAGCAATTCGCCTACGCGACGGTGTGGCTCGATTATCTCATGGGCGAATACGACGGGAAAGCCATAGCCTTCCTTGACACCAACAATCTCCCTGGCATCGACAAGTTCATCGAAGCCAACAAACTTGGCCGCTTCACGGGATTCAAGAAAGAATCAGGATTCTGCCAGTATCCGCGGTTTTGAACTCGACATGAAGGAAATCCGCAAACACGAGTTTGCGGAATGACGAAAGGAAAAGCGTCGCTCAGGCGGCGCTTTTTTTACTTTTCGGCTGGGTCTTCCCATGGGATTTGGGCATCGGTTTTCGCTTCGGAGAGAAGGGATTCTCTGCTGTTCTCGACTTTTTCGCCAACGACGTCATTGAGGAGCCTTTCGAGTTCGGCGCCGATAGCCGGGCCAGGCTCGTATCCGATGGCGATGAGATCGTTTCCGTTGATGGCAAGTTTCTTCTTGCTCGCCTTTGCTTCGTCAGCCTCAATTTCCGACACGAGGAATTCCGCCTTGGCCATTTCAGTCTCTTTGCGGAGCCTGGCTTCGGGCGCATGGCCCTCTCCGTCCGCCTTAGCTAGCTCAATGAGTTCTTTGACGAAATCGATTCCGTTCGCTACGATAGCCTTCCTCATCCCTTTCTTCGTTTCCGGAACGGAATCGTGCAGTGCGATGAGCCGAACGGCTTCGTCGGTCTCTTCTAGTGAGAAACCGAGTCTTTCCATGATCGCTTTCGCTTTCTCGGCTCCGGCGTATTCGTGCCCATAGAAGTGGCCGTACCCATTCGCGTCAACGCTGAAGCATTCGGGCTTGGCGATATCGTGAAGAAGGGCTGCCATGCAAAGCTCCGGAGTCCTTTTGTCGAGTGACTCAAGGACGGTGAGCGTGTGTTCGAAAACGTCTTTGTCGTGATAGGTGCTTTTTTGATCAAACCCATCTTCGGCTTTCAGCTCTGGGATGGCGCCGAAAAGCTTTTCCTTGTCGCTCTCGACGTCGGCGACGTTTCTTTTCGGAAGGATGATTTTGAGGATTTCGTTTTTCATTTTTAAACTGAGAAAAATGACCACATGTGGTTTTTATTTTCTCTGAAACGAATTTTACGCCAAAAGAGGAAGAAGGCAAAGGAAACATAAAAAATATTGTAAGTGAATGTTAAAAACGTTTAAAAAAACACGCACAAATCAAAAAAACAGCTTTTTCGCAAGCCGTTTTGATAAAAGCGATTGTTTTTCTACGAAGAAACGGATGAAGACGAAGACTCGGATGATGAGCTTTGCGACGTCGGCGTGTCGGTTATCTCCGTTATTTTAAGTTCCTTGAAATCAATGCCTTGGCTGAGGGCGTCGGCAGAGAGGATGACGCCGATGACCCCGCAGTTCTCGTGAAGCTGCTTATCCTCGCTTTGCGTCCCAGATAAGCTTTTCTCGAGCCTGGAATGGTCTCCGTCCGTCAGCTTGCAAGTAAGGGTGAACCGTCCTTCTTGGCCAACGGCGATCGTCTGCCCATTGACATACGCCGTCCCTTTGGCAGAGCCAAATCCGCTCATCGTCAGCAAGTCGTGGCCGTCCTCGCTCGTAAGATGGGCTTCCCGGTAATCGACGCTGACGTCGAATCCGGAATTCTTCGACAGAATAGCCGAGCTGTATTGCTCGAAGGCGATTTCAAGCTTGTTTCCGACCTCTGGTGAGTATTTGTCATATAAAACATATCCAGCCGCGCAGACGACGGCCGCGTTGACGGCCAGCCCGACGAGCCAGCCCAAGGCGAAATGTCCAAACTTTCCCATTTTGAATTCCTTCCGTCAGACCCCTCTGAACAAGGTCATGACCTTTGACGTCTTGTCCCACAGCTTCGCGACCCCGTCCAGTCCGACCTGGTCGACCGCCGTCTGGACCATCAGTCCGGTCTTCGACCCGTCCGGGTCGTCATAGGACGGCTTGATCTGGACGGACGACCGTCCGTCGGACGGAAGCTTTTCCAAGGACTTGACGACGTCCTGATAGTCCGAGACGACGGACCCGGACATGCCGTAGAAGTCATAGGCGGAGTCTCCTTTTGGGAACGTGTATCCATCCCGAAGCTGGTATTCGGAAGCCAGCCTGTCCGGCTCGGCGAGAAAATCGTTCCACAGCATGGCGCTGCCGGTTCCGTTGACGCTGGCGTTGGAATTGGTGGGATCGGCCATATGCCATTCCCCATCGATTGAGACTTCATTCCACATATGTCCGACTCCGTCGGATCCGACGCCGCTGATTCTTTCGCATTTTATGCCCATCGTGTTGAGGAGAAGCGAATATTCTCTGGCGAACCCGTCGCAGACGCCGACACCGTCTTCCATGGGGCCTTCGAGGCGGTGACTGCGCCACGCCAACGGATCGCTCAGCGTCTTTTTGACGATGTCGATGTCGTACTCGGATGTTCTTCCGATGTAGGAATAAGCCAAAGCCGCCTTTTCGGCGTCCTTGGAAGAGAAAGGGATGTTTTTGGAGATGATGTCCTTGGCCTTGGCGTATAGCCTCTCGGCATCGCTGTTTGGCACAGGAACGGGCGAATAGTCGCTTTCGCACATTTTAACGAGCTGCTCTCCTGTCGTGGCTTTGAGTTTTTTGACTCTTCCGTCCGTCGGAAACGTTTTCCACTCATCAAGCGGGACGTCCGATGTGAAAGTGACGTCTGCTATTTCGCGGCTTTCGTCCCTTTTCCAATCACTGCGGTTTTCTGAGATGGATCCGGTTTTGTATTCAAAAGAATATGAGATCATTCTCTGGCCGGCGGCATAGGACACGGAGACGTATTCTCGGTCGTAAGCCGGGGACGTCGTGGCCAAGCTGACGGCTTTCTCGTCGCTGGCGTCGCCGACCCACACGGTGACGTTGCTTTCGCCGTTGGCGATTGCGGAATCTATTTTTGCCTTCGCTTCGGAATCCGTTTCGTAATTGTTTCCGAAAACGTCGTTGAATTTGTTGATGGCGTCAGAAAAGGAGCATGAAGAAAGCGCGGCCGCGAACGGGATGATCGTCAGAAAGGCGATTTTCAAAGTTCCCTTTTTCGTTGTCGCGCAGCCTCCTCATTCTTTTTTTGCTTTTCCCGTCAAATCAAAGACGAATAAGTGTTGCTTGTTGACCATCCGTACATGTCGTCAGGATATGTGATGGCTGGAACTGTGGCGAAATCAAGAGCGGCGTTGCCCGTCGAATTGACGGAGAAACTGCCTTTTTTGTCATCCACGTTAGATGTGAAATCTCCGACGATTTTGGTGTCCCAGGCGATTTTGGAAATCGCTTCGGCGCTGTAATCGATTTCAAGCGTCAGCGCGGATTCGTCGGAGATCGTCGCTTTTTCGCGGAGCGGTTTCCCGATGAGGTCGGCAATCCACGGAAGGGAGGGCGAGACGCCTTCGCTGTCCGATTTGATGGCGTTTCGGATTTGGCTTCCGGTCATGATGACACGGGCTTTGTAGGCAGACGCTCCGTTCTCGGTTCCGCTGAACCAGTTGGCATAGGCATCTTTCTGCTTGATTGTGCTTAGCTTTTCGGAGAGGTTCTCGTCCCAGGCGTTATCAACTTTAGCCATCCAATCGGGATAGCCATACTTGCCGGGCTCAAAAGTATGCAAAGTCGATTCGTAATTCGCGAGCAGACAGCTTTCGAAGTCATAAATGATCTCGTAAGCGCCTCTCCACGTTTTTTCGTTGCGTTCAGAAAAATCGAGGAACATGGATCCGTCTTCGAAATAGGCTTTGGGGGAACTCACCTCGTCGCCGATGTAATAATCGCTATCATAGTATTCGTAAGAACCATGCAATCCGGATCCAGAGGAATCAGGTCTCTCGACGTATTGCCATCCTTTTTCCTTGAGATACGGCTTCGCCTGGAAGTCGAAAGCTGCTTTTTTGCCGATGCAAGTTCCGTTTGTCTTATTGGCGACGCTCCCTTTGACCGTCATTCCCGGCGCGCTGAAATCAGTCTCGAAAAGAGTGGTTCCTGCGCCGTCTTTGTCGAGATGGCTGACGACGTCGATGGTGTTGAAGGTGGCGTCCACTGTGACGTTCGGAGCCGATAAAGCCTTTTTGCTGGCGCTGATGAAGGCGTCGTAAACGGTCGCGGGATCTTCTGGCGTGAGTGAGCTCAAAGAGCTGCTTTGCTCGCTTTGGCTTTGATCTTGACTTTGACTTTGCGAGTCGGAGCTGACCTGTCTTCCGGAGCCGCAGGACGCAAGCGCAACAGCGCTAGCGGCGATGATGACGATTTTTCTGATTTCTTTGGGTGACATTTCATGTCCTCTTTTCATTACGGAATAAATTATAAACCGCGAAAGGCGTTTTGCCTAGTGTTTTCGAAAGCCTTGGCTTATTAGATAGCCTTATCATGGGTCGGCTGAGAAGCGAAACAGCCAACGAAATAATTGTTGTAATTCGCACCAACTGCCGTGCGCCATGAGTACCAGTTGCTTGTGACGCCATTGTGTCTGAATTGACAATCAGCAAAGCAATATTTGCATTCCGCGTGATAGTCAACAATACTCCAACTTGCTGAGGCAGAAACGCCATTTTCGGATGAGGTTGCAGGGACGGAAACCCAATCTTTGCTTTCAACGTCGAAACCCCCGCCATAACTGCTTTCGTTTTTGCTTTTGACAAATACGATTTTAGCTTCGAATTCAGTGTCACACGTGCTGAAAATGGAAATGGAAGCGTTCCACCGACTTCCTTTTGAAAACTGGAAATTGATATGCGGAACCATGACTGAGCCAGCTACGATCTGGGTGAACTCGCTTTTTGACTCATAAACGCCATCACCTCCGTCGGTTGGATGCGACGTTGTTGAAACGGTAGCATTCAGCGAATACCCGGTTTCGTTGACAAATGTCACCGCTTTGACGGACGGATTCCCATCGACGGAATCGGCGCAGGAAGCCGAGATGCCGGAATCGTATTTGACTGCAACGTTTCCATCAAGGCCACTTGGGAGCGAGGCGTCGACTTCAACTGATGATTGAATCGCGATATCGAGTGACTTGTCCGGGGAAAGAGTGACGTATTTGGCGTTTTTTGACAAAAACGAGACGGTCTCCGAGGGAAGGGTTGCGGATATCAAGTCGGAAACGGTTTCTTCTCCGAAAGATACCGCAGAGCCTTCGCGAATTCCGAAAGATGATTTGAAACTAAAATCATCGGCTTTTGGAAGGGAAACCGACACGGTTTTTAAAAAAATCTTTTTGCTGGCGTCGAAAACCATGCTGATGATGTCGAAGCATTCAGAATAAAACGAGCATCCAGAAGAATCGAAAGCTGATATTCTGACGCAATCAGACGAAAGCCCGCCTTCCAAAACGCTGGCAACATTGGAAATCAATTTCGGCATGGACACGGATGCCGTTACGGAAACAACGCTTCCTGGGCGAAATTTTAGAAAATCAGACGATTTGCTTACGTTTATCGTCGTTTTTGGCTTATCCTGCGAATCAGGATCGGCATTGAACGAGAAAGAGGAATCTTCATCGTTTTCGCTTGGGGTGAGCCAAACTTTTGCCACCCCTCTGCCAACGGCGTAAGGAATGACGAATTCTCTTTTTTCTTTGGCTTCCATCATGGTTGTTCCGCCGTTTTCAAGATGGAGGACGCATCGGCATTCATTTGGGTTCGTTACGGAATAGTAAGTCGACGGCCAAGCCGACTTTGTCGTGACGATGGGGGCGTTGAGTTTGGCATTGACGGTTCCGATCTTCTTCCAGTCGCTGACCAGGCCGGTGGACGAGTCAACGACTCGGCACATAAGAAAATTGCTGCCCCCCGTCTTTATGTGGCTTTCGATAACGCTTGACTCGAGCGTTTCGCCACTCGCGGTAGCGGCAGCGGCTTTTCCTGAAGAATTGGCGGAATCGGGGCCGAAATACCACTCAAAAGAGAAGTTGCTGAGCACAGTGTTGGCTTGGCTTCCGGCGTCGTAGGAAAAAGAGAACGAGACTTTTCCGTTTGTTGCGTCTTGCACATCGGAAGACAAGATGGAACCCGAAAGCGGGCTCGAGTCTGGATTGGTGGGACGCACGATGAAAGAAGATGATCGGCTCTCGAATCCACTTTCGTTTTCGAACCAGCAATTGAATTCGACTGCCGTTCCGCCAAGGTATCCTATTTCGATATCATAGGTTTCCAAACTTTGAATGAGCGGTGTTTTGCATGGGCTTTCGTTTGCTTTTTGATACCACGCATAAACGGGGAATGGATTTCTGTTTGAAATGCGCTCAACGCTTTTGAGCCACTTATTCTCCACAAGGCTGAGAACCGGTTTCATAACGGAATCGTCGGAAATCGAAGATGTGGAAGTGGAACCGGAAGATTGGGAAGACGGCTGAGAGCTCGTCGTTTGTAAGGAAGAATCCGACGAGGATGAAACGTCGCTTTCTGATGAAAATTCTGATGATGAGAAACCTTTCGACGCGCTTCTGATACCGATTTCATTAGAGCATCCGCACGTGAGAAAACACGCTGCGGCGAGAATGATGGTCTGTTTGCTGCGTGCTTTCGCTGTCATTGCGGTAAATTATACAGCCAGAAGCAAAGGCAGTTGCGGGCAATCAGATCATGAATCTTGCGCCTTTGGCCCCGGTTGAGCAGTAGTTGAAAAGTTTTACGAAATGTTCGTGAATCGAAGTCCAGCCACCCATGACGCTTCTGTCATCGACGGAAAATCTTCTGATATCGGTGTAAATGTCGAAGCACTCATCAGCTGTGAAGGTCTTGTCGTATGGGCACGTTAGGAAAAGATATTCACCGTCTCTGAACTGGCTTCTGAACGTGTCGAGCTTAGGCGCTCTTTTTTCGGCGATTGCCATCTCGCACTCGTTTTTAGACGCCGGGCATATCTGCTCAGCGAGGTGACATCTGTAAACGTTGAGTTCGATTTTCATGACGTCGAAATCGAATGTGTGGAACTGTCCTATCCCCTTAACGCTGATAACCATTACGCTTTTCCTCCACAGCCTATTTTTGAGGCGATTTCATTCAGAGCTTGGTCGGCATAGACGCTGTCTGGTCTTATCGACACTATTGTGCTGCCAACATAATCGGCGGTGAATGCTTTCGGAAACGGCCGGCCTTTGACGGCGTTTATGATTCCGACGAAAACATTCGGGTCTTTTCCGTTTCCGGCCGAATACGAATCGCGCTCGCCGTTGATGGCGAACGTCCCTTTGTCCGTATCGATGAAAAGAAAACCGACTTTCGCTATCTTCGTCAATTGGAAGATCTTGCCGGCGTCTCGGTATTCGAAGACGGCGAACTTCGATTTGACGTCGTTTGCCAGAACGTCGTCTATCGTTTTGATGCGTATCTTACGCACGGCAGGATTTTTGATCGGCTCTTTTTTCTCAACGACAGCCGTTTCGTTGCGCTTGACGAGGCTTTTGCTCGGCTCTTTCTTTTCCATTGCCGTCATTTTCCGCCTTTTTGAAGGAAAATGGACAATTCGCGGATGGCCTTGCCTCGGTGGGAGACCTCGTTTTTGATTTCCTTAGGGCAGATCCCGAAGCTAAGGCTGCGTTCGTCTGAGCGGAAAATCGGGTCGTAGGCGAATCCATTGTCCCCTTCTTCCGAATCGAGGATCCTGCCTTCGCATTCGCCAAAGAAGAATTTGGGCTCACTGCCCTTTTCAATCAAACAGATGCAGCAAACGTATTTGGCTTTTCTGTTCTTTTTGCCTTTGAGCATGTCAAGAACGGTCAACCTCGTTTTGTGCCAATCGCCTCCGCCGATTTTGACGCCCCATCTTCCGGAAAGAATGCCAGGGAACGCTTTGCCGTTTTGGCTGAGGGCTTCGATCTCTATGCCTGAGTCATCGGCGATGACATCGAGATCCGTTTTTTCGGAGGCTGCCTTTGCTTTGATGAGGGCGTTTTCGGAATAGGAGTTTCCGGTCTCCTCCGGATCGCTTTCAATGCCGGCGTCATTCAATGAGATCGCCTCATATCCAAAGCTTCTGAGGATGCTGTTGTATTCTTTTATCTTGCCGGGATTGTTTGTGGCGACGATGATTTTCATGTTTTTCGCTTCCTTTCATAACGAGAGATCAGTCTTGCGAATCGACGATTTTGCCATCGACGCAGGCCTTATTGACGTATTTGTAGCATCCAAGCGAGATGAGCCATTCCTTGTAGGACTCGAACTCGACGTGCTCCCAAAAATTCGAATTCTCATCGGAAAAAGCGATGGTGATGCTGCTTCCGACAGGTTTGAGCGAAACGCCTCTGACGTGCCACCCGTTTTTCGAGAAAACTGACTTCGCTTTTTTCCAATCGCCTCCAGCTTCGAGAAAAGTGTTATCCCACTCTTTCTCTTCGAAGGGGAATTCGCTTTCGCTTAGTTCCGTCGTGAGATCGGCAAGGTCTTTCTTTTCTTCGTCCGTCGGTTTCTTGCCAAGATAGGCATAGGCTTGGAGAACGTCATCGCAGGCGAAAAGGCCATTGATGAGATCTTTGCTTGCGGGAGCCGGTTTCTTGGAGAACTCGCTGATGTCGACGGCAACGCCTCCGCCCATCACCTCAAAAAGCGTGTCTCCGCTGATAGCAAAAAAGTGCTTCTTGGAATCTTCAATCTTTCGTCTGTATCGTTTTATCTCGTCATTGATGTCGGCCCATGCGCTCGGATTTTCCGATTCGTAGAAACAATCGTTTTTGATAACGCAGCCCATGCTGTTCTTTTTGTCGTTGAGGGCGATTTCCTCGCCAAGGACTCCTTTGATGACTTCGAATCCGAGGCTTTTGAAGGCATAAAGCGCCTGCAGCGTTCTGAATTCCTGACAGGCTTTCTCTCCGTCGGGAGTTCCTTTGATGACGGTTTTGAGGGTTTTATCGGCTTCGCCGTCGCTTTCGTCCGGCCATACGTTGGCTATGGAATGGAGTTTGGCATCAAGCGAAAGAATTGATCCGCCCCTGCGCTTGATGATGAAATACCCTTTCTCGCACGAAAGGCTTTCGACATCGTCGATGCGAAAGTCGTTGAATTTTGTTCCGTCGAGCAGCAATTCGTTTATCCTGATGTCCATGTTTTTTCTCTCTTTCCTAGATTATGTTATCCCATTCAGTCGGCATTCTCAACTGTTTTTTAGGGAAAGAAAAAGAAAAAAGAAGGCTGAGAGGCCTTCTTTTATTTCGTTTTGGGGCTTTCGGTTCCCCTCATCTTTATGACGATGAGCGCCTTGCCGCCTTTTTTGATGGTGTCTCTGGCGTCTTTGAGGACGCGGTCGTACGTCCGTCCGTCCCCGTCGTCGACCTCGTAGACCGTCCCGTCCGTCCACGTCCGTCTGAACTTCGCTAGCGTCCCGTCGTCATGTCCGTCCGCGTCCAGGACGTCGATGGGCGGGTCGTAGACTGACGGGTCGTCCAATAAGGACGGTCCGAACGGTCCGGTCGGGCCGAATGACCCGGTCGGGCCGAAAGGCCCTGTGGGGCCGAAGGGCTCCGGCTGCCCGAATCGCGGCAAGGGCGTCAGCGGCAGAATAGGCCCATAAGGCCCGATGAATCTCTTTTCTTCTTTTTCGCTCTCATTCATTGGCTTTCACCTCCTTTACCTGCCTTTCCGGGATCTCCCATCCCAGAGACCCCAAATCGAAGAGCGTTGTGAATGCAATACCCATCCGCACGGGGCATCTCTCGCCTTTCGGATCGACGTTGCCGTTGAACAAGCCCATTTCCTCCGCCATGGCATCAGAGTCTTCGAGAAATCCTTTCGCGTCGATGAGACCGCCTTTCTCAGCCAAACCGAGTTTCTTGGCCATTGCGCCGAATTCGTTTGCCGTGACCGTGAGGCCAAACGGCGTTTCCACCTTCGGACTCCCAAGGGCTTCAAGGAACATCGCTTTGATCTGCCTCGTCGCCGAATCGCTTTTCCCGATGCCGAAAAAGGCGTCGGAGAGCTTTTGAGAATCAATGAGGTCGCTATCCTCAGCGAAGAGCCAGGATATCTCATCAGGCTTTCCCATCGGGTTTTCACGGATGGCGATTCTCTTAGCCCCGTATCCTTCGATGAGGAAGAAGGCGTAGTGCTCAGAGGCGTCGAAGTCGTTGAAATACCAAAGAAAGCGCCCCCTTCCGCCCTTTGAGGCCATAGCCTTCGGAGCCGTCTCCCTCGCGTCAGCGTTTTTCTTCGCTGGCATTCGTTCCTTCTTTCTTTTTGTCGACGGCGTATTTGTTGGCAAGCCTCACGACGGTTTGGAAGAACTCGATATCCGCTTTTCTCTTCCCGTCGGGGTCATCTTTTTCAAGAGCCTCTTCCGCTTTGAGAACGGCAAGTTCTTTCTCGGCGCGCTCCTTTGCTTTGGTCTCATCGCCGAAGCTGTCCGTCTCGGCGAATGTCTCTTCGCCCGACATCCATATTGCTTTTTCGATTTCGTAAGCAGCTTCGCAAACGTCGGTGGGATTCGCGAACGAGCACGAAAGGATGAGATCGAGGCCTTCCTGAGCCGGCCCCTTTCTGTCGGGGCAGTTCCAGCGGGTGGCGTACCAAAGCTTGCCGAGTTTTCTTTTCATCGCTCTCAGCTTCGCCTTCTTGAGCCAAGGGATCTTCTTGCCTTTGAGCTCATAGTTCTTGAACAGTTCGCAACGATATCCGTACGCTTTTTCGTCAAGTTCGTGTGCTTTTGACTCTAAGTCTTTCATTTGGTTTCCTCTTTTGGTCTATTATGCGCCTCGGATTTGGTTTTCTCAATATTCGGAAGGAAAGGAAAAAGAAAAGGCCCGTCCTTTCGGATGGGCCTTTTTCGCTCAATCGTCTTCGTCTTTGAGCGTCTCGGAGCAAGCGGTTTGGAGAAGGCCTTTGTCGCCTTCGCCGACCTCTTCTGCCTTGAAGTCGGAATCGAGGAAGTTGTCGGCGGTGAGGATGATATTCCCATCGTTATACGACTTCTTGACCTTCTTCTCGGCCTCTTCGGCGTTCTTGGCTTGACTGGCTTCGACGGCCACGCTGACGGACAGCGTTTCGGTGATGGTGACGATGTAGCCGGCCGGCTTGTCGCCTTCCGTCACTTTGTAGCCATCAAGCGCCGCGTATCCGACGTCGGCCGGATAGTATTCGATGGTGTCGACGCTTTGGTCTTCGCTGATCTTAGCGTTCCCAAGATCGTAATCGGCGCCGTCGATTTCGCGCGAGTCTTCCTTCGCAATCTCATCGATGTTGTCGCGCACGAGTTCGAATGCCTCATTTCTGTCATGCGCGAGGACTCTGACGGTTCTCGACGTGGTGACGGAGATGGGAACTTCGTAGACTCGGCATCCTTTGTCTTTCTTATCGGCTTCTTTTTTCTCCATGTGGGTGAAAAATTCCTTTCTTTCGCTGAGATTATAAGGCTTTCCGTTCGACAAGTGCTGTCAGCGGCTTTCAGTTTCGAAAAAAAGCACGGAATGATTCATCAGCAAGGGGTTCTGCGTGTTTTTGGAACCATCAAAAAAAAGAAAACGCGCCTCCGCGGCGCGCCAGGGGAAGAAGCCGTGGCTGCGATCACTCTGATCCTCCCTGATTACAGCTTAGCCAAGAATGATGGGAAAGCGTGTTCCGAATTCTAGTGGCGGAAAGAGAGCATCACCTATTGGATTCGGCGTCCAGAAATCCGTCCAAGCCCCCTTCCAGCGTCCCTTCGGCGTCGGCTGTCCTGAATCCCGTCCTCTCATCCTTGACGAGCGTGTAAGGGCATAGGACGTAGGAGCGGATTTGCATGCCCCATCCGTTGTCGGTCTTGTTTCCGGTCTCTTTGTCCAAAGCGGCCTTTCTTTCGTCCTCGGCCCTTTGGGCGAGTTTTGCCTCCAGCATCTCCTTGCACAGCTCGAAGTTCATCTCCTTGCTGCGCTCCTGGTCGCATTTTGCGACCTCGCCGGTCGGGACGTGGGTCATCCGGACGGCGGTCGAGACCTTATTGACGTTCTGACCGCCGTGTCCGCCCGACCTGAAGACGTCGACCCGGACGTCCGACATGTCGACCGTCGACGGCCCCGTCAGTCCGACGTCGGGGACGACAGACACGGAACAGAAGGACGTGTGCCTTCTCTTTGCCTTGTCAAACGGCGATATCCTGACCAGCCTGTGCACCCCTCTCTCGCCTTTGAGAAGCCCATAGGCACCCGGGGCGGAGATCTTCGCGGCCCCGGCCTTCATCGTCCCGGACTCGCCCTCCTCATAGAGGATCGTCTTCCAGGAAAGGCCTTTTCTCCCGCAGTACTTCGCGTACATGCCAAAAAGCATGAGCGCCCAGTCCTGGGCCTCCGTGCCTCCGGCTCCAGGATGGATCTCGATGATCGCTCCGAGGGAATCGTACTTCGACGTCTGCTTTCTCATGCCGGAAAGGAGCTTTTCGGCCTCTGAGAGCAGCTCTTCCGAGAACGCGGCATCGCCCGAGGCGATCGCATCGCCAGCGTCTTCGAGGAGCGAGAGAGCGTCTTTGAGGGCCTTTTCGTCCTTGACAAAATCAGCCAGCGTCTTTTCGTCGGCGGAAGCCTTCGCGGCGTCATGCCAGAAAAGAGGGTCTTCCGACCTCTTCCTTATTTCGTCTATCCCATCCTCTTTGCGGCGCGCGTCAAAGCCGGTCGCTGAGTGTCCGCGCCAGCGTCGACAGTCTCAGCGCCTCTTTTTTGAGATCAGTGATGGTTTTCATTGATGGAATTCTACATCATGGGAGGGCGGTTTGCCAGCCTTTTTCGTTTCCGCCCGCCGTTTTGCGCCAAGCCTTTCCGCGAGATGGTATCATTCAGGCGTATCTTTTCGTTAATTTATGCCCACAAGGCTAGAAAGGTCAAAAAGGAAAGACGACTATGGAAAAGACGATCATCGATTTGGCTATCAACAAAGACTATCTGAAAGGAAGCTGGGGCGTTGCGGAAGCCGTTCGCGAGATCATGCAGAACTGCATCGACGCGGGCCGGCACGAAATCGACGCTGAGGAGGACGACGGGACGATCACGTTCACTACTCACGGTGGCGCCATCGGCATCGACAAATTGGCCCTTGGCTCGACCACGAAAGCCGATTCGCCTGAGTTCATCGGCAAATACGGCGAAGGTCTTAAACTGGGGATGGTCGCCTTGCTCCGTGAGGGGCGTGGCATCGTCATCCACAACGGAAACCAGCTTTGGGAGCCGTTCATCGGGCACAGCCAGACGTTCGGATGCGACACGCTTCAAATCTCGATCAGCGACGATGCGAGCCACGGCTCGGATGACGTCGACATCGAGGTCTCGGGACTCACTGAGGACGACTTCGACACCATTTCGGACGGAAGCCTAGAGATGGAGGAAGCCATCAATGGCGGCGAGCCGAGCGATACCGCGGAGACCGAATACGGCACGATCATCCATGACGACGACTACGCTGGACGCATTTACGTCGGCGGCATCTTCGTCCAGGAGGATGACGACGTCAAGTTCGGGTTCGACTTCAAGCCGGACAAAGTTCGGCTCGACCGCGACCGCAAACTCATCGACTACCATCAGCTGATGGATCTTGTCGCCGACGCCGTCATCGACGAAGGCGACCCCGACACAGTCTACGATTGCTATCGGGACAGCAGTTTCTCGGATCAGATCGTCGATCGCATCGGCAACCTCAACCAGCGCGACGAAAGCGCGTTCGTCGACGATTACCTCGGTTCCAAGCGCAAGAAGGATTCGGAAGGCGTCAAAGTTGAACTGACGCAGGACAACGTCCTGCTCGTCGACCAGATCACCGCCGACTACCTCAAATCGCACGCCGAGAAAGTTCCTTACCAGGTCGTCGTGGAAGACAATGATTCCCTCGCTGAGGAGATCAATAACTTCACGGACGACGATCAGGGCAAGAAATCCGATCTCATCGCCGACCTTTCCGAAAAGGCAGAGGCCTGGAAGAAAGTGAAGGATTCGGGGGAGGAAATGCTGAACCGCTTCAACGCAAGCGATTACAAGCAGATGCTCTCGATCATCAACAAGCTCAAGGCGTTCAAGATCCCCGAGGTCATCCTGGGGTTCCTTCGCACGAAAGCGCTGTCAGGATTCGCTAAATACGAGTTCGACTCGATTCTTCAATACGTTGATCCGACAAAAGTCACGGACGCTCCTTACGTCATTGACTTCTCGAAGGTCGACGCCGGGAAGAAAGCCGACTGACGGAGACAAAAAAAGAAGCCCTTCGGGGCTTCTTTTCTTTTTTTGACAGCTCAGAAAAGTTCGGAATTCAGCCTGATGATGATGTCTTTTCTGGCGGATATCATATCGGAATATTCTTTGATGGTACTTTCGCTGTCATCAATCGCCCCCTCAATATCCTTTTTGATTTTTTCCTTTTGACCTTCTGGTATGACCAGGGGGTTGACTATGTTGAGGGGATCCAATGCCAACTTCGACAGGAGAGGAGAGCTTCCATCAAGGCCGAAAGAGAAACCGGATACCGTTCCCCTCCCGTCGTCGGAAGCCCATTCAAGTGTCCCGCACCCAAGGCTGATGGATTCAGGTGACAAAAAACTGCTGATGCAGTTGCCTTCAAGATCGTTGATCGATTCCTTATCATAAAGCCAAAACACGGTGTTGCCAATCATATCGGGAACTTCGTTTTTGGCTGATTTGGAATTCGCATTTTCGTGTTTTTTAGAAAAAATAATCACTATTTTTTTGCCATTTTTGCTTCATCATGAATCTCCCGACGCCTTCTGTTGAATGTCGATCTGCTTATCCCCAAAAGTTTGGCGGCATCGTTGATGGGGAAGCCTTGCTCATCGACGAGCCTGACGTATTCGCGCAAGCGGCGCGGGTCGCAATGCTTGCGAGGCTTTCCCTTATACCTGCCCTTCGCTTTCGCTATGGCGATGCCTGCCTTTTGCCTGCGGAGCATTTCTTCGCGTTCGTGCTGGGCGATGTAGCCCATCAAATTGAGCGCGATGTCCTGCATCGGCTTGCCAAGCTCGCCCATCTTCCTGAACTCAATCGTGCTCATGAACGAAGGGTTGAGGCACACGACATCGCATCTTTGATCTTCAGTCAGGAAACGCCATTCGCTCAGGATCTCGGAATAGTTGCGGCCGAGGCGATCCAAGGCGTCGAAATAAACCACATCGCCCGGCCTGAGCTGTGATCGCATCGCTTGATACTGATCGCGCGCCATCGTCTTGCCGCTGCATTTGTCGGCGAAAATGCGCTCGACGCCGATGTTTTTCATCTCCCGCTCCTGACGATCGAGATTCTGATCCTCGGTCGAGACGCGAATATAGCCGATCTTCATTGATGTCCTTCCTCCAGCCCTTCAAAAGGGCGTGGTCGATTGCTCCCAGAGATTTTAGCTTCTGGAAGGCTTCCAAATCGTGTCAAAACGGTACCCCACCCTAATGAATGGCCAACAAGATCCCGCAGGCGGCAAAGCGGTGGAAGCGGAATCTTGCGAGACCTACCTTAAAAAATCGTTTTGAAGGCTTAAATGAACACGAAACGGGTTCGGGACGCTCAATCTTCCCATCGATGGGCGAACCGTTCGCCTGCACGCGCAGCTGAGAAATCGATGCCTTTGCCTTTCGTACCAATCTCCGGGGGGTTCCTCTCTAACCATGACGCCTGCCGTCATTCGTTTTTCTCACCATCGTCAATCCATCGCGGCTCTCCGATCAGAATCAGAGTCGGCCGCGTGCCCAGCCCGCCGTGGCTGGAGTGGGGCGCGTGAAGGCGGACTCTGACGCTCACGAATCCATTTATCAAAGGTTTGGTAGCATTACGCATGGGTAACGCTACGGAACCTTTGAATTCTGATGTTGGGCCATTTCCGCCGACGTTTCCTGGCGTTCCGGAGTTTGAAGAACCATTTCTTCCGCTTCCACCAGAGCCCTTTTTATGGACTTTTTTAGGGAAAAATAGGATCTTTTGAGACCCACTTTCTTCACTTTTTGGATGGCTCTCAGATTCATGGGCAGAATCGGTCTCTGTCAATGGCCACCTTTCGAACCCGCTCGGGCCCTTGTAGGCTTCCTCATCATCGACGGTCAGACAGTTCTTGTAGCGCGTGTTCACACGGGCATACCAACCCACGGCTGTGTCATCGACCCAGCGCATCTTGATGGTCAGAACGGCATCGCCGTTCGGGTTCTCCTTCGTCGTCTCGTAGATTCTTCCATAGCCGGTCGGGCTCTTCGGAAGGCGCGGATGGCTGAAATCGATCCGCTCGACGAAAGCGCGGACGAATCTCTCTTTCAGCGCGTTCGGGATCATATCGTCCTTTCCGGCTTCCAAAGCGGTACCATAAAGCGGCCGCATCTCGTTGATGATCTCGCTCAGCTCTGTCGTGTTTTCGCCGGTCTCCGGCTGCTCCATCAGGACAGAACGACGTTTTTGGAGCTTGTCCAGCTTGGCCAAATGGCGGCTTTTCTTGGTCTCCAAAACCTTGATGCTTCTGGAATCTCCCAGAGCGCGGGCGGATTTCAGATAATCGTCATCCGATTTCAGAATAGGCGCCATGTCCGAAATCTCCTCATCGAGACTGGCGATGGCTTTCACGCGGTCATCATTCTCGAGGCGGCGTTTCCTTTCCGTCTCGCCAATGCTTTCAAGAAAACGGCTGAAAGCGGTTTTGTAAGCGTTGTCCCCGAAGACGATCTCCGCGACGATGCGAAAAACGGCATCGTCGATCGAATAGCTGACGTTCGTCTGGTTCCGGCAGACCTCGCCGGCCTGGGTTGCGCCCGTCACATAGAAGCCGTTCCCTTTCGGGCCATCCGGTCTATGCGCGCGAAAATAGGGATGGCCGCAATACGGGCAATAGAGAAGCCCAGAAAGCCATCCAGGCTCGCTCACGGGCTCGCCTTTCTCATTGATCGAGATATTCCGCCTCGGGCTCACGGAACCGGTCTCTGCGTCTTTTATGCGTTTTCTGACCGCATTGGCGGTGTCGACATCTTTGACGATGATCGGATAGGCGTCTTTGAACACCTGGTCGAGACCCTCAGAGAAATTCGTGTGATTTCTCTCGTCGATGGCTTTGATGATGAAACGCTTCTCAGCCTCGGTGTAAGAACGCCTCATGTCGTATTTCAATTGCTCGGCATAGGAGCGGATGACGTGATTGTGCCAAACCTCCTCAGTCTTGCGAAAAACATACTCGCCCTTGTCGTAGGCGCGGTCGTGGAGGACCCTTTGGACGAAATCCTTGCGGATCGGCTTGTGAAACTCATCGCTGAGGCGGTTCGCTATGGATGTGATGCCCAAGCCGAACCAGGTTCCGCCCATGCGTTTGATCGTCGGCTTCCCGGATAGGCCCCAGGCGTAAAGCGAATAGATTTCCCGGATGATGGCGGCTTCTTTGGGAACGATTTCGAATTTGCCAGGCCGGAACTTCGATTTCGCCGATGCTTTTCCGTCATAGACCCACTCATAGCCGAATTTCGCTTTCCCTCCGGTATGGAAGATATTCGACTCAATGGCGTTCTGGGCGCTTTTCCTGCTGCTCGACGAGCGCTCGACCGCGAAGATGCTGGCGCCCGTCATCGCAATGTTGAACTGGATGACGTTTGTTTGGTAGATGGCCGGGCTGGATGGGTCGAAATCGTAGATGGTCGGATAGTTGGGATCGTGGCCGACCTCTATCACGATGGCGGATGCGTGCGTGAGGGCCATGACGAGCTCCTGGGCGCCGATCTCGTTCCGGGCAAGGCGATCGACGAAAGGGACGACAATGCAATCGAGCTGGCCGCTTTCGAGGAAGCTGATGAGCCGCCTGAATCCAGGGCGTTCGTTGCCGGTGCCGCTGCCGATGTCGTAGATGTATTTCTTGTACCGCTTAGCCGATGAGGGAATGCCGAGCTTGGAATAGACGTTCTCGTATTCGATTCCACGGCATTCGCTCTTCTTGAAGAAAGCGTCCAGAACCTTGGTCTGGAGCTTCGGGTCGGCATGTGCCTCGTTGCCTTCCGGAGCGGCTTGCTTGGTCGTCGAGACACGCATGTATCCGACCGCCCGCTTGACGCTCGGATGGGTCGCCGCTTTGGCTTTCCTGCGAACGTCCAAACCTATCTTGGCTGCTTTACGTTTCGCGTTGTTCAAGGTAGTATCTCCTTCGCGAACACTCTACACCTTGGAATTCTTTGCGCAAGGGAAAACATCGATGATCGCTGAAGATCATAAAAGCGTTTTTTCAATCCTTTTCCTATGGAAAAGAAGGTCGCTTTTCGATGGATGTCTTCCGTTTTTTACTATTTTATAATTCCTGCGTTTCTTCGACTCGTTGGAATCCATCAACTTTTTAATTTCAGCAAAAAAGCGCCCATTTTTTGGATGAGCGTTTCTCTGGCTTTTTTCGGCGTCTCAGATGATGTCTGAGAAGTATTTCCAAGCGCCGGATTTAGAGCTTACGTCCTTCGTCTCGTATTCATCGGATTGGCTAATCTTAAAGAGCGCTTCGTGCTTCGCCCCGGCTTTCTCCTGCTGGGCTCTGAGACCCTCATAGAGATCGACGACGATGCCGCCGATGAGCTTCGTGTCATGCCTCTCGGCGTTCTCCGCTTTGAGGTATCTTTGAAGGGCTTCGGCCTTCATTTTCGTATCAGCGAAGTCGCGCTCGATTGGCTTCGTGTCGAAGATGCCAATCCGGCCATCCTTGAACCCGATGATCCAGTCCGGGCGGAAGGCATCATGGGCGTCATCGATCTTGATGCCGAAGTTCTTCTCACTCGACTCGTCCCCGTTGTGCCAATACCAGTCAATCTTGTCGGCATGTTGTTCGAGGAAAATTGAGAAGTCATTCTCCAATGCGTCTGGTACATTGCGACCGCCATAGTTTTTGAGATAAAGAGGTTGAAAAACGGAAAGCGGTCTGTCCGTGAGTTTTGTGTTGCCTTCTTTTGTATATGACTGCCCAAGAGGAATGTTCCAGTTTTTATCAAAATGTTCAATCGTTGGCTTTTTGTTAGCGTCTTCCTGCTTGTATTCATCGACCGAATCCTTGAGAATCATCTGAAACTGCTCACGGTTCTTCGGGTTCATTAGGAACTGTTGAATGATCGTCGCGCTCGAAATATCAAGAGTGTCTTCCACGGCTCGATAAATCGCAAGTTTGATGTTGCTGATCGATTTGCCTGCGTTATATCCTCCAAGGTTTGCTTTGATCATTGCATTAAACTGATTTTCCAAATCGATCGAAGACATCTGGACGGAGACTGTTCCTGAGCCTTTGGCCCCCGTTGCCTCATCGACGTCGGTGCCGGCAATCTTTGCATCGGTCATGATCTCCTCTTTGATTTCCCTGTCATTGAAGTCGATTAGATTGCCACGACCGAACATGTTGCGCTTGATGTATTTGCTGATTCCATAGCGAATATAGAGAATGTTGAAGTTCTTACTCTTGTAGAAAGAGGTCAGACAAACTGGGGACAGTGCAAAGCGGCTTTGCGCTTGCTCTGTTTTGATGATAACCGGCGAATCTGGATCGTTTTGGGCTTCGACCGATTTGAGGTTTGAATAAACATACGATGTGTTCAAGGCTTCATTGATATAAAAGTGGCGTTCTGGCATGCGCGTAATGCGGCCCAATACTTGGATGTTGAAAATTTCCGATTTCACTTCACGAAATTTCACGAGGATGTAGGCGCGTGGGCAATCCCAACCCGTAGCAATCGCTTGTTTGAAGATGAGATATTCCACTTGGTTATCATTTTCGCTAATACCATCCAGGTTCAAGTGGTTCTGGTCATCGCCTGAAAGCCAGATGGCCAGCTTGCCGTTGTCGGTCGTTTTTCCGTGATCGTGGAGCCATCGCTCAGCAAATTCTCGCTTGTCGTGCGATCCCGCTTGGTCTTCGTCTGGGAGCTGAATCAGCACGAGCGGATTGACTGAAGAAAAATGGCCCTGATCATCTTCTAAAGGCTCTTTCTCCAAAAGTGCTTTTAGTTCCTGACGTTTTTGCTCGGCCGCCGTCATGACCATCGTTAAAGTGTCGAGCGACTGTTCCTCGGCGATTTTCTTGAGATCGAAGTTGATAACGATTTCTTTCTTTACCATGCCGGAACGTTTGACATCGTCTTTATCCACGGTGATTACTTGGTCATATTTCCGGCCTGGAAGTGGCGTGGCGGTCATCTCGATGGTCAGATAGGGCTGAATCACGTTGTCGCGCAGGTCGTTCGCTCTATCGCTGATGGAAGAGACATGGCTTTCATCAATGATGAAAATGATCTTCGTGCCTTCTTCTCTGGTGTGCTCCATAATCTCTGGAAGGTTGATCGTCGCGCTTTCTTTCATCAGCGTGTTTTTCCAGTTTCCATCCTTGTCCTGTGCGTTTAACTTTTCCCAATCCACGAAAACCACTTCTGGCGAATGGATTGAATAGCCAATTCCGTTGTATTCATCTTCGAGAAGGACGCATTTCGGGAATCCCCCGAGATAAGCTGAAACCTTGTTTTTTGACTGGACATAAAGATTTCCTTTGCCTGGGGAAATCCAAAAGAAGGCAACGCTTTGGCCCTCCATTTCCGTAGCTGAGGCGATGGCTTCGATGAATTTGGCCATCATGACCGTCTTTCCTGACCCGGTGCAGGACTGAAGAAGAAACGTCTTACCGGGATTATCGTTTTCAAAAATGTGAATCGTCTTTTTGACAAGTTCGGCCACGGCTGATTCTTGATAACCAATTTTGCTCATTAGCATATTATTTCAAGGCCTCCAACCTCTTTATCGCATCTTTATAACGTCGGAGAATCTTTGTCGGAATCGGTTTGATTTCACAATTTTCAAGGCCATCGACAAGGTCATCATCGGCCTCATCGTCAAATGAAAACTCATAAACAATCTTTTTGCCTTGATAGGATGCCATTGCTTGTTTTTGCGTTTCGATTTGCTCTGGGGCGTCAATCCCGAAGAAAATGAAGACACGTTTTTTGTCTTCTATATCAGAGAAAGACGAAAAGTTTTTCCCCTCTTCTTTGGGAAGGAAACAGTCTTCTTTTAGACAAAGGAGGGCGGAGCACTTCTTCGCGAGATCAAGCTTGATGTCGTCGAGGCATTTTTCTGCGCTTCCAACTTCAAGAAAATTCGTTTTGAAGTAGAAAAGCGAGGCTTTTTTTCCATCGCTGTATTTAGTTCCGTCTTGTCGGATGCCTGTGATGACCGTTTTGATACGTTGATATGTGATCGATGAGCAAATGCCGTTCTCATCTTTCCATTTTTGCCATTCCGGATCTTTGTCTTCAATTTTAATTTTTGCAAAATCGTCCGATGAAAGTGAATGGTTTTGGACAAACCTTTCTTCGCTTCCTTTGGAAACTTCGTTATTTGTCGCGACGATGCAGAGCCGATGCCCGCCGTCTTCGTTGTTCATTTCCACGACCGCTTGAGCAGTGGTTCCTGAGCCAGCAAAGAAATCAAGGATTATCGGATCTTTCACAGCTGAAAGGCCGATTAAATATTTTATTAAACTAACAGGCTTCGGATATGAGAAATACTTCTTTCCAAGAATGTTAGACACTTCCGATGAACCTTCACCGTTTTGGAACTCGATCAAAGCTCTATACGGGATGCTCCGCTCATATGGCTCATCGTTGTTATCGACAAATTGGTATTGTTTTATATAGACTTTCCATCCCGTCTTCTTTTTGGAAAAAACGATGAAGCCGTTTTCTTTGCCCCATTCAAACTTTGACTTACTCCATCGCCATGTATTCGGACGGCCGAAAGCGCCGCCCGACCAAATTATCGTGCCATCCGGAGTCGTAATCGGATAATCTAGTCCCTCACTATAACTTCCGCGATAGTCGAGATCTCTGAGATAGTACTTGCCCCGTTTCTTGACGTATTCGTCTTCGAGTTTGTATTTTGGGTCGTCATCGGTATTCACTTTCAATTGGTTGAAACGAGCTTTTTGAATGTCTTTCGCGTAGCAAATAACGTAATCGAACTCAACAGCGACCGCAGTCGAATCGTGTCCGCTTCCTGCTTTGTTTTTTCTAACGAACATACAAACGAAATTTTGTTCGCCAAATATCGAATCACAAAGAAGCTTTAACTGCGCTTGTTCGTGATCATCGATGCTAATAAAAATCAAAGCTTTATCAGACATCAACTCTCTGGCCAAAGTCAGCCTTGTTTCCATTCCGTTAAGCCATTTCGGATGGCGAAATCCGTCTTCAAGTAGCACCGCTTTGTCGTTATAGGTAAAGTCTTCGTTTCCAGTGTTGTAAGGCGGATCAATATAGACGATGTCTATCATTCCATCGCCGGCGTCGCTTTTCATCGCAAGATTCAAAGCACTCAAAACGTTAAAATTTTCACCCTCAGCCAAGATGACGCTGCTTCCTCCGTTCAAAACGGTGCGTTCCTGAGAAAGAGAAAGAAGCGGCATTTCTTTGAGACATTTTTTGACGCAATCTTCTTGATCACGTTCTCTGTCCCAAATAAGACCGTATTTTTTCTTTCTCTCCAATTCTCTTTGAAGGCTTTTAATGAGGTCGTCAGCTTCTTCTTTTGACAATTCTGAAATCTGTTTATCAGTGAGCTTTTCCATTTTTTTGCCTAACGAATCCTTTTAATTTTATTCTTTTTTTGTCGTTGTTTGTAGCCTTTTTTAAGATTTTCTTATTCGATGGAATGGGCGTTTTTAAAACTCGTGGGGCACGTTTTGTCTTTTCTTGTCTATTGATAAGTGAGGAGGTCATCACATGATTGACCAAAGAAAAGCCGAAACGTCCGCCATCGCCTGCGCCGCCTGCTTCTCGATGTCCTTGAAGGAAGAAGGCCCGGCATCGGCCTGCCTGTGGTACGCCATCGCCGAAGACTATGCTGGGGCGAAGACTTGGGACGAACAAAAAGCGTTTAACGCGCTGTTCGCCTCCGCGATGGGCAAATACTCAAAGCCGTCGGAGAACGTCTCCAACTTGGTGACAAATGACACCATACGAAGTGGAACGGAATCCGACGCGTCTCCGGCCGACAGCCCGTCTGAGGACAGACTAACGGAGCTGGGGCCGATGCCAGTGATGACTCCGCGCCCAATGGATAGGTGCCCATCAGGCATTGTCCAAGTCCAAAAAACCTTGCTTCCGTCTTTCATTGCTTCATAAGCTTCTTTGATGGTCACTCCTTGCCTCTGTCGCTTCCGCGCTTTTTCTTCCTATGACATTATCGAATGGCTGGGCGATGAATTCAATCTTTTTTTTGAGCGGAAAACGGCAAGTCTGCGCTTTTCGCCCCATGAAGAAGATATGACGGACTCCATGGCCGTTCCGACAGCGACAGCTATGTTGGCATCAGCCAAAGACCATGTGCCTTTTCTTGACAGGACATGGCATCCGGCTTCGGAACAAATAAGAGAACCGGGCGCTCTGTCCCAAAGATGTTGAGAGAAACCGACGTAAGCATCAACTCTTCCATCGGCAACCAGCGCCATAGCCAAAGACGATGCCCCAAGCATTCTTATCATGCCGACATTTTGCCTTATCTTTCCGATCATTTTCAATTCGCTGTCCATGACTTTTGTTTCATTGGCAGGAAGGCATCCAAATAAGACTATCGTCCTAAGCAAGTTTTCCTTAGGACGAGCAACGACGCGAAATTCGTTGATGTAGGCTCCCTTTCCTTTTTGAGCGTATGCCTCGATGACTCCGCCGTAATCGGGGATTCTTATGACAGAGGCGATGACTTTGCCTTCGTCGATAAAAGCAATCTGGGCGCCATATCCCTGCACGCCATTGGCGTAGTTCCACGTTCCGTCGATGGGATCTATCGTCCAGCATCTGTGCCCCGAGAAAGCTGGCGACTCGTCCGGCGATGTTTCTTCGGCGACGATGGCATCGTTCGGAAACTCTTTCTGGATGATTGAGATGATGATGCGCTCAGCCTCTTTGTCGGCTTCGGTGACGATGTCGAACGCGCCTTTTCCGGAAACGGAAGCTGTTTTTCTCGCTTTTGCCGCATAATCGGACGCTTCGCTGGCGGCTTTTCTCATGATGTCGAGCTCTTTCATCGTTTTTCTCTCTTTTTTAACTTGCTGATATTCTACGCTTTGAAAACGATAATAAAAAGACGGGTTTCCCCGTCTTTTTTGTCATCAGCTATTCGGAAGGTCGTCAGGGTCGAAGTCATCATCGACGGAAACGACGGAATAGGGCGTCTCCTTGTTCGGAGTGACGACATCCCCGTCCGCTTGATCAAGAGCTGCGCTGACAAGCTGCGCAACAGTGCACTCTCCAGGCGCCAGGCTGCAGAATTCAATTCCGCCGCCGTCTTCGTTTCCATCAACGGCATGCTTTCGCGTTGCGTAGATCATTGACTCCCAGCCGTTGTCGCCGTTGACGATCGACATGTAGGTTTTCTTTCCGCTTTTGTCTTCAAAGACAACGAAGGCACTTCTTTTGACTTTGTCAGTGGGAAGAAAGCTTTTTTTGTTTTCCATGATTCCAATAATGACATCGCATCAGCGATGTTTTTTTCCTTTCGCTGATATTATCCTTTTTTCTTGCACAAAAGGCGGTCTTTGGCTTAAAAGCTTGGATTAGGGTGCTTTTGCCAAGATGTACGAAAACAATGTACCCTATGGCAGAAGGGAAGGCGTTTTTTTAAAGAATGCGAGTTTCGATTTTGTGAAAGGCGGAATTGCGTTTCGCCATTTCGGCTTCAGCTTCTTTCTTCGATAAGAAAGCATCATCTACGTGAATGATCATGTCGCCGGCAATAGGCTTGTCGCCATCGCATCCGGAATAACTGCCGAAATGGAGGTAGGCCTTGTTTTCGCCTTCCCAGCCAATCTCCCATTTTGAGCAGCCAGCTTTGGCAAGATGGACGACGTGGTAGGCACCGCCCATCCCGTCGGAATCAAGGCACCATATTTCTTCGGATATCAGCATTTTTTCGGCTTTTTCTTTTTCTTCGTTTCCCATTTTTATTGTTGCCCTCAATGTTTTCTTTTTGCTTTATTGGCTTGGATTATCTCATTTTAGAGAATTGAAAACGATTCAATGGAAAAAAAGGCGTGCCAATGGCGCGCCAGTCATCATCTTTTTTTTGGCGCTCAGCCGGCAAGCTAGGCGTCTTTTTGAGCGATTCCGAGCTCAGACTCAAGCGCGGAAATGTATCTGCGGAGGCCGTCTTTAATCCCTTCTTTGCTGCCGTCTCCGAAATCAAGGTAGAAGTCATCGATGGAGCCAACGACTCTGCCTGTTTTTCCGTCGATGTTGGCCTTGACGACGGAACCATTAACCATTGTGGTGGCTCCGGGATTGAGCGGCCCTTTGCCGTCGGGGTCTCTGTCGACTCTCCACGCTTTGGCGCCGAAATCGCTGTTGGCGATGGCGAGAGCGCAAGCGAGGGCGATTCCGTCGATGGCGGAGTCTTCAAGGAATCCGTTCCGCAGCATAGCGACCCGCTCGGCCCTTTTCTTGGATTCCGCCTCTTTCATGCCAGCCCTGCTTTCGTTAGACTCAGTCTCTTCGACTTTGCCGATGGCTCCGTATGAGGATGAGCCGAGTTTGATGAGTGCTTCCCTGAGAGGGTTCCCGTAGCATTTTTCAGCATTGACGGGGTCGGAGTCGAAGCCGACGTCAGAAACTCCGGCGACGAATCGGATGGCTCTGAGGGGAACAAGAAGGCTGAAACCGTGCCAGCCGGGATCGCATTCCTGGTCATAACGAACGCGGTACATCCCGTTTCCAACGTTGCGAAAGCTCAATTTTCTGGTGTTACTTCCGAGAATCGCCTCGGAAACGGAGTCACCCTCCCCCAGACCGATTGCCTTGGCGGCCAAAGCGGGCGCGGCGAAGGCTGTTTCAACGGAGGCAAGTTCGCTTTCGACTTCTCTGAGCTCTAAATCGATTTTGTGAAGGCTGTGGCATGCGTGTTCCCTTACAGCTTCGTAGAACCTCTCTCCCGTTTCGTAGAGCTTCGGCGCCGGGATGCCGAAAGCAATGACGACCCATCTGCCGGAAACGAGAGTGGAAACGTCGGCTGAGGGGTCTCCATCGTAGTCCTCATTCAAAGCAATCTTTGCCGTCCCGAAGATCGTTGTCCCCTCACAGCCGTCCGGAAGCGCCGAAAACGCGTTTCCGAGATCCTTGGCGAATCCCTTCGGCATGGCGGAGTCGAACGCGGCTTCGATGTCTTTTTGTTTCTTTCTCCCCGCGTCGATTTTGCCGAGGAGTTTGTTTTTGTAGGCTTGCTGCCTTTTCATGTATTGCTGATAATCCATTGTCTTCGTGATCCTCTTCTTTCCTCTAAGATTATGCGCCTCAAAAAGAACCGTTTCAACGGTATTTTTAAAACGCTTTTATGTTTTAGCGGTTTGTTTTATAGGAAAAAACGATTAAAAAACGTAGAAAAAGAGCGTGAGAGCAACGCCTCACACCCTTATCCATCCCAATATGACGTTATCGGAATCAGTCAGCACGAGATACTCATGCCAGCGCTGATCCACCCTGAGCGGCCTCTTGGGCTCGTCTCCGGGAAACGCAGGCTTCCACCCATCGTAGTTCTTCGCGATGTCGGAGAGTTGCCTCCCGCACGCGGGATCGTATTTGCCGACGTCCTCGTTCTCAAAAACGTAGTAGTCGCCTTCCTCGGGATCGCCGTCATTGATGACCATTTTCTTTCCTTTGGCAAGCCACTTGGCGATGTCTGCCTCATCGCGGCACCTCGAAAAGATGACATAGAACAGTCGGAATCCTTTTTCTTTTTTCTTTTCCATCAATAGGATTCTAAGCCTTTGCGCCTCGTCTTTCAATCCCTTTCACCGTTCGTCCTTTGCCGTCTTCTCTGGCTGTTTGTCGCAATAAAAAAGGCACGTCTTTCGGCATGCCTTCAAGAATCGCGTTGCTCTCACTCCGCCCCATCGTCGGGCTTTTCGAATGGGTTTTCGGAATTGGCGATTTTGTCCTCGCGCTCAGCGCTCGCTTCGGCTTTCTCTTTAATCTCGCTGAATGCCCTTGCCACGGCCTTCATTGGGTCGCCGCCGTCTTTCAGGTTCACTGTGAACTCGGCTTCCTCCGTCCTCCATCCCTGTCCTTTGAGGGAGACCTGAATGGTGACCGTATCGGGCTCGGTTATGTCGGCATCGACGCTGATCTCGCACTGGCCGGCTTCTATCTTTGACGTTCCGTTGGTGCCTAACAAGAGTTTGGCCGTTCGCATGGTAAGACCGACAACGTCTTCGCTGACTTCGGCGTCCTTGGCCCATTTCGCTATCCCGCTGTATGCTTTTGCTTCTTCGGCGGCGGCGTTTTTGGACGCCTCTATGCGCCGTTTGTCAATGCTTTCGCTTTGGGCGGCGGCAAGGGAGCGGATGACGCTTTCGAATGTGCCATCGGGATTTGCTTCAATCCCATCAACATCTTTGCCGAGCAGGACACCGAAGGCCAACGCGCCAACCCTTTTTGACACGGAATCCAAATTGCTGACTTTGTTTAAAAACGACACCTCGATCGCCGCCCCGCCGTCCCACACGCTTTTTGCCTCGACCGAAACGTCGCAGAAATCGCCTTTGAGATATTTTCCTTTTACCGCGACGCTGTGGATGGCGCCGCTTTGCTCGCTTTCCACTGCCGCGGTTTCCAAAGCCTCCAGGATAGCTCTCGACTCTACGGCTTCGGAAAGAGTCGCGCATTGGGCTGCGGTTCGCCCGTTGTTGATCATCTCATCGACTGCTAGCGCGACGGCATCCTCGGGGGTGAGATACGTGAAACCGACGCCCAGTCTTCCGACCTCGGCTCTGTTTTCTGACCAGCCGCCTTCGGCGCCATTCTTTCCGCCCCTTGCGTATATCGTCAAAGCGCCGCCGTCGGACATGGAAGCGATGGCATCGCCCACCGCTGCGGTGCCGGGATGTCCGAGAACCTTCTCAGCTGCCGCTGCTGCGTCTTCGAAAAAGTTTTCGCCGTAGATGTCGCTGGTTCTTCTTTCGGCTATGAGGCAGGCCTTTTCGGAAAGCTTTCTCCTTTCGTTCAGCGCTTCCTCCGCTTTTGAGTCAACCGTTGCTTTGAGCTCTTCGATGTTCATTTACTTCCCCTCTGCGCCTTCGCGCTTTTTTCTCTTAGCGATATTTTACGGCGGCTGGCCAGGTGCCTTCCGCGATTGGCTGTGTTTGACACAGCCTGATTGGCGGGCAATCAGGTCATAACATCGATAAAATGGCATTCTCTTTTGTTGCTTTGCGATATTGGCGTTCTTTTGTCTTAAATCATCAATAGATTGCTATGAAGTTGCTATGAAAGCATCTTTCGCTTTTAAAAGAATGATATCGTCTGATAAAAACTAAACTGTAAAGTTTTACTGTGAAAACGGTTTTCACTGGTTTTTGAAACCGACGATTCCAGGAATGAAACGACATTTTTTCTTGACGTCCTGTCCTGTCCGTCTCGTCGTTCGTCCGTCCGTCTCGTCGTCCGTCCCGTCAGTCTGTCCGTCCGTCTTGTCGTCCTGTCCGTCCTGACGACCTGACTGTCCAGACCCCCTAGCGTCGTCCAGGACGTCGTCCGTCCGGTCGGACGCCTTTCCGGTCGGTCGGACTGGAAAAGGGCCCCAGAGGACCCTTTGCGGACGTCATGGACGGACGGACTCACCAAGTCGAGAAGTCCGGCTCGACGAACGTCGGGTCGTCGACGATGCCCGTCCCGTTCTTGTTCTTCAGGTTCGACATCTTGATGTACTGATAATTCCCGTTGACCTTGGTCAGGCAGTGGACGACGCCTTTCGCCTCGTCGTAGGAGCCGTTCGTCTGGAAGGCCGGGAATCCCGCGTAATTGGCGAAGAGGTCGGCGTCGTAGCGCGCCGCATTGCTGCTCGAGGCCACTTTGGCCGCGAACTGGGCGGCCGTGCCGCCGTAATAGACGTTGGCGAGGCTCATCTGGCCCTTGAGACCATTGAGGTCGCTGGCGCCGAACGCCGTGTTCCTGTTGGTGTTGGAACCCTTGGTGTAGATCATCTCGATGCGGGAAGGTATCCGGAGGTTCGTCAGCCCGACGCAGTCCCTGAACATGTTGGCCGGGATGGCGGTGATGTTGGGATAGTCGTCGAAGTCGAAGCTCGTCAGGGCGTCGCAGTGGTGCAGCATGCCGAACATGTTGCCCTTGCTGGTCGAGAAGTGGCCGAGGCTTCGGGCCAAGGCGATGTTCGAGCCAGTCGTCTTCTCCATCGCAGGCGTGCAGGTGAATCCGGACGGGAGTTTGAAGGAAGTCAGGGTCGGGATTCGGCAGAAAGCCCACTCGTCGATGTACTGGAGGGCGGAGCAGCGATCAAGGCTGATGTCCGTGCATCCTGACATGTCAGCGAAGGAACGCGTGCCGATGTAGGCAAGGGAATTGTTGGTCAAACCAGGAAGAGCGAAGCGGATTTTTTGGATTGCTGCCTGATTGGCGCCGTCATCGTCCGTGAAGCTGTATGTCTTGTAGTCGCTCGTCCAACTGATGGTGCCGAAAAGGCTTCTTTGGCCGCGCGAATAGCCGTTGCCGGTGTATTCGGACTCAAAGGATGTCACCGAATAGAACACGCTCGGATTGTTCGGGTCGGCGATGGCCGACGGGAAATAGACGACGGGGCAGCTGTTGTAGTTTCGGAGCCCGCATATGCTGAGCCCCGAAGAGGCGTCGCTCGGAAGGGTGAGCAGGGCGTGGGTCGTCGCGTCGTAGGTGGCTCCGCGCACAAGGAATCCGAGATCGTTGTTGAACTTCTCCTTCCCATCGACGATGTCATACCATCCTGGGTATTTGAATTCTCCGACGGAAGCCTCAGCCGACCGGGCTTCCGGGTCGGCCCCGACGTAAGTCCAGGCTGCGTAGCCCGTCCCCACGATCAAAGCGCAGGCCGCGAAGGCGATCATGGCTGTGTTTCTGACGAACGCTTTTTTCATTTTTGCTTTTTGCTTCGGCGCATTCGAAAACGCGCCGTTTTCATTTTAACTCAAAACGGCGGATACGCAAGGGCGGTCACTCGGGCTTGCGGACGGTTTCGTCGGCTTTCTCTTCCTCTTTGACGAAAGCCATAAGTCTGTCGTGGCAGCCCTTCGGGGTTCCGATGGCTTTGAATTCCTCGATGCCAGGCACGGCGACGACCCTCTCCATTCCGTCGTAATGGACGATGCGGTATCCGTCGCCGGATTTTATCTCAGCGGTTCGGATGTCGCTTTTGCCGTATTTGGCGTCGTTCGCCTTCGGCCCAAGTTTCTCGAGGCACTCGATAAGCCTCGGATCGTCTCGGAAAGCCCTGTCGGAATAGATGGAATCCACTTCGGAATCAGTCATCCCTTTTTCTTTGAGAAATGCTTTTGCGTCATCGGACAGGCCGAATCCGCCGTAGGAGTTGGAGTAGGCCACTTTTTTTGTTTTTTCCATTCATTTTTACCTTCTGATTCAATTTTATGCCAACATTGGCTTCTAATCAACGGATCTTTTTATTGAAAGACAGGGGTTCAAGGCGTAACATTTAGTCATGGGAGAGAATGAAAAAAATGGAAAAGCTTTATTCGAACGAGATCGTATTCAGAGGACACCCCGACAAGATGTGCGACCAATTCAGCGCCGCGATTCTGGATGCCTGCTTGGCGCAGGATAAGGGAACGCACGCCGGAATCGAATGCATGGCGAAGAACGACCGCGTGTTTGTCTGTGGCGAACTGACGACGGGAGCCAAGATCGACATCCCAGCGATCGTCAATCGCGTGGCACATGACATCGGCTACGAAAACGACTTCAAGGTTGAAACGGAAATATCACTCCAATCCCAAGACATCAACCAAGGAGTGTCAAAGGAAGACGAGGGGGCTGGCGACAACGGGATGATGTTCGGATATGCCTGTTCCGACACACCCCAGATGCTTCCGAAGGCGATGGTGATTCTTCAAAGATTCGCCAAGGAATACGACAATTTGATTCAAAGTCAAAGAAAGGCTGGGGGCGGGCCGTTCAAACCGGACGGAAAAGCCCAGATCACTGGCGTGTACGACAAGGATTTCAACCTCATCCGCATCAAGGATTTCGTCATCTGCTATTGCAACGACGAGAAAAACCGTTGGGTCTGCGATCAGCTTCTGACCCATATGGCGCGTGAATGCGCCGACGGAATCGAAATTGAAAATATTCTCATCAACCCGACGGGAAAGTTCGAACTTGGCGGGCCGTGGGCGGACTGCGGGTTGACCGGTCGCAAAATCGTCGTCGATTCCTACCAGTCATTCGCTGATGTGGGCGGTGGGAATTTCAATGGGAAAGATCCGTCGAAGGTTGACATCTCAGGAGCGTATAAAGCCCGCGAAATCGCAAAAAAATACGTAAAGGAGAAAAAGCTTCGCTGGTGCGAGGTTCAGCTGTCCTATGCGATCGGGGTCGCGCTTCCGTGCGCGCTTTACATCGACAGCGACAAAGGCGTGTTCTTGCCAAACGATGATTTGCTGGCGGAATGCAAACCAGCCAATATCATCAAGGATCTCAGAATGCTGTATTTGAACTACGAGGAAAAAGCAAGATTCGGCCATTTCTCAGACTGACGGAGAAAAAAGCCGCTCGGCATTGGAGCCGGGCGGTTTTTCGGCCGTTCGCCGTCGAGGCGGCTGTTCAATGACATAATGAAGGGGTTCTACTGATATCTCGCCTTTAGCGCGAGAGATTAGGAAAGGAGAAAAAAGAACATGACTGGAAGAGAAGCTCTTATCGCCATCGCCTTGAAATATCAGGGCGATTGGGACAAGATGGTCGCCGCCGTCAAAGCGCATGAGGAATTCGGAAGCGAGGAAGCCGAGAAATCCGTTGCCTCACTTAAGTGCAAATGCGTCACCCTGATTGATCCGGACTATCCGGATTCGCTCAAGCATTGCTTCCGCCCTCCGCTCGTCCTCTTCTACAAAGGGGATCTGAGCCTTGCTCAGAACGAGTCGAGATGCGTGGCCTACATTGGTGCGAGAAACGCCAGCGCTTACGGCCTAAGAACGGCCGATGCCATCGCTGGTGGCCTCGCCAAGGAAGGCCTCGTTATCGTGACGGGCCTAGCCATGGGAATCGACCATGAAGCGACGAAAGCTGCGCTCGATGCAGGCGGAAAGGCCATCGGGGTTCTGGGATGCGGGCTGGATGTCTGCTTCCCTGATTCAAGTCGGGACGTCTATGACCGTTTAACCAAAGACGGCTTGCTCATCAGCGAATATCCGCTTGACGTTCCGCCCTCGCCGGACAATTTCCCGAAGCGCAACCGCATCGTGGCCGCGCTGTCTCACGGGCTCGTCGTCGGCGAAGCGAGCAAACGCAGCGGAACCCTCATCACCGTCGGCTACGCCCTCGGATTCACGAAGGAAATCGGCTGTGTCCCCTATCCGGCGGATGAGGACAGCGCTTGCAACATCCTTATCAAGGAGGGGGCGAGTTTAATCGAAAACGTCGATGACGTCAATATGATGCTTGACTTCAAGCCGAGCACTTCCGAGAAACCTGCCGAGAAATGACGGTCGATCCGAAATAAAAAGCGTCTCATCTGAGACGCTTTTTTTAAAAACAGCAGCTGGAGCCTGATGGCGGAAGACGGAGATTCATGAAAGCGTTATCTTATCTGAGAGCCAATCTGAAAAAGCTGATTCCGTCTTGAAAAACGGCTCATCGGCATCGGATGTCGGGTCAAGTTTGCAGACGAATGAGCCTTTACTGAAAATCATTGGGCACGGCGCGTATCCAAAAACGTCTTTGACCGGATTGGCTTTCGTTTTGAGGACGGAAACCTCGATGGAGTAAAAGGCCACTTTGAGGTTGCTGAGCGTTTTCGCTATGATGGGCTCAAACTCAGCGCAGCTTGTGCACCCGGCAAGATGGACGTAGATCCCAAAAGAGGCTTTTTCATCGACAAGCGCATTGATCTCATCGACATCGGAGATGACGATGAGACACTTATCGGAGCTTACACCATAATATTCGGAATCCAACATGATTTTTTCAAAAGACGATGATGAAACGCTTGAAAACGAGCATCCTTGGCAAAGAATAGCTAAAAGCAATGGGAACATGGCTAAAAGCGATTGTTTTTTGCTCATTTAGCGGTAAGCGTCGAGAAGTCGATCGCGTGGTACGGAACTTTCCAAAAATCATAGGAGAAACTCCCATCAGAATTTTCCCTTTTGACCTCAACGGCATTCTTGCCTTCGTAATACCAATAGCCTCCGACGTCATAGATTTTGGAGGCATCCCATCCCATCGAGACGAGGAACTTTTTTGTCATGCCGGCATAACCGCCGCCTCCGCACATAAGAAAAAGCGCTTTGTTTTTTGGGAACAGATAATTGATGACGCTATCCGATTCGACGTAGTTGGCTTTGTGACTTCCGTCAGACTCGGTTGAGAAGAGAGTCGTCCCGTCATAGGTCTTTCCGACGGCTTCTGGCAAGCCGGTGACAGGAATGATGTAAGGAAGCGGAATGACTTCAAACCCTTTGACGAATCCAGAAAGATATGAATCTCCTCCGATGGCTTCGTAGTTGCCGGGGTCTTTGAGCAGCCTCATGTCGCGGTAAGCGACATCATTTCTGAAAAGATAGTTATCAAGCGTTTTTTCGTTGATGTTTTTGTCGATTCCGAGCTCTCCGCGGAGCCCGTTCTCATTCTCAGGAGCCGGAAGGGCGGTTTCTTTGCTGGAGCATCCGGCTAAAACGCATGACAAAGCCAGCGTAGCAGCAGCGAAGCGAATCGTCTTATTTTTGTCTTTCATTTTTTTTTCCTTTGACATCCATTATAAGGCCGGCTCATCGCGTCTTCAATGCCGTTTCGGAAAGGCGCTTTAACTTTTGGAATATAATCACTGGAGTCAAAGAAAAAGCGCTTCTGAAGCGTCTTTTCGGAAAAGGAGAAAAAGAATATGTCCGTTTTCGAAAGTCAGGCCGATGTCGATGCTCTTCGTCGGGAATATCCAGTTGGGACGAAAGTGGTCGTCGACGCAATGGAGGATCCGTTTCCGACGCCCGTTGGGACGGCAGGAACGGTGAAATTCGTTGACGATGCCGGTCAGATTCAAGTTGTTTGGGAAAATGGATCTCAGCTGGCGCTCATTCCTGGCGTTGACCGATTTCATAAAATCCCCTGACGCGAGGGCCCCCTTATGGGGCCCTTTTCTTATATGCAACCGCCTTCTGGGCTATAATTCGGACGAAAGGAAAAAGATGGGCGCTCGAATGCTGTCCCATCAAGGCGTTGAATATGGAAACACAGGATGAATCGGTCAGAAAAGAGATTGAGTCCCATTTGGGAGAAGGAGTGAAAGACGAGATCGAAAAAGGATGGATGGGAAAGAGAAGGAAGCTTTGGAGTTCTTACTCGGAGCTCATGTCGCTTCTCCGCGCCCATCTTGACGCTTATTGCGCTCCTCGGGGGATCTCTTATCTCCTAAGCCGCTACGAGCCGGCTGGGTGCTGTGAGGTGTTCGTCACCATCACGGGCGGCCCATTCCGATTTGCGGTTGACCCGAAAAACGAATATGGAAGCCTCTGCAGCCTTGACTGCCGCGGGAACCGCTCGTTCCTGTCGACCGAGGCCTTGCCGCATTACGTCGCGATTCAGAACATCGTGGATTCCTATAACTTCCACGAAAGCGATGCGATGACGGACTACTTCAACCAATCGTTCTACGACAGAGTGTCATTCAGCAAACGCCTCGACCGCGGTTTTGATCCGGAAGACATTCCGGACGCCCCGCAGAAGTCGCTGGCGTGCCTTCGGAGGGATTTGGCCGGCAAGTCGGTCAGAGTCCTGAAGACGGACTACGTCGCGCGGTATCCGGTCGGGACGATCATGAAGGTTGACAAGGTCAAGACGACGGGCTTTGAATGTTCGAAGCTTGACGGTTGGCGCTGCGGATTCGACTTTGGGACGGGCGGAGACGCCCTTTACTGCGGTCGGACGGTCGCGCTTCGGTCTGGGACGGTCTTCGAGATTGTCTGACGGTCGAAAAAGAAAGGGAGCCGAAAAGCTCTCTTTTTTTGCCGGGCGCATTGAAAAGAAAGCTTGGTTGGGATAATATGTGGACCAGAGGCGTCAACTACCCACTGATGAATCGGTGGGCTTGTGGGAACGCCCATCGCTCAAAGCGTCGCTGGGCGACGCTCCGGAGGCGTAGGCTGTGTTACCAGGGGCCGTTGCGGCCCCTTTGCGTTGTTTCAGTCCCAACGCCAGGATGTTTTTGGCGGCATTGACGTCTCGGTCGTGATGGACGCCGCAAACAGGGCAATCCCACTCTCTGACACCGAGCCATTCGAAAGTCGAAAGGCCGAGGCGGCTGTTGGATGCCCCACACGAACTGCAGACCTGACTGGTAAGCACTGGATTGACTCTCTCCAGCGTTTTTCCATACAAATCGCATTTGTATTTGAGCATCATTCCGAATTCCGACCACGAGGCATCAGCAATCGAACGGGCCAACCGATGGTTTTTCAGCATCTTCGTCGTTTTCAGATTCTCAATGGCGATGACGTCGTATGAGTGAACGATCTCCGTCGAAAGCTTCTGCTCAAAATCCTTTCGTCTGTTCGCTATGAGAAGGTCGTATTTGGCGATCATCCTTTTCGCTTCGACGAGGTTTTTATGGTTAGCTTGATCAAAAACGACGCCGGCCGCTTTGTCGGAAGCTTTGGCTCCGAGAAGCCTCCGCGAGAAAGCCCGCTGCCAGCGGAGGAGCTTTTCTTCGATTCCGTCCGAGAAATCGGGATGATCTATCTTCCGACCGTCGGAAAGGACAGCGAAATCCTTGAGGCCGACGTCTATTCCGACGTCGACGCCGGTCTTAGGAAGACAACAGCCGTCTACCTCGCATAGCAATGACACGTAATATTGGCCAGCCGAATTGCGTCTGATCGAAGCTGATTTTATCCGGCCGAAAGAATCCGAGCTCCAACCATGCCGAACGCTGACGACGCCGAGCTTGGGAAGCCTAATATGCCGTTCGTCGACGATTCTGATGCTGCCGTTGACGCATTGCGAAGCGTAGGACTGCGCGGAGGATTTTTTACTGGAGAAGCGCGGCTTTCCTCCCTGCTTCGATAGATATTTGCGATATGCTTCCGTCACGTTTTTGGCTTCGGCCGTGAGGGATGTCGAATCGCATTCCGACAGCCAAGGATTCTCCTCTTTCGTCGCGACAAGCTCATAGTCCATGTCAAATTCGGATTCGATCCTCTTTCCGGCGGAAAGGAGTTTCGCGTTCTCGTCGACGAAACGGTTGTGGACGAATCTCGCGCAGCCGAAAAAGCGCTCAATGAGGGCTGCCTGGCCCTTATTGGGATAGAGCCTCATCGAGAATCCTTTTCTCCGTTTTCCGGAAGCGCATCTTCTCATTGGGGGAGCCCCTTCTCATGGAGATGCTGTCCGCCACTGTGTTTCGCTGCGGATGGCTTGCTGACGTCTTTTCTTTCCATCAGTTCCATTCTAATCGCTGAAATCGTCGCATGCAATAGGGATCATCGCGATTCATCTCAGCTTTGAAAAACCGAGCTTCCTTGCGTTGTTTTAAAAAGAAAAGAGGGCCTTGCGGCTCTCTTTTTTGTCGGCTCAGTCTTTCGTCCCGTAAACGAAGTAATCGTTAATGACCCCGTCAGTGCTTCCGGAATCGGAATAACCCCAGAAGTCATAGGCATCGGGATGGTTGGCTCCGCGGAACCAACTGGCGATATCCTCAATGATGTTTCCGCCTTTGGCTAAGGCACGTTTGACGCCTTCAAGATCGTAGCAATCGAACGGTTTTCCGTCTTCGGGCCGTTTTTTGCCTCTACTTTCCCAATGGCCGAACTCGTCGAATCGACCATCGAAGGAATCGTAGATTTGCTCAAGCACGGCGTAGCGATAGCTGTCGCGGAATGCCTCATAACCAGTTTTGCCTTTGGCTTCAGCTTCGATGGCAGCCTCATCTTTTTTGACGCGGAGATAAAGTTGTTTTTCGGTTTCAGACCAATCGGCCCAGGGATCCGTTAGCTCATATCCAAGATTTTTCAAGGCTTTTTGGACAGCCTCGTCAACTTCAGAATCTGTGACAGCATCGCCGACATCGATTGTGAGATCGAAATCATTTCCGCATTCAGGAAGGAAAAGATGAACCTCAGCCTTCCCTCCTTCGACGCTCTGAACGCCATAAACCTCAATTTTCTTGTCATCATCCATATTTTTAGAAATCCTTTCTGGAAAGAATGCCTTCTGGCATAAATCGTTTTCCGACGAGATTATAAGGCAAATGCGGCTCTGACCACATCCATTGGCGGATTTTTTCTTTTTGGGCAAAAAGACGCATAATATAGCATGAATGAAATCGAAAGAGCTCAAAACGAAGGCGACGCTCATTGCTACATTTGCGTCCTTGACTCTCTTAGGCTTTTTCTTTTCGGCCGGAAGTTTGATGAACTATGAAGAAAGCATAAATTCGTACGGAAGGCTCACAATAACGGAAACTTACGGATTTCCAGACGGTTATGCATCGTTTTTCGAAAATCCGAACAACAACGGTGAAAAGGTAATCATATTCGACCAACCCGACAACGGTGAGGCTTTGTCCGGAATCCACTGGCTCAGCGAATATTATGCCGGGGTATCCGTGATGGGGTTTTATCAGTCAGGGGCGACAGGAAACTATTCATTCAGGATAAACGGCGTTTTCTCCGAATACATCAGATTCGCATCCGGAGACGGATACGACGTCTCTGAGTCAGGAAATATTGCCTCGGGAATCTGGAAACCGAACAAAAAAATCCCGCTTCCAAAAATGGAGTACACGTCTCTTGTTCCAAAAAGCGTGTCGGAATACGACGCAATGTCAAAAAAGATGTCAGCCGCCTCTGAGTGTGCAATGACGCTGCTTCTCAGCTGAAAGCAAAAAAAACAAAAAAAGACCGAGGATTAGCAGTCTTTTTTCATCTTTGTTCTCTTATGGGGTCAGCCGAAGGCAACGCGTCGAAGTCGTATTTGGCTATCTCGTCAATTCCATTGATCATCGCCCTGAACGAGCTTCCAAGCATCAGCCCTATCGGTGCTTCGTTCATCATGACCGCAACGATGGGCTTGCCTTTGGAGTAGGCGTAGCCGCATTCAAAAGCGGAGCCTTGCTGACCGCCTTCGTCGTTGTAGCAAACGAACAGGACGAAATCGCTTCGATCGATCGCGTCGAGGTCGCTCGCCATGACGCGTTTTGCCCATTCTTTGTTCGTCAAAGACCAGGCGCCTTCGATTTTGTGTTCCATCGGAACGTAGCAGGAAATTCCCATCTCTAAAAGAATGTTTTTGATTCTGACGACATTGTCGCGTCTTTCTTTTTTCCTGAAGCTTGACGCGATGTAAGCTGTTTTATTTGCCATCCACTAGATTATGGGATTGCTCAGCCGTTTTTTCAACAAAAAAAGAAGGAACCGTCAAGTTCCTTCTCATTTTTCGGAAGCGTCACTCTCCGCCGTTGTCAGGGGGATCGATGGGCTTCTCCAAACGCTCTTTTTCTTTTTCGTCAATGATTTTCTTATCGGCGTCGGATGCGAATTGGCTTGTCTCGACTGGGTTTCTCAGATCGATGGATCCGTCGCTGTTCGTCTCAGACACATTGTAGAGAATGCGTCCAACGGAATCATAGGTGATGTTTTCAAGCGCGTCGGCGTATCTTTTTGGAACCACGCCCTTCTTTTCCTCGATGCGTTCGACGGCGTCGAGCACCATTCTGGCATAAGCCCCGAGATCTTTTTGGATTTGCGAATGTGGGATTGGATCAGCGTAGACATTTTGGATGGCTCCGTCGATGATCTGCGCTCTGCCGATTTCGATATTGGCCGGAGAGAGGTTGTTTGTGTCCCAAGATAGTTCAACCGCTTCTCCTGGATACGTTTTTTCCAAAGCGTCGGCTTCCTTGATGGCGCCGGCCATTTTGCTTTCGAGGAAAGCCTCGTTTCTCTTAGCTTCGTCCTTGATGTCCTTTCCGGCTTTTTCGTTGCCGACGACCTCTTTGCCGAGATCAACGAAACCAACAATGTCTTCGGCGTTGTCGCTCAAAGCCCCAAAACCATTTGATTCGCACTCTTCGGCGAACCTTTTAACCTCGTCTTCGGTCGGTTTTCTTTCAAGCGATACATAAACGCAAAGCTTGACGTCGGCATCTTCTCTGTCATATACGAGTTTTTTCTCTTCTTTTTCAGCCATTTTTTTAAAATCCTCCTTCTTCTTTTTGAATTATACTTCCTAAATGGCGGTGAGATTCGCTATTGGGGGGTAAAAGAAAGACCGTCTTTGTCGGACGGCCATTGTTTTCGGCGCGGTATTGACGGACGGTGTTACGTCATCGCCATCTTCCCTTTTGCCTTGCGGGCATCAGGCACCGATCGTGTGCCATATGGGACGGTCTTACGGATTAGCCTACATCTCCTGCGCAACATTATTATGACTCACAAAGCCGTTGCTGTCAATAAAAAAACGAAGCCTTGTATTGGGGGCTTCGTTTCTGTCGGATACCAATCGTCGCTACAGAACCCATGGGCGCTGATATCAGACTTTCTCAGATGCAGAAGCGAACCAAGGAGGTGCGGTTCATTTTGCAAAAGAGCATTGTTATTATGGCACGGATGACATAACGATGGCAAGATTCGGCTCCGAATGCCGTTCGGAGTCAGAGGGACAGGAAAATGGGATAATGACGGCGGAAAGGATTTTTGTTCTCGCTGAACGAGAACGTTATTCAAAAAATATGGAAAGATTCGATATGATCGCAGGCTGTCCATTCGATTCCGTCGCCGAGGTCGTGTCACGCGGCAATTGTCTGATTCTGGTTCCTG